>BNJS01000984.1_pt1 | contig 131515 bp, 131 predicted proteins | sample 8540461 | NCBI WGS metagenome assembly BNJS01 (sample SAMD00202454, study PRJDB9452) | human saliva metagenome | isolation source: human saliva | place: Japan
GGAACCAGGTTGTATTGAAGAAGAGCTCATTTTATTATATCTTTTGTGTACTAGAGAAAGTGTTTTTTGCTTTTTGAGAGTGAATACTGTACGAACAGGGTTTGCTTAGTTACCGTACCTTTGTTTAAAGCTTAGCGAAGAACGGGTTAAGCGCGCCAGAGTCGACAGACTGTTGCGCTGATTAAGAGCGATATTATTTATGGTCGTGGACAGCGAAGATTGCCAGTTACAGGCGCTATCGCAGTCTGCCAGCGAGTATCAATGGAGTTATTTAACAGTGCAGAGAAGACCCACACACATGACGTTACAGCAATGAGGCAGGCGGTGAGATGCAGGACAGACAGGTGCCAGTTCATTATTGAGATCGTTAGAGCAGGCCATTCACTCCACACAGTCAATCACACGGCACCGGGCCCCTGGCAGCATTTCCCTGAACTGCGCTCACCACCATTGGCAATGGCGGAACACAGCATTCAATCAGGCTGGCGGCCTCAGCCCGCAACGACATAAACAACCCGCGAGTACCCGTGCTGCCGCAATTAATTTGTTTGAACACAGAAGACATGAACAGCACAATCACCATCAGCTTCCTTCTCAGTTCACCCAAAAACGGCCCGCCGACGTTGATGACGAACGGCGGGAGCAGGCGCTCGTCATATCTGTCAGCACTGGCTGACAGTCTGGACCGCAGTTCACCATTGTACCAGTTCGTTTTAAAACCAATTTGCGACGGTCTTCAACGGTACTGACGGCGCGATACTCATCGCCGACCGGCAGCCACCACAATCGAAGCAGAACCGGTTCCACACTCCACTGTCCGCCGGTGGTCTGTCTCAGAGGTTCCGCAACCGAGCACCAGCGCGCACATCAGCCGTACGGCACAGCGACCACAGCAACGTTACCGGACGGGCAGCCCAATTTCCTCCGCATCACATTCCACCGCCACCGCACAGTCAGCATCGCCTGTTCATCCATGACGCATGAACACCCATCATCAGTCACCGTTACCTCACGACCACAACCAGAGCCACCAATATCTAACATCATTTGAACTGAAGACCGTTCAAACGGCAGTCCCTTGACCCCTGTCACACCAGACCATTTGAAGCAGATTCCACATCTCTCAGATGCCCAGCATCCGATACATGGGACCTCATTTCTCCGACAGTTGTCCACAGCCTCAGTGAGATTACACGGACTTTTTCCTTTTGTGGATGGTCCATTGGCTTCCTTCTGTTTTACTATTTCGATGCAGCCGTTGTTCGCACTTGTTGTCCCTTCCGTAGCCCATATTTTGAAGCCATCGCCACCAGAACCGTTTCGGCTTTGTTCAGAAACCGTGAACTGCCCGTGCCGAGGTCCTTTGCATGCTTAGCTCAATCTTGGTTCATCTCGTGATTATTGCGGGTCGAGAACACCACTTGGACACGACCAAAATCTGAACCAACGCCTCATTAGAATGTCCGTTTGATGGCCCAACCACCGTCGACATCGCGCTGCGGCCACCGGAACGCCGCGACGAACGGTTCCCAGATGAACGAGGACACCCCATACGAACACCCTCCACCACACTGCCACCCTGGTCTGCCCGTTTCGTGCAGCCCAGAGCGTAAACCATCCTGCGTCGACCTGATCGCGATGGAATCTCCCACTGCACTGCCCGCTCGATGTTCCATCCAGGATCATGGTACCGGCCACTGAAAGAAGATTACTCACTTTTCCCCCGAAACACGGTCGATCAGCGACGCCCACCCGCAGCCTCACGGGTCGAGCCGACTCCGGGAGCAACCTCCACAGCCCCCGCGAGCTGGGCGATACACAGATACGACGACACACCTTACAGCCTTCCCGAGGCGGAAGCCTTGCCGAGGAACTGCCCATCTGCAGCCTCCCTGACCATCCGAGCCTGGCCTGTCCAGTCTTCATCGAGTTCCTGTGCCCCATCCGTGAGGCCGCGCCATCGTCACTGGTCCCGCCACTGCACCACGCCCTTCCACCGACGACCACCGGCCCGCGGTCGAATTGTTCTGAGCTCGAAATGGAGAAAGTCTGTAGAAACAGTTCTCAGACCACAGTCCACTCGTCTGCTGGCAATCGCTGCGTGGTCAAAGTCTGCCCGAGCTTGGATTTGAACTCAACGACGACGCCTGTCATGACGGATCTGTCTCTTCTCTCCCTGTGTCCCGTGAATAGTAGCCAACCAGCCGCGCAGGCACCATTTTATAGATTGTGGATGATGCCGTTTTCTTTTTCTAAATAGGTTCTCTGAGCACAAGCTCAGCAGAGCCACCGCGGTCAGAAAACCCATTTTAGCCTTGACAGTCATCTCAATGGACTGCCTGCCTCAGCCTGTAACCCACGAGTTTCTGATTTTCCAAACACACCTGTTCACCATCCTCACACCGTCCAGCCTCCCCGCCTGTCGCATTTCATCCCTTCCTCCCCGCCTCCGTCGAGCTGCTGTGGCCTGCCCCACCGAGACCCTTCTTCAACAGCCGTTGCCCGGTGGCCGTGACCCGTCTGCCGCCCGAACGGAAAACGAATTTCATCCAGCAGGCCGGAACAGCGATTGCCTTGCCCGCTCACAGAGGCGATCATCCGTCGCTCACCGCCCAGCAGCGATTTGCCGACCGCCATCGCCGTCGATTTAATGGGACACCTGATCATCTCGACACACCAGATCGTAGTTCAGCATATCTGCTCAATTTGACGACGGATGAGCCTGCGGCGCATTGTAAAGACCTGATACCTCAAAACCACCGCACGTTGCGGCCGCTCAGGTCTGCAGCTCTTCTGCAGACGACTATCAATGCCATCCGCATTACTGCATTCTATCTCTTGACCCGCGACGGATTTTCAGGCGCACTGATTGCGGGTCAGGTGCCAGTTCAGTTCATGATTTTGCATTCCCGCCAGCGATACCGCGAGCAGCAGACGCACAACGCCAGACAATCGATTCTGCCCGCGAAATTGCAGCGTTTCTGTTCACCAGTTCGTCCGATCAACCTTCGAAGAACTGTTCAGCGCGATTGACAGCAGGGCCCCAAACCCCACTTACATCATCCACCCCGATTTCAGCCCACCAGCCTGCCTCCCCAGCAGTCTGCCCTCGGAGGACGACGACACCTGGGCGAAATCGGTTCACATAGATCTGCAGGCAGGACGGACATCGAGAATGACTTCATCCTTCCTTCTTGATACAGTGAATCTGGTTAACTTACGATTTAGTCAGAGCCCGCGACGGCGTACCACGTTATCAGACGCACCAGCCACCATCACTGACAACCATCGCATCATATCTGGCCACCGCTGACGCCTGCGGTGGACCCCGTCGCGTGGTCATTCAGCGACGTGGGTCTTCCCAAATTGCGTCTTCAGACCGTTTGCCCAGGAAAGCCTGGGAGTGACAGTCCTTGCCTGTCCTGAACTGCGCCTGTGCCCGAATCCGCTCTGCTCAGCATCGCACGCCCAGCCCACACCCGACGTCCACACAAACCCAAAACAGATCTCACCGCGAGCCCGCGCCTGCGTGGCCGTTACCACGCCGTCAGAATACTGGCATTTTCGCCGAGGCAGTCGCGAGAAACCATCAGATATCGCAGCCTGACCACTTGTCTGAAGTCCGCCCACAATCATACTTAAACATGGAGCGCAGGAACTCCGCGCTCAAAGAGCCAGTTCGACGATAAAGCCATCCGCATCACTGACGATTTTGTCTTCGTCGCCTGTTCGAGACTGGCTGGCAAACACCCTGAGGCCTGAGTCCAGGTGCTGGGAACGAGCTGAATCGCAGAGTTCTCGATCCAGTCTGACGGTCTGACGCTGCATCACGATTACATGATGAGCGGTCATACGCGCGACAGATGTTCTCAACAGCTTCCTGCGTGCCGGAACACCGTTGCCGGAGTCCCGTATCTCCACCAGCCCGCAGAAAATCCTCCGATCTCACCATTTATTGCCGAATGTTTGTTGCAACACCAGTTCCCCCAAAATACTGTTCCACACCAAGACTGTAAACAGCATCATAGTACCTGACCTTGCCTTCTCAAATCCTTCACCCACCCCATCTTCCATCTCTCTCTTTACTCCCTACCGGCCACCATAACTTCATGAAACATAACGACAGCAGAAAATCCTTCTGAAAGTTTCAGAAAAAGCACAAACAATCGTCTAGAACCAATGGGGATTATCTCTGGTTCCAAAAATTACAGCAGACATAACTGTTTATATATCTTATCATTATATTATTGATCCTTTTTGAAAAAGACTGGATTAGTAACTCGTTAAAATAACTGGATATCAAATAAAAGAAGGGATTACTAATCAAGATTTATGGAAACAATTATTAGATCTTACAAAAGGATCATATTGTTAAATTGAATATTGTAATAATGAATATATATGCTACACTTTATCTCAAGTTAGAAACACAAAAATATAGAGTTCAAAATAGATGAAGTTTTTGAAGAAGAATGTAGTCAGGAAATAAGAGAGATAGAAAAATAAAAATTGATAAAGAAGGAGATTTTGTAGAAAATGTAGCACACCTGTGGTAAAAACACCCACACAAAAAGAAAAATAAAGGAAAATCAAATTTACTACTATGAATATATTTTGCAATGCCTAAAATTGTAGAACAATATGTATGAAAGTGCTAAAAGATATTTACAATAAACTTGTCAACTAATAAAATGAGACACTCATATTAGAATCAGGAGAAGTTTTCTACGGAGAAGGCTTTGGAGCAGACACGCAGACCAGCGGCGAGTGTGGTTTTCAGCACAGGAGACTGCAGCTGTCAGGAACTTATCTCTGAGCCCTTCCTTTTGTGGGCAAATCGTCTGTATGACCTACCCGCTCATCGGGAATTATGGAATCAATCGTGAGGATTACGGAAAGCATCGAACCAGCCATCAAAGAGGCTGATTATCAAAGAACTTCTAGCGACATGCTAACTTCCACCTGTTCCCAGCTTACTCTGGATGAACTCTTTAAAAGAAAAATCTTTCAGGAATTTGCGAGGGTGACGCGAAAACCAACCCGAATTCTCCTGAAAGCAAAAGGCGTAACGAAAAGGTAAAATCGTCAATGCTGATGCGAGGATGAACAAAGCATCACCAATGAACTGAAAGCCAACATTTTACCTAATAATCAAATAGCGCAGGTTTCACCAAACTCCCCACGCCAACCCTGGCAGAGGCTGAAGCAGTTGATGGATTGGAGCAAAAACTCGGCATCATCCGTGAATTATCCCAAAGAAACTGCGACATCACGGTAGTCTCACAAGATACCTCCGCGAAGTACTAATCCCAAGCACGGCTCCTGACGGCGTAATGCTGTCCAACGGTCTCTGACGACCCTGCCGATATCCCTCACGCACACAGAAACTGTGCGAAAACACTAGTAAAGGTGCCCTATCTTCGGACTTCGTGGGAGCATCAGGTAATAGGGCGCGGGCGGTGCGAAGACCCATTCAAACCAAAATTCGGCACAGAAGGTGCAAATCATCGGTATTGGACGGCGACAAACAAAGTATCCATATCACTCCCAAAACCACGGTTACGCTGCCATGGACGAGAAACAGCCTGAAAAGACACCGACGTAGAGGAAACTCCCACATCGCCTAAGCGATAACACTTACGACGAAGGAGTCCGCCACACAGAACACCCTTGCTTTCTCTGTGCAATACCACCCAGAGGCAAAGCTCCAGGCCCAGAAGATGCCAATTATCTCTTTGATGAATTTTATCAACTGATGAGAGAAATGCTGTTAAATAAACATAAAAACTTTTTAATTCTATAAAATTAAATAAACATGAAGCGCACAGATATAAAAACTATTCTCGTCATTGGTTCTGGCCCTATCATCATAGGGCAGGCAGCGGAATTTGACTACGCAGGGACACAGGCCTGTCTCATCCCTAAAAGAGGAAGGATAAGAGTCATTCTCATTAACTCTAAATCCTGCCACCATCATGACCGATGCAGAAATCGCTAGATAAGAGTCTATATAGGAACCGATTTCTGTGGAATTTCGTGAGACAGATTATCCGAAAAAGGAACGCCCAGATGCTCTTTTGCCCACATTGGGAGGACAGACAGGGCTGAATATGGCGATAGAACTAAAGAAATCGAATTTTAGATGAAATGTAAAGTAGAAGTTTTGGGAACTAAAACTTTCGCTATCAATCGCGCTGAAGACCGAGATCTCTATTCGAGAATTGATGAAGAACTCAGATGAACCTGTCCCCGAATCAGAGATCGTAACACTCTACGAAAAGGTGCTCTGTGATTTTGCAAATAATATCGGATATCCTGATGATTATCAGACCTGCATTCACCCTCGGAGAGGACAGGGCGGTGGTATCGCTTCTAATGAAGGAACTGCACCGAAATCTACGAGTTTGGGATTAAAACACAGCCCTGTAAATCAATGTCTTATAGAAAATCCATCGCTGGATTCAAAGAGATAGAATACGAAGTAATGCGAGACTCTCAACGACAATGCCATTGTGGTTTCTGTAACATGGAAAACATAGACCCTGTGGGCGTACACTGGCGATTCTATCGTCGTTGCTCCCGTCGCAGACCTCGTCCGATAGGAATATCAGATGCTACGAAATACTTCATCTGAAAAATCATCGTGCATTAGGAATAGAGGGATGGCTATCATGCAGCTGGCTCTATGACCCATATCTCGTTTAATTATTAGTGTAATTGAGGTTAAATCCGAGAGTGTCCTCGTTCATCGGCTTTGGCGAGTAAAAAGCTACGGGCTACCCCAATCGCTAAAAATCGCTGCGAAAAATCGCTGGGACTGACTAGATGAAATCATAAATCCTGTAACGGGCAAAAACTTATGCTTGTTTCGAACCTGCTTTGGATTATGTGGTAACCAAATTTTCCCGTTTTCCGTTTTGATAAATTTGGAAACGGCAGACAGAAGACTATCCACTCAGATGAAAGCTACAGAAGTGAATCATGGTTATTGGAAGAAACTTTGAAGAATCTCTCAAAAGCCATCCGTTCATTGGAAACAGGCATTCGCATTTGGGATTAAAGGAAAAACAAACCCTTGCCCTCAAGCGGATGAAGAAATAGAAAGAAGAATAAAAAACTTTCGATGACGAGAGGCTTTTCATCATTGGAGAAGCGCTGCGCAGAGGCTATGACTGGGAGAAAATAGTGAATGGAGCAAAATAGACAAATTCTTCATTTGGAAAATCAAGAAACTCATTGATTTTGAAGCTGAAATAAAAACAATCCATTTAACAAAGATATTTTAACTCATACAAAAAGTAGGTTTTTCTGACCTTAATTTGGCTCACCTTTGGAACTGTGCAGAGGGAAATTTTTAATTTTAGAAAAAGAAAACGGCATCATGCCTGTCTATAAAATGGTGGATACCTGCGCGGCTGGAGTTTGAGTCCGAAACGCCTTTAGTTTCTACGGAACTTACGAGGAAGAAAACGATCCATCGCCAGCGACAAGGAAAAATCATCGTATAGGGTTCAGGGCCCATCCGTATCGGGCAGGGCGTGGAGTTTGACTACGCAACGGTGCATTCTGTATGGGCGATCAAGGAAATGGGCTGTGAGGCAATTATCATCAATAATAATCCTGAAACTGTTTCTCACAGATTTCTCCATTTTCGGATCAAATTATATTTCGAGCCGCTGACCGAGGAAGATGTGATGAACATCATCGATCTAGAAAAACCAAAAGGCGTGGTGGTGCAGTTCGGCGGACAGACGGCTATCAATTTGGCTGATAAACTGGCTTCCCACGAGTAAGGATTTTAGGAACTTCATAGAAGATTTGACAGAGCCGAAAAACCGAGATAAATTCGAGAAAAGCACTGCAAGATTTAGGCATTCCTCAGCCAAAAGGAAAAACTTCCACTTCAAAAAGAAGAAGCTATAAAAATTGCCAATAAAATCGGCTATCCTGTGCTTGTCCGCGATTATGTGCTGGGAGGAAGGGCTATGGAAATCGTTTATAACAGAGGAAGAACTCGCTCATTACATGGGAAAATGCAGTGGAGGCAAGCCCCTGAACATCCTAGTGCTGATTGGACCGATATTTGACAGGGAAAAAGAAGTGGAAGTAGATGCTATTTCTGGATGGATGAAACCACCATAATCCCTGGAATTATGGAACATATCGAGCGGGCGGGTGTGCATTCTGGGAGATCTCCATCGCGGTGTATCCTCTCACAAATCTGACACAAAGCAGATGGACACGCTTTCTGACTACACACAGAGACTTGCCAAAGGACTGAATATCATAGGGCTTAATGAACATTCAATATGTAATCTCTGATGGAGAGGTGTTTGTCATAGAGGTCAATCCTCGTTCATCTAGAACCGTTCGTGCTGTCTCAAAATCACTGGCGTTCCGATGGCAAAATTAGCCACGAAAAGCCATTCTCAGAGCGAAAATTAAGAGATTTAAGCTACCAAAATGGACTTATTCCTAATAAAGAGTGGCGTTTATGTGAAAGTTCCTGCTTTTTAGTTTTAGTAAATTGTCCAAAGTGGATATTTCCCTCGGCCCCAGAAATGAAAATCCATGAGAAGTAATGGGCAAAAGACCAAACCCTATGAAAAAGCTTTATACAAAGGACTTATCGGCGCAGGAAGAAAAAAGTTCCTCCATGGAGCATTCTCTTCACGGTTTCTGACAAAGACAAAGCCGGATAGCCGGACTTCACCGATAGCATTTAGCGATATAGGCTACAGAACATGGGCTACGGAAGGGACAGCAAAAATTCTTTGAACAACACGGGCGTAAAAACCAAAATAGGCTGCAAAATGAGGCGAAGAAGATGTAGACCTGATGAGACCTCATCCACAAGGAGAAAGTACCGGTATGTGGTAAATACCACTACCAGCGGGAAAACAATCTGAGCGGGACGGCTTCCAAATCCGCCGTAATGTCGGTAGAAAACGGAGTCCCGTGCCTCTACCTCTATGGATACTGCTTAGAAGCTGTCCTAAAAGTGCTGGAGTCCCTTTACTTAAAATAGATGCGATGTGGGTTGAAGAGGGTAAAAAGACCGCCATTTTATGGCAGTCTAATTTAAATATTGGTTCATACAATTTGATTACTATTTAAAGTGCTCTAAAACATGGTCGTGGCAGCAACTGGTAATGGAACAGACATGATGGCATACCTGTAACTGCTCTATTATTAGCAACATCATAAGATGACAAGCTTGATGCAACTACTTTTAGTAGCATTATCATATATCTTAGTAGGTAAATACTTGTTGATAGTCCTGAAGGAAATTAATAACAACTTTTGCCCCATCAGTAGCGTTTGCTATCAAAAGATCCTTTAATACCACCATACAACTGGTTCAGCCCACTTTACTAAATAGTTTCTGTGGTTTTATAGTTGCAGAACCTGCCCAGTCCTGAGCGGAACCCACTTACCTCAGTGCCACTGTAGCATCTCCGGTTGCACTGCAACGCTGCAAGTCTTTACCATTTTGGATTGTGGAAGCACAGAACCCTGGTTCTACTTCTGATTGTGTAGATAATGCTGGGTCTGCCTTGTATTTCCTGATCCAACTTGTTATAAACTATCATGCATCAAATGCCGTTGGGAAAAAGCGTTATCACTAATGAAAATTAGTTTTAAACGGAACTGAGTTAAGTCTTACCTGTGGAAAACAAGACCTTTTGATTCGGACTCTGTCTCAACCTGTTGCCTGTTGGAGTATGTGAAGAAGTCATCCAGCATGCTCTCACCACTTTACATATCATCATCAGCAGATGCTATCTGTGCATTAGATGAAAGAAAAAGCTGATACAATTGTTAATATTATATTTCTTTTTCATATCTTTCTATATTTAAATAAATTAATTACCCTCCTGTCATATACCATGTATTACCATCACTTATAACATACGCCCCTCTTCCTTTGGTAAGGGTACTGCGTTTGTAGGTTTTATATCTAGGATCTGGTCCTGCAGAGCTAAATTTGATAGCCTGATTAGACACCAAACAATATTCTACCGCTATGTCGCTGGCCGCATCTGGAAGATTAATTGAAGTAGTTCCAGGAAGTATTATTATACCAAAGTCTGTTGATTGCCATGTAGTTGATAATAATGGAGTAGAGTAGTCTAACATTCCCTCCATTAGTCGTAGTGGACAGCACCACTAATCTGTCCTGCATCACCACCGCTCGCACCTTTTCCATTTGCTTGTAGCATGGTCATAGTGAGAAACCTGGGTCTTTACTTTCTACTTTTGATACCTGCACCTCCTGTGTTAGTTAGAATACACAAAGCTCCATAGTCTGCTCCATAAACAGCAGATTTAGCATTAAGCCTGTAACTGTCAATCTTGAACTAAAACCCCATCCGGCATAGATGTATCAGTAGCTTCAGCTCTTAGCATCCAATGTAGTCTGTGGAGCATCTGTCTTATCCCAACCCCTTTTTTGGCCGTTTTTGCATTTAGGGCTACAGAAAACCTAAAAGTGTGCATATAAAAATCATAGCATTTAATTGTTTAAATTTTAATTATTTTAAATATTCACTCTCAAAAGTAAAAACACTTTCTGGGTGCAAAGTTATATAATAAAAATGAATATTGCACTTATTTTTATCTTTTTCTAGTTAAAAGGTGTGGTATTTATGGCCTTCTATTTATTTTAAAATTAATGGTATAAACCCGGTAGAGTTGGTTTGTGCTTTTTCTGCTTTCACATTTTCTCACCAAAGTTACAGCGTTATTTATGGTGTTTCTGCTTTAAGCCCCTATCTCATGGCAGAAATCACATTACCATTCTTATCCACCGTGTAAGTAACTTTATTGTGCCTTTTTCCCTTACATTATTAGTTGGGAGTTTTCCTTTAGTAGTCTATAGTGCCTGGTATGCCGGCAATGAGCTTTCTATCTACTCCTATTTTCACTTTTAGGAGCTGTAGAAGTTTCTGCTTTTCTTCTGGAATTTCTGTCTACTATTTCTTGCTTTTTCTGAGGTTTGGCTTCACAGGAACCGCTTTGTTTTCAACTGATCTGCGTTTCTTTAGTTTCTTTTACTTCTTCTCGGCTGTTCTTCTTGAATTGCAACCTGCTCATTTTTATTAGGTTCTACAACTTGCGGAACAGAAACTGGGATTTCTTCCGGCTCTCTATTCTGGACTAAGAGTATCTCTATCCAAAATCTCTTCATCAGCCAAAATTTCTTTTTATCTTGGTCTATATTTGTGTTTTCCTTTTCTATCGGAATGAAATATAATATTCCAAAAACTACACCTGACACTAGCGCGTATCCGTATACTTTTTATCCTGCTCATTTTCTTTTATTTAATTTCAGCAACGATTTCTAAAAATTTATTGCCTTTTAATTTGAGTTCCGTTTCGTATTTTATAAAACCATGAAACCAAAAACTATGTCCAGCCCATAAACCACCATTCCTAAGTGAAAAACCGCATACAACAAAAAGGCAGGAATGATGCATAAAACCTCGAACCGAAATCTATTTTCCGCTCAAAAGAAAGCGTAAAAGACATTCCTGCTCCTAAAAAGCCTAAAAAGCAGAATAATCTTTACAATGAATCTAAACTTAAAAATATCTCTTCTTATTTCGGTAATCTCTGCTTCTTTTGATTTTGAACGTGATAAAAATAATTCAAATGAGGATTTTTCTACATTTTCAAGTCCTTTAATCATTCTGGACTCCGGCGAAACAACCCTCTGCACCAGTCCATCGCTGCTTCTATTCTGTGGTCGTAGATGCAGTCGGTATTACATTATCCAAAAATCTTCCTCTTTGCTGCCGATTTCTTTCAAATAAAAATATTTAGACATCAAGGCTCTCACTCCCCAAAAACCAAAAAGAATGACTATAAAAATCTGTAAGAAAACCTCCGCTGAACAAAAATTCCTCACAGAGAAATACTACTTGTCTGCTCCATAAACTATTAAAATACCAAAAACAAAGATAAAAAGTTTTTGTAAAAACCATTCTATTCTCTGGATTAAACGAAAAATTGAGCATTTTCTATAAAAACAACTCAAGTTAATAAAAGAACAAAAGTATTATTTTTAGCTTTAACAAGGAATGAATGATAAATTATTTCTTAATTTTGCAAACTTATTTAATAAACTGTGGGAAAATAAATTAGCCTCGTTTTGCAGAAAATAAAAACCCTGCCCAATGTAATTCAGCCTACCAGAGTCAGAGGCTTTGGAGGGATTTAAACTAAAGGGCAGATGGCAGTCTGAATATTTTAAAAATAACAATCCTATTGTTTTAGAATTAGGCTGTGGCAAAGGAGAATATACGGTAAATATGGCAAAAGCCTTTCCTGATAAGAATTTCATTGGGATAGACATCAAAGGGGCGAGATTTTGTCTCGGAGCAAAAAGAGGCTGTATCATCTAAAATGGACAATGTGGCTTTTCCTCAGAACGCAGATAGAGCTTTATTGACTACTTTTGACAAAGATGAAATCAGTGAAATATGGATAACTTTCCCTGATCCACAGATAAAATACCGCAGAACAAAAACACAGGCTGACCAACCCAGAATTTCTTAATCTTTACAAAAATTCTAAAAAGATGCTATATTCACCTAAAAACAGACTCTGAATTTCTGCACGGCTATACACTGGGGTCTGCAAGGGCTGGGACATGAGATTATTTCACGCACCATGACATCTGATGGTGCTCTGAATATGACCCTGAAAACACCCTGCTAGCGAGAAATAAAACTTATTATGAAAAAGCCTTTTTCTCCGCGAAAGGAAAAACAATTACTTATATAAAATTTTAGATTGAAATAAATTTATTTAATAAATGGGAAATAAGAAACATATCTCTGGATTAGATTTTTAACTACTTTAAAAATATCATTGGATGGCATATCTATGCCTATCTGGTTCTCACCTTTTGGTGGGATTACTAGATGGATTAGCTTTAGCTATGTTTGTTCCTTTGCTCGCCATTGCAAACAGGCTCTAACACAGGAATGAATCTTTGGGTAATTTAGAATTTTTGATAGACTTTATTCATACCTTAGGAATAGAACTAAAACCTACAAAAACGCTCTTTCTCCTGATGGTAGGATTATTTGCGCTGAAAAATTTCTTCTTTTATTTAAGAATTATTTATTTCAACAAAATCCGTATCATGAGGGGCTTTTGAAAATAAAGTTAGATTTGGTTTCCGGCCTCAAAAACCTTTCCTACAAAGGCTTTACAACTATGGATGCTGGAAAAATTCAGTAACATGATTGGGGAAACGGCAAACTCACTCATGTCTATGACTTTCTATTTTAGCTCCATACAGCACATTGTAATGCTGATTACTTATGTATTCCTTGCATTCTCATCAAAACTGGCAGTTCGCCATTATGGTAGGAATAGGAGGCTGCATCACGAATATATTATATAGATATATCAATAAAATCGTGAAAAACTATGCAAGAAATAAAAATCTTATCGGTCATGATTTTAGTGGAAACCTTACTCAATCCATCAATAATTTCAAATATCTAAAAGCCACTAATTATTTTAAAAATTACGAAACTAAACTCAACCAAAACATACATGAAACCGAGCGAATCAACTATAAAATTGGCAAAAATAAGCGCCATGGCAGAAAGTCTGCGGGAACCCATGATTATCATCGTAATTGCACTTGTTATCTTAATTCAGGTAAATGTAATGGGAGGAAAATTTTGGGACTATCCTTGTAAGTTTACTCGCTCTTTACAGAGCTTTAGCTCATTTAGTAAATATGCAAAACTCATGGATTCGCTTTATGGAAACCTCTGTAAGTTTAGAATCAGTGAAAGCTTACTTTTCTGAGTTTAAAAATATGAGGAAGTTTCATATACTGATGAGATTAAATCCATTAACAATATTTTTGGTAAAAAGATGCAGAGGTAATTTTTTGATGGTAAAACTGCCCTTAAAAACATCAACCTAACAATTTCTAACAAAACATCTATTGCTTTGGTTGGTGAAAGTGGTGCAGGGAAAAACAACCTCGCTAATCTTTATCTGCGGACTTCTTCCTCCCAATAAAGGGAAGTAAACCAACAACCAATCGGTTTATAATTCAAATTTAGATTCTTTCAGAAGTAAAAGTCGGGTACATTACACAAGAGCCAGTGATATTTGATGATACTATTTTTCAACAATGTTACTTTCTGGGCAGAAAAACACCCGAAAAATTTGGAGAAATTCCACAATGCAATGAACATGGTTTCCATGAAATCTTTTGTGGAAAATTTAGACCGACAGGAAGATACCCATTAGGAAACAACGGGGTTTTGATTTCTGGAGGACAGAAACAGAGAATATCCATTGCCAGAGAACTTTACAAAGATATAGACCTTCTTATAATGGACGAAGCAACTTCTGCTCTTGACTCTGAAACCGAAAAATACATTAAGGATAATATTGATTTGCTGCATGGTAAATTCACCATTGTAATCATTGCCCACAGGCTCTCCACTATCAAAAATGTAGATAAAGTCTATCTATTAGAAAAAGGCGAAATTCAGATTCCGGAAACTATAATGAACTAATAGAAAAATCTACCCGATTTTAAAAAGAATGGTGGAATTACAGGAAGTTTAATTATCTGTAATACTCCACTTTAAATAGCCTAAATCCCAAACATGTAGGCAAACTTGTATAGAAATCTTTTTCTTTATTTCTTTGAGAATTTAGATGAAAAATAATTGAAAACGCTTAATGAACTCAAAGCCTTATAATTAGCTATAACTCTCTTTCCATAATTGTTCATTTTGCTGGGCTTTCCAGTTCATTTGGAGGTCATCATATCTTAAAGGTATAAAGATGTTTCAATATCAATTGCTTAATTTCTGGATTTGTTTGGCTTTTATATTCTTTGTCAACGTGTTGTGCAATCGTAAACCAATTATCAAAATGCCTTTTGCCCTCGGTTATGGATTACTGATTTTCGTGGAGATAATAGTCATATGTTTTTCTCTAAAAAGCTATACTTTCAAGTTTCAAAGCTATTTGGAAGCTATGTAGAGAATCCTGTGCATACAGCCCCTTTGTAAAATAAAGTTTATTCTCTTTTTAAAAATCTAACTCGAATGAGTTTATTTCAGCTTGATTCTGGAAAGTTCCCAACAATGAAACTTTTAAATATCTCAAAATTATTATTCTTTATTACATCTCGCTTTTTCAATAACAGGAAATATAGGGGTACCTTTTCTCCACTAGGAAGTTTCACAGCTTCTGTTTCCCCACAACCATTTGTACATTGCTTTTCTTCAGCTAGAGCCACCATCTTCGTAATACAATCCGGCGTAATAGTATCATCACTATCCAAGAAAAATATACTTTCCCTGTGCGGTGTCTCATCCCTTTATTCCGCACAACGGAAAGCCCCGAATTCTCTTCCAAATGATATATTTTTCCAACTTTTGAAGACTGTGTTTTTGGATAAATTCTTCTGCAATCTGTACAGAATTATCTGGAGTTTTATCATTTATCAGAGTAACTGAGATTTTTTTATATGTTTGATTTAAAACAGATTGCAAACACGCCTCTAAAAACTCTTCGCATTTGAAAAATCGGAATTGATATCGTAACTAATGGCTGCATAATTTATTTTTAATTTCCTGTATAGACTTTATCAAACCAAATACCGAGAACGAGCAGAGACCAATGCTTCTGTCCGTAGGAGAGATGCTTCTGCACGGCATCATAGGAAAGGTATCGGAATATTTTATTCTGAGGTTTTTTAAGATATTTTTAAGTTAATTCTTCAACTGCTGGTTTTCTCAGCCATCGCTCTCTGGTGCACCGAACTCTTGTTTAGATTTATTTAAAATATCTGGATGCAGCTTATCTCCAAAAGCCTTACGCAGGATAATTTTTCGTTTGCTTTTCATCAACTTTATATTTAGCAGGAAGGACACACAGAACTCCACCAAATCCTTGTCTAAGAAAAAGGATTACGAAGCTCTATGGAATTCATCATAGAAATCCTGTCATCCTTTACCATAAAATCTCCTTTGAAAAACATCCATAAGGGTCCATGTTTAGGCAAGTATTCAGCGTTTTTAGGGTCTAAATTCAGTCCATAATCTTTTTATATTCGGCTGTTATTCCCAGTTCACGGATTTCCGCATCAGAAAAGAAATTATAAATTTTCTTATGAAAAGTAACAATATCCGGTCCAAAGAAAACTTTTTCTAAAAAGGCTAATGGTTTTTGCAAATTCAATTTATCTGAAATTAACGAACCTAATTTATAAAAAGGCAGAAGAATAGGCTGGTTTTTCCTCTTTCATGATTTCTAATTCTGTCTGATACCATCCATAGCTGCTCGAAAAAGCTCATCACCGCCATTACCAGTGATTACTACTTTCATTTCTTCACGCCTTTTCACATATTTTTATATAATGCCGGCAGTGCTGAATCTCCCAGCGGTTCATCTAATTTGGAATAAATTTTCCATTACTTTCATGATTTCTTCATCATTCATATAGACTTTCGTGGTGGTCATAATTGTATTTTTCTGCCATTTTTCCTGCCTCCGGCATTTCGTTCATATCACCTTCGTAGGCAAAAACCAATTGTAGAAAGTTTATCTGTATATTTTGATGAAAGGGCAAACGACTGTACCCGAATCCAGTCCCCACTGAGGAACGCCCTGACTTTGCATCGGCATGGATATGTTTTTGAATGGATTTTTCCGTTAATTCTCAGGTTTCTATTGCTTCTTCTTCTGATATTTCTATTTCCTGTTGAGGAATTTTTCCAGTATTTTTATCTCTATTTTTCCATCTTTATACAATAGTGTATGCGCTGATGGAGCACAAAAATATTCTTGTATATGCACTGCTGCTGGTCTAAAATACAAGTGTTTTAGATAATGAGCCAATGCTCTTCATTTATAACAGGTTTTTACCAAACTGCTTGCCAAAATTGCCTCACCTGCAGCGTAGATAAATTCGCTATTCTCTCCAATAGCATAATAAAAACGGTTTTTCCCCGAATCTATCCCTTGCACAGAAAAGCTCCTGTTTTTCTTCGTTCCAAATAGCAGCAAACATTCCGTTAAGGTGTTCTGGCAGCTCTTTTCCGTATTTTTGGTATAATGCCAGTATGACTTCAGTATCTGTATTATTTTAAAAGGATACTCTGGGAGATAATATCCCTATAGCCGTATATTTTCGCCATTAAAACTAATGTACTCATTTTTAGTAGAGGAATACATCGGCTGGTGCCCTTCCTGCGATAAATCTACAATGGACAGTCTTCTAAAACCAATGATAGCATTATCAAAAACTCTGCTCCTTCATCATCTGGACCGCGATGAATAATAGCATTGGTCATTTTCTTAATAATACTTTTATATTCTTCCTTGTTTCCTATACCTGTTTTAATAATACCTGCATATACCGCATAAAAATATGTATTTTATGCAAAAATAAAGTATTTATGTGGATAATTTAGTATATTTGTGAAAATATAGTATAAATGATACCTGTAACCAAACCTTTCCTCCCTCCAAAAAGAGGAATATCTAAAATATATAGATGGAATCTGGAACTGACAATGGCTTACTAATATGGGACCTCTAGTGAGTCAGCTGGAAATGGAACTGAAAGATTTTCTTGATGTCCAGCATTTATTATTCGTAACCAATGGAATTGTGTCTATCCAAATGGCTATCAAGGCTTTGGATATAACAGGAGAGATTATAACCACGCTTTTTCATTTGTGGCGACTACAAGCTCTATTGTCTGGGAAGGCTGCACGCCGGTATTTGTGGATATTTGTCCCGAATCTCTATGCATAGATGCAGACAAAATAGAAGATGCCATCACAGAGAAAACCCAAGCTATCTTAGCTACGCATGTCTACGGAAACCCTTGTGATGTGGTAAAATAGAGCAGATTGCTAGAAAAACATAATTTAAAGGTAATCTACGATGCAGCCCATGCTTTTTGGGGTAAAAGTAAACGGAAAATCTGTTTTTGAATATGGTGATATTTCTACTTGCTCCCTGCATTCCACTAAACTCTATCACTCTGTGGAAGGCGGACTGATTATTACCCAAAATCCTGATTTGTAAAAACTGGCATCTATTCGTAATTTTGGGATTTCTGGATTTGATTCTTTTTCGGAATTGAATTAACGGCAAAAAACTCTGAGTTTCACGCCGCTATGGGATTAGCAAACCTAAAACACACCGAAGCAATCCACAACCAACGCAAAAACTATCTATGAATGCTACGATAAAAATCTAAAACCTAAAAGCACGAAAAAGTAGTATGGCATAAGGATGCTACCCAAAACTACGCCTACTATCCTGTGATTCTAGAATCCGGAGGAGCTTTTATTAAAAATCAAAGCAGAGCTGGACCTTAATGAAATCTTTTCACCTGAAGATATTTTTATCTCGAGCTTGGCATCTTCTCTGCCAGCCTCCCAAAGGTGGAATTCCCTATCACAGAGGATATTTCGAGGAAAGAGTGCTGTCTTCCACTGTACTTTGATTTGACAGAAGAAGAAATTGATTATATTTGATCGTATAATACTGAGAGTTCAAAATAACTAAAAATGAAAAATAGCAATCATAGGCGCTGGCAGATTTTGGAAGAGAAGTTGCGTGCCTCATCAATGCTATCAATGAAAAAACGAAGAATGGGATTTCATTGGTTTTTGATGATGTAAAAGATATTTGGCTATGAAAATGAATATGGAAAAGTTTTAGGAAGAATAAAAGATTTAAATTCTTATCCAGAATCTCTTGGTGTAGTTGTAGCTATCGCAAAACCATCTGCAATGAAGTTATCGTAAAAAGTATAACCTCACCTAACACCTATTTTCCCAACTTAATTGCTCCTAATGTTATGACAAAAATAATATGTCTTTTGGGACAAGGGAATATTATAGGCTTCGGATGTTCTATTAGTTGTAATGTCCGTATTGAAATTTTAATATATTTAACTGTTTTATTTCTATAGGACATGACACCAAAATAGGTGATTATAATGCAGTTATGCCATCAACCAAAATTTCAGGGATATCACAATAGGAGACAAAAACTTCTTTTGGTGCTTCTTCTGTTATTTTAGAGAAACTTACCATAGGAAATGATACCACAATTGGAGCAAACAGCCTGATTTTCAGAAACACAAAAGATAAAAACACCTATATAGGTAACCTGCAAGTATTGTTAAACTATAAAAATATATAAAAATGACAACAGAAAAATTTTTTAGAAAATTTCGCAAATCTTTTTGATGAAACAGACTCATCAGAAATTACTCTTTCAACAGAATTTAGAAATTTGGATGAGTGGAGTTCTAATTGCTTTATCCGTTATCGCAATGGCTGATGAAGAATATGATGTAAAACTGAAAGGTGATGATATTAAAAACGCTACAACTGTAGAAGACCTATTTAATATTGTAAAAAGCAAAAATAATGAGTTATTTATCTTTACATAATGTAAAAATAAGTGGTGTTTCTGCGTGCGTCCCTATAGAGGAGGTTTCTTCATTTAATCTATTTTCTAAGGATGATTCTGAAAATTTCACCAAAAACAACAGGAGTTGAGCGAAAGAGAAAAGCCAATGACAGCATTTGCAGTTCGGATTTATGTTTAGCTGCTGCAGAAAAATTAATCAAAGACTTACATTGGCAGAAAGAAGATATAGATTGTCTGGTTTTTGTTTCTCAAACTCCTGATTATATTCTGCCTCCCTACATCTACACTTTTTACAAGAAAGATTAGGACTTTCTACTAATTGTTATACCTTGGATATTTCTCTAGGGTGTTCAGGATGGGTATACGCTCAGCGTTATTAGTTCCTTATTAAGCCACGGCTCCATGAAAAAGGGCTTCTTCTAGCAGGAGATACTATTTTAAAACTTTCTTCTGAAAGAGATAAAAGTACTTACCCCATTTTGGAGATGCTGGAACAGCCACTGCATTAGGAGTTTACAGAAAAATAAAGATGATGTTTTAAAATTCTGCTTTTAATACTGATGGGGCAGGGATACAAAACCATTATGATAAAAAGATGGGGGCTTCAGAAATCCTGTAAATGAAGAATCCTTTATATGTCATCCCTATATCAGAGGGTATTGAGCGAAGAAATTTAGATTTAATATTAGAAGGCATGGATGTTTTTGCTTTTGGTATCGCACAAGCCCCCAAAAGTGTAAAAACCCTCACTGAACACCTCTGAAATTGATATAGAGGGAATAGATAATTTTTATTTTCACCAGGCAAATCTTTTTTATGAATGAAAAGATTAGAAAGAAACTAAAAGCTTCCCGAAGACAAGGTTCCTTATTCATTAAAAGATTTTGAAATACAAGTTGCGCCACCATTCCTTTAACAATGGTTACCAAAAGTATGGATAAATTAAAAAACGGTAAATATTCAAATATTGCCTGTGTCTTTGGTGTCGGTCTTTCTTGGGCAAGTGTTTATTTCCCAACCAGACCATATTGTAGTATCTGAATTACAAGAAATCTAATAAAAGTATGAATTATAATCCTTTTTCTTTACAAGATAAAACTATTTTTAGTAACTGGGGCTTCCTCTGGTATAGGTAAAGCTATCGCTATTGAATGTTCTAAAATGGGAGCAAAAGTCTTTATTACAGGGCGAAATGAACAACGGCTACAAGATACTTTTTAATCAACTAAATGGAGAACAACCCAATTACATTGTTGCTGATTTAACAATAAAGAGGACATTGATAATTTAGTGGAGAAAGTAAAGGATTTAGATGGATTAGTAAATTGTGCCGGTATTTTCGGGGCATTCTTTGTTTTCTTTTTGAAAGAAGAGGAAGTTAAAAATATGTTTGATATTAATTTTTCTCTCAAATGAATATTTGCAAACAACTTTTTAACAAAAAGAAAAATAAATAAAGGAGCATCTATTGTAACCTCTACTTCTGGAATATTATCTTCCTACATAGGCGGGAGTATTTATTCTGCTACTAAAGGCGCTTTAAAATGGTCTAATAAAAAGGTATGGCTATTGAACTTGCTCCATCAGAGTAAATAGTGTAATGCCTAGCATGATAGAAACACCTATAATGAACTCAGGGGATGTTACAGAAGAGCAGTTTGAAGCAGACAAACAAAATATCCACTTAAAAAGATATGGAAAACCCGAAGAGGTGGCCTATGCTGCAGTTTATTCTTATCTGATGCAAGCACTTGGACAACAGGGAACTAGCTTGCTTTTTAGATGGTGGACGCTCTATTAATTATTAAAATATGAAAACATATATAAAAGCTTTAGCTTCACACTTCCTGAAAATGAAGTCACTAATGAACAATTAGTAAAAAGAATTTCCCGAATGGAGTGTTGATAAAATAGCAGATAAAGTAGGGATAAACACTCGTTTTGTGGCATCTGAAAAACGAGACTTCCTCTGATTTAGCAGTAAAAGCTGCTGAAAAACTATTTTTAGAAAAACCCTAACATAAATAAGGAAGATATTGATTTTGTGCTATTTTGTACCCAAAGTCCAGATTATTTTCTTCCAACTTCTGCATGTATTATTCAAAACAAATTGGGACTGCTGATAACTTGGGAGCATTAGATTTTAATTTGGGATGCTCTGGTTACATCTATGGGCTATCATTAGCAAAAAGGGCTTATCTTAGGAGGAATAGCCAACAATGTAAGCTGCTTCTAACAGGTGAAACTTATTCAAGTATTTACACCCAAAGGACAAAGGAAATAGAACCATTTTTCGGTGATGCAGGCTCGGCTACTCTGATTTCTACAGAAGGTTTTGCTGAAATCGGAAATTTTAGTTTAGGAACAGATGGAAAAGGCGCAGAAAAATCTAATCGTAAAAACAGGCGGACTGCGTTGTAAAAAACCTATGAACGACCCTAACTTTTGATGAAAAAGCAAACCTACTTCATCAGATTATTTGTATATGAATGGTTCTGAAATCTTCAATTTTACCATTGAGGCCGTTCCTGAACTCGTGAAAAACACTTCTACTCAAAAATAAACTTACTAATGATGAAATAGAAGGATTTGTTTTCCACCAAGCCAATAAATTCATGCTAAATTTCCTTCGAAAAAATTAAAAATAAATGAAGAAAAATTCCACTATTATATGAGTGAGGTCGGAAATACCGTTTCTTCGACTGTTCCTATTGTTTTATATGAAAAACTAAAAATAGAGAACTACATGGAAATATTCTTCTAGGTGGTTTTGGTGCTAGGATATTCTTGAGGAGGATGTGTCATGCAAACATCAAAACACCATAAAAATATCTACTTCAAAAGAACTACCAAATATGTTCATAAAATATTAGAATTATGAAAAATCCATTAGTAAGTGTCGTTATGATTACTTATAGACACGAAAAATATATACAAAAAGCTATAGAGGGAGTGTGAAAAACTAATTTTCCTGCAAATCTATCGTTAATAATGGTTTCCTTAAAAATGTAGAGAATTCTAAGAATTAGAATTCCTTTTATTCATATAATCTACTAACTTATCATTCATTCTTTTTATGAAATTTTTCAATCCTAATTGCTCACTACAATATTTTGAATATTTTTAAAGATTGTTATCAAAGTATAATTTCTCAAACTTACAAAAATTTTGAAGTTATTATACTTGATGACTGCTCCACTGATGATTCTTACAAAGAGTCAAAACCTAGTTAAAAATGATCATAGATTCAAAAATTTTTAAAAATGATGAAAAACAAAGGTGTAGGGTATACCAAAGGAAAAACTAATCGAATTGTCTCACTGGCAGAAATTTGTGGTTTTCTTGACCCTGATGATGCACTCACACCGAATGCCATTGAAGAATCTGTTAAATATTACAAAAATCCAAAAATAGTGGCTACTTATTCACAAATGTATCTTTGTAACTCAAGTTTAGAGGTAATAAAAATTATGAAAGAAATCGTTCAATTAAAAATAATGATCCACTATTTTTAAATATCTTTTTGAAGTTAGTCATTTCTTTACTTTCAGAAAAGATGCCACTGCAAAAGTAGAAACCATACGAAAAGACATTCGTATTGCAGAAGATCAAGACTCTATATTTAAAACTTATGAAAAGGACATTTTAAATTTATAAAACCTTTATACCTATACAGACAACATAATAAAGGGCTTTCTAAAGACTCTGATAGTACTAAAAATTTAGAAAGAGAAAAATCAGTGGTCCATTGTTTTAAAAGAAGCTCTTCTGCGTAGGAGAATCAAAAACTATTTATGGAAAAAGTATAGATGAAATAGAGGATTTACCTTCCTTCATATTTCAAAAACAAAATTCTTTATTAAAAAGAATTTTAAGAAAACTACTATGACAGACATTTTCATAAAATCTTTCAACCGAGCTTTTTATCTTGACCGATGTTTAAAGAGCATCAAAATGTTCGTTTCTGGAAACTACAAAAATCACGGTTCTTGATGACGGCATCTCAAAAATATTTGGATAAAATACAAAAACTTTATCCTGAAATTGTTATACTAAAATCTGAAAAATCATAGAGATAAAGAACAAGCAATAAAAGACAACTTAGAAAAAGGACAGGAAATCAATGGTTTCCAAATCCCGACTAAACTATGGAAAAATGCTGCCCAAGAGGCTTCGAATATTTCATCATGACAGAAGATGATGTCTGGTTTACCAAGCTTCATTAACATTGATGAACTAGAGAAAATGCTCTAAAACATAATATAAACCTTTAAAATTAGGCTGGCTGGGAAGTCACAAGGATGACCAATGGGCTGAAATTAAACCTATTAATAAACTCGTAAGTTCCATAAAACCCAAAGATTTGTTCCTTCCTGCACCTCCGTTTATAGACTGGTTTTTCATAACAAATACAAATTTTTCACGATTTTATACAAACTCGGAAAAGTCAATCGCGAAAGCTCTACAAAATACTGGCTGCTCAACTCCATTCTCATGGGCTTTTGGGAAAAGAATTACTGGCTCTACATCTGGAAAGATGCAAACGGAAAAGTAGATGAAAAACAACAACCTAGAAATGCTGCCATTTACTATAAAAACGCCAGAAAAATCAGAATTTTTATTGCTCGGCTAAGTGATGAAGCCATGAAAACAACTCTTCCAATCTTCTGCGACCAATTCTTACCACCGATACGGAATTGATTTTGATGTGAATTATTTTAATTATTTGATAAACGAAGCTTGGCTGGATGGTCGTTTTGATGCTATGCAAAACTTCCTGAAAGACTTTGATTTAGGCTATCTTGAAAGGTTTTAGATAAAAATCCCTTCTGAAAAGCTTTTAAAATTTGGGTTGAAAACTTTAAAAATCAATATAAAAATTAGGGCTGCGAGGTTGATTAATATTTTTCAAAGTATGGAGAAAAATACATGTCGTTTTTCATATTCGGTCTATGGAAATCGGTGGCATGTTCAGAAAGGTTCTTTTGAATATTTAAAAATTTACCAAGAGATATTTTTGAGATATCCCTGATTACGAGCCTCTACCAAGGAGAATTACTCATCGAAACTCCCCAACATGTCCAAAGCACCTATTATATTGGACAGGGTAGGAATTTTTATCCCAAAAATCCTTGGATTCAGAAACTTCAACTTATCTTACGCTGAGGAAAATTATTATGAAAAATTTCGCAGCTGCTTTATCAGAAACTGCACCAAAAGCCAGATTTAGAGATAGCCTTTGATACATTCAGATACCAAAGCGTGATAAACAACCCAATAAAAACTTCTATTGCGTGGCTTCATGTTGATTTAAAAACACCAATGCCAATGAAAATGTAAACATCCGAACCATTGCATTAATGAAGAAATTTGATGCCTGTGTCATGGTGTCCAAATTTGCAAAAGATAATATTAAAAAGTTTTACAACACGGAGTTTCACAGATGTTATGTCATTCATAATCCGGTAAATACAGAGGAAGTCCATAAAAAGCGAATGAATTCTGCGCCGCCTTGCCGCACCCTTGTTTCATCGGAGCGGGAGGCTTACTAAAAAGTAAAGGATACGCGGAACTCGTTGATATTCACGCGGAACTCATTAAAGATGGACAGATACACTATATAGCGATTTTTAGGCGACGGCCCCGAAAAGACTCCATTCTGCAAAAGATTAAAAATCTGGGAGTTGAGAAATCTTTTTCTGCTTTTGGGCAATCAGATAAATCCTTATCCTTACCTGAAAGAAGCCGATATCCATCCATCGCTCAGAGAGTCCTATCCAATGGTTATTTTAGAGAATATGAGTTTTAAATAAACCTATTATTTCCACTAATGTGGGCGGAATTCCAGAAATTATTGATAATGAAATTGATGGGATTTTAGTAAATTATAATAAAAATGAAATTTTGATGCTATGAAAAATTTCCTGACCGACAGCCATATCTGGTAGATAAAAATGGAACGAAAATCCAGCGAAAAATTTGATGAACACAAAAATTTATCAACAAGTAACTGAAATGCTCACTTCTTTATACAATTAATAAACGATGGAAACCAAAATTACTATATTTACTCCTACTTATAATAGGGCACATACTCTAAGAAGAACCTTCGAGTCTCTTAAAAACCAGACTATCAGAGACCTTAAATGGCTGATTATAGACGATGGCTCTACCGATAATACTAAAGATTTAGTAGAAAATTTTAAACAAAATGCTGATTTTTGAAATTGAATATCATTATCAGGAAAATGCTCATAAATTTGTATCTATTGTAAGAGGTGTAAAGTTTTGTAATACAGAGTATTTCACGATTTTGGATTCGGATGATGCTATTCTGCCAAACGCTTTTAGAAATTTTACTTGGTGAAATAAAAATGTTCCAGATGATATTGTTTTTTGTGTGCGGGCTGGCAGTGGATGAAAAAGCGGCCAACTTATCGGTGAAGAATATCCAAAATCGCCACTGGACTGCTCTATCTTTGAGATGAGATACCATTACAAAGTAAAAGGCGATAAATGGGGACTTGGTTTTTACGAAGGTTTTCCGAAATATGAATTTGCAGGAGGAAAAATATTTAGGAAAAAGGCTTTTATTCCAGAGGGTGTTTATCAATTTTTGTTCGATGTCCAAAGGGAAACATAGATTTATCAATAAAGCGGTGAGAGTTTATCACAGAGATTTGGAAGATGAGCATTCTTTGGCTAATAATTTCTATGATGTCAAAAATGCTTTTGGGTTATCACAAAGCTATCTCACCTTCATCAATGTCTATGCAGATAAAATTTCAGTTACCCTAAAACCCTACTTAGGAATCTTATTGGTTATCAATATTATTCACTGAAAGATAATACTTCTTTCTCCAAAATAATTTCAAATCCACAAAATTTTGTGATAAAAATCATTAGGTTTATTAACTTTACCATTAAGTTTTTATTTACCACAAAATAAAGTACACACACATTAAATTTCAACTATCGTTGCTCCCCAAGAAAGCCCCACCCAAAGCCCTATCAGCATTATCTTCTGTCCTCTTTTTAACTTTTTCCTGTTTCTAATGCATCTTTCAGTGCAATCGGAATGGTAGAAGAAACAGTATTTCCGTAGTTTCCATGTCTCATATAAAAATTTTTCCTCTGGAATATCCAAAATTTCCCGCTGTCTTCTCAGAATATGTGCATTGGCTTGGTGAAAAATATAATAATCCACATCATTTTTAGCTAAATTATTCTTCTTCAACATTTCTTTTACCAACTCTGGAATCTTTTCTATAGTAAAAAGAAAAATCTTTTTGTCCATTCATATACAGACAGTTACCAGCCCTCATCTTCCTTATTTATACGATTTCTACCGCCGCCATTTCTTACAATGAGATTATCATATCCGCTACCATCTGTCCCTAAAATGAATTGGAAATTCTCTTTGGTTTCATCCTTTTGTATCAAAGTTGCTGCTGCCCCATCCCCAAAAATAGTTCGATTAGATTTATCTGACTTTCTAAGATATTTAGTATAAGTTTCAGCTGTTACCAATAGAATGTTTTGGGCTACACCTGTTTGCGATAAGCCCCTTTGCTATGCTCAGACCATAGACAAAAGCCAGAACACCCAAGATTAAAATCCAAAGCTCCTATATCCTTTCTCAGTCCCAATCTGTCCTGCAGGATACAAGCCGTAGTGGGAAGATGATAATCAGGGCTTTGCGTACAAAAACAAGATAAAATCTATTTTCGTTTTTATCTATAATAGTTTCTCAGAGCTTTCACCGCCAGCTCCAGCACTGTTTCCTCTGCTGATGCTGTATATCGCTGTTTTACACCGACTTTATTAAAAATTTTTCTCTGAGCTCCACTCTGAAAACTCCTTTTGTAAATCTTCGTTTGTTACTTTCTTTTCGGAAAATATGTTTCTATTTCAGAAATTCTAAACATCTTTAGTCTACTTTTATACCATTCACATATATTTGATACCCCCACACCTCTACATTGGGTTCAAGTGTCTTAGAAACAGAGCAGTATTTCGTAAAGGATAAGTCTGCTGCTTTTCTTGCCTTTTCAGGATTTACATCTCCATCCACATAGAATTTTTACCATTATATTTCTAAATGGTTTCGCCTCCCCTTCTACTACTCTCTCGCCTTCTACCTCTACCGAAAACTTGGTAATCTGCTGTTTCTGTTTTTTCAGAATGCTGACTACATCTATTCCACTGCAGCCCGCCACAGACATCAGCAAAGCCTCCATAGGGCTCACACCGTTGTTTTTGTCCTCGCCTATATTATTGAGCAAGATTTTCTGACCATTTTCATTCGCACATTCAAAAAGAAAATCGTCATTTATTCTATTTAAAAGTGATTTTTCATCGGTCTTTATTTCCATTTAATGTTACAACCAAGGCTTGGTCTCTGCAATTCTTCCTGCGGCTGACCTGCCAAAAGATTTTCAAACGCGATGATTAAATCCTCGCCCGTAATCTCCTTTATTATTCCCAGGTCTGGAATCATCCATTTGACCACGATAAATCAAGTCCAGCTTGTCATCAAAGAAATAAAAATCTGGCGTACATGCCGCATCATAGGCCTTTGCACAGCTTGGCTCTCATCCCTGTACAAATACGGAAGAGTGAAACCTTTTTCCTCCGCGAAATCCACCATCAGCTCTGGCGAATCAGCTGGATAATTTATCACATCATTAGAATTTATCGCGATAAACTCTATTCCTTTCCCTTTATAATCTTCGTAAAGTTCAGCCAGTTTTTCATCACATGAATCACAAACGGACAGTGATTACTATGAAAATAACCAAAGTTCCTTTGCTTTCCCTTTAAATCTTCCAAACTCTGTAACTCGTTGTTTTTCGCAGGATTAGGCAGCTCAAAAAAACGGAGCTTTTGTCCCTAATGCCAGCATATTTGAAGGTGTATTTGCCATAATTTTTCTTTATTTTTAAATTAAATCTAATATTTCAGTGATTACATCATATCCTCTATTTTTCGCGTAATAGACTTGTAAATCATTGTAAAACTGTTCTTTCGGGTAGTTTTCTGGGTCTGCTTTGTATTTTTCAATAGTTCTGTTCCATAGGCTGGTCTCGGCCCCCAGTGCGCTATCACTCCATCGTTTTTCATCTAAAATAACCACGATAGGAATAGAACGGGTTCCATTGGTCAAAAATTGGTCTATCAAATCTGGGTTTTTCATCACGATAGGCAATCCTCACTTCATTTTTCCCTTCGAAAAATAGAGAAACCGCAGGCACTGTCTGCCCTGCATCTCCGCACCAGCCTTCGGAAATAATCAGAATTTTTCCTTTGAAATCCTTATTTTTCAAGGGTTTTTCACCTGCTCTTCATCAGGCTTATAGACCTTCATCATTCTGCTCATTCTCTGCACTCCCAGTTTATAATATTCCAGCATTTCTTTTTCTGCTGGAGTTAGTTTTTTCTTCGTCTTTATTAACGACTTCTTCTGTTTTCTTGAAATATTCTCAAGAAATCCTTTTTCCCAATATCATTTTGTATTAAATTTTTTCTCTGTTTATCAATAAGATACATATCCGCTAAAACGAACGCTGAAAGGGCATCCACGACAGGAACCGCTCGGCAGCACGCATGGGTCGTGCCTTCCCTTTCCTTCTAATTTTTATGATATTCCCTGCATTATCTATGCTTTCCTGCTGCATCATCAGCGTAGAAACAGGCTTAAACGCCACTCGGAGTAAATATCCATCCCATTAGAAATTCCTCCTTGTATCCCGCCCGAATGGTTGGTTTTGGTAGTTCCATCAGCTTTGAAAATATCATTTTGTGCTGAGCCAGACATTTTCAGCTCCCTCAAATCCTGTCCCATACTCAAAACCTTATAAGCATTGATACCAAGCATCGCCTTTCCTAATTCGGCATGAAGTTTATTAAAACAGGCTCTCCCAAACCTTTCGGAGCGTTTTTATTACACAGGTTATCGTTCCGCCTACTGTATCGCCTTTTTCTTGCTTGTTCTATCCGCTCTATCATGAGCTTTGCAGTAGTTTCATCTGGGCATCTCACTTCATTTTCATCTATTTTTGAAAAATCAAGCTCCTGATATGGCTTTTGTGCAAGATATTTCCCCACCGATGACACATAAGAATAAATCTCAACTTCTGGCAGCAGGTGTTTCGCCAAAGTCCCTGCCACTACCCAGTTCAGAGTTTCCCTCGCAGAAGAACGCCCTCCGCCTCGGTAATCCCTAAAACCAAATTTTTGGTCATATGTATAATCTGCATGAGATGGGCGATAGGCATGAGCCAAATGCTCATAAATCTTTTGTTTTGATTCTCATTTTTCGACCAAAAACCTATCGGCATTCCTGTGGTTTTCCTTCAAAAATCCCTGAAAGAAACCCTCACTTCGTCCGCCTCCTTTCTGCTGTGACGATAGCCGACTGCCCTGTTTTCTACTTAACTGATGCTGAATCTCATCAAAATCGATTACGCCTGCTGGAAAATTGATCAAAATCCCGCCATAAGCCTCCCCATGGCTCTCGCCAAAGTGAAGAAAAAGTCAGATAATTGCCCAATGTCCCAAACATCCTACAAATATACAAATTCCTAAGAAATGAGAATTTTATTTTTAATTTTTCAATAATACTTTTTCAAGTGCTTTTTCCTGAAAAATTTAGTTTTTCCAAACGAAACCTTGGTCAAGATTTTCGCCTGTTTTTCTGAGGAAAATCTCAATTCATAAAACGCTTCCAACTGGCTAGTGTGAGAACTGGCAGAACCGTGTCAAACCCAAAGACATAATCCTTGGAACATTAAATCTAGATTACCAACCGTAAAATGTATCGTGCTTATTTAGAGAGTAACACAGTGGTTTATAAACTTGTTTCGCTTCATAATTTCTCATCACAAATCCCAAATTAAAACTTGGGATTTTTCCTGTAAAAATCTGTGGAAACGCCAAAAATACTGACCATCAAAACACTCAAAGACCAGAGAAAATTCTCAAACACCATTTTTAGATTTCTAAAAACCACCACAAAAAAACAAAAAACACATCGATGAAAAACCTATACTGCGCTGAAAAACAGATAACAAAAATACTTTTAACCAAGATGCAGAGAAAAAAATAATTCCCGTGATTTTATCCTTTTGTTTCCATGAAAAATCCCAAAAACAGCAAAACCAATATCAAACTGACATTGATAACGCCTTTTATCCCATCCAAGAAAAAGCCAGTTTACAAAATATTCCACCGCTGAAAATTGGGAAATTTCCTCCAAAGAATATTGTAAATCAAAAGTCTTTAAAACAGCAACTTCGCTCGATGAAATGAATAACTCGCCATATGGTTTCCAACTAAAACCCAAATCCAAAAAAACTGAATCGGAAAAAGGATAACCGAAAGTCCAAATATTTTTCACGCAGTACAAAACACCAAACAAAACCGCCTAACCAAATAAATTTCAAGCCTTTTCTGAAAATCAAAAATCGGATAAAGGAAAGCCAAAATCGGCAGCCAAAAGCATCGTAGGTTTGATACTGAAAACCAAAAACCGAAAAGGCAAAAAGCAGTGCAAAATTCTTTATTTTTAGTTAAAATTTCATTTAAGATAATTAAAGAAAAACTATTGCTGCCAAATCTGGGCTCGGCGACTGCACAAAAAGAACAAAACTGGCGAAAAACAGAGCATTACCCATGATTTTTCTCACTAATGTACAAGAAAAAAATATCATCAGAAGAAGCACATTTATTCTCAGAAATTCATCTGAAAAATGTGAAAATCCCGCCTGAAAAACATGCCACGGCGACATCTGCCCCAGCACCCAGTCCAAATTCGCAATTCCTTTTACCAGCCCATACTCAGAAAGCCACTTAATCGTGCAGGAACATAATACCCAAAATGGTCTAAAATAAAAGGGAAAGCCACTGCCCGCCACCAAAAGAAACCAAACTAAAAACCTCCCCACAAAAGCCAGTTTTTCGGTCTATTTTAAAAATCTTTTATACGACTGAAAATACAAGAGAAACCACAACCGACAGTAATTCGCTCTAAATCAATATTTAACGGAACAAAAAGACAAAACGCTCCATATAGTCATCAAAAATAATATCCCTAAGACCAGCTGTGCGGGAAAGCCCTTCCCAAAAACGCCCCAAATATCTTTTTGAGAAAAGGTGCCCAAAGCCCATCAATACAGGGAAAAATTATTAAAACCGATACAAAAATATAAAAGCATTGCCCTTAAATATATCTGCAAAATTAATTCTATTTCGTAGATTTTTAAAAATATTTCTTAAATAGTTTATATTTGTGCATAAAATAAGATATTTATGATATTATCAATGACTGGTTTCGGAAGAGCTGAAGCTATTTTTGAAGGTAAAAATAAATGTTGATATCAAATCTCTCAACAGCAAAATCTTTCGACCTCAGTATAAAACTCCCTCTCCGTTTTTAAAGAAAAAGAACTTGAAATCAGAAAAATCACTGAATGACAAGCTCTTACGAGGAAAAGTAGATTGTTTCATCACTTGCGAATCTTTGGATGGCGCGAATGATGTGAAAAATCAACCAAGAAATTATAAAATCCTACATGGAGCAACTTCGCCAATGTTCGCCAGAAGCTCCTGATTTTGAATATCTTAAAATGGCAATAAGAATGCCTGAAACCATCCAGTGCAAAACGGAAGAGCTCTCTGACAACGAATGGAATCTCCTGCAAGAAACTATAAATAAGGCAGTTATAGAATTTTCTAATTTTAGAAAAACCGAGGGAGAAATTTTAGGAGAAGAACTCACCAAGAACATCAAAAACATCGAAGAACTGCTGGGACAGGTGCAGCCTTTTTGAGGAGGAGCGAATTTCTACTATAAAAGAGCGCTATCTCTTCTTTAAAGGATTTTTGAGCAGCTGGACGAAACCAGATTTTACCAAGAAGTAGCGTATTTTTGTAGAAAAATTAGACATTTTCCAAGAAAAAGTCCGCCTTACACAGCATTTGAAATATTTCTTGGAAGTCCTTAACAATGAGGATTTTTAACGGAAAAATTAGGGTTTCATCAGCCAAGAAATCGGAAGAGAAATCAATACTTTGGGCTCAAGGCCAATCATCATGAAATCCAAAAAAATAGTGGTCATGATGAAAGACAATTTAGAAAAGATAAAAAGAACAGACACTCAATGTTTTATAAAAATTTTCATCAAAAACATTGATTCTATTTTAAAAACCCTAAATTCAACATAAAAATGAACAAAGTCATCATATTTTCGGCTCCATCTGGAAGCGGAAAAACCACTTTAGTAAAGCATAGTTTAGAGAATTTCCCTACATTTAGAATTTTCCATTTCTGCTACTACAAGAGCGCCAAGAGAAGGCGAAGCACACGGAAAAAGACTACTATTTCCTGACGCCTGATGAGTTTAGATATCTAAAGATGCCTTTGTGGAGCATGAGGAAGTCTATGCTGACAAATTCTACGGAACACTGAAATCTGAAATAGAGCGCATCTGGAAGAACGGAAAAACGGTGATTTTTCGATGTGGATGTGGTCGGTGGAGTTAATTTAAAAAGATTTTCGGAGACCAAGCTATGAGTATTTTTCATCGCTCCGCCATCCATAGAAGAACTTGAAAAACGCCTAATCAAAAGAAATACAGACAGTTTAGAAACCATAAAAACCCGTATAAACAAGGCTCAGGAAGAGCTTGACTATCAGCATTTATTTGACCATGTTTTTGATAAATGATGATTTGGAATCAGAAGGAAAAAGAAATAGAAAACATCATCTCTAACTTTACAAAAATGAAAAAAAGAAGACAACGCCAATCTCCCTGTTCCAAGTTTCACAAAACTCCAAAATATAGGCTGACAGCCGAAGATTTTGATATTAAAAATGAAAATCTAAGAAGCAGAATTCTCATCGAAGATTTGAAAAATTTATGCTTATCACGGAGTTTTGTCAGAGGAGAAAACGATAGGGACGCATTATCTCGTGAATGCTGAAATTCACGCAGACCTATGGAAAGCGGCACAGAGCGACCACTTGGAAGATACGATAAACTACGCCGAAATCAACGATATCATTCATAGAGAAATGAAATCCCATCGCTGCTTTTTGGAGCGGGTAATCGAGAATTATCCAAAATTGGAAGAAAAATTCACAAATCACCTACATCAAAATAAAACTCACTCAAAAACCAATCCGCCTATGCAGGGCGAAATGAAAGGCGTAAGCGTGGAGCTGGAAAAGGCTATTTCATAAAATCTATTTTGAAAGTCCGACCAAAGAACCTTTTGCATAAAACTCCAACAGTTTGACTTGGTATAAATAATTGTATTTCGCTTGTGCTGCCGAGCCTTGGGCATTTACATAATTGTTTCTCGCTGTATTTAGGTCGTAGATAGATGATTTCCCTGCCTGATAGCTCTTTTCCATGAAATCCAATGCCAGTTTTGAGCTTTTTCTCTGCTTCCACCGCAGATTTATAAACTTCAAAGTTATTCTCTGCCGTGTATTCTGCTTTTTGGATATTTTGCAAAAGCTCTTGTTTCTGCTGTTGTAGGTTATTTTTTTGGCTATATCTTCATTTATTTTTAGCCTGTTCTACTTGTATTTTTGTAATTCCTTTGTTGAAAAATAGGAATATTCGCAGTAAGTCCTATTTGCTGTCCAAAATTGTCCTTATACTGCTGGGCGAAATCCCTACCACCTCCGTTATTAAACGAATTGAAATAAAATGTCCCAACACCCGCGCTGGCCGTAATGGACGGAAGGAAACCCGTATTTGCTATTTTTGTTTGTATTTCAGAGGCTTTTTATTCTCGCTTCTGCTCCCTTTATCTGCGGGTGCCAGCTGTAAGCCTTTTCCAAAATTTCACTTACCGAAAAATCCGTTTTTCTACATTTTCTGCCACATCCCAGCCCGCTACATCAAAAGTTTTTATAATCCTCCAACTGAAGCAGTAAAGCCAATGAAAATAGCGCATTTTTGGTATTCACTTCTGCCGACTTCATATTTTGGTATTCCCTTGCCATAGAGGCGTTTGCTTCCGCTAAAACCGTTTTGGGCGGTGGTTCCTACTCTAGTGGTTATTTCCGCTTTTTCATAGACTTTTTGTGCGTTTTCATAGGCGGATTTATTGATGTTTTCCACTTCTCTATTCAGCAAAATATTCAAATACTGCTGGGCTATCTGAAGGAAATATCGCTTTTTATCCTTTTCCAAATCATAGGCGCTGGCTTCCACCTCATACTGAGATTTTTGAATTTGTTTTTCGAGTCGGCTTCCGTTGTAAAGGGTAATATTTGCACCGATGTTCACAGAATTATTAAAATTATCATTTCTTCGGTGGTTACCAAAAAACATCTTGGTTTTGCCCAAAACCAGCCATATTGCTCACTGTTGCGGAAACGCTCGGAATACGCTCTTTTTTTAGCTGTTTTTTTAGATTATTTTCCTGATTGGTTTTTCCAGTCTGCTCTGTTTGATGTGCAGATTATGTTCAAAAAGCGTAATGTATACACTCCTGCAATGTCCACTTTTTTCTGAGCATTGACCACAGAAAAAGAAAAGAAAAACAAGGAAAAATAATTTTTATAAAGTTTCATCTTTTTTTATTTTATACTACTCATTATCACATCATTATAATGAACCAATTCTGGAATAGCAGCACAGTCCATATTGATGATTTGAACATTATTTTTTATTAAGCACATCGTATAAATCATTCTGCTTATTCATAGGAACAAAACCGAAATGATAATATTTCTTTTTATTGTTTTTTTATATCATTTTGAGCTTGTTTTTCAAATTCTATGTATTTATCGTTATTTTTATTAGATTGATAATAAGAATAACCTATAAATGAAACAGCTACAATGACTACAGTTAATACAAGATATTTTTTATTTTTCATGATAAGATTTTTATAAAGTTTGCTATTATGATTTCGGGCTGATTTTTTTCTGCTTGAGCGCACTAGTCATCAAAGAGTCCCATAACATCCAAAGGGCAAAAAGTCCCAATAAGATGCGTAACATGATGAATAAAATCTCTTTATCCTTGTCTAATTTTTCTTCACTTGCCAGCCGTCCATAGATTTCCGCTATTTTTGTATACCACAAAAAAAGAAAAAGAAAAAAATATTACCATTATACACACCGCCCTCCACGGTCCTTCAGGAAGATAAGAAATTAGTTTTTTTCAAATGTTTTCTCTCACTATTTTTCTCATGGCGAATATCAGAATGTAAAAACTATTTTTGTTTAAGATTTTTATTCTTTAATGAATATTAATCACAAAATTGCTAAATTTGTCAGAAATGATGCTGCTATTTAAATAAATTCATATGGTTTTTATCAAAGATTTACAAAAATCCTACGATACTGGAAAATCCAAACTTCATGTCTTGAAGGGAATCAATCTGAACATTTCAGAGGGCGAGTTCGTATCCATCATGGGTTCATCAGGTTCTGGGAAATCCACTCTGCTGAACATCATCGGGATTTTGGATCAAAAAGACAGCGGAATCTACGAGCTGGACGGCATTCCCATAGAGCACCTCAACGAGGCCAAAGCCGCAGAATACCGTTCTAGGTTTTTAGGGTTTGTATTTCAGTCATTTAACCTCATCAGTTATAAAACAGCTTTTGGAAAATGTGGCGCTTCCGCTCTACTATCAAAATGTAAGCAGAAAGGAGCGAAACCAAAAAGCCCTAGAATATCTGGAAAAAAGTAGGACTTGCAGACTGGGCAAACCACCTACCGAACGAGCTTTCTGGCGGACAAAAAGCAAAGAGTAGCCATTGCCAGAGCCCCTAATCACCAATCCGAGAATCATCCTTGCTGATGAGCCGACAGGAGCTCTGGACAGCAAAACCACCCACGACATTATGAAACTTCTGCAAGAAATCAACAACCAAGGAAAAACCATCATCATCGTGACCCACGAGCCCGATGTAGCAGCGCAGACAAAGAGAAATGTCTTCCTAAAAGACGGCATCATAGAGAGCGATGAAGTCATAGAACAACTTGTTTTATAAACACATTTTCAAATAAACCCTACTAAAAATGTTTGATTTAGACCGCTGGCAGGAGATTTTTTAGTTCTATTCGGAGCAATATGCTTTTCGGACGGTGCTTTCTGGCTTTTACGGTAGCGCTGGGGCTTTTACATCTTCATTGTTCTTTTCGGAATTGGGAATGGCCTGAAAAAACGCCTTTAACGATGGTTTCAGAAGCGCACAAAACATGATTTCTATTTCCTCTGGGCGAGCTTCCCTGCCCCTATGCGGGACTACAGGCGGACAGGCTCATTAGTTTTAACAATAATGATTTAGAGGCAGTTACCACTGAAAATAAAAAAACATAGAATATTCCTCGCCGATATATTCCACCTTTTGGACTGTGAAATATGGCAAAGAAAGCGGCAGCTACGGCATAAACGGAGCTGGTGAAGAGGGAAGTCTATATCAAAAACAGAAGTATTTTGGATGGACGGTATCTTTCGCCTGCGGATATCAAAGAAAATAGAAATGTGGCAGTCATCGGTAAGATGGTGCAGCGCGACCTCATCAAAAACGGCAATCCCATTGGTAAAGAACTGAATATCAACGGAACTATATTCAAAGTCATCGGTGTTTTTTCTGATGACCAAGGCGACTGGGCAGAGCGCAGCATCAGCATTCCCATCTCCACAATGCAGCAGCTTAAAAAAAGCTCTGATACTATTTCTGAAATTTCCCTAACCTACAATATGGAACTCTCTCCAGATGAAGCAATACAATTCGGTGAAGAACTAAAAAGCCAACTCCAAGAGCGAAAAAAAGTTTCGCCAGAAGATGAACAGGCGATTTGGGTTTTTAATAATGCCAAAATGCCAAAAACGGAACAATGTTTCTGAGCGTAATTGTCATCATCGTAGGTTTTATAGGCATTGGTACGCTTGTCGCTGGGATTATCGGCATTAGTAACATTATGGTTTACATCGTAAAGGAGCGAACGCTGGAAATAGGCATACGAAAAAGCCATCGGAGCGAAACCCTATAAGTATCGTGATTCTTATCTTACAGGAAAGCATTGTAATTACGGTTTTATCTGGAATTATCGGAGTTTTTAGGAGTTCTTTCACTGAGGCTGATAGGCAATAATTTACGCGAATATTTCATTTTTAGACCCAAGCGTAGGCTGGGGAAACGATAGTTTTCGGCATTTGTTTGTTTAGTCATTTCAGGAGCAGTGGCAGGTTTTTGTCCCAGCATACCGAGCTTCGAAAATAAAACCAATAGAGGCGCTAAGAAGCTGATTTAATCCATTAAAAAGAAGCAAAATGAATATCATTTTCAGAAAAAGATATTTGGCAGGAAATTTATTATTCACTGAGAAATAATAAACTTCGGACTTTCCTCACTATGATTGGCGTGGGCTGGGGAATGTTCCTGTATGTCACACTTTTTTAGGGGCTGCCAAGGAATGGAAAACGGCTTCAACAAGTTGTTTTCAAGTTTTTGCTACAAATTCCATTTTCCTCTGGGGGCAGGAAACTTCTATCCCTTATGACGGCTTCCCAAAGGGCAGAACCATAGACCCGCACCTTTTCGGATATAGAATATTTAAAAAGAAAAATCCCTGAAATAGACTACATTGCACCACAAAACTCAAAAAGGAAACTTCGGAACAGCAGGTGTACTGATGAGCAGAGGAGGAAAAGCATCACTTACAGCCTAAACGGCGACTACCCTATCGGTAATAAAAATTTCTGAAAAAGGCTGATATACGGAAGATACCTGAATGATTCCGATGTCTCCGAAAACAAAAATGTGGTGGTCATCAGGGAGCAGATTTACAAAAACACTTTTTCGAGACGGGTGAAAAATCCCATCGGAAAATCCATCAATATAAAAAGGCGTGTTTTTCAATGTGATAGGCGTATTCAGCATGAAAAGAAAAAGTGGGAATAGAGAGTGACCTGACAGCCTTCATTCCGCTCTCTACTTTCCACACAAATGTTTAATGAAGGCGACAAAGTTGGTTTTTAGCCATTGTTTCTAAAACCCAATGCAGATGTGAGCATCGTGGAAGAAAAAGTAAAATCCGAACTAAAAACCAAATACAGAGTTTCACCCGAGGACACCAATGCTTTTTGGAGCTTTTTAACCTTGGGAAAGAATTTAAGAAACTCACTGGTTTCCTTTGACGGCATGCAGCTTTTGACCATCATTGTGGGGACACCTTTACCATCATCGCTGGAGTCATTGCGATATCCAACATCCTGCTCATCACCGTGAAAGAAAGAACCAAAGAAATAGGAATACGCTGAGCTTTTGGGGAGCGAAACCCTCCGAGGTAAGAAACCAAATTTTGCTGGAAAGTGTAGTAATTACTCTATCCTCTGGCTTGGCTGGTTTTATGCTGGGAATGCTGGTTTTGATGCTTCTAAGCCTTGCCACCCAAAAACCAAGAAGAATTTCCGTTTTACAATCCTACCGTTAATTACGGAAATGTATTCGGGGCAATGGCTGTAATGGTGTTTCTTGGGCTGTTAATAGGTATGATTCCTGCACAAAGAGCCATAAGCATCCGCCCGATAGATGCACTAAGAAGTGAATAACAAAGTTGAATTTTTAAATATAAAAAAATAATGAAAAAAAGATAATTTACGCCATCCTCGGATTAGTTGCCGCTGTTGTACTGGTATCAACCGTAATGTATTTGATAAAATCCAATTCTGCTGAAAGCGAGGAATTTCTCACAAGAAAGCCCACTGTGCAGGATATGGAGGACAAAGTGATGGCGACAGGAAAAAATCGTTCCGAAAGAAGAAATAGAAATAAAACCCAATATCTCTGGGATTATTGACCAAATCCTCGTGAAAGAAGGCGACAAGGTGGCAGCAGGATAGCTCATCGCCACGCTGAGAATCGTTCCCCAGCGTAGCCGATGTGAATAATGCTCTGCAACAGGTAAACAATGCACAGCTCCAAATAAACAACGCGAAAAACTAATCTTGCCAATCAAAAACAGCAGTTTGCGATGCAGGAAAGTCTTTATAAACAAGGCGTTATCTCCAAACAGGAGTTTCTAACTTCCCAGCAGCAGCTCTACAGCGCTGAACAAAATGTAAAAATGCCCAACAGCAATTTTCCACTGCACAAAAACTTGCAGATTGCCAGAACTGGCGCTACTCCTGAGCTGCAAAAGCATGGCTACGACACAAATCCGTTCCAAAGCAAGCGGCACCGTCCTAGAAGTTCCCGTAAAAATAGGAAGCCAAGTGATAGAGGCCAACTCCTTCAATGTTGGAACTACCATCTGCTCCATCGCAGACCTAAATTCACTCATTTTTTTGAAGGAAAAATAGATGAAGCGCAAGCAGGAAAAATAAAAAGAAGGCATGAATATGAATGTAGTGATAGGCGCACTCCAGAACAAATCTTTCTCTGGAAAAAGTGACTCTCATCGCACCAAAAGGAACGGAAGAAAGCGGAACTATAAAAATTCCCCTGATAAAAAGGCGATGTGTTTAATCCTGATAATGAGTATATTCGCGCAGGATTTTCAGCAAATGGAGAAATTATCCTCAGCTCGCAAAAATGCCCTTCTTCTGGATGAATCCTTTATCCAATACGAAAAAGCGAACGGAAAAGATGTTCCTTTCGTGGAGGTAAAACAGGCAAATGGTTCATTTAAAAAGGCTTTTTGTAAAATTAGGCGCGAGCGATGGTATCAATGTGCAGGTGCTTTCTGGAATTGACAAAAATTCTGAAATAAAAAGTCTGGAATCCTTCCGACAAAGACAAAGAAGAACTGAAAGAAAAGAGAAAATAAAATATGGAAAAAAACAAAAATTTCGCTTGCCCTCATTGTGGCAAAAACAACCACTAAAAAGCTGCTTCTCCTTTCTAATTTTTAGCAAATGGAATTGTCCCTATTGCGGAACTGAGATTGCTCCCTGAAAAAAATAGCCCTGTACACGGCGCTGTATATGGAGTTCTTGGTGCGCTTTCTACCGCTGTTCCAGCAAATTATTGTTTATACATGCTAAATTACAGCTTTCCTAAAAGTATACTGATAGCCTTTTGGCTGTGGAATTATTTGTTGTGCATTGATTATCATTTACTTATATAAAAATACAAAGTTAATTAAAAATTTAATTTTTATAGCTGGGTAAAAAGCTATGAAAAACTAATGTCTTCTATAATAAAAAAAGTATGATTATTAAATTAAAACTTGAAGAATACAACTATCTTATTAATAATCTTTTATCTAATGAAAATGATATAAAAAGCAAATTGAAAATTAAAGAAAGAGGAAATAAATTCTAATAAAAAGCTGATGATAATACAATCAATAAAATACAAGAACTATCTGAAGACCATCTCCAGATAGTTGGTTTTTGATATAGATTACAAAACTAACAGAAGAAGGTAAAAATATTAGAAAATATAATTGATTCTATAACAAATTTTGACTAAAAAAATAATATCGTAAGCCTCTGAATAGAAAACTTAAACTTTTATTATGATAATGAAATTGATCATATTGTTTTCAAAGTTGTTAGAAATTAAAAGAAACCCAAATTAATTAAAAATGAAAGAAAATAATTATAATAATTTATGGTTAGCATTCGTAAATTTAAAAAGCTAAAAAGGATTTATTTTTTAAAGTGCTGACATATAGAGACAGCACGAGAGGGAAGCCTTCTTTTTGTTTTTGCTGGTATCAAAGCTTTTAAATTGATTTTTCATTTGAACTTTGTTTGAACTTTTTCCTATTTTATCCTATTTTATACCTATTTATTTACTGGTGTTTTTTTATCCCTAAAACAGGCGTATTTTTGCCTATAATAAAAAGTAAGATACTGAAAAAACAATATCTTACTTGATTGAGCCATTATCGGGACTTGAACCCGAGACCTCTTCCTTACCAAGGAAGCGCTCTACCGCTGAGCTATAACGGCTTTATAAAATCACAATCTATGGATTGTGATTTCTGTGAGCGGAAGACGGGGTCGAACCCGCGACATTCAGCTTGGAAGGCTGACGCTCTACCAACTGAGCTACTTCCGCATTTTTTTATTGTTGGTAATTGACTTTTGCAAATATAAGAACTTTTTTCTTAAAACCCACAAATATTTTTTAATGTTTTTTTATAAATGTGGGAGAGCAGGATTCGAACCTGCTGAAGCTGAAGCAACGGAGTTACAGTCCGTCCCATTTGACCGCTCTGGTATCTCCCCTACCTTATAAAAAGAGCCTCCAGAGGGATTCGAACCCACGACCCCGAGATTACAAATCACGTGCTCTGGCCAACTGAGCTATGGAGGCAAATATCAAAAGAACTTCTATCTGTTTTTGCTGTGCAAAGATAGCAAAGTTTTTCAATACCACTAAATATTTTTTTCAAAAAGTGAAAAATATTTAACTTATTTTTCTTTTTTTCTTGATTAACAACTTTTTAGCAACATCTACACAAAGGTCTATACTTTCTTCAAAAGATGCCGCTGTTTTTCACCACGATATCATCACCAGGGATGTTTAGGATGATTTCTGCTGTTTTATTCTCCTTACTATTGGAGTTTTCTACTTTTAGAAACACCTCACATGCTTGTATTTTATCATAAAAAGTATCCAATTTATTCAATCTAAAAACTCCTGTAATGGCTCATGGAGTTAACCCAATGGAATGAACTGTAATTTTCATAACAAATTTGTTTTGTGTTAAACTTTATTTAATTAATCCTTCTTATTTCCTCTGGGATGAGCTGCCCTGAAACACTTTTTCAGCTGCTCTATATTTGCATTAGTATACACCTGTGTAGATGCCAAACTTGCGTGCCCCATTATTTTCTTCACTTTTGAGATTTCAGCACCACCATTCAAAAACATGCGTTGCAAAACTATGCCGAAGAATATGCGGACTTTTTCTCTTTCAAACTTACTTGACTAAGATAGGAAGTTACCATCAAATAAACAAATTTTTCGGTGATCCTTTCGATGAAACAAAAATATCTTTCTGCTTCTGCTGTTGGTTTTCTATACTCCAAGTGGTAGATTTTCAACATCTTGCTTAGATCAGGAGAAATAGGGACTATTCGTTCTTTATTTCCTTTACCAATTACTACAATTTCATTTCTTGAAAAATTCTACATTTTCTAACGGCAAATTACAAAGCTCCGCCCTACGCATTCCTGTCTGATAAAGCACTTCTATGATTAATTTATCTAATAACTCCACTTGTGCTTCTTCCAAAATAAGAAGCAGATGTTTCATCTCTTCTTCTGAAAAAGGAATTTGTTTTTTCTGCATAAAAATTTCAGCATGGAAATTCCTTCCATTGGCGATGTTTTTATTTCAGAAATTCTTAGGAGAAAATTATAAAAAGCTTTTCAGCGTGGAGATTTTTGCGATTGATGCTTCTTTTTGGATAATTTCTGATTATTAAGATGAATAATAAAATTCTAACCATTTTCTTATCCGCTTTTGCAGATTTTCTATGGATTCTGTATCCAGCAGAAATTTCGCAAAGTCTTCTAAATCTTTACGATAGCTTATGATTGTATTAGGAGAATATCGTTTTTCAATATTGATGTATTCTAAATATCTATCTATCATAGACCAAATTTACTAAAAATAAGAAACCACTCCCTAAAAATTAAGGAATGGTCTACTAAAACAATAATAAACTAATTTAACCTAAAAAAAGCAAACTTATGCCTGCTCTTCTTGACTTAGCAATCTCTGCTTATGAGCCGCTCTAATCTTTAACTTGTCTTTCAATAACAGAAGGCTTCACAAACTGTTGTCTTGTTCTCAACTGTCTTACAACACCTGTTTTATCATACTTTCTTTTTGTATCTTTTCAGGGCTCTGTCAATTGATTCTCCGTCTTTTACTTGTACTATTAACATAAATTACATCTCATTTTCGGAGGCAAAAGTAGTAAAAAAATATTTAATGCACAAAAGGAAACCATATTATTTTTATAAATTTCTTTGGTGTAATTTATTTTTAATCTTATTTTTAGCATATTAAATTTTTTTATATGAAAAAGATATTTGTTTTATCTATATTAGCATTATTTCCGTTTATGGCTACTGCACAGGAGTTATATGCCGATGTTCAAATAAACCACAGCCAAATAGCAGGAAGCAACGCTCAGGTTTTCAAAACATTAGAAAAAGTCTGAGAGATTTCATCAATAACACGAGCTGGACAGGGAGAAATTTCAAAATTTTGAGAAAAATAAGATGCAATTTTGCCATTGTAATTACCGAAAGACCTACTCAAAATTCATTTAAAGGGAACCTCATCGTGCAGGCCAACCGCCCAGTATTTGACACTCAATACGAAACTCCTTTATTAAACATAAATGACACTCAGTTTTCATTTGAATACACTGAAAATGAAAATCTTATATTCAATGATAGAATTTTTCCGGAAAAACCTTACCGATGTCATTAGTTTTTATGCCTATATTATTTTAGGATATGATGCAGATAGTTTTTAAGCCCTAAAGGCGGAACCGCTTGGTTTGAAAAAGGCACAAAAATCGCACAAAATGCCCAAAGCCAAAGATTTGACGGATGGGATGCCACCGATGGACCAAGAAGCAGAATTGCATTGATTACCAGACAATTGAGCAAAGAAAACAATATTCTAAGAAATGTTTTTCTATGCCTACCACAGAATCGGACTTGATAATCTAGCAAACAAAATCAGCTGACTGCCAAACAAAAGTATTGCAAGTGAGCTTGTAAAGCTGGAAAAATTATGAAAACAACTTCCAGCTGAACTATCCTTTTAGTATTTTTCATTGAAACAAAAAGATGAAATTTTTAACATTTTCAGTGCTAATAATGGAGCAATAAATATGAACGAGCTAAAACAACTGATGAGAACTTTTGCCCCAAAAAGACTCTGATAATAAATGGAATAAGTGGAAATAAAAAAACATAACATTATAAAAACAAAAAGTGCTTTTCAAAAATTACCATACAAAACTTTGCCCTGATTGATTCTCTTCATATTTCCTTAAACAATGGTTTACAAGTAATTACAGGAGAGACAGGAGCTGGAAAAATCTATTATTCTCGGTGCTTTGAGGCTCGTTTTGGGAGAAAGAGCCGATGTAAAAGCTATTTCCAATCCTGAAAATAAAAAGCATTGTGGAAACAGAATTTAGGATTGATAAACAACACTCTAGCTTTTTCGAGGAAAATGATTTGGACTTTGAAGAAAATACAATCATAAGGCGGGAAATTCTTCCCAGCGGCAAGTCCAGAGCTTTTATAAACGATGTTCCCGTTACTTTGGATGTCCTGAAGGAACTTTCGTCAAAAACTCATTGATATTCATTCACAATTCGAGACATCTGACTTATTTTCAGAGGAATATCAATTTAAAATCATCGATGGACTTTCTGAAAAACAAACTGCTTATCAGTGCTTACCAACAAGATTTTTAATACTTATCAAAAACTAAACAAAACCCTGCAAGAACTTGAGAATCAACTTGAAAATTCCAATAAAGAAGCGGATTATCAAAACTTTTACTCTCGAACTTGAAGAAATTGACTTAGAAAGTATTGACTTAGAAGAGCTTAAAAATCAGGTTTCCATAGGAGAAAATGCTGGAAATATTATTGAAAACCTCAACTATATTTCAGGGAGATTTTATCAAGAAGAAATCGGGGTTTTGGACGGGCTGAATGACATAAAAAACAAAAATACAAAAATAGCTGAGAATTCTCCTCATTTTGAAGAACTTAGCAAAAGGCTGGATGAAGCTCATTTAGAGTTGAAAGACATTCATAATCAGATTGAAAACGAGCTGAAAAAGTAGAAATAGACCCAGAAAGTTTAGCCGCTATGACTGTTTCTGCTGAACAAAAATCAACACGCTTTTTCTAAAACACCAAGTATCTGATATTGAAGGATTAATGAAAAATTAAAACCCAACTTTCCTCTCAGCAGAAAAATTCGCAAGATTTAGATATTATTGATATTGAAAATCAACTCAGCCAACTCACTCAAAAATTAAATGCCCTTACCTCGGATATTTCCCAAAAACAGAAAATCAGCCATTCCTATTTTTTACTGAAAAATAGAAAAATCCTGAAAAACTGGGCTTAGAAAAAGCAAAAATAGAAGTTGAACTTACTGATAATGAAAATTTTAATAAGTTTGGGAAAGAACATATCCAGCTTTTTATTTCAGGCCAATACTGGCTTTCCATAAAACCCATCCAAAAACGCTATTTCAGGGGAGAGCGCTCCAGAGTGATGCTTTCTATCAAGAAAAATTATCGCAGAAAACACGGAGCTTCGACCCTTATTTTAGATGAAATAGACACGGGCGTTTCTGGAAAAAGTAGCCAATGAAATAGGAAATGTGATGCAGGAAATGGCAGAAAACATGCAGCTGATAGTCATCACGCACCTTGCCCAAGTTGCCGCAAAAGGGTAATAACTATAAAGTAATAAAAAGAGGATGTTCATGGAAAAACTCAATCAACCATCATCCCTCTAAATGAAGAGCAAAAACTCCAAGAAATCGCTCAGTTGCTTTCTGGAGACACCATCACTGATGCTGCAATCCAACAAGCTAAAAAGAATTGATAAACAAATAAATAAAAAGATGTGGTTGGTGCAAAAAGATGAATTATGCAGAAATTATCACAATTATAAATGGGAAAACCTGTATATACTGATGAAACTATTTTTGAATTCTTAGTTTTATCTATAGTTTGCGATTATATGCGGACAGATGACCTCCTGACAGACGGCTTCTGCTAAACAAAAATAGTCAATTTTTATGCTAAATAAAAATAGAAAAACATCCCTTTCCGCCCATTCTACCAGAAAAAGCCACAGTAATGATGATGGGGACTTTCCCACCTACCGAGGAGAAACGCTGTATGGAGTTCCATTACCCTAATTTTTCAGAATGATATGTGGCGGATTTACGGACTTATTTTCTTTAATGATGCAGAGCATTTTCAAATAAAAAGGAGAAAAGCGCTTTAACCCAGATAAAAATAAAAATTTCTTGACAGAAAAAAAGGCATCGCTCTCTGCTCCACCGCCCGTACAGCCATCCGAGAACACGGAAATGCTTCGGATAAATTTCTGAAAATCATAGACCATGTAGATTTATCGGCTGTATTAGCAAAACTGCCTCACTGCCGCTGGCTATTTACCACTGGAGAAAAAGCCACAGAAACGCTGCTGAGCCTTCTCCCAGAAAAAAATAAAAATCCCAAAAACTAACGAATACACAGCCTTTCCCTACCTGCAGGACAGAGAATTATTCCTCTACCGCCTGCCTTCCACTTCGCGTGCTTATCCGTTAGGTTTAGCTAAAAAGCGGAAGCTTACCGATTATTTTTTTCCAAAAAGCAGGATTGTTACCTTAAACAAAAACATTCGAGGATAAATTCTTATTTTTGCAAAAATCACTACCCAATAATTTATGATAGAAAAAGAATATAAATACGAAAAAAGTCGTGTTGGTAGGCCTCATCACCAAAGACCAAGATGAGGAAAAACTGACAGAATATTTAGATGAATTAGAATTTCTTGCTTACACGGCAGGAGCCAGCGTAGAAAAGCGTTTCACACAGAAAAATGTCACAGCCCGATTCTAGGACTTTCGTGGGAAGCGGAAAAAGCAGAGGAAATCAGCAGCTACATCCAAGAACATGAAATAGGAACTGTAATTTTTGACGATGAACTCTCGCCCTCCCAATTAAAAATTTAGAGCGAGAATTAGAAGTAAAAATCATCGACCGAACGAATTTAATTTTTGGATATTTTTGCCCAAAGAGCCCAAACTTCCTACGCGAGAACACAAGTAGAACTCTGCTCAGTATGAGTATCTTTTTGCCACGCCTCACCAGAATGTGGACCCACTTAGAAAGACAGCGAGGGGCATTGGGATGCGCGGTCCTGGGGAAACAGAAATAGAAACCGACCGCCGTATCATCCGTGACAGAATTTCTCTGCTTAAAGAAAAACTAAAAACCATTGATAAACAAATGGCTACCCAAAGAAACAACCGTGGTAAAATGGTGCGTGTGGCTTTGGTGGGCTATACCAATGTAGGAAAAATCTACACTGATGAACGCTCTCTAAATCCGATGTTTTTGCGGAGAATAAACTATTTGCCACCCTTGACACCACCGTAAGAAAAAGTAGTCATCGGAACTTACCTTTCTTCTCACGGATACGGTTGGTTTTTATCCGAAAAGCTGCCTACCCAGCTGGTGGAGAGTTTTAAATCTACCCTTGATGAAGTCCGCGAAGCAGACCTGCTCATCCATGTGGTGGATATTTCCACGAAAGTTTTTGAAGACCATATTGCTTCCGTAAATCATATTTTGCAGGAAATAAACGCCCACAGAAACCGATGATAATGGTTTTTAACAAAATAGATGATTTCTCCTACGAAAAGAAAGATGAGGACGACCTAACGCCAGCTACCAGAAAAATATATCCCTCGCCGAGTGGAAAAAACCTGGATGGCAAAATCTAAATTCCCAACGGTTTTCATTTCTGCACTAAAAAGAAAAACTTTGAGGGAAATGAAAAACTCATCTACGATGAAGTGCTGAAAATCCATATTTCACGCTTCCCTTTACAATGATTTCTTGTTTGAGTATTTTGATGAAGAAGAAAAATAAATCTTAGAAATGAATTTCTTTATTTAAATCTAAATTTGATATTTCTACTATTCTCCTTTTATGTAATAGGTTTTTGGGCTGTCTTTTTCATTGGGATTTATTTTAGTTTTATAAAAATTATGATACCGACCCTTACGACCAAAGAGTATTTACTTTATTATCAATCATATTAGTTTGGTTTGCACTCGCCAACCTTAAAGAAATCCTTCGCATAAAAATATATTGTTTTCTATCGTGACCGATTTAGAATAAAAACATTTTTTTAGGACTTATCAGCAGAGATTATTTTTTATGAAGAAATAGAGAGCTGGCTGGAAGAAGAAAAAGAAAACAAATACTCTAAATGGACTGAACTTATTCTAATCCTAAAAATGAGAATTTATCTTTATAGCTCTTTTCTACAAAGATTTCTGGAAAAATAAAACAGAAACTTACCCAAAAACATAAACGAAGCTGTAAAATATAAAAGAGAGCTTTACTCCAGCATAAAAAGAGCTTGTTTTTCTATTGTCTGCAAGTATTATTTTATTTTCTCTAGCTCACTTCCTTAGAGAAGACCAGTTCCTCTAACCCCAAAAAGACACCATAGAAATAAAAGGAACGCTGTCCAAAGAAATCCAGACCCAAAAGAGGTAAAAGAGACAAAATAACCAGCTTTCTACCTCCGTTTAGAAGAGTATCCCTATTTCAGATTTTTCCTCAGCAGAAATATTTTAGAGAAAAATGGAATGAACGGTCTATTGGAAGATTTTTCAAAGCGGAGACAAAGTGCGTTTTCTTATCAGTAAAAAGGATTATGAAACAAAAATTATAAAAACAAAAATATTCTTTTTGCTCTTTTTCCTTATAGTGTTGATATTACTGAGATTGAGAAAAAACAACTCCAAATATCTGTCACTTTCAGAATATAATGAGGAAAAACTCTCACGACTATACTAACACCATTTTTATACATTGCTGCTATATCAGCTATGTTTGGCATTTTCAAAATTGTATATATAAGGGTTCTGCTGAAAGAAAACAAAATAAAATAACAAGCCTTGGATTATTTATTTTTATCAAATCTTTTGTGCATTACTTTCTGCATTTTTGTGTTCCCAGGTTTCATTGCTTGGGTATTTTTACAAAAGACGATTGGAAGAAAGTGTATCTCATCCTGCTGGCTACTATGCTGGTGAGATCTAGACCATCTTCTGGCAACTCCTGTTTTTGACCCTGAACGATGCAGTGTAGGGATACCATCTCCTCGCATTCTTACTATGCCATTGCGGTCTATATTGCAGGGGCTGTTTTCCTGAAGGGGTATTATAGGGCTGCTGCTATAGGGGCTGTTACTGCACATGCTTACAGACTGGCAGGATTACTATCTTTGGAAATTTTTGATTGAGAAAAATCAATCCATTTTAAATGGATTTTCAAAATTATAAAAGCAGTTCTTCGCGCATTTTCTTGGGAAGTTTTTGTGATGACTTCCTCTAAGAATGAATAATCATCTTCCGCATCAGTACATCAGGCAGGTTTTCTACATAGACCGTATTCCAGTGTTTTCTTATTCATGTGGTAGCCTGGCACAACCTCGGGATACTCTGCCCTGAAGTTCCAGTGCAAGAGCAGGATTGCATTTCAAATTGACCCTCAGCGGGATGTCATCCAGCTTCATAAGGGCAAAAATCTTCCCACAGATTCTAAAAACCAAAAATCTTCGCCAAAAAGGCATATCTTCCGTAGTTTCTGGTAAAGAGGCAAAAATCTCTAAGTTCTTCTATATTCTTCATCGTATTTTTTCATTTCTGTTTCTCTGTTTTAAAATGAAATAAAAGCATCTTTTCTCCCCTCCGGATAGTCTCCGATACCTTTCGAAACATCCCTGAAATCCTCCGAAAGGTATTTTTAATGTTCATTATGACCTCCTAAACCTTTCGGATGACTTTTTGATGAAAAATATGACCTCGGAGGTGATATTTTTGACCTTTTGTCATATTTTTGAACCAAAAAGATGATATTTTTCATCAAAAAGGTCATTCAGATCATTAGAAAAAGGTCATATTTTGGGTGTTTTTTGGTTATTTAGAGGGTTACTTTAACCTTTCATTCCTTTTTCAAAAGAAAAACTTTCCCCCGGGAAAACCTCATCTTTTATGCCTATACATCGGCTTCATCTATAATTAATTCTCCGCCGAGCTGGTCTATATCATACATGTATTTCTCCAAAAACTCTCTCGGTAGTTCCCCAGTCCCCTTGCTCCCAGACCTTTTTCCATCGTTTCTTTCACTATTTTTGAGAGCTTCATCGGTAAAACTGAGATGCACCCCCATCTAATCTAAACAACTCTACAAATTGATTGATAGTCGGAGTTTTTAGGCTCGCTCAAAAATGCGGAGCATGGTAGCCTCGTCCAGCTTATCTAAATGAGTAATGATGGGAAAACGCCCCAGTAGTTCAGGAATAAGCCCTGAAACTTCTCAAGTCTATGGCATCTAGCTTATCCAAAAATATAGGCATCTTCCTCTTGTTTATTTATTTTTCGGAACTAAAACCTATCGCCTGTTTATTGAGTCTTCTTTCTATAATTTCTTTAATTCCGTCAAAAGCTCCCCAGCGATGAATAAAAATATTCTGGGTATTCACCTGAATATATTTTTGGTCTGGATGCTTACGCCCGCCTTGTGGAGGGACATTCACATGCTCCCTTCCAGCAGTTTCAGAAGCCCCTGCTGTACGCCCTCTCCAGAGACATCTCGGGTAGACTGGGATTATCTGATTTTCGTGCGATTTTATCAATTTCATCAATAAAAACAATGCCTCTTTCGGCTTTTTCTACATTATAATCCGAAACCATCAAAAGTCTGGACAAGATACTCTCCACATCCTCACCTACAGCTTGCCTCGGTAAGCACCGTAGCATCTACGATACAAAAACGGAACATCCAGCTGTTTTGCGATAGTCTTGGCTAAGAGCGTTTTACCTGTTCCGGTCTCTCCTACCATAATGATGTTGGACTCTCTATTTCCACAGACTTGTTTTCATCTGCATTATGAGCCAAACGCTTGTAATGGTTATAAACCGCGATAGACAGCTGTTTTTGCCTGATTCTGTCCTATTACATATTGGTCTAAAAATTCCTTGATTTCTCTCGGTTTTTCAGTTCAGCAATGTTATTATTAGAAACCACAGGTTTATTACCATTTTTGCTCTTCTATGATATTATGCGCCTGTTCGATACAAAAGTCACAGATAAAACCATTCTGACCAGAAATCAAAAACGGATACCTCACTTTTTATTTCGTCCGCAAAAGGAACATCTCATTAGGGTTCATTAATGATTTTTAGTTAAAACTTATTGTTTTACAATCTCTTGCTGGATTTCCTGATATTCCTCTGGTGTGAATTTCAGTCTTTCATTCATGAAGTTTAAATCCTTTTATTTCATTCATCGGCACAAGGTGGATATGCGCATGTGGAACTTCCAGCCCGACCACAGCCACTCCTACCCTTACGCAAGGAACTGCTGCTTTCAGCTTCTTTGCTACTTTCTGCGCAAACGCCCAAAGGTTTTTGTATTCTTCTTCATCCAAATCAAAGATTAAATCTACTTCTTTTTAGGGATAACCAGCGTATGGCCTTTGGCAATAGGCATCACATCCAAAAACGCTAGATGATGCTCATCCTCTGCCACTTTTGTAGCAAGGGAATTTCGCCATTGACAATCTTAGTGAATATAGAACTCATAATGACAAACTTTAAATAGTGATTTCTAAAATTTCAAAAGAAAGTTTATTTCCATTCGGAAGGGTAATATCTGCTGTTTCTCCCACTGATTTTCCTAAAAAGACCTTTTGGCTATGGGTGTATTCACGAGATTTTCCCCACTTTCAAATCGCTTTCATTATCAGGAACTAAGGTAAACTTCTGCTCTGCTTTTTGTAGCATTGTTTTTCAGTTTTACCGTAGTAAGAATGGAAACTTTTAGAGGTGTCTATCTGGTCTTCTTTCTATTATTTTTGAGTTAGCAATGGTATCCAGCAGTTTAGAAATTTTCATTTCTAAAAAGCCCTTGTGCTTCTTTTAGCTGCGTCATATTCTGCATTTTCGGAGAGGTCTCCTTTGTCCCTTGCCTCTGCAATCTGCTGGGTAATTTTAGGTCTTTCTACTGATTCCAAATGCTCCAGTTCGGCTTTCATCTTGGCTGCCTTTCTTTAGTAACATAATTCATAACTTAAATTATTTATTTTTGGTATATAATAATAAAATATCCGACCTTTGCCGGATACTCACGATATTTTTATCTTTAACGAGTACAAAGATAATAATTTTTAGTTATGAAAAATCAATAATTTGTTTGTTTTTATCGTTTATTCCGTTTTTCTCCTCTACGGCATGCAGCAGCAGAGAAGATACGGTAAGTTGTTTTCCCAATCAGATTATCAATGTTCAGCTGAAGACTAATCTTCCTGCTTATGACAATTTAAACAGAATGGGTGGCTGGATTTACATCAATGAACAGCAGAGCGGTACGCGCGGACTGGATTGTAGTAAGAACAGGAACTGGCTTCAAGGTATATGACCGCAATGCCCTCACCTCTGCCCTGACAGCAACACCACGCTGGAAGTCCACAGCAACATGAAAATTGTATGTCCAAAAGATGGTGCAGAATGGATACTCACAGACGGAACTCCTATAAAAGGGACTGGACTTCTCCCTAAATCTTATGGATATAGTTACAATGCCGCTACGGGCGAACTTTTAATCTATTATTAAAGTACAGCCGTAATCCAAAAAGAGTATCAGAAGCTTCTGTAAAAAGTAAGCGGAGAAATCGTAGGAGAAATTTCCCAAGGACTGCTCCTACTGGTAGGAATAGAAGAAAATGATGAAAAAGAAGATGCAGAATGAGCTCTAAGAAAATCCTTGACTTGAGGATTTTCAGTGATGAAGAGGGAAAAATGAACCGCTCTGTAAAAGATATATATGGAGAAATCTTGTGTGTAAGCCAGTTTACACTAATTACCGATTACAAAAAGGAAACCGCCCTGTCTTTCATAAAAAGCCGCAAAACCAGAAAAAGCAGTTCTTTATTTGAATATTTCAAAGGACTTATAAAATCATCAGGCTTTAAAAACAGAAAGCGGAATCTTCGGAGCGGATATGAAAGTCAGCCTCCTGAATGACGGCCCCTGTAACCATAGTGATGGACAGCAAAACAAAATCATAAAAACAGCCGCTAAAAAGCAGCTGTTTTTATTCATTACTTAGCCTGCTCCTTGTTTTTATTTACAAATTCTATTTGTTGGTTCAGCTTGTCTAAACGACCTTGCACTTTAGCAATTTCTTTTCTAATTTGTGAAGTTTTTTCTCGCTAGATGCCAAATCTCTGTTTATTTTTCTCAGTTTCTTTTTAGAACCTTCATCGTTTGTTTTGCATCCTTAGCGGTAGCTTTTGCACTTGATGAATTGAAATCTGTAGTAGCTGTGTTTGCTTGTGCATTTACAGCCGCTGCTTTGTTTCTCAAATCATCAGTTACTGCCTTTTTCTTTTTTTCGTAATCGATTTTTAATTTAGTAAGTTTTTGTGTTTAATTCTAAAAACCTCTTTTTGTGCTTCTAATTCACTTACTCTTTTGCGTTTTGTGTTCCACAAGATACTACTAATACAGCTGCTAAAAGCTGATGTCAATAATGATTTTTCATAAATTTCTATTTTTATTGATTATACTTTACATAAATACAAGATACAAAAAGTAATAAATGATTTTGAAAAATCAAGTAAATTTAAGTAAAAAAATCTACTTTTTCATATAAAAAGCCACTTTTTGAAGTGGCTTTGAAAAATATAGTGAAATAAAATGGTTAATTAACTGTACATTTGTTCTTTCAGTTCTTTCAGCTCTTTTACCTTTTTGTCTTCAAGGTATTCATCGTAAGTCATTTCTCGGTCGATGATTCCTTTTGGCGTGATTTCTATCACACGGTTACACACTGTTTGGAGCAATTCGTGGTCATGAGAAGAAATCAAGATATTTCCTTTGAAGTTCATCAACGAGTTGTTAAGCGCCGTGATACTCTCCAAATCCAAGTGATTGGTAGGTTCGTCCATTAGAAGGACATTGGCTTTTGAAGCATCATTCGGCTGAACATGCATCGCATTTTTCCCCTCCAGAAAGCACAGTAGAAGATTTAAGCGCCTCATCACCAGAGAAAAGCATCCTTCCTAAAAATCCTCTGACAAACTCTTCGTGCCTTTCCTCGTCATTTTTGGTAAATTGTCTTAGCCAGTCTACTAGATTTAGGTCTTTTTCTTGGAAATATTCCGTGTTGTCCAGCGGCATGTAGCTTTGGTTAGTAGTTACACCCCATTTGTATTCGCCTTTTGCAGGAGCTGTGCTTCCAGAAATCACTTGGAAAAACTCGGTAACGGCTAATGAGTTTTTTAGAGATTACAGCTACTTTATCCCCTTTTTTAAGGTTAAGGTCTCCACCCGAAAGCAGGGTTTCTCCGTCTTTTACGATTTCTAAACCTTTTTATCTCTAAAATCTGGTCTCCCTTCTCTTTCCATTTCAAAAATGATGGCAGGATATCTTCTGGAAGAAGGTTTGATTTCTTCGATGTTTAGTTTGTCTATCATCTTGCAGTAGCTTGTTTAGCTTTTCGCTACATTGGAACTAAATCTCGCGATGAAGTCCTGCAATTCTTTTTTTCTTCTCTTCAGCTTTTTGTTGGCTTGTTGTCTTTGTCTCGTTGCCAGCTGAGAAGCCTGATACCAGAAAGAATAGTTCCCTGTATAAAGGTTTAATTTAGAATAGTCTAAGTCACCGATGTGCGTGCAGACAGCATCCAAGAAGTGACGGTCGTGAGATACCACAATCACCGTGTTTTCATAATCAGCAAGGAAATCTTCCAGCCAAGAAATAGTGTCAATATCAAGGTCGTTGGTAGGCTCGTCCAGAATCAAAACATCTGGATTTCCGAATAAAGCCTGAGCCAATAGCACTTTTACCTTGTCCTTGTTTTCTAGCTCGGACATCATTTGGTAGTGCATATCTTCTTTTATCCCTACATTGGAAAGCATGGTCTGTGCATCTGCTTCGGCATTCCAGCCTCCCATTTCATCGTAGATTACTCCGAGTTCGCCAGCCTTTTATTCCATCTTCATCAGAGAGTCTGGTTTTTGCGTAGAGCGCATCCATTTCTTCTTTGATTTCGAATAATTTTTTTATTTCCACGAAGAACCGTTTCCAAAACCGTAAACTGGTCATAAGCAAAGTGATCCTGCTCCAAAACAGACATTCTCTTACCTGGTTCAACGTTACATGCCCTGTGGTAGGCTCTTGTTTTTCCTGTCAATATTTTTTTAGGAAAGTAGATTTTCCAGCTCCATTTGCTCCGATGATTCCGTAGCAGTTCCCTTTGGTAAACATGATATTTACCTCGTCAAAAGTACTCTTTTCCCAAATTGTAGTGATAAATTAGATACTGTTAGCATGATAATTTCATAAAAATTTGTGCAAAAATAAAAATTATATCTGTCTTCTATGTGTTTCTCTATAAATATTTCTCAAAAACGCTTCTGAGACTCAAAAGCAATGTCTTCTAATGACAGTTCATTTCGTTTTATCCAGCGTATTTCAGAGATTTCGGACTGCTCCATAACCACCTCGCATTTTTCTTCTATCTGATATTCAAAAATAGGTCTAAAAGTATTATAACTGATGTCTTTATAATGATAAACATTTGGAAAACTCATTAAATAACGAAGTTTCTTTTGGGTCTATATCCAAATTCAGCTCCTCTTTTCAGTTCGCGGACACAGGTATATTCTGCGCTTTCATTTGGGTCTGTAAAACCGCCTGCCAAGTCCCACTTCCCTTTTGCTGGTTCATGGTTTCTTTTTCGTTAATAAAAATCTCATCATCATGGGTTACTAAAACCGCCACCGCAGCAGCACAATTATGATACAATACAAAAATCACACTTTGTGCAGTTCCATTTTTATTTTCCTGCCATTCCAAAGATTTAGAGGAACATTTAGGGCAAAAATCTAATTCATTCATCGTGTAAATTATTATTTCGTGGGTGGTATTTCAGAATTACTTCGTGCAGCTCTTCTGTGTTCAAGTGGGTGTATATTTCTGTAGTTGTGATGCTGGAATGCCCCAGCATTTCCTGAATATACCGCAGGTCTGCCCCATTCTGCAGAAGGTGCGTTGCAAAAGAATGCCTGAATGTATGCGGCGATATTTTTTTCTGAATTCCTGCTCTCTGTGCTTGTTCTTTTTATAATGATAAAGACCATTACCCGAGAGATTTTAGAGCCTCGCTGGTTCAGAAACAGCGTATCTGTATGCTTTTTATCTATCTTCTGCTTTTGCTCTGTATTTCTTTTTATATAATGCTGAATCAAACCTGCTGTATAATCAGCCAGAGGCACAAAACGAACTTTATCTCCCTTTCCTTCTACCTTTATGTAACCTTCTTTTGAAGTTAATATTAGAAATCTTAAGCTCCGTAAGTTCCGTAACCCGCAGTCCGCAACCGTATAAAACTTCCATCATGCAGAGGTTACGCTGTCCTAAATCAGTGGTTTTATCTATCACAGAAATCAGTTTTTCTATTTCTTCCAAAGACAAAGTATCGGGAAGATAAACACCAAGTTTAGGCGTTTCAAGGAGGGCAGAGGGGTTGTCTTCTCGCAGTTCATCTTCCAATAGATATTTAAAGAAAGCCTTGATTGAAGATATCCACCGCGCCTGTGTCCGTTCGCTGTATTTCTCTTAGACACCTGAAAGAGGAACTCCTGCAAGTCTTCATAAGATATATTATCAGGCTGAACATCCCTGAGCTGCTCTACGGCAAAGTCTTTCAGCATGTTAATATCCGCAAAGATAGGCTTCTATGGTGTTTTTCGGAGAATTTTTTCAAACTTCAAATAGTTTGAAAAATCTTCATCTTCTCTTCCCAAGTCATGAAAATTAGTTTTTATAAAGTTCCTCTTCGGAGATTCTTAATATCTCTACACCAGCACTTTTCAGGGAAGTTCAGTCCCTCACCATCGGAATAATCATTGATATAGACCACCCGTTTTAATCCCCGACTGCAAGACCAACTTGCTGCACTCCCTGCACGGCGAAAGCGTAAGATACAGCGTAGCTCCCTCGCAGGACTGGGTGCTTCGGGATATTTTTCAGGATGGCATTGGCCTCTGCATGAAGGACATACCATTTGGTTTCATTGGTTTTCATCTTCACAGCAGTTTTCAAAGCCGGAAGGCGTGCCGTTGTACCCATCAGAAATGATGGTTCTATCCTTCACGATGAGCGCCCCCACCTGCTTTCTCTTACAGTAGGAGAGTTTTGCCCATTCCAATGCCATTTTTAAGGTAGGCTATATCAAATTTATTATACATTATTCTTGCTTTATTTCTGTTTATTCTTCAGGAAAGCATCCCAGCCCTGCGCTGTAAGCGCCGCCAATTCATTAGAACCTCTAAGCACCAGATGGTTCCCCTGTTCCAGTTCCACAGCATGCCCAATGATGGTAAAGTCTGGGTGATTTTTATCTTGTCATAGTCTTCTTGTGCAATGGTAAAGAGCAATTCGTAGTCTTCTCCACCGCTCAGTGCCGTCATCACAGGATTAAGGTTAAACTCTTCTGCCGTGCTGATGGTCTGCCCATCCATGGGGATTTTTCTCCTCATAAACTCTGAATCCTACCTTTTAGACTGATCGGAAAGATGAAGCACCTCCGAGGCCAGTCCATCCGAAATATCTATCATAGAGGTTGGTTTTTATGCCAAGTTCAGTTAGTATTCCTCTGATATCCGTCCTTGCTTCGGGTTTCAGCTGGCGTTCTAAGATATAATCGTAACCTTCCATCTCTGGCTGCATATCAGATTTTTGAAGATATACAGAATGCTCCCTGCTCCAAAATCTGCAGTCCCATATAGGCCCCCTGCCCTAAATCCCCTGTAACCACCAAAAGGTCATTCAGTCTTGCGCCGCTTCTTTTTCAATATTTTTCTTCCTTCTCCACTCCTATGGCTGTGATATTGATAACCAACCCTGTTTGAGAGCTGGTAGTATCCCCACCTATTAAATCCACCTTGTATCTCTTACATGCTAATGCTATCCCTTGGTAAAAGCTCTTCTACCGCCTCTACAGGAAAGCGGTTGAAACAGCCAAAAGAAACCAAAACCTGCGATGGCACGGCATTCATAGTAGCAATATCGCTGATTCCAGCCACTATGGTTTTGTAGCCCAAGTGTTTCAGTGGGGCATAGCCTAAGTTGAAATGCACTCCTTCGGTAAACATGTCTGTGCTGATGATCTACCTGCCCGCCGTGCGGAGCTACCACTGCGGCATCATCCCCCGCGCCTAAAGCTGTAGTGGTATTCTCTACGGAGAACTGCTCTGTAATATGCTTTATCAAGCCGAACTCCCCCAGCTTTGCAATAGGAGTAAGAAGCGGCTGTTGTTTGTCTTCGAACATAAGTTTTTATTTAAATACCCTGCAAAGATACTATAAAATATATACTCTGCTACCCTACCTCTATTTTCTCTATAAAACTAATTGCTATATTTTTGTATAATTACAGAATATTCCTATCTTTGTCCCATTATTCTGATGAACAAATGATTAACATAATAATGACCAAATAAATAAAGACAACTCCACTCCTTACTAAACTAAGTATAGTGGAGTTATATTTTGTGAGTTTAATTTAATATTTCAAGCTATGAATAGAATTATTTTTCGGCATTATTGCTGTCTGGGTTGACAGCGAATGCACAGCAACAGCAGGTGGGAATAAACACCGCAGAACCTAAAGCAACGCTCCATGTAGAAGCAGGAGCAAGTGAGAACAAAGGGTAATCATCCCGCGCATCACAGCCGCAGAAATGAAAACCATGACTGCAGGACTTGGAGCAGACCATCACTCTATGATGACCTATCTAAAAGAAGACCTTCCCAGCGCAGATCAAACAGGTAGTTAGCAGAGGTAAAAGAGGCTGGCTACTATTTCTATAACTCACACTGCTGCCAAGTGGCAGAAGTTTGGTGGTGGTGCAGACAGGACCTTAGAGCTGTAGGAAATAACGACCACATTACAAAAGATGCAGGTATAGGTGAAAATGGTACCAGTGCAGGAACAGGCTACCGTAACATTGGTATAGGGCAGAAAGCCCTTTTTGAACGGCACATCAGGGAGTGATAATATAGCGATTGGTAGTCATTCCCTTAAAAAGTCTTACCGTAGGGCACCGGAATGTAGCAATAGGGATCAAATACCCTTGAGAATAACACAACAGGAGCTAATAATGTAGGTATAGGATCTGCGTTTTATTTTCCTAATGGAGGAACCATATCATCAAATACTAATGTAGGAATAGGGGCGGCAGTATGACAGGAAATGGGAATAATATAGGACTTGGGAATAGTATATATACATTACAAAAAGTCAATGCACAGTTTTTCAGGAAATAATAATACAGCTATTGGGCAGTCTATATTTAATCTGCACAATGGCAACCTTACAGGAACGGATAATATAGCTATGGGGGCAGCAGCTATACACTATGCAGAGCGGAGATATGGCAGGGGTTAGTAATATAGCCTTGGGAAAAAGTATATATACTTCTAATAAAAACCACAGGAGCTGCATTTTTCAGCATATAGAAATATAGGCATTGGGAGTCTATATTTAATCTAGGAAATGGTGACTTTTCAGGAATAAGAAATATTGCTATGGGGAATGACCAATATACTCTAGATTCTGGGAATATGGAAGGATTTTACAATATAGGCATTGGGCAGGAATCCTATTATGTGCAGAATGGAAATATCACAAACACTGCTAATAACAATATCGCTTTGGGGAATGCTATCTATAGATTGAGTAATTCCAGCACCTCTACATTTTCAGGATGGAATAATATAGGAATAGGGTATTCCGTATATGATATTAATAATAACCTTTCGGAAATAATAATATAGGAATGGGAAACTATGCATATTATATTAGTTCAGGAACCCTTACTGGAAGTGACAATATAGGAATAGGGTCCTATGTATTTAATACTAATGGAAACTTCACGGGACGCAGTAATATAAGCATAGGAAGATATTCTTTGGGAGTTACTAATATACTAGCAGGAAATTATAACATTGCCTTAGGAGAATGGGCATTGTATACCAATGCTGGTGGTCTTTCGGGGTCTAAAAACATAGGTATAGGTTATTACGCTCTTCATACCAATGGAGGCGGAGATAATGCCAGGGATAATAACATTGCTATTGGAGAAGATGCTCTACGGACTAACGGTTCAGGATATGCCGGAAGTAATAATATTGCTATTGGGAAGGGAACTCTCCGTGCTAGCCTAGCTAGAGGCAGCTATAATATTGGTATAGGAGATGGAGCAGGAGCAGTTTATAATTTGGCAGCAGGTAATGCCAACATCCAGATAGGAAACAGTACTATAGGCACCCCTGTAGTAGGACAGCTAAACCAAGTGGTAGCCATAGGAAACGAAATGAATGGTCTTGGTATTACCAATACTGATAGCAATACCATTCTATTAGGGAAAAAGAGGATCGGATGGTCCCTAAAGTAGGAATAGGAACTTACAAACCAGGGGCTAAGTTAGAGATAAATAACGGTACCACTGCCGGAGCTGTTAAAATAGTAGATGGTACAGAGGGAGCAGGGAAAGTTCTTACCAGTGATGCTGATGGTCTGGCTACTTGGAAGGGTATAACTTTCTTTACAGGAACAGAACGGATAGGTGCCTATCACTGGGGAGTGGTACAGCGTTGGGAAACACAAACTTTAACAAAAATAGCTTCACTGACAGTCCCTCCTGGGGCAAAGTATGGTGTATGTAAAAATACATCTTCTGGCAGGTGGGCTTACATCAGGAGCTGCAAGAGCTTATGTAGGAAAAAGATATTGGCTGGAACAATTCTAATACCAATGATGCCCCTATAGGAGGTTCTGCGTTATTTGTCACCTATCATGGTATAGACCCTGAACTGCAGACTTCATTTATATACAACAATACTACTAATTCCAATGAGACTCTCTACCTAAATCTGCAATCTAACGAACCAACAGTAGCAAGAAGTGGCTTTGAATATCCAACCGGAGGAAGCTACCTTTGGGACAAACTGGGTAGAAAACCAGTTTTTCTGCTATCCCAATCAACTAAAAAGGATAAATAAGAATATGGCAATTTGCTAAAAATACTCTTATTAAATTAAATTACTAATTAATTGAAGTTCCCAGCTTTGCTGGGAACTTTTTGTGAATGGTGACCAGATTATATAGTACTAGTGTGCCTCTTTTATACCACATTAGTGCATTGAGTTATACAATAGCAGTGGATTATCTTATACAACACGAGTGGATGTAGGGAGAACAACATTGTTCGTTTATCATCTTCATGTCTATACTTCCCAAGCCCTGAACTTTTGATTCAAACCCAACCTAACGAATCTGTTTAGCGAAGTCAAAAGAACATAAAAACTTCTCCTAAGATTAATTTTCTTTCTTGGTTAGAAGATTATTCTTATCTTTAAGCCTAATTTTAAATATAATATTATGAAAACTAAAACAAACAATGCTTGCTTTGGCAAGTCCTTTCCTGATGAATGCGCAGGAGGTGATGTCGCCAGAGACCCTTTGGTCACTTAGGAGGATAAGTGTGCAGGGAGTATCGCCAGACCAGAGCGCTGTGCTTTACAAAACCAGCCAGACCAATCTGGAAACAGAAAAGAATACGCACCAGAGCTACCTGCTCAACGCCGTTACCAGCCAATCTATTCCTTTTGATATTGGCGAAAAATCGGTACTGCAATGGGACAAAAATGGTCTTTATGCATTAGAAAAACGGCGACATTCTTCTTTCCAAAGACCAAGGGAAAACTTGGACTGCTTTCTACCACATCGGCAAAGAGGCGGAAAACATCCGCATATCACCAGATGGCAGCAAAATAGCTTTCAGCAGAGCCGTTCAGCTTCAAAAGGTGTATGGCAAAGAGAAATATACCGACCTGCCTCAAAACCACCGCTCAGGTCTATACCGACCTGAACCACCGCCACTGGGATACTTTGGGCAGATGGAAAGTACAACCACATCTTCGTAGTCCGCACCAATGAGAGTGTAGACAAAGCCAAAAGACCTGCTGGAAGGAAAACCTTTTGACTCTCCGCAGAAGCCTTTCGGGGGTAGAAGACTTTATCTTCTCACCGGATTCCAAACATCTGCTTTTCGTAACGAAACAGCATTCCGGTAAGGAATATGCCCAAAGCACCAATACGGATATCTTCGCTTATGACTTTGCCACAGGAAAAACTCAAAAACCTTACCGAAGGAATGATGGGATATGACACCCGCAATGTTCAGCCCTGATGGGAATTACCTCGCTTGGCTCAGCATGGCAAGAGATGGCTACGAAGCCGATAAAAATGACATCTAGCATGATGAACTGGCACAGCAAAGCAAAGACCAACCTAACTCAAAACTGGGATGACAGTGTAACAGGAGATACCTTTTTGGGCGAATGATTCCAAAAAGCATCTTCTTTACTGCTGCCTACCGAGGCACGAAGCAACTGTTTTCCGTAAATACTTCTAAAAGCAGTAAAACAGATTACTAAAGGAAACTTTGATGTCAATAGTATTTTTGCCCAAAACAAAAACACTCTGCTCGTGACAAGAAATGATGCTTTCCACAGCCCAGAGCTTTATTCCGTGGAACTAAAAACGGTAAGATGAAACAGGCTACGGATGTTAATAAAGATTTCTATCAAAAAGCTGTCCTTAGGACATTCTGAATTAAAAATGATAAAAACCTCCGATGGGAAAAGAAATGGGAGTATGGTTTCACTATCCGCCTAATTTTGACCCAAATAAGAAATACCCTACCCCTGCTCTACTGCCAGGGCGGCCCACAGTCTGCACTTACACCGTATTTCAGCCTGAGATGGAATTTCTCGCTAATGACAGCCAACGGATACATTGTAATTGCACCCTAACCGCCGAGGGATGCCGGGCTGGGGCACAAAATGGAATGAACAGATAAGCCAAGACTGGGGAGGACAGCCTATACAAGACTATCTCTCCGCAGCAGATTTCGCCAAAACCCTGCCTTATGTAGATGGTAATAGAATGGGTGCAGTAAGGTGCCAGCTATGGAGGTTATTCGGTGCTGATGCTTGCAGGAGTACACCAAAATAGGTTCAAAACCTTTATCTCTCATAACGGCCTTTTTGATATGAAATCTTGGTATGGCACTACGGAAGAGCTTTGGTTTGCCAATTGGGATTTAGGCAGCTCTCCATGGGAAAAACCCGAATTCAGCAGCTTATACTAAATTCAGCCCAAGCAACTACATCAAAAATGGAACACTCCAATAATGATAATCCAAGGAGGTCTCAGACTTCATCGTTCCTTATGAGCAGGGACAACAGGCGTTCCAGTCGTAGCAAGGCTTAGAAACCTGAAAAGCCAAATTTCTCTACTTCCCAGATGAAAACCATTGGGTGCTAAAGCCACAAAAATGCATTAGTATGGCAAAGAGAATTCTTTGAATGGCTGAAAGAAACATTATGAAAAGAAGAGGACACAAATGGTGTCCTCTTTTATTTTTACTCCATAAAAGCCTCACCAGAACTCTCGCTCTGATAAGACCCTTTATAAAAATTATTACTATTATAATTTATTCTTCTGTTTTTCTACTTTTTCAGTTTCTACAGCTTCTTCTTTTGGTGCTGCATCAGCTTTTTAGTAGAAGTTCTTCGGCTTCTTCTTGTGGTTTTCTTAGCCTCTGTTTTTTTGCAGAATAAAGTTCGTTGAAATCAACCAATTCTATCATTGCAGTATCAGCGGCATCTCCAAGTCTGAAACCAGTTTTAATGATTCGGCAGTATCCCCCGTTTCTTTCGGCAATCTTCGGAGCAATGGTTCTGAACAACTCAGTAACCGCTTCCTTATTTTGAAGATAAGAGAATACTGTTCTTCTATTGTGTGTAGTGTCTTCTTTTGCTTTTAGTCAAAAAGCGGCTCTACATATACTCTAAGGAGCTTTAGCTTTTAGCCACAGTAGTATTTATTCTTTTATGCTCTATAAGAGAACATGCCATATTGGAAAGTAATGCTTTTCTATGAGAGGCAGTTCTTCCTAAATGATTAAATTTCTTTCCGTGTCTCATGATATAAAATTATTTATCAGCGTCTAATTTATACTTTACTAACATCAAATCCGAAGCTAAGTCCTTTTAGAATGAACCAATTCTTCTAATTCTGTCAGCGATTTTTTTACCAAAATTTCTAAACTTCATCAAATCAGACTTACTAAAAGAAACCAACTCACCAAGAGTCTCTACTTCTGCAGCTTTTAGACAGTTGAGGGCTCTTACGGAAAGATCCATATCTACCAGCTTAGATTTTAAGAAGTTGTCTTGTATGAAGCGTTTCTTCATCGTATTGGATTGATGCTTTTGCTGCTTCTGTCTCAAGGGTTATTCTCTCATCTGAGAATAGCATAAAAGTGATAAATTAATATCTTAGAAGCTTCTGTCAATGCATTTTGAGGTGAGATGGAACCATCTGTCTCAATATCTAATACTAATTTTTCGTAGTCTGTTTTCTGCTCTACACGATAGTTTTTCAACGCTATATTGAACTTTCTTAATCGGCGTAAAGATAGAATCAATGGCTATTGTCCCAATAGGAGCATTATTAGATTTATTCTGCTCAGAAGGAACATAACCTCTTCCTTTATCTATATTAAATTTAATTTCAAACGACACGCCTTTTTGCCATGTTGCAGATTACCAAATTTGGGTTCAACACCTCAAAACCTTTTATTGCATTAGAGAAATCTCCAGCTGTTACGGTCGTTTGATTAGAAACCTTCACACTTACTTGTTCCGCAGGAGCATTTTCAGTTGTTGCTTTTAGTCTTAACTGCTTAAGATTAAGAATAATCTCAGTAACATCTTCTATTACTCCTGGTATGGTTGAAAACTCATGCTCTACTCCTTCTATCTTGATAGATGTAATAGCATATCCTTCCAGAGAAGAAAGTAGCACTCTTCTCAAAGCATTACCGATGGTAAGTCCGAACCCTGGTTCTAAAGGTCTAAATTCAAATTGACCTTTAGCTGGTGTAGAGTTTAAAAGAATTACCTTATCGGGTTTTTATGAATTGTAAAATTGCCATAATATTGGGTTGAGCAAGAATTTTATTAAAAATTATTTAGAATATAACTCGACGATTAATTGTTCCTTGATGTCTTCAGGAATCTGAAGTCTTTCAGGTACAGAGATGAACGTTCCCTCTTTTTCTCGTCATTGTATTGTAACCACTCATAGTTAGACTTTAGAAGCCAAAGCATCTGCCACAACTTCTAATGATTTAGACTTTTGTCTCACAGCAACTACATCTCCTGCTTTCAAAATGTAAGAGGGATATTTACAACCTCTCCATTTACAGTGATGTGTCTATGAGAAACTAATTGTCTAGCTGCAGCTCTAGTTTTTAGCAAAAGCCCTAATCTATAAACTACATTATCTAATCTAGATTCACAAAGTTGTAAAAGGACTTCACCTGTTACACCTTTTACTTCTATGAGCTTTATCAAACATATTAGCAAACTGTCTTTCCAAAAATACCATAAATGTATTTTTGCTTTTTTTGTTTTCTCTGCTAACTGTACTGCATATTCTGATTTTTGTCCCCTTCTTTTGTTTGGTCCATGCTGCCCAGGAGGTTGATTTCTTCTTTTTCTCAAAGTTCTTATCATCTCCATAAATTGCAACACCAAACTTTCTCGCAATTTTTGTTTTTTTGGTCCAATATATCTTGCCATTTTTCTAGGATTTTTAGGTTTTTTAGATTGAAATAATCCAAATTATATCTCTTCTTCTTTTTTTGGTGGTCTACAACCGTTGTGTGGCATAGGTGTAACATCCACAATTTCACTAACCTCAATTCCTGAGTTGTGGATAGTTCTAATAGCAGACTCTCTACCAGCACCAGGTCCTTTCACAAAAACCTTAACTCTTCTTAAAGCCAGCCTCATATGCCACTTGATGAACAGTTTCTCAGCAGCCATCTGTGCTGCAAATGGAGTATTCTTTTTAGAACCTCTAAATCCCATCTTACCAGCGAAGCCCATGAAATAACTTCTCCGTTCTTATTGGTCAAAAGAAATAATAATATTATTAAACGATGCTTGGATATGTGCTTCTCCAATCGCTTCTACTTTTTACTTTCTTTTTCTTAACTACTTTTGTTTGTTTTTGCCATAATTCTATGATTATTTACTTGCCTTCTTCTTGTTAGCAACAGTTTTTCTCTTTCCTTTACGAGTTCTAGAGTTATTCTTCGTTCTTTGGCCTCTTAAAGGTAATCCCAGTCTATGACGAATTCCTCTTTGGCATCCAATATCCATCAATCTCTTGATGTTTAATTGAACTTCAGATCTCAACTCTCCTTCCACTTTTACATTTTTCAGAGATGTAGTTTCTGATCGCTGCCAATTCGTCGTCATTCCATTCGTTGACTTTCTTATCTTCGCTGATTCCAGCGTTCTTCAAAATTTCAGACGCAGTGCTTTTACCTACTCCATAGATGTAAGTAAGCCCTATCACGCCTCTTTTGTTTTTTTGGTAAATCTATACCTGCAATTCTCGCCATAATTTAATTGTGCTATTGATTAGCCTTGTCTTTGTTTAAATTTAGGGTTCTTTTTGTTAATAATGTACAATCTGCCTTTTTCTTCTTACGATTTTTGCAGTCTGCACTTCTTTTTCTTAATTGATGCTCTAACTTTCATCTTATATTCTTAATTTTTATTCTACTAATATACTTCTAGTATCTAAAAAGTAATTCTTCCCTTAGTCAAATCATAAGGAGAAAGCTCCAATTTAACCTTATCACCAGGTAAAAAGTTTGATATAATGCATTCTCATCTTCCCTGATATATGAGCAATCAAAACATGCCCATTCTCAAGTTCTACACGAAACATGGCATTTGATAATGCTTCCCACTATCACGCCGTCTTGTTCTATATGCTTCTGTTTTGCCATTTTATTCTTACAAATTTGATGTTCTTGATAGTTTTTGACTGCATCAATCCATCATAATGATGATTCAAAAAGATAAGTGTTGATTTGTTGAACAGTGTCCAAGAATCACTCACCATAATCAACAATGATGTTCCACCAAAAACTAGAGCAAATCTATCCGTTTGAACAAATGCTCCATGCACTATTGCAGGAAGGACTGCAAAGATAGCTAAAAATATTGAACCTGGCAAAGTAATTTTTGATAAAAATTTCATCTATATACTCTTCCGTATCTTTACCTGGCTTTTACTCTTGGTATCAGTCCGCCGTTTCTCTTCAAATCATCAGCCATTTGATTCACTGGAATAGAAATAGCTGTGTAGAAAGAATAGAAAATAGTAATAAGTAGGGCAAAATAAGATATTATACTGCCAACTAAATACATTTTTGAATCCTGCCAAGAATGTATTTGGTCTCATCTATATTAGTCAGTAATCCAGGAACAAACATAAGAGCCTGAGCAAAAGATAATAGGCATTACTCCTGCCGCATTCACTTTCAAAGGAATCCACTGTCTTGCTCCTTGCATTAAGTTTCTATTCACTCCACCTCTTGCCTGTGCTCTGCTCACATACTGAATAGGTATTTTTCTTACAGCAACAGATAACTACTATTGCTAAAGAACTACCAATAACCAGAACAAAACTTCTACTAAAATTATAATAGAACCTAATCCTCCCTTACTTGTCTGCCGAGTGACTTCATCCACAAACGCCATAGTAAATCAGCCAAGATACCCACCATAATTAAAATAGAAATCCCATTACCAATTCCTCTATCTGTTATTTTTCTCCCTAACCACATAGAGAATAATGAGCCTGTTACTAAGATCACTATACTTGCAAAGCCAGAACATAACCAGAATTGAGGTTCTACATAATATGCACTTCTAAACTGTGTATATGGTAAAAACTCATTCGTTATAGTGCCTAAGTAGAATGGAGCCTGAACTAGACATACTCTATCGTAAGCCATCTTGTTATTTGGTTTAGAGTATTTCTTCCACTCTCCATCTTTTTGTAGTTTTTTGAAAATATGGAACAAGCATTCCCATTAACTGAACTATAATAGATGCAGAAATATACGGCATAATACCCAAAGCCAATATAGAAGCCCTACCAAAAAGCACCTCCTGTAAAAGATGATAACAAACTCAAAAACCTGTTCCTTGTTTTGCTACCTCCTTGATTTTGGTAATGCTGCAAAAGATTCCCTACCTCGTCCAAATTAATGGCAGGCAGGGAAATATATGATGCGAATCTATACACCAATACAAGAGAAATAGTAAATAATATTTTTCTCTTAATTCATCAAGACTCCAAATGTTTTTGAGTGTTTGTATAAATCCTTTCTTCATTATTTTTATAGAGTGATTGCTTTACCTCCTACTTTGTTTATTGCTTCTTCAGCAGATTTAGTAAATTTATTTGCAGAGATAGAAACTCCTGATTTTAGTTCCCTCTACCCATAATTTTTACTAATTCATTTTTAGAAGACAATCCGTTTTTCAACCAAAAACTTCTTTAGTAATTTCAGTTAAATTTTTTTAGCATCAATTAATGCTTGAATAGTATCCAAGTTTATTGCTCTATACTCTTTTCTATTCACATTATTGAAACCAAACTTTGGAAGTCTTCTTTGTAAAGGCATTTGTCCTCCTTCAAAAACCTATTTTGGTAGAGTTACCAGATCTTGATTTAGCACCTTTGTGACCTCTTGTGGAAGTTCCTCCTTTACCACTACCTTGTCCTCTACCCTAATCTTTTAGAGTTGTGAGTAGCTCCTGATGCTGGTTTAATATTACTTAAATTCATAATTGTCTTAAATTTAAAATTCAAATCAAAAGATTTAATGCCAATCTCTCAGCATTAAACCTTTTAAGATTATTTTTATTTTTGAACTTCTACTAAATGTTTTACTGCTGCTACCATTCCTAAAATAGATGGTGTAGCTTCGTGCTCTACTACTTGGTTCAATTTTCTAAGACCTAATGCCTCAAGTGTTAATTTTTGAGTTTTAGTTCTACCAATAGCACTTCTTACTTGTTTTACTTTAATTGTTGCCATTTTTCTTTAAAAATTAACCGTTGAACACTTTATTTAGAGAAATCCTCTCATTCTTGCTATTTCCTCTGGTCTTCTGATATCTAACAACGCCTTGAATGTAGCTTTTTACTACATTGTGAGGGTTAGAAGAACCTTTAGATTTTGACAATACATCATGCACTCCCGCAGATTCTAGAACGGCTCTCACCGCTCCTCCCTGCGATAAGCCCCTGTACCGTGAGATGCAGGTCTTAGGAAGATATCAGCTCCTCCGTATCTTGCAGATGTTTGATGAGGAATTGTATGATTGATTACAGGTACTCTCACTAAGTTTTTTTCTTAGCTTCTTCTACTGCTTTTAGAAATTGCAGATGCAACTTCTTTAGATTTACCAAGACCATGACCAATCATCCATCTTCATTTCCTACTACAACGATAGCAGAAAATCCGAAAGCTATTGACCTCCTTTGGTTACCTTGGTTACTCTGTTCACAGCAACTAGACGATCTACTAATTCTAATCCTCCAGGTTTTACTCTTTCTATATTATCTATTCCTAACATATTTCGATACTTTTTAAAATTAGAATTGAAGACCTCCTTCTCTAGCACCATCAGCAAGAGCTTTTTATTCTTCCATGATATACGAAACCATTTCTATCAAAAACTACTTTTTCATAGCCTGCTGCTTTTTGCTTTTTCAGCAATTCTTTTTACCTACAGCTGCTGCTACTTCAGTTTTTGTTCCTTTAGCGTTTACTTCTTTCTCTCTAGAAGAAGCGAATACTAAAGTCTTACCTTCTTTATCATCGATCAACTGAGCATAAATTTCTTTATTACTCTTATATACAGATAATCTTGGTGATGCCTGAGTACCGGAGATTTTCCCTCTTACTCTTCTCTTTATTCTGTTTCTTTTTTCTACTTTTGTTAATGCCATTTCCTTAAATTTTAAGCAGATTTACCAGCTTTTCTTCTAACATTTTCTCCTACAAATCTCACACCTTTTTCCTTTGTAAGGTTCAGGTTTTCTAAATGATCTGATTTTTGCAACCACCATTCCCAATAATTGTTTATCATGAGATGATAAAGTGATGATTGGGTTCTTACCTTTTTCAGTCTCAGTATTTAATGTGATTTCCTTAGAAGTTCCATTATAATACCATGAGAGAAACCTAGAGCCAACTCCAGTTTTTGTCCTGAGTGAGATGCTCTATAACCTACACCTACTAATTCTAACTGTTTTGTAAACCCTTCTGAAACACCAACTACCATGTTGTTGATTAGTGCTCTATAAAGACCATGAAGAGATCTATGTTCTTTAGAATCAGATGGTCTGTTTACTGTTAGTTCAACACCTTCTTGTGTTATCGTAATCCCTTTAGTGATTTCTTGAGAAAGCTCACCTTTTGGTCCTTTCACAGTTACAACATTATTAGAAAAATGATACTGTAACTCCTGCTGGGATTGTTATAATTGATTTACCAATTCTTGACATTATTCCTATTTATAAATTAATATACATAGCAGATTACTTCACCTCCTACTTTCTCTTGTCTTGCTTTTTTATCAGTCATTACTCCTTTAGAAGTAGAGATGATAGCTATTCCCAAACCGTTCAATACTCTTGGAAGTTCATCTGAACCAGCGTATTTTCTCAAACCAGGTCTAGAAGCCTCTGAATAGACTTGATAGCTGGTTTGTTAGTTTGCTGTCATACTTCAAAGCGATTTTTGATAGTCCCTTGAACAGCATTATCTTCAAACTTATAGTTCAAGATGTACCCTTGATCAAATAGGATTTTCGTAATCTCCTTTTTAATTTTCGATGCAGGAATTTCCACCACTTTGTGGCCTGCGCTTTGTGCGTTCCTTACTCTAGTTAGGAAATCTGAAATTGGATCTGTTACCATTTTTCTAAATTATTGGTTAATGATAATTAGTTTTGCAATTTTTACAACTTAATTATCTCGATTTGTTAAAAAAATTGTTACCAACTTGCTTTTTTTAACACCAGGGATAAGTCCTTGGTTTTGCCATTTCTCTGAAAGTAACTCTCGAAATTCCGAAAATTCTCATATACCCTCTTGGTCTTCCTGTAAGTTTGCATCTATTGTGCAATCTAACTGGAGAAGCATTTTTAGGCAATTTTTGTAGAGCTTCGTAATCTCCCGCTTCTTTCAAAGCTTTCTTTTAGCGGCATATTTAGCAACTAGTGCTTCTCTTTTGCGCTCACGCGCTTTCATTGATTCCTTTGCCATGATTAGTTCTTTTTAAACGGTAATCCGAAATGAGTTAATAAAACTTTAGCTTCTTTATCTGTTTTTAGCAGAAGTCACAAAAGTAATATCCATACCTTGGATTTTTCACTTTATCAATCACGATCTCAGGGAAGATAATCTGCTCGGTAATACCCAAATTATAGTTACCTCTTCCATCAAAACCATCAGCTTTGATTCCGCTGAAATCTCTGATTCTTGGTAGTGCAGAAGATGTAAGTCTATCTAAAAACTCATACATTCTGTCTGCTCTTAGTGTTACTTTTCGCTCCAATTGGAACACCTCTTCTCAATTTGAATGATGCTTCATCTTTTTAGAGATTGTTCCTACTGCTTTTTTTGTCCAGTAATTGCTGTAAGTTCTTCTACCGCATAATCTACAATCTTCTTATCTTGTACTGCATCTCCCAAACCTTGAGAAAGTACGATTTTTCTCTAATCTTGGTACTTGCATTACAGACTTATACCCAAATTCTTCCATCATTGCTGGAACAATTTTTTTCTTTATATAATTTTTTTGGGTCTAGCTATGTATTCCATCTTTTAGTCTTTTTATAAAATTTCACCAGATTTTTTGCAAATCTTACTTTTTTTATCTCCTTCCATTCTGTATCCAACTTTTTGTAGCTTTTTCCTGTTTTAGGATCTACTAATGCCAAGTTAGAAATATGGATTGAAGCTTCCTTTTCTACAATTCCTCCTTGTGGATTAGACGCAGATGGCTTTACATGCTTCTTTACGATATTAAGACCTGCAACTACAGCTCTATTTTTTTATCTTTAATTACAGCAATAACTTCACCTGTTTTACCTTTTAATGTTTTTTGTTACCTGTTGTAACAATTACATTATCTCCTTTTTGATTTTTTTAACTTTGTCATCTTTCTAGAATTTATAAAACTTCAGGGGGCTAATGAAATTACTTTTCATATATTCTTTATCTCTCAACTCTCTAGCAACAGGTCCGAAAACACGAGTTCCTCTCATTTCTCCCGCTGCATTGAGCAAAACACAAGCATTGTCATCAAAACTGATGTATGAACCATCTTTTCATGCGAACAGCTTTTTAGTTCTTACTACAACAGCCTTTAGACACTTGTCCTTTCTTTTGCATTTCCTGATGGAGTAGCATCTTTAATAGTAACTACGATTTTATCACCAACAGAAGCATATCTTCTTCTAGTACCACCTAGAACTCTGATTACTAGCACTTCTTTAGCACCAGTGTTATCAGCAACTTTTTAATCTTGATTCAGTTTGTAACATTACTTAGCTCTTTCTATAATTCTTACTAATCTCCATCTCTTATTCTTACTCAAAGGTCTAGTTTCTTGGATTAGAACTGTATCACCTTCGTTACATTCGTTGTTCTCATCATGTGCAGTATATTTCTTCGTTTTTAATACGAATTTACCGTACATAGGATGTTTTCATTCTCATAGTTTCACTAACAACAATGGTTTTTCCATTTTATTGCTCGAAACTATTCCTATTCTTTTCTTTTCTTAAATTTCTTTCCATGCTTAAAAATGAAAAATTATTGTTTGTTAGTTAACTCGGTTTCAAGTCTTGCGATTGTTCTTCTTAAATCTCTGATTTGAATAGGATTTTTCTACTGGGCTAATTTTGTGAGCCAATCTTGTTTTTGCTGTAAGTAGCTCTCAACTCTACTAATTTTCGCCTTGATATCCTCTACGCTTAAGTTCTTAATTTCAGCTTGTTTCATAATTTCGAGATTTATTGTGGTTGAACAAAATCATTAGCTACTATGAACTTCGTAACTACTGGAAAGTTTTTGTGCAGCAAGTCTTAACGCCTCTTTTGCTACTTCGTAAGGTACTCCTCGATTTCAAACATTACTCTTCCTGGTTTTTACTACAGCTACCCAGTATTCTACAGCACCTTTACCTTTACCCATCCTTACTTCAGCTGGTTTTTAGTAATTGGCTTATCTGGGAATATTTTTAATCCATAGTTGCCCCTCTCTCTTCATATATCTTGTAGCAGCGATACGAGCCGCCTCAATCTGTCTTGCAGTGATCCAAGCACCTTCCATGGCTTTAATTCCGAATGTTCCGTAAGCTAACTGAGCTCCTCTGTTAGCATTACCTTTTCATTTTCATTTTATGAACACGACGGAACTTGGTTCTTTTTGGTTGTAACATAATTTTTAGAATTTTTAGATCTTAGATTTTTAAATTTTAGATTTTTAAAAAGGTAACGGCATTTAAAATTTTTCAATTTCAAACCTAAAATTTCATTAATTATTTTCTTTCTCTTTTTACCTCCTCCTGATGCAGGTCCCTTTCTTTTGTGGTTGTCCCTACAAGTGGAGAAAGCTCTCTCTTACCATATACTTCACCCTTCATAATCCACACTTTAACACCCAATCTACCATAAGTAGTGTGTGCTTCTGCGATATGATAATCTATATCTGCTCTGAATGTAGATAGAGGAATTCTTCCTTCTTTGAAAGATTCTGATCTTGCCATTTCAGCTCCGTTCAATCTTCCAGAAATCTGAACTTTTTATTCCTCTGCTCCCATTCTCATAGAACCAGTGATAGCCATTTTAACAGCTCTTCTGTAAGAAATTCTGTTTTCAATTTGCTTAGCGATACTATCTGCAACCAATACAGCGTCTAGTTCTGGTCTCTTAATTTCAAAGATGTTAATTTGAATATCCTTATCAGTGATTTTCTTTTAACTCTTCTTTTCAATTTATCAACCTCTTGACCACCTTTACCAATGATTAAAACCTGGTCTTGCTGTAGTGATTGTAACTGTAACTAACTTTAATGTTCTTTCTATAAAGATTCTAGAGATTCCACCTTTAGATAATCTAGCCTCAAGGTATCTTCTGATCTTATAGTCTTCTGCGATTCTATCCCCATAATCATTTCCTCCAAACCAGTTAGAATCCCAACCTCTAATGATTCCTAATCTATTACCAATTGGATTTGTCTTCTGTCCCATACCTTGATTATTGATTTTTCTGATTTATTACCTAAAATTAAAGTCACATGGTTGAGATCTTTTTCTAATTCTGTAACCTCTACCTTGTGGTGCTGGTCTCAATCTTTTTTTAATTGTCTCAGCACTATCCACATAAATCTCCTTTTACAAAAAGATTTGCTGCTTCTATATCAGCGTTAGGTTTTTTCACCTGCCAGTTAGCAATTGCTGACAACAACAATTTTTCTAACTTATTAGAAGCCTCTTTTTTTAGAGTATTTTTAGGATATATAATGCTTTTATCTACATTTTTCTCCACGGATGATATCAGCAACTAATCTCATTTTTTTCTTGGAGAAGAAGGACAATCATTTAGACATGCTTTTTACCACATCTCTATTCGCCGCTTTTCTAGCTAATGCACTGTTTTGTTTTCTTATTCCCATGACTATTATCTGCTACCTTTATTTTTATTACCCGCGTGACCTCTGAAAGATCTTGTCGGAGAAAATTCGCCTAACTTATGACCTACCATATTTTCAGTGATATATACAGGGATAAAAGATTTCCCGTTGTGCACTGCTATAGTTTGTCCTACCATGTCTGGAGAAATCATAGATGCTCTAGACCATGTTTTAATTACTGTCTTTTTACCAGACTCTATATTTGCTTGAACCTTTTTCTCTAATGAATGGTGAATAAAAAGGTCCTTTCTTAAGTGATCTTGCCATAATTATTTTCTTTTAGATACGATGTAACGGTTAGACACTTTGTTTTTCTTTCTAGTCTTGTAACCTTTAGCTGGTTTACCGTTTCTAGATCTTGGGTGACCACCAGATGATCTACCTTCACCACCACCCATTGGGTGATCTACTGGGTTCATAACTACCGCTCTAGTTCTTGGTCTTCTACCCAACCATCTGCTTCTACCTGCTTTACCAGAAACAGTAAGCTGATGATCTGAGTTTGATACTGAACCTATCATTGCTATACATTCTACCAAGATCATTCTTGATTCTCCTGAAGGCAATTTAACGATAGCGTATTTTTCCATCTCTTGAAGTCAACTGTGCTGAAGAACCTGCACTTCTGCAAGAATTGCCCCTTGTCCTGGTTTCATTTCTATACAAGAAATTACTGAACCCAAAGGAATGTTCTTCAATTTCATAGCGTTTCCCTATTTCAGGAGCTACATTTTCCCCAGAAACTACTTTTTGCCCTACTTTGATACCAGCTGGAGCTACGATATATCTCTTTTCTCCATCTGCATATTCTAGTAATGCGATAAAAAGCTGTTCTGTTTTGGATCATACTCTACAGTTTTTTACAGTAGCATCAACATTAAATTTATTTCTTTTTAAAGTCAATGATTCTGTACTTCTTTTGTGTCCACCTCCGGTGTAACGCATGGTCATTTTTACCTGTGTTGTTACGCCCACCTGATTTCTTAATACCAAAAGTCAAAGATTTCTCTGGCTTGTTGGTAGTAATTTCATCAAAATTGTTTACAATTCTGAATCTCTGTCCCAGGGGTGATAGGGTTTTAATTTTTCTAACAGACATTACTATTATTTATAATTAATTATTAATTTGCAAAAACATCGATAACTTCACCCTGCTTGAAGTTCTATAACTGCTTTCTTCAATTTGTTAGTTTTACCAACTTGAAGACCTTTTTAGTGTATTTCATAGAAACTTTAGGAGCATAAACCATAGTCCCTAACATTTGCTACCTTTTACACCATAAGCTTCTTCTACAGCATTTTTTAATTTGGATTTTTATTCGCTTTAGTATCTACTAAAAAGAATACTGCCCTCTCAAATCTGTAAGATAAGTCGCTTTTTCTGAAATGATTGGTTTAATAATGATTGACATGATTTATTTTTCTTAAATTTTTCTTGAAACTTCTCTACTGCACCTTCGAAGAATACTACCTGACCAGCGTTGATTAAATCATAAGAAGAAATCTCGTTATAATTCATCACTTTTTGCTTTTTGGTAAGTTTCTTGAAGATAAAAATACATTCTTGTTTGCTTCAGCAAGAATAAATAATGACTTCTTACCTTCCAAACCTAAAAGCATTCACTACATTAACAAAATCTTTTGTTTTAGGAGCAGAGAAATTCAACTCTTCTAAAACTTTGATAGAATCTTTCTCATTTTTTGAGAAAGAACAGATTTTTTTGCTAATCTTTTTTAATGCTTTATTTAATTTAAATCTATAATCTCTTGGCTTAGTCCGAAAAACTCTACCTCCTCCTTTGAATACAGGTGATTTGATATCCCCGTATCTTGCAGAACCAGAACCTTTCTGTTTCTTCAATTTTTAGTAGAAAGCAGTGATTTCACTTCTTTCTTTAGACTTATGCGTACCTTGTCTTTGAGCCGCAAGATATTGTTTCACTTCTAAGTAAACCGCGTGCTGATTAGGCTCGATACCAAAAGATAGTATCGTCTAACTGTACTTTTTCTTCCGGTTTCTTTTTCCTGATGTATTTAATACTACTAATTCCATTTTTCTGATAATTACATAAGAATTTTTAGCTCCCGGAACAGCACCTTTTACTATTAAAAGATTTTGTTCTTTATCCACTTTTTAACACTTGAAGGTTTTTGAACAGTAACCTGCTCACCTCCCATTCTACCAGCCATTCTCAAGCCTTTGAAAACTCTTGATGGATCTGAACCTGCACCGATAGAACCCGGAGCTCTCAATCTATTGTGTTGTCCATGAGTCTGCTGCATTACACCACCAAAACCATGTCTTTTAACAACACCTTTGGAAACCTTTACCTTTTGAAGTTCCTGTAACATCCACATACTCTCCTTCTACAAAGATATCCACATTCACTTCATCTCCCTAATTTCGCATCATCAGAATCCATTGTGGAATTCTACGATTTTTCGCCTTAGGAGCAGAACCAGCCTTTTTTAAAATGACCAGCTAATGCCTTTCCGACATTCTTTTTCACTCTTGTCATCGAAACCTAATTGAACAGCTGAATAACCATCAACCTCTTCGGTTCTGACCTGTAAAACCGAGCATGGACCAGCTTGGATAACTGTACAAGGAATGTTTTTCCTTCTTCGTTAAACAAAGAGGTCATACCGATTTTTTTACCAATAATACCTGACATTGTATAATTAAAAAAATTTATTTAAATTATTTTTCTTTACACTCATATTCAGTGGTTTATACAGATTTTATTTATAAATAAACACAATCTCCCCACCAAAACAAGTGTGCAAATTTAAGGTTTTTGAATCTACAAATTGTGAGTTGTTTTTTTCTGCATTTTTATTATCTATCTTTGAAATCTATGAAATTATTCCATATTTTTATTTTTATTTTTTACTCATCAGTTGCTCTAGTCCGAAGGAGCATTCTTACTCTTTTTACTATTGGCGAACAGAATGGAATCTAGATAAAAAGGGCAGAAAACTTTAGGAAAAATCTAAGTCACAGACCATATATACCAGATTTTTTTGATATTGATAAAAAGAAGGCAGATTTACTCCTGTTGGGAAAAATTCATTTTTCGTAAAAAGTGACCTTCCTCTCACGCCTGTGATTTTTCATAACGAATCGAACTTTTTTCGGAATCAAAAAGAAGAAATCCATTTCCCTTGCAGAAAAATACTCTTTCTCTTATAGAAAATATAAAAAAACGAAAACAAACCTCTCTGACTTCCGAAATACAAAATAGACTGCGACTGGACGGAACAGACACGGGAAGATTATTTCCTGTTTTTAGAGGAACTAAAAATATTTCTAAAACAAAAAAATCACCTGCACCCTTCGGCTTCACCAAGTGAAAGACAAAGAAAAAAACAGGATTTCCGCCCGTGGAAAAAAGGTTTATCTAATGTGCTATGCTACTTATTCGCCACTAGAAAACCAGCCGAAAAAATTCGATTTTAGATGTTCCCACACTCAAAAATTATCTAATGAACATTGAGGAATATCCCATAAAAATGGACATTGCCCTTCCTTTATACTCTTGGGGAATCGTGAGCAATCATGTCGGGAAAAAGAAACTCATCAATGCGCTGACGATAAACGATTTATCTCAAAAACAAAAACTTTAAGAAAAATTTCTGAAACAGAATTTGAAGTGCTGGAAGATGATTTTTATTTTTGGCGTGTACCTCAGCAAAGGATTTAAAATCAAGATTGAGGAAATCTCCCAAAAGCCAATTAGACGAAGTAAAACATTTTTGGATAAAAATTAGACCATTATAATATTGTATACTATCATCTGGATAGTAAATTTGTAGACAAAATATACTTTATAGAATTATGAAAAACTTGTTGTTTCCCTCTCGCTTTTTGTTCGCTGTTCATAAGGCAGATGCCTGCGCGGATGTCAATTTAGACTATGAATATTTCAACCTGTTCGCTCAGGAAATGATACACGCTCCTGAATACGAACCTTTTTTTATTGGCCTATGACACGCCTTTTTATGAAAGCCAAAATAAATTCCGAAGCGAAAATATAGAATCTTGGCAAAAATATTTTGACAACAAGCTCTCCTATGATGAAACTTTGACACTCGTGCAGACTATCAGTCTAAAACACCTTCAAGACTGGTCTCATGGGGAAACTCACACATGTTTTAAGCAAAAAAACTCGGCGCTCAGTTTTTTTAATAAATACAAACAAGGACTGACCTACCTCATCAAAGCCAAAGAACTGGAACCTTATATGGCGATTAGTTTTGTTGCGGATGAAGATTCGTTTTATTTTGATGTTGATAAAAAAATAGAAAAAAATGCCACTCAGCTCAACTATTCCAAAAACCATGGAAAGCCCTGCTGAATGCCTACCAAACAACTCCCAATAAGGAAATAAAACTTCGGTACGCTTATCAAATCGTAAGGTTCAATCACTATACGAGAAACTACCAAAAGGCGGTTCATTATTTTTGAAACTTTGGTTGTTCCTTGAATTTAAAATCACCGATTTATTATTATGCCTTACAGCAAATGGCGGGCGCACAGAATGGTTTTAGGCAAAAAGAAGCCGCAAACTGGAAATTTTTTCAAAGTTTTCATCCACAGCAGAGATTTGAAACAAAGCTCCTACACTTCATGAAATTCTCTAATTCAGGCGATTTTCGAAGGACTACTCAGCAAGGCTAAAACCGCCGAAGAAAAAAATATGGCGTATTTCCTTTTTGGCCTACAACGGCTACAGCAATCCCGTGCCGCTGATGCAGAAAAATGCTGAAAAATAATGCTGATTCTAAAAATTCTAAAAGTCCTCGCTGCCAGAGCGATTAACGAGCTGGAGAGAAACTACCTCATGACTTATCCATCTTGTAATAATAAGGATAAATGCCAAGACAAACTCCTTCCTGTAAGGATAAACTATGATGCAGAAACAGCTGATTTTTTTCCGAAGATTTACGAAAAGATAATCACTGAAATAAAGGCTACTTCCAAAGATGTTTTCTGGGAACTCAGCGATGCCTACCTCCGTTTTTCTGAATAAAGATTTCAAGGGAAGCAATTTGGTTTTAAATAAAATAAAAACCACCAATTCCGACTACATCCAGCAGATAGAAAAATGAAAATGCTGAACGAAAATTGTTTCCCAAACCAAAATAACGCCAGAGTTTGAGGAAATTCTAATAAAAAAATACGGCAAAAATCCTACGAGAAGAACCCAGCAAAAATGAAAACGGCTGGTATAACTATCTCGGCACCAGAGACTTTATCATTGACATCATTGCCAACCGCTATTTTCGTAGAACAGCAGGACGCAAAATCATTCCTTCTAAATAACAGCATCCACGCCCTGCAATATTACCCAAATCTCGCTTTGACAAAGAAAAATAGAAGCTTTTCTACAAAAAGCCAAACAAGACGAGTTTTGAAAAATTCATCATCGAGCGGTCTATAAAAAAACATTAACGCAGAGGCTTTCTTTGAGCTAATCTACGGCGACCATGCGATGCGTATGGCTGATTTTAAAAAAGGCTAAAACTCACTACGAGAAAGCAGGAAGTTTTGAGGATATTTATATTAAAAATGCCTACTATTATGGCGATGATAAAGAGAAAGCAACAGCCTATTTCAAAAGATAAATACGATGGCTACAACCATATTTCAAGCCTTGTCTTCGGGCATAATGTCTGGGAAAGTTTTGACAGTCCCGCAGGAAGTATCCATGAAAGCCGAAGACCTCAGTTTCTTCCCTTTCATTAAAACAGAAAAATGAACAAGTTAGAACTTGCACAAGCCCTGATTCAGCTCGAAGAAATAGGAAAAAGAAAAATCCGTGAAAGGCGCGAAAGCCAATCAGCTCATCGGCAACCTACTCTACAACACCTCTGTTTTAGGGTATTTCCGTGAACTTTTCACTTTGGATATGAACAACAGCAACAGCCCCTAAATTCCATTTCCACGAACAGGCAAGCGAGAGAAAATATGATTTCTCCTACAAAACCTTTTTACGACAGCGGATTTCATAGAACCAGATAATTTTGACCTTGCTATCGGCTACTACGAAAAAGCCCTAAAAACACTCTAAAAGACAAAGAGCAAAAAGCCAGAATTCTTTTCCAAATGGCAAGCGCAGAGCAAGGAAATTCTATCAATGGGAAGCCAATCAGAATTTTTATATCGACTATTCTGACCCAGATTATTCAGAAAAGAGAAAGTTTTTTTGAAGCCCAGATAAGTCTGACGAAGAGAGAAAAATTCCGAACTTACTTTTCGCAGAGCTGAAAAACATTACAAACGAACCCAAACCGTAAAAGACTTACAGACAAGCTGTTTGTACTTTGCACACTACATGAGATAGGATTTTTTTCGGTAAATAATCTTACCTTTGACTAATAGAGAAACGATTTTCGAGCAATTCCGAAATCGCTTCTTGTCATTTAATTTATACCAAAAAAATGAGCTTACAAACGATAGACAAGTCACTATTAACCAAACTTTTTAAACCAAAATTTTGGAGAAGATATTTTTTTCAAAATTGGGAAAAAAACCGAGCATCTTTCCGCGAAAGGAGCAGTAGGCTCTGCCGTGAGCATTCTCGCTGCCGAGGCTTTCCTGAGCCAGCAAAAACCATTCTGTTTGATTACCGATGACAAGGAAGATTCCCACTACACGACCACCGAAATGGAGGAACTTGTCGGCGAAGAAAATGTCCTGCACCCTACCCAACTCCTACACAGAGCCTTATCAGGAGGAGCGGACTAAAAACGCCAATTTGGTTTTTGAGAACAGAGGTGATTAACCAACTGAATTTCAATAACAAACAAAAATAATCGTAGCTCATATCTCTGCTCTGAATGAAAAAGTTCTGAAAAAAAGAGGATTTCAAAATGATTTCTCACCGTATAAAAAAACGGGCGAAAAACTGGATTTTGATTTTACGGAAGAACTGCTCAATCAGTTTCATTTTAATTTGACTGATTTTTGTCTCCGAGCCTGGTGAATTCGCAGTTCGAGGCGGAATTGTAGATGTTTTTCCTACTCAAATGAAAAACCTTTCCGAATCACATTTTTTTCGGGAAATGAAATAGAAAAGCATCAAAACTTTTGACATAGAAACCCAGCTTTCTGTGGAGAAAGTAGATGAGTTTCAATTGGTTTCTAATATCAATCTTTCCTCACAAGGCGAGAAAGTTCCGTTTTTGACTTGCTGCCTTCGGACAGCTTGATTATGATCAAAAAAACGCTTATTCTTGTTTGGATAAAATTGAAACTTTTACCAAAAAGGCTCAAAAATCAATTTGATAAACTGAGCAAAACCATCAAACACCGAGAGCCCTCACGAACTGTTTCTTTCCAGCGATGAGTTTTTCAAGATGTTTTCAAAAATTCAGAACCATTGATTTTTCAAATAGTCCTTCATCAAAAATCATTCAGCTGAGCCAAACTCCACAGCCGAGTTTTCACAAGAATTTTTGAACTTTTGATAGAGGATTTAATCACCAAAAAGAACACGGGCTACGAGGTCTGGATTTCTTTTCTCCGAGAAACAAAAGACAGACTTACAGAAATCATCGAGACCTTAGCCACTGAACATCAGCAGGATGCGGTTAATCATCTTTTCACGGCGTTTCAGTCAGAGCTTCATGAGGGCTTTGTGGACAGCCATTATAAAATCGCAGTTTATACCGACCACCAGATTTTTTTGACCGTTATCAAAAGATTTAAAACCAAAGATTCTTTCGCCAAGTCTGAGCATTTGACCCTGAAAAGACCTGATGCAGCTGCAAGTCGGCGATTACATCACGCACATAGACCACGGAATCGGTAAATTCATGGGACTGGTCAAAGTAAATAACGACGGCAAAACGCAGGAATGTTTCAAACTTTCTTATAAAAACGGCGACTTTGCTGTATGTGAGCATCCACTCTCTGCACAAAATCTCAAAAATACAACGGCTCGGAAGGCAAAGAAATCGCCCTTTCCAAACTGGGCTCTCCTGCTTGGAAAAAAACCTTAAACAAAAGACCAAAGCGAAAGTAAAAACAAATAGCTTTTTGACCTAATAAAAACTCTACGCACAGAGAAAAAGACCTCCAAAGGTTTTGCCTTCTCGCCAGACACCTATCTACAAGATGAACTGGAAGCAAGTTTCATCTACGAAGACACGCCAGACCAAGAAAAAGCGACCCATGATGTGAAAAAAGACATGGAAGCAGAAACCATTATGGACAGGCTTATCTGCGGCGATGTAGGTTTCGGAAAAACAGAGGTCGCTATTCGTGCTGCCTTCAAAGCGGCGACCGACGGCAAACAGGTGGCTGTGCTGGTTCCTACGACCATTTTGGCGTTTCAGCATTTTAGGAGTTTTTACAGAAAGACTGAAAGATTTTTCCTATCAATGTTTCTTATCTCAATCGTTTCCGAACGGCAAAACAGAAAAAAAGAAACGCTGGAAGGTTTGGAAAGCGGTAAAATAGACATTGTGATAGGAACACATCAGCTGGTTTCGGACAAGGTGAAAATTCAAGGATTTAGGGCTTTTTAATCATTGATGAAGAGCATAAATTCGGAGTAAATGTAAAAGACAAACTTAAAAACCCTGAAAACCAACATAGACACGCTCACCCCTGACTGCTACGCCAATCCCAAGGACACCGCAGTTTTCGCTAATGGCAGCAAAGGGATTTATCCGTAATAAAACACCGCCGCCGAACCGACAGCCTGTGGAAACCCAGCTGATAGGCTTCGATGAAGAAACGCTGAGAGATGCCATCTCCTACGAACTCCAAAAGAGATGGGCAGGTGTATTTCATTAACAATAGAATTGACAATTTAAAGGAAATCGCTGGTCTTGTCCAAAGGCTCGTTCCTGATGCCAGAATCATCACTGGACACGGACAGCTGGACGGAAAAGAGCTGGAAGAAAGAGTTTTGGACTTTATGGATGGGAAATATGATGTTCTCATCTCTACTACCATTGTAGAAAGCGGCGTGGATGTCCCGAATGCGAATACTATTTTCATCAATGATGCGCAGAGATTTGGGATTGCAGACCTTCACCAAATGCGCGGCCGTGTGGGCAGAAGCGACAGAAAAGCCTTTTGCTATCTTATCACGCCACCATATGATATGATAACCTCCGATGCCAGAAAACGACTGGAAGCGATAGAGCAGTTTTTCGGATTTGGGAAGTGGATTCCAGATTGCGATGAAAGACCTAGAAATCCGTGGCGCAGGGGATTTACTCGGTGCAGAGCAGAGCGGATTTATCAACGAAATGGGCTTTGAAAACTTACCAAAAACTTATGCAGGAGGCCTTGGAAGAGCTTCAGGATGATGAATCGTTTGAGGAATTATTTAATAATGAAGAGGATAGGAAAAACTTTTTCAAATCGGTAAAAGAAGTAAATATCGATACTGATTTTGAGCTGATGCTGCCTGACCATTATGTAGATTCCACCTCGGAGAGCTTCTCCTCTACCAAAGACTTGCCGAAATAGAAAAACAAAAAGAGCTGGAAAAGTTCCAAAACGAGCTGGAAGACCGCTTCGAAAAACTACCAGAAGAAGCAGTGAATTTACTGAAATCCGTGGAGCTGAAATGGCTCGCCGCGGAGATAGGCTTTTGAGAAAAATAGTGATGAAAAAGGCGTGTTTTTGGGATATTTCCCAGACAATCCACAAGACAAATTTTATCAAAGTGAAAAATTCAAACACCTGCTGAATTATCTGACACAAAAACCCTAGCCAAGCCCAGCTGAAAAGAAAAAAACAACCAACTGCTCATGCGAAAAAAAGACAACATGGAAAGCGTGGAAGAGGTGAATGAAGTTCTAGAAATTGATTATTAAGAATTAGAAACAAATATTATATAAAAACCACCAAATAATTGGTGGTTTTTCTATCTCTCATCTTTCTTTGGGTCTTCCCCCATCTATTAACTCCTCTTTCACTATCTTGACAGAACAAATAAAGAAGATAAAAAAACACCAAACGGAACAAATATTATTAAATAAAACCAACCACTTCTACCCACATCATGCAACCTCCTTACAGCCATAGCTGTTGCAGGAAGTATCATTGCTAAAAGTATACAAACTATAAATTCCAAAGAAAAATAGATGATTCCGTTATCCCCATCAAAAGCATCAAACTAAATGCAATAACAAAATTTCACCAAAAACGGCATCCAATACTCTCTTTCTCCTTGAACGCCCTTGAAATCTAATGCTCTACGCCACATTAATAAATACTCATTCATAATAAAAAATTTTTATTTCCTGCCAAGCCCTAAACACAGATAAACAAATACAAAAAAAGTGAGGACTTTTTAGTTTTACTTGATGTTTAAGATTTTTTTGAAATCATCCAAACACGAAAATAAAAGCTAACACTTTTTTAAACTAATTAAAAAATCGCGCAAATATACAAAAAGATATTTTTCTATCTTGAATGATAATTTTGGTCATAAATCTATTAAAACAAGGTATTTAGTTTTTAGAAACAATATTATAATTGTATATTAAAATTATTTATTATTTTTTTGCCTTACCAAATAGTAAGTTACTAAATGGTAAGTTACCAAGATGGAAGTTTTATAATTATGGGAGAATTATCACCTTTTTTCTTTTTGGGCATATTGTTAATCTTCAGGCTTTTTACTAATAGAGAAGAGGAATTACAAAAACTCAAAACCTAATCAGCGGTGTAAATACCATTATCATTTCACCGAGAAGATGGGGGAAATCTTCATTGGTTGCCAAAGCGATTGCAGAAATCAACAGAGAAGAGCCCAACTACAAAACCGTAAAAATAGACCTGTTTTCAGCTAATTCAGAGCATGAATTTTTGGAGATTTTTGCAAGAGAAGTCATCAAAAGCAAGTTCCACAAAATGGGAAGAATGGACAAATAATGCCCGTGAGGTTTTCAAAAATCTCATTCCTAAAATCAGCATCGGCATACAGCCTGATAGTGATTTTAGTCTTTCTTTGATTGGGAAGAAGCTAAAAAACACAGCCTTGAAATTCTAAATTTACCCGAAGTTTTAGCAGAAAAAGGGCGTAAAATTCATTATTTGTATCGATGAATTTCAGAACCTAGCCCAGTATCATGATTTTTGAAACTTTAGAAAAGAAAATGCGATCTGTATGGCAGCAGCAGAAAAATGTGGTTTTATTGTCTCTATGGAAGCAAAAAGACACATGATGACTGACATTTTCAGCAAACCCTCCAAGCCTTTCTACCGCTTTCGGAGACTTGTTTCTGCTACCAAAAATTAAAAAGAAAAATGGATTCCTTTTATAATAGAAAAATTTCAACAAGACCAATAAAAATTTCAGCAGAATTTGCAGAAAAAATAGCCGATTTGATGAAAAATCATTCTTGGTATGTTCAGCAGTTTTTCTTACTACATCTGGAGCGAAACAGAGAAAGAAGTGACAGAAGAGGTTTTTCAAAAAAACGCATTATCCCGTTTAATCCAAAGCAACATTCCGTTTTTCCAGCAGATTATAGAAGAACTCAGCAATACGCAGATTAACTTTATAAAGGCTTTTGGTAAAAAAGAAAAACAACTTTCTTCTAAATCTACTTTGGAAAAATACCAAATGGGAACTTCCGCATCTGTATCCAAAAACAGAAACATTCTTTTTGCAGAAGGATTTAATCCACAAAGAAGAAAAACTCGTACGAACTGCTTGACCCTGTATTTGAACTTTGGTTCAAAGCAAGTTTTATTTTAATGAAAATTATCAATAAATATTATCTTCCTCAATAGGAAACAATTTTAGTTAAAACAATGAAATACTTAATTTTTAGGAATAGGAAACAAAGGCGAAAAAAATACGAAAATACAAGGCATAACATCGGTTTTAAAATCGTGGAGAGAGTTGCCGAAAAAAATAGAAGCGAAATTCAGTTCTGCAAACTACGGATGGACAGCCGAAGGAAAATACAAGGCAGAAAAATAATTCTTTTTGAAAACCAGACACTTATGTGAATCTCTGGAAACGCCCTGAAAATTCTGGATGCAGAAAGAAAACATTCCTTTGGAAAAATATCCTCGTCGTGACAGATGATTTGGCGCTGCCTTTCGGTGCTTTACGCCTAAAATCAAAGGGTTCTGATGCTGGGCACAACGGTCTGAAAAACATTCAGGAAATGATAAAAACCCAAAACTACGCCCGCCTGAGATTTGGGATTTCTTCCGATTTTCGAAAAAGGGCAGACAGATAGACTATGTCATCGGTGAATGGAGCGAGGAAGAAAAGAAAAAACTTCCCGAAAAGAATTGATAAGTTCGCAGATGCCTGCCTGTCCTTCGTTTTTCGCAGGAATTACCAATACGATGAATACTTTTTAACGGAAAATAAATTATTATAATTCCAATAATATTTTTATATATTTGCAGACTTAAATATTAACCTGGGACGAGTTCCCACTAAATCAATTAAATTATGTCCAGTAAAAATTAGATTACAAAGACACGGAGGAAAAACCTTTCTTCCACATCGTAGTAGCAGACTCTAGAGCAAAGAGATGGTAGATTCATCGAAAAATTAGGGACTTACAATCCCTATTACCAATCCCGCTACTATTGAACTTAATGTAGATTCTGCTGTAAAAATGGCTTAACAACGGTGCACAGCCTACAGACACAGCAAGAGCTATTCTTTCTTACAAAGGTGCTCTTTACAAAAAAACACCTTCAAGGTGGTGTAGCTAAAGAGCTTTTCAGTGAAGCTGAAGCTGAAAAAGATTTAACACTTGGTTAGCTGAAAAAAAGAAGCTAAAAATCCAAGGTAAAAAGATGGTTTAGCAAAATCTAAAAGATGATGCTAAAAAGCTGCTTTAGAAGCTGAAAAACAAAGCTAATGAAGCAAGAATCAACGCTAAAAAACAAGCTGAAGAAGAAGCAAAAAGCTGCCGCTGAGGCTGCTGAAGCACCAATAGAAGAAGCTCCTGCTGTAGAAGCAGAAGGAGATGCACCTGCTGAAGAAACTGAAGCTTAAAACTTACCGATGCAGAAAGAAGATTGCTATTTTTAGGCAAAATTACTCGTAAGCACGGTCTTTCAGGAAATCTGATTTTTAAAATTAGATACAGACCAACCCGAAATTTATAAAAATTGGAATCAATATTCGTTGAAATCAACGGACTATTGGTTCCGTTTTTATTGAAAAATCATTTGGAGTAAACAAGATTCTCTCAATATTCTTTTTCAAAAAAACTCCTCAGAAGCACTGGTGGGACAACTTATTGGTAAAAATGTATTTCTTCCGCTTTCTACACTTCCAAAACTGAGTGGAAATCAGTTTTATTATCACGAAGTTATTGGTTTTGAAATTTTAGAAAAAGATGGAAAAAACCTGCAGGAAACATCGTTTCTGTAAATGACCAGACTGCACAGCATTATTTCATTTTGGACTTGGCACAGAAAGAAGTCATCATTCCTATCGTAAAGGAATGGATTTTTAGAAGTAAACAGAGATGAGAAATTCATCAAAATGGAACTTTCCAGAAGGACTGATAGATGTTTTTCTTAACAAAAAGCTCCTTATTAAAGGAGCTAATCTTGATATTTTTCCATTTACCATCTTGGAACTGATATACTATCCTGTCATGCAGACGGTTAGGTCTTCCTGCCAAAATTCTATTTCATAAGGACGAGCAAGATATCCTCCCCAGTGCGGTGGTCGTGTCACTTCTTTCCCTTCAAATTCTTTTTCTAAATCTTGTAATTTTTGGGCTAAATAAGCTTTTGCTAGGAGTTTCTTCACCTTGTTCAGAAGCCCATGCTCCTAATCTGCTTCCTCGTGGTCTTGATGCGAAATACTCATCAGACATCTCTGGAGAAACTTTTTCCAATTTTGCTTTTTATCATCACTTGGCGTTTCCAAAGCAGGCCAAAAAGAAATAGAGGCAGGCCACCCTTGTTTTTATCTATAGACTTCCCTTTCTTGCTGTTGTAATTCGTGTAGAAGACAAATCCTTCTTTGCTGTAGCTTTTTCAAAAGCATGGCTCTGGTTCTGAGCAGCCATCGTCATCTATGGTGGAGACATCATGGCATTAGCTTCGAAAGATATCAGGATGTTTGTCTGCATCCGCAAACCATTCATGAAATGTTCCATTGGGTTTTCCTTTACTTCGTGGTCGTGCAGTTCATACTGCTCATAGACTTAGCGTTTGTCGTGTAAGTTTTTCCATAATTTTTACTATATTTGGGCTATGAATTCTTGCAAAGGTAATATTTAATTTCTACTCCAGATACTCTTGGGGATATATTTTTCCCGCTCTGTGATTTTTAATCATAGAACATGATGAAGGCGGAGCATTCGGGCTTATCTAAACAAGATGGATGAAATCGCCAGCCGAGAAATTACCAAAAAGGCTGAACTTCCATGCCGAAGTCTATGACGGCGGCCCTCTAAGAGACCAGCGCTCTTTCTTCCTCATCAAAGGCGACCTCTCCAAAGAGGGCTACACCAAAGTAAATGACCATTTCTCCTTCACGGAAAAACATGGAACGCGTGGTGGTAGACATCTTCCTGAAAAATCCGCCCAGAAGATGTAAAAATCTTCGCAGGATATTCTGGATGGCATGCCGGCCAGCTGGAAGAAAGAGCTGAGCAGAAACTACTGGAAGAAAGCCAAAACCAGCGTAGATTTCGCCGCCCTAAGCAGCCCAGACCTCTGGAAAGACCTCATGACCAGCCTCGGAGGAGAACACCTCATCTGGGCAAAATACCCCGAAAGACACCCGAATGAACTAAACCGCTCCTCGCCCAGCCTTCCTATTCCTCCCATTCTTTCTGCTTGATGGTTTTCAGGAGCTGCTGGAACTCATCGGCGAGGTAGAACTGCGTGCCCTATGGCATCAAAAATAGCATCTGGGTAAGCACCCACTGGGGGAGACTTCATCAGGGATTTTGCCATCGTTGCTGTCAAAATAATCCTTGCGCCACTGTTTGCTGTCATAGTACGCCACGAGCCTGTCATAGTCGGGCTGAACCGCCTTCCATTCCTCCAAAACTTCTTCGGCTTTGGTAAGGATATTCTCTACTTTCACTGAAGATTTCGTTCATCTCACGGATGTTTTTCGTATCGTTCTTTCATCTCTAAAGTATTTTTAAAAAGTGTGGGACAAATATTTCTTGTCTAAAAATCTCTTTTCTCATTTAGACCAAATTTCGGAACATGTTGTTTTTCATTGATTTTCACAAAGATAAGATTTCTTCCCACATGGTTTTCGGAGTTTTTGAAGCAAATATTTTTAAAGTTATTATAATCTTCGCCAGCGCCCATACGCATGCCCATAGAAAACTCAGAAAAGGGCAGGGTATTCTATCCACTGCGGTGGCATAAGTTTGATATTTTTCACTTTATTTGCTTTTTGAAATCCAAATTTATTCCCTTTTCTATTTTTCGAATTCTAACTTATCAAAAGGACCCCCAAGTAGAATCTTTGTCCATATCTATGAAGTAGTAATTTATCTTATTTGGAGTAAGAAGTTCCTTGTAGTATGTGCTATGAGAAATTATACTGTCTGCAAAGGTTAGTACTTCTTCTCAATTCTATCTGTTTGCTAATTTCTTTTAGGGAAACAGGAACATCATTGAAATTTATTACGCCTTCTCTTTTTATGCATATTATAATCTCCTCCCCAGCTGGATAATTCCATTTTCGAGCTCATTTAATAATACCTCCCTATTATATTTTTGCTTTTATAATAATATATTTATCATCAAAACTATAGTCTATTACATCAGAAGAGTGTTGTTGCTATAATTGAGAAAGTACTACTTCTTCTTTTATCAGATTTATATATAAAATCCCATGATACAAGCCCATAATCTAAGGCATCATCTTTTTGTCATATAGTAATAATCTTTTCCCCAAGGTTATTACTGTCGTCATGACAACTTATTAAGCTAATAAGAAAGATAGGAAATATTGCTAAAAATTGTTTTCTTCATATTTGTAATGTTTTTTAACTGATTCTTCCCCATTTGTTTTTGCCTTTTGTATTGTTTTATGTAGTAGTTTTTCAGGGCTTGGTGTTGTTCCAGCTGGAGCGAAGGGTCTACGCGAAGGAGCGTCTCTACGGTGTCCTTTGCTGCCTTGATGATGTGCCCGTCTTGGGCTAAGTCTAGCCGTTTGAAATCTACCACGCCGCTCTGCTGGGTGCCGAGTATATCGCCTGGCCCACGGAGTTTCATATCCACTTCGGAAATCTTAAAAGCCGTCGTTGGTCTCGCACATGGTTTTTATTCGGGTTCGGCTGTCGGAGGACATTTTATCCGAGGTCATCAGAATGCAGTAGCTCTGCTCGGCGCCTCTTCCCACTCTTCCTCTTAGCTGGTGGAGCTGGGAAAGCCCGAAACACTCGGCGCTTTCTATAATCATCACGGAGGCATTGGGAACATTCACGCCGACTTCTATCACTGTAGTAGCGACCATAATATTCGCCTTTCCTGAAGCGAAATACTGCATCGCCTCATCTTTTTCCTGCGGTTTCATCTTTCCGTGAAGCATGGTAACGGCATAGTCTGGGTGAGGAACGCTTCGGAAACCCGCTCAAAACCGCCCATCAAGTTTTTCATAATCCAAAGCCTCACTTTCCTCTATCAAAGGATAAACGAAAATAAACCTGTCTCGCCCTTGTCAATTTCATCTTTGGCAAAAACGAAATACAGAGTTTCTGTCCTTTTTCTCGCCGATGAGCCGTGATGATGGGTTTTCTTCCCATCGGAAGTTCATCTATCACAGAAACATCCAGATCCGAGTAAAAACTCATCGCCAGTGTTCTTGGAATAGGCGTAGCGGTCAGTGATGAGAATATGCGGCGGAATTTTATTTTTCATCAAAAGTTTTGCCCTTTGTTCCACACCGAAAACGGTGCTGTTCATCAATGATGGCAAGACCGAGGTTTTTGAATTTAACCTTGTCTTCCAGCACGGCATGGGTGCCGACCAAAAATATGAAGCGTTCCGTTTTCCAGTTCCGAGTGAATGATTTTTCGTTCAGCGGCTTTGGTAGAACCTGTTAAAAAGTCTGATGTTTACGCCCGTTCCGAAAAAGCGCCTCAGAAAGGCTGTTGAAATGCTGCTGCGCCAAGATTTCCGTAGGAGCCATCATACAGCTTTTTGGAAACCGTTATCTATCGTTATCAGCATCGAAAGCAGCGCTACCATGGTTTTCCCAGAGCCTACATCTCCCTGCAGAAGGCGGTTCATCTGTATAGGGAGCCTCATGTCGTTTCGGATTTCTTTTAAAACTCTTTTTTGGGCATTGGTAAGCTCAAAAGGCATTCTGTTTTGATAAAAATCATTGAAAAATCGCCCACCAAAGGGAAGGATTTCCCACTGCCGATGTCTTATTGTATTGTTTTTCAAAGCATAGCCGAGTTGGAAAAAAAAGCTTCCTCGAATTTTTCAGCCGTCTGTCCGCCTGTTCAAATGCCGAAGTGTCTTTCTGGGAAAATGAATATTGACAAAGGCTTCCTGTCTTCCCATGAGTCTGAGCGACTGGAGGAGGCTTTGTGCAGATTTTCCTGCACAAGTCCTGTGATATGCCCAAGAATATGCGCTTGGATGCCTTGGAAAAATTTTTGATTAAGCCCTCGTTTTGTGATTTTTCTCACTGCTCGGATAGATGAGGCGAAGTCTGAGTTCTTTCTCTCGTTTTTCTTCCAGTTCTATCTCTGGATGCGCCATAGAAAACTGCTGTCCGAAGAGGCTGACCCTCCCGAAGATGTAGAGCTCTTTGTGAGGCGGTATCTGGTCTTTTCAGCCACTGGGTGTATTGGAACCAAACCAAATCCAAAAGCGCCTGTCTCATCGCGGAACTTCGCGGAGAGTCTTTTTGCCCCTCTTCCGTAGGGTGATTTCTTTTTAAATCATAAATCCTTCCTTTCAGCTGGATTTCTACATTTTCTTCCTTTAAATCTGCTACTCGGTAGACTTTTGCTTTTTATCCAAATACCGCAGAGGGAAGAAATAGAAAAATCCTCCACGGTGGAAATTCCCAAAACATTTTTTAATCAGTTTGGAGCGTTCAGGGGCCGATGCCTTTTTAGATATTCTATGGGGAGTAGATAAATCCAAAACTATCTTCCGATCATTTTCTTTATTGCATTGAGCTTCATCAGTGCTTCAATGGGTGTTAGAGTATTGATGTCTATCTTGGTGAGTTCTTCGCGGATGTTTTCCCAAAAACAGGGTCGTCCAACTGAAAGAAAGAAAGCTGGATATTCTCTTCCGTAACGCGCTTTATCTTTTCTGTGGTTTTTTCTTGGCTTCTGCTCTCTTCCAGAGTTTTCAGAATTCTCTCTGGCTCTGGACACCACCTTTGCCAGCATTCCGCAAGTTTCGCCACATGAATCCTGAAACTGTGTTCAGCTGCCGCCAGCCACCAACTTTCTAAGGAAAAATAATATCTTTCCTTTGTTTTTCCCTCAATGGAAACATGGAAGTTCTTTATCCGCTCAAAAAGTTACCTGCATTTCATTCAGCTCATGATAATGGGTCGCAAAAAGCGTTTTTCGGCTGTACGGGGTGCTGGTGGAGATACTCCGCATAGCCCAAGCGATGGAAAATCCCATCATAGGTGGAGGTCCCCCGCCCGATTTCATCCAGCAGGATAAGGCTCCGCTCCGTGATGTTATTGAGGATATTGGCGGATCTCATTCATCTCTACCATGAAAGTAGATTCTCCAGCAGAAATATTATCCGAAGCACCTACCCGAGTGAATATTTTATCCAAAATCCCAAGCTCCGCATGTTTAGCAGGAACAAAACTTCCTATCTGTGCCAAAAGACAGATGATGGCAGTCTGCCGAAGAATAGCCGACTTACCGGACATGTTCGGTCCTGTTACCATGATAATCTGCTGAGTCTCGGTCAAGGAAAATATCATTCGGGATGTATTTTTTTCTCCCAGCGGGAGGGACTTCTCTATCACGGGGTGCCTTCCTTCTTTAATATCTATGCCGAAACCATCATTTAGAATAGGTTTTACATAATTTTTTCTGCAACGGAAAGTTCGGAAAGACCTACCGCGCAGTCTATCTCTGCTATAATCTTAGAGTTCCTCTGGATGCTGTCTATATAGAGCATGACCTCACTGCACACCTCTCTATACAGCTGATGCTCCAGCTGGAAATTCTCTCCTCTGCACTGAGTATCTGGCTTTCGTATTCTTTCAGCTCTTCTGTAATGTACCTTTCAGCATTTACCAAAGTCTGTTTTTCTTATCCAGTCCTCGGGACTTTGTCCTTATGAGTATTTCTCACCTCTATATAATACCCGAAGACATTATCAAAATCTATTTTTCAGGCTGGTTATTCCAGTTTTTTTCTATTTCGCTTGAGCACATTTCTTCCAAAGAAGGACTTGCCGCTTGCCTGTAAGTTTCTCAGCCTGTCCAGCTCCTGCAGAAATTCCCTGCTTAATGACTTCCCCTTTACTAATATTTACTCGGAAGTTCTTCGTTCAAGTGGTTTTTGAAGATAGGTAATCAGTTCGGCATGGCTGTCCAATGGTTCTATCCATGCCAAGACATCATGATGAGTTTCCCAGCAGGGTTTTTGATTTGATGGATACTTTGCAAACTATCCCGAAGATAGCCCAGTTCTTTCGGGTGATTTTTCTCCTGCTGCCAGTTTGCCCAGCAGCCGGTCTAAGTCTGATATGGATTTCAGGTTTTTCTAAAACATCATATTTCAGGTTTTTCTTCTTTATTGAAAAACTCTATCAGCGAGGCGCCTGTTGATTTCGTTCACGGATTTCAGGGGAGAATAAGCCTCCGCCTCATCACTACGCCCTCCCCATGGGAGTAGCGGTGCGGTCTATAATGTCCAGCAGGCTTTTGCCTTCATGGTGGCTGGGATAGACGATTTCCAAATTCCGAAGCGTGAAATTATCCATCAAGAGATAATCTTCCTGCGGGAATGCTCTGTATTTTGGTAATGTGCTGAAGAAGCGCATGGTGGGTATCTTCTACCAAGTAGGCAAAAACAGCTCCTGCGGCGGCAACTGCCAGTTTATTTTCTTCTATACCCGAAGCCTTTCAGGGATTTGGTTTTTGAAATGCCCCTGTAAGTTTCTCATAGGCATAGTTATACTGGAAAGCCCAGTCTTCCAGCGAAAACTTATTTTGTCTTTCAGCTTTTTCGGGAGGCTGGTTCCGCGCTGGTAGATGATTTCGCTCGGAGCAAAGGTATGGGCAATGTCAGCAGCTTCTCCATATTTCCCTCAGAAACAAGGAACTCCCCGTGGAGACATCCACTAGTGCTATTCCGTATTTACCTTTCTCTTGGTGGATGGACATCGGAAGTTATTCTCAGTAGAGGTCAAAATCTGCTCATTGAAAGTAACTCCTGGGGTTACCAGCTCTGTAACGCCCTCGTTTTACAATAGCCTTTCACGAGTTTGGGGTCTTCCAACTGGTCGCAGATGGTCACACGCATACCCGCCCCTTACCAGTTTGGGAAGGTGAGGAATTGAGCGAATGGTGCGGGAAGCCTGCCAGCTCGGTACTCTCGCCACCGTTATTTCTCTTGGTGAGGACTATCCCGAGGATTTGGGGAAGTTCTCACGGCATCCTGCCCAGGTCTCATAGAAATCCCCACCCTGAAAAGCAGCACAGCATCTGCATACTTCGCTTTTATTGCATTATACCGCGCCATCAGAGGTTTTCTTTCGTACTTTTTTGCCATACTGCGTTCTTGTTTTTTACTTTTTTCTGCTACAAAAATAGTAATTAAAATCTTGCTGAGGAATTTTTACTTCCCATATCCCTCATTTCAATAGAGACAGCGGGAGGGTCTGCTCCTATAATCCGAACAGACCCAACCGAACAATGCTGTTCTATGTGACTGAATAGTACTATCCGATGTGACCGAATAACACTGTTCGATAGGAACGAATAACATTATTCGAAGCGGGTAAATAACACTGTTCAATCAATCCTGAACAAAAGCCCTCAGCAGAGCTGGGGGCTCCCATTTATTAACAATTTAATAAATGGAGCTATGAAAAAGACTTTTTAGCTAATCACTCACCGTTCCGTTGGAACACCTCCGTTCTCGGCTGTTCTCAGAAGAGGTTTTCCGGAGGAACTCTGCGTGGTAATGCTCAGTTCATAGTTGCCGGCAGGAAGGCTGTCCGGCACTAATATCAACAGGCGGGAAGGTTCATTGAGGGCGATGTTTTTCCGCCGGCACCTTTGATTTTGCCTTGGTATCCATATTGGTGAAAGTAGATACCGCAGTCTGTATGCTCTCCCGCAATCTTGATGTACGAACCTTTAATCTCCGCTGTTTTGCCTTTGGTAAGCTGAGCCGCTGGTATTGTTATTCGTAGTATCTACCAAAAGTAAATACAGCCATCGGGCTGGACTGCTCGCCGAGTATCTCCACCTTAGTTTTGGTAATGCTCTTTCTCAGCTCTGCGCCTTGGGTCATATTCACATAGATGCTGTGCTTTTCTTTGTCCCCAAGTTTTTGTCGATGTTATTTTTGAAGTTATTATTCTTTTCTTTTTGGCTCCGCTGAAGCATTTTATTAAAACAAAAACTCTATTCTCTTACACCGCTGGGCTTAGTTCAGGTTTACCCAACTAGTTCCGTCACAGCCTTGGAATTTCTTGGTGGTAGAGTCATAGATGATGGTTCCTTCATTTGCTGAAGTACAGGCTGCTTCTTTCCCTACTCTTACCCCTCCATTTACATCCAGCTTGGCTTGGGGTGTAGGTGCTTATACCTATTTTAGAGCATTTGTACTATCATTGTTTCCCTAATAGGATTACATTGCTTTTTGGTACTATAAATGGAAAGACCCTATCATTTCGTTTCCTATTGCTACTACATTATTTAGCTCTCCTGCCACAGGGTGCCTACATAATAGTTCCCCAGCTGGATGTTGGCATTACCTTTTTGCCATATCACCATACAATGCACTGTTTCCTATTCCTATTATAACTTCCAGATATCAAAATTACCACTAGGACGAAGAACAGAATATCCAATAGCGATATTATCCGTACCTACAATCTTTTCCGAAGGTGTACATATTTTTTTATAGCCTAATGCTATATTATAATTTCCGGCAATACCTCCATTAGTCAGCATAGCATAACTTCCCTATTCCTATGTTTTCTTTTCCTGATAAACCTCCTCCAGTCATCATGGCTTGGTTTCCCTATCCCTATGTTATCATCTCCTGAGAAATCTCCTGAGATATCAAACACTTTTATACCCCATACCTATGTTTCTCTGTCCTGTAAGATTCCCCTGAAGGCAAGTTATATAAATCATTTCCTATTCCTATATTACTACCCCTGAAAATGTAGAGGTGCTGGAATTTCCCCAAACGATAGATGCTATTCCCTAAGGCGATGTTATAATTAGCTGTATGTGTGATTTCTCCATTTGTTACAAGATAAGAGTTATTGCCAATACCTATATTACTTGCACCATCCATATTCCCAGAAGTTAGACCATACAGAGAATATCCCATACCTATATTATTGTATCCTGTAAGGTCACCATTTGTTAAAGAAAATATAGACTTTCCAATAGCTGTGTTACCCCTCCTGAAAAATACAGCTCCTGTTGTCTTTACTCAAACTATATAAACCATATCCCCATACCTATATTGTCGTTCGCCCCTATATTCCCGCTCTGCATTTTATATATTTGCCCTCCAATACCTATATTATTATATCCTGTAAGGTCACTCACTATTTGGCAGACTAAATACAGTCTTCCCCATACCTATATTATCACCTCCTGTAAGGTCACCATTCTCCAGATTAAATAAATCCTGCCCAATACCTGTGTTACCATTTTCCTGAAAAATACAGCTCCTGCTGGTTTATTGAGATTATACATATTACCTCCCAGAGCTATATTGCCGTTCGTCATTATATCCCCGCTCTGCATTTTATATGAGATCCTTCCCCAGAGCTATATTTTTCCCCATCCCTGTAAAGGTCACCATTTTGCAGACTAAACAAGCCCTGTCCAATAGCTGTATTATTCGCTCCTTCAAGGTCACCATTCTGCAGATTAAATAACTCTTTCCCAATACCTATATTATAATTTGCTAAAGTTGAAATCGCCGCATTTGTCTTTTCAAGGATATATATACTCTCTCCCATAGCCACATTCCCTCTCCCTTCTATACTACCACCCGAAGGTGACATTTGGAACAGCTGCCGTCCTATTGCAGTATTTTTCGCTTCCAGACATAGTACCAGTATTAGGTGCAGTATATATAAGTCTTCCCAGAGCTATATTACCACCCCCTGACACTACTGGTATTATTGTTTTAGCTAAATTATAAGTAACAGCACCTATCCCTATATTAAAAACCCCCTGTCCCCATGTTGGAACCATTAAATCCTACCCCTGCTTCCTTTGTAAGGTGGTTGGTTCCCTACCATTCTAAGGTCCTGCTCTGCACCGCCAAAAGGTTTTTCCATTTCTGCACGCCTGTGGTGTTGTCATAGTAGTAGTAGCCTGGGGCTGCTACATCTACTAATTTCCCTGTGCGGTCTGCCAAAGGCAGCTGCTCTTTCAGATAAGTAATAATGGCATGGTGGTCTGCCCCAAAGTGGGCAAGATTGCTCATGCTCACCATCTGTGCGGCGGTTATACGCGGGATAATCAGCCCTTTGCTCTCGCTCACCCCAGGCTCTATGTGCATAGTAGCGCGCGGTTCATCGGTGTTTATCCCTACCATTCCGTCTTTTACCTGTGCATTCGCTGTCACTGCGGACAGCACTAATGCTGAAAAATAAATCTTTTCATTGTGTTGAGATATTTAAAGTTATAATTTATTTACTATTCTTGTTCTGTTCTTATTATTATGTTCTTTTGTCTTGATACAAAAGAACCAAAAGATCAAGGCTTCGGAAAGAAATGCTAAAAATATTTTTCTAAAGCCCTAAACCTTTTCCTAACTCGCCCAACACCATTCCCAATGCTAGCTCAAACAGGGAAAGCTTCTTAACAGGGCTTTTATCCAATATTTTTTTAACGCTTTTTCTTTCCGGAGGCCGACTGTCTGCACTTATATAGGTGCGAACAAAAAGAGGCGGTATTCTCAATAGGGAAAAATACCGCCTCTATAATTATATAAGTCGTTATTTAGTCCTTTATCTACTAATTGTGTGTGTGTGTGTGTGTGTGTGTGTGTGTGTGTGTGTGTGTGTGTGTGTGTGTGTGTGTGTGTGTGATACATTATTTTTCTGAGATATGCAAATTGTTCTTCATCTTTTTGTATGTTTTTGTCAGTATTTTGTAACTGCTTCTTAATCAAATAATGGAGCAAAGGTAGGAATGTTTTTGGAATGTGCAAAAACAACACCTATTTTTATCTATATTTTTGTTATTTTTGCAGTACTTTAAAACTAAAAATATAGAAATCATGCGTGTATATGACAACAAGCACTGGATATCTGTACTACTGAGCATGCACAAGTCCGACACTCTGAAAACACTGGGCTCAGGGATGATCGCTATGGCTGTCTATGCAGGGAATAGTAGCCTATCTGGAAATAGAGTATTTCAAAATAGATAAAGATTCTTCCATACGGAACATCTCCCTCATCCATACACTGCTGGGGTTTGTGCTGTCCATGCTGCTGGTTTTCAGGACTAACACTGCCTATGACCGCTGGTGGGAAGGGCGGAAATTACTCGGCAAAATGGTAAATGACTCCCGAAATCTGGCTATAAAACTCCACGCCATCCTCCCCGAAGGCGACAAGGAAAACAGAGACTTCTTTAAAAATACCTTTGTTTCTTCCCTCACCTACTCAGCAGGCACCTCTCAAGCAGTCCACCAAAAATGGAACTTGCCCAAGACCAGCAGCATACCGAGTAGAACAGCTGCCACACCCGCCCAATGCCCTGATATGGAGAATCCGAAACCAAGTCCAGAAGCTATACAGAGAAGGGGTTATCACGGAGACCAGCTCATTATATTAGACACTCAGCTGAGCGGTTTTCTGGATGTCTGCGGTGGTTGTGAGAGGATAAAAAAACACGCCTATTCCTTACTCTTACTCATCTTTTACTAAGAAATTCATCGTTATCTATGTGATTACCCTGCCTATCGCCTACGCGATGAGCATCGGTTATATGATGACTTTCCTTACCGTATTTGTATTCTATGTTTTGATGAGTTTGGAAGTCCTTGCCGAGGAAATAGAAGAACCTTTCAACAACGAGGAAAACGACCTCCCAATGGAGCTTATCGCACAAAAATATGAGAACGAAATATTATTCGTATTTTTAGTGAATCTTAATTAAAACTGCATATACCTTGGTTCAGAAACTTAAACTTGAAGAACTCCAAAGAGTTGATATTAAAACATTTAAAAAAGCGATAAAAATACCACTGATTATCGTACTGGACAACATCCGCAGTATGCACAATGTAGGAGCGGTCTTCCGCACTGCGGATGCCTTTATCATAGAAAAAAATCATTCTCTGCGGCATTACTCACAGCCTCCGCATGAGGAAATACACAAAAGCAGCATTAGGCGCGACGGAAAGCGTAGACTGGGAATATACACTGCCTCCATAGCCGAAAGCTTTGGCAAACCTTGATAAAGACGGCTATAAAATCATAGGAATAGAGCAGACCAACCAGAGCCAGATAATTACAGAATTTGATTTTGATGAAGCCTCTAAATACGCTTTGGTCTTGGGAAATGAAGTGGAGGGTATCATGAAGAAGCCCTCCCGCTATGCCATTCGTTCATAGAAATTCCCCAGCACGGAACGAAGCACTCCCTAAATGTGAGTGTCTGCGGAGGAATAGTGATGTGGGAGTTTTTGAACATCTAAAACAGAATTAATCTGTATAATATTAAAAAAATTTGAATTTGTGATTAGTAACGAGCAAATAAAAAGACGCACAGACCCGAATAGAAGATTTATACAAATACCTTCAAATAGAGCGAAAAAGGTAGAAATATCCAATGATGATGAGAAAAACTGCTTCGCAGAATTTTGGGACAACCCAAAAAGAAGCCGAGGCTTTTTCTAAAACAGCTCCGCTCCAAAAAATGGGTAGAAGAATATGAGGATATCCATAAAAGAATTTGAAGATTTACAAGTATTGGTAGAATTTTTCCAAAGAAGACCCAGACAGCGAAAAAGAAGTAGAAGCCATCTTCCCAAAACTTCTTGAAAATAGAAAATCTGGAATTCAAAAATATGACTTTCCAGCGAAGGAGACGAGCTTTCTGCCGTTCTCCAAATCACGGCTGGAGCAGGTGGAACGAGAGCTGCGACTGGGCATCTATGCTGATGAGAATGTACATCATGTGGGCAGAAAAGCAGGGATACAGCGTTCGGGAGCTCAACTTCCAAGAAGGAGATGTAGCAGGCGTGAAAAACCGTGACATTAGAAATAGATGGTGAATTTGCCTTCGGATATCTAAAAAGGCGAAAACGGCGTGCATCGTTTGGTGAGAATTTCTCCTTTTGACAGCAATGCGAAACGCCATACCAGCTTTGTTTCCGTTTATGTTTTATCCTTTGGTGGATGACACTATTGAGATTAATATCAATCCTTCTGACATTACTTTCGAAACCATGAGAGCCAGCGGTGCAGGGAGGGCAGAATGTAAACAAAGTAGAAACCGCCGTGAGACTCCGCCACCACCCTACAGGAATCATCATCGAAAAACTCTGAAAGCCGCTCTCAGCTTCAAAATAAAAGAAAAAGCCATGCAGCTCTTAAAAATCAAGGCTTTATGAAATAGAATTGGAAGAGAGAAACAAGGCACGAAACGAAAATAGAAGCAGGAAAAAAATGAAAATAGAATGGGGCAGCCAGATTAGAAACTATGTGATGCATCCTTACAAATTAGTAAAAGATGTTCGCTCTGGCTATGAGACTTCCGATGTGGATGCCGTAATGAATGGCAACATCACTCCTTTCCTAAAATCTTTTCCTAATGGCAGAAGGACAAGGTGACGAAACTCATGATTTAACGATATAAAAATTTTTATCGCTGATATTCTTAAATAAATTATCTTTGTTGATTATTAGATTTTTATGGAACATTTTGAAAGTTGGAAAGATTTAGTAAACCCCGAATTTTACATTAAATTGGGCGGTTTTTGGCTGGTGCTTCTCATCGTATTTGCAGAATCAGGATTATTCTTCGGATTTTTTTCCTGCCTGGGGACAGCTTGTTGTTTATTTCTGGAATTTATTCCACCACGATTATCAGCGAAACTTTTTGGAGAAACAGGGAGCGACCTTCTCAATACTGCTATTTTTAGCTACCACTGTCGGCATTGCTGCTATTCTTGGAGATTCAGTAGGTTATTGGTTTGGCTCAAAAAGTGGTCAAAAAACTTTATCATAAGAAAGAATCTTTTTCTTTAAAAGAAGTTATCTGCTGAAAGCACAACAATTTTACGAAGAAAATGGAGCAATAGCTATTATTATTGCAAGATTTTTGCCCATGATTAGAACCTTCGCTCCTATTGTGGCGGGTATAGTGAAAATGGACAGCAAAAAAATTCTTTTCATATAATATTATAGGTGGATTTTTATGGTCTTTTTTTCTCTAATTTTTACTGGTCATTATTTGGATAAACTTTTTATTGACCAGTTCGGAATTGATTTGAAAAACATTTGGAATACATCATCATCAGGGCTGATTGTAGTAACTACAACTCCTGTTCTAATCAAAAGCCTTAAAAATAAAACTTTTAATTAATTCTAAAATTTATCTATCAGTAAAAATAAAAAGCTGTTTCATTTCGAAACAGCTTTTTTGATTATTATAATTTAATAATTACTTCAATTCTACTTCAGCACCAGCTTCTTCTAATTGCTTTTTAAGAGCTTCTGCTTCGTCTTTTGGAACTCCTGTTTTTACTGGAGCTGGAGCACCATCTACGATGTCTTTAGCTTCTTTAAGACCAGCACCTGTTAAGTCTTTAACTAACTTAACTACAGCTAATTTAGAAGCACCTGCATTTTTTTAAGGATTACATCAAATTCTGATTTTTTTCCTCAGCTGCAGCACCTCCACCAGCAGCACCAGATACTACTACTGCAGCAGCAGCTGGCTCGATTCCGTACTCTTCTTTAAGAATAGTAGCTAATTCATTTACATCTTTTTACTGTTAAGTTAACAAGCGTTTCCGCTAATTTTTAAATCTGACATTTTTTTAATGTTTTTAATTGTTGAACGATTTATTTAAATTTTATTGAGTGTCTATTTTTACTCATTGAAGACCAAAGATTACTCTGCTCCTTCTTCAGATGCAGGCTCTTCTTGTTTTTGGTTCTTCTGCACAGGAGCTTCTGTTTTCCTTCTGCAACCTCTGGTTTGTTTTTGTAATGCAGAAATCAAGTTTCTGATTGGAGACTGAAGCAATCCTATGATTTCTCCGATCATCTCTTCTCTAGACTTGATGTTTGCTAGAGTATCTAATTGGTCATCACCAATATAGAAAGTTTCTTGCAAATAAGCTGATTTCAAAGCAGGGAATGCTCCATTCTTTCTGAAATTCTTGATAAGTTTTGCAGGAGCATTTGCTACTTCTGCTACCATCAATACAGAGTTTCCTTTGAATGTGAGGGAACATTTCTGAGTAATCTACTCCCTCTACTTGCTCCATCGCTTTTTGAAGCAATGTATTTTTTTACAACTCTAAGCGAAACATTATTTTTTTAAATGCTTGTCTTCTAAAAATCTGAAGTAGCAGCAGCATTCATTCCTTCAAGATTTGCTACATAAACCACTTTGGCATCTTGTAACAATTCTTTTAATTCTTGTATTACTAATACTTTTTCTTCTTTTGTCATTGTCTTTCAGATTTTTAGTTTACAGATTTAGTATCGATAGCAATACCTGGACTCATTGTAGAAGAAAAGGTAAATACTCTTCACATAAGTTCCTTTTGCTGCAGTTGGTTTTAATTTGATTAAAGCCTGAATAAGCTCTTGCGCATTCTCTCTAATCTTATCTGCATCGAAAGATACTTTACCAATACCTGCATGTACAATACCATATTTATCCACTTTGAAATCAATTTTACCTGATTTCACCTCTGCTACTACTTTTACCTACTTCCATAGTAACTGTTCCAGATTTAGGGATTTGGCATTAGACCTCTTGGACCCAATACTCTACCCAATGGACCTAGTTTACCCATTACAGCTGGCATAGTAACAATAACATCTACATCTGTCCAACCGTTTTTGATTTTTTTCTAAGTACTCATCTAGACCTACATGGTCAGCACCAGCAGCTTTTTGCTTCTGCCTCTTTATCAGGAGTAACCAAAGCCAATACACGAACATCTTTACCTGTTCCATGAGGAAGAGAAACTACCCCTCTTACCATTTGATTAGCTTTACGAGGATCTACACCTAATCTCACAGCGATATCTACAGAAGCATCAAATTTTGCTGTATTTACTTCTTTTTACTAAGGCTGAAGCTTCTTCAAGGCTATATGCCTTATTTTTCTAGCTTAGCTACAGCTTCCTTTTTGCTTTTTAGTTAATTTTTGCCATTCCTTAATTTTTAAGCGTTAGGTTTCGTTCCTGTTACTTTTTAATCCCATTGATCTTGCTGTACCAGCAACCATACTCAAAGCTGAATCTAGTGTAAAAGCAGTTAAGATCTGCCATTTTATCTTCAGCTATTTTTGTACTTGCTCCCCAAGTTACAGAACCCACTTTTGTTTCTGTTAGGCTCCCCAGATCCTTTCTTTACCTTAGACGCCTCTAAAAAGCTGAACCGCTGCTGGAGGTGTTTTAATGATAAATTCGAAAGACTTATCCTCATAAACTGTAATTACTACAGGAAGGATTTGACCTGGCTTATCTTGCGTTCTTCCATTAAATTGTTTACAAAACTCCATAATGTTCACCCCTGCAGAACCCAATGCTGGACCTACTGGTGGAGAAAGGGTTTGCTGCCCCTCCTTTCACTTGAAGTTTTACCATTTTAAAGACTTTCTTTGCCATGTTTCTTTATTAAAAATAAATTAAAAATATAAAAATGTGGAAGCATTTTATAAATCTGTAAATGAATAGAGAAATATCCTTCTCACCTGAACATTTTCAACTCCATTTACGGACTGCAAAAATTATAAATTTATTTCTTATCTACAAAAATAAATTTACTTTTTATTCTAAATATCAATAACCACCCTAAAAAGAGTGGCGGTATTTTACTAAAGTTTTTCTACTTGCATGTAGCTTAGTTCTAATGGTGTTTCCCTTCCAAATATTCTAACTTTAACTTCTAATTTTTTTCTTATCTTCATGGATTTTTCAATAGAACCATTGAATCCGTTAAATGGCCCATCTATAACTTTCACATTTTTCTCCCACTACGAAAAGGAATCTCTACATCCACAGCAAATTCAGAAAGCTCATCTATTTTCCCCAGCATTCTATTAACTTCCGCAGGCCTCATAGGAACAGGATCTCCTCCTTTTTGTTAAACTCAAAAATGAAATAACCCCTGGTATATTCTTAATCATGTGTGGAATCTCCCCCATAAGATTAGCTTCTACCATAAGATATCCTGGATAATAAGGTCTTTCCTTAAAGACCTTTTTCCATTTTTCATCTGCGCTACCTTTTCTGTAGGGATCACAACTTGAGTCACAAAGACTCATACCCTAGTCTTCTAACCTCAGTTTCTATATAGGATTTTACTTTATTTTTCCTGTCCGCTCACTGCTTTTTTAGCACATACCATTTTAAATCACTCATGGAAAATAATTTTAATTAAACAATCCTATAAATAACGTATATAGATTTCTAATAGTTAAACTAAAAGATGTATCTACTCCAAATGTGAATAAAGCCAATATTAATGTAGAAACGCTCACCACAATAGTAGATGATTGTAAATCAGCCCATTTTTGGCCATTCTACATTTTCTTTGAATTCTATAAAAGAACTTTTGACAAAAATTAATTAATGAACCCATACTTTTTAAATGTTCAGTTAAAATACAAAAACTAAGGAATTTTTCTATTTAATAAAAAACAAATACCTTAGTCTAAATTTGCACAGGCACTAGGATTCGAACCCAGATCAACGGTTTTGGAGACCGGTATCCTACCATTGGACGATGCCCGTAGTTTAATTTTAAATTTAAAAGTTTTCCCGAAAGATCCCTTTCGGGAAAACTTTCATTATACTAAATAATTAGTCTAAAAATTTCAGTTACCTGACCAGCACCTACTGTTCTACCTCCTTCTCTAATCGCAAATCTAAGACCTACATTAAGAGCGATTGGTTGTAACAATTCTACTGTAATAGTCAAGTTATCACCAGGCATTACCATTTCTACACCATCTGGTAAGAAGATTTCACCTGTAACATCCGTTGTTCTTACATAGAACTGAGGACGATATTTGTTGTGGAATGGAGTGTGTCTTCCTCCTTCTTCTTTAGAAAGGATATAAACCTCTGCTTTGAATTTTTTGTGTGGAGTTACAGAACCTTGTTTAGCGATAACCATACCTCTTCTGATATCAGTTTTCTCGATACCTCTCAACAATAGACCAACATTATCTCCAGCTTCTCCTCTGTCAAGGATTTTTCTAAACATTTCTACCCCTGTTACAGTAGAAGTTAATTTCTCAGCACCCATACCAATGATATCAACAGGATCACCTGTATTGATAACACCAGACTCAATTCTACCTGTAGCTACAGTACCTCTACCTGTAATAGAGAACACATCTTCTATCGGCATCAAGAATGGCTTATCTTGATCTCTTACTGGTTGTTCGATCCAGTTATCTACAGCATTCATTAATTCCTCAACTGTAGCAACCCACTTAGGCTCACCATTAAGAGCACCAAGAGCAGAACCTTTGATTACTGGAGAGTTATCTCCATCGTACTCATAAGAAGAAGAAGATCTCTCAATTCAAGCTCTACCAATTCTAACAATTCTGGGTCATCAACCATATCCACTTTGTTCATGAATACAACGATTCTTGGAACATTTACCTGACGACAAAGCAAGATATGCTCTCTCGTTTGTGGCATAGGGCCCATCAGTTGCAGCACACTAGAGATAGCTCCATCCATCTGAGCAGCACCAGTCACCATGTTTTTTACATAGTCGGCGTGACCAGGACAGTCCACGTGAGCATAGTGTCTGTTCTCTGTTTCGTATTCAATATGTGAAGTATTAATTGTAATACCTCTTTCTTTTCCTCTGGAGCTGAGTCAATAGCAGAGAAGTCTCTCTTTTCAGCCAACCCCTTTGTCTGACAATACTTTGAGATATTGCAGCAGTCAAAGTAGTCTTACCGTGGTCAACGTGACCAATTGTACCAATGTTCAAATGCGGTTTACACGATTAAACGTTTTCCTTTGCCATGATTTAAATTATTTTATGTTTTAAACTATTTTTCAATTCAGTGTGCAAAATATAATCATTTTTTGAATATCAAGATATATATATTTTTCTGTCTTTCATACTTGACAAAAACATCTATTTAAAATTTTTACTCTTTCTATTTTGATAAGGATTTGAAATTGGTACTAATTCTCGTCTTTTGAATTGGCTTATAATATTAATAAATTATTACGCACAACATTGTAACCTTAAAAAAACAAATCGCTCATAAACCATTGGTTTTACAAGCGATTGTTTAAGTTTATTGAGGTTCCGAGCAGTTCGAACCGCTGTAGATGGTTTTGCAGACCACTGCCTAGCCGCTCGGCCACGGAACCATAACTGAGGCGCAAAATTATGAAAACTTTTTCACTTTACAACATTATCTCAGTAATAAATTTATTTATCTATATTAAACTATTGAAAAACAATATGATAAATATTAATTGTATTTCAAAATTTTTCTCTAAAATTCGTAATGTGATTAAATAAGTAGGCTTCACTCCTGTAAGCTCAGTCCTCCTGAAGAAAGCGTGCTTCCTGTTTCCAGCGGATTATCAGAAGCATAGTAAGCATAACATAGAATAAATTCTCATTAATATGGTGGCGGATTTTTAGAAGCCACCTGTATACTTTCTGATAATGAGCACCTTCCATCTCTAGTCCGATGAGACTTCCACGATGTATTCATGAAATAAGACAAAATATCCTTATTCTGAAGCGATGTTCCCAAAACAGTGACCATACTTCCCTCAAAGGCTTTTCAATTCTGAGTCTTGGAAATCATCCAATTTCAGTGCGTTTTTCAAATGGATAATTGTCCGCCGTTCCTTCAAAAATATGCGATGTAGGAATCATGATATCGCCTTTTTCTCCTGTAAGAATTCCCGCTTTACCCATGATAGAAATGGATTTCACATTGAGTTTGCATTCCTCTCCTTTCATCGAATGGACGCAGAAGCTCATCCATAATCTCGTAAGCCTGCTCTCCAAAGGCATAATCAAAAACTATCAAAACATCTTCGCCAGAAATTAGCCTGTGCGAAAGGCGTGTTTTTAGGTTAGTTTTCTTTAAATCAATGATTTGCACATCTATATTACTTCCGCTTTCGTCATTGATGTAAATCATCCCTTGAGAAAGAGCATAGTCCAAAATCTTATCTTGAAGGTCTTTCTTGTTGCTGATTTCCTCGTAAAAGCGTGTAGTCTATTCCTGTTTTTGCAAGTTTTCAAGGCATCATTCGCAAGCATATTTTTCACCGAATGCATATTCGCACTGATGATATCTGCGGTCTTTGGTAAAGATTTTCTTTAACCAAAATTTCTTTTAAGCGTATGTTTGCCCATTTTTTCACCGAAAAAGGTGGTGTCCTACGCGCTCCTGTAATATCGCAGAAAAATAAATTTCGCGTTCTCTTTCCCTCTGCAGTCTAGAAACTCACTTGTCCAAGGTTATAGACAATCTTGAACAATCGGTCTGGATTGTCATCGCTTCAAATTTTTGCATAAGCCTCCAAAGTCTCATCAAAAGACCTTCCCAGCAGCGCCGAAAGATGGATAATCGCTGTTTCTTTTTCGGTTCTTGTGAATTTTTCTCTCCTTTGGCTACTTTCTCTATTATTTTTCCAAACTCTTTCTCGGTCTGCTCTCCTCCATATCAAAACCAATATTTCTGATTTTGTCCGCTTCATACAGGAAAGTAAGGTGGGTAAGAATATCATAAAATCTCCGAACGACCCAGCAGAACCTCTATATTCATCTGGTGCTGGTCAATACGGTAGCAGTTTCTTCTTCGTTTTTTAGGGACTATGGGCGTGAAACCTCGCTTTGTGGAAGCCTTCATCCGAAGTCAAATGAATAAATGCACACTCCTCTATTCCTTCAGGAAGTCTATCCAAAACATAGAGCAATCCGTCTAATTCTATCTTGTTCGGATTATTCATCGTTCCGTAGATTTCAGGATTGATGGTAGAAAGCAGCGTTCTGATATTCTGCCCTGACCTTCCACCAGGTTTGAAAGAACCTCTATAAAAAGATGGCGCATAGAAACATATATATCTCTATCGCCTCTGTGGTTTATCTTGCTCGTGATTGTGCCATATTTATATTATGTTTTTGTAAAAGTCACTAAATTTAGCATCAAACTCACGGATGTACAAAAGAATTTAATCTGAATTTATTGTTTCTGTTTATAAATGTATTTTGTTTTATGGAAGATTTTTATTTACCTTTGTGTTTTCTTATCTTAATAGTAAAATACTATATGAAAGACTTATTAACCCCTGACTTATTATATACTAATTTTTCAAGATGTTCGTGCCCTAACTCGCGATGTTATTGAGACCTTCCCTGAAAAAAAGACCTTTTTGAGTTTAGTATTGCAAACCTACGCCCTTTTTCAGCAATGGTAGAAGAATTTGTAATGCTGGTTGATGGTGTATTTGGTGAAATACTTAGGATAAACATCAGAAGATAATAGAAAATACTTTTCCTGATAACAAGTCAGAAATACTCTATTTGGGATAAGACTTTCAAAAATTATCAATAAAGAATGGGTGAAATCACTGATTACAGCTAAGAATTGACTTTATACCAAACACCTTTAGTTTTACTCAATGGATATTATACCTTATTGAAAACAGAAACCCATCATCGTGGACAAGGCTATACCTATTTGAGAGCATTACATATTGCCCCTCCTTTATTTTTGGGATAGGGGAAAGTTTTTAAAAATAGAAAACTAACTGTTTGTGTCTTTTCTAAATTAGAACTCTATACGACACACAAAAAGTAATAAAAATTTACATATTAACAGGTAAAATCACAAAAACTTTTGTTCCCCGTTTTTCCTGTGAGCGGATGGAGATTTCGCCTTTATAGTCCTCTATCATTCGCTTCACCATAGTAAGCCCAAGTCCCGTGCCACTGGTTTTTGTAGTAAAATTCGGCTCAAATATTTTTCTAGTTTCTCTTTGGGAATACCTACGCCGTTATCTTCAACTATGATGCTTATTTTTATTCAGAAGTTCCAGTGCTATGTTTATGGATAGCTTTCGGCCTTCATCTTCAGCCTGCTGGGCATTGAGAATGAGGTTGGTCATAATTCTTTGGAAAAATACTTTATCAAAAATTAATTAAAATATTTTCTCTATCTGCCTGAAATGAATTTCATGCTTTTTATCAAAAACCCTGATAAGAGATTTTTATTTCGTTATTAACATTGATGACCTCATTTTTTCTTCTCAGGAAGCTGCTAAATTCAGAAAAAGCATAGAACTTAGCAATAAGGTCTATTTGATCTACCAATGAAACGCATAATTTGCTGACTTTATCTTCAATATCGGGAACATTTTTATCAAACTTTCTCTCAAAATTCTGGACAAGAAGTTTCATCGGAGTAAGAGGATTTTTACTTCATGGGCTACTTGTTTTGCCATTTCCGCCACGCAGATTCTTTTTCCCTGAAAGACAGCAGTTCCTTCTGTTCATCTATAATGTAAAGGGTTCTATTATAAGAATTTATGAGTGGAGTAAATTCATCATCATTATAATACTTTATCGGCTCTAATTTTTCATTAAGGTTAATTTTTAGTAATCTGGTCAGAAATCTGTCTGATATTCCGGGTCAGTTCGTAGAAATCCTCCAGCTGAGCCCAATACCGAAAGCAATAATGATGATATTGGCAGCGACTAATATTTCTATATATTTATTAAAAATATCAAAGTAGGCATTGCTCATTGTGATAGAATGGAAATAAACAATCGCCACCGGCTCTACACATATTGTTTAGCAGCTTGATATACGACGAAAGTATATTCTCTTTTATTTTTCCATCATATTCTCACAAAAATCATATCTTTTATCAGATTTTTAAAATTTCTTTTAAAAATCGGTTCTAGGGATTTCCTGCTGGGCTATTAGGTTTTGATTTTTATTAGAAAGAATATATTTTTCCGCTCAAATCGTACAAAATGATGTCCTGCTTTACTAATGATCCGAAATTTCCAGAATTTTATTTTCTAAAATAATCGTGATGTTTTCTCCCAGTTAGTATGTAGTATGACTTACCGCATGATCCAGCGGAAGCAATGAGCTTTTTCACAGTATCTCAGTAAGTCTTTTTCTATTTTTGATTTTCGCTGCTAGGATTAAACATGAAATAGAAGTAACCTGATGATACTTCAGGATACTTACAATCATAAACCCAAAGAAGATTCTGGTGCGATACTTTTTCCCCTATAAGAGCTTTCAAAATCATGGTCTGCGAATTAGTTTTGCAACATATTTTCCAATAACATCAAATCCAAATTTTACTCTATCTCCTGCGGAAAGATGTTTTCTAGATTAGTATGTTCCCAAGTATAAGGAATAATGGCAACGGAAAACTCGTTCTCCGCTGTAAGCAACAGTAAGGCTGATGCCGTTCACTGCACAGACCCTGTGGAACAGTGACAAATCCATCCTTTTTTCGCTGTGTTCTATGGTAATCAAATGACTTCGTTTTTATTTTCAATAGATTTTACAACTCCTGTCTGGTCTACATGCCTGCACGACATGCCCGTCTAATCGGCTCATTCTATAGAGAACACTAACGCTCTAAAATTGACACTCCGATACCATCTCCCAATTTCCCAAATTTGTTTTTCCAAAGTTTCGTGTATTGCAGCTATCTTATATTGCTGATTGTCTCATATCATACACCGTAAGGCAGCATCCATCATGCGAAATGCTTTATGGTCTATTTTCAGCTCTTTTGTGAAAGGACAGCTCATCGTAAAAAGAATGTTCTGTTCCTTCTTTTCTATATTTTCTACTCTGCCTGTAGCTCTATAATTCTAAAACATTTAAAAATAATTATTGACATAAAATTAAACAAATTTTTAAAATTATCTCATCTCATTTATATTTTTGATAAAATTAAATTAACTTTGTATCTCGATCCAAAATTTAGTAAAAATGAATTCTAAAACAACATAAAAATAAGAGTAGGCATCTCCATCGGAGATTACAACGGCATCGGTCCAGAAGTTATAAAAACACTGAAAGACAAAAACATAACAGACTTTTTCACTCCATTATTTTTGGGTCTGCAAATTATTTTCTTACCAAAAATGTTTTAAACTTCAGTTTAATTTTAATTATATTACTCATGTTTCAGAAGCAGCAAACGGAAAATCAACATTGTAAATCTCCGAAAAGATGAAATGGATGTAAATTCCTGAACGCTCACCGAAGAATCTACCAAACTCACTATAGACTCCTGGAAGCAGCAACAAACGCCCCTGATGAAAGGAGAAGTAGATGTGCTTTTGTAACTGCCCTCTATCAACAAAGATGAAATGATAAACATGGCTTCCGGCACACAGGCTACACAGAATATTTAGAAGAAAAATTCGAAAAAGGGACTGATGTTTTTAGCAACTGAAGACCTAAAAAGTAGCTGTTTCCACGCATCAGCATCCCAGTTTCTACAGGTAGCACAGAGCATATCCAAAGATAAAAGAAATGAGTAAAAACTATAAACGACTGCTTATTTAAGGATTTTTCTATCCAAAAACCAAAAATTGCTATCTTAGGACTCAACCCATATCTGGGAGAGATGTGCGGTAGATGGCAAATGAGGAAATAGTAAATCATAGAACCAGCCATAAAAAGAACTCTTCGATGAAGGAATCCTTGCCTTTGGGCCTTATCCGGCAGACAGTTTTTCCAGCCCGATAAATACGGAGTTTTATGCTGTTTTTAGCCATGATCACGACCAAGGCTCTGACACCTTTCAAAAACCATTGCTTATGAGGTCAATTATACCGCTGGAATGCCTTTCATCAGGACTCGCCAGACCACGGCACCGCTTTATGATATCGCAGGAAAGATTTAGCAGACGAGCAGTCTCTTTCAAAGAAGCGGTATTCACAGCGATAAAAATTTTTAGAAATCAGAACTGAAAAATTTAGAATTGTTGAAAAACTCAGCTCAAACCGAAAACATTTCCATGGGGAATGAAGATGAAGACCCTGCCAGAAGAAACAACACTATAATTCTATATCCAAAGCCCTTAAAAAGGGCTTTTTGTATATTTTTTCCTTTTAAAGAAAATTCTTTTTGCATCAAAAAATTGCATTTTAGTTCAAACAAACTGCGGGGACTTACCTGCAGTTAGTATTTTAATTAAAACACTCTGTTTTGAGCAAAATGTATAAATACATTAAGTTCCTGCAAGTTGGCAAGCCAAATGTATGCATACATTAAGGACAAACAGGGTTGGAGTGAAGGAATGTGAGATGATGACAGTCCTCGCAAGTTGCGAGGGACTTAATGTAAAAATCAACTAAAATATTGTATTACATCTGGTTTTCTGATTGAAGGTAAATCAATTGGCCTTCCTTTGGCTCTTCGCCTTTTTCATGCGGTTTTTAGTGTATAATCTATTGAGTTTTGATGCCCAGTTTTTGGGAAATATCGTACATCTTTTTCCCCTTTTTGAGCTTTTGTAGAACTCTTTTGGCTTCCGTCCAGTCGTTTGTTTTCCAAAAAGACAATCTGGTTTTTTCTTCAGAAGATTTGTTTCCAAATCATTATATTTCATCAGCTTCTTTTTTCTTCCACAGCATATTTTTGCGCAACTGAACTAAGTTCTAAGTCTCCACCCAAAATTATATATTTAATTCCGCCATTTGGGTGTGATTTTATGGATAAAGCATTGAGGACATCCTGTTTTGTCATCGCCTTTTACAGCGGAGGAGTTTTCTCTTCACTTCCACTCCACTTTTTCTTCTCTCGGCTCAGAAACCGCTTTTTATGACAATTCTTCCTTTGCCTTATAACCTGGGTAAAGCAGCATGAGCTTTGTTCTCTACTCATGCGGCTTTCAGGTGGTCAAATTCATGGAGTTTATACTTTTCATTCTGTCCATCAAGATATAAGCATATTTCGGATTGGTTGCATAGCCTGCTTTTTTCAGTCCGTGTGCCCATGCTTTCTAGTCTTTCATATCAAGTTTAAAAAGCCCTGTATAATATTTCCTTGTCGAAAGAAAATATGGAGTGGTCTCTGTAAGACTGGCGAGGGTCTTCATACACGCGGAAACATTCATTGGGCACATCATCTGTGAGCGCATTGTTTTTCCTGTCCAGTCTTCTGCATTTTATTCCAAAGTGTTTTTCCTTCTTTTGCACAGTCGGCTTTGTCCGCCGCCCGTTTCTAAAAGTCCCTGAGCGAGTTTTTATACTTGCCGGAATTTTATACAATTCCATTTCTTCTACGGCGTATTTCGCAAAAATTCTGGATGTATTGGTCATCTGTTTTCCAGTCCCTGCGCTGAAAGCGTAAATAACCCGGAACGAAAGTGTGTATAATAATTTTTCATTTTATTAAATTTTAATGTTGATTAATTCCTCTATTTTGCTTCTTCAACAGGTCGTTTGTTCAAATCTCTTGAAGCCTCGCCTGTATGAAATGCTAAAATTTTACTATTCTTGGGAAAAATAATCTCCTTCTATCAGTTCAAATAGTTTTTCATCATTTTTCCTGTGTATATAGGGTCTAATGGAACATTATACTCTGATAAAAACCAATTAATAAAAAGCTGATGTTTTTCATCCGTTATCTTTCCGTATCTCCCATCGTGAGCTTCAAAAAGTTTTAAAATTCTTTCTTCCGCTCAGCTTTGAAATTCTTTTCTTCCAGAGAGGAATCATTCACGATTTTAAATCCCAACACCCGCTGATGTTCCTCCGCAAACTTGGACAAGCCCGATACCGTCCCTCCTGTACTCTACTGCGCTGCAAAGATAATCAAAAATCTTTGTTCTCTCATCCAGCATGTGCACACCTTTCACTGCGAGTTCATTGGTTCCGCCTTCTGGAACAATGAGAGCCTGTGGATAGTGTTTCGCAAATTCACTAATTTTCGCTTTATCGCGGTATTCCTCGCGCGAAAACAAAGAAAACTCCATACCTTTTCTATTGGCCGCGGATAGTGTGGATTGTCCTGCCACTCTCCTTCGAGTTCATTGCCACGGATAACGCCCATACTCGGATTCCAAACTTCTCCCTACGGCTGCAGCCGCTGCGATATGATTGGAATAAGCCCCGCCGAAAGTTATCAGCATAGGATTTTCCACTGGCTGGGAAAGGTAGTTTTTCACATTATAAAAACATTTTCCAATATTTATTTCCCGAAATCTCCGGATCGGTAAGGTCTTCCCAGCTTTACAAAAGCCGAAGTTCCTTTTCTATGGGAATTTCCACAATGGGAATCGGTATAGCACTTATTTCCATGGTACAAAGTTCGTAAAGTTTTTCTGAATATTTAACTGATTTTACATAAAATTTCAATAAAATAACATAGTTTTTGAAACTTTCTGAAAGTGGGAAAATGTAAATCCAAAACAAAAATATACTTTTTGAAAAAGATTAGAATAAAAAGAAAAAAACTTTGATTTATAAAACTTTAATTCAAAAGATTATCTTTGCAGCGTTTTTGTGGAAATTTTGGCAAAAACAGAGAAAAATTTATACTTAACTTCTTCCCGATTTTTCAGTCCCACACGCCGCCAATACTGAGAAAAAAGGAATACAAAGTGATATTTTGATGTCAAAACAAGAAGAGGTTCTAATGAACCAAAAATGTGGCTCCAGAGCAGTTTGACTGGGATTCTTTTCGAGTTCTGGTCTTAACGCTGAGGACAGAAAAGAAAAATGAATTAGAAGAAATCTACAAAGGTTCTTTGAACGACCTTTCCGAATCTGATGTAATCATCGGGAAAGTGGTAAGACTTACAGACAAAGAAGCGATTGTAGATATCAACTTCAAGTCTGAGGGAGTAATCTCTCAACGAGATTCCGTTACAACTCTGGCCTAAAAAGTAGGTGATGAAGTGGAAGCAATGGTAGACAGAAGAGAAGACAAAACAGGTCAGCTTCAGCTTTCTCACAAAAAGCAAGAACGCTGAAAGCTTGGGATAAAGTAAATGAATACCACCAGTCTGGTGAAATCGTAAAATGGTTTCGTGAAGTCTAGAACAAAAAGGTGGTATGATCGTAGATGTTTTCGGTATCAGAAGCATTCTTACCTGGTTCTCAGATCGATGTGAAAACCCTATCAAAGACTACGACCAGTTCGTAGGAAAAACGATGGAGTTCAAAGTGAGTGAAAAATCAACCCAGAATTCAAAATGTGGTAGTTTCTCACAAAAGCTCTTATCGAGGCTGATATCGAAGGACAGAAAAAGAAATCATTTCTCAATTAGAGAAAGGACAAGTTCTAGAAGGAACTGTTAAAAAACATTACTTTACGGAGTATTCATCGACCTTGGTGGTGTAGATGGACTTATCCACATCACAGACCTTTCTTGGTCAAGAGTAAACCACCCATCAGAATTCCTTTCTGAAGGACAAACTGTAAAAGTGGTAATCCTTGATTTCGATGATGAGAAAACAAGAATTCAGCTTGGTATGAAACAGCTAGAACCACATCCAGTGAGAAGCTCTTTCTGCTGACTTGAAAGTAGGAGACAAGGTAAAAGGAAAAAGTAGTAGTTCTTGCTGACTACGGTGCATTCGTAGAAATCGCCCAGGTGTAGAAGGACTTATCCATGTTTCTGAAATGTCTTGGTCTACTCACCTTTAGAAGTGCAGGAGATTTCGTGAAAAATCAGTGATGAGGTAGAAAGCGTAGTTCTTACTTTTGGATAAAGATGAAAGAAAAATTTCATTGGGTATCAAACAATTGACTCCAGATCCATGGGCTGACATCCAGTCTAAATATCCAGTAGGTTCTAAGCACACAGGAACTGTTAGAAACTTTTACTAATTTCGGTGTGTTTGTAGAATTGGAAGAAGGAATAGACGGACTTATCTACATCTCTGATCTTTCTTGGACTAAGAAAATCAAGCATCCATCTGAGTTCTGCGCTGTAGGTGACAAACTAGATGTAGTAGTTCTAGAACTTGATACAGAAGCTAGAAGACTTTCTCTGGACACAAACAATTGACTGAAAACCCTTGGGATAAATACGAATCTAAATACGCTGAAGGAACTGTACATACAGGAACTGCAGTGGATGTTTTTCGATAAAAGGAGCTCAGGTTCAGTTTGAAGATGCAGAAGTAGAAGCATTCTGCCCTTCAAGATTGTTAGAAAAAGAAGATGGTTCTAAAAATCAAGAAAGGAGAACAAGCTCAGTTTAAAGTAATTGAGTTCAACAAAGAATTCAAGAGAGTAGTAGTTTCTCACACAGGTCTTTTCAGAGATGAAGAAAAGAAAAATGTAAAAGAAGCTGCAGCTAAGGGCTTCTTCAAGTGAAGAAAAACAACTCTTGGAGACATTGATGCTCTTTGCAGAATTGAAAAAGAAAATGGACGGAGGTAAATAATCCATCCTATTTCTAAATATAAAAAAATCCGCTGCTGTTTAGCAAGCGGGATTTTATTTATCTTTATACAAAAAGGATATTACTCTAAAATTTCTTGTAATTCCAGCCAGGGCATTTCGTGGGCTTCTAATTGGCTGGTGGTTTCTTCCAGCTGTTGCGAAAGTTCAGAAATAATGTTGTAGTCCGTTTCGTTATTCAGTTTTTTCTAAAAATTTCATCTTGTTTTTCCTTTTAAAACAGGCATTTCTTTTTCTACTTTTCCAAATTCTTCTTGCTCCTTGAAGCTGAGTTTTCTTTTAGAATTGGTATTTTTAGCTTTGTTTTTCTTCTACAGGTTTTGCAGGTTCGCTTTTCTTGGTGTTCTTGCTTTTGTTCTTGTTGGTCTCTGTATTCGGTGAAAGAACCGATGAAAATCCTTTATTTTTCCTTCGCCTTCGAAGACTAGCAAATGGTCTACAATCTTTATCCATAAAATACCTGTCATGCGAAACAATGATGAGGCAGCCCTGAAACTGCGAGAGGAAACTTTCCAGAACAGTAAGTGTAGGCAGGTCTCAAATCATTAGTCGGCTCGTCAAAGATGAGAAAATTTGGGTTTTGGAAGAGTACGGAAATCAGATATAATCTTCTTCTTTCGCTGCCGCTTAGGTTAGAAATGAGTGGTGTATTGTGTCTGTTCATTGAAGAGAAACATTTTTAAAAACTGTGATGCCGAGATACTTTTCCCATTTTGATGAGAGGATAATATTCCACGATGTCTTTCATGAAATCTATCACTCGCTGGTCTTCCTAGTAGGTGAGTCCTTTTGTGAAAAATACCCTGAATTTGATGGTTTCTCCCACTTCATTTCTCCGCTGTCGTAGGTTTCTAGCCCTTGGATGATGTTCAGCAGGGTAGATTTTCCTACGCCGTTTTTCCTATGATGCTGACTTTTTCGCCTCGCTGAAACTGATAGCTGAAATTATCCAAGATGATTTTATCACCAAATTTTTATTGATGTTTCTAGCTCCAAAATCTTTTTCCCAGCCTTTTCATTCCAAAATCCAGTTCCAATTCCTGCTTTCTGGTGTCTATTTTGGCGGTTTTCTCTGTTTCGTAGAAGGCTTCTATACGGGCTTTTTAGATTTGTGGTTCTGGCTTTCGGCTGTCTGCGCATCCATTCCAGCTCCTTTCGGTAGAGATTGTTGGCTTTGGTCTATGGTGGCGTTTAGGTTTTCTCTTATACTTTTGTTTTCCAAATATTAGGGCATAGGCACTCATGATGGACATAGAGTTTTTATCTTCTATTTCCCAAATATGTCACACACACTATCTAGGAAATATCGGTCGTGCGTTACAAGAAACAGGGGTAACCATCGCTCTGGATAGGTATTGTTCCAGCCATTCCACCACATCTACATCTAGGTGGTTGGTAGGCTCATCCATGATGAGCAGCGTGTGCTTGTGTTCCACCTCGTTTCTATCAGGAGTTTGGCGAGGGCTACGCGTCTATCTGCCCACCAGAGAGATTGTCCATTTTGGCATTTAGGTCTGTTATTTTTCAGCTGGAAGAGGATTTGTTTCATTTCGCTTTTCCAGTCCCCATGCTTTTTGGTTTTCCATTTCTATAAACGCCTGCTCCATAAATTCGGAATCACTCGAAGTTAGTGATTTTTGGTACTCTCAATGCCTGCATAGGCGGCGAATCTAAGCTCATTATAAATTCTGTAATGGTCTGTCCGCTCTCAAAGTGTATTTCTTGGTCAAATAAAACCACCTGAATATCTTTATTGATGACCACTGTTCCGCTGTCTGCAAAGTCTCTTTGCCCATTAGGATATTGAGTAAAGTGGTTTTTCCGCTCCCTGTTTTTGGCAACAATGGCGATTTTGTCCCTTCATTGATATTAAAAGAAATATCCTCAAATAAAGTAACGATGCCATATGTTTTGGTAAGATTTTCATGCTGATGTAATTCATTTCCCTAAAAAGTTGATTTAAAGTCCTTCCCTATTTCCACTGCCAAATATCGGAATTTTTCTTTTTCTGCCTCACTTATTATTCTTCCTAATTCTGAAATCATATTTTATAATATTTCATTTTTGTCTGTATTTTAAAAATCAAGTCCAATATCTTTTAAAATATCATTAATTTCTATTATGTTTTTCGTTGATTCAATAGCATTATAGATAGTGTTATAATCTTGAGTTTTTTTCTAATTCATTTAAGATGTACATAGGGTCTATTCTTATCGCCCTTTTGCCCAGTCTACAATGCACATTCTTCCATAAGCAGGGTCTTTTTGTAGTGTTTAGCCTCCATTTCCAATAAGATGAATATACGCTTCTCCTATGTATATATATGCATATTCGTAAAGGTCTTCGTTTTTCTTTATATATTTCTACTTGATTTATTTCATCTTGTGAAAAAGTAAATCATTTAGATCTAAAATTTCAAGAAATTCTGCATTTTAGCATCTTTTGTTTCCAAGAAATCATCTAGTTTTTCTGTAATTCTTTATTGAGTTTTATTTCCATTTTTCTTAATGTTTTTTATATGGTTCATGGTGATTTAGGTGGATAGTCCCTGTCATTTTGCATAGACAAAGATACTGTTTTCTGCAAGTTATTCTGAGCCAATATTTTTTATTCGTGTTTTGAGCTTTCCACTATCCAAAAACTGAAGAAAATTCCTTATTTTTGCAAACCTATTCTAAAATAGAAAATTATGTTTCAGAGTTTACAAGACAAATTAGATAAAGCACTGCACAACCTCTCTGGAAGAGGGAAAATCACAGAAATCAATGTAGCAGAAACGGTTAAAGAAATCCGCCGTGCCTTGGTGGATGCTGATGTAAACTACAAAGTAGCCAAAGACCTCACCAAAAGAGTGCAGGACAAAGCTATCAGGCAGAATGTCCTCACCTCGCCTCACTCCTGGGCAGCTGATGACCAAAATTGTTCATGATGAGCTAGTGGAGCCTCGCGGGCGGCACGCAGGAAGGTATCAATCTGGCGGACAAACCGGGAGCATTATCCTCATCGCTGGGCTTCAGGGTTCAGGGAAAACCACTTTCTCTGAAAAACTGGCAAACTTCCTCAAGAAGAAAAAGAACAAAAACCTCTACTAGTGGCCTGTGATGTCTACAGACCTGCGGCTATCGACCAGCTGGGAGTTCTCCGGAGAGCAGATAGGCGTGCCTGTTTACAAAGAACTAGAAAACAAAAATCCTGTTCAGATTTCACAAAACGCCATCGATTTCGCTAAACAAAACAAACACGATGTAGTGATTATAGACACCGCTGGGCGTTTGGCTATCGATGAAGAAATGATGAACGAAACTGCAGTGTGCATCAGACCATCAAACCTTCTGAAACGCTCTTCGTAGTGGATTCCATGACAGGGCAGGATGCCGTAAATACAGCCAACGCGTTCAACGAGGTGCTAAACTACAACGGAGTAGTTCTTACCAAATTAGATGGTGATACCCGAGGCGGAGCGGCGCTTACGATCTGTCCGTGGTTAATAAACTGATAAAATTCATCTCCACAGGAGAGAAATGGACGCCCCTAGATATCTTCTATCCAGACAGAATGGCGGACAGAATCCTCGGAATGGGAGATGTGGTTTCTTTGGTAGAAAGAGCCCAAGAGCAGTTCGATGAAGAAGAAGCTAAAAGAAACTCAACAAAAATTCAGAAAAACGAACTTGGTTTTGATGACTTCCTAAAACAGCTTCAGATGATGAAGAAAATGGGAGGAATGAAAAGACCTGATGGGTATGATACCAGGAATGGGAAAAAGTAGCCCAAAATGTGGATATCAATGATGATACCTTCAAGCATATAGAGGCGATGATACAGTCCATGACGCCAGAAGAAAGAAGAAGACCGAGCATCATCACCATGCCGAGAAGACAAAGAATAGCCAAAGGAAGCGGAAGAAAAGTAGAAGAAGTAACCGCTCTGATGAAGCAGTTCGAGCAGCTTGGCAAGACAATGAAGCTCCTACAAAGCCCACAAGGCAAGCAGCTGATGTCTATGATGAGCAAAGGCGGCGGACTCCCTAGGAATGGGCGGCGGAATGCCTTTCGGAGGAAAATAAACGAATAAAGAAAATCCCTTCTCTCACAGAAGGGATTTTTATTTTTCGAGATTTTTGATTTTATTTAAAATTTAAAAGTATCGTCTTTAAAGGCTTTGTTTAGTTCTATTTTTACTCAAAAATCATCACATAGTCCGAATCCTTTTTCGGCGAGGAAGCTTCTATTCTAAATGTGCATCAGCAGATTTCCTACCTTTTTGTAATCGGAATAAGTGATGGTCCTCCTCTTTTCCTCTTTAAAAGTAGATAAGACAGCCTGTCAAAATAGTAAATGGTTTTCATTCACATTCTTGGTAAGTTCTCACTTTGAAAACTTCCTTGTCTCCTAGTTTTCTACTCAAAAGCTCCGCTGTGAAGCCCTTTTGTTCATAATTGATAAAAATCCTGTATCGAAGCTCTCTGGCTTATACTGCATTTGGAGTATCTTATTTATCGTAGTTCATAGCTGTAGCCCTTTTTCCCATCATAGCCCTCTATCACCTGCTCTTTTTCCCATTTTACGACGATGGTTTTGGTCAGATCTGGTCTGGCTTTGGTAGATTTTCACAGGTATTCCTCATTCACTCCCCAAAATCACTTTCCCTGAAAGCAGAATGGTATTCAGTAGCTTCCACTGGACTAAACCTCCTGTATTTTTGATATTTTTATCAATAATCTGAGCCGCAGTCTGAGGCAAAAATATTTGTGCTAAAAACACCAAGGATATTAGACATATTTTTCTCATATTATTCTTTTATTGGTTTCTTTAAAATTTCCTCTTGCCTTTCCAAATCCTCCGGAACATCTATCCCCACGCCCACGAAATTGGTCTCTATCATCTTGATTTTCATGCCGTATTCCAGATAACGGAGACATTCTATTTTTCAGCAATTTCAAAGGTTTCATCGGTAGTTTTGCAAAGTTAAGCAAAGCCTCTCGGTCTAAAAAGCATAAACGCTGATATGTTTAAAAATATTTTACACCCTTCTTCCTCGGATATGGAATCACAGAACGGCTGAAATACAGCGCAAAACCATCTTTTGATCCGTAATTACTTTTTACATTATTCAGGGCTTTCATTCTTGTTTTTTCTGTCAAATGAATTTTTGAGCGATGCCAGAGAAATTTCCTTCTTGTCATCAGCCTCAAAAACCGAAATCAACTGTTTTAGTGGTTCAGTAGGGAAGGTTCATCACCTGGACATCTCACCACTATATCACAGTCGATATTCTGCACAGCCTCTGCGATACGGTCACTGCCTGTGTCCATGCTGACCAGTCAGGGCAGTCCTGCGTTTTTATTTCATTAAAGAAATAATTTCTGAATCTAGTAGCCACGAAAACCTCATCAAACAAGCCTGCTTTCCACCCACATTTTGGAAAGTAGTGGTAATGACAGTTTTCTCAGCTGCATAAGCTTCCTGAGAGCAGCTCGCCCATATCATGTAGGGATAACGGCTATTATTTTTATTTCTCATGTCTTCGTATTTTACACCTGCCACAGGCGCTTTTATTCCTGGGTGAGGGTCATAGTTTTCTAAGGTAAAATCTTCGTAAAGTAAAACTGAAAATATCCTTTACTTCGTTTATTTTTCATCGTCGGAGGATTTTCGGCTGCGTGGAGGAGCTGATTCACCTGCTCAAAATATGATTGTTATAAATATGAACACCTCCGAAAGAATGGATATACTCCCCACTTCCAGTCCGGCAGACCTGCGCCACCATCATGGTAAGCAGAGCATAACTGGCAATATTAAACGGCACACCGAGGACACACATCCGCAGAACGCTGGGTAAAGCTGTAAGGATAGCTTCCCTATCAGCGACATAAACTGAAACAAAGCATGGCAGGGGCGAGAGCCATAGCAGGGATTTCAGCGGAATTCCCATGCCGAAACGAGTGAGCCTGCGGCTGTCTGGATTGGTCTTAATCTGCTGGATGACCTCCGCAATCTGGGTCTACTACCCTGCCATCTGCCCCTTTCCAGCTTCGCCACTGCGCCCCACAGACAGGCCCTGAGGTTTCCATTCTCATCCGCCCATTCGTCCCAGATGGTTACGCCATTGTCATTAAGGTATTTTATGTTGGTGTCACCTTTTAAAAACCAAAGGAGTTCGTAGATGATGGATTTGAGATGAACTTTCTTGGTGGTCACCAGCGGAAAACCCTTTGACAAATCACACTGAGCTCGATAGCCAAAGACACTCCTCGTTCCCGTTCCGGTCGGTCTGTCTATCCGTTCTCCGTATCTAAAATATGCCTGGAGCAGGTCGTAAATAATTTTGCATAACGAATTTTTGAACAGCCAAATTTAGGTATTTTTGATGAAAAAGCAGCATTTGAAAATAACCCTAATCGCCTCATCCCTATCCTGTAACAGGTCTCGGAGGCGGGTTGTCCTAGCTCAAAAGAGCAGCTCAACCCGGTTCAAGCAGCAGCTCAACCCGGTTCTAGAAGTAGCTCAACCTGGTCTAAAGGTAGGGTCGAGCCGGTTCAGAACCTATCGCAAACCCTCATAAACAGGAAAAGATATTTTTGTGTTCTTTTACCTGAACCAAAAAGAACACTCTATTTTAGAAAAACCACGCTTTGGTTTTAGAGGAAACCACAGCAGGTTTTAGGAAAACAAAGGCAGGTTTCTTACAAAAACCCGCTCTCATCTCATTTAATTATAAATTATAATGTTTTGGAATATGCAAAATTATTTGTTTCGTTTTATTATCTAAGCTCTCCATAGCCGATGAGTGCATCATAATTTTTCCAAAAAGGAGTGTAATACAGAAAAAGCCTGATATTGGTTTTGTGTCTGCCAGAAATTCTCAATGATTTCACCCAAAATTTAGTTTTCCATTTTCGGTCTTTTGTCGCAAGGATATAGTTGTAAAATCCTGTTTTAGGAATATTTTGACATGAAATATTTTTGGCTGGGTCGTAGTGCATTTTGCTTTCTTCATTAGCCTGATAGTCATAAACTGCCTAAAACATACAATGTCTTTTCCTCCAAAGGATGGCTGTCCAGAGAAAACTACCACCCAAGAGTAGTCATGCCCTCGTAGTCGGCATTTCTTTCTTGTCCCATGTTATTACTGCGTGAAGTAGAAAGCGCCATTGACATCTGGCTGATACTGGTAGCTGAGCGGCGAAGTCCAAAACGGGAAAAAGATAAGTATACTTTATTCCATCCACATTCTCATAGCCGGACACCATATCCATCGGGACATTCAGTATTTTATTATCAAAATAGAAAAACTCATTATTCCTTGAAAAACAAAGGTTTAACTGCTGAAACATCAGCTGGTTTCCGAAGAGGACAGAGGAAGGTTCTCAGGTTAAAAATCTCAATCATTAAAATTATTATTTTGGATAATATTTAGGCTGATAGAATTGATATTTTCGGCTGGTTTCTGCTCAGGTAAGGTGACTTTGACTTCTACCTTTTGGTTGAGGTTTGAGTTTTCGCTAGGTGTATCGGCTCACTGATACTCAGATTCCAGTCCGTTTTTCGCCACCGAAAATCTCTTTGTGAAAAAGTGGTTTTTGGCGAATCTTATCAAACTATAAGTCTAAAATTTCCTGAGATTTTGATTGAATATCCTTGTTAGGAAAGGCAGAGAGTAGTGTGTAGGCTGTGTCAGACTGAAAGAATATTGATCAATCAATCCGCCTGCATTCTCCCAGTCGCAAATTCCGTGAAAAACAATCGTCATCTTCCAGTTTCTGTCAAGATGTTTTTATCGTATAACGATAAACCTGGCTACCATTGTCCAAGTCATCAAACGAAGGACAAGCTGCCTCGAACTCTTATGAGCAGGCGTTCGTCATTGGTCTGTGTGTTAAATAGCTGAATGCTTTTAATATTCTACTCATGGCAAAAACGCCTGGAAAACAAAAACAATAGTCTAAACATTAGGCATTTTTATAACGGTTAATCTCGCCTTAGTGTGGTAATTTCGTTTATTGAAGAAACGAGTGAGTCTACCTTCTTTTGTATAATTGTTCTTTCTGAAGAAAGAAATCTTTTCTCTGCCTCACTTCTATACTGTAGTCCAGAATTTTCTAGAGTAGAAATTCGCCAAGAAGATTTGGTAGAAATTTGGTCGATTCTGTCTTGTCAAGAACTTTATTTTGTTTAATACAAAAAGCGTTTTCATATTGGAATAAACCTCAAAACCAGAATTGATATTATGGAAAACCACCATCACAGTCAAGTCTGGTCCTCCCTTTGTCTGCTTTTGGTTTGTATTTTTCACTGTCTTTTTCTTTTCCTCTGCGGATAGACCTAGCAGTTTCTGTGAAGAAATCAAAATCTATCCGTCTCATCAAAGTCGTCCACCTCATCTTTTTGGAGGAAAAATGGAGGAACGGCCCTTGTTATAGATAAGGAATGCCTGTGGTAGCTCTTAGGTTTTCACTGGATGAGGGCTTGGCCTCCATGAAACCAAGGGATCTTTTAGGAGTGGATGTTTTTGTTTTCTTTTTTCAATGAACTCTCATTGTAGTCGCCTCATGATAGAAACTCTGAGAACCACCATTCTTTGCGCCATTCTACGATGCCCATGAAGATGATGCTCTTTTCCTTAAATCTTTGTGTTTGAGGAAAGAAGATTTGTAGTTTGAATCTCTATCGGTAGCGATGTGTTTTGATTTTGATGGCATTTCTCATCTTCGCCATGGAAAAGAGACTCCCTGAACTCTGAGACATTTTTCTAAATCTTTCGCTCGGGATGTTTTTACTCAAAATCTAGAACAGCCCCATTCCTTCTGCAGAAAGTGAAGCAGAGTGCATGCCCCATGGATGAGAATCTGTCTAGTTGTCATCCAGAGGTAGCTTCTCTGTCCTGCTTCCCAGATTTCCTGCCTCTTGGCAGTAGAGTTGAAGCCTGTATCTGGGAAGAATAGATAAGTTTTAGTAAGGATATTATTGAGAAGTCTTCTTACTCTGCAGTAGTTCGCTAGAGCTCGTCATTTGGTAAGTTTCTCCAGTAAACTCGTTTTCTGGAGCGTATTGTATTCTGTCCTCCAAGATACCCACCAGCCCCTTCAGAAATGCTTTATAAAAGGATCTTGAGGATTGAGAGTAGATATTTTTACTTTACAGTATTGATGAAATACCAAACCAAGAATTTCACATCTTGGATATTAACCTCGCCTTCTATGGCTTTTGTCTGCTGCAGAATGGAAGGGTTTTCCGTAAGTTCTTTATAGTGTTTTGATGAAAGAATTCCATACTTCAGACCCAGAAATGATGTCTTCTAAAATAAGAAGTCATATGCAAAAACAAAAGAAATCCTTCTTCTCTCTATGAAATTCTGTAAAGGAAGATGAAACTCTTTTTCAGATTTTATCAGTTAATTTCATTGCTTATTCCTAAAAATGAGTCGGATTTAGCGGGTTTTTGTTATAGGTTTATTTCATGGCTCTACTATTCTTTTCTGTGCTGCTATCTTTCTTCTGTTTCCACAAAGATATACATTCCATCTAAATATCTGAAAAATACTCGTACTTTCTAACAGATGCTGAGTAAAATCCTATAACGGATTTTTGTAACAACCATTGAGGAAAAACTATCTTTACACGGAATAAATAGAATTTCTCTTCTAAAAGCAATGGACAACTCTGAAAATAAGATAATCCCATACATCGATATGGACGCCTTTGCTTCCTGTAGAGCAGCTGCGACTGTCCAGAACTTAGAGGAAAACCCATCGCTGTGGTGGCGTGATGATAGCGTGGTAGCGCGGCGGCTAAAGCTGCGAAGGAGTACGGCGTTCGTAGTGCGATGAGCGGCGCGAAGGCAGAAACTTCGCCCAGACCTTATCTTTGTCTCGCCTCACTTTTGAGCGGCATATGAAATTTCTGCAACCGCTGAAATATCTCCATGAATACACCGATTTGGTAGAGCCGCTCCTCGGTGAGGCGTCTGATGTGAGCTTTTGCGGAAAAATAAATCCCTCCGCACTGAACATCGCTCGAAACTGGAAAAACATGTTTTTGAGGGTAGACTGCCTCGCCTCGGCAGGCGTATCGATCAACAAATTCATCGCCAAATAGCGAGTGATTATAAGAAACCCAACGGACTGAGTACCACTACAAACCCGCAATAAAATCATCTGCTTTGGACAGTCTGACATTAGAAAATTTATGGAATCGGCAGTAACTGCCGAAAAATGTATCATCTCGGAGTTTTTAGGAAAAGATTTGAGGAAAATCACTGCTGTTTCTGCAAAAGTCATTTTGGAACAGCGGGACTTTATTACTGAAATTGCCAGAGGAACGCTACAGAAGTCCCGTGAATCCTGTCCGAATTGCGAATCTATAGGAGGGAGCGGACTCTCGAGCATGATGAACGGCACCAGACCTCACTTCGCTGAAACACCAGCTGGAACAGATTAAAGAGCGGAAATGGGTGAACCATTACTTTGAAAATCGTACTAGCGTATGAACACGGAGCTAAAACTTTGCAATCCGTTTCTGGACCCAAAAGTATGCTTTTTTCGTATCGGCGAGGAACTTCGTTTCAAGAAAAACCTAAAATTGCAGAGGTTATTGGGCCTTTCCGTGTCTAATCTGAATGTTTGAGAAAACAAAACCAGCCAAAATATATCTCAGCTCAGTTTGAGCTATTTCACGAGAGAAAAACTGAATAATTATTAAAATCAAATTTAAATCCTAACACTCGAAGAAACTTCCGCCAAATCACTCACCTCGCATAGATAGTTCCAGAAAGTAATACGGAGAATGGCTGTAGTGGTTAGAACCTCCTGTTTTAGCTGCATTCCCGCCCTAGAGCGCAAGGAAAAGAATAGCAGAGCCGTAGAGATAATACCTCTAAATGATGAAACTGGATGAATGAAGACTACCAGTAGAGCAGCAGCATACCAAAGAGAAACGCACCGCCAGATGCCAGAGCCGCCTGAAAAGGTTTTGCTTGGCTGATTTCGGCAGATGCCCAGCTCATCTCAGTACATGCGCTGCCAGAGCATCATGCTCGGTTAGTTCCTTTAGCTACCGCATTGCAGTTTTGGTTTTAGTCCGTGTTTCATGAGATATGCGCAAGCATTTGTAGTCTTCTTCGCGGTCTTCAGCTCTTGTTTTTCCTCTCGATGTCCGCAGTGTTCGGTGTCCGTCTGCGAACTACTGAAATATTCTCCCGCCGCCATGGACAAAGCCCCGCGTGATAATTCCCCGCCGCGCTAGAATCACAGACTCTGGCGGAACTCTGCATGGTTCCTATGGTAAGACTCATGTGATAGTATGCCGTCGGTAGCGCTCATGCTGTGCTAGTAGTCAGTTACCACGATGGATATAGTGTTATCATCGACAATCGCGTCAAGGGTTTTGCATTAATTTTTATTTTGACTGAGGCAAATGCAAGATAGTTTTCTTGTGCAAATCTTCTATCCATTAAGAAGACACATAAAATTTATAAAAAGAATAAACAGAATATTTTACGAGACAAGCAAAATGATGATAAAAAGCAGAACTCCTAAAAGAAATTCTCCATTGCATTAAAAACAAAATGAATGAAATTATAATTCATATTAACTTAGGTTTCTCAGCCAAAAGCTGTAACTTGGTGAGCTTTTAGAGGTCTATGTTTCATAGCCTTCTATAGCATACAGCAGCAGCGCTCGCCTCTTTCTGAAATTCCTCTGGTAGTTGATTAAAGCGCCTCGTCATTGAGCTGTCCCATGGTGCATCCGTGTGAACATTTCACATCGTCGGCAAGATTTCCAGCTGCGGCTTGCGTGTCTATGGTAGGCTCCCGTCAGCAGGATACGTTGTTATTCTGCTGGTGGGCGTCGGTTTTTGTGCGATTTTATTTTGACGATCATCCGTTAGCCACGCCTCGCGCCAGTCCCGAAAGCACCCTCGTAGTTCCGGTACGACTCGCAGTTTGCAAAGCAATTGTGATGTACGGCTGTGTGGTGGTCTCACCAGCTGTCGTCATTTCTCAATGATGGTAATGCCATTCCATGAAGGAATTGATATGCACCTACGTGTGGATGAAATCTGAGATTACTTTCACTCACTTAATTTCCCCTCCGAAAGCGAAAGTATTCCATTGTCGCTAAGCTTGGTCTCCGCTCTTGTTTCGCTTGAAAGCACGCTCATCAGATCCAGCAGTCTGGCTGTGGCTTTTGGAGTTTAACACAGTCAGCCTTTAGCGTTTTGTACTCACGAAAATTTCATGCAACCGAGGTTGGCAAAAGATAGGCTCATCGTTAGACAGCATCTCTCTCCAGCCTCTTCTCACGACGAGGAGATTTCTCGTTGTGTATAAGCCGGCTTTTATCCTGATTTTCAGAGATGCAGAAAAGGTAGATAGGCTTTTTCTGCTCCACGATGTTTAAGGACAAAAGGAAATCCATCGCTGCACTCTGTCGCTGTCGTAGGGCTATGAATGCGTATTTTAGGCTGTTGGATTCAGTCTCTCTCTGATCAAATCTATTAGATGAAAAGCATTATTTAGTCGTACTCTGCATTTTCATGGAGATTTTGGATAGTGCACGATTTTCCATTGACAAAGACAATGAAATCAAAGTGTTTTCTGATGTCACGCTGGTCTGGCTGCTCTAGTAATGTCGTAAATTCCTGCTTCGTGCCAGAGAATATTGCTTGTTTCACGTCGGACAGGTCTGTATATTTGCACTCTTTTTGTGTGGGAAAACCTGCCGCTTAAAATTGGCTGAGTGCCTCAGCTCTCTCGCTGATACTAGTTTGTTATTCTTGATTAAATAACAAATTTTAGCGGACAGGTTCATCCATTATTTCAATGGTATATTGGTTTCAGCTAGTTCCTTGCCTCCATTTTGGTTTCACCATCTTAAATATTACAGTCAGGCTGAATGTGGTTAGGCAATCGTGGTGCGTGATTATTTTCCTTGGTTTTAGGCGGTTACCTTCAAACAATTCCTGACATCGATGCTCATTTGAGTCATTTTATCCAAAGATAGTTTAGGGTTCCAGCATTGGAAGTTCATTTCTTTTCTATACTAGGCGCTTTGTTCCTTGAACGAAGGAAGTCTTTTAGTTAAAAGCTCATTTTTGGCGGATGGGTGCCATCATTTCTTTTCTTTCATTTCTTCTAGTCCGTTATTTTCAGTGCTAGTGAGTTGGTCCTTGATACTACGGTTTCTGGGATGTGGTAACATAAATGCCTTTCTAGCTCTTCACTCTGGCACATCTTGCTTGAGTCATCTTCACCTCAGTTTCTCACTAACTTCTAGTCTTCTCTTCCTGCAATTACAGGCATGGGTTGCAAACTCCGTTGGGTCCCATAATAGCGTAGACCTCCTTGGGTTTTATCTGGGTGATTCCCTTTCAAAATTTCGAAATAAATCTTCTATGCAGGCGTGTAAGTTATTTCTTCGGCATATTATTTAAATTAAATTGGTTCAATGTTCAAAATATTTGGGAGTATCACTATTTAAATTTCTTTTGTTTCTTTTCTATATTATCATTCATTAGTTTCCAATAACTTCTGTTGCTTCTAGCAAATTCATTGGCAGCTTGTAGAGCTTCTTCTAGAACTGTTCTATTCGCTTGCGATGGCTTTCTCAGTCTCTATACCCTCAGGTTGCAGTAGAAGATTTGGTCTTTAGTTTTAAGTTGCCTCAATGTTCCAGCTGTACAGGAAGTTACTTTAATCTCGTGTGGAAGTATACTTACTCCA
>BNJS01000619.1_pt1 | contig 131385 bp, 176 predicted proteins | sample 8540461 | NCBI WGS metagenome assembly BNJS01 (sample SAMD00202454, study PRJDB9452) | human saliva metagenome | isolation source: human saliva | place: Japan
CATTGAAACTCTTGATGGATTCTAACTCTTCCTCTGTCAAGGGAGGGTTGTTTTTGCGATGCAATGATTGCCAAGTCTGGCGACTGATTTTCTCAAAATGTAAAAATTCGTTGGTCATTTATTTTTCCCCTAGATATTTTGTTTATCATACCATAAAAAGCTTAAAAAAATAAAAGCGGTTTCTTGACGGGTGCAAACTTATTGTTGTATAATAAAAAGTGGTTAGAGATTGCTAGTAATGTGAGAGAGGAGTGATTGTTATATAACATTACTAATCAATCATAAATCGCCCAGATGTTTGCTTAAAGAAAGGAGTAAGAGCTATGGCAAAGCAAAGGAAAAATTCTCATTTCGTTGGGTGCATTTGTATTAACATTTGGTTTGTATTCAGTAAATACAGTATTTGCTACTGATTCAGTGAATGTTATCTTCAGTGAATGTTATCGAAAATAAAGATGGTCATGTACTTAGAGTTCCGAAAGATGTCAAAAAGGATGAAATTTTATCTGAGACCGATAAGGCTATTAGTTATAGGTTGGATAAAGTTGTTTCTGCAACAGATAATAAAGGAGTAGAGTATTCTGCTCCAGGTATTGTGGACACTCGCATAACCAGAGAAACAGATAATCTCGTTAGTGGTAGGACGGATTATCTAGTAGATTTAGGAGAACTGACAGTTGTGGAAAAACCTTTTTCCGAATTGAGTAAATTGACTGGTCAATTTTTTGGAATTCAGACAGTTTATGCTCAAAATTCTTATAATAGTTCTTCTAATAGCATATGGGATCATACGGGAAGTGTCCGTCTCTATATGACAGTTAGATGGACTAAGTATGATGACGGTTCTATCAATATTACCAATGTTTCTGGAGGTTACTCTATCGCTGAGTGGGACGTCACAGTCATCGATTCAAGCCTTTTTGTTGGATTAGGTTGGCAAACAAAAACATTTAATCTTGGTGGTCAAGGAGATTGGAGTTGCTATCCTGGGTTTTCAAAAGTAGGAAATCAAGGTTGGGTAACTCACAAATATAGTAAATATACAGTATATCTTGACCGATATGGCTCCAAATGGAATGTTGTTTTAGATAACGTTTTATAGGAGGAAATGCTATGAAGACTCTCAAAAGCTATTTATTGGAACTCTGTTTTATTTTAAGTTTTGCACTACCTTTTTTAAAAGGAGCGAATGCGGATAATGGTAGACGCTTTGTGGAAACCTATTATGGTTTTACTTTTTTGATGGAACATGCCATTGTAACAGTTGTCTTTATCAGTTCACTCTTGATTGCTTTCTTCCTAAAAAAACGGTGGACGCAATGGCTTGCTGCTGGTAGTTATGTCTTTTTAGTCCTATGGATTGCTACAGAGGGTTATTTCTTCCGCATGTCACTAGAAGATTTGATACGACTTTGGACAAGTTTGGAAATCCTGACACAAACTTATCAGTTAGGTTTTTATCTAAACATTATATTGGGAATCCTGTTGATAATAAAGTATTTTAAGGTTAAAAAATGGTAATAAAAATGCGCCTGATTACAGATGATCTGTTTTTTTCCTGACTATGATACCTTATAGCTCCCAATGACTTGTCATTCATTTCCTAATAATTGAAAGAGATTGAAGAAACGGTTGTACTTACTAGCTTTCTTCAGTCTTTTTCGTTTTTATTATCAATTTGTAAAACGATGTACAATTTAAGTCAAATTATGGTAAAATAGTTTCATGAGTAAAATGTATTATGCAGAAAATCCTGACGCTGCTCATGACATACATGAGTTGAGAGTGGAGTTGTTGGGAGAAAAAAATGACCTTTTAACGGACGCAGGCGTCTTTAGTAAAAAGATGATTGACTTTGGTAGTCAGCTTTTACTGAAGTGTCTAGAGGTTGAAAAAGGCGAGCGAGTGCTAGATGTCGGTTGTGGGTACGGTCCCCTAGGGATTTCTTTTGGTCAAGGCTTACGGAGTTCAAGCAACCATGGTTGATATCAATAATCGTGCTCTGGACTTGGCGCGAAAAATGCTGAGAGAAACCAAGTTTCAGCAACTATTTTCCAATCCAATATCTATGAGCAAGTTCAAGGGAAATTTGACCATGTCATCTCCAATCCTCCGATTCGTGCGGGCAAGCAAGTTGTTCATGAGATTATCGAAAAGAGCATGGATTTTTCTGAAAAGACGATGGTGACTTAACAATCGTTATTCAGAAAAAACAGGGTGCCCCTAGTGCCAAAAGCAAGATGGAAGACGTTTTTGGAAATTGTGAAATCATAAAGAAGGACAAGGGTTATTATATCCTTAGGAGTGTGAAATTATGAGAGCAGTTGATTTAATCCAAAAGAAACGAGATGGTCAAGAACTGTCTTCAAGTGAAATCAAGTGGCTAGTAGAAGGCTATGTGGCTGGAACAGTCCCAGACTATCAAATGTCTGCCTTTGCTATGGCAGTTTATTCAAAGGGATGACCACACGTGAGATTTCTGACCTGACGATGAACATGGTTAAGACGGGCCAAGAGTTTGATTTGTCAGCCATAGAGGGCATCAAAGTAGATAAGCACTCGACAGGTGGTGTTGGTGATAAGGTGACCTTGATTTTAGCTCCTTTAGTAGCCAGTTTTGGTGTTCCAGTAGCTAAGATGAGTGGTCGTGGACTAGGACACACTGGTGGGACCTTGGATAAGTTAGAAGCAATCAAGGGCTACCAAGTGGAACGTAGTCAAGAGGATTTCATCAAACAGGTTCAAGATATTGGTGTATCTGTCATTGGTCAGTCTGACCAGCTGGTTAAAGCAGACAAACTTCTCTATGCTCTTCGTGATGTGACAGCGACAGTCGACACTATTCCTTTGATTGCTAGTTCTGTCATGAGTAAGAAAATAGCTGCTGGGGCAGATGCCATTTTGCTAGATGTGACTGTCGGTGAGGGTGCCTTTATGAAGACTGTTGAGGAGGCACGCGAATTGGCTCAAACCATGGTTGATCTTGGAAAGGCTGTTGGAAGAAAGACAGTAGCAGTTATTACCGATATGAGTCAACCCTTGGGTCGAGCTATTGGCAATCGTCTCGAAATTCTAGAAGCAATCGAAATTCTTCAAGGAAAAGGTCGAGAAGATATCAGTCACTTTATCTGTGAACTAGCTCAGATTATGCTTAGTTTAGCAGATGTTGAGAAGACGGTAGAAGAAGTACGTCAACACCTTGAAAATGGACAAGCCCTTGCCAAATTTGAAGAAATGGTGGCAGCTCAAGGTGGTGATCTAGAAGATCTCTACCGCCCAGTAAATGTTGCCCATGTAGTGGATATCCCGGCTCAAGAGTCAGGTGTCATTTCAGCCCTTCCAGCTATGGATTTTGGCCTATATGCCATGAGATTAGGAGCTGGTCGCGCAGTCAAGTCTGATGACTTGGACTATGAAACAGGGATTGTTTTTGAAAAGAAAGTTGGTGACTCAGTTCAAAAGGGAGAAATTGTTGCAAAAGTTTATACAAATGGAAAAATTTCTTCTGAACTAGTTACAGAATTTCAAAAAAATATGTTAAAATAAATGATGGAGTGCAAAGTTTACGAGAAATTATAGAAATCATCTCATAAAATCAGGGAGAATCCGAATATGAAGTTAAATAAATATATCGATCATACGCTTTTGAAGCAAGATGCAACCCAAGAACAAATCGATCGTTTGCTATCTGAAGCGCGTGAGTATGATTTCGCCAGTATCTGTGTTAACCCGACTTGGGTTGCTTATTCAAAGGCGGGGCTTGAAGGTTCAGATGTAAAGGTTTGTACAGTAGTTGGTTTTCCTTTGGGAGCAACAACTTCTGCTGTCAAAGCTTTTGAAACAAAAGAAGCTGTCCAAAACGGTGCAGATGAGATTGATATGGTTATCAATGTCGGTGCCCTCAAATCAGGCAATCTGGATTTAGTTGAATCGGACATCCGCGCTGTCGTAGAAGCAAGTGGCGACAAGCTAGTGAAAGTTATTATTGAAGCTTGCTTATTGACTGACGAAGAAAGGTTGTGGCCTGCCAACTCTCTCAAAAAGCGGGAGCAGACTTTGTTAAAACATCTACTGGTTTCTCAACTGGAGGAGCAACTCTGCCAGATGTCAAGTTAATGCGTCAAACAGTGGGACCTGATATGGGTGTTAAGGCTGCTGGTGGAGCGCGTTCTTACGCAGACGCTCTTGCCTTTGTGGAGGCAGGTGCTACTCGTATTGGAACATCCGCTGGTGTAGCAATCTTAAAAGGAGAATTGGCTGATGGCGACTACTGAGTTAATTGAACTAGCAATTGAAACCAGCAAGAATGCCTACGTGCCCTATTCTCACTTTCCAATCGGAGCTGTCTTAGTTGCCAAGGACGGTAGCATTTATACGGGTGTCAATATCGAGAATGCTAGTTATCCCTTGACTAACTGTGGGGAGCGTACAGCTATCTTTAAAGCAGTCTCTGAGGGACAACGGGAGTTTTCAGAATTGATTGTCTACGGTCAGACTGAAAAACCTATCTCACCATGTGGTGCTTGTCGCCAAGTCATGGTTGAGTTTTTTGAACAAGATCTAAAGGTGACGCTTGTCGCCAAAGATAAAACGACGGTCGAGATGACGGTCGGAGAGTTACTTCCATACTCATTTACAGACTTGAACTAGTCTGTGCTGCTCACTGAGTGGCAAGGGTCCTTGTGACCAAACAATCCATACTTGCAACATCGTTGCGTATCTTATTTAGGAGGTTCAGTAATGAACAAGAAACAATGGCTAGGCCTTGGTCTAGTTGCAGTAGCAGCATTTGGACTTGCTGCATGTGGTAATCGCTCTTCTCGTAACGCAGCTTCATCTTCTTCTGATGTGAAGACTAAAGCAGCTATCGTTACAGATACTGGTGGTGTTGATGATAAATCATTCAACCAATCAGCTTGGGAAGGTCTTCAAGCTTGGGGTAAAGAGCACAACCTTTCTAAAGATAAAGGTTACACTTACTTCCAATCAACAAGTGAAGCTGACTACGCTAACAACTTGCAACAAGCAGCTGGAAGCTACAACTTGATCTTCGGTATTGGTTTTGCACTTAAAAATGCAGTTGCAGATGCTGCAAAAGAACATACAGACTTAAACTATGTTTTGATTGACGATGTCATTAAAGATCAAAAGAATGTTGTAAGTGCTACTTTTGCTGATAACGAAGCAGCTTACCTTGCAGGTGTTGCAGCCGCTAAAACAACTAAGACAAAACAAATCGGTTTTGTAGGTGGTATGGAATCTGAAGTTATCTCACGTTTTGAAGCTGGTTTCAAAGCAGGTGTTGCATCAGTTGACTCATCTATCAAAGTACAAGTAGACTACGCTGGTTCATTCGGTGACGCTGCTAAAGGTAAAACAATCGCTGCTGCACAATACGCTGCAGGTGCTGACGTTGTATACCAAGTAGCAGGTGGTACTGGAGCAGGTGTCTTCTCTGAAGCGAAATCACTCAACGAAAGCCGTCCAGAAAATGAAAAAGTTTGGGTTATCGGTGTAGACCGTGACCAAGTAGATGAAGGTAAATATACTTCTAAAGACGGTAAAGAAGCTAACTTCGTACTTGCTTCATCTTTGAAACAAGTTGGTACAGCCGTAAAAGACCTTGCCAACAAGGCTGAAAAAGGGGAATTCCCTGGTGGTCAAGTTATCGTTTACTCATTGAAGGATAAAGGTGTTGATTTGGCAGTGACAAACCTTTCTGAAGAAGGTAAAAAAAGCTGTTGAAGATGCAAAAGCTAAAATCCTTGATGGTAGCATCAAAGTTCCTGAAAAATAATGGATAAAAGTCATTTCTTAGGAAGCGGCCATCGGTCGCTTCTTTAAGAATTGAGGCAATTTTTGTCTCAATAGAGCTTGTTAATGTGATTAGCAGGTTTTATTGAAATAAAATAAACCTCTGAAAGGAAGAGCACATGGCACACGAAAATGTCATTGAGATGCGGGATATTACCAAGGTGTTTGGTGAATTTGTAGCAAACGACAAAATCAACTTGCAACTGCGAAAAGGTGAAATCCATGCACTTTTAGGAGAAAAATGGAGCAGGTAAATCCACTCTGATGAACATGCTGGCAGGACTTCTTGAGCCAACGAGTGGTGAAATTGTGGTGAATGGTCAGGTTGTAAAACTAGACTCACCATCTAAAGCTGCTAGTTTGGGAATCGGAATGGTTCACCAACATTTTATGTTGGTTGAGGCTTTTACAGTAGCTGAGAATATCATTTTAGGGAGTGAAATCACTAAAAATGGTGTTCTAGATATAGCTGGTGCTACTAAAGAAATCAAGGCTCTTTCTGAACGTTATGGTTTGGCAGTGGATCCTGCTGCTAAGGTGGCGGATATTTCCGTTGGTGCCCAACAACGTGTAGAAATCTTGAAAACACTCTATCGTGGTGCTGATATCCTTATCTTTGATGAACCTACAGCCGTATTGACTCCTTCAGAGATTGATGAGTTGATGGCCATTATGAAAAACCTTGTCAAAGAAGGGAAATCCATCATCTTGATTACCCACAAGTTGGATGAAATCCGTGCAGTTTCTGATCGTGTTACGGTTATCCGTCGAGGAAAATCTATTGAGACTGTTGAGATTGCAGGAGCAACCAATGCAGATTTGGCTGAAATGATGGTTGGACGTTCCGTATCCTTTAAGACAGCCAAACAAGCAGCCCAGCCAAAAGATGTGGTCTTGTCTATCAAAGACCTAGTTGTCAATGAAAACCGTGGTGTTCCAGCTGTGAAGAACCTTTCTTTGGATGTTCGTGCTGGTGAAATTGTTGGTATTGCGGGTATTGACGGAAATGGCCAGTCAGAACTCATCCAAGCTATCACAGGTCTTCGGAAAGTTGAGTCTGGTAGCATTGATTTGAAAGGAAAGTCAGTTGTCGGTATGCATCCTCGACAAATTACTGAGATGAGTGTGGGGCACGTTCCAGAAGACCGTCATCGTGATGGTTTGATTTTGGATATGATGATTTCGGAAAACATTGCTCTTCAAACCTATTACAAAGAACCGCTCAGTAAAAATGGTATCTTGAACTATGCCAATATCACTTCTCATGCTAAGAAATTGATGGAAGAATTTGACGTTCGTGCTGCTAGTGAGTTTGTTCCAGCAGCAGCTCTCTCAGGGGAAATCAACAAAAGGCCATTATCGCCCGTGAGATTACCCGCGACCCTGATCTCCTCATTGTTAGCCAACCAACACGTGGTTTGGACGTTGGTGCCATTGAGTACATTCACAAACGCTTGATTGAAGCCCGTGATAATGGCAAGGCTGTCCTTGTTGTCAGCTTTGAATTGGATGAAATTTTGAATGTCTCTGACCGCATCGCTGTTATCCACGATGGGAAGATTCAAGGTGTTGTGACACCAGAAACAACCAATAAAACAAGAACTTGGTGTCTTGATGGCTGGCGGAAGCTTGGGAAAGGAGAAGAGTGATGTCTAAAAAAATTACAACAAATTTCGGTTCCCTTGATTTCTGTATTCTTAGGAATCCTGCTTGGAGCTATTGTCATGTGGATTTTTCGGCTACGATGCTATTTGGGGTTATGAGGAATTATTCTACACAGCCTTTGGTAGTCTTCGTGGAGTTGGTGAAATTTTTCCGTGCCATGGGGCCTCTAGTCTTGATTGGACTTGGTTTTGCTGTTGCCAGTCGTGCAGGTTTCTTTAACGTCGGTTTGCCAGGTCAAGCTCTTGCAGGTTGGATCCTCAGTGGTTGGTTTGCCTTGTCAAATCCCTGATATGCCACGTCTCATCTTAATTCCATTAACAGTGATGATCGCTTTGATTGCAGGTGGAATTGTTGGTGCCATTCCAGGTATCCTCAGAGCCTATCTGGGTACGTCAGAAGTTATCGTGACCATCATGATGAACTACATTGTATTGTATGTGGGAAATGCCTTTATTCATGCCTTCCCTAAAGATATCATGCAAAGTACAGACTCAACGATTCGTGTCAGTGCAAATGCAACCTACCAGACGCAATGGTTGTCTGAGTTGACTGGAAATTCACGTATGAATATCGGGATTTTCTTTGCAATAATTGCTGTGGGAGTTATCTGGTTCTTGCTCAAGAAAACAACTCTCGGTTTTGAAATTCGTGCAGTTGGTCTTAACCCAAATGCTTCTGAATACGCAGGTATCTCTGCAAAACGAACAATCATTCTTTCGATGATTATCTCAGGAGCATTGGCAGGTTTAGGTGGAGCAGTCGAAGGTCTAGGAACTTTCCAAAACGTATATGTCCAAGGATCTTCATTGGCTATCGGATTTAATGGTATGGCAGTTAGTCTACTAGCTTCAAATTCACCAATTGGAATTCTATTTGCAGCCTTTCTATTTGGTGTTCTCCAAGTTGGAGCACCTGGTATGAATGCGGCGCAAGTACCATCAGAGCTCGTTAGTATCGTAACAGCATCAATTATCTTCTTTGTCAGCGTTCACTATCTAATCGAGCGCTTTGTCAAACCAAAAAAACAAGTAAAAGGAGGTAAGTAAGTATGTCTATTACAACAATGCTAACCCTCTTGGTATCATCCATGTTGATTTATTCAGCACCGCTTGTATTTACAAGTATCGGAGGCGTTTTCTCTGAACGTGCTGGTGTTGTCAATGTCGGTCTTGAAGGAATTATGGTTATGGGTGCTTTTTCTGGAGTAGTCTTTAACCTTGAATTTGCAGAACAACTTGGAGCAGTAACTCCATGGATCTCCTTATTAGTTGGGGGACTTGTTGGAGCAATCTTCTCCATTATTCATGCAGCAGCGACTGTTCACTTCCGTGCGGACCATGTTGTCAGTGGTACGGTATTGAACTTGATGGCGCCCGCTTTAGCAGTCTTTTTGGTCAAAGTTCTTTATAACAAAGGACAAACAGATAACCTAACCCAGACTTTTGGACGTTTTGATTTCCCAGTCTTGGCCAATATCCCAGTGATTGGTGATATCTTCTTCAAGTCAACAAGCCTACTTGGCTACTTAGCCATTGCCTTTTCATTCCTTGCTTGGTTTATCCTCTTCAAGACCCGCTTTGGTCTTCGCCTTCGCTCTGTTGGTGAACACCCTCAAGCAGCGGACACCTTGGGAATTAACGTCTACAAGATGCGATATCTTGGAGTTATCATTTCAGGATTCCTTGGTGGAATTGGGGGAGCGATTTATGCTCAATCAATTTCTGTCAACTTCTCAGTGACAACTATTGTCGGTCCTGGATTTATCGCTCTTGCTGCGATGATCTTTGGTAAATGGAATCCAATCGGTGCTATGCTTTCAAGTCTCTTCTTTGGACTCTCTCAAAGTTTGGCCGTTATCGGATCTCAACTTCCTTTCTTGCAAGGAGTTCCTACGGTATACCTTCAAATCGCGCCTTATGTTTTGACAATTCTTGTCTTGGCTGCCTTCTTCGGAAAAGCAGTTGCTCCTAAGGCAGATGGGATTAACTACATCAAATCTAAATAAGCATACAAAAAACGCCAGTTTGAAACTGGCGTTTTATTTTTTAAGATTTTGATGTGTCAAGTTTAGTCCCCAAGGAACGAGGTTTTCAGTTTTGTTTTTGATGCGTGTGATATTATCCTTATGACGAATGATAATCAAGCTAGCAAGAGCTAAGATAATTACGATAAAAAGAAGGTCATAGCTACTTAAGATAAACCCAAATAGTGGGAAAATCAGAACTCCAATTACAGCAGCAATAGAAGCAACAACGCTAGATAGGGAAATCATACTACCCAAGTAGAGGGTTCCAAAGAATACGATTGCCAGGTAGAGACAGAAGACAGGCGCAAATCCGAAAATAACTCCAGCGCTAGTTGCGACAGCCTTGCCCCCTTTAAATCCTGCAAAGATAGGAAAGGTATGTCCAATCACAGCCAAAAGTCCAAAGACGAGTGGTGATACACCTTGTTGGTGGAAAAGAATAGGAAGGAGGGTGGCCAAGGTCCCTTTAAAGAAGTCAATCACAAAGGTTGCCATACCTGCCTTCTTACCTAAAATACGGAAAGTATTGGTCGTTCCAGTATTTCCAGAACCATGTTCACGCAGATTTGTTTGAAAAAAGATTTGTCCAATCCATAGACCAGACGGAATCGAACCTAGCAAATAAGCTAGAATTAATAATACAAATGTCATCATAGACCTATTATACCATGAAATGCTGTGGAAAGTCAGAGAATATCCTGTGAAATTGTGACAGCTGAATGGGAAAAACTTTGCAAAATCCCTAGAAAACCTGTAAAATAGTAAAGATGAACAAATAGGAGGTTCCTTGTGTCAAAAAAGGAAATCAATATTAATAACTACAATGATGACGCCATTCAGGTGCTAGAAGGGTTGGATGCAGTCCGTAAACGTCCGGGGATGTATATCGGATCGACTGACGGTGCTGGTCTCCATCACCTAGTCTGGGAAATTGTGGACAATGCAGTCGATGAAGCCTTGTCTGGATTTGGTGATCGCATTGATGTGACCATCAATAAAGACGGAAGTTTAACCGTTCAAGACCATGGTCGAGGAATGCCGACTGGGATGCATGCCATGGGAATTCCAACCGTTGAGGTTATCTTTACCATTCTCCACGCCGGAGGGAAATTCGGTCAAGGGGGTTATAAGACATCTGGTGGTCTCCACGGAGTGGGATCTTCAGTCGTTAATGCCCTATCAAGTTGGCTGGAAGTTGAAATCACCCGTGATGGAACGGTTTATAAACAACGATTTGAAAATGGTGGTAAACCCGTCACAACCTTGAAGAAAATTGGTACAGCACCCAAATCTAAGACAGGTACCAAGGTTACCTTCATGCCTGACGCGACGATTTTTTCTACGACAGACTTCAAGTACAATACCATCTCAGAACGCCTCAATGAGTCAGCCTTTCTCTTGAAAAATGTTACCTTTTCTTTGACAGATAAGCGAACAGATGAAGCGATTGAATTTCACTATGAAAATGGGGTGCAGGACTTTGTTTCTTATCTCAATGAAGACAAGGAAACCCTGACGCCGGTTCTGTACTTTGAAGGGGAAGATAATGGTTTCCAAGTGGAAGTTGCCCTCCAGTACAATGATGGATTTTCAGATAACATTCTATCCTTTGTCAATAACGTTCGTACCAAGGACGGTGGGATGCATGAGACAGGACTCAAGTCTGCCATCACAAAGGTCATGAATGACTACGCTCGTAAGACAGGTCTTCTCAAGGAAAAAGATAAAAACCTAGAAGGTTCAGACTATCGTGAGGGACTTGCAGCCGTTCTTTCTATTCTGGTTCCTGAAGAACACCTCCAGTTTGAAGGGCAGACCAAGGACAAACTTGGAAGTCCACTGGCTCGCCCATTGTGGATAGCATTGTCGCAGAAAAATTAACTTTCTTCCTCATGGAAAATGGAGAACTAGCTTCCAATCTCATCCGCAAAGCTATCAAGGCTCGTGATGCTCGTGAAGCAGCACGTAAGGCGCGTGATGAGAGTCGAAATGGTAAGAAAAATAAAAAAGATAAGGGCTTATTATCTGGTAAATTAACACCAGCTCAGTCTAAAAACCCTGCAAAGAATGAACTCTATCTGGTCGAGGGGGACTCTGCCGGTGGTTCTGCCAAACAAGGTCGTGACCGCAAATTCCAAGCTATCCTACCTCTTCGTGGTAAGGTCATCAATACAGCCAAGGCCAAGATGGCGGATATCCTTAAAAATGAGGAAATCAACACCATGATTTATACCATTGGTGCTGGTGTCGGAGCAGATTTCTCTATTGAAGATGCCAATTATGACAAGATCATTATCATGACCGACGCGGATACCGATGGTGCCCATATCCAGACCTTGCTCTTAACGTTTTTCTACCGTTACATGCGTCCTCTTGTCGAGGCAGGCCATGTCTATATCGCCCTTCCGCCTCTTTACAAGATGTCCAAAGGGAAAGGAAAGAAAGAAGAAGTGGCCTACGCTTGGACGGACGGAGAGCTAGAAGAACTCCGCAAGCAGTTCGGTAAAGGCGCAACACTCCAACGATATAAAGGTCTTGGTGAGATGAATGCGGACCAACTCTGGGAAACAACCATGAATCCAGAAACCCGCACTCTTATCCGTGTCACGATTGAAGACTTAGCACGCGCAGAACGCCGCGTAAACGTCCTCATGGGAGACAAGGTCGAACCACGCCGTAAGTGGATTGAGGATAATGTTAAGTTTACGCTGGAGGAAGCGACAGTGTTTTGAAATAATGAAAATGAAATTATGAGTTATACAAGATATACAAATCAAGAATTTAAAGAACTGGCTAATGATGGACAAATTAATATCATGGCTCTCTTTGGAAATGGTGTAGATATTCAGTTAATGGAATATCTTAAATCTCCATACAGAACTTCTTATCAAAATTTTCTATAATTATCTCTGCCATAAGAATTTTTGATAAAGATAATATGATCTATCAAAAATGACTGAGGATAAGAAAGATAATGAAAAGAATCCCAATATCAAGCAAAATTGGAGTGACTTTTGAGAATAGTTTAATTGAGATTTTTAATCAACCAGGCTGGCTGGACATAGAGAAATTGACTAAAGATTTCAATCAAATTTCAAATCGAGTTCTCAAATTTTTTTAAATGAAATAATTACTCCTGATATGCTTGCTGGTTTAGGGAGTGATAGCACAGATAAAACGAATTGCTCTCACTTCTTTTACCCGTTTTTAGGTGATTTAGATTGGATAAATTTCAATAAATTGGCTTTTTCCAAGGAAAACCAAACTTTATTCTTTATTTAACTGGGAAATTTTAAATTTCAACTATACTTCCATGTTGGATAATATCTTTATTGCTAGATAAACAACAATTTGATCCCCATCCGTATAGGGATGCTGATAGACAAAATCAAATTTTATCCAAATCCTGAAAGATAGACACTGTAAGTTAGAAAAATTGTTGATCATGGAGAATTGAAAGATGGATATGTAGTTGATCCGTATTTAAATAAAGATACTAAATCACTCCAGTTATTTAATTACCAATATCTCCCATCCTCATGGTTATCAGAATGTCCCAAAATCAATGTTGTTTGGCTTTTGACAATGATAATCAAATAACCAAATGAAAATAAAAAGGTATTTAGCTAAAAATTTTTCTAAAGCCCTATTGGGCTCAGAATGACAGAAGATATAAATCGTACTTTTAATGATACTGATTTATTTATATTATATGGTTTATCAATCGGTAATAGTGACTTTTGGTGGTGGAATAATATTCTTAACTCACTTTTTGGAGACAGATTCTGAATTGATTATTTATAATTACAATAGCAATAATGAATCTGATAGTGACACAATTAATAGATTTATTAATGTGGCAACCAACGAGAAACTGGATGATGGGAAACTAGATAAGCTTTATAAGAAAAATTGCTATAGTTCAGTATAATTCTGAAAACAAAAGCTAAATGCGTTCAAATTGGATTATTTGGATTGAATCCATGATTATCCTCTATAATAAAATGATAATTTTTCTCGCCGGATTTTTCTGACAAGCTTACTAGGGTTAAAAGTGAGGGCATCAGTTTTTCTGACGGAGCGCTTTTGGAGTAAATTCTATTTGTCCGAAAATCAGACAAGTGTATTTTTGAGTAAAAAGACGAACTTTTGTTTTTAGAGGAGCTCTTGCAGGAGCAAAAGAACTTTTTGAGAATCGGACGAAGTAAAAAGTACATTAAAATAAAAAATTAGGAGATTATCCAGATAAGAAGCAATATGCCAATCTCCGTGACCATCTCAACGCTATCCGTAGTCGCTATAAAAACGCAAACCAAGCAAAAATTACCCCAACAAAAATCAGAAGAAGCCAAGTAGGTTGTTCTGTTTAATTTATGCCAGTCAAAATAAATCTTAGAAAGTGAATATAGGATATAAAGATGAATGAATTAGTGATTGGACTATTTGCGGCTCTGTTAGGTGCAATTGTGTCAATCTTTACCTTATATACCAATTATAGAAGTTCTTTAGATAGCATTTCAGGCTGGCGCTCAAAGCTTTTTGATGCAGCTTCTGCTAAAGAAATTACGCTTAAAGAAGTTCAGGTGTTAAGGACAGCTCTACGCTATGAACCAACTAGGGAAGTCCAAGAATACACTTTTGCTTGGATATCTAATATCATGATTTACTATTGTGATTATATTTCGTTAAAGTATTTTGAACATCATGAAACAAGTCTTTTGTATCAAGAACAGGAAATCATTAGAGTGTTTATCAGGTGTCTGTTGAAGAACCATTGGGAATACAATGCTTCTATGGTATCTTCGTTGAAATTCTTGAAGATTCATTACAAAGCTTCAAAACAACCAGAATTTATTCGTGAAACGTATGATAAAGCAAAGGCAATAAGTAGGACCTTAGAGAATGACGATGAAGAATACGATCTGATTGAAAAAAATCAATAAAAAGATGATGGGAAGTGTATGAAATGAAACTTGAACTAGATGTTAAAATTGATAAAAATGGTGAAGATAAGATAAATAAATTTTCTGCTCAAGATTATTTGGATAAATATGTAAAGCTGGATACGCCTAATCCCGATTCATTTGGCTCGGCAGATGAATCATGCTACAAGAAAATTGGAGGATGGCTATTGACTAATATATTTAGCATGTATTTGATTTTTCTTATATGTAATTGTAGGGGTTAATTTTTGCAAGTGATCAAGGCTGGCTAGGGTTGAAGGAAATTAAACATCAAACAAATGTATCAGCTGTTTTGTTAGTAGTTTTCTTATTATTAATAATCTGTTTAAAAAGAAGAAATAAAAACAAAGATGGCTGTCAAAGTCATGAAAAAACTAGTCATGGGATTTTTCAAAGAATTTGATAACGAAAAAGTTCCAGCTGATAGTCCGCTTTATAGACATACCCTCTACAGAATCGAGAGTTTTCACTAAAAAGGCAGGTATTCCTATGAGAACTGAACCCGAAATGCTAGATTTAATTTTGCAAACTGCAAAAGTGCTACAAGTCGACGCTGTTGCCATGTCCGGTTCGCGGACAAACCCAAATGCTCCCAAGGACGAGTTCCAAGACTATGATGTGGTCTACGTTGTGGAGGATTTGGATGGCCTGTTACCTGACCTTGCTTGGTTAGAAGGATTTGGCAAGCGCGTGATTGAGCAGCATGTCCTACTAGACCATCGACGCCTCTACCTCATGCTCTTTGAAGATGGCAATCGGATCGATTTGGCCCTTTGCCCAAAGGAGTACATCAAAGAGTGGGTAGAAAGCGAAGCGGATTTCACAGTGCTAGAGGATCCTAAGGGCTTGTTTGCGCCTTATTCTCCAAATCCTCAGCGTTACTGGACAAGTTCAGCTAGTCAGACAGATTTTGAAAAAGTCTGCAATGAATTTTGGTGGGTATCAGCCTACGTGGTTAAAGGGATTTATCGTAATCAGCTCATCTACGCGACCGACCATCTCTACGGTATTTGTCAGCAAGAACTCTTGAAGGTCTTGGCTTGGCAGGTCGCAAGTGATAGGGGAACAGTCGATATCGGCAAGAACTACAAGTATCTTTTCCAGTATTTATCTGCAGAGAAAGAGAAGGAATTCTCAGCTCTACTTGATTTTTCAAGTGTAGAGAAACTTAGTCAGTCATTGTTTGCTACGATGCAACTTTTCCACAGAGAAGCTCAAATCCTTGCTCAAAAGATGGGATTTGATTACGATAAGGAAGTAGCTGAGAAGATGATGAGATATGCTGAGGAGAAACTTCCTTATCACTAAATAATTATGCAACGTATTTTAAACTACAGAAAGGGTCGTTTGGTTATTTATCGTAACTGAACATGGTACTAATTTCCGTAAAATATCCTTTATTCTACAAAACCTACTCTATATTCTTTGAAAGGAGTTGAACACGCCCTAAATGCTGTGTGAAAAAGATAAATTCTCTGGTGAACTTGCTTACTTCAAGAATTTTCTATTTTCACTTGATATTTTACGGGCTCTGTATCTTATATGAGTAACATTCAAAACATGTCCCTTGAGGACATCATGGGAGAGCGCTTTGGTCGCTACTCCAAGTACATTATTCAAGACCGGGCTTTGACAGATATTCGTGATGGTTTGAAGCCTGTGCAACGTCGTATTCTTTATTCGATGAATAAGGATGGCAATACCTTTGACAAGAGCTACCGTAAGTCTGCCAAGTCTGTCGGTAACATCATGGGGAATTTCCACCCACATGGTGACAGTTCTATCTATGATGCCATGGTTCGTATGTCACAGGACTGGAAAAATCGTGAGATTCTAGTTGAAATGCACGGGAATAACGGTTCTATGGACGGAGATCCACCTGCGGCTATGCGTTATACTGAGGCACGTTTGTCTGAGATTGCAGGCTACCTTCTTCAGGATATCGAGAAAAAGACAGTTCCCTTTGCTTGGAACTTTGACGATACCGAGAAAGAACCGACGGTATTGCCAGCAGCCTTTCCAAACCTCTTGGTTAATGGTTCGACTGGGATTTCGGCTGGTTATGCCACAGACATTCCTCCCCATAATTTGGCCGAGGTTATCGATGCGACAGTCTACATGATTGACCACCCAACAGCCAAGGTGGACAAACTCATGGAGTTCTTACCTGACCAGACTTCCCGACGGGAGGAATCATCCAAGGGCGAGACGAAATCAAAAAGGCCTATGAAACTGGGAAAGGGCGCGTGGTCATTCGCTCTAAGACGGAGATTGAAAAGCTAAAAGGTGGTAAGGAACAAATCGTTATCACTGAAATTCCTTATGAAATCAATAAGGCTAATCTAGTCAGGAAAAATCGATGATGTTCGTGTCAATAACAAGGTGGCAGGGATTGCTGAGGTTCGTGATGAGTCTGACCGTGACGGTCTTCGCATTGCTATCGAACTCAAGAAAGACGCGAATACGGAGCTTGTTCTCAACTATCTATTCAAATATACTGACCTTCAAATCAATTACAACTTTAACATGGTGGCGATTGACAATTTCACACCTCGTCAGGTAGGGATTGTGCCAATCCTGTCTAGCTACATCGCCCACCGTCGTGAAGTGATTTTGGCACGTTCACGCTTCGATAAGGAAAAGGCTGAAAACGTCTCCATATCGTTGAAGGTTTGATTCGCGTGATTTCGATTTTGGACGAAGTCATTGCCCTTATCCGTGCTTCTGAGAACAAGGCTGACGCCAAGGAAAACCTCAAGGTCAGCTATGACTTTACAGAAGAGCAGGCCGAAGCTATCGTTACATTGCAACTTTACCGTTTGACCAATACAGACGTGGTTGTCTTGCAGGAAGAAGAAGCAGAACTTCGTGAAAAGATTACCATGCTGGCGGCCATTATCGGTGATGAACGTACCATGTATAATCTCATGAAGAAAGAACTCCGTGAGGTCAAAAAGAAATTTGCGACTCCACGTTTGAGTTCTTTAGAAGATACAGCAAAAGTCATCGAGATTGATACAGCTAGTTTGATCGCCGAGGAAGATACCTATGTCAGCGTGACCAAGGCAGGTTACATCAAGCGTACCAGTCCTCGTTCCTTTGCTGCTTCCACCTTGGAAGAAATTGGCAAACGTGATGATGATCGTTTGATCTTTGTTCAATCTGCCAAGACAACCCAGCACCTCTTGATGTTCACGACTCTTGGGAATGTCATCTATCGACCAATCCATGAATTGGCAGATATTCGCTGGAAGGATATCGGAGAGCATCTAAGCCAGACCATTACTAACTTTGAAACTAACGAAGAAATCCTTTATGTTGAAGTGGTAGATCAGTTTGATGATGCGACAACCTACTTTGCAGCAACTCGCCTTGGTCAAATCAAACGCGTAGAACGCAAAGAATTCTCTCCATGGCGGACCTACAAGTCTAAGTCTGTCAAGTATGCTAAGCTCAAAGACGAGAAAGATCAGATTGTAGCAGTGGCTCCGATTAAACTGGATGATGTACTCTTGATTAGCCAAAACGGTTACGCCCTTCGTTTCAATATCGAAGAGGTTCCGATTGTCGGAGCAAAGGCTGCAGGTGTCAAGGCTATGAACTTGAAAGCAGATGATGCGCTTCAAGCTGCCTTTATCTGTAACACTTCATCCTTCTACCTCTTGACCCAACGCGGTAGTTTAAAACGTGTTTCTATCGACGAAATTCCAGCAACCAGCCGTGCCAAACGAGGCCTACAAGTCTTGCGTGAGTTGAAAAACAAACCGCACCGTGTCTTCTTGGCTGGAGCAGTTGCAGAACAAGGCTTCATCGGTGATCTCTTTAGTACAGTAGTAGAAGAAAACGACCAAACACTGCTTGTCCAATCTAATAAGGGAACAATCTATGAAAGCCGATTGCAAGATTTGAACTTATCAGAACGCACTAGCAATGGAAGCTTTTATATCAGACACCATTTCAGATGAAGAAGTTTTTGATGCTTACCCTCAAAGAAGTCTTTAAAGAAGGTAAAGAAAATCCATAAAAAGAAATCAGTCCAGTGACTGATTTCTTTTTATCGAGAAAAATTTTTCAGAAAATTACAAATACTACTTGAAATTTTACTAGAAAAGTGTAGAATAGAACACATAGCTTGAATAGTATAAAGGAGAAACACATGACAGTTGCAATTGATTGGGAAAATCTTGGCTTTGCTTATATGAAATTACCTTACCGTTATATCGCTCATTACAAAAATGGTCAATGGGATCAAGGAGAATTGACAGAGGATGCAACCTTGCATATTTCAGAGTCTTCTCCAAGTCTCCACTATGGACAGCAAGCATTTGAGGGATTGAAAGCCTATCGTACTAAGGATGACAGTATCCAACTCTTTCGTCCAGATGAAAATGCCAAACGCCTACAACGTACCTGCGACCGTCTCTTGATGCCTCAAGTCCCAACTGAAATGTTTGTGGAAGCTTGTAAAGCGGTTGTTCGTGCCAATGAAGATTATGTACCACCATACGGAACGGGTGGAACCCTCTATCTCCGTCCGCTTTTGATTGGTGTTGGAGACATCATCGGAGTAAAACCTGCAGAGGAGTACATTTTCACTATCTTTGCCATGCCAGTTGGCAACTACTTCAAAGGTGGCTTGGTTCCAACTAATTTCTTGATTCAAGATGAATTTGACCGTGCCGCCCCACATGGTACAGGAGCTGCCAAGGTAGGCGGTAACTACGCTGCCAGTCTTCTACCAGGTAAAATGGCAAAATCACGTAATTTTTCAGATGTTATCTACCTAGATCCAGCTACCCACACAAAGATTGAAGAAGTCGGATCAGCCAACTTCTTTGGAATTACAGCGAATAACGAATTTGTAACGCCATTAAGCCCATCTATCTTACCTTCTATTACCAAGTACTCATTGCTTTACTTGGCTGAACACCGCTTGGGCTTGACACCGATCGAAGGTGATGTTCTGATTGATAATTTGGATCGTTTTGTAGAGGCAGGTGCTTGTGGAACAGCAGCAGTTATCTCTCCAATTGGGGGCATTCAGCATGATGATGAATTCCATGTTTTCTATAGTGAAACAGAAGTAGGTCCTGTAACACGTAAACTCTATGATGAATTGACTGGCATCCAATTCGGTGATGTTGAAGCACCAGAGGGATGGATTGTCAAGGTCGACTAAATGACACAAAGTAAAGAGAAACTCCATACAGTTGTAAGGGCTGAAATGGAGTTTTTTCTTGCTAGTTTGCGCATTTTCTTGTACAATAGAAAAAGTGAAAAGAGGTAAAGTATGAGTAAAAAAGATAAGAAAATTGAAATTCAATTAACAGATGCAAAAGTGACTGTTGGAAAAGACAGTTATGAAGGTTACGTTTTGACGATCGGGAAAAAGGTTATTGGTGAAATTGCCGAATTAGATAGCCAATTTGCCATCATAAAGAATGGAAATGTCGATAGTTTTTATAAAAAACTTGAAAAAGCTGTGGAAATTTTGATTGAAAACTATAATTTGACAAAATAATACTTGTTTTATTGAAAATTTCATGTATATAATAGTTCTCGTTAAACATTGGAGAGATAGCGAAGAGGCTAAACGCGGCGGACTGTAAATCCGCTCCTTCGGGTTCGGGGGTTCGAATCCCTCTCTCTCCATTCATCAATGGGGTATAGCCAAGCGGTAAGGCAAGGGACTTTTGACTCCCTCATGCGTTGGTTCGAATCCAGCTACCCCAGTTCTTAGGTAATAAATTCAAGATAAAAAGAAAATATCTTAGGGTATTTTTATTTTTTATAATTGAAAGACGTGAACGATATGAACATGTCCTCTGCGGGTGCTTAGGAAAAATTATAAGTATGTCAAGTTTAGAAAAACTTGATTGTTGGAGGATTTTTAGATGAACGAATTTGAAGATTTGCTAAATAGCGTTAGCCAAGTTGAGCCTGGTGATGTTGTTAGTGCTGAAGTATTGACAGTTGATGCGACTCAAGCTAACGTTGCAAATCTCTGGGACTGGTGTTGAAGGTGTCTTGACTCTTCGCGAATTGACAAACGATCGCGATGCAGATATCAATGACTTTGGTGAAAGTAGGAGAAGTATTGGATGTTCTTGTACTTCGTCAAGCAGTTGGTAAAGATACTGATACAGTTACATACCCTTGTATCTAAAAACGCCTTGAAGCTCGCAAAAGCATGGGACAAACTTTGTAGGACGCGAAGAAGAAGTTGTTACTGCTAAAGGAACTCGTGCCGTTAAAGGTGGACTTTCAGTAGAATTTGAAGGCGTACGTGGATTTATCCCGCTTCAATGTTGGACACTCGTTTCGTACGTAACACTGAGCGTTTCTGTAGGTCAAGAATTTGATGCTAAAATCAAAGAAGTTGACGCTAAAGAGAAACCGCTTCATCCTTTCACGTCGTGAAGTTGTTGAAGCAGCTACCGCAGCAGCTCGTGCTGAAGTATTCGGTAAATTGGCTGTTGGTGATGTCGTAACTGGTAAAGTTGCTCGTATCACAAGCTTTTCGGTGCTTTTATCGACCTTGGTGGTGTTGACGGATTGGTTCACTTGACTGAATTGTCACATCGAACGTAACGTTTCACCCAAATCAGTTGTAACTGTTGGTGAAGAAATCGAAGTGAAGATCCTTGATCTTAACGAAGAAGAAGGACGCGTATCACTTTCACTTTCAAAAGCAACAACACCTGGACCATGGGATGGCGTTGAGCAAAAAATTGGCTAAAGGTGATGTAGTCGAAGGAACAGTTAAACGTTTGACTGACTTCGGTGCATTTGTTGAAGTATTGCCAGGTATCGATGGACTTGTTCACGTATCACAAATTTCACACAAAACGTATCGAAAATCCAAAAGAAGCTCTTACTGTTGGTCAAGAAGTTACTGTTAAAAGTCTTGATGTTAACGCTGACGCAGAACGTGTATCACTTTCTATCAAAGCTCTTGAAGAACGTCCAGCTCAAGAAGAAGGACAAAAAGAAGAGAAAACGCTGCTCCGTCCACGTCGTCCAAAAACGTCAAGAAAAACGTGATTTCGAACTTCCAGAAACACAAACAGGATTCTCAATGGCTGACTTGTTCGGTGATATCGAACTTTAATCAAATTGATAATCACAAAATCCTTTGTTTAAAACAAGGGATTTTTCTTTTGTCTCTTTCTCATTTTTGATATAATAGTTCTATGTTAGATTCAGAAAAACAATCACAATATCAAACTGTTAAATGAGGAACTCTCTTATTTACTAGAAGGTGAGACCAATGTTCTTGCTAATCTTTCAAATGCTAGTGCTCTCCCTAAAAATCTCGCTTTCCCAATACTGTATTTTTCAGGTTTTTTTATCTGTTTGATGGAAAGTGAGTTGATTTTTAGGTCCTTTTTCAGGGTGGTGTTTCTTGTATTCGCATCCCTACTTGGAAAGGGCGTGTGTGAGAAGCTGCTGAGTTTCAGGAGACTGTTTTAGTAGGGCGATGTGAGCACCTATCCAAACTACATTTCTTGTGATGGTAAGTCCAAAGAGTGAAATCGTAGTTCCTATGCTCAAGAATGGAAGATTAGCTGGGAGTCTTAGACTGGACTCTTTCACTTATTGATGATTACAATGCTATTGATCGTGATTATTTGGAACAATTTGTCGCTATTTTGCTTGAGAAGACAGAATGGGACTTTACGATGTTTGAGGAGAAAGCCTAATGTATCAAGCACTTTATCGAAAATATAGAAGTCAGACTTTTTCACAACTAGTAGGACAAGAGGTTGTGGCAAAAACACTAAGGCAAGCGGTTGAGCAGGAAAAGATTAGTCACGCTTATCTTTTCTCAGGTCCTCGTGGAACTGGGAAAACCAGCGTTGCTAAGATTTTTGCCAAGGCTATGAACTGTCCAAACCAAGTGGACGGAGAACCATGTAATAACTGCTATATCTGTCAAGCAGTGACAGAAGGTAGCCTAGAAGATGTTATCGAAATGGATGCGGCTTCGAATAACGGAGTTGATGAAATCCGAGAAATTCGTGATAAATCCACCTATGCTCCTAGCTTGGCTCGTTATAAGGTCTACATTATCGACGAGGTTCATATGTTGTCTACGGGAGCCTTTAATGCGCTTTTGAAGACCCTAGAAGAGCCAACTCAGAATGTTGTCTTTATCTTGGCGACAACTGAATTACATAAGATTCCAGCAACCATTTTATCGCGTGTTCAACGTTTTGAGTTTAAATCGATTAGAACGCAAGATATTAAGGACCATATCCAAAGCTATTTTGTCAAAAGAGAGTATCAGTTCTGAACCAGAGGCTGTGGAAATCATTGCTAGACGGGCTGAAGGTGGAATGCGGGATGCCTTGTCTATTCTGGATCAAGCCTTGAGTTTGACGCAAGGGAATGCTTTAACGACAGCTATCTCTGAGGAGATTACAGGCACTATTAGTCTATCAGCTCTAGATGACTATGTGGCCGCCTTGGCCCAACAGGATGTCCCAAAAGCGCTCGATTCTTTAAATCTTTTGTTTGAAAATGGCAAGAGCATGACTCGTTTTGTGACCGACCTTTTGCACTATTTGAGAGATTTGTTAATTGTTCAAACAGGTGGAGAAAACACTCATCATAGTCCAGTTTTTGTGGAGAATTTGGCAATTCATCAAGAAAATTTGTTTGAAATGATTCGCTTGGCGACAGTCAGTTTAGCAGATATGAAGGCCAGCTTTACAACCCTAAGATTTACGCTGAGATGATGACCATTCGTTTAGCAGAAATTAAGCCTGAATCTGCGGTTTCGGGAGCTGTTGAAAGTGAAATTTCTGCACTGAGACAGGAAGTCGCCCGTCTCAAACAAGAGATTGCTAATGTAGGAACAGCTCCCTAAACAAGTTGCGCCCAGTTCCTAGTCGTCCAGCCACTTCCAAGACAGTCTATCGAGTGGATCGCAACAAAGTTCAGTCTATCCTGCAAGAAGCTGTTGAAAATCCTGATTTGGCACGACAAAACTTGATTCGCCTCCAGAATGCGTGGGGAGAAGTAATTGAAAGTTTAGCTGGACCAGATAAGGCTCTTCTCGTAGGTTCTCAACCAGTTGCGGCCAATGAACACCATGCTATTTTAGCCTTTGAGTCTAATTTCAATGCTGGGCAAACCATGAAACGGGATAACCTCAATACCATGTTTGGCAATATTCTCAGCCAAGCAGCTGGATTTTCACCTGAGATTCTGGCTATTTCTCTAGAGGAATGGAAAGAGGTTCGAGCAGCATTTTCAGCTAAAAACAAGTCTCCTCAAGCTGACCAAGAGGTGGAAGAAGAGAGCCTGATTCCAGAAGGATTTGAATTTCTGGCTGATAAAGTCATGGTTGAAGAAGACTAAAAGTGGATTTCATGGTACAATAATCTTATGAATAGACAACAATTTATCATAATAGCGTTATTCACGGCAGCTGAGACTTATTTTTTCAATGAATCTTTGGATGACTGGTCGCTACGTTATGGCAGCTTTTTGGGCGATTTTACTCTTTTCGAAACTTTTTAGGTTAAGTTATGTGATAGGAAAAATTGTAGACGCTATTGATCACCACCTAAACCGCAAGGATTAGCCCCCAGCTTCTAAACAAAATCAAAGCCTTTTAGGCTTTTTTTTGTTATACTAGTAGAGTATATTTATTGACCTTTTGTCCTATTTTTTAGGGATTGTAAGCAATTTCCTAAGGTATTGAGCAAAATGTTTGAAAAAGAAAGGAACTATCATGTCAGTATTAGAGATCAAAGATCTTCACGTTGAGATTGAAGGAAAAGAAATTTGAAAGGAGTCAATCTGACTCTGAAAACAGGAGAAATCGCAGCCATTATGGGACCAAATGGTACTGGTAAATCGACTCTTTCTGCTGCTATCATGGGGAACCCCAACTATGAAGTCACAAAAGGTGAGGTCTTGTTTGATGGTGTAAATATCCTTGAGTTGGAAGTGGACGAGCGTGCACGTATGGGACTTTTCCTTGCCATGCAATACCCATCTGAAATTCCAGGAATTACTAACGCAGAATTTCTTCGTGCAGCCATGAATGCTGGTAAAGAAGATGATGAAAAGATTTCAGTTCGTGAGTTTATCACTAAACTAGATGAGAAAATGGAATTGCTCAACATGAAAGAAGAAATGGCAGAGCGTTACCTCAACGAAGGTTTCTCAGGTGGTGAGAAAAAACGTAATGAAATTCTTCAACTCTTGATGTTGGAACCAACTTTTGCCCTCTTGGATGAGATTGACTCTGGTCTTGATATTGACGCACTTAAAGTTGTATCGAAAGGTGTCAATGCTATGCGTGGCGAAGGTTTTGGTGCTATGATCATCACACACTACCAACGTCTTTTGAACTACATCACACCTGACGTGGTACACGTGATGATGGAAGGACGTGTTGTTCTTTCTGGTGGTCCAGAATTGGCAGCCCGTTTGGAGCGTGAAGGATACGCAAAACTAGCTGAAGAACTTGGCTACGACTACAAGGAAGAATTGTAATTTCCTCGTATCTTTTAGGAGAAGTAAATGACTAAAGAAACTATTAAACTTTTTTCAGAAATGCACGCTGAACCAAGCTGGTTGTCAGACCTCCGTCAAAAAGCTTTTGATAAGATTGAGAGTTTGGAATTACCAGTTATCGAGCGTGTGAAATTTCACCGTTGGAATCTGGGAGATGGAACCATTACAGAAAGCGATCCATCAGCAAATGTTCCTGACTTCACAGCTCTAGATAATCATTTGAAGTTGGTTCAAGTAGGAACTCAAACAGTTTTTGAACAAATTCCAGTTGAGTTGGCAGAACAAGGTGTTGTTTTTACAGACTTCCACTCAGCTTTAGAAGAAATTCCAGAGCTGATCGAAGAATTCTTCATGTCTTCTGTTAAATATGACGATGATAAATTAGCAGCTTATCACACAGCATACTTTAACAGTGGTGCTGTTCTCTACATTCCTGATAATGTTGAGATTGCAGAGCCCATTGAAGGAATTTTCTACCAAGACAGTGATAGCGATGTGCCCTTTAACAAGCATATTCTGATTATTGCTGGTAAAAACTCTAAATTAAGCTATCTTGAACGTCTAGAGTCACGAGGTGGAGGTAGTGCAAAAGCAACTGCCAATATCACTGTTGAAGTGATTGCACGTTCGGGTGCTCAAGTCAAGTTTGCGGCGATTGACCGTCTAGGTGAAAATGTTACGGCCTACATTAGCCGTCGTGGTAAGTTGGGCAACGATGCAAGCATTGACTGGGCGATTGGTGTCATGAACGAAGGAAACGTCGTTGCAGACTTTGATAGCGACTTGATTGGAAATGGTAGCCATGCTGACCTTAAAGTCGTAGCTCTTTCAAGCGGCCGTCAGGTTCAAGGGATTGATACTCGAGTGACTAACTACGGCTGCAACTCAATCGGAAATATTCTCCAACATGGGGTTATCCTTGGAAAAGCAACCTTGACCTTCAATGGTATTGGCCACATCATCAAGGGTGCTAAGGGAGCAGATGCGCAACAAGAGAGTCGTGTTCTCATGCTTTCGGACCAAGCACGTTCAGATGCCAACCCAATTCTTTTGATTGATGAAAATGACGTTACTGCAGGTCACGCAGCGTCTATTGGACAAGTTGATCCAGAAGACATGTACTACCTCATGAGCCGTGGCTGGACAAAGCAACTGCAGAACGTTTGGTTGTTCGTGGTTTCCTTGGATCCGTTATCGTAGAGATTCCAGTCAAGGAAGTTCGTGATGAAATGATTGCAACCATCGAAGAAAAATTGTCAAAACGCTAAGGGGAAGCCTATGTTAGATGTAGAAGCGATTCGCAAGGATTTTCCAATTTTAGACCAGATTGTCAACGATGAACCACTGGTCTATCTGGACAATGCTGCGACGACACAAAAACCACTAGCAGTTCTGGAAACAATCAACCGCTACTATGAGCAGGACAATGCCAATGTTCACCGTGGTGTTCATACCTTGGCTGAGCGAGCAACAGCTTCCTATGAGGGGGCTCGTGAAACCATTCGTAAGTTCATCAACGCTGGTTCGACAAAGGAAGTTCTCTTTACTAGAGGAACGACAACCAGTCTTAACTGGGTAGCACGTTATGCTGAGGAAGTCTTGACTGAGGGAGACCAGGTCTTAATTTCAGTCATGGAACACCATTCCAATATCATTCCTTGGCAGGAGGCCTGCCGAAAGACTGGGGCAGAGCTTGTTTATGTCTATCTCAAAGATGGAGCTCTGGATATGGATGACTTGAGGGCTAAATTAACTGACAAGGTCAAGTTTGTTTCACTAGCTCACGCTTCAAATGTTCTTGGAGTGGTTAATCCTATCAAAGAAATCACGCAATTGGCCCACCAAGTTGGAGCTATCATGGTGGTGGATGGTGCTCAATCTACGCCTCATATGAAGATTGATGTCCAGGACCTGGATGTGGACTTCTTTGCCTTTTCAGGTCATAAGATGGCTGGTCCAACTGGTATTGGTGTCCTTTACGGCAAAGAAAAGTATCTGGAGCAAATGTCACCAGTTGAATTTGGCGGTGAGATGATTGATTTCGTTTATGAACAATCTGCTAGTTGGAAGGAATTGCCTTGGAAATTCGAGGCAGGAACTCCCAATATGGCAGGTGCAATTGGACTAGCTGCTGCAGTGGATTATCTAGAAAAGATTAGCATGGATGTCATTGAAGCTCATGAACAGGAATTGATCGCATATGTTTTTCCAAAATTGCAGGCAATCGAAGGATTGACTATTTATGGTTCTCAGGACCTGGCTCAACGTTCGGGTGTTATTGCCTTTAACCTAGGTGATCTCCATCCTCACGACCTTGCGACCGCTTTGGATTATGAGGGAGTAGCCGTTCGTGCGGGTCATCATTGTGCCCAACCCTTGCTTCAGTATTTGGATGTCCCAGCAACAGCTCGCGCAAGTTTTTATATCTACAATACCAAGGCAGATTGCGATAAGCTAGTCGATGCCTTACAAAAGACAAAGGAGTTTTTCAATGGCACTTTCTAAACTAGATAGCCTTTATATGGCAGTGGTAGCGGACCATTCGAAAAATCCACATCACCAAGGGAAGTTAGAGAACGCTGAGCAAATCAGTCTTAACAATCCAACCTGTGGGGATGTCATCAACCTCTCTGTCAAGTTTGATGCAGACGATCGTTTGGAAGATATCGCTTTTCTAAACTCGGTTGTACTATCTCAACTGCCTCTGCTAGTATGATGACAGATGCCGTTTTAGGAAAAAGCAAACAAGAAATTTTAGAACTTGCGACTATTTTTTCAGAAATGGTCCAAGGTCAAAAAGATGAACGTCAAGATCAACTTGGAGACGCGGCTTTCTTATCAGGTGTTGCCAAATTCCCTCAAAGAATAAAGTGTGCAACCTTAGCTTGGAATGCTCTCAAAAACAATTGAAAATCAAGAAGATAAATAAGAAACTTAGAAATATATAATGAAAGAAAGGATATTATGGCTGAAGAAAGAGTAGAACCAAAACCAATTGACCTTGGTGAATATAAATTTGGTTTCCATGACGATGTAGAGCCTGTCCTATCGACAGGAAAAGGACTCAACGAAGGTGTTATTCGTGAATTATCTGCTGCCAAGGGTGAGCCTGAGTGGATGTTGGAGTTCCGTTTGAAGTCTTATGAAACCTTCAAGAAAATGTCTATGCAAACTTGGGGAGCAGACTTGTCAGAGATTGACTTTGATGACTTGATCTATTACCAAAAACCATCTGACAAAACCAGCCCGTTCTTGGGACGAAGTTCCTGAAAAGATCAAAGAAACCTTTGAACGTATCGGAATTCCAGAAGCTGAGCGTGCTTATCTAGCAGGTGCCTCTGCCCAGTACGAGTCAGAAGTAGTTTATCATAACATGAAGGAGGAGTTTGAGAAGTTAGGAATTATCTTTACAGATACGGATTCTGCCCTCAAGGAATACCCAGACTTGTTTAAACAATACTTTGCGAAGTTGGTCCCGCCGACAGATAATAAGTTGGCAGCCCTTAACTCAGCAGTATGGTCTGGTGGAACCTTTATCTACGTACCGAAAGGGATCAAGGTAGATATTCCACTTCAAACTTACTTCCGTATCAACAATGAAAATACTGGTCAGTTTGAACGTACCTTAATTATCGTTGATGAGGGAGCAAGTGTACACTATGTAGAAGGATGTACAGCGCCAACTTATTCAAGCAACAGCTTACACGCAGCCATTGTAGAAATCTTTGCTTTGGACGGAGCTTATATGCGTTATACAACCATCCAAAACTGGTCTGATAACGTCTATAACTTGGTAACCAAACGTGCTAAAGCTTTGAAAGATGCGACTGTTGAGTGGATTGATGGAAACTTGGGTGCCAAAACAACTATGAAATACCCATCTGTTTACCTTGATGGAGAAGGAGCGCGTGGAACAATGCTCTCCATCGCCTTTGCTAATGCAGGGCAACACCAAGACACGGGGGCTAAGATGATCCACAACGCTCCACATACAAGCTCGTCTATCGTGTCTAAGTCTATCGCTAAAGGCGGTGGAAAAGTGGACTACCGTGGACAAGTAACCTTTAACAAGAACTCTAAGAAATCTGTTTCCCACATCGAGTGTGACACCATTATCATGGATGACTTATCAGCTTCAGATACCATTCCATTTAATGAAATCCACAACTCGCAAGTTGCTTTGGAGCACGAAGCCAAGGTATCCAAGATTTCAGAAGAACAACTCTACTATCTCATGAGTCGTGGATTGTCAGAATCTGAGGCAACCGAGATGATTGTCATGGGATTTGTCGAACCCTTCACTAAAGAGCTTCCAATGGAATATGCTGTTGAGCTAAACCGTTTGATCAGCTATGAAATGGAAGGGTCTGTTGGGTAAGAATATGCAGAATTCTGAACAGGAAGTCTTCCTGTTCAGAATTTTTTAAAAATGGACCTAATAAATATTCACAAAAATGCTTTTATGTGGTAAAATAAAACAATTACATTTAGTGGAGTTGAAGTATGAATATTTTTAGAACCAAGGATGTTAGTCTTGGACGAACGGAAATGCGTCGCCATTTGAAATTATGGGATTTGATTTTACTAGGAATTGGTGCCATGGTAGGGACGGGAATTTTCACCATTACAGGAACAGCAGCTGCTACATTGGCTGGTCCATCTCTAGTTGTTTCCATTGTGATTTCTGCACTATGCGTTTCTTTATCAGCCCTCTTTTTTGCGGAATTTTCCTCTCGTGTGCCTGCAACAGGAGGTGCTTATAGTCACCTCTATGCGATTTTAGGAGAATTTCCAGCCTGGATTGCCGGTTGGTTGACCATCATGGAATTCATGACGGCCATATCGGGTGTTGCGTCTGGTTGGGCAGCTTACTTTAAGGGCTTACTCAGTAATTATGGTATCTCCATGCCCCAAGCCTTAAATGGCACTTTTAACCCCGAACAAGGCACCTATATCGACCTATTACCTATTTTGGTGCTTGCTTTGGTAACAGGAGTAGTTTTATTGAATTCCAAGGCAGCCTTGCGCTTTAATTCGTTGCTAGTTGTCTTGAAATTCTCTGCTCTGGCCTTTGTTTATCCTAGTTTGGATTTGGCACATCAAACCTGAAAAATTGGTCGAAATTTTGCCCCCTTTGGCTTTGGTCAGCTTTTATGGCGGGAGTACTGGGATTATGGCAGGAGCCTCTTTGATGTTCTTTGGTTTTCTAGGTTTTGAGTCGATTTCCATGGCAGTTGATGAGATTCAAAGTCCGCAAAAGAATGTTCCTCGAGGAATTGTCCTTTCTCTGTCAATCGTCACTATTCTCTATGCTTTGGTAACCTTAGTATTAACTGGGGTTGTTCACTATAGCCAACTCAATGTGGACGATGCAGTGGCGTTTTCATTGCGTAGTATCGGGATTGGCTGGGCAGCCAACTATGTTTCGCTTGTAGCCATTTTAACCTTGATTACTGTGTGTATTTCCATGACCTACGCTCTTTCTCGAATGATTTACAGCTTAGCACGTGATGGACTTTTGCCTCAAAGCTTCAAACAACTAAGCAAAAGCAGTAGAGTTCCAAAGAATGCGACCATCTTAACAGGAGTTGCTTCAGCCATTGCAGCGGGTATTTTCCCCTTGGCAAGTATTGCAGCCTTTCTAAATATCTGTACCCTAGCCTATCTCATCTTACTTGCCTACGGCATTATCAAACTCAGAAAAGATAAGGGGATGCCAAAAGAAGGAGAGTTCAAAACTCCTTTAGTGCCGTTTTTGCCAATTCTTTCCATTCTTATCTGTCTTTCTTTTATGCTTCAGTACACCAAGGAAACATGGATTGCCTTTGGACTTGCTTTGTTGGTTGGACTAGTGATTTACTTTACTTATGGCTATCGTCATTCTACACTTTCTGAACAAAAATAAAAGCTGGGATTTCCCAGCTTTTTTGTTTTATTATGTGACTATTAGTCCGTCTCGCCCGTTAGGTGCGAGACAAAAAAACCACCCGCTATGCGGGTGCGCGTCGAAGGTTATACCCCAAAAACTCCAAACGCGATACAATAAAGGTGTTCAAGCCAATTGTAAAGCGAAAGGAGAAAATATGGCACAAAAGGCTCATAGTTTATCGCACACAAAGTGGCACTGTAAGTATCACATTGTGTTCACCCCTAAGTATAGACGAAAAGTGATCTATAATCAATATCGAAGTAGTTTAGGCGAAATATTTCATCGCTTGTGTAGTTATAAAGGAGTTGAAATTATAGAGGGTCACTTAATGCCAGATCATGTACACATGTTAGTAAGTATTCCACCAAGGATAAGTGTTTCGAGTTTCATGGGTTATTTAAAAGGAAAAAGTGCACTCATGATGTTTGACAAACACGCCAATCTCAAGTACAAGTTTGGGAATCGGCATTTCTGGGCGGAAGGTTATTATGTAAGTACGGTGGGACTCAATGAAGCCACAATTAAGAAATATATCCAAGATTAAAGAAATTATCCAGTGGATGATTTCTTCACGAGTATGAAAATTTGAGAACGAGTAAAAAGCATGATATAGCACTAGATAAATTGAGTGTAAAAGAATATGAGGATCCCTTTAGGGATAGTGGTAGGTAATACTAAAGCCTCTTTGAGAGGCAAGTGACGAGTCAAGAGCAATAAGGCTTGAACAACGTGAAAGCCAGCGTCTTTAGGCGCTGGCTGGTAATTTGGGCTTATAGCCCTGGGACAAACCACCCGTTTGACGGGTGGTCATGATTCTTTTATGTAGGTAAATCCTTCACCCAGAATTTCATGAGCCTCAGTGATGGTGATAAAGGCTTGAGGATCAATTTTGTGAATCATATCTTTCATTTTAACGATTTCGTTCCGACCGACGATACAGTAGATGATTTTTAAATCCTTTTTGCTGTAGTAGCCTTGACCAGATATAAAGGTAACGCCACGTCCGAGTTCATCGTTAATCTCTTTGGCCAATTGATCAGGATATTGGGTAATAATCATAAATCCTTTACCAGCATAACCTCCTTCGCCGATCAAGTCGATAACACGAGCGATGATAAAGTCAAATAAGAGGGTATAGGTAACTAGACGAAGGTCCTGGAAGATAATCAAAATCAACATTAGAATAAAAAAGTCAATCCCAAAGAGCAATTTACCAATTGAAATATTAGTGTATTTGTTGAGGATACGGGCAACGATATCAGAGCCACCAGTGGTTCCACCAGCATTAAAGATAATTCCTAATCCAATTCCTAATAAAACCCCTGAGACCAAAGCGACAATGACGAGATCTCCTTGCAAGTCGATGTGCAAAGGAATGCGCTCAAAAATTGCTAGCCAAACGGAAAGTGAAATAGATCCTAAAAGACTGGAGTAGAGGGTCTTAGGTCCAAATATCTTCCAAGCCAGGATAAATAAAGGGATATTAATTAAGAGGTTCATCAATGAGACAGGAATCTTAAAAAGATAGTAGGTAATCAAGGTAATACCTGTCGCCCCTCCCTCAAATAAATGATAAGGAACAACAAAGTAGGTAAGACCGAAGGCATAGATAGCGGCTCCAAGAATAATAGTGATAATCGGTTGAAGTTTTCGAATCATGGCTGTTCCTCACTTTTCTATAGATAGATTATACCAAAAATTCAGTTCTTTTCATCGGATCACTTATGATTTTTTATCATTTTTTTGATATAATAAAGGAGAAAATCCCAATCCTATCGAGAAGAATAGAAAGATTGAATTATGACACAAGTAAAAATTGTAACGGACTCTTCTGTTACTATCGAACCAGAAGTAGTTAAAGAATTAAATATCACTGTTGTCCCTCTATCAGTTATGATTGATAGTGTGCTTTATTCGGATGCAGATTTGAAAGAGGGAGAATTCCTTCATCTTATGCAACAAAGTAAGAATCTGCCTAAAACAAGCCAGCCTCCAGTGGGAGTTTTTGCTGAGGTTTTTGAAGAACTAGGTAAAGACGGTAGTCAGATTCTCGCTATTCACATGTCCCATGCCTTGTCAGAACTGTTGAAGCTGCTCGCCAAGGAGCGAGTCTCTCAACTGCTGATGTAACGGTTATTGATAGTTCTTTTACAGACCAAGCTATGAAGTTTCAAGTAGTTGAAGCAGCTAAACTTGCCCAAGAAGGGAAAGATTTAGAAACCATCCTAGCTCATGTAGAAGACGTTAAGAATCATACTGAACTCTATATCGGTGTTTCAACATTGGAAAATCTAGTTAAAGGCGGACGTATCGGACGTGTGACAGGATTATTAAGCTCTCTTTTGAACATCCGAGTTGTGATGCAGATGAAGAATCATGAACTCCAGCCTATCGTTAAGGGACGAGGTGCTAAGACCTTTAAAAATGGCTTTGATGAATTGACTGAGGCGCTCTCACATCAATCAGTGGCTGAGATTGGAATCTCGTATGCAGGTACAAATGAATGGGCAAATGAGATGAAGAACTTGTTGCAAACTTATGTAGAAAAACCAATCTCTATATTGGAAACAGGGTCTATTATTCAAACACATACGGGAGAAAATGCCTGGGCTATTCTAATTCGTTATCATTCCTAAAAAATAGAGAAAAATCGTTACAAATAGTGTTTTTGACTTGACCTATAGCCGATTTTAGGATATGATTATATTTGTTAATTAGAAATTATTTGGAGGATTTATTAACATGGCAAACAAACAAGATTTGATCGCTAAAGTAGCAGAAGCTACAGAATTGACTAAGAAAGATTCAGCAGTAGCAGTTGACGCTGTATTCGCAGCAGTAACTGAATACCTTGCAGCTGGTGAAAAAGTTCAATTGATCGGTTTTGGTAACTTTGAAGTTCGTGAGCGTGCTGCACGTAAAGGTCGCAACCCACAAACTGGTAAAGAAATCAAGATCGCAGCTTCTAAAGTTCCAGCATTCAAAGCTGGTAAAGCTCTTAAAGACGCTGTTAAATAATGACACTTTAAAAAGCCTATTGTATCAAGCTTTCTAGCTTGGTTGATAGGCTTTTTTGTTGCTTTGGGGTATTTTGGGGGCAGAAAGAAAAAAGAAAAAGGTTCCCGTGGATGAGAACCTTCTTTTCATTAGTTTTTAGAAGCTGCTTGGAATTCAGGGTTTTTCCATGCTTCATCAATAATTGCTTGCAATTCTTTTGCAGATGCTTGCATTTTTTGAGTTTCAGCGTCATTCAATGGGATGTTTACTGGACGAACGATACCGTGTGCACCAACGATAGCTGGTTGACCGATAAAGACGTTCTCAACACCGTATTGTCCTTCTTGGAATACTGAAAGTGGAAGTACTGCATTTTCGTCATCAAGGATTGCACGAGTGATACGAGCAAGGGCAACTGCGATACCGTAGTATGTAGCACCTTTCTTGTTGATGATTGAGTAGGCAGCGTCACGAACTGAGATGAAAAGTTCAACAAGGTCAGCTTCATTCAAGTCACGGTTTGCTTGCAACCATTGTTCCAATTTAACACCGGCAACGTTAGCGTGAGACCAAACAGCGAATTCTGAGTCACCGTGTTCACCCATGATGTAGGCATGGACTGAACGAGCGTCAACACCGATTGTTTCAGCAAGGGCTTGACGGAAACGAGCTGAGTCAAGAGAAGTACCAGAACCGATAACGCGTTCTTTAGGGAATCCAGAGAATTTCCAAGTTGAGTAAGTCAAAACGTCAACTGGGTTAGCTGCTACAAGGAAGATACCATCGAAACCAGAAGCAACAACTTGCTCAACGATTGATTTGTTGATTGCAAGGTTTTTACCTACAAGGTCAAGACGAGTTTCACCTGGTTTTTGAGGAGCACCAGCTGTGATAACTACAAGGTCAGCGTCAGCACAGTCTTCGTATTTTGCAGCGTAGATTTTTTTAGGTGAAGTGAAGGCAAGGGCATGGCTAAGGTCTTCTGCGTCACCAACCGCTTTTTCAAACAATTGAGGAATTTCAATGATTCCAAGCTCTTTGTGCAATTCCTTGCGTAACAAGCGAAAAGCATAAGATGAACCTACGGCACCGTCACCGACAAGGATCACTTTTTTTGTGTTGTTTATGAGAATTCATTTTCTAAACATCTCCTTCAATTTTTTAGGAATTCCCCAGATATTTTTCATTCTATCACTTTTTAAAAAGCTTTGTCACGGAAATGCCCTCTTGTTCTTGATGTAAACGTTTTTAGTGATTTCCAAAGACTGAAATGATCTACACTTTATGGTATAATATATCTAGTTACTAATTGTGAAATGAGGCATTTATTAATGCAGGATAAAAACTTAGTGAATGTTAATCTGACAAAGGAGATGAAGACCAGCTTTATCGACTACGCCATGAGTGTTATCGTAGCGCGTGCTCTTCCTGATGTTCGAGATGGCTTAAAACCAGTTCACCGTCGTATTCTTTACGGAATGAATGAACTAGGTGTTACTCCAGACAAACCCCATAAAAAATCAGCCCGTATTACAGGGGATGTCATGGGTAAATATCACCCTCACGGAGACTCCTCTATTTATGAAGCAATGGTCCGCATGGCCCAGTGGTGGAGCTATCGTTACATGCTTGTCGATGGGCATGGAAACTTTGGTTCTATGGACGGAGACGGTGCCGCTGCGCAGCGTTACACTGAGGCACGTATGAGCAGGATTGCTCTGGAAATGCTTCGTGATATCAATAAAAATACGGTTGATTTCGTAGACAACTACGACGCTAACGAACGTGAACCCTTGGTTTTGCCAGCTCGTTTTCCAAACCTTTTGGTAAATGGGGCAACTGGGATTGCCGTAGGGATGGCTACCAACATTCCTCCTCACAACTTGGGTGAAACCATTGACGCCGTGAAGCTAGTCATGGACAATCCAGATGTGACTACTAAGGACTTGATGGAAGTCTTGCCTGGTCCAGATTTTCCAACGGGTGCTCTTGTTATGGGGAAATCAGGTATTCATAAGGCCTACGAAACTGGTAAAGGCTCCATTGTTCTTCGTTCTCGTACTGAAATCGAAGAAACTAAGACTGGCCGTGAACCAATTGTCGTAACAGAATTTCCCTTTACATGGTCAACAAAACCAAGGTCCATGAGCATATTGTTCGTTTGGTTCAGGAAAAACGGATTGAGGGCATTACAGCAGTACGTGATGAATCCAACCGCGAAGGGGTTCGTTTTGTGATTGAAGTGAAACGCGATGCCTCTGCAAATGTTATCCTCAACAATCTCTTCAAGATGACCCAGATGCAAACCAACTTTGGTTTCAACATGTTGGCAATTCAAAATGGCGTACCAAAAATCTTGTCCCTTCGTCAAATTTTGGATGCTTATATCGAACACCAAAAAGAAGTGGTTGTTCGTCGTACACGTTTTGACAAAGAAAAAGCAGAAGCGCGTGCACATATCTTAGAAGGTCTTCTAATTGCGCTAGATCATATCGACGAAGTGATTCGTATTATCCGTGCAAGTGAAACCGATGCGGAAGCACAAGCTGAGTTGATGAGCAAGTTTAAGCTTTCAGAGCGTCAAAGTCAGGCAATCCTTGATATGCGTCTTCGTCGTTTGACAGGATTGGAACGTGATAAGATTCAGTCAGAGTATGATGAATTGATTGCCTTGATTGCAGATTTGGCAGATATTCTTGCCAAACCAGAACGTGTGGCGCAAATCATCAAAGACGAGTTAGATGAAGTCAAACGCAAGTTTGGTGACAAACGTCGTACTGAGTTGATGGTCGGAGAAGTCTTGACACTTGAGGACGAAGACTTGATTGAGGAGACGGATGTCTTGATTACCCTTTCGAACAAGGGTTACATCAAACGTCTGGACCAAGGTGAGTTCACTGCCCAAAAACGTGGTGGCCGTGGGGTTCAAGGTACTGGCGTTAAGGATGATGACTTGTGCGTGAGTTGGTTTCAACTAGCACCCATGATCATCTGCTCTTCTTTACTAATAAAGGACGTGTCTATCGCCTTAAAGGTTATGAAATCCCAGAATATGGTCGTACAGCCAAGGGCTTGCCAGTTGTCAATCTTTTGAAGTTGGACGAAGGCGAAAGCATTCAGACCATCATCAATGTTGATTCTGAACGTAGTGATGATGCTTATCTCTTCTTCACAACTCGTCACGGTGTCGTGAAGAGAACCAGTGTCAAAGAATTTGCAAATATTCGTCAAAATGGACTTAAGGCCCTGAATCTCAAGGATGAGGATGAGTTGATCAATGTCTTGCTGACAGAAGAAGATACCGATATCATCATTGGTACCAAGTTTGGTTATTCTGTTCGCTTTAATCAGTCAGCTGTTCGTGGCATGAGCCGTATCGCGACAGGTGTCCGAGGAGTCAATCTTCGTGAAGGAGATACAGTAGTTGGTGCTAGTGTCATCACTGATCAGGATGAGGTCCTTATCATCACTGAAAAAGGATACGGTAAACGTACCCTTGCTACTGAATACCCTACTAAAGGCCGTGGTGGTAAAGGGATGAAGACAGCCAATGTTGCTGAGAAGAATGGTCCTCTTGCAGGCCTCCTCACTGTTAAAGGTGATGAAGACCTGATGATTATCACGGATACAGGGGTCATGATTCGGACAAATGTTGCCAATATTTCACAAACTGGACGCTCAACTATGGGAGTTAAGGTGATGCGTCTAGACCAAGATGCCAAGATTGTGACCTTTACAACGGTTGCTGCGGCAGAAAAAGAAGAAGTTGGGACTGAAATTGAAAAAGAAGGTGAAGCATAATGTCTCGTAAAAAAACGAAAAATAAGAAGAATAAGCGTAGAAATCTATTTATCAATATTCTAGCCGGTTTCTTGATTCTTCTTTCCCTAGCCTTGATTTTTAATTCTAAGATTCGTGACCTCTTTTTGGTCTGGAATACTAATAAATACCAGGTCAATCAAGTGACCAAGGAAAATATTGATGAAAACCTGAAATCAGAGGGAAATTTTGATTTTGACTCTGTAAAGTCCATTTCATCGGAAGCGGTGTTAGCTGCTCAGTGGGATGCTCAGCAACTTCCAGTTATCGGTGGGATTGCTATTCCTGAAGTAGAAATCAACCTACCTATTTTCAAAGGGTTTGGATAATGTAAACTTGTTCTACGGAGCAGGGACCATGAAACCCGATCAAAAAATGGGAGAAGGCAACTATTCTCTAGCCAGTCACCATATCTTTACTGCTGAAAATGCGAGCCAGATGCTCTTCTCGCCATTGGTCAATGCCAAAGCAGGTATGAAAATTTACCTGACGGATAAGGACAAGGTTTATACCTACGAGATTACTGAAGTTAAACGTGTCACACCAGACCGAGTAGACGAAATCGAAGACCGTGATGGAGTGAAAGAAATCACCTTGGTAACCTGTGTAGACTACAATGAAACCGAACGAATTATTGTAAAAGGGATTTTTAAAGAATCAAAAGCTTATTCGGATACATCTGAAGATATTTTGAAAGCCTTTAATAAACCATATAAACAACGTTATTAAGAATGAATGAACCAGTGAAGTGCTATTTCACTGGTTTTTTTATATGAACAAATAGAATCAAAAATACTTCTTATGAAAAAGGATAGGAAGGCTTAGGATAAAGATTTTTTTAATATAAATATTTTAGAATTTTTACAGAAAACGCTTTCTAGAAAACAAGAATTATGTTATAATTATCACAAATAAAAGTTTAGGAGTTTTTTATGGTCTCTTCAGAATTTATTTCAAAGATTGAATTTGCTTGTAAGAAGAAAGAAAGTCTTTATAGCCAAAGTAAGTTTAAATATGCGATTCGTTCCATGTTTGCAGGTGCTTTTCTAACATTTAGTACGGCTGCGGGCGCAGTTGGAGCTGATTTGATTAATAAGATTGCACCAGGCAGTGGACGCTTCCTCTTCCCATTCGTTTTTGCTTGGGGATTGGCCTACATTGTTTTCTTGAATGCTGAGCTAGTAACTTCAAATATGATGTTTTTGACAGCTGGCAGTTTCTTGAAGAAAATCTCATGGAGAAAAACGGCTGAGATTCTACTTTACTGTACCTTCTTCAACCTCATTGGTGCTCTTATAGCAGGTTGGGGCTTTGCCCACTCAGCAGCCTATGCAAATTTAACACATGATAGCTTCATTTCAAGAGTTGTAGAGATGAAGTTAGGTCGTTCCATGAGCTAGTCTTGCTTGAAGGTATTTTAGCCAATATCTTTGTAAACATTGCTATTCTTTCATTTGTTTTGGTGAAAGACGGTGGGGCTAAACTTTGGCTTGTTTTGTCAGCAATTTACATGTTTGTATTCTTAACAAACGAACACATTGCTGCGAACTTTGCTTCTTTTGCGATTGTTAAGTTCAGTGTAGCAGCAGATTCTATCGCAAACTTTGACATTCCGAACATCCTTCGTCACTGGGGTGTAACCTTTGTCGGAAACTTTATCGGAGGAGGTCTCTTGATTGGATTACCGTACGCCTTCCTCAATAAAAACGAAGATACTTATGTTGATTAAAGAAATGAGCACGAGTTAATCGTGCTTTTTTGTTTGATGTGTATGACTAGTCATAGTTGTACCTTATATCAAAATATAGAAAAACTGTATTGGAAAAGGCTAACCCAAGATGATACAATATACCTAATGAAGCTATTTGGAGGTCGTCTTATGACTCGTGATTTTAAATTTGAAACCCTACAATTACATGCTGGACAAGTAGTTGATCCAGCGACCAAATCTCGTGCAGTACCGATTTATCAAACAACATCCTTCGTTTTTGATGACACGCAGGAAGGTGCAGATCTGTTTGCCTTGAGAAAACCAGGCAATATCTATACTCGTATCACCAATCCTACAACAGCAGCCTTTGAGGAAAGAATCGCTGCTCTTGAAGGTGGTGTTGGAGCACTAGCGACAGCATCAGGTATGGCTGCTGTAACCTACACTATTTTGGCGCTTGCTCACGCTGGTGACCATGTTGTGGCTGCGTCAACTATTTACGGTGGGACCTTCAACCTCTTGAAAGAAACCCTTCCTCGTTATGGAATCACAACCACCTTTGTCGATGTGGATAATTTGGAGGAAGTTGAAGCAGCTATCGGTGACAATACCAAACTTGTCTTGATTGAAACCTTAGGGAATCCCTTGATTAACATTCCTGACTTGGAAAAATTGGCTGAGATTGCGCATAAACACAAGATTCCTCTCGTTTCGGACAACACTTTTGCCACACCATATTTGATTAACGTCTTCTCTCACGGTGTAGATATTGCCATTCACTCAGCAACTAAGTTTATTGGTGGGCATGGTACGACTATTGGAGGAGTGATTGTTGATAGTGGTCGTTTTGACTGGGCAGCTTCAGGGAAATTTCCGCAGTTTGTAGAGGAAGACCCAAGTTACCATAACTTGAGCTATACTCGGGATGTTGGTGCAGCAGCCTTTATTATCGCTGTTCGTGTTCAATTGCTTCGTGATACAGGTGCTGCCTTGTCACCATTTAATGCCTTTCTCTTGCTCCAAGGGCTTGAAACTCTCTCCCTTCGTGTTGAACGTCACGTGCAAAATGCAGAGAAAATTGTTGATTTCCTTGTAAATCATCCTAAGGTAGAGAAGGTAAATTATCCAAAACTAGCGGACAGTCCTTATCATGCCTTGGCTGAGAAATATTTGCCAAAAGGTGTTGGTTCAATCTTTACCTTCCATGTTAAAGGTGGAGAGACAGAGGCTCGCAAGGTGATTGATAATTTGGAAATCTTCTCTGACCTTGCAAACGTAGCAGATGCCAAATCCCTTGTGGTCCATCCAGCGACAACCACTCACGGTCAGTTGTCAGAAAAACCTAGAAGCAGCAGGTGTTACACCAAACCAAATCCGCTTGTCTATCGGTCTTGAAAATGTAGAGGATTTGATTGAAGATTTGCGCTTTGGCCTTTGGAAAAAATTTAAAGTAACAGATATCAACAGTGGGTTTCGACTCACTGTTTTTGATTTTCCCTCAGGCATGATATAATGGTTACAGAAGTCTAGAAAGAGGAAAGTTATGAACGAAATCAAATGTCCCAACTGTGGGGAAGTCTTTACAGTAAATGAAAGCCAGTATGCTGAACTTTTATCTCAAGTGAGAACAGCTGAGTTTGATAAGGAATTACACGATCGCATGAAGCAGGAGCTTGCCTTAGCTGAGCAAAAGGCTATGAATGAGCAACAGACTAAACTAGCTCAAAAAGACCAAGAAATTGCGCAATTACAGAGTCAAATCCAAAACTTTGATACAGAGAAAGAGTTGGCTAGGAAAGAGGTTGAACAAACAAGTCATCAGGCTTTATTGGCTAAGGATAAGGAAGTACAGACCTTGGAAAACCAATTGGCTACCTTGCGCTTGGAACATGAAAATCAGCTACAAAAGACTCTTTCTGACCTAGAAAAAGAACGGGATCAAGTTAAAAATCAGCTTCTCTTGCAAGAAAAGGAAAATGAGTTGTCTTTGGCTTCTGTTAAGCAGAATTACGAAGCACAACTCAAGGTGGCTAGTGAACAAGTCGAATTTTACAAGAATTTCAAAGCCCAACAATCTACAAAAGCTATCGGGGAAAGTCTGGAACAGTATGCGGAGAGTGAGTTTAACAAGGTCCGCAGTTTTGCCTTTCCAAATGCCTACTTTGAGAAGGATAACAAGGTTTCTGCGCGTGGTCTAAGGCGACTTTATCTTCCGTGACTTTGATGAAAATGGGTTAGAATTCATTTCCATCATGTTTGAAATGAAAAATGAAGCGGACGGAACAGAGAAGAAACACAAGAATGCAGACTTCTATAAGGAATTAGACAAGGACCGTCGGGAAAAGAACTGCGAGTATGCGGTTTTAGTGACCATGTTAGAAGCAGATAAGGATTACTTTAACACGGGTATCGTGGATGTCAGTCATGAGTATGAAAAGATGTATGTGGTCCGTCCTCAATTCTTTATTCAGTTGATTGGGCTCTTGCGTAATGCGGCGCTTAATTCCCTCAAGTACAAGCAGGAGTTGGCCTTGGTTCGCGAGCAAAATATCGATATCACCCATTTTGAGGAAGACTTGGATGCCTTCAAAGTAGCCTTTGCTAAGAACTACAACTCTGCTTCAACCAACTTTGGTAAAGCTATCGATGAAATCGATAAGGCTATCAAACGGATGGAAGAAGTTAAGAAATTCTTGACAACTTCTGAAAATCAACTTCGTTTAGCTAATAATAAACTGGAAGATGTCTCTGTTAAAAAATTGACTCGGAAGAATCCAACAATGAAAGCGAAGTTTGAAGCATTGAAGGGGGAATAGAAAGCAACACATGAACGGTATTATCAACTTAAAAAAAGAAGCGGGGATGACCTCGCATGATGCGGTTTTTAAGCTGCGTAAGATTTTTGGGAACCAAGAAAATTGGTCATGGTGGGACCTTGGATCCTGATGTGGTTGGCGTTTTACCTATTGCAGTTGGTAAAGCTACTCGCATGGTAGAGTTTATGCAGGATGAGGGCAAGGTCTACGAGGGGGAGATTACTATCGGCTATTCAACGACGACCGAGGATGCCAGTGGGGAAGTGGTCGCTGAGACACCCGTTTTGTTGCACTTGGATGAAGCTATTGTCAATGAAGCAATTGCTGATCTGACTGGGTCTATTACTCAGATTCCGCCTATGTATTCGGCTGTCAAGGTTGATGGTCGCAAGCTCTATGAGTATGCGCGTGCTGGTCAGGAAGTGGAACGTCCAGAACGTCAGGTGACTATTTATCAATTTGAGCGGACAAGTCCGATCTCTTATGAAGGATCATCTTGCACGATTTACTTTTCGTGTAAAATGCAGTAAGGGAACTTATATTCGTACCTTATCCGTTGACTTGGGAGAGAAGCTGGGTTATGCGGCCCATATGTCCCATTTGACACGGACTAGTGCAGCTGGTTTAGAGCTAGAAGATGCTCTTACCTTGGACGAAATTACTACAAAAGTGGAGGCTGGTCAGTTGGACTTTTCTCCATCCTCTAGAGATTGGAACAGGGGATCTTGTCAAAGTTTTCCCTAACTCCAGAAGAGGCTACAGAAGTCCGCTTTGGTCGTTTTATCGAGTTAGACCAAACAGACCAAGAATTGGCAGCCTTTGAAGGAGATACATTGCTAGCTATTCTAGAAAAAAGGGGCAATCTCTACAAGCCAAGGAAGGTTTTATGCTAGTCAAACTGGAGTGTGGGGATGGAATTGTTACCCATAATCTATCAAAATCAGACTATAAATTTGGCTAAAAATGTGATAGAATAGACGACGGATAAAAAAACGGAGGATAGCATGCAAAATAGACCAATCATTATCGGAGTGACAGGTGGTTCTGGTGGTGGTAAGACCAGTGTTTCAAAAGCCATTTTATCGCACTTTCCTGATGAAAAGATTTCCATGATTGAGCATGATTCATACTACAAGGATCAGTCTCACTTAACCTTTGAAGAGCGTGTCAAAACCAACTACGACCATCCATTTGCCTTTGATACAGACTTGATGATCGAGCAGATTAAGGAATTGTTGGCAGGGCGTCCGGTGGACATCCCGACTTATGACTATACAGAGCATACGCGGAGTAGCAAGACCTATCGTCAGGAGCCTCAAGATGTCTTTATCGTTGAGGGTATTTTGGTCTTGGAGGACAAGCGCCTGCGCGATTTGATGGATATCAAGATTTTTGTGGATACAGATGATGATGTGCGCATTATTCGTCGTATCAAGCGTGATATGGAGGAGCGTGGTCGTAGTCTGGATAGCGTGATTGACCAATATCTGGGTGTGGTAAACCCATGTACCACCAGTTTATCGAGCCGACCAAGCGTTATGCTGATATCGTCATTCCTGAGGGAGTCAGCAATACCGTTGCTATCGACCTTTTGACCACAAAGATTGCAAAGATTTTGGAAGAAGCGCGAAACAGTAAATAATCAGATGAGGAGGCCATGCCTCCTTTTTCTATTATGTGACTATTAGTCCGTCTCGCTCCGTTAGGTGCGAGACAAAAAAACCACCCGCTATGCGGGTGCGCGTCGAAGGTTATACCCCAAAAACTCCAAACGCGATACAATAAAGGTGTTCAAGCCATTGTAAAGCGAAAGGAGAAAATATGGCACAAAAGGCTCATAGTTTATCGCACACAAAGTGGCACTGTAAGTATCACATTGTGTTCACCCCTAAGTATAGACGAAAAGTGATCTATAATCAATATCGAAGTAGTTTAGGCGAAATATTTCATCGCTTGTGTAGTTATAAAGGAGTTGAAATTATAGAGGGTCACTTAATGCCAGATCATGTACACATGTTAGTCAGTATTCCACCAAGGATAAGTGTTTCGAGTTTCATGGGTTATTTAAAAGGAAAAAGTGCACTCATGATGTTTGACAAACACGCCAATCTCAGGTACAAGTTTGGGAATCGGCATTTCTGGGCGGAAGGTTATTATGTAAGTACGGTGGGACTCAATGAAGCCACAATTAAGAAATATATTCAAGAACAGGAAAAACATGATATAGCACTAGATAAATTGAGTGTAAAAGAATATGAGGATCCCTTTAGGGATAGTGGTAAGTAATACTAAAGCCTCTTTGAGAGGCAAGTGACGAGTCAAGAGCAATAAGGCTTGAACAACGTGAAAGCCAGCGTCTTTAGGCGCTGGCTGGTAATTTGGGCTTATAGCCCTGGGACAAACCACCCGTTTGACGGGTGGTCATGATTTTTCCTTTAGTTTCAGTAGGAAAAAGGTGATTTTTAAGCATGTTTTTGGTATAATAATACTCATGGAAAAGCAAGAAAATGAATAGTAGGTGGAGATGGAAAAGTATTTATCGGTAACAACTTTGACCAAGTATCTGAAAATGAAATTCGATAAAGACCCTTACTTGGAACGGGTCTATTTAACTGGTCAAGTTTCCAACTTTCGTAAACGACCTACTCACCAATATTTCTCCTTAAAAGATGACCATGCAGTTATTCAAGCGACCATCTGGTCAGGGATCTATCAGAAATTAGGTTTCGACCTGGAAGAAGGGATGAAGATCAATGTAATTGGGCGTGTGCAGGTCTATGAACCGAGCGGTAGCTACTCTATCATCATTGAAAAAGGCTGAGCCTGATGGGGTTGGGGCGCTTGCGATTCAGTTTGAACAACTCAAGAAAAAACTGACAGAAGAAGGTCTGTTTCAAGAACGCTTCAAGCAACCTCTTCCCCAGTTTGCTAAGCGAATCGGTGTAGTAACCAGTCGCAGTGGAGCTGTTATTCGAGATATCATCACGACCGTCAGCAGACGCTTTCCTGGTGTCGACATCCTTCTCTATCCGACTAAGGTGCAAGGTGATGGAGCTACGGAGGAAATTGCTAGAAATATTGCGCGTGCCAATCAACGTGAGGACCTAGATGTTCTCATCATTGGTCGTGGTGGTGGTTCCATCGAGGATCTCTGGGCTTTTAACGAAGAGATTGTGGTACGGGCTATTTTTGAATCCCGTTTGCCAATCATCTCTAGTGTGGGACATGAGACAGATGTGACCTTGGCAGATTTTGTGGCAGATCGTCGTGCTGCGACGCCAACAGCTGCAGCTGAACTGGCAACACCTGTAACCAAGTTGGATCTCCTGACCCATTTGCAAAATCAAGAAAAGCGGATGGCGACAGCAGTTCAGAATGTCCTGTCAAGAAAAAAAGAGGTTTTGAAAAAATGCAGTCAGTCAGTCATCTTTAGACAACCAGAGCGCTTGTATGATGGTTATTTGCAACGGTTGGATCAGCTGCAACTGCGATTAAAACAAAGTTTGCGAACACGGATTTCTGATAGCAAACAGTTAGTCCAAGCAAGGACGCATCAACTAGTCCAATTATCACCTGTTCCCAAAATCCAACGCTATCAGGATCGGCTTAGTCAGTTGGACAAGCTCCTACGCAGCCAAATGGCGCTGGTTTATGATGCCAAGGTTGCTGAGGTTAAGCGACTTTCAGAAGCCTTGCTGATGTTGGATACCAGTCGAATCGTGGCGCGTGGTTATGCTATTGTCAAAAAAGAAGAGTCAGTTGTGGATTCTGGTTGAGAAGTTGAATAAAAAAGACCAAGTGACGCTTTTGATGCGAGATGGTCAAGTAGAATTAGAGGTTAAAGATGTCAAAACAAAAGAAATTTGAGGAAAATCTAGCAGAACTGGAAACCATTGTCCAAAGTTTGGAAAATGGTGAAATCGCTCTAGAAGATGCAATTGCTGCTTTTCAAAAGGGCATGATCTTGTCAAAAGAGCTCCAAGCGACGTTGGACAAGGCTGAAAAGACCTTGGTCAAGGTCATGCAAGAAGACGGAACAGAAAGTGATTTTGAATGAAGAAGCAAGAAAAATTAGCTCTTGTCGAGTCTGCCTTGGAAGACTTTTATGGAGACCAGCAGTTTGCCTCTAGTTTGCGAGAGTCCGTTCTCTATTCCATTCATGCTGGTGGCAAGCGTATTCGGCCTTTTCTCTTGTTAGAAGTTCTGGAAGCCTTGCAAGTCGCTATTAAACCAGCTCATGCGCAGGTGGCCGCGGCCTTGGAAATGATTCATACAGGAAGCTTGATTCACGATGATCTTCCTGCTATGGATGATGACGATTACCGTCGAGGGCGTTTAACCAATCATAAGAAATTTGGCGAAGCGATGGCAATATTGGCAGGAGATGCCTTGTTCCTAGATCCCTATGCCTTAATAGCGCAGGCGGATTTGCCAAGTCAGATCAAGGTGGACTTGATTGCCAACTTATCCCTTGCATCAGGAAGTCTAGGCATGGTTGCAGGGCAGGTTTTAGATATGGAAGGCGAACACCAGCATTTGTCTTTGGAAGAACTTCAGACCATTCATGCCAATAAAACTGGAAAATTACTAGCCTATCCCTTTCCAAGCAGCTGCTATCATAGCTGAATTAGCGCCTGAAATCCAAGCAAAATTGAAAACTGTGGGTGAATTGATTGGGCTGGCCTTTCAAGTCAGAGATGATGTACTGGATGTGACAGCTAGTTTTGAGGAAATCGGCAAGACTCCACAAAAGGACTTGCAGGCTGAAAAATCAACCTATCCAGCCTTGTTGGGCTTGGAAGAGGCAATTGCCTTTTGTAACCAAACTCTGGATCAAGCCGAGGCTAAATTAGAAGAAATCGCCCAGCAAGTCAGCTTTGAAACAGCGCCGATTGTGAAAGTAGTAGAAAGTTTGAGAATCAATGGCTAAGGAAAGAGTGGACGTACTAGCTTATAAACAGGGTTTGTTTGAAACGCGTGAACAAGCCAAGCGCGGTGTTATGGCTGGGCTTGTTGTGGCTGTTCTTAATGGAGAACGCTTTGACAAACCAGGAGAGAAAATCCCAGATGACACTGAGCTAAAACTCAAGGGTGAAAAACTCAAGTATGTCAGTCGAGGTGGTCTAAAACTAGAGAAGGCCTTGCAGGTCTTTGATTTATCAGTGGATGGCGCAACCACGATTGATATTGGGGCCTCCACTGGAGGATTTACTGACGTCATGTTGCAAAATGGTGCTGAGTTGATCTTTGCAGTCGATGTTGGCACCAATCAGTTGGCTTGGAAATTACGCCAAGACCCGCGGGTTATCAGCATGGAGCAGTTTAATTTTCGTTACGCTGAAAAGACTGATTTTGAGCAGGAACCGAGCTTTGCCAGTATTGATGTGAGTTTCATTTCCCTCAGTCTGATTTTGCCTGCCTTGCATCGTGTCTTGGCTGATCAAGGTCAGGTGGTGGCACTTGTCAAACCCCAGTTTGAAGCAGGTCGTGAGCAGATTGGAAAGAATGGAATCATTCGAGATGCCAAGGTTCATCAAACTGTCCTTGAAGCTGTCACTGCTATGGCAGTTGAACAAGGTTTTTCAGTGCTTGGATTAGACTATTCACCAATCCAAGGTGGACATGGAAACATTGAATTTCTGGCATATTTGAAAAAGGAAGAGGGAGCAAGTAATCAAGTTGCCCCCGAAATAGAAAAAGTTGTAGAGAGAGCACATAGAGAATTTAAAGATGAATAAAAAAGAGAGACTTGAAAAAATTAGAAGATTTGTTACGGATTATCAGATCGGGACTCAGGAAGAAATCGTTGAGCATTTGAAGGAAGCAGGTATTTCTGCTACGCAAGCCACTGTCTCAAGGGACATCAGGAGCTTGGGATTGTTAAAATTCCTTTGAAGAACAACACCTATATCTATGAGTTGCCAAAATCAATCGTCAAAAGTTTGCAGTTGGCTGAGGACAATATTGTGAGTTCTGAGTTAATGGGAAATATGATCAACCTTGCTGTCATTCCTGGAAATACTATTTTTGTGAAGAGTCAGTTGGTTGAGGCATTCTCTGAACAGATTTTTAGCTGTCTAGCTGATGATGATTCTATCTTAATTGTAGCTAGAACAGCAGAGGCAGCTGAAGAAATTGTTGAACAAGTCAAAAAATGGTAGGTCAGTATGTTACTTGAAATTTCGATAAAAAACTTTGCCATTATTGAGGCGATTTCCCTCAATTTTGAAAAGGGTATGACTGTTTTGACCGGGGAAACGGGTGCTGGAAAGTCTATCATTATCGACGCTATGAATCTCATGTTGGGAGCTAGAGCAACGACAGACGTTATTCGTCATGGTGCACAAAAAGCAGAGATCGAGGGGCTTTTCTCAGTTGAAAATAGTCGTCTTTTACAGGAACTTTTTGATGAGCAAGGTTTAGAATTGGGTGATGAAATTATCATCCGTCGGGAAATTTTGCAAAATGGTCGTAGTGTTAGTCGCGTGAATGGTCAGATGGTCAATCTTTCTGTCTTGCGTGCTATTGGGCAACACCTTGTGGATATCCATGGTCAGCATGACCAAGAGGAGTTAATGCGTTCTCAACTGCACATCCAGATGTTGGATGAGTTTGGTGATGCAGCTTTCTTGGAGCTGAAGGAGACCTATCAGACGAGCTTTGATGCCTATCGCAAAAAGCGTAAGCAGGTTCTAGAAGTCAAGAAAAACCAGCAGGAACATAAGGCTCGTATTGAGATGTTGGAATTTCAAATGGCAGAGATTGAGGCTGCAAACTTGCAAGCTGGTGAAGACTTGGCTCTCAACCAAGAACGTGATAAACTCCTCAATCATAAAAATATTGCGGATACGCTGACCAATGCCTATAGCATGTTAGACAATGAGGAATTCTCCAGTCTTGCTAATGTCCGTTCAGCCATGAATGACATGGAAAGTGTTGAAGAATACGACCCTGAATACCGTGAAATTTCAAGTTCTCTGTCAGAGACCTACTATGTTTTAGAAGATATTACAAAGCGTTTAGAAGATATTATTGAGGACTTGGATTTTGATGGCAATCGCCTCATGCAGGTTGAAAATCGCTTAGACCTTATAAATACTATTACCCGCAAGTATGGTGGAACTGTGGACGACGTTTTGCTTTATTTTGCCAAGATTACGGATGAGTACAATCTCTTGACTGGAAATAACCTTTCTTCCGAAGATATGGAAGCAGAGCTCAAGAAATTGGAAGTTAATCTTGTTGATTTGGCAGGGCAGCTTGCATCAGCTCGCCATGACTTGGCCCAGCAGCTTGAGGCAGAGATTAAACAAGAGCTGCAGGATCTCTATATGGAGAAGGCACAATTTCAGGTTCGCTTTAGTAAGAGTAAGTTCAGCCGTGAAGGAAATGAAGCAGTCGAATTTTACATTTCCACCAACCCAGGTGAGGACTTTAAGCCTTTGGTCAAAGTTGCATCTGGTGGGGAATTATCCCGCCTCATGCTAGCTATTAAATCCGCCTTTTCTCGCAAAGAAGGTAAGACTAGTATTGTCTTTGATGAGGTGGATACGGGAGTTTCAGGTCGTGTGGCCCAAGCCATTGCTCAAAAGATTCATAAGATTGGTCAGCATGGTCAGGTTCTTGCTATTTCTCACCTTCCACAAGTGATTGCCATCGCGGATTATCAATTCTTTATTGAGAAGATTAGCGATGAGCACTCAACGGTGTCTACGGTTCGTCTCTTGACTTTAGAAGAGCGCGTAGAGGAAGTAGCTAAAATGTTGGCTGGGGAGAATGTAACAGAGGCGGCCCTTACCCAAGCTAGAGAATTATTGCAAACGAGGGAGAAATAAATGACAGACTATTATGTAATTGGAGATGTCCATGGAAAAGCAGGTATGCTGGAAGATCTTCTCAAAACCTGGGATGGTCAAACTCAGTTGCTCTTCTAGGGGATTTGATTGACCGTGGTGAAGACAGTCGCCGTGTTCTAGAAATGGTCAAGGATTTGGTCGACAATCATGGAGCTATCTGTCTATCAGGAAACCATGAGTATATGTTTCTGACTTGGCTCGATGACCCAGAAGAAAGCTATGACCATTATCGTCGCAATGGTGGAGATACAACCATTAACTCAATCCTAGGTCGTCCCTTGGATGCACCAGTTGATGGCGTAGAAGATGCCAAACGAGTTGCGACAGAAGCGGCAGACTTGGTCGAATTTATTCGTCAAATGCCATTTGTGGTAGAGACAGACAAGTATATCTTTGTTCATGCGGGTATTGACTTGACCTTGGATGATTGGCATGAAACGACTGATTACAAGAAAGTCTGGCTCAGAAAACCATTCCACGAAGCTGAAAATCATACTGGAAAAACCATTGTCTTTGGCCATACACCAGTTTATGGTTTGCTGAAGCAAGACCGAGGTTCTGCTGAGCTTTGGATAACAGAGGATGGCAAGATTGGCATGGATGGAGGGGCTGTCTATGGTGGTGTCCTTCATGGAATCGTCTTTACAGACCAAGGAATGACAGAACACCACTTTATCGAAAATGATGGCTTTATTGCCGAAGATTAGTACTCCTAGCAGGGTATGGTCTTGTCAAAATGTTAAAAACAATTTATAATTAATAGATACCCTGAAAGGAAGAGCATCATGAACTTAGAAGATTTGAAAAAACGACAGGAGAAGATTCGGAACTTCTCTATTATCGCCCATATTGACCATGGGAAATCAACGCTAGCAGACCGCATTTTGGAAAAGACGGAGACGGTTTCTAGTCGTGAAATGCAAGCCCAACTTCTGGATAGTATGGATCTTGAGCGTGAACGTGGGATTACCATTAAGTTGAATGCCATTGAGCTCAATTACACTGCAAAAGATGGCGAGACCTATATTTTCCACTTGATTGACACGCCAGGGCACGTGGACTTTACCTATGAAGTGTCGCGTTCGCTAGCTGCCTGTGAGGGAGCTATTTTGGTGGTCGATGCAGCACAAGGGATTGAGGCGCAGACCCTTGCCAACGTTTATCTAGCCTTGGATAATGATTTGGAAATTCTTCCTGTTATTAACAAGATTGACCTACCAGCAGCCGATCCTGAGCGTGTTCGTACGGAGATTGAGGATGTCATTGGACTGGATGCCAGTGAAGCAGTCTTAGCATCTGCTAAAGCTGGTATTGGTATCGAAGAGATTCTTGAGCAAATCGTTGAAAAAGTGCCAGCACCAACTGGTGATGTAACAGCTCCACTCAAAGCCTTGATTTTCGACTCAGTTTATGATGCTTATCGTGGGGTTATCCTCCAAGTTCGTGTCATGGACGGAGTTGTTAAACCTGGCGATAAGATTCAGCTCATGAGCAATGGAAAGACCTTTGATGTGACGGAGGTCGGAATTTTCACGCCGAAAGCAGTAGGGCGTGATTTCCTAGCCACAGGTGACGTTGGTTATATTGCGGCTTCTATCAAGACGGTTCAAGACACGCGTGTCGGAGACACAGTGACCCTAGCAAGCAATCCTGCGACAGAGCCACTTGATGGCTACAAGCAAATGAACCCTATGGTCTTTGCAGGACTTTACCCAATCGAATCGAACAAGTACAATGACCTTCGCGAAGCCCTTGAAAAATTGCAACTCAACGATGCCAGTCTTCAGTTTGAACCAGAAACATCTCAGGCACTTGGGTTTGGTTTTCGTTGTGGTTTCCTTGGACTTCTCCATATGGATGTTATCCAAGAGCGTTTAGAGCGTGAGTTTAACATTGACCTCATCATGACAGCTCCATCTGTTATTTACAAGATTAACCAAACTGACGGTGAGTCTATGGATGTGTCTAACCCATCAGAGTTTCCAGACCCAACCAAGATTGCGACTATTGAAGAGCCGTATGTCAAGGCGCAAATCATGGTTCCGCAGGAGTTTGTTGGGGCAGTTATGGAATTGGCTCAACGCAAACGTGGGGACTTTGTAACTATGGATTATATTGATGACAATCGTGTGAATGTCATCTATCAAATTCCACTTGCTGAAATTGTATTTGACTTTTTTGATAAGCTCAAGTCTTTGACACGTGGTTATGCAAGCTTTGACTACGAATTGTCAGAGTACCGTCCATCTAAGCTGGTCAAAATGGATATCCTTCTCAATGGAGACAAGGTGGATGCCCTTAGCTTTATCGTTCACAAGAACTTTGCCTACGAACGTGGAAAACTCATCGTTGATAAGCTCAAGAAAATCATACCTCGTCAACAATTTGAAGTACCAATCCAAGCAGCAATTGGGCACAAAATCGTGGCTCGTACGGATATCAAAGCCCTTCGTAAAAACGTACTTGCCAAGTGTTACGGTGGTGACGTTTCTCGTAAACGCAAACTTCTTGAAAAACAAAAAGCTGGTAAGAAGCGTATGAAAGCCATTGGTTCTGTCGAAGTTCCTCAAGAAGCATTCCTTAGCGTCTTAAGCATGGATGAAGAATAGAAATAGAAAACTAAACTCTTGGAGATTTTTCAAGAGTTTTTTCTATTTTTGATAAACGCAAGCTATCAAATACGAAAGCTGAATAAATGTAAAAATCAGATTATCATGTCTTCTTTTTATTATTTTTACGAATAGATAGATGAGTAGCAAAAGAAATGGAGTTGTATATGAAAATCACAAACTATGAGATTTACAAATTAAGAAAAGCAGGCTTGACCAATCAACAGATTTTAACTGTTCTTGAATATGACGAGACTGTAGAGCAGGAACTTTTGTTAGGAGATATTGCTGAAATCTCTGGTTGCCGCAATCCTGCTGTCTTTATGGAACGCTATTTCCAGATAGATGATGTGCAGTTGGAGAAGGAGTTTCAAAAATTTCCATCCTTCTCGATTCTAGACGACTGTTATCCTTGGGATCTGAGTGAGATTTATGACCCTCCAGCTCTTTTGTTTTATAAAGGGAATCTGGATTTACTGAAGTTTCCAAAGGTTGCTCTTGTAGGGAGTCGTTCTTGTTCCAGTCAAGGGGCAAAGTCGATCCAGAAAATTATCCAAGGTTTAGAAAACGAGTTAATCGTGGTTAGTGGATTAGCAAAAGGAATCGATACCGCTGCCCATATGGCTGCGCTCCAGAATGGAGGGAGAACGATTGCTGTCATTGGAACAGGATTGGATGTTTTTTATCCACGTGCTAATAAACGCTTGCAGGACTACATTGGAAATCATCATCTAGTGCTAAGTGAGTACGGTCCAGGTGAAGAACCCTTGAAATTTCACTTTCCAGCCCGTAATCGTATCATTGCAGGATTGTGTCGTGGAGTTATAGTAGCAGAGGCAAGAATGCGGTCTGGGAGTCTCATTACTTGTGAACGCGCGATGGAGGAAGGACGCGATGTTTTTGCCATTCCAGGAAACATTTTAGATGGCCATTCAGATGGCTGTCACCACCTGATTCAAGAGGGAGCAAAGCTGATTAGTAGCGGTCAAGATGTGCTGGCTGAGTTTGAATTTTAAGGAGAAATTGTTCATTCAGATAAACTTTTCTTCTATATATAGGAGTTAAGTCTTGACAGCTATAGAAAAATGGTTTACACTTTATAAAGTTTATTACTTTGAAAAGGTGTGATAGTGTGGCTACGGCAACAAAGAAGAAAAAATCAACAGTTAAAAAAAATCTAGTCATCGTGGAATCGCCTGCCAAGGCGAAAACGATTGAGAAATATCTAGGCAGAAATTACAAGGTTCTAGCCAGTGTCGGGCATATACGTGATTTGAAAAAATCCAGTATGTCGGTCGACATTGAAAATAACTATGAACCACAGTATATCAATATCCGAGGAAAAGGTCCTCTCATCAATGACTTAGAAAAAGAAGCTAAAAAGGCCAATAAAGTCTTTCTGGCGAGTGACCCGGACCGTGAAGGAGAAGCAATTTCCTGGCATTTGGCTCACATTCTCAACTTGGATGAGAATGATGCCAACCGTGTAGTCTTTAATGAAATTACCAAAGACGCAGTAAAAAATGCCTTTAAAGAACCTCGCAAGATTGACATGGACTTGGTCGACGCCCAACAGGCTCGTCGAGTCTTAGACCGCTTAGTAGGGTATTCGATTTCGCCTATTTTGTGGAAAAAGGTCAAGAAGGGCTTATCAGCAGGACGCGTGCAGTCTGTTGCCCTTAAGCTCATCATTGACCGTGAAAATGAAATCAATGCCTTCCAACCGGAAGAATACTGGACAATTGATGGTGTTTTTAAGAAGGGAACCAAGCAATTTCAGGCTTCTTTCTATGGTATGAATGGCAAAAAGATGAAATTGACCACTAATGAAGAAGTCAAAGAAGTCCTGTCCCATTTGACTAGTAAAGATTTTACAGTAGACCAGGTAGATAAGAAAGAACGCAAACGCAATGCGCCCCTACCGTATACGACTTCAACCATGCAAATGGATGCGGCTAACAAAATTAATTTCCGTACTCGAAAGACCATGATGGTGGCTCAACAGCTCTATGAAGGAATCAATATCGGATCAGGTGTGCAAGGTTTGATTACCTATATGCGTACTGACTCGACTCGTATCAGTCCTGTGGCTCAGAACGAAGCTGCAAGCTACATTAACGACCGTTTTGGTAGCAAGTATTCCAAGCATGGTAGCAAGGTCAAGAATGCCTCAGGTGCTCAGGATGCCCACGAAGCCATTCGTCCATCTAGTGTCTTTAACACACCTGAAAGCATCGCTAAGTACTTGGACAAAGACCAGCTCAAGCTCTATACCCTTATCTGGAACCGTTTTGTGGCCAGCCAGATGACAGGGCTGCTATCTTTGATACCATGGCTGTCAAACTCTCTCAAAAATTGGCGTTCAGTTTGCGGCAAATGGAAGCCAAGTTAAGTTTGATGGGTATCTTGCTATCTACAATGACTCTGACAAGAACAAGATGTTGCCAGATATGGCTAGTAGGAGATGTGGTCAAGCAGGTCAATAGCAAGCCAGAACAACATTTCACTCAACCACCTGCTCGCTATTCAGAGGCAACGCTTATCAAGACATTTGGAAGAAAATGGAGTTGGACGTCCGTCAACCTACGCTCCGACCATTGAAACCATTCAGAAAACGTTACTATGTTCGTTTGGCAGCCAAACGTTTTGAACCAACAGAGTTGGGAGAAATTGTCAATAAACTCATTGTTGAATACTTTCCCAGATATTGTCAATGTGACCTTCACAGCTGAGATGGAAGGAAAACTGGATGATGTCGAAGTTGGAAAAGAGCAGTGGCAACGGGTTATTGACGAATTCTACAAACCATTCTCCAAAGAAGTAGCCAAAGCTGAAGCTGAAATGGAAAAAATCCAGATCAAGGATGAGCCAGCTGGATTTGACTGTGAAGTTTGTGGCAGTCCGATGGTGATTAAGCTCGGTCGTTTTGGTAAATTCTATGCTTGTAGTAATTTCCCAGACTGCCGTCACACACAAGCAATTGTCAAAGAGATTGGAGTCGAGTGTCCAAGCTGTCATCAAGGACAAATCATCGAACGCAAAACCAAGCGCAATCGTATCTTCTATGGTTGCAATCGTTACCCAGAATGTGAATTTACTTCCTGGGACAAACCAATTGGCCGTGACTGTCCAAAATGCGGACACTTCCTTGTGGAGAAAAAAGTCCGTGGTGGTGGTAAGCAGGTTGTATGTAGTAATGGCGATTACGAAGAGGAAAAAATTAAATAAAATGCAGAGTCCTGAAAATGAATTTCAGGCTCTTTTTACTTGAAGCTTGACAAATTTCCCCCTTGTGTGCGAAACTAGAGGAAGAGTAATTTATCTAGGAGAAATTATGCGTATCATTTATCTCTGTATTGGCTTTATTTCACTGGCTTTAGCTGTTATTGGAGTTGTCCTACCACTTTTACCAACAACGCCCTTCCTTTTGTTAGCTATCGCTTGCTTTTCAAAATCTTCTAAGCGTTTTGAAGACTGGCTTTATCATACAAAGCTTTATCAGACCTATGTAGCTGACTTTCGCGAGACCAAGTCTATTGCGCGAGAACGAAAGAAAAAAATCATCGTATCTATCTATATCTTGATGGGGATTTCTATTTATTTTGCCCCTCTTTTGCCAGTCAAAATCGGTCTAGGAGCCTTGACTATCTTTATCACCTACTATCTCTTTAAAGTTATTCCTGACAAAGAATAGATAAAAATAGTAGTTATTTGCCTTGATAAAAATGAAAGCATATTTAAAACAATATGATATAATAAATTTAAAGAAAACATCAAGGAGAATCAAATGATTTACGAATTTTGTGCTGAAAATGTGACCTTGCTTGAAAAAGCGATGCAGGCTGGAGCTCGTCGAATCGAACTTTGTGACAATCTAGCAGTAGGAGGAACAACACCTAGCTATGGAGTGACCAAGGCAGCGGTTGAACTGGCAGCTAACTACGACACCACCATCATGACTATGATTCGTCCCCGTGGTGGCGACTTTGTCTATACTGATCTTGAAATAGCAATCATGCTAGAAGACATTCGTTTAACTGCACAAGCTGGAAGTCAAGGTGTTGTATTTGGTGCTTTAACTGCTGATAAGAAGTTGGACAAGGTTAATCTTGAGAAGCTGATTGCCGCATCAAAAGGAATGGAAATTGTCTTCCACATGGCCTTTGATGAATTGAGTGATGAAGATCAGTTGGAAGCTATTGACTGGCTCAGCCAAGCTGGTGTCACTCGTATCTTGACTCGTGCTGGTGTGTCTGGTGACTCGCTAGAGAAACGTTTCGCTCATTATCACAGAATTTTGGAACATGCTAAAGGTAAAATTGAAATCTTGCCAGGTGGTGGGATTGATTTGGACAACCGTCAAACCTTTATCGAACAGTTGGGCGTGACACAATTGCATGGAACTAAGGTTGTCTTTTAAAAAATAGAAAGGAACTGCTAGCTTTGGGTAGCAGTTTTCACTTATGTTTGAAATTTTTAAATCCTATCAGTTTAATAAAGAAAAAGCCCATGCCTATGGTTTTGTAGAAAATGAGGGAAGTCTGGACCTATAGTTTGCCAGATTTTTGCATGGAGACTTTGTCATGACATGTCTCCATCACTCCTGATAATGTGAGCTTTCAGGTTTTTGACCAGGAAACGGGAGATCTCTATCCTCAAGTTCATATGGAAAGCATGCGTGGGAGTTTTGTCGGAAGTGTCCGTGAGGCTTGTTTGGAGATTCTTTACCAGATTCGGAAGGCTTGCTTTGATGTACAGGATTTTATCTGCCCTCAGACTAAGCGTATCATGGATAAGGTTCAGGAAAAGTATGGTGATCCGTTGGAGTATCTGTGGGAAAAGTCGCCTGATACAGCTGTATTGCGTCATGAAGGCAATCAAAAGTGGTATGCTGTTTTGATGAGAATCCCATGGGATAAGCTGGAAAAGGGGAGAGAAGGGCTAGTCGAAGCAGTCAACCTCAAACACGACCAAGTAGCTGACTTCTTTTCACAAAAAGGCATTTATCCAGCTTTTCATATGAACAAACGCTACTGGCTTAGTCTGGCACTTGATGATAGTTTGCAAGATGAAGAAGTGATAGAACTCATCGAAAAAAGTTGGAACTTGACTGTGAAAAAATAAGGAAAGTTACTTGAGTTTTCAAATACTTTCAATTAGCAAAATATTCTTTACTGAAGAAATTTTCAGAAAATAATGGATTTTTTCTTGACAAGTGTTTTTAGCTATGCTAAAATACTAAACAAGATATCAAACGAAGGAGAAAGTCAAACATGAAAACAGCTAAGTTTAATCAATTTGCTTTGTTGTTGAGGTACTCGGGCTAGTGCAAAAGCATTAGTCCTGTTTGGCTTACCAAGCGGGAGTAAATCAACATCTCGCTTGGGCTTCTAAGCGAGATGTTTTTTTAAAACCACATTTGGAAAAGGGGAAATCTTATGCGTAAAGTTGAATTTTTTGATACAAGCCTTCGTGATGGGGAACAAACACCTGGTGTTAACTTCTCAATAAAGGAAAAAGTTTCTATTGCAAGACAGCTGGAGAAATGGGGAATTTCTGTAATTGAAGCTGGTTTCCGGCTGCTAGTCCAGATTCATTTATAGCCGTTCAAAAAATTGCTAGAGCCATGAAAAAAACTGCAGTGACAGGATTAGCTCGTTCTGTAAAATCTGATATTGATGCTTGTTATGAGGCGCTTAAGGATGCCAAGTATCCTCAAATTCATGTCTTTATCGCTACCAGTCCGATTCACCGCAAGTATAAGCTCAATAAGAGCAAGGAAGAGATTTTAGAAGCTATCAAGGAACATGTTTCTTATGCTCGTTCTAAGTTTGAAATCGTCGAATTCTCTCCTGAAGATGCGACTAGAACAGAGTTGGATTTCCTATTACAAGTCGTTCAAACAGCGGTCGATGCAGGAGCATCTTATATCAATATCCCTGACACAGTTGGCTTTACGACTCCAGAAGAGTTTGCACGTATCTTTGATCACTTGACTGAAAATATTAAATCAGATCATAAAGTTGTCTTTGGTGTCCACTGTCACGATGATCTCGGTATGGCAACTGCAAATACTTTGACAGCAATTAAACACGGTGCTGGACGTGTCCAGGGAACTATTAATGGTATCGGTGAACGCGCAGGTAATGTTGCTCTTGAAGAAGTAGCTGTTGCTTTAAAGATTCGTGAGGATTTCTTCCAAGCAACTAGTGATATTGTTTTGGATGAAACAATGAATACGTCTGAAATGGTTTCTCGCTTTTCTGGTATTCCAGTTCCTAAAAACAAGGCTGTCGTTGGTGGCAATGCCTTTTCTCACGAGTCTGGTATTCACCAAGATGGAGTCCTTAAAAATCCTCTCACTTATGAGATCATCACACCTGAATTGGTCGGTGTCAAGAGTAATAGCCTTCCACTTGGAAAATTGTCTGGTCGCCATGCCTTTGTTGAAAAACTAAGAGAATTAGCCCTAGATTTTACAGAAGAGGATATCAAACCACTCTTCGCTAAGTTCAAGGCACTAGCGGACAAGAAACAAGAAATCACGGATGCAGATATTCGAGCTCTGGTAGCTGGAACCATGGTTGAAAATCCAGAAGGCTTCCACTTTGATGATTTGCAACTTCAAACCCATGCAGACAATGACATTGAAGCGCTCGTTAGCCTAGCCAATATGGATGGTGAGAAAGTCGAATTTAATGCGACAGGGCAAGGTTCCGTTGAAGCGATCTTTAACGCTATCGATAAGTTCTTTAACCAATCTGTCCGCTTGGTGTCCTATACCATTGATGCTGTGACAGATGGAATTGATGCTCAAGCTCGTGTCTTGGTCACTGTTGAAAACAGAGATACCGAAACCATCTTTAATGCAGCAGGACTCGATTTTGATGTACTGAAAGCTTCGGCTATTGCCTATATCAATGCCAATACCTTTGTTCAAAAGGAGAATGCAGGTGAGATGGGGCATAGCGTTTCCTACCGAGACATGCCTAGTGTGTAAAGGAGAAGGCTATGACAAAGAAAATAGTAGCTCTAGCAGGGGATGGAATCGGTCCAGAAATCATGGAAGCTGGTTTAGCAGTTCTGGAAGTTCTAGCTTCAAAAACAGGTTTTGACTATGAAATAGACAGATGCCCCTTTGGAGGTGCAGGTATTGATGCTGCGGGGCATCCCTTACCTGATGAAACCCTCAAGGCATGTAGAGAAGCAGATGCTATTCTCCTTGCGGCTATCGGTAGTCCCCAGTATGATGGGGCGGCGATTCGGCCTGAACAAGGCTTGCTAGCTCTTCGTAAGGAACTCAATCTCTATGCCAATATTCGGCCTGTAAAAATCTTTGATAGTATCAAGCATTTGTCACCTCTCAAACCCGAACGAATTGCTGGTGTAGACTTTTTCGTGGTGCGTGAGTTGACAAGTGGTATTTACTTTGGGGATCATATCCTTGAAGAGCGAAAAGCGCGTGATATCAACGACTACAGCTACGAAGAAGTAGAGCGGATTATTCGCAAGGCATTTGAAATTGCAAGAAATCGGAGAAAAATCGTTACTAGTATCGATAAGCAGAATGTTCTAGCGACATCAAAACTCTGGCGGATAGTGGCTGAGGAAGTCGCGCAGGATTTCCCAGATGTAACCTTGGAACACCAGTTGGTGGACTCAGCTGCTATGCTTATGATTACCAATCCTGCCAAGTTTGATGTCATCGTGACGGAAAATCTTTTCGGAGATATCTTATCTGATGAATCAAGCGTTCTATCAGGCACACTTGGTGTCATGCCATCAGCTAGTCATTCTGAAAAAGGTCCAAGTCTTTATGAACCTATTCATGGTTCGGCACCTGATATTGCAGGTCAAGGAATTGCCAATCCTATCTCTATGATTTTGTCAGTTGCCATGATGCTGAGAGATAGCTTTGGACGTTATGAGGATGCGGAGCGTATCGAGCGTGCTGTTGAAGCTAGTTTAGCGGCTGGCATTTTAACAAGAGATATAGGAGGACAGGCTTCAACCAAGGAAATGACAGAAGCCATCATTGAAAGATTATGAAGATAAATGAAGGAATCACGCTTACCCTCTTGATTTGGAATTTGCTGGTTTTCTTGATTTATGGCATTGACAAATCCAAGGCAAGAAGAGGTGCTTGGCGCGTCCCAGAGAAAATCTTACTCATTTTAGCCTTTACTTTTGGTGGTTTTGGTGCCTGGTTGGCAGGAATCACCTTTCACCACAAGACTAGAAAATGGTATTTTAAAACGGTTTGGTTTCTCGGGATGGTGACCACACTAGTAGCCTTATATTTTATTTGGAGGTAATGGATGGCAGGAAAATCGATTTTTGATAAATTATGGGACCGCCATGTCATCACAGGAGAAGAAGGGCAGCCCCAACTCATGTATGTGGACCAGCACTATATTCATGAAGTGACTAGTCCCCAAGCTTTTCAAGGATTACGAGATGCAGGTCGCAGATTGAGACGACCAGACTTGACATTTGGAACCTTTTGATCACAATGTACCAACCGTCAATATCTACGATATTCGAGATGTGATTTCTAAGGCACAAATTGATAAGCTAGCTGAAAATGTTGAGGAGTTTGGGATTGAACATGCGGCCCACGGTTCTGAAAAACAAGGAATCGTTCACATGGTTGGACCAGAAACAGGACGGACGCAACCGGGGAAATTCATCGTCTGTGGAGACAGCCATACGGCAACTCACGGGGCTTTCGGAGCTATCGCCTTTGGGATTGGGACCAGTGAGGTTGAGCATGTTTTTGCTACCCAGACTCTCTGGCAGGTCAAACCCAAGAAAATGCTGGTAGAATTCACTGGTGTTCCTCAAAAAGGAGTCTATTCCAAGGATTACATTCTCGCCTTGATTGCCAAGTACGGCGTTGCTTGTGGTGTAGGCTATGTGGTGGAATATCGTGGGCAAGCGATTGATGCTCTGACCATGGAAGAGCGAATGACCATCTGCAATATGTCCATCGAGTTTGGCTCTAAGATGGGCATCATGAATCCAGATCAGACTACCTATGACTATCTCAAGGGACGGGAATGTGTTCCAGAAAGTTTCGAGGAAGCTGTGGAGGATTGGAAAACGCTTGTCAGTGATGAGGATGCTGTCTATGATAAGGTTATCCAGATGGATGTCTCTAGACTTGGCACCCTATGGTGACCTGGGGAACCAATCCTGCTATGGGCGTCGACTTTGACAGTAGTTTTCCCAGAAATTAAGGATATGAATGATGAACGAGCTTATCATTACATGGACTTGGAGCCTGGCCAAAAGCCAGCGGATATTGAACTAGGTTATATCTTTATCGGGTCTTGTACCAATGCTCGTCTCAGCGACTTGCAACTGGCTGCGCGATTTGTCAAAGGAAAGAAAATAGCTCCTAACTTAACTGCTATCGTGGTTCCAGGTTCTCGTCCTGTCAAACGAGCTGCTGAGAAGTTGGGCTTGGATAAGGTCTTCCTAGACGCTGGCTTTGAATGGAGAGACCCAGGTTGTTCTATGTGCCTAGGGATGAATCCCGACAAGGTCCCTGATGGGGTTCACTGTGCCTCAACCAGTAACCGCAATTTTGAAGACAGACAGGGATTTGGCGCTAAGACTCATCTCTGCAGTCCCGCCATGGCAGCGGCAGCAGCTATCGCAGGGCGTTTCGTAGATGTTCGGCAAATGCCAGAGGCCCAGTAAGGAGAGGATATGGAGAAATTTACAGTTTATACGGGAACGACCGTTCCTCTCATGAACGATAACATCGACACCGACCAAATCCTACCCAAGCAGTTTCTCAAAGTTAATTGATAAAAAAGGCTTTGGTAAGTACCTCATGTATGCTTGGCGTTATCTAGACGACAAGTATACTGAGGATCCAGACTTTGTCTTTTAACCGACCTGAATATCGTAAAGCCAGTATTCTCATCTCAGGGGATAACTTTGGGGCAGGGTCTTCGAGAGAACACGCAGCTTGGGCTCTAGCCGACTATGGTTTTAAGGTCGTGATTGCAGGTTCTTTTCGGGGATATTCATTACAATAATGAACTCAATAATGGCATGTTGCCTATTGTTCAGCCTAGGGAGGTTAGAGAAAAGCTAGCCCAACTCAAACCGACCGATCAGGTAACTGTGGACTTGGAACAACAAAAAATCATCTCACCAGTTGGAGAATTCACTTTCGAAATAGATAGCGAGTGGAAACACAAGCTCTTAAATGGTTTGGATGATATCGGTATTACTTTGCAGTATGAAGATTTGATTGCTGCTTATGAAAAACAACGACCAGCCTACTGGCAGGATTAGAAAAAATAGAAAAGGAACTATAGAACTATGACAAAACACATTCAATGGAACGGAACACTTTCACAAGAAGGCTATGACATTTTAAAAGGTGAGGGCGGATGTATCGTTTGCCCTACAAAAGTTGGTTACATTATCATGACTAGCGATAAGGCAGGTCTTGAACGCAAATTTGAAGCCAAAGAGCGTAACCGTAACAAACCAGGTGTTGTACTTTGTGGTAGCATGGATGAGCTTCGCGCTTTAGCACAACTCAAACCCAGAAATTGAAGCCTTCTACCAAAAACATTGGGACGAAGATATTCTTCTAGGTTGTATCCTTCCTTGGAAACCAGAAGCTTTTGAAAAACTCAAAGCATATGGTGATGGCCGTGAAGAACTCATGACTGACGTTCGTGGTACTAGCTGTTTTGTCATCAAGTTTGGTAAAGCTGGTGAACAGTTGGCTGCTAAACTTTGGGAAGAAGGCAAGATGGTCTATGCCTCATCAGCCAACCCATCTGGAAAAGGAAACCGTGGTAAGGTAGAAGGAATCGGAGAACGTATCGAAGGAGCAGTGGACCTTGTCATCGAAGCAGATGACTACGTGGCATCTATCCAACCAGACAAAACGATTGAAACTCGCTACGAGCAAGGTGTGATGGTCTCTATGGTCGATAAGGACGGAAAACTCATCCCAGAACAAGGTGGAGCACGTTCAACCTCACCAGCACCAGTCGTTATCCGTAAAGGGCTTGACATTGATAAAATCATGATGCACCTGTCAGATACCTTTAACTCATGGGACTACCGTCAGGGTGAGTATTATTAAGATAAAAAGAGTCTAGTGTTATGAGGGAATAAAACCCTCTACTCTGGGCTTTTTCTTTAGAAATTCTTTTCTTTTTTTATAGGATATGATATTCTATATATAAAATATATAGTTTTTTTATTCGAACATTATTATAAAAAGGAGTAAGATTTATGCTGAAAAGAAAAGTTAGTTTGGAAGATTTTTATGATTGGTACCAAGAAAATAAAATAAGATTAAGAGAAGATGCATCTAAATATAGTATTTACAATGAACAATTACGTGAAGAATTTCTTAAAGAGTGGCCACTTGATAGAATTTTAACCATGTCTATTGATGATTATGTTATTGGGAAAGGTGCTAAAAGTAATTCTTTTTGCTATAGTCTTGAGAGGGGTAAATACAAATCTTTATTTTTAGGTATTGGCGGAGGAGGCTCTTCAAAATTTGGTATTTATTGGAATGAGGATACCCAAAGCTATAAAAATCAAGCTAATAAAATCATTCCTATATCTGAATTGGAGCAACGTTTTAATAAACTAAAAAGAGATCTGTATCAGATTATTCAAATCGGTAGTAAACTTGATTTTGACAATCCTATATTTGATATGAAAAAGTCAACAAATGAATTTATTAGTCGTTCTGCTGTGGTGACAAAAACTACTTTTGTATTTATTCTGAGAATCCTTCTTTTTTAGGAGTAAATATGAATAGTCAAAATGAATTTTTGGAATAGGTTGATTCCCCAAAGCAATCAAGGAGGACCCTATCGTCAGAATCATGAGATTTGTAAACTGTTTTTCTAAAAACATATCCTGAACTAGAATCTTCAATGTTGGGTAGTATTTTATTTGAGTATTCAAAAGATTTTATAGACAGTGATGATAAGCTAGGAGAGAAAGAAATGTCTGAACAAAATAATATTCATCATCCCTTGAGTAATATCTTGTTACAATCCAAAAACTTCATTCTTCGAGGTGCTCCTGGCACAGGAAAAACTTATCTTGCTAAAGAAATTGCTAAAGAATTAACGAATGGCAACGAAGACCAAATCGACTTTGTACAATTTCACCCATCCTATGATTATACAGATTTTGTAGAGGGTTTGAGACCGGTATCAAATGGGGATGAAGCTATTGAGTTTAAGCTACAGGATGGTATTTTTAAAGATTTTTGTCAGAAAGCAAAAAAAGCCCAATTGATTGGAGGACAAGATAATTTTGATGAGGCTTGGGATTCTTACTTAGAATATATAAATGTTGCTGAAGAAAAAAAGAATATATAACAAAAAAACATCTTACTTATCTGTTAATAGTAGACAAAATTTGTCAGTAAATTATGATAGTGGTGTTCCAGGATGGTCACTACCTCGCAAATATGTTTACGAGTTGTATAAAGATAAAAATTATAATAAGCAAGAATACTACAAAAGTGGTGGAAAAACTGTCCTAGAAACATTGAGAAAGAGATTTGGTTTGAAAGACTATGTTTCCAACAGAAATTGATACTGATAAGAAATTCGTCTTCATCATCGATGAAATCAATCGTGGAGAGATTTCAAAGATTTTTGGTGAACTCTTTTTCTCTATTGACCCTGGTTATCGTGGTGAAAAGGGAAGTGTTTCTACCCAATATGCTAATTTACATGAGACTGATGAGAAATTTTATATCCCTGAAAATGTCTATATCATCGGAACTATGAATGATATTGACCGATCAGTGGATACCTTTGATTTTGCTATGCGTCGTCGTTTCCGTTTTGTTGAAGTTACTGCTGAAAGCCAACTAGGCATGCTAGATGATGCTCTTGGTGATAAGGCTGAAGAAGCTAAAGCGCGTCTAAGAAACTTGAATGCTGAAATTGAAAAAGTTCAGGAATTAAACAGTCATTATCATATCGGACCAAGTTATTTCCTTAAGTTGGAAGAAGTGGATTTTGACTATGAGTTACTCTGGTCTGATTACCTCAAACCTCTATTGGAAGATTACTTACGTGGTTCTTATGAGGAGGCCGAAACTCTGGATACATTGAAAAAAGCATTTGATCTGACAAATAACGAGCAAACAGTTCAGCAAGATACTGGTGATGATAATGCGGATAACTGATAATCATTATAAAATTGCTAGAGAAGATTTTGTCGCAGAATTTCCCAACCTAAGTCAAGCCCTTCTTGATAGAACACTGGATAACCTTTCTATAGAGGACAGTATCTTTATTTTCCCAAATGATTTAAAGAATTCTTCTGACTTAGAAAGGGATCAAAAAATCTTTGAAACTATCAATCAGGAAATTAAGACTGGAAATGTGATTGGTTTTCTGGGGTGTGGTCAGGAAAAATTGACGATTTCCTCTCGTTTTTCTGATGAAAGTAACGACCATTTTTTGCATTATCTCTTACAAAAGGTTCTCAATATCAATCTGACTAGTTTGGATGTCGATCTATCTCCTGAAGATAAACTCTATCAACTCTTGGTTTACCTCTTTCCCAAGTATCTGCAAGCTGCTCTCCGAAAAGGTCTTTATAAGGAATACCATAGATTTTTCCATAACGATAGTCATGTAAAGGGTGTACTGGATGTTGGAAATCATCTGAAAAAAAATCTCCCTTTTATGGGAAATATTGCCTATACAACTAGAGAGTTTACTTATGATAATCCACTCATGCAGTTGATTCGACATACGATTGAGTACATAAAGAATCAAAAAAGTTTGGAGTTCTGCTCGATAGTAATCGTGAAAATATGACAGAAATTGCGCGTGTAACTCCAGCTTATAAACTAGCTAATCGTGCCAAGATTATCAGAATGAATAAAATCAAACCCATCCGACACGCCTATTTCAGAGAGTATAGAAAATTACAGGAACTCTGCTTGATGATTCTGAGTAGAGAAAAGCATGGTCTTGGATCTCAAGCCCAAAAGGTACATGGTATTCTTTTTGATGTTTCCTGGCTTTGGGAAGAGTATGTTTATACCTTGTTGCCAAAAGATTTCATCCATCCACGAAATAAGGATAAGACAGACGGTATTTCAGTATTTTCTAATCGTGAAAGAAAAGTATTTCCAGATTTTTATGACAGAGAACGAAAGATTGTTCTAGATGCAAAATATAAAAAACTGGAGTTCACTGAAAGAGGGATTAACCGCGAGGACTTGTTCCAGCTGATTTCCTATTCTTATATTTTAAAAGCTGAGAAAGCCGGACTGATTTTCCCTAGTGTGGAGCAGTCAGTAAATAGTGAAATAGGAAAACTAGCTGGCTATGGAGCTCAATTGAAGAAGTGGTCTATCCAAATCCCTCAGAATGCCTCATCCTATAGTGCATTTTGTAAAATGATGGAAAATTCAGAAGAAAATTTTAAAGCGATTATTGATGAAGAAGAGGGAGAAAGTCTAATCTCTCCTCTTTCTCTTACTATTTATACAAGTAATTTCCGAACAATATGATTTGATTATTAAAAATATTTGACAAAAACTGTACTTTGGTTTATAATAAATCAAGGAAACGCGGGAAAAGGCGTAGGGATGCGCAAGCATGGGTAGGTCATTATAAAAGAAACGAGACATCGATATGTTAAATGAATTTCCAATTTTTGATTACGAAGATATTCAGTTGATCCCAAACAAATGTGTGATTAAAAGCCGTGCAGAAGCAGACACGAGTGTCACACTTGGAAATCACACTTTCAAACTACCTGTTGTACCAGCAAATATGCAGACGATTTTGGATGAGGATGTTGCAGAGCAACTGGCTAAAGGTGGCTACTTCTACATTATGCATCGTTTTGATGAGGCTGGGCGCATTCCCTTTATCAAACGCATGCACGATCAAGGGCTCATTGCTTCTATTTCAGTCGGTGTCAAGGATTACGAGTATGATTTTGTTAGTCAACTCAAGGCTGATGCTCCTGAGTATATCACGATTGACATTGCTCATGGACATGCGGATAGCGTGATTTCTATGATTCAACACATCAAGAAAGAATTACCAGACACTTTTGTCATTGCTGGTAACGTAGGAACACCAGAAGCTGTGCGTGAATTGGAAAATGCCGGTGCGGATGCTACAAAGGTTGGAATCGGTCCTGGTAAGGTTTGTATCACCAAAGTCAAGACTGGTTTTGGTACAGGTGGCTGGCAATTGGCTGCCCTACGTTGGTGTGCTAAGGCTGCGCGTAAACCGATCATTGCTGATGGTGGTATTCGTACTCATGGTGATATAGCCAAGTCTATCCGTTTCGGTGCCAGCATGGTCATGATTGGTTCCCTCTTTGCAGGACATATCGAAAGCCCAGGGAAAACGATTGAAGTTGACGGTGAACAATTCAAAGAATACTATGGTTCAGCTTCTCAATACCAAAAAGGAGCATATAAAAATGTGGAAGGTAAGCGCATCTTACTGCCTGCTAAAGGGCATTTGCAAGACACCCTTACTGAGATGGAGCAGGACTTGCAAAGTGCTATTTCCTACGCAGGTGGACGCAAGGTTGCGGACCTCAAACACGTTGATTATGTTATCGTGAAAAACTCTATCTGGAACGGGGATGCATCCCACTAATGGATGGATAGTCCACCCATAAAAAACTTGTTATTAAAGCAAATTTCTGTTATAATAAGACAAGTTTCCACCCTTAGTGTAATGGATATCACGTAAGATTCCGGTTCTTGAGATGGGGGTTCGATTCCCTCAGGGTGGATGTAAACAGCCTAAAAAAGCCTTATTTAAAGGCTTTTTTCTTTATATTGCCCCTAAAATTGAAAAGTTTGTTCTAAAAAATGCTCAAATCCCCTCTAGTCCCGTTTTAAAGTGACTCAGGGGGCTTTTTTTGATATAATAAAAGAGACTGTTATCAGTTAGAAAGAGGTTGGTATGAAAGAATTACAAACTGTACTAAAGAAGCGTTTTGCAATCGAATTTGCAGACAAAAACTTACTGGAAACGGCCTTTACTCATACGAGTTATGCCAATGAGCACCGCCTCTTAAAAATTTCACACAATGAGCGCTTGGAATTTTTAGGAGACGCTGTTCTGCAATTATTGATTTCAGAATATCTGTATAAAAAATATCCTAAGAAACCAGAGGGAGATTTGTCCAAACTCCGTGCTATGATTGTCCGCGAGGAGAGTTTGGCTGGTTTTTGCGCGTGATTGTCAGTTTGATCAGTTTATCAATCTAGGAAAAGGAGAAGAAAAGTCTGGTGGGCGCAATCGTGACACCATTCTTGGAGATGCCTTTGAAGCCTTTTTGGGAGCATTGCTTTTGGACAAGGATGTTGCTAGAGTAAAAGAGTTCATCTATCAGGTCATGATTCCCAAGGTTGAAGCAGGTGACTTTGAAATGATTAAGGATTACAAGACACACCTGCAAGAGTTGCTCCAGGTCAATGGCGATGTGGATATTCGTTATCAGGTGACCTCTGAAACGGGACCTGCCCATGACAAGGTTTTTGATGTAGAAGTTCTGGTTGAGGGCAAGAGTATTGGAAAAGGTCAAGGTCGTTCTAAAAAATTGGCAGAACAAGAGGCCGCCAAAAATGCAGTTGAGAAAGGGCTGGATTCATGTATTTAAAGGAAATTGAGATTCAGGGATTCAAGTCCTTTGCTGACAAGACCAAGGTCGTTTTTGACCAAGGTGTGACAGCTGTCGTTGGGCCAAATGGTTCTGGGAAGTCAAATATCACAGAAAGTCTGCGATGGGCCTTGGGTGAGTCCAGTGTCAAGAGTCTTCGTGGTGGCAAGATGCCCGACGTTATCTTTGCTGGGACCGAAAGCCGCAAACCACTCAATTATGCCTCTGTTGTCGTGACCTTAGACAATGAAGATGGCTTTATCAAGGATGCAGGACAAGTTATTAAGGTAGAACGCCATATCTATCGTAGTGGAGATAGCGAGTATCGAATTGATGGCAAGAAAGTCCGTTTGCGTGATGTGCACGACCTCTTCTTGGATACCGGTTTGGGTCGGGATTCCTTCTCCATCATTTCCCAAGGGAAGGTTGAGGAAATTTTTAATTCCAAGCCAGAGGAACGCCGAGCTATTTTTGAAGAAGCTGCTGGAGTTTTAAAGTACAAAACTCGAAGAAAAGAAACAGAGAGCAAACTGCAACAAACTCAGGACAACCTAGACCGTTTAGAGGACATTATCTATGAGTTAGACAATCAAATAAAGCCCCTTGCAAAACAAGCCGAGAATGCTCGTAAGTTTCTAGACTTGGATGGTCAACGCAAGGCTATTTACTTGGATGTACTGGTCGCTCAGATCAAGGAAAACAAGGCTGAACTAGAGTTGACGGAAGAAGAACTAACTCAGGTTCAGGAACTTTTGACTAGTTATTATCAAAAGCGTCAAGAGTTAGAAGAGGAAAATCAAAGTCTTAAAAAGAAACGCCAGGATCTCCAAGCTCAAATGTCCAAAGACCAAGGAAGTTTGATGGATCTGACTAGTTTGATTAGTGACTTAGAGCGAAAACTAGCCCTATCCAAACTGGAATCCGAGCAAGTAGCCCTTAATCAACAAGAAGCACAAACCCGTTTGGCGACTTTGGAAGATAAGAGAAAGGCTCTGAGTAAAGAAAAATCTGAAAAAGAAGCGAACTTGGAACAGTTAGAGGAAAGTCTAGCTGAAAACAACAAGGAACTCAATCGTTTAGAAGCGGAGTTGTTGGCATTTTCAGATGATCCTGACCAAATGATCGAGCTCCTGCGTGAACGTTTTGTTGCGCTTTTACAAGAAGAAGCGGATGTCTCAAACCAACTGACCCGCATCGAGAATGAGTTGGAAAACAGCCGTCAGCTGTCTCAAAAACAAGCAGATCAACTTGAGAAACTGAAAGAACAACTGGCTACAGCTAAAGAGAAGGCCAGTCAACAACAGGCTGAGCTTGAAACTGCCAAGGAGAAAGTTCAGAAATTATTGGCAGACTACCAAGCTAGTGCCAAGGAACAAGAGGAGCAGAAAGTTTCTTACCAAGCCCAGCAGAGCCAACTCTTTGATCGTCTAGACAGTCTCAAAAACAAGCAGGCTAGAGCCCAGAGTTTAGAAAACATCCTAAGAAATCATAGTAATTTTTATGCGGGTGTTAAGAGTGTTCTTCAAGAAAAAGACCGTCTTGGTGGGATCATTGGTGCAGTCAGTGAACATTTGACCTTTGATGTGCATTATCAAACTGCTTTGGAGATTGCACTTGGAGCTAGCAGTCAGCATATTATCGTAGAAGATGAAAACGCGGCAACCAAGGCGATTGATTTCCTAAAACGTAACAGAGCTGGTCGTGCAACCTTTCTTCCATTGACGACTATCAAGGCTCGTACGATTTCTAGTCAGAATCAAGATGCTATCGCAGCAAGTCCAGGATTTCTGGGAATGGCAGATGAGTTGGTGTCGTTTGATAAGAGACTAGAAGCCATTTTCAAAAACTTGCTTGCTACAACGGCTATCTTTGATACTGTAGAACATGCGCGTGCCGCAGCTCGCCAAGTTCGTTACCAAGTTCGCATGGTGACGCTTGATGGTACCGAATTGCGCACAGGTGGTTCCTACGCGGGGTGGTGCCAATCGTCAAAACAACAGTATTTTCATCAAGCCAGAGCTGGAGCAATTACAAAAAGAAATTGCTAAAGAAGAAGCTGACTTGCGGTCAGAAGAAGCGAGTTTGAAGACCTTGCAAGATGAGATGGCGGTATTGGCAGAAAGATTAGAAGCTATCAAATCTCAGGGTGAGCAAGTTCGTATTCAGGAGCAAGGCTTGTATCTTGCTTATCAACAAACCAATCAGCAGGTCGAAGAACTGGAAACGCTTTGGAAACTTCAAGAAGAGGAATTAAATCGCCTTACTGAAGGAGATTGGCAAGCGGATAAGGAAAAAAATGCCAAGAGCGCCTTGCTACTATTGCTAGAGAAAAGCAAAATTTGGAAGCTGAGATTGAAGAGATTAAGTCTAACAAAAACGCTATTCAAGAACGCTATCAAAACTTGCAGGAACAGATTTCTCGAGCGCGCTTGCTTAAGTCAGAACTGCAAGGACAAAAGCGGTACGAAGTGACTGATATAGAACGCTTAGGTAAGGAACTGGATAATCTGGATATCGAGCAAGAGGAGATTCAGCGTCTCCTCCAAGAAAAGGTTGATAATCTTGAGAAAGTGGATACGGATTTGCTAAGTCAGCAGGTGGAAGAGGCCAAAACTCAGAAAAACAAACCTCCAACAAGGTTTGATTCGCAAGCAGTTTGAGTTGGATGATATCGAAGGCCAGCTGGATGATATTGCCAGCCATTTGGACCAGGCTCGCCAGCAGAATGAGGAGTGGATTCGTAAACAAACACGTGCTGAAGCCAAGAAAGAAAAAGATCAGCGAACGCTTGCGCTATCTACAAGCTCAACTAACAGACCAGTACCAGATCAGCTACACTGAAGCTCTAGAAAAGGCTCATGAACTGGAAAATCTCAATCTGGCAGAGCAAGAGGTTAAGGATTTGGAGAAGGCTATTCGCTCACTGGGCCCTGTCAATTTGGACGCTATTGACCAGTACGAAGAAGTTCACAACCGTCTGGACTTCCTCAATAGTCAACGAGATGATATTTTGTCTGCGAAAAACCTGCTCCTTGAGACCATCACAGAGATGAATGATGAGGTTAAGGAGCGCTTCAAATCAACCTTTGAGGCTATTCGTGAGTCCTTTAAAGTAACCTTTAGACAGATGTTTGGCGGTGGTCAGGCAGACTTGATATTGACTGAGGGCGATCTTTTAACAGCTGGTGTGGAGATTTCTGTTCAACCACCAGGCAAGAAAATCCAGTCTCTCAACCTCATGAGTGGTGGTGAAAAAGCCCTATCTGCTCTGGCTCTGCTCTTCTCAATCATCCGAGTTAAGACTATTCCTTTCGTCATCTTGGACGAGGTAGAGGCGGCGCTGGACGAAGCTAATGTTAAACGTTTTGGGGATTATCTCAATCGTTTTGACAAGGATAGTCAGTTTATCGTCGTGACCCACCGTAAAGGGACCATGGCGGCAGCGGATTCTATCTATGGAGTTACCATGCAAGAATCAGGTGTATCTAAGATTGTTTCGGTTAAGTTAAAAGACTTGGAAGAAACAGTAAACTAGTTACCAAACGATAGCATCTCTTAGGAGGTGCTATTTTTTAAAACTCATAGCTTGAATTGTCTATCAAGGTCAGTTCAGGCGCAAAAAACGACATTTGGGATTTCCTCTTAGCGAAAAGGCTTTCTCTATGATATAATAGTTTCATGATTACAACAGTACCTATTAAGAACGAAAAAGACATTGCAGTACCGGGAAAAACAGTCCTTGTACTTGGTTATTTTGATGGCATCCACAAGGGGCATCAGAAACTTTTTGAAGTAGCTAGCAAGGCTTCAATGAAGGATTATCTGCCAGTTGTCGTGATGACCTTTACAGAGTCACCAAAACTTGCCTTACAACCTTACCAACCTGAGCTCATGCTCCATATCGTCAATCATGAGGAACGGGAGCACAAGATGAAGTGGCACGGAGTAGAGGCTCTTTTCTTACTGGACTTTAGTAGCAAATTTGCTAGTTTAACGGGTCAAGAATTCTTTGATACCTATGTTCGAGCTTTAAAACCAGCTATTATTGTAGCAGGATTTGACTATACTTTTGGCTCGGATAAGAAAACTGCGGATGACCTGAAGGATTATTTTGATGGAGAGATCATTATTGTTCCTCCGGTCGAAGACGAAAAGGGCAAGATTAGTTCTACACGGATTCGTCAGGCAATTCTTGATGGAGATGTAAAGGAAGTCAATCATCTGCTCGGCACTCCGCTCCCATCTCGTGGAATGGTCGTTCATGGAAATGCTCGTGGGCGGACTATTGGTTATCCAACAGCCAATCTGGTCCTAAGAGACCGAACTTACATGCCAGCGGACGGTGTTTACGTAGTCGATATCGAAGTGCAACGTCAGAGATATCGTGGAATGGCGAGCGTTGGCAAAAATGTCACCTTTGATGGAGAAGAACCACGTTTTGAAGTCAATATTTTTCGACTTTTCAGACGATATTTACGGTGAGACAGTCATGGTCTACTGGCTGGACCGTGTTCGCGATATGGTCAAATTTGACTCCGTAGAGGAACTGGTAGACCAACTCCAGAAAGACGAAGAGATTGCTCGAAACTGGAAGGATGGAGAGTAAGAGTTTGCTATCAATTCGAAAGAGTAGATAGAATGAAATTCATATAATGGACAAAAAAAGTAGCCTTTGCAGGCTACTTTTTATTAAAACACGCGATATACATAAGGATTTTCTGGTTTGTCTACTTTTGTGAAACTCTCAACTTCCAGTGTTGGGAGTTTTTGTTTGAGTTCTTTATGGTAGTGGAGGGTCAGGGTTCCTATAGCGGTAATCCAGGTATTGTCAGGATACTGGCGTGAGTTTCCCTTGGTCAAGAGTCCATATACTCCAGAGTCGGCTATACAGTGGATGATTCCAAAGCGAAAGAGGAACTGGCTATCTGGATGGCTAGGATCGTTATAAACAAAGCCTGTAAACTTTATTTTTCTTTTCCTTCAAACTCTTGAGGATAGTCATAGAGAACTTCCATGACCTCCATATAGTTTTCATCTGTAACCTGAATGGTTGATTGGGAGAGGTATTTATCAGCTGTAGCCCTCATTTCCTTTTCATAAGCAGATTTGGAAAAATAGGTACTGGTATCGGGTTTGAGGTATTGACTAGATGTACCTTCGCTTGCCTGAATAGCTGTGTCGATTCCCTCAGAGAGTGGGAAATGATAGCCTTTGGCAGATACGGTTCTTGAGTCCAAACTTACTGTGGGAAAGGCAACTCCAATCAAGAGAGGTAGAGACAGTAAAAGGAGGCTGATTTGTCTAGCTCGACGACTTTCCATATGGCTGTGAGAGTTGATTTTTTTAATCCAGATGTAGAATTGGACCAGAGACAACAGAAGAGAAAGGACCATAGAAATATAGATTAGATAGGAATAGTGGAGGTTGATGTAGTGGTTGAGCTTGCCAGATAGCTGTAGATACAGAGTTAGGACAAAATAGCCCAATAGAATGATAAATCGAATCATAACATCACCCCCATCATGTAAGAATAAAGTAAGACAAGCAGAGTCACGATGCCCGTGAATTGCCAGATGAAGCGCGCTTTGAGATAGTGTTTCATCATGAGGAGATTTTTGATATCAAGCATGGGGCCAATGACTAGAAAAGCAAGGACTGGCGCTAGGCCGAAGCTCGAGAGGAGAGAAGCTCCGATAAAGGCGTCCGCCTCGCTACAAAGTGAAAGGAGAAAAGCAAGAAACATGAGCAAGAGAATCGCAAGGACTGGACTAGCACTGATAGAGGTCAGGATCCGAGTCGGGACATAGACCTGCACGATAGCTGCAAAGAGACAGCCAAAGGCCAAGTAACGCCCCATATCGAAAAATTCATCAATGGCCTGTATAAAGACCTGAAAGACTTTTCTAGCAGGAGTCAAGTGTGAAAAATCATGTTCATGACAAGCAATAGGATTCTCTTTTTGAATGGGTTCCTTCCAGAAAAATTCTAGAAAAATTCCTAACATCAATGCGACTAAAATCGCTCCCAGCGCTCGCAAGAAGGCAAGTTTTATTGAATTGCCAAAGGCAGAATAGGTAGCGAAAAGAACGATGGGATTGATGATAGGAGCAGTCACCAGAAAAGGAACGGCTGTGTAGCTGGGGACTTTCTTTTCCAAAAAACGATTGATAATCGGAACGATTCCACACTCGCAGGATGGGAAGAGAAAGCCAATGAAGGTACCAAAAAAGATTCTCCCCCAACGATTGCGAGGGAGAAACTCAGTGACTTTATCTGGTGTGATGTAGACTTCAATCCAGCCGGAAATAATACTACCAATCAAAACAAAAGGAAGGGCTTCAATGATGATGGAGAGAAAAATAGCCCCCGCTTGTAATACACTAGGAGGAAGAGATTGGAAAATTGTCATCTATTTTTTCTTCTCAACTTTTTCTTTTTTATCATTGTCATCTGGAAAAGTGACCTGTGTTAAGTCAGGAAGTTTGGCAAACTCTTCAAACATCTTGTCCAAGTCATCAGTTTTTGTAAATTTAACAGCCATGGGCTTACCTCGTTTCTAAATGTTACCTCTATTATACTATTATTTTGCGGAAAAGCTTGTATTTTAATATGTTACATTCACGAGTTTAACATTTGCTTCTCAGAAAGCTTATGAATGAGCAATAAAAAGAGGTTGAGATAAAAATCTAACCTTAAATATAAAAAGCGAACAAATTAATTTTTCTGAGAATCTGAATTCAGCATTGTTCGCTTTTTTTCCGATTTATTGATTTTAATAATTTATACTACAGAATAGCTAAAGGTAAAATTCCTTTTTGTCGCAGACTCTTCGGTATTACCAACCTAAGTAACCATCGCCTTTAGAATCACTATTATCTCCACCAAATCCATGCTCGGTATTCCAGTCAGAAACAGCTTTATTTGTTCGATGTATATCCTCAATAGATTCCTCTATATTGTTGTACGACGGAGTGGGTGGTGTATAAATTTGTTCTGCATGAGCAGGTTCAGAGTATGAAGGTGGGGTATAGGATGATGCAGGTGTATTGTCATAAACGTAACTTTCCCCACCGCTATTAGAAGATGGAGTGTTGGTATGCTCTGCTTCTTCTTGTTTTGTATTATCTGGAATTGACTTATCAGACGTAGTAGCAGGTTCCGATTTTGTTATCGCAGTCTTATCGTTCTTACTTACAATACTTGACGTGTTTTTCGTAGTACTAGTTGTCTTAGTCTCCTGATAAGAAGAATTGTTTGAGGATCCATCTTTTATCGCATCACGTTGTTTATTTGAGGATGAGGCAATAATAGTTACAAGGATAATAACTGTAATTAAAATAGCTCCAATTATGCTATAAGTTAATTTTTGTTTTTGCTGTTTGGATTTCATGATTAACCCTCGTATACTACTATATTCATTAAGTTAAATATAGCAAAGAAGATTTATTTTGTCAATCATGCTAGCTACATAAAGATATATATAGATTTTAATAATGTTTGATTATTTAAGTCTTACCTTTTTAAGATTGGTCTTATGGTATAATAGGTTTATGGATAAAAAATATGAAAAAATCTCCCAAGATTTGGGTGTAACCTTAAAGCAAATCGATACTGTTCTAAGTTTGACGGCTGAGGGGGCGACAATTCCCTTTATCGCGCGTTATCGGAAGGACATGACTGGTAGTCTGGATGAGGTGGCGATTAAGGCCATTATCGACCTGTATAAAAGTCTGACAAATCTCAACGACCGCAAGGAAGCTGTCTTGGCTAAGATTCAAGAACAAGGCAAGCTGACCAAGGAACTGGAAGAAGCTATTCTGGCAGCTGAGAAATTAGCAGACGTAGAAGAACTCTATCTACCTTTTAAAGAAAAACGTCGGACCAAGGCAACCATTGCCCGTGAAGCTGGACTCTTTCCTCTTGCTCGCTTGATTTTGCAAAACGTAGCTGACTTAGAGAAAGAGGCTGAGAAGTTTGTCTGTGAAGGATTTGCGACTGGTCAAGAAGCCTTAGCTGGAGCAGTTGATATTTTGGTAGAAGCCCTATCTGAAGATGTCAATCTACGTGCTATGACCTATCAGGAAGTGCTGAGACACTCTAAAATCACCTCGCAGGTCAAAGATGAGAGTCTTGATGAAAAACAAGTCTTTCAGATTTATTATGATTTTTCAGAGACAGTTGGCAACATGCAGGGCTATCGAACCTTAGCCCTCAATCGTGGGGAAAAATTAGGTATCTTGAAAGTTGGATTTGAACATGCGACAGATCGTATCCTATCTTTCTTTGCTGCTCGTTTTAAGGTTAAAAATGCCTATATTGATGAAGTGGTTCAACAGTCAGTTAAGAAAAAGGTCTTGCCTGCTATTGAGCGACGTATTCGGACAGAATTGACTGAGAAAGCGGAAGAAGGGGCTATCCAACTCTTTTCTGACAACCTGCGTAATCTCCTCTTGGTTGCTCCGCTGAAAGGGCGCGTGGTTTTAGGATTTGATCCTGCCTTTCGTACAGGTGCCAAGCTGGCGGTAGTTGACGCGACGGGGAAAATGCTGACAACACAGGTCATCTATCCTGTTAAACCAGCCTCTGCTCGTCAGATTGAAGAAGCTAAGCGAGACTTAGCCGACCTGATCTGTCAATACGGTGTGGAAATTATTGCCATCGGAAATGGAACTGCCAGTCGGGAAAGTGAAGCCTTTGTGGCGGAAGTTCTGAAAGATTTTCCTGAAGTCAGCTATGTTATCGTCAATGAGAGCGGTGCTTCTGTCTACTCTGCCAGCGAACTTGCTCGTCAGGAATTTCCAGAATTAACCGTTGAAAAACGCTCTGCGATCTCAATCGCCCGTCGTTTGCAAGATCCCCTTGCCGAATTGGTCAAAATTGATCCCAAGTCAATCGGTGTCGGTCAATACCAGCACGATGTTAGCCAAAAGAAACTATCTGAGAGTCTGGACTTTGTCGTTGATACCGTAGTTAACCAAGTCGGTGTCAATGTCAATACAGCCAGCCCAGCTCTTCTTTCCCACGTAGCTGGACTCAATAAAACCATCTCTGAAAATATTGTTAAATACCGTGAAGAAGAGGGAAAAATTACTTCACGCGCTCAAATCAAGAAGGTTCCTCGTCTGGGTGCCAAGGCCTTTGAACAGGCAGCTGGTTTCCTCCGTATCCCTGAAAGTAGCAATATTCTTGATAATACTGGAGTACACCCAGAGAACTATGCTGCGGTTAAGGAGCTCTTCAAACGCTTGGACATCAAAGACTTAAATGAAGAAGCGCAAAATAAGCTTAAATCCCTTTCTGTCAAGGAAATGGCGCAAGAGCTAGACCTTGGACCAGAAACCCTTAAAGATATTATTGCAGACCTTCTCAAACCAGGTCGTGATTTCCGTGATTCTTTTGATGCTCCAGTTCTCCGTCAAGATGTCTTGGATATCAAAGACTTAAAAGTCGGCCAGAAGCTGGAAGGTGTGGTTCGTAATGTCGTTGACTTCGGTGCCTTCGTTGATATCGGGATTCACGAGGACGGCTTGATTCATATTTCCCATATGAGTCGTAAATTTATCAAACATCCCAGCCAAGTGGTGTCAGTCGGAGATTTGGTAACGGTTTGGGTTAAGAAAATCGATACTGAACGTGAAAAAGTCAATCTGTCGCTCCTCGCTCCAGATGAATCTAACTGAGTACGTTCAGTCTGTTTCACTAGAAGACTTTGGTAGACCTTTCACGCACCAAGCCCAGTGGAATTCTCGTCTGCGAACGACAGGTGGACGATTTTTCCCCAAGGATGGGCATTTGGATTTTAATCCCAAGGTTTATCAGGAACTAGGTTTGGAAGTCTTTCGCAAAATCGTGCGCCATGAACTCTGTCACTATCACCTTTATTTTCAGAAAAAGGGTTATCGCCATAAGGACCGAGAATTTAAGGAACTGTTGAAAGAAGTGGATGGACTGCGCTTTGTACCACCTTTGAAAACACAAACTCAAATTCCCTACCTAGTCTATCAGTGCCAAACCTGCCAGCAAAGTTATCAGCGCAAGCGAAGGATTGATACCAAACGCTATCGCTGTGGCGTCTGCCTTGGCAAACTCGTCATCATAAATCGGCCTAAGGACTGATGTTGATAGTTCTGATTTATGCTATACTACTTGTAAGAATACCGAAAGAGGAAACAATCATGAATACAAAATTTTATAAAATGAGACGAAATCGTATGGTGTCAGGAGTTTTAGCTGGGCTATCAGACAAGTGGAATTTTGATGTAACCCTAGTCCGCTTTCTCTTCGCCATTTTTACCGTGGCAAATTTTGGAATTGGTGTGGTAATCTACATCATACTTGCCTCTATCCTGCCAACTAAGGAAGAAATCGAAGCCGAAATGTATGGCACTGGCCCACGCAAACGCAAGGAAGCCCAAGCCATTGAAGACAATGATGGTTGGTTTTGGTGATAATAGTAGAAGCATGAACTTCGTCCAAGAGGACGAAGTTTTTTAAACTTGTCAGATCAAATCCTTAAATGGTATAATAAGCGTATAAAATGATTTTGATTATTATTGTGAAACATGCCAAAGCATTGAAAACAATACATAGCAATAAGAAATCATAATAATAAATTCAAGTATAATATGGGGGAACTTTATGTTTGAACAAAATACAACAAAAATTAATTATTGTTTGTGATGATAAAACAGTTGGATATGGAAATTATCTACGACAACTTGTAAGTATTAATGATGATGAAGGTGATGAAATTGTAGGAACTAAAGATGGTTCAATAAAAGTAAGTGTTTGGTTGGAAAAACATTATCTTGATAATATGTCTACAATTTCTTCTAACGAACATGTGCTTTTTATTGGCGAAAACCAAACAAGTAAGAATGAAATACCTAGTATGGATGTAAAGTTCGATAAATTCGGAATGAAATACGGTTGGTTAGGTAAGCGTGGCATGATGCTAGTCTCAGATGTTATTAGTCAACCAGAAATGTATGATGAATTTGTTGAGTTTTGTCGTGGTTATAAGTCTGACTTTGAAAAGATAGAATTTTCAAAATCACTTCCAGAGCAGGCGTTCGATGCAGTAAATGGGGTTGTAGGAGGGAATACAGCAGCTTTAATAGCTGGTGGTGCACTTCTAGGTTTTTTGGCACCTGGTATTACATTGGCTACTGGTGCAGTGTTAGGTGTTACTCAATTTCTTACTGGAACGGATAGAGAAAAAGTCATGGATCAACAGTACAGAGGATTGACAGCGATATTATACATGGATGGATTATCTGAATTCTTGGAGGGATAAAGAATGAAAGCCTTTAAAGAGGGATATGAATTCTTTGAGCAGAACGCAGGTAATTTTGCAGGACATGCTGCTGGAGTATATTATATAGACGCTGTAGAATCAGAGATAAAGAAGTTGGTGAATAATCTAAATGGCTTCGAAACAAATGGTGCAAGTATAGATACACTAAAGGGAGATGTTGCTGAGTTTTGGCATGCTGGGACTTTTAATATTAATGCAGCTATTAATTCTTCAAAAAACAGAGTACAAGTTGATCGTAGCCATGATTTTGGTTCTGCTGATATTACGGGAGTAAACTTCGATGCTAAGTTTGGTTTAAAATATTATAAAAACGGAGCATCCAGTGCAGAACAACAAGCAAAGAGTATTTTTCAACGTTTTAGCGAATATAAATCACAAGGTGGGAAAGAAGGTTTAGATTTATATTTGGAGAAGAGAGGATACTCAGCAGACACAATTTTGAGTGATTCAGTTTATACAGGGCAGTATAGAGTAATTCCATCAGATCAGCTAAAAAGAAGCGACTATGTTTTTAGAGCGAAAAAAATAAGAGAAGAAGCTGTAAAGCGACCGGAGCAAGTTCATCGCTATGAAGAAACTCTAAAATTACTCAGTGATAAAGTTAAAGATAATAAGGGAATGAATCGATTGCTTTGTCGGAACAGGAAGCACGTGAACTTGCAAGATTGTCTAAAGAGGGTGGAGTAAATTCTGAGGATTTACACTTAACAACTGAAGAGCTTTATTAAATATACTAACATATTAAAGCGATCATGCAAAGCAGGATTGACAGCTGCCACAATATCAATGGTTTTGCGAGTTGCACCTGAAATATGGAATGCCATAGCTTATCTAATTAAAAATGGAGAAATTGAAGAAGGTCAATTTAAAAAGATAGGATTTGCAGCGATTACAGGTGCAGGCGAAGGATTTGTAAGAGGTACAGTTTCAGCAGCAATTACAGCAAGTTGTAAGGCAGGATTATGTGGTAGAGCGATGAAATCTATTGATCCGTCGGTAGTTGGTGCAGTGACTGTATTAGTGATGAATTCCATGAAAAATTCATATCAAGTAACTACCGGAAACATGAGCAGGTCTGAGATGATTAATGAATTAATCAAAGAAATGTTTGTAACAACATGTGCTTTATCTATGGGTTCTGTGAGTCAATCTCTAATTGAAATACCTGTGCTAGGATACATGATCGGTAGTTTTGTGGGGGCGGTAGCTGGTTCTGTAATTTACTCTTCAATATATAATCCAGTACTATCGTTTTGTGTTGATTCAGGATTTACTCTATTTAGTTTAGTAGACCAAAATTACGAGTTGCCAGAAGAAGTATTAAAAGAAGTAGGAATTGAAGTTTTTGAATATGAAAAGTTTGAATACGAATCGTTTGAATTTGAGAAGTTTGAATACGAGCGATTTGAATATGAACAATTTGAGTATGAGAAACTTCATACGATATTCCTAAGAAGAGGAGTTATAGGTGTAAATTGTGTAGGATATTTATAATACTTGGATTGGATGTCTTTTATAAGTACGAGTATATTTATAATTATATAAGACAATTTATTTCTATCCGAAATTATTTTTTTAAGTTAGATCAGTCAATAACTATTAAATGATAAAAACAGGACCACGCAAACGTAAGGAAGCCCAAGCCATTGAAGACAATGATGGCTGGTTTTGGTGAGTAAATCTACGGTAACAAAAGTTTTGCAACGATACTACAAGAGAAAAGAAGGCAGTAGCATGCTTAGGAAATACTTTAAAAACTATAAATGGACGGACGTGTTCTGGATTCTATTTATTTTGATTACTAGTTTTCTATCAACCAATAATTACTTATACCACTTAACGAAACAGGATTTTTCAGAAGAAGGTTGTCTTTTAGCAATTCCTTTGTTTCTTTTTCATTTTCTCTTCATTGATAAATTCATCATTTCTAGACGAGATCAAAAAGCTGATTAACTTTTAACCCTTGTATCCGCAAGGGTTTTCTTCTTGCCTTTCTTTTATGGTAAAATATTGATAGCGAAATTGCTTGATTTTTTCAATCTTACAAAAATGTAAGATTAAAGTCTCTTTTGTAAGGTTAGGTTATGGCAGGCTACCTTTTTTTGCGATAAACTAGACTCATAAAGAACAAAGGAGCAAAACCATGAAAAGAATTTCACAAAAGAAAACAAGAAAACCAAGTCAAAAAGATATCGAGCGTGTTCAACTGGGATGCGCTATGATGCAAGCACAGTTTCAAATGATGGGATATTAAGAAGGAGAAATCATGACACTTTTAGATGTAAAACACGTTCAAAAAATCTACAAAACACGTTTCCAAGGAAACCAAGTAGAAGCACTCAAAGATATTCACTTTACCGTAGAAAAGGGTGACTACGTTGCCATCATGGGTGAGTCTGGTTCAGGAAAGTCAACCCTGCTCAACATCCTAGCTATGCTGGATAAACCAACTCGTGGGCAGGTTTACCTGAATGGAACAGACACAGCCACTATTAAGAATTCACAGGCTTCTAGCTTCCGTCGTGAGAAGTTGGGATTTGTCTTCCAAGATTTTAACTTGCTAGATACCTTGTCTGTTAAGGACAATATATTGCTTCCGTTAGTGTTATCACGAAAACCTATCACAGAGATGATGAAGAAATTGGTAGTGACAGCTGAAAATTTGGGCATCAACCAATTGCAAGAGAAGTACCCTTACGAGATCTCAGGGGGTCAAAAACAGCGGGTAGCAGTAGCACGCGCCATCATCACTGAACCTGAAATTCTCCTTGCGGATGAGCCAACAGGAGCCCTTGACTCCAAGTCATCTGCAGCCCTACTCGATGTATTTGATGAAATCAATGAACGCGGCCAAACCATTCTCATGGTAACCCACTCAACGGCAGCAGCCAGCAGGGCCAAGCGCGTTCTCTTTATCAAGGACGGCATTCTTTACAACCAAATCTACCGTGGAGACAAGACAGAGCGTCAGATGTTCCAAGAAATCTCTGATACTTTGACTGTCATGGCAAGCGAGGTGAATTAGTATGTTCCGATTAACCAATAAGTTAGCGGTATCAAACTTAATTAAAAACCGCAAACTCTACTATCCCTTTGCTTTAGCTGTTCTCTTAGCAGTGACCATCACCTATCTCTTTTACTCACTGTCACTTAATCCTAACATTGGCAAGATCCGAGGGGGAGAAACTATCTCTATGACCCTCGCTCTCGGTATGGTAGTTGTTACCATCGCTTCTGGAATTATTGTACTTTATGCCAATAGTTTTGTCATGAAGAACCGCTCCAAGGAGCTGGGTGTATATGGTATGCTGGGTCTTGAAAAGCGCCATTTGATCAGTATGGTTTTTAAGGAGCTTCTTATTTTTGGTTCCTTAACCTTGATAGCTGGTCTCGGTCTAGGTGCTCTCTTTGATAAGCTAATCTTTGCCCTTCTTTTGAAGTTAATGAAAATGAAAGTGGAGCTCGTTTCGACCTTCCAACCAAGTGTCTTTATCCTAGTTCTCATTGTCTTTTGGGAGCTATCTTTCCTAGGTTTGATTTTTTTATCAATGCCTTTTCGCATCGCACGCATGAATGCCCTTCAGCTCTCTCGTGAGAAAAGCCAGTGGTGAGAAAAAAAGGACGTTTCTTAGGTCTTTCAAACCATTCTAGGTCTAATCAGTCTAGCAGCTGGTTACTACCTAGCAATAACAGTCGAAAACCCACTTTCTGCTGTTCTAATTTTCTTCGTAGCAGTCTTGTTGGTAATCTTTGGTACCTATCTCTTGTTTAATGCAGGGATCACAGTTTTCCTACAAATATTGAAGAAAAATAAGCGTTACTATTACCAACCTAATAACATGATTTCCGTGTCCAATCTCATTTTCCGCATGAAGAAAAATGCGGTTGGTCTGGCGACGATTGCTATTCTCTCAACCATGGTCTTGGTGACTATGTCTGCTACAACGAGCGTCTTCAAGGCTTCAGAAACTTTCAAAAAGGTCATGAATCCACATGATTTTGGAATTACAGGACAGAATGTTGAAAAAGAAGACATAGAAAGACTTTTGAGCCAGTATGCTAGTGATAAGGGATTGACTGTCACAAAGAAAGAAGTCCTTACATACAGTAACTTTGGTGTAGTAAATCAAGAAGGTACGAAATTGACAATTTTTGAGAAAGGTCAAAATCGTGTTCAACCGAAAACTATTTTTATGGTCTTTGACCAAAAAGACTATGAGAATATGACGGGGCAAAAACTTGCACTTTCAGGTAAGGAAGTTGGATTGTTTACTAAAAACAAAGAACTTCAAGGACAAAAAGAACTGACTCTGAATGACCAGACCTACACAATCAAAGAAGAAATCAAAAAAGATTTCATTCTGGAACATGTCCCAAATCAGTACAATATTCTAACTTCGGACTATAACTATCTGGTTGTTCCTGACCTACAAGCCTTTCTTGACCAACATCCTAATTCTTCTATCTTTAATCAATACTATGGTGGTATGAATGTAACGGCTAGCGAGGACGAGCAGCTTAAAATTGCAGATGATTATTCAAAATTCGTTAACAACTTTAATAGAGAATTAAACAAAGAAGGAAGCTATGTTTACGGAAGTAACCTGGCTGATAGTAGTGCGCAGATGAGTGCTCTCTTTGGTGGAGTCTTCTTCATCGGTATCTTCCTTTCTATCATCTTTATGGTGGGAACAGTCCTCGTTATCTACTACAAACAAATCTCTGAGGGTTATGAAGACCGTGAACGCTTCATTATTTTGCAAAAAGTCGGTCTCGATCAAAAGCAAATCAAGCAAACCATCAATAAACAGGTGCTAACTGTTTTCTTCCTCCCATTGCTCTTTGCCTTCCTACACCTTGCCTTTGCCTATCATATGCTTAGCCTCATTCTAAAAGTCATTGGGGTGCTAGATGCGACTATGATGTTGACAGTCACTCTGTCCATCTGTGCTATCTTCCTCATCGTCTACGTTATGATCTTTATGATTACCTCTAGAAGCTATCGCAAGATTGTGCAAATGTAAAAAAGATACCTCGATATTTATCGAGGTATTTCTTTATCTTAAATGCTGAAGAGTTGTCCGAACAGGTAAGTTACTCCCATGGTCAGAAGTCCGATACAAAGGTTACGGATCATAGCAGTTTTCGTAGGTGCCTTGCCTAGTTTAGCACTGGTATAACCAGTGACGAGAAGGGAGAGGGCTACGATAAAAACAGTAGCAGGGATGCGATAGTCACTTGGAAAGATAGTGATAGAAAGCATAGGAGGAAGACTTCCCAGTACAAAGGCGATAAAGCTAGAGATTGCAGCATGCCAAGGATTGGTAAATTCTTCGTACTCGATACCGTATTTTTCCTCAACTAAGGCTTTGAGTGGATTTTTTAAAAAGGCTTTGTTGGTCAAAAGTTGTGCGGACGTTTCACACTCACCATTTTGAAGGTAAGCAGCATAGAGAGATTGTTTTGCAGATTCGATATCCTTATCCAAGAGCAACTGTTCTCTAGCGACAGCGGCTTCTTCCGTGTCTTTCTGAGTCGATACAGAGACATATTCGCCACCTGCCATAGAAAAAGCACCAGCGAGGATAGCGGCCAATCCTGATAGAAAGATAATCCAGATATTGCTTGTCGCACTGGCAACACCGATAACGACTCCAGCGATGGAAATAATCCCATCATTGGCACCGAGAACACCTGCGCGTAGGATATTGAGTCGGCCTGCAAAGTTTGCATCAATTTCATGTTTTATTTCTGTCATAGTCATCTCCTTTCTCTCCATTATAGAGAAAAGAGTAGGGGAATACAAACTTTTTAAACTATCTGAAAAAAGTTCTACGATTCTAATTTTTAAGCCCTTTTGAAGTTTCTCCGAAAAAGCACGGCAATACAGTAGCCAATCCTACTGTACAAGTCCTTTTTTAGCTTATCTATGGTATAATAGAAGGTAGATTTATCAATTGGAGTATGAAGGATTTTATGATTAAACTTGTAGCAACCGATATGGATGGAACCTTTCTAGACGGAGAGGGTCGGTTTGATATGGACGCCTCAAAAACGTGCTTGTTTCCTACAAGGAAAAGGGGATTTATTTTGCTGTGGCTTCAGGTCGCGGTATCTTGTCCCTGAAAAAGCTGTTTGCGGATGTGCGTGATGAAGTGATTTTTATAGCTGAAAATGGAAGCTATGTTGAGTTTCATGGGGAAAATATGTACGAGGCTACGATGTCTCGGGACTTTTACTTGAGCACTTTTGAAGCTTTAAAGCAATCACCTTATTTTGACGAAAGAAAAATGCTCTTGACTGGGAAAAAAGCTTGTTATGTATTGGATACAGTGGATGAGACTTATCTCATGATTAGTCGACACTACAATGAGAATATTCAAAAAGTAGCGAGTCTAGAAGCAATCACAGATGAGATTTTTAAATTCACTACGAACTTCACAGAAGATACGGTAGAAGCTGGTGAGGCATGGGTTAATGAAAACGTTTCTTGTGTGAAAGCCATGACAACTGGTTTTGAATCCATCGATATTGTCTTGGACTACGTTGATAAGGGTGTGGCTATTGTTGAGCTAGCCAAAAAACTGGGGCTTAGCATGGATCAGGTCATAGCGTTTGGAGATAATCTCAATGACCTTCACATGATGCAGGTTGTAGGGCATCCAATTGCTCCTGAAAATGCGCGACCAGAGATTTTAGAATTAGCAGAGACGGTGATTGGTCACCATAAGGACCAGTCAGTGATGGCTTATATGGAGGGCTTATAATGGCAGATATTAAATTGATTGCACTGGATTTGGACGGTACTTTGCTGACAACGGATAAAAAGCTGACAGATCGTACCAAGGCGGTCCTCAAAGCTGCGCGTGACCGTGGCATCAAGGTCGTTCTGACAACGGGACGTCCTCTGAAGGCTATGGATTTCTTTCTCCATGAGCTAGGGACTGATGGTCAGGAGGATGAGTACACCATCACCTTTAATGGTGGTCTGGTACAGAAAAATACAGGAGAGATTCTCGATAAAACCGTCTTTTCAATCGACGATGTGGCACGATTGTACGAGGAAACTGAAAAACTCGGATTACCGTTAGATGCTATTTCAGAAGGAACAGTCTATCAAATCCAGTCAGACCAAGAAAGTCTCTATGCTAAGTTCAACCCAGCCCTGACTTTCGTACCTGTCGCTTTTGAAGATCTATCTAGTCAGATGACGTATAATAAATGCGTGACTGCTTTTGCCCAAGAACCTTTGGATGCAGCGATTCAACAGATTTCTCCAGAATTGTTTGACCAATACGAAATCTTCAAATCGCGTGAACTCTTATTGGAATGGTCGCCGAAAAACGTCCACAAGGCAACAGGTTTAGCGAAATTAATTAAACACTTAGGAATCGATCAAAGTCAAGTCATGGCTTGTGGTGACGAGGCCAATGACCTTTCCATGATTGAGTGGGCAGGTCTAGGAGTTGCCATGCAAAATGCTGTTCCAGCGGTTAAGGAAGTTGCCAATGTGATTACCCCCATGACCAACGACGAGGAAGCCGTTGCCTGGGCTATCGAAGAATACGTGCTAAAGGAGAATTAGAATATGGGATTATTTGACCGTCTATTCGGGAAAAAAGAAGAGCCGAAAATCGAAGATATTGTAAAAGAAGCTCTGGAAAATCTTGATTTGTCAGAAGAGGTTGAAGAAAACCAAACGGCAGTCGAAGAAACTGCTCAGGAAGAGACAACAAGAGACAAAGTGGAAGAAACACTTGCTCAAGAAGAAACTTCCTCAAGTCTCGACAGAAGAAGTGATTGAACCAGAAGCAGTCGAGGAAACTGCTCAGGAAGAGCTTGAGCTAGAATCTGATGAATTGGAACAATTCCAAGAGTCGGAAAAATTTCTAGAAGAAGAGAACCAAGAAACTGAAGAAGAACTAGCTTCTGAAGTAGTAGAAGAAGAACTTCCTCAGGTTGAAGAAACCGTACAGGAAAAATATGACCGCAGTCTCAAGAAAACCCGTACAGGATTCGGTGCTCGTTTGAATGCCTTCTTTGCCAACTTCCGTTCAGTCGATGAAGAATTTTTCGAGGAATTGGAAGAACTGCTCATCATGAGCGACGTCGGTGTGCAGGTCGCTTCAAACTTAACAGAAGAACTACGCTATGAAGCTAAACTCGAAAACGCTAAGAAGCCTGACGCACTCCGTCGTGTCATTATCGAGAAATTGGTTGAGCTCTACGAAAAGGATGGCAACTATGATGAACAAATCCATTTCCAAGATGGCTTGACAGTCATGCTCTTTGTTGGAGTTAATGGTGTTGGGAAAACAACTTCTATCGGGAAATTGGCTCATCGCTACAAACAAGCTGGCAAGAAAGTCATGCTGGTTGCGGCAGATACCTTCCGTGCGGGTGCTGTGGCCCAGCTAGCTGAATGGGGTCGTCGTGTGAATGTTCCTGTTGTGACGGGGCCTGAAAAGGCTGATCCAGCAAGTGTGGTCTTTGATGGGATGGAACGCGCTGTAGCAGAAGGGATTGATATTCTCATGATTGATACAGCAGGTCGTCTGCAAAACAAGGACAACCTCATGGCCGAGTTGGAAAAGATTGGTCGCATTATCAAACGTGTCGTTCCAGAAGCAGCCACATGAAACTTTCCTAGCACTCGATGCTTCAACTGGACAGAAACGCCTTGGTACAAGCTAAAGAATTTTCTAAAATCACTCCTGTTACCGGTATTGTATTGACAAAGATTGATGGAACTGCCCGAGGTGGTGTTGTTCTGGCTATCCGAGAAGAACTCAATATCCCTGTAAAATTGATTGGTTTCGGTGAAAAAATCGATGATATCGGGGAATTTAACTCAGAAAACTTTATGAAGGGTCTCTTAGAAGGCTTGATTTAATACAAAATAAATATCCTGCAAGTCAATCTTGCAGGATATTTTTGCTATTCTAAACGGCCATCTTCACGATAGGCGATATCTGGTTGCCAAGTCCATTTGGCTCCATACTTCTCAAGTAAGTCAAAGCTAGCTTGTGGTCCCATACTTCCGGCTTTATAGTCGTGGAGTGGGAGCTCCAGTTTTCAGCCCAGAGCTCTTTCGATACGGTCAATCAATTTCCACGAAGCACTTACCTCATCCCAGTGGCTAAAATTGGTTGAGTTGTTGTTCAAAGACATCGTAGATTAATTTCTCGTATGGGTCTGGTGAGGCTCCAGTAGCAGTAGCATCTGTACGGTAATCCAGAGAGCTTGGTGCTAGGTTAAATTCTTCACCGACTTGTTTACCATTGAGGCTAAGAGAGAATCCTTCAGTTGGTTGGATATAGATGGTCAAGATATTTGGCGCCAAAGGCTCACCGAAGATAGAGTTCATTTGCTTAAAGACGATATTGACATGAGTTCCTTTTTCAGTCAGGCGTTTCCCTGTACGGAAGAAGAAAGGAACATCACGGAAAGCGATCACTGTCTACAAAGAAGGCACCAGAAGCAAAGGTTTCTGTCGTAGATTCAGGGTTGACATTTGGCTCGCTTCGATAGGAAATGTATTTCATGCCATCGATCTTTACCAGAACGATATTGACCACGGATAAACTGTTCTTTCAGTTCTTCCTCAGTTGGATGGTAGAGGTTTTTAAAGACCTTTATCTTTCTCAGCGCGAATCTCATCCTTTGTAAAGCTTGCAGGCTTTGTCCATGGCTAGAAGAGAGAGGAGTTGGAGTGTATGGTTTTGCACCATATCACGAAGGGCACCAGATTGATCATAGTAGCCACCGCGTTCTTCAACACCCAAGCGTTCCGCAAAGGTAATCTGCACATTATCGATGTGTTCGCGGTTCCAAACATTCTCAAAGATCATGTTGGCAAAACGAACAGCAAAGATACTCTGAATCATCTCTTTACCTAGGTAATGGTCGATACGGTAGATTTGTTCTTCATCAAAGGCCGCAAGGAGATCTTCATTGAGTTTGCTAGCTGTTTCGTAGTCTGTACCAAATGGTTTCTCAACGATCAAGCGCTCAAAACCTTTGCCATCAACAATGTTTTCAGATTTGAGGTGCTTGGCAATAGTTCCAAAGAACTGAGGTGCCATAGACAAGAAGAAGAGCTTGTTGTGTTCAGCTTGGTATTTTTCATTAAGCTCAGCTTGTAATTGGCGCAAAGCAATGTAATGTTCCGTATCATTCACATCATGGCTTTGATAGTAGAAGTGGCTAGCAAATTCTTGGGCTTGCTCGGTACTATCTGCCAAATCAAGGATGGACTCAACAACTACAGATTCAAAATATTCCTTACTCCAAGGTCTACGAGCTGTTCCGATAACAGCAAAATGCTCAGAGAGATTGCCTGATTTATAGAGTCTGAAAAGGGAAGGGTAGAGTTTGCGTTTAGCTAAATCTCCACTCGCACCGAAAATTGTAACAATAACCTTTGATGACATCTAGCTACCTAATTTCTATATTTTTTCCTAGTTGGACTAGGGATGAGATTTCCTCATTATCATAGTTTTTATTTTATCATAATTTTCAAAAAAAAAAAAAAATCCAATACGCAATTAAAAAACTGTAAGGAGAACCTTACAGTTTTGTTTTATACATTTAGGACCTTATCCAAGAACTCTTTTAGACGAGGGTGTTGCGGGTTGTCGAAGATTTGATCTGGAGTTCCATCTTCCAGGAATTCACCATCAGCCGTAAAGATAACACGGTTAGCCACCTGACGAGCAAATCCCATCTCATGGGTTACGATAATCATGGTCATGCCTTGTTCCGCCAATTCCTTCATAACATTCAGTACATCTCCAACCATCTCAGGGTCCAGAGCGGAAGTTGGCTCATCAAAGAGCATGATATCAGGATTCATGGCAAGTCCACGAGCGATAGCTACACGCTGTTTCTGACCACCTGAAAGGCTATCTGGGTTGGCATTAGCTTTATCTGCTAGTCCTACCTTTTCAAGCAACTCCATCCCCAATTTTTCAGCTTCTTCTTTTGTCATCCGTTTGTGTTCAATAGGTGCAAAAGTGATATTTTCTAGGACGGACATGTGAGGAAAGAGGTTGAAGTGTTGGAAGACCATTCCGACGTTTTCGCGAACATGGTCGACATTGGTTGATTTTTCAGTCAAATCATAACCATTCACTGTGATGTGGCCACTCGTTACCTCCTCGAGGAGGTTAAGGCTACGGAGGAAAGTGGATTTACCAGAACCAGAAGGACCGATGATGCAGACAACATCTCCTTCATAGAATTTAGTTGTAATTCCTTTTAAAACTTCGTTTTTTCCATAATACTTATGCAAATCATTTACATCAATTTTTAGTTTTGCCATTAACGAATCCTCTTTTCTAAGCGTTTCGCTAGTCTAGTCAAAAGCGTGATAATTACAAGATAGAAGATAGCAAGGATTGCATACATCTTGAAACTTTGGTAGTTACGGGCGATGATAATCTTACCAGTTTGGAAGAGTTCAACCAAACCGATAGCAGATACGATGGTTGTATCTTTAAGAGCGATAACGAACTGGTTGACGAAGTTTGGCAACATCAATTTAGTCGCTTGTGGCAAGATAATCTTACGCATGGTTTTTCCATAAGAGATACCAAGACTGCGGCTGGCCTCCATTTGGCCAACTGGAACAGCTTGAATCCCACCACGAACAATTTCAGCGATATAAGCAGCTGCATTGAGTGAGAGGGCAATGGTACCAGCTACAAAGTCGTTGATAGGACTTTGTTGGCCTGTAATTGATTCGATGAAGTTTGGAATACCCCAGAAGATGAAGGCTGCAAGAATCATCAACGGAATACCACGAATCACATCAACAAAAATCTCTGAAATGACTCTGAGTGATTTGTATGGACTAACGCTGAACATACCAAAGATAATCCCAATCACGATTGCAATCGCAAACGAGATAAGGGCCAAAGCGAGAGTGATTCCAAGTCCACTAAGGAGTTGTTTGTAGTTGTTTTGGAGTAAGCCCCAGATAGTGGTTTCATCAACCGTACTTGTAGAGTCAGTTGAAGTTTCGCTAGCTAGATACTTATCAAGAATCTTTTGGAATTCTCCGTTAGCCTTGAGGTTTGCAAGTCCGTTATTGAACATCTGGATCAATTCAGGGTTTGTTCCTTTTTTTACAGCAAAGGCTGTTTCACCGATTGGAGTTCCAGCGATTGGCGTTTTCAATTTTTGTCCTTGACTGATAGAATATTTTAGCACTGGCTCATCATCCATGACGGCATCAATAGAGCCAGTATTCAGACTGTCATACATAGATGCCCCATCTGCAAAGGTTTTAATTTTGTAGCCGTATTTGCTTTGATTTTCAGTAAGGAATGTTTGAGAAGCAGTCCCGTTTTTAACACCGACAGTTTTATCCTTGAGGTCTTCATAAGAAGCAATCGTGCTTGATTCTTTAACACCGAGAATGGTATTAGCTGTGTAATATGATTCTGAGAAGTCAAATGTTTCCTTACGGGCATCTGTTACAGACATTCCGGCGATGATACCATCAGCTTGTCCTGCTTGAACGGCACTAATGGCTGCGTCAAATCCTGGGTTGGTAATCTCAATTTCAAAACCTTGATCCTTGGCAATAGCCTTGATGAGGTCCATATCAATACCGGTGTACTGATTACTTGAATTTTGAAAGACGAATGGAGCGAAAGACGAGTCACTGGCAATAACATACTTAGATTTAACTAGTCAGCTTTTACTACTCCTAGTGAGAAAATGGGAAATAAAATTAGCAAAAAAATGCTAGGATTTTTTTCTTCATTTTTAGTCTCCTTTCCGAATATTTTCCCATTATAACAGAAAATATTTCAGAAGGCAAATTTTAAGACTTTTTTTATGTAAGAAGATATAACATGGATTTGTAAACTCTGATAAATTCAGAGATAAAGAATCTAGTGGAATTTATGGTAAAATAGAAGGATAGAAAAATGCAGATGAGGCAATCATGATAAATCGAATTACAGATAATAAATTTAAACTAGTATCAAAATACCAACCTTCAGGAGATCAACCACAAGCGATTGAGCAGTTGGTCGATAATATCGAGGGTGGAGAGAAGGCTCAGATTCTGATGGGGGCGACGGGTACAGGGAAGACCTATACCATGAGTCAGGTCATTTCCAAAGTCAATAAACCAACTCTGGTCATTGCTCATAACAAGACTCTTGCAGGCCAGCTCTATGGAGAATTTAAGGAATTTTTCCCTGAAAATGCTGTTGAGTATTTTGTATCTTACTATGATTATTACCAACCCGAGGCCTATGTCCCTTCGAGTGATACTTATATTGAAAAGGATAGCTCGGTCAATGATGAGATTGACAAGCTCCGCCACTCGGCGACTTCAGCTCTTCTGGAGCGTAACGATGTCATCGTTGTGGCTTCAGTCTCTTGTATCTATGGTTTGGGTTCGCCAAAGGAATATTCTGATAGTGTTGTTAGTCTTCGTCCAGGTCTGGAGATTTCTCGTGATAAACTGCTCAATGACTTGGTTGATATCCAGTTTGAACGTAATGACATTGATTTTCAACGGGGAAGATTTCGCGTTCGCGGGGATGTGGTGGAGATTTTCCCAGCTTCTCGTGATGAACACGCTTTTCGAGTAGAGTTTTTCGGGGATGAGATTGACCGTATCCGTGAAGTTGAGGCCTTGACAGGTCAGGTATTGGGAGAAGTGGATCATTTGGCGATTTTCCCAGCCACTCACTTTGTGACCAATGATGACCACATGGAAGTTGCGATTGCCAAGATTCAAGCGGAGTTGGAGGAGCAGTTAGCTGTCTTTGAAAAGGAAGGCAAACTGCTAGAGGCCCAGCGTTTGAAACAGCGGACAGAGTATGATATTGAGATGTTACGTGAGATGGGTTATACCAACGGAGTTGAAAACTATTCTCGTCACATGGATGGTCGGAGTGAAGGAGAGCCTCCTTATACATTGCTTGATTTCTTTCCAGATGATTTCTTAATCATGATTGACGAGAGCCACATGACCATGGGGCAGATCAAGGGCATGTACAATGGAGACCGTTCTCGTAAGGAAATGCTGGTTAATTATGGTTTCCGCTTGCCGTCTGCTTTGGACAATCGCCCTCTCCGTCGGGAGGAGTTTGAAAGTCATGTCCATCAGATTGTTTACGTTTCAGCGACACCAGGTGACTATGAAAACGAACAGACCGAGACAGTGATCGAGCAAATCATTCGTCCGACAGGGCTTCTAGACCCAGAGGTGGAAGTCCGTCCGACTATGGGACAGATTGATGATCTCCTAGGTGAAATCAATGCCCGTGTTGAGAAGAACGAACGAACCTTTATTACAACCTTGACCAAGAAAATGGCAGAGGATTTAACCGACTACTTCAAGGAAATGGGCATCAAAGTCAAGTACATGCACTCGGATATCAAGACCTTGGAACGGACGGAGATTATCCGTGACTTGCGCTTGGGTGTCTTTGATGTTTTGGTCGGAATCAACCTCCTCCGTGAAGGGATTGACGTTCCTGAGGTAAGCTTGGTTGCTATTCTTGATGCTGACAAGGAAGGTTTCCTTCGTAACGAACGTGGATTGATTCAGACCATTGGTCGTGCTGCACGTAATAGCGAAGGGCATGTCATCATGTATGCGGACACGATGACTCAGTCTATGCAACGAGCTATAGATGAAACGGCTCGTCGTCGGAAAATCCAGATGGTTTATAATGAAGAGCATGGTATCGTTCCACAAACGATTAAGAAAGAAATCCGTGACCTGATTGCCGTAACCAAGGCAGTTGCTAAGGAAGAGGACAAGGAAGTCGATATCAATAGCCTCAACAAACAAGAACGCAAAGAACTCGTCAAGAAACTGGAAAAACAAATGCAAGAAGCAGTCGAAGTGCTTGACTTTGAACTGGCAGCTCAGATTCGTGATATGATGTTGGAAGTCAAGGCGTTGGGGTAGAAAAAAGATAAATTGATAAAATTTAAATAATAGATTTAGTGTTTATGGAGATAGTATTTAATTATTAATAAATCTAAGTCTATACCTTGCAATATGTAATTGTACAATTAAAAAAACCGTAATTTTTTTACGGTCGATAGGAGGTATCTAAATGTTACAAAAATTTCAAGGTAGAAGGATTTAAAAATTTTTGTTTCAAAAAAATAGAGTTTGATTTAACATCTGGAAATTACACATTTAATGATGAAATTATTCAAAGTAATATTATTAATACAGCAGTAGTGTACGGTGATAATGCTTCTGGGAAATCTAATTTAGGTTTAGCAATTATGGATATTATTACTCATCTTACAGATAACGAAAAGAATATCAATGATTATAAAAACATTTTTTTAAATCTAGAAACTATGCCTGAGTATGCCAAATTTGAGTATACATTTAATTTCAATGGTCACATTGTAAAAATATAATTATCGGAAAAAAAGAGTATGATGTTATTTTTATACGAAGAATTATTCATCGATAATGAATTGATTATTAAATATGATAAGCAACACCAGATTAAGAAAATAAATCTTAAAAATGGTGGTGAAATAAACTATGAAAAAAATTAAGAGATGATCAATCACTTGTGAAACTTGCATATGTTTATTCTACAGGCGGAAATCAGGAAGAAGATACAAAAAGATGCTATCTTTGATAGATTTATTAAGTTTGTTGATTCAATGTTATCCTTTGATTCAATCTATGGAAATCATTATCAAGGATATACAACAGGGCGTGGAAAAAAATCGCAGAAATTATTATTGAAAAAGATAAAGTAAAAAGAATATCAACAATTTCTTTCTGATTTAGATATTAATTATGAATTGTTCGAAAAAAAGAGATTGATGATTCGAAGTATATTTTTTTGCAAAATTTCCATCAGGGAAAGAAGCTAATTTCTTCAGTATTATGTCAAAAGGGACTCTAGCATTATCCTTGTTCTTCATGTGGTATATGCAAATAGTGGATGGAATTCAATTTGTGTTTATTGATGAATTCGATTCCTATTTTTCACCATAAGGTGTCTAGAAAGTTAATAAATAAATTAAAAATCTTCGTCTATTCAAGTTATTTTAACAACACACAATACTGCAAATATGTCGAATTCAATTTTAAGGCCGGATAGTTATTTTACTATTTCGAGGGGTACTATCGCTAATATAGCTGAACGTTCAGGTCGTGAGATTCGTCAAGCACAGAATATTGAGAAGATGTATAGAGCAGGTAGTTTTGATAATGAGTAATATATTATTTATTGTTGAGGGTAGCAAAGACGAACCGAAATATATAGACCAATTTATTCAATATCATAAAGAAGTCATGGAGCAAAATGGAAATAATGTGTCTCCTATTATTGTTCAGAGCTACGGAACATTGATCTATGATCTATATAAAAGGATTTCTAGTTATCCAGAGGAGGATGAATTTGAGACAATTCCTGTCCTACTAGACATATTGAAATCTAAGTCTCTAAAATACAGCTCTGATTTAGAAAACTATGATAATTTTTCTGATATTTTTCTATTTTTCGACTTAGATGCCCATTACTATTGGAAGCGTAGAGATCGAAATGATGTTCTTTATAATGATATGAGAGATTTACTGTCTTTCTTTAACGAATCAACGGAAAAAGGGAAACTATTAATTAGTTATCCTATGTTTGAAGCTTTAAAAATGCTTTTAATGATGATTTTATAAATGATAGTAATGTATTATGTCATTTGTTTGATATTTATGAGGTTAAGGAAAAAGGTAGTAAAACAACATTTAAGAAAAAAATATAAGTGTATATCTTCGGATAGTTATAAAAAGTCCGGATTATTCTAAAGAGAAGATTGAAAAAAATTGGTCCAATATTTTTATATTTTGTTCTTTTCTATTTAGTTGAAAAATACAAACCGATATTTCCAATTCTGATATTATATTTAAAAAAATCAATTTGAAAAAAATTTATCAAACCAAATGAACAAATCGTAATTTTATCTTCTTTTTCCACATTTCATAGTTGATATTTTTTGGAATACAAAATTGCGGTTACAATATGAAGCGAAAAGTTATTATAAAAGACATTTCTGAGTATCCTAAGATCTTTTTAGATTGTTGTAAATCCCTATGATCATTTTAGAAAATTCCGATAATATGTCAATTTGTTGAATCAAATGCTAAATCATTATTTTTTTGTATCATTACTAAAAAAATTGTAAATAAAGGAATAGACATAATGATGAGTATAACAGCAACCATTTTAACCAATATCTGTCTGATTGAAGACATTGAAACCAAGCGCGTAGTCATGCAATATCGGTCTCCTGAAAACAATCATTGGTCTGGCTACGCCTTTCCAGGAGGTCATGTTGAGAACGGCGAGGCCTTTGCCGAGTCTGTCATTCGTGAGATTTATGAAGAAACAGGTCTAACGATTCAGAATCCCCAACTGGTCGGTATTAAAAACTGGCCCTTAGATACAGGTGGGCGCTACATCGTTTTTGTTATAAAGCAACAGAGTTTACTGGAAATCTCCAATCCTCAGAGGAAGGAGAAGTATCTTGGGTACAAAAAGACCAGATTCCAAACTTGGATCTGGCCTATGATATGTTGCCCTTGATGGAAATGATGGAAGCACCTAACAAGTCTGAGTTCTTCTATCGCCACCGCACAGAGGACGGCTGGGAAAAAGAAATTTTTTAGTTGTATGATTACTGGAACGGTGTTAATCTTTAATGATTGGTACTTAAATATAGAATAAGTATGTCGGTGTATGTCAACTGAATACTTCAAAATTTCCTATTCTTCTTTTCTATCTTTATCTTTAACAATCTCCACCTTCAATTTTGAAATCGGAGATGTTTTATTTTATGGTATAATCTTAAGATATGAAAGGAAGTACTAGAAAATGGATGATAAAGTAATTGAACAATATGCAAAACAAAGATAATCTTGATATTAGAGTAAAACTACATAAGAAAGTATTCAAAAAAATAAATTAGGGTTTAATAATTGGATATTTTCCAACTACCAAATTACTGATGAAGTAAAGGTTCTAGAATTGGGATGTGGTACAGGAGAACTATGGAAAAGTAATAGTGATTCTATAGATAAAATGAAGCAGTTGATTGTTACAGATTTTTCTAAAGATATGGTAAAAACAACGAAGTCAGTGATTGGAAATAGGAACAATGTCAACTATACAATAATGGATATTCAAAAGATTTCTTTTGAGAATGAAACGTTTGATATTGTTATTGCTAATATGCTTTTACATCATGTAAATGATATTCCTAAAGCTCTCTCCGAGGTGAATAGAATCTTAAAAACAGGTGGAATTTTTTACTGTGCTACATTTGGTGAAAATGGAGTTGTAGATTATTTGGCAAGTTTATTTAAAGATGAGATCAATCAAGATTTGGAAAATAAAACGTTTACTTTACAAAATGGCAAAAGCCAACTGAGTATGTATTTTGGCTCTGTCGAAACATTACTCTATGATGATGAGTTACAGGTAACTAGTATAGATGACCTAGTTAAATACATCCAATCCTTTTAAAGGAATTTCAGAAATAGGTTCGCTAGAAGAAGAAATCATTCGTAAAAAGATTGGAAAGTGAGTTTAATAATGGGTATGTTGATCATTCCTAAAGAATATGGTATGTTTATCGCTCGAAAAGTAAAAATTAAGGGAACGAAAGTGTAGAGATTACGGAGAAAGCTTTTTCGATATAAAATCAAGCGATAGTCTATAGAGCATGATACAGCTGGTTCTATAAAAAGGTCTCAAACTTTTTGATTTGAGAGTATCGGGGTAAAAAGACCAGATTCCAAACTTTGAATCTGGCCTATGATATGTTGCCTTTTAATGCAAAATGATGGAAGCACCTGACAAGTCTGAATTTTTTTCTACCGTCATCGTACAGAGGATGGCTGGGAGAAAAAAAAACCTTCTAATCCTTTTACCAAATAACCTAGTTTATCCAAGGCCTCCTCGATATAGTGGAGGTCTTGTTGTGTCTCGGCTTCAACAAGGTGGTAATGGATACCGTCTGTCAATTCAGAAAGGGGTCTAAAGTCAGAGTTCTCGACTTGCTCTAGAAAATGCTGAACGTCTCGTCGACAGGTGAGTTTGAGCAGGGTCTCAATTTCTCCATAAACTGGATGGTCAATCAGAGTATTTCTGAACACGGCCACCATTATCTACAATGGCTAGAAGTTCTTGACCTATTTCTTCCATCTCATGTTTGACCTTGAAAAGTTTGTGAACGTAAGGACTGGTATTATTTTCTTTATAGATATAGCCTCGATTGGTGGATAGGATAGGAGCGCCATCTGCTCGGAGAATGGCGATGTCCTGTACAATGACCTGACGAGTAACATGAAAGTGTTCAGCCAAAGTTTGACCATTGAGAGCTTTTGGTGCCTCTTTTAACAGTTTGAGAAGGGCCTGTTTGCGATCTTTTGTCATAGTTTTTCCTTTTAGCGACGTTTTCGAAGCACTTTATAGACAGCTAGTGCTAAGGTATAGTCTACCATACTATGGACAATTGTACCAAATCCAACTAGAACAAAGAGTACATAAAACATATTTTCAACGTTTGTCCCTGAAGTTGCATAAAAAATGATACATGCTAGCACTTCAGCAATGGCATGGACAAGTCCCAAAACAAAGTTAAAAATCCAAGATGCCTTAGGTTTATCCAAGGTTTCAGGGAATTTCTTTAAGTATAAAGCTCCCAAAATACCGAAAAAGATGTGGGAGAAAGCACGGAGTACAATTACAGGAGGATAACCCTGCCATCAAAAATCCTAAACTAGATGCAATAACCACAAAACCTGCCATCAAAGGCGAAAGAAACATAGCAATAAAGATGGCGATATGACTTCCCAAGGTGTAAGAAGCGGGCGGAATGACAATTTTAAAAGGCATAACGATCGGAATCAAAATCGCGATTGCTGTGAGTAGGGCAGTCATGGTCATAAACTGCGTTTTTTTTCGTATATCCATAAGAACCTCCATTTATCTGTATATACACAAGTATAGTACTATAAATAGTCAGCCAAGTCAAGATTCAATATTGATTTTTAAGACAAATTTGGTTAAAATGTGGTAAAAGAATTTTTTGATTTAGGAGAAAATGTGATGATACTTGTTGCTTTACCTAGTTGTGGTAATCATGTCCATTTCAAAACAGCGAAAAAGAAGGACAGGTTGTCTCAGGTTGGACTCGTTTCATAGTTTATAGTTTATTAGTCCTTTCGTTAATCTCTCTATTAGCAGGTACTCTGGCTCTTTCACTTTTTGGTCTTCCCTTATTAGGTATTCTTTTGATGGCTGCTATAATGGAAATTGCCTAACTCGTCAGAATGGTGATTGCTTTTGGTTTGATTTTTACTGTCACTAACTCTATACTTGGATAGTCAGAAAAGTCAGCAACCTATACGGCTTTCGCATCAATTCCTGCTCTTTGGATTTCACATTTTTTTGATTATTCTCATGCTTTAAATATGAAAACTCCACTTTCATTACGAAAGTGGAGTTGTTTTATATTTTTCAAGGTTTGTAAACGTGGGACAATTGCTACTGTGAGAACTGCAGAGATGACAAGTTCAGCAATTGAGTTGGTTGAAATAACAGTTGCAAGGAGTTTTTGGATGTTTCCATCGAAGACATTTCCAAAAAGGAAGAAGATTCCCCCAAGTACAAAGACTGTATTTGTAAGTGAACCAAGAGCTCCGGCAATGATGAGACCCGTTCTGTTTTTTAATAATTTATAAACTAGATAAGGTGTCAGACCGATCAAAATACGAGGTAGGATGGCAATCATTGCCGAATAGATGTTTCCATTTGGTACAAAAGGTGAGAATAGGTAGCTGGTTGGAAGGATTGTAATCGTGTTAACTGTCAAGCTGAGTATCCCCATCAAGAAACCGAGTGTAACACCAACTCGTGGGCCGTAAATAATACTTGCAATAATAACAGGAATATGCACGATAGTTGGTTTAATTGGGAATGGGAATAGATTAAATAAGAGTGAGCTCAGAAAGTGAATGACCAACATGGTCGCAAAAAGATAGCAATCGGAGCAATATTAGAGCGTTTTTTCATTGAGTGTTTCCTTTATTCTTTCTAAAATAATATCCAGGTCTGCTAAAGCTCCCCTTCCGTAGTCTCCACAAGCAAGTAAGGATTCTTTCGGAGAGATAAGCTTGTAACCATATGTTTCTAAGGTTTTTAATGTTTGTCTGAGTTGCCGGATGGTCATACATCTTTGTATTCATGGCTGGAGCTAAGAGTTTAGGGATGTGTCTTGGTAGGGCAAGAGCCGTACTGGTCACCATATTATCCGCAAAACCGTGCGCAAGTTTGGCAATGGTATTAGCAGTAGCAGGGACAACGATAAAAAGGTCTGTTTCTTTTCCTTTTTCGATATGATTGACTTGATCAGGATAGGGTTCCTGCATGACATCAAGGTGAACTGGATTCTGTGAGAGTACCTGTAGTGTCAAAGGCTGGATAAACTCTCTTGCCGCCTCAGTCATTAAGACAGTGACATCATGGCCTTGTTTTTTCAAAGAACTGACTAAATCAGCTGCTTTATAGGAGGCAATGGAACCTGTCACTGCGATCAGAATGTTTGCCATAGCTTTCCTTTCTATGAATCGTATGTATGAATTTTCTCAAGGAGGAGGTTCGCAATTTCCTCTTTGGTTTGAACGGTTTGAAGACGATCTTTCTCAACAAAGATTGCCCGATGCTGATATGCTGAGATTTGAGTAAGATCATTTGCTATGATTATGTCAGCCTGGTTCTTGACAAGACTCTGTCTAGCAACTTCAATAAGATGATCCTCAGTAACATCAACCAACAGTTTGAAACCAATCAGATGAATAGAAGGATTCCAGTCTTTGACTAGAGAGATAATCTTGGGTGTTTTTTTCAAAAATAGAGCCTGCACCTCATCAGTTGAAGAAATCTTAGCTTCTTTATTTTGCTTATCTAATAATTCTTCCAGATTAGAGCTCGTCTTAACTTCATCTAGTCCAGTCATATAAACAGGAGTGTAGTCAGAAACTGCCATCGAATGAATCAAGACCTGATAATCTTGAACACATTCTTTCATCTCTATAAGAAGATCATTCGTATTTTTGATTTCTAGAATGGTTAGATGGGGATGAGGTTCTGGCTTAAGAGCACTAGGAGTAGTAATTAGACAAACCTCATGACCAGCAGCAAGTAGGATTTCGGTGATGATTTTTCCCAAGCGACCAGTCGAGTGGTTCGTGATAGAGCGGACGCTATCGATTGCTTCACTTGTGCCGCCAGACGTAACTAAAATTTTCATAGGACTATTGTACAAAAAAATAGACAGTAAGTAAAATGAAATCGATAATTTTTTGGTAAAAACGAAGATACTTGTATAGTCTAAAACTATAAAAGCATATAAAATTTTTAAAAATCGCTATTATATCCCTTGAAATATTGATATTTACGAACATTAGCAAAGCAAGATGGGTGTTAAAAAATCTTTTTTTGTGTTATAATGAGTTATCATATTAGAGGTTAGAGGAGTTTGCTATGAAAACAGATATTGAAATCGCACAGAGCATTGAGTTAAAGCCAATCTTGGATGTTGTGGAGAAACTTGGGATTTCTTACGATGATTTGGAGTTGTACGGAAAGTACAAGGCTAAGCTCAGTTTTGATAAAAATTCGTGCGGTTGAGAACAATCCAGTTGGAAAATTGATTTTTGGTTACTGCCATTAATCCAACACCAGCTGGTGAAGGGAAGTCAACCATTACTATTGGTCTTGCAGATGCCTTAAACAAAATCGGCAAGAAAACTATGATTGCTATCCGCGAACCATCTCTTGGACCAGTAATGGGGATTAAAGGTGGTGCCGCTGGTGGTGGTTATGCGCAAGTTCTTCCAATGGAAGACATCAATCTCCACTTTACTGGAGACATGCATGCTATCACAACTGCCAACAATGCTCTTTCTGCCCTGATTGACAACCACTTGCACCAAGGAAATGAGCTTGGAATTGATCAACGTCGTATCCTATGGAAACGTGTTGTGGACTTGAACGACTCGTGCTCTGCGCCATGTGACTGTTGGTCTTGGCGGTCCTCTTAATGGTATTCCACGTGAGGATGGCTTTGATATTACTGTTGCTTCCGAAATCATGGCTATTCTTTGCTTGGCGACGAACATCGAGGACTTGAAACGCCGTTTGGCTAATATCGTTATCGGCTATCGCTATGACCGTACCCCAGTTTCTGTAGGTGATTTGAAGGTTGAAGGTGCCTTAGCTTTGATTTTGAAAGATGCTATTAAACCGAACTTGGTTCAGACAATTTACGGTACACCTGCCTTTGTACATGGTGGTCCATTTGCCAACATTGCTCATGGATGTAACTCTGTTTTGGCAGCAAGCACAGCCCTTCGCTTGGCTGATTATACTGTTACTGAAGCTGGTTTTGGTGCAGACCTTGGCGCTGAGAAATTCCTTGATATCAAAACACCAAACTTGCCAACTTCTCCAGATGCGGTAGTCATTGTTGCAACCCTCCGTGCTCTTAAGATGAATGGTGGTGTGGCTAAAGATGCTTTGACAGAGGAAAATGTTGAAGCAGTTCGTGCAGGTTTTGCTAACTTGAAACGCCACGTTGAGAACATCCGTAAATTTGGAGTGCCTGCAGTTGTCGCGATTAACGAATTTGTTTCTGATACAGAAGCTGAAATCGCAGCCTTGAAGGAACTATGTGCCTCAATTGATGTGCCAGTTGAATTAGCAAGTGTCTGGGCTGATGGCGCAGAAGGTGGTGTAGCGCTTGCCGAAACGGTTGTTCAGACTATTGCTGAAAATCCATCCAACTATACTCGCCTTTATGACAATGACCTTTCTGTCCAAGAAAAGATTGAAAAGATTGTTACTGAAATCTATCGTGGTAGCAAAGTGAACTTTGAGAAGAAAGCCCAAACGCAAATCGCTCAAATCGTTCAAAACGGATGGGATAAATTGCCGATCTGTATGGCGAAAACTCAGTACAGTTTCTCTGATAATCCAAATGCACTTGGAGCTCCAGAAAACTTTGAAATTACCATTCGTGAATTGGTACCAAAATTGGGGGCAGGCTTCATCGTTGCCCTAACTGGTGATGTCATGACCATGCCAGGACTTCCAAAACGACCTGCAGCTCTCAACATGGATGTTGAAAGTGACGGAACTGTCCTAGGATTGTTCTAATCATAGTACATAGGGGTATAAAATGACTGAGCGAAATTGTAAAGAAATCTTATCTGAATTTGATTCTACTAAAAACAATTATGAGAGACTTTTAGAATATATAGATGCCACGATTAAAAAGTCTATTGGAAATTAAAAAAATACAGATTCATGAAATTAAGGGAAGGGTTAAGGATAGAGATAGTTTAGAAAGAAAAATTGAAACTAAGGGTTATAAGTATTCTAATTTATTAGAGATAACAGATATTTGTGGAATTAGAATTATTACTTATTTTTTCGGATGATGTAGATAAAATTGCTTCGTTACTTGAGGAGGAATTTGAATTAGATAAAAGCTAATTCTATTGACAAACGAAAAACACAAGATCCAACAAAATTTGGATATGTATCTTTACATTATATTTTAAAATTAGGTGGAGACAGAGCAAAATTAGCTGAGAATTTGAATTATAAAAGAATTGAAGTTTGAAGTTCAGATAAGAACTATTTTACAGCATGCTTTAGGGCGGAGATAGAACATGACTTTGGCTATAAAACTGATCAGGATAGTTCCTGAAAAAAATCAGAAGAAGATTTTCGAGATTAGCTGGTTTAATTGAATTAGCTGATGATGAATTTATGGAAATTAAAAGATATGAAAAAGACTATCTTAATGAAGTTGAAGAAGAGTTCAAAGAAAAATTCTAAAAGTATTCAAATTGATTCTATAAGTATTTCAGCCTTATTAGAGAGTAAATCTTATATCGATTTTTCTTGGAAAATATTATAATGAACATGATATTGACATTAGATATCCTGGTGGAAAAATTTAAGGATGATCGAATTTCTAAGATTGTAAAATTATTGTGAACAGTTAGATATAAAAAAACTATTGACGAATTGGTGGGTAAGTTCAAAGAAGAATTTCCAAATTATTTTAATAATTGGATTAAAGATAAATCTAACTATTATTATACTTGGAATAGTACACCCCTGCTAGAAGTTCTTTATGATTTAAATTATTCAGCTAAATAATTACATTAAGCATTGTAAGTGGTCCCATCTATATTCGGATGGGATTTTGTTATTTGGATGTTCTCTGTAAAGTTTCTATTTTACCTGATTTCTGATATAATAGAAACATTGACTTCAAGAGTAAGGAAGAGAAAATGAACGTATTATTAAATGGAATGAATGACCGTCAGGCTGAGGCGGTGCAAACGACAGAAGGCCCCTTGTTAATCATGGCGGGGGCTGGATCTGGGAAGACCCGTGTTTTGACCCACCGCATTGTCTATCTGATTGATGAAAAGATGGTCAATCCTTGGAATATCTTGGCCATTACCTTTACCAATAAGGCTGCGCGTGAGATGAAAGAGCGTGCTTATGCTCTCAATCCAGCTACTCAGGACTGTCTGATTGCGACTTTTCACTCCATGTGTGTTCGTATTCTGCGTCGCGATGCAGATCATATCGGCTACAATCGTAATTTCACCATTGTAGATCCTGGTGAACAGCGAACCCTTATGAAACGTATTCTCAAGCAGTTAAACTTGGATCCGAAAAAATGGAATGAACGCACCATTTTGGGGACTATTTCAAATGCTAAGAATGACTTGATTGATGATGTGGCTTATGCTGCCCAAGCTGGAGATATGTATACACAAATTGTGGCCCAGTGTTATACAGCCTATCAAAAAGAGCTTCGTCAGTCTGAGTCCGTTGACTTTGATGATTTAATCATGTTGACCCTGCGTCTTTTTGATCAAAATCCTGATGTCTTGACCTACTACCAGCAGAAGTTCCAATACATCCACGTAGATGAGTATCAAGATACCAACCATGCCCAGTACCAATTGGTCAAACTCTTGGCATCTCGATTTAAAAATATCTGTGTAGTTGGAGATGCGGACCAGTCTATCTACGGTTGGCGTGGGGCTGATATGCAGAATATCTTGGATTTTGAAAAAGATTACCCTCAAGCCAAAGTTGTTTTACTTGAAGAAAATTACCGTTCAACCAAAACTATTCTCCAAGCCGCCAATGATGTCATTCAAAACAATAAAAATCGTCGTCCTAAGAATCTCTGGACTCAGAATGCTGATGGGGAACAAATCGTCTACTACAGAGCCAACGATGAACAAGATGAGGCTGTTTTTGTAGCCAAAACCATAGATGAGCTTGGTCGTAGCCAAAACTTCCTTCACAAAGACTTTGCAGTTCTTTATCGGACTAATGCGCAATCTCGTACTATTGAGGAGGCCCTCCTCAAGTCCAATATCCCTTATACTATGGTTGGCGGGACCAAGTTCTACAGCCGTAAGGAAATCCGTGATATTATCGCATACCTTAATCTCATCGCTAATCTGAGTGACAATATCAGTTTTGAGCGCATTATCAACGAGCCGAAACGTGGAATCGGTCCAGGAACCGTTGAGAAAATCCGTGATTTTGCGAATATGCAAGACATGTCCATGCTAGATGCTTCAGCCAATATCATGTTATCTGGCATCAAAGGGAAAGCAGCCCAGTCTATTTGGGATTTTGCTAATATGATTTTAGATTTGCGGGAGCAATTGGGCCAATTAAGCATTACAGAGTTAGTTGAAGCGGTTCTTGAAAAAACAGGTTATGTCGAGATTCTTAATGCCCAAGCAACCTTGGAAAGCAAGGCTCGGGTTGAGAATATCGAGGAATTTCTATCTGTTACCAAGAATTTTGACGACAATCCTGATAGTCAAGAAGAGGAAACAGGTTTAGATAAACTCAGTCGTTTCTTAAATGACCTAGCCTTGATTGCTGATACGGACTCTGGTAGTCAGGAAACATCGGAAGTGACCTTGATGACCCTCCATGCAGCGAAAGGTCTCGAGTTCCCAGTTGTCTTTATCATTGGGATGGAGGAAAATGTATTTCCGCTTAGCCGTGCGGCTGAAGATCCAGATGAGCTAGAAGAAGAGCGCCGTTTGGCCTATGTCGGTATCACGCGCGCTGAGAAAATCCTCTATCTGACCAATGCCAACTCACGCTTGCTTTTCGGTCGTACAAGCTATAACCGTCCAACACGTTTCATCAATGAAATCAGTTCGGACTTGCTTGAATATCAAGGTTTGGCTCGACCAGCGAATACTAGCTTTAAGGCTTCTTATAGCAGTGGTGGGATTGCTTTCGGTCAAGGAATGAGTTTGGCTCAGGCGCTTCAAGAACGGAAACGCAATGCCGCACCAAGCTCTATCCAGTCAAGTGGTCTCCCATTTGGACAGTTTGCAGCCGGAAATAAAAAAGATTCGACTGATACAAGCTGGTCCATTGGCGATATTGCACTTCACAAAAAGTGGGGAGAGGGAACGGTCCTTGAAGTTTCAGGTAGCGGTGCTACGCAGGAATTGAAAATTAATTTCCCAGAAGTGGGGCTGAAAAAACTCCTAGCCAGTGTGGCACCAATTGAGAAAAAAATCTAATTTTCCATCCTTCTCACGAATAATATAGTGAGGAGGATTTTTATGTACAGTATTTCATTCCAAGAAGATTCACTTTTGCCTAGAGAAAGACTAGTTAAAGAAGGAGTAGAGGCTCTGAGCAATCAAGAGTTGTTAGCTATTTTGCTCAGAACCGGAACACGTCAGGCTAATGTATTTGAAATCTCTCAGAAAGTCTTGGATAGTCTCAACAGTCTAACTGATTTGAAAAAAATGACCCTGCAGGAATTGCAGAGTCTGTCTGGTATTGGGCGCATTAAAGCTATTGAACTACAAGCAGTGATTGAACTGGGGAATCGCATTCACAAGCATGAAACCCTTGAGATGGAAAGTATTCTCAGCAGTCAAAAGCTAGCTAAGAAAATGCAACAGGAACTTGGCGACAAAAAACAAGAGCACCTAGTGGCGCTCTATCTCAATACTCAAAATCAAATCATTCATCAGCAGACCATCTTTATCGGATCCGCGACACGTAGCATTGCTGAACCGAGGGAAATCCTTCACTATGCCATCAAGCATATGGCGACTTCTGTTATTTTAGTCCACAATCATCCTTCAGGTGCAGTAGCACCTAGCCGAAATGATGACCATGTAACCAAGTTAGTCAAGGAAGCCTGTGAACTAATGGGACTGGTGTTTCTGGATCATCTGATTGTCTCTCATTCTGATTACTTTAGTTACCGTGAAAAGACTAATCTGATTTAAAGTTCATTTACAACATAGTCAAATAGTGTTTTATCCTTGGGGCGATTTTCAAATAGAAATTCTGGATGCCATTGGACACCAAGAAATGGGATGTCATCAGTTGTTGCGACTGCCTCGATAATCTTATCCTTGGGATCATAGGCCACAACCTTTAAATTTGGAGCCAAATCCTTGATACTCTGATGGTGGAAGGAGTTAATATGAGAGATTTCTCCGTAAATTTCTCTGAGAACAGTATCTGGTTCGGTAAGAAGTCGCTGGGTAGTGTATTCGGCTGAACAATCCTGCCAGTGGTCTTCGATATCTTGATGAAGTGTGCCTCCCATGGCAACATTAAAAAGCTGGGTACCACGACAAACAGAAAAAATCGGTTTTTTCTGCTGGATAGCTTCTTTGATAAGAGCTAGTTCAAAGATATCCCTTTGTAAATGGTAGTCATCGCTGTCAATTATTTTTGGCTCACCATAGAATTTTGGATCGACATTTTGCCCGCCCGTTAGGATGAGTTTATCAATCATTCCTATATAGTGGCTAGCCATTTCTTGATCACCAATCGGAAGGATGATTGGAATTCCGCCAGCGTCCTTGACTCCTTCAACAAAGCCTTTTGCTGCATAGCTCATCATGATGTCATCATCTGGATGAGCTTTCTCATTTCCTGTAATCCCAATAACTGGTTTATTCATAAATGCTTTCGCTTTCTAATCCTCTTTCCGCATAAAATAGAGGAGGGTTTGGAGTTCACTTGTCAAATCGACGTACTGAACGACCACATCTTTTGGAAGGTGTAGGTGGACAGGAGAAAAACTGAGAATACCTTTTATACCAGCATCAACCAAGAGGTTGGCAACTTCTTGAGATTTGACACTTGGAACAGTTAGGATAGCAGTTTTAACGTCTGCGTCCTTAATCTTTTCCTTGATTTGAGATATACCATAGATGGGAATCCCGTCAGCAGTCTGAGTACCGACTTCAGGATGGTCATCCAGATCAAAGGCCATGATAATCTTCATCTTGTTGCGCTCGTGGAAGCGGTAGTGGAGAAGGGCATGCCCCATATTACCAATTCCAACCAACATAACATTGGTGATGGAGTTATCATTTAGGAGGTCAGCAAAAAACGTCATGAGTTTTTTAACATCATAACCAAATCCTCGTCTTCCAAGTTCACCAAAGTAGGAAAAATCACGACGGACGGTCGCCGAATCGATACCGATAGCCTCTGCAATTTGTTTTAGAGTTGGCACGTTCGATTTTTCTGCATGAAATCTCTTGAAAATTCGATAGTAAAGTGAGAGTCTTTTTGCTGTTGCTTTTTGGAATTGCAGACTGTTTTTTTCTTTCACAAAATCACAACCTTTCTATTCTTCTATTTTTATAGAATCATTGTGAAAAAAATCAACAAAAATAAGAAAAAAACTAAGAAAAATTCTTAGTTTTTTTATCTAAAAAAATGAACTTGTGATAGAAATCGATAGAGATCTCCGACTAAACCTTGGTAGATCACTTTATCATTAAAGGTTAACGAGGTTACCAGAAATGTATCTGGTAGGGTCACGCATCCTGATAGGGATAACATGAGCTCATCGTAGTCGGTATATTCAAGTATGCGCTCAATTTGGTAACTATCTAGGTAGGTGAGACGATACATGAGGTCTTATCTTTCCTCTTTAGTGAAAATCCCACGTTCTACAAGACTATCCATGAGGAAGTAGAATTTTTCTTGGTGAATATGGTGATCATCTGATTTAAAGATATCTACCAAACGAAGACCGGACTTATCTGTAATGTTGAGTTTAACACCTGTAAGGTCTTTATTGATGATGATTTTTAGTTTGAAACCTTCACCACTATTAGGTACTTTCTCAAGTAGACGAGTCAGTTCGTAGTTTCCTACTTTTGTTTCAAAGAAAGTATTGTCTTTTAGTGTGAACTTTTTAACAGTTGGACTAAGTGTGTAGTCGTAGCGGCAGTTTTGTAGTTTAATGGTTTTTTCGAATGCCATTAGATTAATCTCCAATAATATTTTTTAAGGTTTGTGCGAGTTGTTTCAGTTCCTCCTCAGTGTTAAGAGGAGAGAGACTGATACGGACAGATTCTTTCAATCGATGTGAATCTGGTCCATAAAATGCTTCAAGCACATGACTGGTTTGCACAATACCAGCAGTACAAGCTGAACCGGTAGAAATTGAAATTCCTTCAAGGTCTAACCGTAGCAAGAGCAAATCATTTTTTTGACCAGGAAAGCCAATGTTGACAACATAAGGCAGTTGGTGGTTGCTTTCATTGAGATAGTAGTTGAGACCTACAATTTCTTCTAAAAAAGTAGCTTTGAGTGTGCTCAGTTTTTGGTAATGCTCAACTTGGTCATTTAAATCCTCTTTGAGAGCAGCGACCATGCCTACAATGGCAGCGAGATTTTCTGTTCCAGCCCGTTTCTTTTGTTCTTGGTCTCCACCGTGAAGGTAGGAATCAAAGTCCGCGGAAGAAGCGTAAAGAAAGCCGACTCCTTTTGGCCCATGGAATTTGTGGGCAGAAGCGCTGAGGAAATCAATTCCTAATTCCTCGGGATGGATAGGAATTTTTCCGATAGCTTGAACAGCATCTACATGATAAGCAGCAGGATGATCTTTTAAAATACGTCCAATCTCTGCGATAGGTAAGAGACTTCCTGTTTCATTATTAGCGTACATGGTGGAAACGAGAATGGTATCGTCACGTAAGGCTTCTTGAATTTGCTGGGCAGTAATTTCTTGATTTACTGGTTGGATGATAGTTGCTTCAAAACCAAAATGTTGCACCAGATAATCGATAGTCTCAAGTACAGAATGGTGTTCAATAGCTGTCGTGATGATATGTTTTCCATTTTCTTGATGACGGAGACAATAGCCAATAATGGCTGTATTGTTACTTTCTGTACCACCAGACGTGAAAAAGATATGTTGAGGTTTGGTTCCTAGTAAGTGGGCTAAGTCCTGACGAGCCTCTCGCAAGAGTTTACCAGCTTGTCGACCATGGCCATGAATACTAGAAGGATTACCATGAGTTTCTTGCATGACCTTGGTCATTTCTGCAATAGCTACTACTGACATAGGAGTCGTAGCAGCATTGTCCAAATAAATCAAAGAATCACCTTATTTCTTTTTGTTGTAAGCAAAGAGTGGGCTGACTGGTTTTCTTTCATGGATGCGGACGATAGCATCTCCGATTAATTCGCTAGCAGTAATGTAACATACATTTTCTGGAGTTCTTTCTTTGGTTGCTACTGAGTCTGTTACAAGGATTTCTTTGATGTTTGTAGCGTCAAGAAGGTCTGCTGCCCCTTCAACAAATAAACCGTGACTGGATACTGCATAAATCTCAGTTGCACCTTCACGTTCAACGATTTTGGCTGCTTCAGAGAAAGTACGACCAGTATTTAGGATATCGTCAATCAAGATAGCCTTCTTGCCTTCAACATCCCCAATGATATAGCCTTCGTTACGATCAGAATCGTCTTGGGCGTAGTCAATGATAGCGATAGGAGCATCAAGGTATTCAGCCAAACTACGTGCACGTTTAACACCAGAGTTCTTTGGACTAACCACAACGACATCAGAACCAAGAAGGCCTTTGTCACAGTAGTGTTTGGCAAATAGAGGAATTGTATAAAGATTGTCCACTGGAATGTCGAAGAAACCTTGTACCTGCACAGCATGGAGATCGAGAGTTAGAACACGGTCAACCCCAGCTTTTACTAACATATTTGAAACCAATTTAGCTGTCAGTGGTTCACGGGAAGAAGCGATGCGATCCTGACGCGCATAGCCAAAGTAAGGAAGTACGACGTTGATACTATGAGCGCTGGCGCGTACACAAGCATCAACCATGATCAACAACTCCATTAGGTGGTTGCTAACGGGGTAGCTAGTGGACTGGATGATGTAGACATCGTAGCCACGGACACTTTCTTCAATGTTGACTTGGATTTCGCCATCAGAAAATTGTCGAGAGGATAATTTCCCAAGAGGTACACCAACTGTATCCGCAATCTTTTGAGCGATTTCATGGTTAGAGTTTAGGGTGAAAAGTTTCATGTTGTTTCTATCTGACATTATAGACCGTCCTCTGTAAACTTTGCGAATCTTCTCTGAGAAAGTTTTTGTTTTTTCAAAGCTAGATTCTTTTTATTTTTTTATCTTTTCTATTTTTACCAAAAAAGGAGATTATTTCAGCTTTTTATGCTTTTAATAAAACGAATTAATTTTTGCTGGAGCTTTCGATAAGTAATCTGATTTTCATCTAAGTATCTCTTAAAATCAGCTTTTCCCTTTTTCATGGTCGGTGACTTCAAGCTCGAGTTCATAGTCCGTCTGGTCAAAGTAGTGACTTTCATCTAAGGCCATTAAGCCAATCTCAGTTTTCATTTCATAACGTAGAGTGGAAAGGCAGCCTAGAACAAGCCAGTCATGGCTTTCGATGCCAATCTTAGCGAGTTTCTCTAGAACGAGCCCTGGAGGTAGTTTTTGTTTTTTCTAGGTACGATTCAGCTTCTGGAAGAGTTAGTTTCTGGTTGTATTCCATATTTCCTACAGTTTGAGGTACTTTTTAAGGTCAATTCCGCCCAATCTGAAAAAGGTGCGAATGCGCATGGCAACCTTCTTTTCACTGCAATTGGAAATCTGGTGTGTCAATGTAGTAGTTTTTGGTGAACAGGAGCTATATGGGTAAACTGTGTTTTTAAATGATTGTAGTCATCTTTTTTTCAGTAGTGTTTTCAGTTCAATTTCTAATTGTTTCATTTTTCTAACCTTTTCTTTATCTTTGAAAGCGGATTTATGGTATAATGTACAATGTATTTATTGATATAAGATTGTAGTGAAAAAATCAAAAATTTTTAACAGCACAATCTCATACTAAAAGGGAGAAAATATGACCATAGAATGGGAAGAATTTTTAGATCCTTACATTCAAGCTGTTGGTGAATTGAAGATTAAACTTCGTGGGATTCGCAAGCAGTACCGTAAGCAAAACAAGCATTCTCCGATTGAGTTTGTAACTGGTCGGGTAAAACCGATTGAAAGTATCAAAGAAAAAAATGGCTCGTCGAGGAATTACTTATGCAACTCTGGAAAATGACTTGCAAGATATCGCAGGGCTACGTGTCATGGTTCAGTTTGTTGATGACGTGGAAGAAGTTGTTGCAATTCTACGTAAACGTCACGATATGAGAGTCGTTCAGGAACGAGATTATATCAACCATCGTAAGGCGTCGGGTTATCGTTCTTATCATGTTGTTGTCGAATATACTGTAGATACGATAAATGGGGCTAAGACCATTCTCGCCGAGATTCAAATACGGACTTTGGCTATGAACTTTTGGGCTACCATTGAGCATTCGCTCAATTATAAGTACCAGGGGGACTTTCCAGAGGAAATAAAAGAAAGACTGGAAATTACTGCCAAAATTGCTCATCAGCTAGATGAAGAAATGGGCAAGATTCGAGATGATATTCAGGAAGCTCAGGCGCTCTTTGATCCTTTGAGTAGAAAACTAAACGATGGTGTAGGAAATAGTGACGATACAGATGAAGAATACAGGTAAGCGAGTTGACCTCATAGCAAATAGAAAGCCGCAGAGTCAGAAAGTTTTACATAAACTGAGGGAAAAACTCAAAAAACAGCATTTTATAATCAATGATACAAATCCCGATATCGTCATTTCGATTGGTGGAGATGGGATGCTTTTGTCTGCTTTTCACAAGTACGAGAATCAGTTAGACAAGGTTCGATTTGTAGGTGTACATACAGGACACTTAGGATTTTACACGGATTACCGTGACTTTGAGTTGGACCAGTTGGTTGCCAATCTCCAACTGGATTCTGGAGCCAAGGTTTCTTACCCAGTCTTGAATGTTAAAGTGACTCTTGAAAATGGAGATGTAAAAACCTTCCGTGCTTTAAAATGAAGCGAGCATCCGTCGGTCAGATCGCACCATGGTTGCAGATATCATTATTAACCACGTTCCATTCGAGCGTTTTCGTGGAGATGGTGTGACTGTCTCAACGCCAACAGGGAGCACTGCCTATAACAAATCCTTGGGGGTGCGGTCTTGCATCCTACCATTGAAGCCTTGCAACTGACTGAAATTGCAAGTCTCAATAATCGAGTTTATCGGACTCTAGGATCTTCAATCATCGTTCCAAAGAAAGACAAAATTGAGCTTTTACCGACTCGTAATGACTATCACACGCTATCGGTTGACAATAGTACCTATTCTTTCCGAAATATAGAACGGATTGAGTACCAAATCGACCATCATAAGATTCACTTCCCTAGCAACACCAAGTCACACTAGTTTCTGGAATCGTGTCAAAGATGCCTTTATCGGCGAGGTGGACGAATGAGGTTCGAATTTATCGCAGAATGAACATGTCAAGGTCAAAACCTTTCTTAAGAAACACGAGGTTTCTAAAGGACTGTTAGCTAAGATAAAGTTTCGAGGTGGGGCTATCCTAGTCAATGATCAACCTCAGAATGCGACTTATCTCTTAGATATTGGAGATAGGGTTACCATTGACATTCCATCAGAGGAAGGCTTTGAAACCCTTGAAGCCATTGACCGTCCTTTAGATATCTTGTTTGAGGATGACCACTTTTTGGTTTTGAATAAGCCTTATGGAGTAGCTTCCATCCCCAGTGTCAATCATTCCAATACCATTGCGAATTTTATCAAAGGCTACTATGTTAAGCAGGAATATGAAAACCAGCAGGTTCATATCGTGACCAGACTGGATCGGGATACATCTGGTTTGATGCTCTTTGCCAGCTACGGTTATGCTCATGCACGATTAGACAAGCAACTGCAACGAAAGTCTATCGAAAAACGTTACTATGCTTTGGTTAAGGGCAATGGGGGTTTGGAGCCAGAAGGGGAGATTATCGCCCCGATTGCGCGTGATGTGGATTCCATTATCACGAGACGAGTTGCTAAAGGTGGAAAATACGCCCATACCTCTTACAAAGTTGTAGCGTCTTATGGAAATATTCACCTGATCGATATTCGATTGCATACTGGGCGAACCCATCAGATCAGAGTGCATTTTTCTCATATCGGTTTTCCCTTGTTGGGAGACGATCTCTATGGAGGCAGCCTAGACGACGGCATTCAGCGTCAGGCCTTGCATTGCCATTTCTTATCATTTTATCATCCCTTCTTGGAGCGTCAGCTAGAGCTGGAAAGCCCCTTGCCAGATGATTTTAACAATCTTATTACTCAGTTATCAACTAATACTCTTTAAAATCTATTTTGAGTATAATTTATTTTCTTAAAGGAGAAAACTCATGGAAGTTTTTGAAAGTCTCAAAGCCAATCTTATTGGCAAAAATGCTCGTATTGTTCTACCTGAAGGAAGAACCTCGTATTCTTCAAGCGACTAAACGCTTGGTAAAAAGAAACAGAAGTTGTTCCTGTTTTGCTTGGGAATCCAGAAAAATTAAAAATTTATCTTGAGATAGAAGGGATCATGGATGGCTACGAAGTGATTGACCCTCAACACTATCCTCAATTCGAAGAAATGGTCTCAACCTTGGTTGAACGTCGTAAAGGCAAAATGACTGAAGAAGATGCTCATAAGATTTTGCTTGAAGATGTCAACTACTTTGGTGTTATGCTCGTTCACATGGGCTTGGTTGATGGGATGGTATCAGGTGCTATTCACTCGACAGCAGCAACGGTCTCGTCCTGCGCTTCAAATCATTAAAACTCGTCCAAATGTATCCCGCACTTCAGGTGCCTTCCTCATGGTTCGTGGGACAGAACGCTACCTATTTGGGGATTGTGCCATTAACATCAATCCAGATGCAGAAGCTTTGGCAGAGATTGCTATCAACTCAGCTATTACAGCTAAAATGTTTGGTATCGAACCTAAAATTGCCATGCTAAGCTACTCTACTAAAGGTTCTGGATTTGGCGAAAGCGTTGATAAGGTAGTGGCAGCGACTAAAATAGCGCACGATTTGCGTCCAGACCTTGAAATTGATGGTGAGTTGCAATTTGATGCTGCCTTTGTTCCTGAAACGGCTGCCCTTAAAGCACCAGATAGCAATGTTGCTGGCCAAGCAAATGTCTTTATCTTCCCTGGTATTGAAGCAGGAAATATTGGCTACAAGATGGCAGAACGTCTCGGTGGTTTTGCGGCTGTCGGTCCTGTATTGCAAGGTTTGAATAAACCAGTAAACGACCTTTCACGTGGTTGTAACTCTGATGATGTTTATAAGTTGACCCTTATCACAGCTGCTCAAGCAGTTCATAAATAAAAAATAGGCCTCTTTCTTTTAGGAAGAGGTTTTTAGCGCTAAGAAAAGGACAGTTAAAAGCTTCTATGTTATACTAGATATATGTTAGATTTGAAAGAATACGGTGTTGACATGTGGCCGGAGGAGAAGATTTCCTCTTTCCGTGAGAAACTCCTCAACTGGTACGATGAAAACAAACGGGATTTACCTTGGCGTAGAAGTAAAAATCCTTATCATATATGGGTTTCTGAAATCATGCTCCAGCAGACTAGGGTTGATACGGTTATTCCCTACTATGAACGATTTTTGGACTGGTTTCCAACTGTTGAAAGTTTGGCAAATGCGCCTGAGGAGCGTTTACTGAAAGCATGGGAAGGTTTGGGTTATTATTCCCGAGTACGCAATATGCAGGCTGCGGCTCAGCAGATTATGTCTGACTTTGAAGGGAAATTTCCAAACACTTACGAAGGAATTTCTAGCTTGAAAGGGATTGGCCCCTATACTGCGGGAGCAATTTCTAGTATCGCTTTTAATCTACCCGAGCCAGCAGTTGATGGCAATGTCATGCGAGTTTTATCTCGCTTGTTTGAGGTAAATTATGATATCGGAGTTCCTAGCAATCGAAAGATTTTCCAAGCCATGATGGAAATCTTGATTGACCCAGAACGACCAGGAGATTTTTAATCAAGCTCTGATGGATTTGGGCTCTGATATAGAGTCGCCAGTTAATCCTCGACCTGAAGAAAGCCCTGTTAAGGAATTTAGCGCAGCTTATCAGAAGGGAACCATGGATCGATATCCGATTAAAGAACCTAAGAAAAAGCCTCTTCCAATCTATCTCAAGGCCTTGGTTGTGCGCAATGATCGAGGTCAATATCTACTAGAGAAAAACGAAAGCGAAAAAACTGCTAGCTGGATTTTGGCATTTCCTTGATCGAAGTCGAAGAATTTTTCTAGAGAAGATGATCAGCTAGATCTTTTTTTCTCAAGTCAAGGAGGAAAGCAGAGTATTTGGACCAAGTCCCCAAGAAAGTTTTTGAGCAGGATTATGATTTGGAGGTTGATTGTCCCATCAAGTTTTTGATCAAGTCAAGCATGTCTTTAGTCATCGTAAATGGCATATTCAAATCCTATCAGGTCAGGTGACAAAATCAAAACAGTTCTATGACAGAGAAATTCGCTGGATCTCCCTCAAGAGTTTGCTGACTACCCGCTCTGCTAAACCGCAACAAAAGATTTGGCAGGCTTATATAACAGTTCTTGGAGATGGGGGTTGGGATTAGCCATTTGTGTCTTCTTTCCATTTTGTTATAATAGAAAAGAAAAAGGTGATCTTATGAAAAAAATATTAATTGTAGATGATGAGAAACCAATCTCAGATATTATTAAGTTCAATATGACCAAAGAAGGCTACGAAGTTGTAACAGCCTTCAACGGTCGTGAGGCAATCGAGCTATTTGAAGCTGAGCAACCTGACATTATTATCCTAGACTTGATGCTACCTGAAATTGATGGTTTAGAAGTAGCCAAAGCCATTCGCAAGACCAGTAGTGTTCCTATCATTATGCTCTCAGCTAAGGATAGCGAGTTTGACAAGGTTATCGGTTTGGAACTAGGTGCAGATGATTATGTCACAAAGCCCTTCTCAAATCGTGAGTTGCAGGCGCGTGTCAAGGCTTTACTTCGCCGTACCGACTTGGTTTCAGTTGATAGTCAAGAGTCTGATGAGAAGAAATCCCAGCCACTTCAGATTGGCGATTTGGAAATTGTTCCAGACGCTTATGTGGCCAAAAAATACGGTGAGGAATTAGATTTGACCCACCGTGAATTTGAGCTTTTATATCACTTGGCTTCCCATATTGGACAAGTGATTACGCGTGAACACTTGCTTGAGACTGTTTGGGGTTATGATTATTTTGGTGATGTTCGTACAGTGGACGTGACCATTAGACGTTTGCGTGAAAAATTGAAGATACTCCAAGCCGTCCAGAGTATATCCTCACCCGTCGTGGTGTTGGCTACTATATGAGAAATAATGATTGAAGATATTAGACAAACTATTCTGACCAGTGATTTTATCTTTATCTTGATTTTACTTGGTTTTTATCTTGGTGGTGACCTTGCTCTTACTGGAAAATCGTCAGGGATAATATCCGTCTCAAAGAGATAAACCAAAAGGTTAAGGACTTGATTGCGGGTGATTATTCTCAAGTTTTGGACTTACAAGGCAGTACAGAAATCACCAATATTACCAATAACCTCAATGATTTGTCAGAAGTTATTCGTTTGACCCAAGAAAATCTGGAACAAGAGAGTAAAAGACTGCATAGTATTCTTTCTTACATGACAGATGGAGTGCTTGCGACCAATCGCCGTGGTCAGATTACCATGATTAACGACATGGCCAAGAAACAATTAGGTGTGCAGAAAGAGGATGTCCTTAACAAAAGCATTTTAGAATTGCTTAAGATAGAGGATGAGTATGAACTGCGTGACCTGATTACACAGATTCCTGAGTTGATGATTGATTCCCAAGATGTGAATGGTGAATACCTGAGTCTTCGTGTACGTTTCGCTCTGGTTCGCCGTGAGTCTGGATTCATCTCTGGTTTGGTTGCTGTTTTACATGATACGACCGAGCAGGAGAAGGAAGAACGCGAGCGGAGAATCTTCGTTTCAAATGTGAGTCATGAGCTGAGAACTCCTTTGACCAGTGTTAAATCTTATCTTGAAGCCTTGGACGAGGGAGCCTTGTATGATCCTGTAGCCCCTGATTTTATCAAGGTTTCGCTTGATGAAACTAACCGTATGATGCGGATGGTGACAGATCTCTTGCATCTCTCTCGTATTGATAATGCGACTACTCAGTTGGATGTAGAGTTGATTAACTTTACAGCATTCATCACCTTTATTCTCAACCGTTTTGACAAGATGAGAGGGCAGGATCAAGAGAAAAAATATGAGCTGGTTCGAGATTACCCAATCAATTCTGTTTGGATCGAGATTGATACCGATAAAATGACCCAGGTGATTGATAATATTCTTAACAATGCCATTAAGTACTCACCAGATGGTGGCAAAATTACTGTCAGCATGAAAACCACTGATGACCAGATGATTTTATCAATTAAAGACCAAGGTCTAGGTATTCCAAAACAAGATTTGCCGAAGATTTTTGACCGTTTTTACCGTGTGGATCGCGCAAGAAGTCGTGCACAAGGTGGAACTGGGCTAGGTCTAGCCATTGCCAAAGAAATCATCAAACAACACAATGGCTTTATTTGGGCCAAAAGTGAATACGGTAAGGGATCAACCTTTACCATTGTGCTCCCTTATGATAAGGATGCAGTGAAAGAAGAAGTCTGGGAGGATGAAGTAGAAGACTAGAATGAGTGAAATAGGCTTTAAATACAGTATTTTAGCGTCGGGTTCCAGTGGAAACTCCTTTTATCTGGAAACCCCCAAAAAGAAAATTTTAGTGGATGCAGGCTTGTCGGGTAAGAAAATTACCAGTCTCTTGAGCGAAATCAACCGCAAGCCTGAAGATTTGGATGCGATTTTGATTACGCATGAGCATTCAGACCATATTCATGGAGTCGGTGTCTTGGCTCGCAAATATGGCATGGACCTTTACGCCAATGAAAAAACCTGGCAGGCTATGGAAAATAGCAAGTACCTCGGTAAGGTGGATTCATCGCAGAAGCACATTTTTGAAATGGGTAAAACCAAAACCTTTGGTGATATCGACATCGAGAGTTTTGGGGTTAGTCATGATGCGGCAGCGCCCCAGTTTTACCGATTTATGAAAGATGACAAGAGTTTTGTCATGTTGACTGACACAGGTTATGTTAGTGATCGTATGGCAGGAATTGTTGAGAATGCTGACGGTTATCTCATCGAGTCCAACCACGATGTAGAAATCTTACGAGCTGGATCTTATGTCTAGCGACTCAAACAGCACTTAGATCTATCTTGGCCACCTCTCTAACGAAGACGGAGCTGAGGCCATGATTCGTGCTATGGGAAATCGTACCAAGAAAAATCTATCTTGGCCACTTGTCCAAAGAGAACAATATTAAGGAGTTAGCTCACATGACCATGGTCAATCAGCTAGCCCAAGCTGATCTGGGAGTCGGAGTTGACTTTAATGTTTATGATACCTCACCAGATACCGCAACACCATTAACAGATATATATAGAAGGCCTTCGCCTTCTTTTCTTATGTTTAGTTATTATTTTCTAGTCCAAACACCATTTAAAAATATGATATAATAAGGTTTATAGTACGAGAAAGGTTGCCTTATGACGATAGATATTAGTGAAGAAAAGTTGGCTATGGAGTCTGCTGACTTATTAAAAATTCTTTTAAAAGATCGAACGACCAAGAAAAATATTGTTTGGGCGACTCATTCTTATGAATTGTTGGGAAAGGGATTTGCTCCAAGTGACCGCATTACTCCAAGTAGGGTGACGGGAACCTATGCAAACTTGATTCAACCCCGATCAGAAAAGTCTAAGTATGAGCAAAAAGACCGAACCAAGATTAGAGCCGAAGTCTTTACGCCAACTTGGTTGGTTGAAAAGCAAAATGGCTATGTGGAAGAAGAACTTGAAGCTCTGGATCTTGAAGATTATATCCAAGCGCGCTGGCTAGAAATCACCTGTGGTGAAGCACCTTATATGGTTACTCGCTATGATGCAGTGACTGGTGAGGAAATTCCATTAGCTGAGCGAGTTGGTTCTCTTGATAGAAAATTGCAGCGCATTAGTCGTGAGGTCTCAGATGAAGCCACCTTCTATGAGCTTGTAAAAAAAGCTTATCGAGTTTCGTATGGCTATGAGTATCAAGGAGATTCTCTGCTTTTGGCGCGTGAAAATCTTTTAGCAACATTTGAGGACTACTATCTTGCAAAGACTGGAAATCAACCGACCTTAGAGCAAAAGAAAGAAATTGCGACTATTATCTCCTACAATGTCTTTCAAATGGATGGATTGAATAAAATCAGTCCTTACTCAGCTACACAAGAGCAATCTCAACAGCTAAGCTTGTTTTCAGATGAGCTAGAAGTAGAACAAAGCAGAAGAATCTAAAACCCAAATCAAAGACTGGAAAAAGAATAAAAATGATAGGGTTTTGAGAGCCTATCAAGCGAGGAAAGTGAAATGAAATTTGATGTCGTGATAGGAAATCCGCCGTATCAGGAGGAATTACAAGGAACAAGTGATAAACCAATATATCATCATTTCATGGATGAATCTTATAAAATTAGTAGAAAATCAGTATTGATAACACCTGCAAGGTTTTTATTTAAGGCAGGGAAAACACCAAAATCATGGAATGAAAAATGCTGTTGAATGAACATTTCAAAGTTATGTATTATGTCCAAAGATTCTTCGAAAGTTTTTCCTGGTACGGATATTAAAGTGGAGTGACGATGTAGATTTACCACTGATAATGATAGAGTTTTTGGAGCGATTGAAACATATACCGCTTTTTGATGAACTGAATTCAATTTATAAAAAGTCTATCATAGAAATGATTTCAAAATCTTTTAAGTGACTATGTTTTTGCATCAGAAAGTTATAAATTAACAGAAGCTACACAGTGATTTTCCTAATTTCAGTAACAGGTTAAGTAAGGGTCATAAATTTGATGTGACAACAAATATTTTTGAGAAAGTTGCCTGAAATTTTTACGGATGATAAACACAGAATGTGAATCAATTCAGTTAATAGGTAGGTTAAATAATGAACGTGTAATAAAATTTGTTCCCAAAGAAATACATCAAAGGACCTGGGAATTTTTGGATAAATATAAAGGTGATACTGCCAAAAAGCAAATGGCAGTGGGGCGATTAGAAGTCCTATCGACCCCACTCGTGGTATTCCCTACTCGTGGGTCACACACTAGATCTTTATTTCTATTGGTAAATTAGAAACATTGGATGAAGCAGATTCATTATTTAAGTATATAAAATCTAAATTTGCTAGGACTTTGTTAGGTGTACTAAAAATTACACAAGATAATAAAAAAGGAACATGGAAATACGTCCCTCTCCAAGACTTTACGGTCAATTCGGACATTGATTGGAGACAATCAGTGGCTGATATTGACCGCCAGCTCTATCAAAAATATGACCTTTCTCCTGAAGAAATTGCCTTTATTGAGACTCATGTAAGGGAAATGGATTAGAAAAGTATTTTTATTTGACAAATTATGCTCAGTGATCTATAATAGACACATAGGATTAGGTCAGGAAGCATACGATGCCCTGACCCTTTTTTGTTTTATAGGAGATAAGTTTGAAGGAACATAAAACATTTAATCAACAGTTAACAATCTTAAGAAATAGGGGTGTTGTAGTCCCAACAAATGGGAAGCCAAAGAGATTTTTAGAACAAGAAAACTATTACAATGTTATAAACGGTTATAAAGATTTATTTTTTAGTAAAGGGCAGCAATAATCAACCTGTTGAACCTGAAATTTATCAAGAAGGAACTCACTTTAACGAACTAAAGGCCTTGTTTTTTTATTTGATAGAGAACTAAGGATATTATTATTGAAATATTTATTGATATTCGAAAATTCAATAAAGACTACAGTTGCATATGAATTCTCTAAAAATACCCTCGTAAGAATGCTTATTTAGATATTGCAAAATTTTGTGAGACAATGATCCTAAAAAGTTCTTCAACAAAATCTCTATCTTAACAAAGACTATTCATGATAAGGTAGATAGAGTGGCGCTATCAAACATTATATTGAAGAACACGGAGAAGTACCACTTTGGGTTTTAGTTAATTTTTCTTACAATGGGAACATTGACTAATTTTACAATATTTTAACGGATAGTACAAAAATATCATCGCAAAATTTTATACAGGTAAATATAGAACACAGAATAAAGACAATACATTTAGACTATCTAGTGCAGATTTAAGTGCATGTTTGAAAGTGGCTAACCTAGTTAGAAAATATCTGTACATGATGAACGACTGTATAATGTTAATTTAAGAAATGTCAGAATATCTCAAATAGCAAATCATTTTTGGGATAAGAAGATATGATAATAAACGTTTTCATAGTTCTCATTCTATTTTTAAAAATTGTACTTGATAAGAAAGATTTTCAAAGATTGTATAAAGCTTTTAAGAAATCTGTTCAATCAGTATGCTGATGAATTTAAAACTGTAGTGTTTGATGATATTTTAAACACGATGGGAATAGATTTAACAGAATTGGAAAAATTAGCTTAATTTTTTTAAAAAAGGAATACTTATGCCAGTAGAAATTAAAACTTCTAAAGAGATTCATCCTAAAATCTATGCCTACACTACACCTACGGTAACCAGTAATGAGGGATGGATTAAGATCGGTTATACGGAGCGTGATGTCACGCAACGGATTAAAGAACAAACGCATACTGCTCATATAGATACAGATGTCTTATGGACTGCGGATGCCGCCTATACGGAAGAACCTGATAAGGGAAAGACTTTTAAGGACCATGATTTCCACCATTTCCTTTCTTTCCATGATGTGGAACGTCGTCCCAAGACTGAATGGTTTTACTTTAATGGAACTCCTGAAAAATCTAAAAATCTTTTTGATAAGTTTGTTCAGCATGATTTGTCAGGTTATCAGCCTGGTCAAGGACAGGACTATACCCTTCGCCAAGAGCAAGAAGAAGCAGTTTCTAAGACCTTAGCTTATTTCAAGAATCATCTAGGAGGCAAGTTCCTCTGGAATGCCAAGCCACGTTTTGGTAAAACCATATCTACCTATGACCTGGCTCGTCGGATGAATGCTGTCAATGTCCTAATCGTAACCAACAGACCTGCAATAGCTAACTCATGGTATGATGATTTTGAAAAATTCATAGCTGGTCAAATGACTTATAAGTTTGTTTCAGAAACAGACAGTCTTAAAAATCGGCCAACCTTGTCACGAAAAGAATTTGTTGGTATTTTAGATGACGATGTAAGACAACTTGCTTTTATCAGTCTCCAAGACTTGAAAGGCTCTGCTTATCTTGGTGGAGAGCACAATAAACTTAAATGGGTCACTGATCTACATTGGGACTTATTGGTTATCGATGAAGCTCACAGAAGGAGTTGCTACCTTCAAGACAGATCAGGCTTTTAATAAGATTCGTCGAAACTTTACCTTGCATCTATCAGGAACTCCATTTAAGGCATTAGCTAAGGGAGAATTTACCGAGGAGCAGATCTACAACTGGTCTTATGCGGATGAGCAGGCAGCTAAAACTACTTGGTCACCTGATCAAGAAGAGGAGAATCCATATGAGAGCTTGCCTCAGTTAAATCTCTTTACCTATCAAATGTCTCAGATGATTGGTGAGGAGTTAGAAAAAGGTGCTCAACTTGATGGAGAGAACATCGACTATGCTTTTGACTTGAGTGAATTTTTCGCTACAGATGATAAAAGGGAAATTTATCCATGAGCAAGATGTCAGAAATTGGTTAGATACTCTATCAAGCAATGAGAAAATATCCATTTTCAACTAAAGAACTTCGGAACGAACTCAAGCATACTTTTTGGCTCTTAGAACGTGTAGCCTCAGCTAAAGCCTTAAAAGCACTGCTAGAGGAACATCCCATCTATGAGAACTATGAGATTGTTCTAGCGGCTGGTGACGGGCGTATGTCTGAGGAGGATGATAAGGTTAAACTCAAATCCCTAGACTTGGTTAGAAAAGCGATAGCAGAGAATGACAAAAACCATTACCCTATCCGTCGGTCAATTGACGACAGGTGTGACGATCCCTGAATGGACAGGGCGTATTGATGTTATCAAACTTGAAATCACCTGCTATTTATATGCAAGCTGCCTTCCGTGCTCAAAATCCATACTCGTGGAGCGATAACAAAGGAAATCACTTCCGCAAAGAAAGAGCCTATGTATTTGACTTTGCGCCAGAAAGAACCCTGATTCTCTTTGATGAGTTTGCAAATAACTTATCACTTGCGACTGCAGGAGGTGGTGGAACTTCCGCAACTCGTGAAGAGAACATCAGAGAACTCTTAAATTTCTTCCCTGTCATAGCAGAAGATAGTGCAGGTAAGATGGTTTGAAATTGATGCTAAGGCAGTTCTGACTATACCGCGTCAAATAAAAGCTAGAAGTCCTCAAACGTGGCTTTTATGTCTAACCTCCTATTTGATAATATCAGCGGTATTTTCCAAGCCAGTCAAACCGTTCTAGACATCTTAAATGAACTACCAGTTGAAAAGGAAGGGAAGTTACAAACACCTTCTGATTTACTAGACTTTTCAGGTGTTACAGTAGATGATGAGGGCAATGCAGTAGTTGATCATGAAATCGTGGTCAATCAACAAGCACGACTTTTTGGTGAAAAAGTTTATGGGCTTGGTGAGTCTGTTGCTTTGAGTTAGTCACAAAAGATGAGGAAAGAACTCAAAAACAGCTGGTCAATGACTTGAGTAAGACCGTTTCTTCAGTAATTGTAGAGGAATTGAAGGCTGGATATGATCTGAAAACTCGGGAAACAGACCAGATCAAGAAACAAATTGTAGCAACATTTGAGAACGAAGTTCGAAAAAATGAGATAGAACGTAAAATTTCTGAAGCTCATATCAAGGAAGAGTTGCAACAACAGCTCAAGGAAGCAAATGATAAAGAGCAAAAAGATAAGATTCAAGAAGTTCTTGAAAAACGTTTAGAAAGAAAAATAATCTTATTCATAAAGAAAAACTAGAACAAACACTTAGAAGTGGAAAAAGATGCCTGAGAAGTTTATTGAACAGGTTGAGATAAAACGGGTGGAACAGTTGAAACAATCAGCCCAAGATGAGATTCGGGACCATCTTCGAGGATTTGCACGAACAATCCCTAGTTTCATCATGGCCTACGGTGATCAATCTCTAACACTTGACAATTTTGAAACCTTTGTTCCTGAGTATGTCTTCTTTGAAGTGACTGGTATAACGATTGACCAATTTCGTTATTTGAGAGATGGTGGGCAGGATTTTTGCAGGACATCTCTTTGATCGAGCAACATTTGATGAAGCGATCCAAGAATTTCTTCGCAAGAAAGAGGAGTTGGCAGATTATTTTAAAGATCAGAAAGAAGATATTTTTGACTATATTCCACCACAGAAAACCAATCAGATTTTCACTGCCTAAACGTGTGGTGAAAAAGATGGTAGATGATCTAGAAGGAAAAATCCAGAGAATCTTTTGATGATTCATCTAAAGACTTTTATTGATTTGTACATGAAGTCAGCCTCTATAGTTGCAGAGCTTGTTAAGCGGCTATATAACAGCAATGGTTTTAAGAAGATGCTTTCTCAAATCCTGAAGAACGTTTAAAACATATCCCTAGAAAATCAAGTTTGTGGATTTGCTCTTCAGAGATTATCTATAACATTTCGACTAATTTTATCTTGGAAATCTCTCTCAAGATATCAGTAGAGGAACTTTGTTTTAGAAGTACCATTCCAGCTGCGAAAGTGGTTAAAGGTGGTGGATAGATATTTTGAATATAATTGCTAGAAGGAGAGCCTTCTTTTGTTGTTTTCTAAATCCTGCAAATCTTTGATTTCTGTTGACATTGAAGGTCGCAACGGACATTGATTTGGCCATCAGCAGCACATGGACGAATCGGAACAGTTGAGATGATCCATAGCGTGAACGGAAATCTTTCAAATCTTGAGTTGGCTGGGTTCTCGCTATTGATGGAAGATGGTGTGCTTTAGTTTCAGCTACGACACCTGGCTAATGTAGCAGCAAATTTACAGCAGTAAGGGCGTAAGTTTGCGAGACCGATGAAGAAGGTTTACGTTTCTTTTATTATCGAGTGCTTCTTGGGCACGCGCAACTGTAATCCACTTAAGGCCTTTAATATCTTCTAAAAAACTGATTCTTAAGAATACCTCTCTTTTGATAAAACTCAGTATGCCACGAAAAGTCCCTAAAATTGCTCGGATTTGATATGAAAAAGATGAGATCGGTTCGTTCCATCTTTTATAATTCTTATTTTACAAAGGCATTGATTTCTGCTTCGATGTTGTAAGCTTGAGCAGCTGAATCTTCGTTGCTTTCACCTACAACGGCAATGTAGAACTTGATTTTTCGTTCAGTACCAGAAGGCGAACTACAGTCCAGTAGAACCATCCGCAAGAGTGTATTTCAGATACATCACTTGGAGGAGTTGTCAAGGCTGTTACAGTACCGTCGGCAGCAGTAGAAGTTTGTGCTTTTAGAAGTCTTCTACAACAGTAATTGTGGCGGGCGTTAAATTCTTTTGGGACCATTGTCACGGAATTTGAGCCATGATGGCTTTGATTTGTTCAGCCACCGTCTACACCTCCGAAAGAGTTCGAGATAGATCTTTTTCAGTTAGTAACCGTACTCTTTGTAGATTTCCTCGATACCGTCAGCAAGAGTCAAACCTCGTGAACGGTAGATAAGCAGCAAGCTCAGCAACGACAAGAACAGCTTGGATAGCGTCACATCACGCACAAATGGTTTAACTCAAGTAACCAAGCTCAAATCCCATCATGGTGAGATTGTGGTTGTGTTTTTCTTCGAATTCTTGAATCTTTTCAGCGATAAATTTGAAACCAGTCAAGACGTTGAACATAGTTGCGTCGTAGCTCTCAGCAATCTTCGTTACCAAGTCAGTTGATACGATAGACTTGCGAGGGCTGCATTTTTCAGGAAGAGTTCAGCATTTTTGTGAGGCTTCAAGATGTACTTAGCCATGATGGCACCGATTTGGTTACCTGAAAGGCTGTAGTTACTCATCTTTTTGAAGAACTTCCACACCAACACGGTCAGCGTCAGGGTCAGTTGCGACAAGCACATCAGCACCTACTTTGCGTCCAAGTTCTTCGGCAAGGGCGAGAGGCTGCTTGACTTTTCTGGGTTTTGGGAGATTTCTGGTTGAGAAGTCTGGGTCAGCAGTTGCTTGCGCTTCAACGAGCTTGAACTGAGTCAAATCCTGCTTGAGCAAGAGCACGACGCGCCAACATTTCACCAGTACCATGAAGTGGTGTGTAGACAATCTTCATGTCTTTACCAAACTCTTCAATCAAAGCTGGGTTGATGTTTACGTCTTTAACTTCTTTGGGGTACTCAGTGTCAATAGCATGTACGCATGACTTCAATCAAACCAGAAGCTTTTTCAGCGTCTACATCGGCAACTTCCACAGCAAATGGATTTTCGATAGCACGGATGTAAGTTGTCAAAGCATCCGCATCATGTGGAGGCATCTGTCCACCATCTTCACCATAAACCTTGTAACCATTAAATGGAGCTGGGTTGTGGCTAGCAGTGATCATAATACCTGCGAAACAGTTGAGGTGACGAACTGCAAAGTGAGAGTTCCTGGAGTCGGACGAAGGCTTTCAAAAACATAGGATTTGTCTACGTGTTTTGCTAGAACTGCACGATTCAGAAAGACAAAAACTCTGAGTGGTGACGGCTATCGTCGCAGATGCCACACCGCGTTTGCTTTTCTTTCACATCCATTTTGATTCAATCAAACGGAGCCAAACTCTAGTCGCTTGACGGACAACATAGATATTGATACGGTTAGTACCAGCTCCAATCAATCCACGCATACCAGCAGTACCAAATTCAAGATTGGTATAGAAGGCCTCCTCCTTTGTTTTTTCGTCCATGTTTTCCAAATCTTGACGAAGGTAGTCTGGAAGTTCAGCAAAATCAAGCCATTTTTGATAGTTTTCTTGGTAAGTCATTGAGCGTCTCCCTTTTATTGTAAATTGTTTTAATCGGATTCAGTATACCATGATTTAGGATTTTAGTAAAACGGTAGCAGAACTTTCTGAAAAATCTGAAAACGAAATGGATTCTGCAACCTTGAACCCCTTGAGAAAACATGATATACTAACTCTGTAGTGATTATTTTACAAGCCAATAAAATTGAGGCGTTCTTTTGCGGGAGAAGTTCTTGGATAATATCAATCTGCAAGTAGATGAACGCGATCGATTGCTCTTGTAGAAGAAATAGGGCAGGAAAGTCGACTCTGTTGAAGATTTTAGTTGGAGAAGAGGAGCCAACTAGAGGGGAAATCAGTAAGAAAAGACATTCTCTTTCCTACCTAGCCCAAACATGATTTGAGGTCCGAGAATACGATTTTACGACAGAAATGCTCCATGTTTTTGATGATTTAGCATGACAGAAACACAACTGCGTCAGATGGAATTGGAAATGGTGATCTGGTGAAGTTTGGATAAACTGACGTCAGGATTATGACCGTTTGTCTGAAAAATTTCCGTCAAAGCAGGTGGCTTCACCTACAGAAGCTGAACATTCGAGTGATTTTAAATGGTTTTCAAGTTTGACGAGACTATGCGGGCAGATGAAAATTGCTGAGCTTTCAGGTGGTCAAAATACGTTTGGCTGCTAACAAATGTTACTCGAAGCCTAATCTTGGTCCTTGACGGAACCGACCAACCACTCGGATATTGGAAACCATTGCCTGGTTGGAGAATTACTTGGTAAATTATAGAGGTGTGCTTCTTATTGTCTGTCATCGCGACCGTTATTTTCTGGACAAGTTTGCAACATTGACGCTCGATTTGACCAAGCATTCTTTGGATCGCTAATGTGGAGAATTACTCTCGTTTTGTTGAACACAAAAGAGCAAAACTAGCAACTGAGGCAAAAACACGCAGAAAAAGCAGCAGGAAGGAAATCGCTCTGGAAGACTTGTCAATCGCAGTAGTAGGAGCTTCGACAACCAAACGTGCCCAATCTCGCCGTAAACAACTAGAAAAATGGAGCGCTTGGATAAGCCTGAATCTGGAAAGAAATCAGCTAATATGACTTTCCAGTCTGAAAACATCTGGTAATGTTGTCCTTAACAGTTGAAAAATGCAACCATTGAGTTATGATGAGAAATTTTTGTCAGACCGATGAGTCGGCCTTGCAAGATGAATGCTTTTGTATCGTCAGCAGACGGTATTGAGTCAACCT
>BNJS01003493.1_pt1 | contig 131381 bp, 120 predicted proteins | sample 8540461 | NCBI WGS metagenome assembly BNJS01 (sample SAMD00202454, study PRJDB9452) | human saliva metagenome | isolation source: human saliva | place: Japan
TTGCCTAAAAAATTTGAATAATTCATATAAAATAGAAATGTATTTGGTGAAAAAAATACTTGCCAAAGATATTTTATGCGAAATATTTAACAAAATAGAAGGAAGAATAATGGAAAAATGGAAAGAAATGGTTGGCTGGTCAAACTTTATTTTATTCGCATTTTGTCAGCAAGTTTTAGAAAAGCTAAGGGCGAATGAGGTGAGATTGTTTGATGAGGTGAAAAATGACAGAAAAAATAACGCGATAAAGTGGAGATATTGGAACGTGTTAGATATATGCTATAATCGGAACGTACACAAATGCAATATTTGATTGCAGATGTGTTGAAGGGACGACAATGTTCATTTTTGGAAAAGTCTTCAAAATGGTTTAATATTTTGTAAAGCGTTGAAAAATATGTCGTTGCAAGACAAGCAATTGATCAACAAGTTTAAAGGGGTGATGTTAAATGGCATTTGTTGACGGTTGGAAGTGAAAATAAAACTCGACGATACTGCCAGTGATAGCATATGTTATCGACAAACGGTATCTAAAGGGCAAAATATTCGAGAAAACGTATGATGATAAACGCGACTAGTGTTTAGAGAGTACGCATGTAACTTTTTTCAAAGATGGCAAAGGATGGATGATTACAACAAGGTTTTTGGTCTATGATCTATGAGCTTCATCGAACTTAATATTAGCGTGGATTAATAAAGTTAAGGTTGGTGGAGGTTAAATGAAAACGATAGTTTTCGTTGATATTAAAAATTTTTGCAAATTTCGAAGAAAATAAAATAAAAGGAATACATTTGAAATGTTCAACGGTACTGGGGTATGCAAAAGCTAAAGATAATAATGGGTGTAGAATTTTTTTGCGAGGTTAAATAAAGTGTAGAGAGGACAAAGGAGGAATATTATGAATGAGTTGTTAAAATTGAGATAAAGGAATTAGGGCAAATGGTTAAGAACAAAGAATTTTTAACAGCTTAGGATATTGCGAAATTACGAGGAAGTAAGAGGTTACAACAATTTGAAATAAAAGTTGTGTGGGAATGGATTATTTACGATTCAAAAGAAAAAATCACAGATGTGATTCAATTTTTACTGCAAACAATGTTAAGGGAATTCAGAATATTACGAGCGGATGTTTGATGTTAGTAAAAGCTGAAGAAAGTTTAAGTTGGAATCAAAGATTGGTTAAGAATTATTTTAGAAAATGGATAATACACAAAATCTTTTTAAATCTTTTCTTGTGTATCAGCAAGCTGGAAAAATGAAAAGCTTGAAACATAAAAAAATGTCTTTGGAGTTTGGAATATAAGCAGGTTATAACAGGTGTAACAGATAATATAGATGTCAAAACAAAGATAAACAGAGTTGTGAAGCACAAAGGAAGTATTTTGTAGCAGATGGGATAGATATATGTTATTTTGAAACACGGCATAGATTTGAAATGGGCCGGAGGCTGTGACTTGGAAAGGGTCAGAGCGGCGATAGATGCGAAGCGTGTTAAGGTATGCCGAAAATTTGGACATCTGGATAGATTATATAACATTAGCTTTAAAATTGTTAGACGTATGGGTGGGGTTTAAAATATCAGGTTGGGTTGGTTGAAGGCAGGACAATGACAACTGAATAGTAGCTGTGAAAGAATAGTTGACTTTTTGTATAAAGATGGTGTTATTAAAGGATAGGTCAAGCCTTGTAGTTAAGGATAAGACTTCCTGGGAAACAGAGCCTTGTTCGGGACTTGTGGGTATGTCTTTGATATCTGAATTTTTTTAAGGGGATATGAAATATGAGTTTTAGGGGTTTATCTATTAGTTTTCAAGATCGAGGTGGTATCTGTGCGAGTTGGTGACTTTAGTGTCAAAGACTACTCGTTGCCCGTGACGGTGAAAAAGGAAAAATACAAAGTGGTTACCTGAAGTTAATATAAAGTATCAACAGAATCTCTTATGAAAAGCTTATAATGAAAAATAATGAAAATTGATATGAGGAATATGCAGGGTTAAAAATATAATTTGAGTAGAGATGCGGAAAGTTGAAAGTCTGTGTTGAAGTTTTAAATTTTGAGAATAATCACAGTTATTAATTTGCTGTGATTTTTGGAAAATGAGAGATACAGTGACTAAGGTTAAAGAAACTTTAGAAGGAAAAGTGGATGATAGTGACTTTCATTTTATGAATTGAAAGTTGATTTGAGATTTATAAGGAGAAGGCTAAGAAAGTGTCTAAAAATGGTGGAAATCAAATTTACTGGTTCTTAGCTGCTTCGCTTTTCATCTGAAAGGTGTAGATGATTAACAAGCAAGCCTGTCATTTCGGTTATTTTATAAAAACGAGGAGCTGAAAATATCGAACAGTGGCAAGGTATAAAGGGTAGACCTTTCAGAAACTGGGTAATGAAGGAATTGTGAATATAATTATTGAGGTTGTGGAGGGCAAAATTAGTAATGCAAATGATTTGTGGTTTTGTAACTGACGAGATTCAAATGTTGTTTATAAGCAGATGATGCTGGCTTGGCATGATTAATGGTGTGTCAGGCTACTGTGGCATTTGTTCTGTTGATTATTTTTGCAGAATGATATTGATATGTGGCAAGTTTACGAACTATGAACAACGAGATATGAGAAAATATATTATTCATGCGAATATAGAATGTGCTGTATGCAGAAGAAATATCGCTGAAAGGCAGTATAGATTTAAGGACAACAGGTTCAATCATAGATACTCTGCGTTTCCTCACTGGACAGGAAGGGCGGTGTATTTCTGTGTGAACTATCACAATCAGAAACACCATAATTAGGGAGTTCAGACATTTGAAGAAAATCAGCGTAAGGGTATTTACGGATGATGTGATAAAGACTGAAAAAGAGTTTACAAGAAATCATTTTAAGACGTTTGGATGGTAAAAATATATTTGTGGTTGCAGCATTTTTGAAATTTTATTTATATGGTTTGGTGGATGAACTACAAAGGTGAACAGTCGAACAAATGTTTGAAATTTAGTACTAGAGAAAACAAAATACGAAAAAAGCAGCAAAAGAAATATATTGATTGCTTAGTTTTATTAGTATTATTTGGAATTTCATTTTAAAGTTCAGTCTTGAAAGTCAGTTTTGACTGGGATAATGCTTGAAACACAGTATTATGCGGAAAAGATTGGTCGTAGAAGTCGTTAGATTAGAAAAGGTTAGGGAGAAAATAAATACTTATTATTAATATTATTAATACCAATTTATTTGGATTATATTTATTTAGGATATTCAAAATGCAGTTGAAAGAATGAAGGATTCTCATCTACTTGGAACGTGTAGGTTTGAGTTTTAGGATGCCGCCAACACGGATTGTACTGAGTTTCTGTTGTCATCAGATCAGGATAAATTTGTGATGTTAGAAAAACAAAATGAGAGAGGGTATAATGCAGTTTAATTTAAAGGCTGGAAGGTGTTGGGCTTATCGGAACAGGAGATGAAATAAAGCAGGTTTTGAAAGAGCCAGATAAAGACAAGTATAAAAAGAGGTAATCCAAAATAGGAAAATATTATTACGAATTACAATATTAGGATTATTTAGGAAGTTATATTAATAAAATTGATTTCCAATTGTAGAAAATTGCAGATAAATACGAAGAAAAGGTACATAACAAATCAATATGCTGGGAAAATAGTAGTAGTCCTTTTGCATTCCAGTACCACAAACATCTGTATATTATTGTAACTTTGAAAATAACCTTATTCAATCGGATAATCAATATAGATTAGTGAATATTGGAAAAAAATTAGAATGTAATTTGAGATTAAAATGTGAAATAATAACAAGGTTTTTAGTGTGGCGATTCTATTATTTTTAGTTGGATACTTGTATATGGTTGAAAGTGAAAAGTCTTCATAATGGGTGATCATATAATTTTGATGTGATGTATTTTTTTTAGTATTTTGTTTTTGATGTTATAATGTATGCAACGATAAATTTATTTTTTACAGTTAGGTGTAAAATGGTATAATTAATCATATTTAAAGGAACCGGAAAGGTTAAAGTTATTGAAACACTTTTAGATGTGGCAGGTGGGAACTATATCAAAACGATAAGACAATACAATAGCATAGAAATTATTGATGGATGTTTGATTCATTTCAAAAAAATGCCTGACTATAGTCTCACGTGTGAAAATGCAAGCGGCGGTCTTTGGAGCTTTTAGAAAAATAAAGAACAGGCGGACTTCTGGTTCATTAAAAGGATACAAAAACAAAGACTAAACAAATGATAAAGAGGCCTCCTGATATGGATCATATGTAAATAAAAAGGAACACCAGACTAAGGTTCTTAATTATGATTAGGAAATTATTATTCAAAACATAAGCGGTACAGAAGAGTTTGGATAGAAACAAAATAACTAAAGCAATTCAATTATTCAAAAAGGTGAAAATAAGTTAGATTTTATTGGATTTTATCAAATAATACTAAATAATCTTAAAGTTTATATAATGTATTTATGCAAGCGATTTCAACCTGAACGAGGCAGTAATATAGTCTATCATGTTTGAACATATGAAAAGTGTTCAGGAGGTATAGGAGTAATGGAAAATCAAAAATAGTGTTTAAATTTTAAATTTGCAAAAGAAAAACAAAACTCAAACGCTTGAAAAAGGCAATAGGTAGGTTATGGGGTAATGTGAACACAGCTACACACAAGATGATATCAGTGAGCACAAAATTAAAGAGTTTGAGTATTAAGTTGTAGATGTATTTTGACAGGTAAAATTTAAAAATTTTATACAAGAAAATTAAATATGAGAACCGTATTAAAGTTTGTTGAGCCACTGAATGGATAGATCGAAATAAATCTATTTGTTTGGTAGCTCTTTTATTTAATTTTGCAACGTCAAAACACAGCAGTCTCTGGCGAAACTGTGGACAATGAGTTAAGTCCTTTCTGTACCAAGATTGAAGAAAATGTTTTATGTTATAGTTGATTTGATTCGTAATATTTTGGTGTTCTTCAAAATTAATGCCGCTAAGTGTAAAAAAAAGTATAGCAAAAGAACCAAAAGTTAGAACTGCTAGATAGTGGAAAGTTGAAGGTAGACAACCGAATGAATGGATTAGGAATATTATTATGACAGATATCTTGATGATAGATGTGAGTGGGAATGAAACAGAAGAATTGAGATTAAGAGATAAGCTAGAGCAAATGTTCAAATAGTGAGCATATCTAAGCCAGGTTAAGCAAAATAAAAAAATGGTGCAATTCACTTCTGAGGTCAAAAAGAAAAAAAAACACCTCTCAGGCATTGTGGAAGCTGTTTTTTATGTAAATTTTTTTTTTTATGTATTTTGTTGTTGTGATATAATAAGAGTATAAGGAATGTAGGCTATGGATCTCTGCAGCCATCATGATCTAAAAATTCTGAATCATTTTATGTTGCTAGAGTGCTTTGCCCACGGTCAGGCGGGCTTTAGCCATCATCAAAGATGTCGCGTAAGCTTGCACTTTGGAGACCGCTCGCTTGTTGAGAACATGGTCCAACAGAGATGATGTCTCAGATTGCCCTGGGCGCTTAGCCAGCGAGTTAAAGTTAGAAACTGAACGGTACAAAAGAAAAAGAAGCCGGACAGTATTGATTTCCTTTCCATCGCCGACAGACGGCTGCGGGCTGCGACGGACGGGTATTTTGGGGTGGATACTCTCTTTATGACGTCTTTTGTGTTATAAGCTCCAGGCTTACGAGTCTGCCGGCAAATTAAAAGCTAAAGTATAAGTTTAAGTATGATATAAACAAGATTCTTGCAGCTTGATTCTGCTTGAGTTTTGGCGCCTGCAGTAAACGCATCCTCTCTGCAGACTGCATCTGTTTTGGAGAAAACCAGCCTATGAACTTCCTCAGTATCTACAGGGCTCTTGATGTCTTAGGCTCTAGGTGTGAGCATAGTTCAGCTGAGGTTTATATAGCCATTTTCAGGAACTAAGGAATAGTAAAGGTTCTTTATTACGAGCTGCTCCTAACTATTACTTTGAAATAGGCAGGATGATGCGATAAAAAGTATGGCTTAGAGTAGAGCACCGCCCTAACCTATTATGCAGATAGAGCTTTTTATGGACGGAGACAGTATTCCACTTGCATTCTCTCTTTTCCGGGAAATGCTAGCGAGCAGACTGCTTAAAGCCCTCTGGAACAAAAGAGATCCTTGAGGTTTTGGCTGTAGCCAGTTCATATATTGCAGCGATGCAGGGCTGGGTTTCGGAGAGAAAATCGGGTTTACTAACCACACCGCTGGAACTGCTCTGACCACACAGTCAGTCAAAAACTAGAAGAGAAAGAGTGGGCTCTTAATCCACGGTTTTAGACGTATGTCAGATAATAGCCTGTAGACATAGCAAAGGCTGATCCGGACGATGAGCTTCTTACAAGGAGGGGCCTTATATTACAAAGCTTGGATTGGCGGGGCTTAGCTGTCACTTATTCACCTAAATGTGCGGCTTTATCAAAAACTATACGCGAGGCGGATAGACCGTGCTGCAAAAGGATGATTGATTCCGGCTCCACAAAAAGAACCGCAAAAATCCTAATGACCCAGCGCGTGTGGGTATGGAGCTGCTGACAAGATGGTGTAAGTGCTAATATCCATCACTATCTAGATGAAAGCAGAATTAACAGAGAGACTGTGCTGACGGGCTATATGCGGCCAGTGTACAGACCTATTGGATAGTGATGTGGAAAACATTTTAAATGTACGTGAGGGAAAGGTGTGCAGATTGAGAAATGCTTTTCTATAGGTATGAAAACGGACTTTGCTACCAGGCCTGTGTACCTTCAAGATGAAAATAGAATACGCGCACTTTTTAGTCAGTCTGTTTCTGTCAGTTTAACACCTTTGCTGGATATCTTGAGAAAAAGCTGGAGTATAAGTATACTTGCGAAGAAATATTGAGAACACTGAAATCAATGAGATTTTAGCGTTTACAGGAACAGGGAGCTATGCCGTTATATAAAGAGATAAAATAACAGATGATTTACCCCGAGTGCAGTGGGTTCAGAGACAGACTATCAGTTCTGACATGCGTACAGTGAAAACAGTCAGAAGCTTGGCACAGGCCGAAATAAAATACTAAAGACCGTGACAAACACAAAAACTTGTAACCCACTCTAGATACAGGGTTTGCAGCGTATGTCTCTAAAATGTCAAAAGATGGGATTATGGCATACATGCGCCTGCTGTCAATATGCTGTCTGCGCTCAGATACCTTTATTATAAAACACGTCAAACTTCCCTCGCATACTAAACCGATCCCTCAACTTCTTTCTGTTTTGGTAAACTGTTGGTAAATACCTCTCCTGCTTTTAATTACAGAATCAGCTGGGTTCTTCTTTTTCTCCTGAAGCTTATATCTTCTCTTCAATAGTTCCCTTGTTATAAGCTTAACAACATTTACACTATTCTTCTGCCCTATTCTATACACTCTGTCAGTTGCCTGATCTTCACGGCAGGGTTCCACCGGGGTCCGTAATGAATAACCATCCACCACTCTACAAGTTTAATCCGGTACCGCCTGCTTTTAGAGAAATGAGGTATACATCACGGTTTCCGTTGTTAAAAGGGACTTAACATTTTTCACTTCTCTGTGTGAATAGGGTAGAGCCATCCAGATAATAATAACTGATTTTCAGCTGCTTAACTCTTCCTCAATAATATTTGACATAGATGTAAACTGTGAAAATACGAGAATCCCTGTGTCCTCAACTGTAATGGCGTTTTGCACTAATTGAAGCAAGAGATTTTAACTTACCTGAGCCACCCTCATAGTTTTCCCAAAGGTAGAAGGATGACAGCAAAATCTGCCTAAGCCTTGTCAAAGAGAAGCAAGTATCATCATCCTGCTCTTTTCAAAACCATTTTATTGATTTCACTGTTTATCTTCTTCTTCATATCCTCAGATATGACATATCAAACTTTCCTTCTGCTCATCCGTCATATCTGAAACCATCTTCCTCTCTGTCTTTTCAGGAAGTTCAGAAAGTACATCCTTCTTCATTCTGCTTAAAATAAATGGTTTTGTTGGAAATTAAGCTGTTTAAGTGCTTCTTCACTTTCAAATCTAACCACCGGCTTTTCGTAGAGAGTCACAGACTTTGAATGTGAATACAGGTATCCTGGCATAAGAAGTCAAATATCGACCAAAGTTCAGAAAGATTGTTCTCGATAGGGTACCTGTGAGCAAACCTATGAGCACATTTAACATCTGTCTACAGCCTTTGCATTTCTACTGTTAGGGGTTCTTAATGAACTGTCCTCATCCAAAAATGCAGTATCCAAAGCTTATATCATCAGAAACTCTATATCTCTTCTAGAGTTGGATAAGATATAAGTACCTACTGATATCCTTCACAGCTTGCAATGAGGTCTTTTCTGTCATTAGGGATTACCCAAAATCATAACCACGCTCATTTCAGGACAGAAATTCTCTATTTCATCCTGCCGGTTATAAAAGAAGTGATGAAGGGCAAACCACGATGAAAGTGGCATTCTTATTCTTTTTCCAAGTATTTGCCATATAGGTAATCAGCCTGCAAAGTCTGTACCAAGTCCCATATCATCAGCAAGTATTCCTCAGGGTAATACTTTTGCACGAGAACTAAAGCCATTCAAAACCAACCTCCTGATAAAGGCCTGAGGTCTGCCCTTATGAGAAGGTATCTTAAGCTCTGCATTTTTCAGGATGTTTAATCTCTTCTATGAGGGCTGTAAAATGTTGTCGCTTCGATGTCATAAAGGCCCTCATCAGCAGCCAGCTTAGATAAAATGCATAGTCAATAGGTATATATCTTGCCGTTTGTGATACTACCCTTGTTAGTTCCTATCTTCTCAATCAATTCACTGAGCTTAGCTAATTCCCCACCTTCGGTAAGGTCAATAAAGCTGCCGTTTCTAAGCCTGTAAAACTTCTTTTTTAATTTCAGACTGTTGAAGAGGTCTGTAAGTTCATCACTTGAAATTCCCTCAAAGTCAAAATCTACTTCAAGCATATTGTTATCACTCTGAACTCTAACTGAAGTCTTTACTATCTTAGGTGGGTTTACCTGTAAGTTTCTTAAACTGTTCAGAGTAGAACAATTCATATTTATCAGCCAGATAAGAGAGGTTATTTTTGAGGAAATCATATATAGACTCTTCATCACTTAAATAAAAATACTGTTCCTCCCTCGTAAAGCCAAATGACTCTATATCCTCAAAACACTCCGCCTCGCGGCTAGGCTGCCTTACAATGAGTGCTTTTACATCAGGCATCTTAAGGGAAGGATTGAGACTTGTATTCACCATAAGCGGTAATAACTTCTAACAATTCTTCCCTTAACCATATCCATATATATTTCAAACTTAACATTTTTCCGTAATATAGTTATCTTTAAGTGCATTAGGAATTGTAAGTGAGAAAAAGTTTCGTGAATTCTAGGTGAGAACCACATTCAAAAATCTTTCCTTTTCTTCTCCTTCAAATGACGAGGGTATCATCTTCTCCGTCACTAGGTCTATGGTAAAAAGGCAGGAAATGCCTTGTAAATATCCTGTCAGGATGATAGATGGCATTGTCATAATAAAACAAGTTGCCTCTTTCATCCAAAGGAATAATTCTCTCCTCATCCCAGGACAAAATGACTGAATCATCCTCATCTGAGAGATTGAGATAGAAGTTAAGGTCAGGCTTTCCCATGATAAATTTTACATTTTCAAAGCTCTCCTTAGCGAAGGTAAAATTAAATGGAAGCTTGATTATCTTAAGCAGCCTGAGAAGCATATGTCTATCAAAGAAAATCTCTGATTTTGAAAAAATACCAGTTGAATTTCCCTTACCTACAATCTCCTGAATGTCAAGAATTTCACAAAGAAAGTCAAGCACACTCTCAGACTCGTGATCAAAGCGGTTTTCTCCGGGAAAATAAGAAAAGTCTTTACCAAGGGAAATAGGCTGACTGCATATATAGTCAGATAAAAACTTTCTTATGTTCTGTACCTTATACAATCTGGTACTTCCGGCTGATATACTAACAGCAGCCTTAACCGAATTGTCCGCCCTAAGCATGGCATCAAGCCTTATACCAAGCCTTACATGGAAAATATCGCCAAGTCCGGCCATATAGTCCATATTATCAAAATAATCCAGAATTCTTGTAATCCTTCTTTTTTCTCCAGACTCAATCTTTTGCTGCTTTCTTCTGTCTGAATAGTCATTTATAAAAAGCATTACAGCTACAGCATGCTTGCAGGCGCCGGGATGCTTTCTGCTTCCCGGGCAGTTACACTTATACTCTATATTCTCAGGATTTGTAATATCAATATCTACAGTATAATCACTCTTCCCTTGAACAATAGCCCTATAATGCTCCTTGCTTTTAGACTTTGATATACTCTTTATAGCTTTTGAAGAATAGTACCTCACACCTCTGTTATAAGTAACTTCATCTGCGGCGAGGTTTTTAACTAATGCTCTATTTATCTCTGACATATTCTCCCCTCTAAAAATAAAATTAACCACTCGAATTCAAAGAATCCGTATCAACATTATCCCGAATTTACTTTCTACTCCAAGTTGCTCTCGAGAACAACAAAAGCATTGGGAAAATCTCAAGCCTTCCTGCCAACATGTCAAAGATTAATACTATTTTTGAGAGATTAGAAAACTCTGAAAAATTCCCGGTAGGTCCAACTTTTCCAAGTCCCGGACCTATATTGTTAAATGTAGCCGCAACTGCCGTAAAACTTGTTTCAAAATCGAAATTATCAAGTGCTACGATGAGCAGCGAAATTGCCATTATCATCAGATAAGATACAAGATATACATTTGCATTTCGTATAACTGAGTGTTCAACTATTTTTCCATCCATCTTAAGTATTTTGATACTCTTTTGATGAATCATTCCTACAATTTCTTTCTTAACTGTTTTCACATATATCAGTATTCTTGAAACCTTCATACCTCCACCGGTACTTCCTGCACAGGCTCCTATGAACATAATCATTACAATAACAAACTTAGAAAACATCGGCCATAGGTTAAAGTCTACTGTTCCATAGCCTGTAGTTGTTATTACAGAGGCTACTGAAAAGAAAGCATGGTGTATGCTATAATAGAGATTTTCAGTGTCCCCCCAGTTAATAACTATCGCTGCAACTGCACCAAATACAATGATGAGGTACCATTTAACCTCCTCAATATTAAATATCTCCTTTACTTTCTTTCGTACAATTAGGAAAGTAAACATTGAAATTAATACCAAAAAGGAGCATAAACACAGCTATTATTGTCTGCTGCGGCATAGTGTAGCCAAGGCAGCTGTCATTATGGATGCCAAAGCCGCCAGTTCCTGCAGTACCGAAGGTTATACAGATAGAATCAAATAGGTTCATCCCTGATAAAAGAAGGATGACAAACTGTACCACAGTCATTCCAAGGTAAATCTTGTAAAGATATGATGCAGTTTTCTTTACGTTTGGAACAAGCTTGCCTACAGAAGGTCCCGGGCTCTCTGCCCTCATAAGATGCATATCAACTCCACCAAAAAGAGGTAGGATTGCAAGTATAAATACAAGTACTCCCATTCCACCTATCCAGTGTGAAAAGCTTCTCCAAATAAGTATGCAATGAGGTATAGGAGTCAGGTCAGTGATTACACTGGATCCCGTAGTTGTAAAGCCAGAAACTATCTCAAATAAGGCATCTACAAAGTTTGGCAATACGCCTGTTATAACAAATGGAATAGCTCCAACAAGACTTATAACTATCCAGGTCATAGAGCAGATGATAAAACCCTCTCTGGCATAAAATCTCTTGTTTGATGGCTTTTTAAGTACAATTAGACCACCTGCCACAAAGGAAAGCAGTGAGCAGATAAGAAATGCATATCCTTCTTTCTCTCCGTAAACCAATGCAGTAACTGCAGGCAAGAGCAAAAATGCTCCTTCAAAATTAAGTACCCAGCCCATAATATAGGCTATAATCCAATAATTCATCCCCTTATTCCGCAATAATATCATCTATGCTACCAAGTCCGGTATTGGTAGTGATTATAATTACGCTGTCTCCTTTTTGAATAATATCCTTACCTGAAGGTGTAATAACCTGATTATTCCTGTAAATAGCTGCAACTATGACATTAGGCTTTAAGTTCAGCTTCTCAAGTGTTGTCTTGGTTATCTTAGAGTCTGATTTTACAAGAAATTCCATGGCCTCTGCTTCATTGTCAAAGAGCTTATACAAGGTTTCCACATTGCTGCCCTTTGAATTCTGCATCGAACGTACATATTTTAATATATAATGTGAGGTTATCTTCTTAGGTGCAACTACTGAGCCAATCGGAAGCTCTCTTATAACCTCCTCGAACTCAATTTTATTTATTTTAGTTATCGATTTGGCTTTGGATACATGAGGGTGTACATCGAAAGCAGGATGTTCTCCTCATCAATATTGGTAAGTGTCACAACAGCATCTGCATTCTCTATCCCTTCCTCAAGTAGGATTCTCTTATCTGTGGCATCACCATGTATAATTATAGCTTCAGGAAGAAGCTCTGAAAGCATTGCGCAACGTGCTTCATTAGTTTCGATAATCTTAACATCTATCTTTGCCTTAATTAGCTCGAGGCAGAGATAATAAGCAATAGTACCACCACCACAGATTATAACATTTTTAATCGGCTTGGCGGCTACACCCACCTTATTAAAGAAGTCAAAGGAATCCTTAAACTTTAAGATACAGGAAAAGGTATCTCCCTCCTTAAGTACAAAGGTACCGTTAGGTATCTCTACCTTTCCGTTTCTGCGAACCATGCACACAAGTACATTTCCCGGAGTATTTTTTGAAAAATCTATGAGGTTCATACCATCAAGTACTGAGTCTTTTCCAATAGTAAGTGAAATCAAGTTCACTCTACCCTTGTAGAATGTATCGACCTCAAAAGCTGAAGGGAAATGAATAAGCCTTGCTATTTCAAAGGCAGCTATCCTCTCAGGGTTGATAGCCATTGAAAGTCCAAGTTCCTCTTTAATATAGTTTATCTCTTCGTAGTACTGAGGATTCCTCACTCTGGCAATAGTCTGACAGTTACCCGCCTTTTTTGCCATAAGACAGGAAAGAAGATTAATCTCATCCTTATCAGTAACAGCTATAAGTAGGTCTGCCTCCTTAACTCCCGCATCAAGTAAAATCTTATAACTGGTTCCATCACCGCTTATAGCCTGTATATCAAGTATATTGATTGCGTTTTGTAAGACTACATTATCCCTGTCAATCAGACATATATCATTCTTCTCGACACTAAGTTCTCTTGCAAGCGCATAACCCACTTTCCCACAGCCAACTATAATAATATTCATAATCCCAATTATCTCCTAAATTATTAACTCTCCCATTAAGTAAAACCTACAATTTTCAGTGATTTTAACATCTAAAAGTTTCCCGATGTAATCACCCTCATTGTCAGTAGGTACATTAAAATGTACCAAGGTGTTATCGGACATACGCCCCGTTATAACAAGAGGTGACTCACTGTTAACCTCCTCAGCAAGAACCTCTACTGTCTGTCCAACCTGACTTCCAAACTTATCGTCAGAGTACTCAGCCACAGTATCCTGAAGCCTCTTAAAACGCTTTTTAACGGCTTCTACTTCTACCTGTTCCTCCATAGCTGCAGCAGGAGTTCCTGTACGCTTTGAATATTCAAACATATAGGCACTCTGATAGGGCACCTGCCTTACTACATCCAAGGTATCTTCGAAGTCTTCTTCAGTCTCTCCCGGAAAGCCAACAATTATATCAGTTGTAAGAGCAATCTCAGGAATCCTTGCCTTTATCTTTCCAACAAGTTCAAGATAAGATTCTTTGGTATAACGTCTGTTCATCCTCTTTAGTACATTGTTGCTTCCTGCCTGAAAAGGAAGGTGAATGTGCCTGCATATCTTCTTTGAATCTGCAATTACTTCAATAAGCTCCTCTGAAAAATCCTTTGGATGAGGCGTCATAAAGCGGATACGCTTAATCTTATCAACCTTCTCTATCATTCTTAAAAGTCCGGCAAAGGTAATATCCTCACCTGACTCACTAACGAGACCTTTCCCATAAGAATTGACATTCTGACCAAGAAGCATAATCTCAATTACCCCTGCATCAGCAAGACACTGCACCTCCTTAACTATATCCTCAGGGCGCCTGCTTCTCTCCCTTCCCCTTACATAAGGAACTATGCAATAGGTACAGAAGTTGTCACAGCCATAAGTGATATTAACACTTGCCTTGAAAGAATATTTACGCTCATCAGGAAGGTCCTCAACTATTTTATCGGTATCTTTCCATATATCCACAAGCATTGTATGCTTAATTTTATATTTTCCATTCTTTTTTACAGGATTGTGTGCCGCATAACTTTTGGATGCAAACATAGCAAAAACAAGCTCAGCCAACTTGTATATGTTATGAGTTCCATAAATAAGGTCAATAAAAGAATAGCTTTCTCTAAGTTTTTGTACAACAGTAGTCTCCTGCATCATACATCCACAAAGAGCAATTATCATATTAGGATTTAGCTCCTTCATCTTCTTTAGATATCCCAGATTGCCATATACTTTCTGGTCTGCATTCTCCCTGATTGTACAGGTATTTAGGATAACAAAATCAGAACTCTTATCTTCATTATTTACAAAGCCTATCTTCTCAAGTATTCCTGCTATTTTTTCTGAATCTCTAAAATTCATCTGACAGCCAAAAGTATTGCAGGCAAAGGTAAAAGTCGTTTCCCTGCGTTTTCACAAATAAGCTTATACACCTCAGCAGCCTTTTCCATGTAGTAAAACTGCCTCTCGGGCTCATTTACAGGCTCTAAGGCTCTTACTGCATCAAAGTCATAATCAACCTTAAATATATTGTTTACTGTATTCTCCATTTTTATCCAATCTAATCTTTATTTCCGTCATATTTCGGATTATTCTATGAACCACCTTATTCAATCCATCTGTTTTCAGTTATAACTAAATCAACCTTGCTGTCATACTCATCAGTAGGAATAGCCTCAAATATCTGGTATTCATAGGCTAGAGCGGTTATATGAAACTTCTCCCTGTCAAACCGCGACAAATATCTGTCATAATATCCTCCTCCATAGCCAATTCTGTTTTTCGCGAGGTCAAAGCAAAGTCCCGGAATTAGGATTTCAATCCTATCATTTCCCCCTGCTGAAACTCTCTCTCCACACTCAGGTTCCATTATACCATAAACTCCGTTAATATATAAAGTATTCACATCAACCAGTAAGAATTCCATTTTGGCATCGTCTGAGACAGGAGAAATCACCTTGGGGAGAGCTACCTTTTTGCCACTCTTTAGGGCAGTTTGTATGATTCTTTCAGTTGGAATTTCATCTTTCATTGAAGAATAAGCAAAGATAATATCAGCCCTCTTAAAATAATCGCTGTCCAAATATCTATTTACAATTATCTCTGCATTTTTCTGTCTTCATTGACAGTTAGGCGGTCACCTTTTCTGGTCTTAACAATTTTTCTAAAGCTATTTTTATCCTGCAAAATACTACCTCTAAAGTCTTTTTTCTATTATCTTAAGAGCAGCCTTAACTCCATCTACAGCTGCACTTGTTATGCCTCCTGCATAGCCTGCCCCTTCTCCTATCGGATATATACCCTTTATACTTGACTCAAAGCTCTCATTGTCCCTTAGTATTCTAAGCGGAGATGAGGTTCTTGACTCTATACCAAGCAGGACTACATCATCCCTGTCAAAGCCCTTTATTTTAGTGCCAAAACTTTCCATGCCGAGGATGATTGATTCACTTATGTACTGTGGGAGAATTTCTCTTAGGTTAGCAAATTCAGTTCTGCCCTTTGACACTGTTCCAATTTCTCCAAAACCGGTGCTCTTTTTATTCTCCTTAAAATCTCCCAAAAGCTGAATAGGAATCGCACCACCTGCAAGTCCAAAGGTCTTTTTCTCAAGTTCCCTCTGATATCTCACTCCTGCAAGTGCATCATCTGCGCCAAAATCAGCAGGATTAACTGCTACTACTATAGCACTATTTGCGTTCTTTGAGCCTCTGTCGTTGTAGCTCATACCATTTACAAGAGTTCCTCCTTTTTCGGAAGCAGAATTGACTACATATCCTCCGGGACACATACAAAACGAATATACCCCCCTGTCATCAACTCCTCCTGCTGTCACCTTATAATCTGCAGGCGGAAGTCTGTCATACATCCTGCCATACTGATATTTACTAATCATTTCCTGCGGATGCTCAACCCTTAGCCCGACTGCAAAAGGCTTAGGAGTCATAATTATCTTCTTATCTGCCAGAAGACGGAAGGTGTCTCTTGAAGAATGTCCTATAGCTAGAATTAGCTCCTCACAAGGGAGTATTTCCTCATTGTTTAGCACAATGTGGCTGACATCTCCATTCTTTGTCTCAAAGTTAGTGAACTTAGTTTCAAACCTATACTCGCCACCTAAGGATAATATCTCCTTACGCATATTTATCAGTATATTTTTAAGTACATCAGTGCCGATATGAGGCTTATTGACATAAAGGATTTCAGGATCTGCACCGAACTTTACAAAGGTTTCAAGCACAAAAGGGATTCTCCTATACGGATCCTTTACCATGGTATTTAGCTTTTCCATCAGAAAAGGTGCCGGCGCCTCCTTCACCAAACTGTACATTGGTTGTCTCAGACAGTTCCCCGGTCTCCCAGAACTTGTCAACAGTTGCAGTCCTCTTTTCTACATCCTGTCCCTGTTCTATGATAATAGGCTTCAGTCCCGAAAGGGCAAGCACATAGGCACAAAAGAGTCCTGCTGGCCCACTACCCACAACCACAGGCCTCATCTTATCATCAGTCTTTATAATTCTTTTTATCTCAAGCTTTTCTTCCTTGTAGACTGTCACATCAGGGTTAGGCCTCTTTGCAGATATTATCCTGCTATAAGCCTTGTCAGTAAGTGAAACAACTACAGATAGGCTATAATGTATGTCATCCTTTTTTCTTGCATCAATTGACTTTTTCTTGGTTTCATAAGCCAAAATCTCATTATCATTTATCTTAAGCTTTCTAATACAGGCCTTCCTCACATCTTCGGCTGTATAGCCTACAGGAAGCTTTACCTGCGAAACCTGAAGTAATTTACCTTCTATCATCTTCCTCCATTTCCAACCTCTAAGGCACTTGCAAAGGCCCAAGTCAGATTGTATCCTCCACAAAGTCCATCCACATCAAGCACCTCTCCCACAAAGAAAAGCCCCGGAACAAATTTTGATTCCAGATTATCTGTAACCTCGTCCATCGAGACTCCGCCTGAGGTTGTCTGTGCAGCTTCAAAACCGCTAACTGATATTATAGCAAATTTTGAGTTTTTAAGCCACCTTGTAACCGAAATAATTTTTTCATCCGGGATATCTTCTACCTTGGTTTTACTGCTTAAAAATGAATCTGTTAAATACTTGGATATTTTCTCATAGGTAAAGCCTGTTAAAAATTTGTCAGAAGTCTTATCAGTTAATACTTTTCTGCGCTTTTTAAGCATTTTAAGAAGTTCATCCTCTGAGATTTCATAATAAAAATCTACGAGGAAATCCACCTTTTTACCCTCGTCTATAGCCCTTGCCACCTTGCCTGATAGCTGCATTACTGGTATACCGCTAAGACCCTGCCCGGTGAACTGGATTTCTCCGATTTCCCTGCCAATCAACTCTTCTTTACCCTCTTCATAAGAAAAGGCTTTAATTTCTGCCACTGCTCTAAGTCCTGAAAAAAGTGAAATATCTGTCTTTACTGAAGTAAGTGCAGGAAGAGGCTTAATCATGGTATGTCCGAGACTCTTGATAACTGGAAATAAACTTCCATTACTTCCCGTACTCTGCGCAGCAAGTCCTCCACAAGCGATGACAACCTTTTTTGCATAATAAGAATAATAACCGCCTTCGCCACCTGTTACTATCTCAAATCCTTCAGAAACAGGCTTTATGTCTGTAACATTTATATTTGTTTTAATCTTTACCTTAAGCCTAAGCAGTTCATCATTTAATATAGTTACGAATTCTTTTGCACTCTCTCCCGCGGGGTAGACATAGCCTGCGTCAGCCCTGTCAAAGCTCCTGCCTTTTTTTACCATCCATTCAATACCAAAAGAAGAAAAAAGGTCTGTTATCCCTTTTTTCCCCCATGTATTGATGATATTATATGATTTTTCAATGTTTCCACTATTGTAGCAGAATGGTTCCTGATAAAGATTGGTAAAGTTGCATCTTCCATTACCTGTGATAGCAAGCTTCTTACCGAGGGTCTTATTGTGTTCAAGTATGCTTACGCTCTGCCCTCTCTTTGCGGCAATTATTCCTGTAAGCATACCTGAAGCACCGCCTCCAATAATAATTAAGTCACGAATATCGTTAGCCATAATTCCTCTATTTTTTCTTAAATTTAACCATGTCTTTTCTGTTTGCCGGAAATACAGCGTAGTAGGTCTTTCCGGTATTTACAAGCACTTCTTCTTTATGCTCCTTGTCATAGAAGAACTTAGTTTTGTCCGCAGCACCTTTTTTCTTCCAATAAACCTTTATTCCTCTGCCGTTTGTTATATAATAACCGCTTCCTGACTGATTTATCAGATCCATTGTCTGATATCCATTGTGGTCTTTGTTGTACTCATTTACAAACTGAATAAAAATATTCTTAAACTTAAGAGCCTTTCCCGTACCCTTGTCTATATGCTTGGTTCCAAAAGCAAATCTTGTGTAAGACTTGTCCTTTTTACCATAAGTAAAGTAAGGAGTCATATAGGCTGAAAAAGGAACCTTCACATATTCCGACTTGAACGAGTCCTTCTCATCATTTTTGACCTCTTCATCTGAGAAATTAAAATGTGAAGTAAGGCCTTTTCTTGGTTTTGTTCTAATTTTCTTGTCCTTTACAGCCTGCATAATACCCTTGGCACTTGCAAAAGCGTTGTGCGGTGCGCGTATAGTGTTATCTCTGTAAAATGCCTTGGCTCCTTCCCAAAGAAAGTCCTGATACTGTGTCTACTCCAAGCTTTTTAATCTCATCTATGGCATAATGTGTCTGACCAAAATGAATAAAAATGGCATCAAACTCATTAGCAAAGTCCACATAATAATGTCTTGCACTTCTTACAGAGCCTATCCTATCCCCCTTCATATAGTCAAAGACTCCCATAAGTCTGGTGATTCCGCCCTCGGCAAGAATTTCATATAGTATGTCCGCTCTGCCGGTGCCTGTCTGCGGATAGGCAAATTCTATGTTGTTGAACATAAATGCAAAGGGGCGCTTATTCTTATACTTTTTATCCAGAGCCTTACCGCTTAAAGGACTGGTATACTCAGGCTTAATAGCTCCTGCAGGTGTTACAGTCGATGATATATTCAGACTTGATGCAGGCTTATTATCTACAACTACTTTAGATGACTCAGTCTTTGCACTTGAAGTGGTAACATTGTCTGCCTTTTTGCCACAAGCAGATAAAAGCATAAACACTGAGGTAACAGCCAGTAATCCGGTAACTAATATTTTCTTTTTCATATCATCCTCCATTTCTTGTTATACCGAGGGCATCAAGTATGGCTTCTTGTTTTACTTCCATCACTTTTCTCTCTGCCTCGTCTATATGGTCATATCCCAGCAAATGAAGCATACTGTGAGCAATAAGAAATGCAAATTCTCTTTTCCTGCTATGCCCATACTCATATGCCTGCTCATATACTTTATCGACAGAAATCATTATATCTCCTAGCAGGAGTTCATCTGTTTCGGGATTTAAGTAGCTTTCCGGATTCTTTTCAACACTTGAAAAATCGGAAGGTTGTTCATAGTCAACCATAGGAAACGAAAGCACATCAGTAGGCCTATCTATTCCCCTAAATTCCTTATTAGCTGTATGTATTTCTCCATTTCCCGTAAGAAGCACATTTACCTCAGTTTCATAGGGACAGTTCTCGGTTTCAAGAGTCTTATTAATTACAGCTTCAATAACTTCCTCATAATCAAAGTCAAGCTCTCTATTAACTTCGTTCTCCACTAAAATAGTCATACCTTACCCTTGCCTCCTCCAAAAGAAAATCCTTTATGAATTTGTATTCGTTAAGAGAAAGACCTGATGCATCAAGCCTTCCCGCCATCAAGCATGAGTCCATTACGCTGTCTACTATAGCTGTTATACTTCTCTTTAGCCCTTTACCGTCTAAGAAATCAATGGTTTGGTTAAGCTTACATACTATCATAGTTATAGCTGTCTCCTTAGACCTTGGATAACCAAGCTTAAAATTATGCTCCTTTATAAAGTCTGTAACTTCAATAGGAAAATTATTTTCTTTGGCTAGAATCAGCCCCTCTTTAACATAGTTATTGCTTACGGCTCTTCCACACTCAGCAAAGAAACTACCTACTTCTGCAAGGCTAACTCTTCCTTCTATGAGTTTTGCTATATCTTTAACAAGCTTAGAAGTCCTTTTCGACTTGTTGAAAAGCTCTTCATTAGCTGAAAGCAGTTTATACGCAGTATTATTTTCACTTAAAAGATACGAATAATCCTTATCTTCAGGCTCCTTATCTGTTAGGACAATATCGTTAGTACCGACAGTCTCAGCTTCAACAGTTTCTACAAGTATAGTGTCTTTTTCTACGGATGTAGTATCCCCATCCTCACTATTCTCTTCCTCTGTAGTCATAATCCCAGTTTCCAACACTTCTGAGTTTGATAAAGTACCGGCATTATCACTTACATTGATGTTAGCTTCCGCCTCTTTAATAATGGAGTTTATCTGCTTAAACATAAGCCAGCCTATTATGACACAGATGGTTATAATCAATGCTTCCTTTAGATAGTACAGGCTAAAAAGCATTTCCATATCCATACCGTGCAGAATCAAAAAGAAGGCTGCTTCAAATGACAACAAACAGATAATCGAATAAACCAAGCTCACAAAATCTGAGTAGTATCTGGTTAGAATGATAAGTATAACAGCCGTTAAGAGACTCTTTGCCACATACTCAGGTGTAGCTTCAGTAAATATTGTAGTTATAAGCACATAGGCAAATACAGACATAAATGAGCTGATTATCCCAGAGAAGAACACTGATAGCAATATCCCTATCAAAAACAGCCATCTAAACATAGATATATCCGAGAATACAGCAACGCACACTGTAAATATAAATCCTGATACAGAAAAAATTTCCTGCTTGATTCCACACTTTTTATTATCTAAAGCAGCCCTCGTATATCTGTCATATAACTTATAGATTATACAAAATGCACAGACAAAAAGGGTGATTCCAACAGCCTTAAATATATCGCCGAATTGAAGCATCCCAAAGGCTGCACATAGGGGTACCGAAAAAAATATATAGTAATCCTGTAAAAAGTAACGCTTAGGTTCATCTACGGTCATCTACGATAGCTCCTTTTATTTTCTTTATGCAGATTCTTCTTCTCGTACTCATCATAAGCAGTAACTATTCTTTGTACTAAAGGATGACGAACCACATCCTTGTTGGTCAGGTTAGAAAAACCTATCCCCTCAATATTCTTAAGTATCTTAACCGCCTCTTCAAGACCTGACTTGACACCGTTTGCAAGGTCTTTCTGCGTTAAATCTCCTGTAATAACAACTTTAGAGCCAAAGCCTATTCTTGTAAGAAACATCTTCATCTGAGCAGGAGTGGTATTCTGTGCCTCATCCAGTATGATGAATGCATTATCAAGTGTCCTTCCCCTCATATAGGCAAGAGGAGCGACTTCTATAAGTCCCTTTTCCGCATTTGCCTGAAAGGTCTCTGCTCCCATTATCTGGTTAAGGGCATCATAAAGAGGCCTTAGATAAGGGTCTACCTTGCTTTGTAAATCTCCCGGCAGGAAGCCCAGCTTTTCTCCCGCCTCTATGGCAGGTCTTGTTAGTATTATCCTCTCTATCTTGTTATCCTTAAAGGCCTGAATAGCCATAGCCATAGCAAGATAGGTCTTTCCCGTACCGGCAGGACCCAATCCAAATACTATAATATCCTTCTTAATCTGGTCTACATACTTCTTCTGACCGATAGTCTTAGGCTTGACAGGCTTGCCACTCACAGTATGTGCAATAATCTCTTTATCTATGCTTTCAAGACTCTCAGCAGAATCTACAGGCTCTTTGATAATGGAAACGGCATAGTTTACCTGCTGCTCAGTTATATCAGTTCCTCTAAGAGAAAGGGCTAAAAGCTGCTCCATCACCTTAAGAGCCCCTCTTACATCTTCTTTATTTCCTTTTATATGTGTAACTCCATCTCTTGAGACTACTTCCACCCCAAAAGACTTCTCTATTATCTTGATATTACTGTCAAATGCACCTGATACATTTGACTCGTGACTAACCGGTATATTTATTGTAATTTCAGAAACCGCCAAGTTATATACTCCTTTATTGTTAATAATTAAACTAATTAATACGCTAAAAAGACGCAGAGCCATATCGACACTGCGTCCTTTCAACCTTAATTATTTGAATTTGCGTTTTCTAGCAGCCTCAGACTTTTTCTTACGTCTGACAGATGGCTTCTCGTAATGCTCTCTTTTACGAATCTCCTGCTGAATACCAGCCTTCGCGCAGTTTCTCTTGAAACGGCGAAGAGCGCTATCAAGAGTTTCGTTTTCTTTAACGATTACATTTGACATTCTCTCACCAACCCTCCCCTCCAGCTGTAGATTTAGTGCCGACAACTGATTGGGTAATAATAACCATAGCACAATAGGTATTTTACACTAATTAACCTCATTTGTCAAGCCGAATTTTTAATTACTGCTTGCGCAGGATTTCGTGAGTAGTTTTTCAACTTAAATGCAACATGGTGTTGCACTTACTCTGACAGGTACCTCTGTTGCATTTACATTGAAAGATATTGTTGCTGGCACAGGTTTTTTCAATCAGAAGTATTGCTGATTTCCTCGAGAAATCCCCTTCTACCATTTCAAGAGAAATACATAAGCATTCACTTGTCAAAATGCCTAATTCCTGTGACTGCAATGATTATAATGGATGCAATGTTAAGCATGTATGTGGTTCCAAAGACTGTAATAAAAAATGCCGCTCCTGCCATCTTGCCAAAAAATACTGTGAACATTATGACAAAAGAAGCTGTGAACACCGGAACGGTTCCAAGGTAAAGCTGTGCAACGGATGTACAAAACTAAAGCTTAAAATAATAAGCGAAAGTGATGTAAATTTGACTCCAAAACTATTAAAACACTAAACAGGAATAAAGTAAATACCTTTCAAAGTAAACGCAACACTAAAAACCGTTGCATTTAACCTGAAAGATGCAGTTTCAGGTCTGTTTGCTATACTCTTTTTTCGCCCAAAGCAATAAAATCAAACCAAATTTGATTAAATTCAGTCTGATTTTATTGATATAATTTATCATTTAGTCTTATCTTTTGTTTTAAGCCAGCAACAGCAATCATATTCGCTTCGCAATAATAATGTTCAATCCAAAATTGATTCCGATAGCAACAATGAGACCTGTCGGATTGAACAGGCTGAGCACTCCACAGACAATGAGCAGGATTCCCCGCAATGAGGATAAGCCACCAGCGTCTTCAGGATCTCTGCATCGAGAGCCTTTCTTACTTTGTGGATACGAAGCGCCACCATGATTCGGATCACACCTACTACGATCAGCCAGATTGCTGCAAGATAAACAATTGTCATATCTACGATCAGCTGCATAGCCGTACTGCCGATCAGGATGATGCCAAATACGAGAGAAGCAATCGCTCCGGCAAGCTCCCAACCGGAGGACATTCCCTCCTTCTTTCTTTCATGCCAGAGTATGATACCGCCAACGGAGTCAATGATCATATTGACGCCGACTACATATCCGAGCGTCATATATGTCATAACCGGATTCATAAGGCAGTACATGCCCGTAATGATCATCACAATTCCAAGGATAAAGGTTACGATTCTACTTGTTTTCATAATAATCTCCATTCCGCCGCCTTCGGCTGGCGGCACAAATAGTAATGAAAGTGTTTCAACTCTCTACGTTATGCTTTAAAATGGTTTGCAAGAAGCTATACTACAAAGCACGTGAGGAGGAGTTGTAATAACTTTCTTCGTTTTAGACAGCATAATAATCAGTGTAAGTTCTGCCTTTTCAAGCACAAATGAGTGGTATTACGAATCCGTACACTAAGAATTGCTTAAGCGCCTTAGTTTAATTGTGTGGCAGTTCAGTCAATGGCTTCTTATCATTTACGAAAGGAGTCTGACTATGAAAGTTACTTACCAAACCTGTTGTGGTGTCGATGTTCACAAATCTTTTCTCGTTGCCACGATTGTAAAAACTACGGGTGGCATTGAACCATCTTACCAAAAGAAGCGCTTTTCCACCTTTAACAATTCAATTCTTGAGTTCAAGCAATGGCTTCTCGACAATGATTGTCATGATGTCTGCATGGAATCCACAGGTAAATACTGGGTTCCTGTCTTTAATCTTCTGGAAGATGAGATCAATGTTGTCATTGCCAATCCCAAGTGGGTAAAGGCTGTGAAAGGCAACAAAGATGATACCAAAGATTCTAAATGGATTGGGGATTTATTCCGTCTCGGACTTGTCAAAGGCAGCTATATCCCTTGTAAGATAGTCCGTATTCTCAGGGAATACACTCGCTATCGTTGCAAGCTTGTTTCCTGCCGTTCAAGTGAAAAGAATCGATACCAGAATGCTCTTACTGTTTGTAATGTTGCATTAGATTCTGTTGTTTCCGATATCTTGGGAAGTCATCCACGTCCATTATCGACTATCTACTTGAACAATCGGGTACATCCATTAACCACGAAGAAATCGCATCTAAGCTTCTTCGGAGCCTCAAATCCAAAGAAGATGCTGTTATAGAATCCGTCGAAGGATATCAGATGACTGATGCCCAAAAATACCGTATGCGCCTCGTCCGCGCACATATGGATTATATCACAGCAGAAATCAAAGATGTTGATAAAATGATAGAAAATATGATTTCTTCTAATCCTGATTTTGAAAATGCTGTCCAGTTCCTCTGTACCATTCCGGGTGTCAAATGTGATAGTGCAATAACTATCATCTCCGAAATCGGTACGGATATGTCTCAGTTCTCAAGTTCCAAACGTTTATGCTGTTGGGCTGGTTTAACACCTGGCAGCAATGAATCTGCTGGTAAGAAGAAATCTGTTCGGATTACACGTGCCGGAGTCTACCTCAAACCTGCATTAGTACAGTGTGCTCATGCAGCCGTAAAATCTGACCAATCTCCTTACTACAAAAAGAAGAGTGAAAAATAACTTATATTTTTGGGCACACTTATATAAGGGGTCGCAAGATCCCTAAAATTGGTAACTATATAAATAATAAATGTTAGTTATCGTTTGCGTTTTACTAACTTTGAGCTATCATAACCAAGGCTTTCAAGATAAGCAAAGACATTGTTTTCATTTTAGAATCACACGTTCTATATGATTTTTAGGAGACATAAGTTCTTCATAATCAATAGGATTAAACGGTTTTTCTTCTGAAACTATGTGATAAATGCAAACTATCATCATTCGTGCTATGGCAATGATTGCTTTCTATGACCACGGCGTTTTTAACTCGACCATATTTGATTGCAAAAATAAGGCTACTTTTTGCTCTTGATTGCTGCAAGTGCACATTGCACCATCATAGGCTTCAAAGTAATCTCCTGCTTTTTGAAATCCGCACAGACTTCTTTTTACCAGCTGACTCATTGTTAGTAGGTGAAAGCCCACACCTCAGGCTACTAGGTGCTTTGCGTCATCAAAGATGCTCATATCTACGCCTGTTTCAGCAAGAACAGATTGTTGAACTTAGTTCGGTCATCCCAGGCATTGTAGAAACAAGTTCAACGAACTTGTAGTAAGGCTTCATCCTTACATAAAGCTCAACTTCAGATTGAGTAATCATGTTATCAAGATACTCCAGATGGCTGGGCAAGTTCAAGCTTTTTAGCCTGATCAGATTCTATGTTATACCCCTGATTGCCTCAATGATTTCATCGGATTTAGCTTTTTGCCCTTTTTAATGAGTCTGCGGACAGCTTTTTCATCAATGGAATCAGAAGTATGTGTAAGAAGATACGACATGATTTCTGTGGCTGTTTTGCCAAAAAGGATCAGACAGTACACTGGCAATGCCGACATTGGAAAACAGATCATACAGTTTTTGTATGCGGTTTTTCTCAGAAGATTTCCTTACATACCAGTTTGAAAACGGTATCTTGCGATTTCACGCAGCTGTCTGAAGTCTTTAGGGGAGTGAACGAGCATCTGACAAGGTCGAATTTGTAGAGGGTCAGCAATCCATTTAGAGTCTTTTTATCAGTTTTCTTTCCTTGATGGCTTTGACATATTTAGGATGGGTAAGGCAGACTTCTATGTCATTCTCGAGATAATTAAAAATAGGAATCCAATATTTCCCAGTGGATTCCATACATAAGATGATAACAATTATTCTCGATTAGCCAGCTGTGAAATTTTTCTAATATCTGAGTTGAAAGTAGAAAATGATTTTTGCTTGTACTCAGAGATTCCATCAGCATTTGTGATTACGATGGTTGCAACGATAACATTTTTGTGGACATCAAGCCCACAGCAGATGGAGTATTTTAACTTCATCATAAGTATCACCACCTTTATAAAAAAAGGATAGCAACATTGACTGTCATCCTGCGACTGAATAAACATGGTTTACTACCAATGATAAGAGTCCGGGCTCAATGTCCCACTTGTTTGTGCTTGTAAGGATGACGGCACACATATAAATATACGGGGTCGAAAATAAATTCGCCACTCCTCCTCCCGTGCTCTGTAGTATATTGCTATCCTATATAGATATTATAAGACAAAGCGAGGGAAGGCACAACATTTTTTCATAACTTGTTTGTGCCTTGAGCGAAGCGAAAGGAATGGTAAAAAATATGAATCTCTTGTTAAACGTCGTGGCAAGAAAAGAGCCATTATCGCTATTGCCCGTATGATTCTTACTGCCATCTACCAAATGCTGTCTACTGGCGAGCAGTGGAATCCGAGCGACCTTTATAAAATCGATGTGCCTGAAGCTCTTATTGAAAAACAAAAGGCAAAAGCTATCAAGCAAGCCAAGAAACTATTGCAACGAGAGGGACTACTTCCTCCTGATGAGCCAGTAGCTTCTTAATCGAATTTTCTAACTCAATAACACTTCAAAAAGTTGCCTGCCTTAGACAGCTTAGTTAAGTGCGCCAATCTATGGCTTTCCTATACTTTCTTTCACACTATCCACCTCACAGTTCTATTACATGCGGAGCAATGTCCGGATCATGATTGGCAATCACTTGAATACAGTTGTTTTTTTTTTTTTGCTTGCGTGAAAAAATTAATTTTAATATCGTTTGTTATTTTTGTTGCCCTTCATATTTTTGATAAATCAGTATACAGAAAAAGGCTCTTTGTCAACTGAAGTGGGTTGAATGGTTTGTGTCAAGTAATCGTTGTAGTTTTGAAGCTTAAATGCAATCTGGTTTTGCACCTACTTTGGCAGTTATCCCCTGTTGCGCAAAAAAACTCCCACCCTCAAGCGGGGTGGGAATCTCATATTTTTATTTACCTAATGTATAATATACTAAAAGTAAATCAGATGAATCCTATTAGATTTCTTCTTTACGCCTTCTAAGTACAAATCCTGCCATAAGTAAAAGTCCTGCACCAGCAGCATAGTACCATACTGTAGCTGCTCCACCTGTCTTAGGAAGCGCCTTACGGCTCTTCTTTGCCTTGAAGCCATCTAAAGGAGTCTTATCATCTTCAAATACATACTCTTTCTCTCCATTAGGCTTAGTCACCTTTACAACCTTACCCTGAGGTGTTCCATCATTTCCTATAACCTCGAATTCATTAGGGCTGTTAGGATCATTAGGATCAGGTGTATCGTTTATTGGATATGAAGGTATTTCCGGTGTTGGGTTTGGTGTATTTGGTTCCGAAGGTGTAACCGGAACAACAGGTGTTGGATTCTCAGGCGTTGGAGGAATCACAGGTGTAGGGTTTACCGGTGTTGGAGGTGTTGGAGGTGTAGGTGGTGTCACAGTCTTCTTCTTGTTAATTACTGTAAGCACTCTATTTTCAAGTGTGACCTGGCCTTCATAGTTACCATCTAAAGCAACATTTAAGTCACCATTTTCAAGTTCAACCACCTTAATCTTATAAGTAACTCCGTTTGTCTCATAGCCTTCAGGTGCCTTTTGTCTCAGTAAGCTCATAGCTGCCTGCAACGATATCATCAAACATAACTGCTCCATCTGTAACAGTCTTTACTGTTTCCCATATCCTGTTCAGTTACGTTAGAGTCTGCAAGCCTTCTTAATCTAAACTCTGCTCCTGCAAGCTCTTCACCATCAGCATTCTTCTTAACTATCTGAAGCTTGTCATAGTTCTTATCCTTAAGGCTTCCCCATCATTAGCTTCTATACTGTGCTTAACACCAACTTTTTACCTATCTGTGTTGATTTTTCTATGAGAACTACATCATTTTCAAGTTCATCACCCTTCTTTGCATCCGGTGCAAAGTCGGTAATATATGATATCTTGTATGATGTGTCATTGTCCGGAATATTGACTATTAACTTTTTCTGCTCAAGGTCATACACAAAAATCTTATCCAGACCTTCGGTAATCTCCACAGGATTTACAAAATTTCCTTCTGCATCAAAGTTACCCTTCCAGATTTTGTAGTTATCATCATTAAAGGCAAGATTTGCCGTGCCCTTCTCTTTTCTAAGCACAAGATTTCCTTTAAGCTGATCTTCAAGCCTGAGTTTGGTTTCATTGTTATCATTGTACACCTTATAAGGCTTGTAGAAGAGGTTCCACTTTATGTAGCCGTTCTTGTCGATGAAGATCTTGTCGCCGTCATGGTTCTTCCAAAGGAATCTATCGTCGTAATCAGCTTTCGCAGTCTTCTTAATTTGAATGTGGTCTCTTTCATCGCCCTGAATCCACATTGTTGCGTTATTCCAAACCTGGCCAATTTCGTTCATTGGCTCATCACTCTTAAGCTCAGCCTTTACAAAAATAACATAAGGACTATTTAGCTTGTCGAATGTAAATCTTATTTTATCATAATTATTATAATAGTCTTTATCGAGAAGCGCAAATATATTGTTATCTGATATTTCCTTATCGCTTAGAGGCTCACCTACAGCATTAATAATGGAGCCTACACTTCTTGCTCTATCAGAAGGGATGTGCGAAAACTTACCGAATCTATGGTCAGCTTCATTTGTATCTTTGTATTTAAGAGCCGGCTCTCCCTTGTAGATAAGGAAATACTTATCACGGCCTTCCTCCTTCTTAATCGGTACAAGCTTAAGATGATGAGATAATTCATCGCTTAATACGAATTTACCTATATCACCCTGAACATCCTTTATGTCTTTTGCATTTACGCTAATCTTAAATACCACGCTTCTTGTCTCTTTATCATAAGCTGTTTCAGTATTATCAATAGCAATTTTATTGTTAGCGTCAAACACATCATTATTTGCAGCTGCTACATCATAATCGGTAAGGAACTTCTTAGCTGCTGTTCTAGAGAGTACCTGTTTATCAAGAAGCTTGACTGATAATGGTATTCAACCATCTTGTTTAGTAATACGTTGCCTCCTGTCGCAAGTAAATAGTAATTCTGAAGCCTGTTTAATCCGTCTTCACGCTCGGATACAATCAAATTGTGCTCCATAACTTTTGACTTAAACTTAACAAAGTTATCTACTCCCTGTACAAGCTTTACCTCAAGGACATGTCCTACTACATTACCGTCCTTAACCACTTCGTATACATTATTTGTAACACCTTCTGTAGCATCAGTGATTGGTTTGTTGATGTTCATTAACTTCTGGTGTCTGCCCATAGTTTCATCGCCAGCAGGATTTTTTGAAAATAATTTTTCCAAGCTTATACCGCTTGCAAGTGATGCAGCAGTATTTTCACCAAGCTTTCTTAGAGAATATCCGTTCGTAGAGTTGATTGTATCACTATCTACCCTTACATTCTTATCAAAAATGAAGGCATCGTACATGTAGTAGTCACCAGGTGCGGCTACTGTATTCTTATCAGCAGTCATTGTCCACTCAGGCTCATTGCTTATATACTCACCTAATCCTGCATCAAAAGCATTATCACTGCTTACTGCTAACTGGCTATTAGCAGTCTTATTGATTGTACCTATCTGACCATTGCCACCGTGTACGTCTAAGATAGAGGCATGTAGCTTTGTCTTAAACTTAATGTTATTATTCCACCATACATACGCATCATTGTCAAATCGTGAACTGTAATTATCAGCGTCTACCTTTGTTAGGATAGTAAGAAGGAATCTCTCTTTAACATTAGGTATGGTAAAGGTATGGTTATCCCCTGAAACCACAGGGGTTAACTCTGTTTTTTTCCTCTTTCCAGGTATTCTTTGTCTTATCAAAAGTCTGTACAAAAGCCTTCTCAAATTTCTGAGGTATTCTTCCGGTTTTATCTTTGGTAAGTTCGTCAGAAATGGTTACATCTCCTAAGTCATACTCAGGACGGTTGAACTCTACTGTCCAGGTAATTGTCTTAGTGCCTGCGTTGAAGCTTCCAAGCTTTTCTCCCATTTTTCTAACGGTAACGTCTCTATGTTTATACCAGAACTGACTTGTTCCATATTTTATGAGGTGTATATCATTAGGATAATTTCTTACACCTGAAGAGCCAAAATCACCGCCAAAGTTTACATCAGTACTATACTTGAGTACTGCTTTACCTACATTAGAAGGATCCAGGTCATCTGCCTTTACTGTATAGTACATGATATTGGTATATCCTGTATCTCTTAGGGTTGCAATTGATAAGCCTGATGATTCATCTCTTGATTTGCCATTTACGGTAAATGTACCTTCTATAAAATTGTTCCCGTTCACTCCCCCCCTTTGGATAGTCACGGAAGGTATAGCCTTCTATACTAAGAGGTACCCTTGGGGTAACTCCTCTTACATATCTTTCAGCTGTAATAGTCCAGTCAATCTTAGAGTTCTTCACGTCAAGAACGCCTGTCTTTGTAAGATTGACATCACCGACTATTTCTCCAAGTTGATAGTCTTTACCAAAAATTCTAATCACTTTCTCATTGGTTGTAGTAAAGTCAAACTTAGTAAGGTCAGTAACTAAAGTAACTGAGGCACCGATTGAAGTGCTGTCTTTTTCAAAAACTGCGTCATCTGTGTTAGAAAAATCAAATTTAACCTTGATATTTCCATCGTCATCACAGGTAAAGATGGCATCGCAAATCTTAAGTTAGATGCTGTATCTTCTACAGAGCGAACAACTTCATTAACACTTCCATTAATTTTGAGCTTACTTCCTAAATCAAACTGAATATAATCGCCCTTATTAATGCGGTTTTCTTCTGTTAAACTCTTGTTAAACACGGCGTTAAAGGATACATCCATCCTAATATAATTTGCTGTGTTTATTTCACCTGTAACAGGCTTCTCACTGTTACTACTGTCCTGCTGATAGATATTTACAGCCACATTTTTCGCAAGATTTGTCTTGTCACTTCCAGCTGCAGCCACATATTCAGGAAGCTTTACTCCTGTTAGCAATACAGCTAACGTAAGTATGATTCCTAATAGTGCCGTTCCATGTTTTTTCCACATATTTTTACTCTCCTTGTAAATTATTTCCCCTCCCGCGCCTGCGGAAAGCTTATATCCCTTCCTTGGGATTCCTCATGGTTACAAATAGCAAAATATTTGGCATATATTTTACCACTTGTAATATTTATACCAAAAATCCACAAAAAGTGCAAGTAAAAAAAACATACACAAAAACCATTTTATTTGTCACATTTAACAAACGTTTTGATTTTCGTGTATGTTTTGGTAACCATTATCGGTAACTCTGTATTTTATACGTAATTACTTTTCTTCTTTACGTCTTCTAACTGCAAATCCAGCCATTATTACAAGTCCCATTCCTGCAGCATAGTACCAAACTGTAGATGCTCCACCTGTCTTAGGAAGAGCCTTGCGACCTTTCTTGCCTTAAATCCGTCTAGTGGAGTCTTATCCTTTTCAAATATATACTCCTTTTCTCCATTAGGTTTTGTTGTCTTTACAACCTTACCCTGAGGTGTTCCATCATTTCCTATAACCTCGAATTCATCAGGGCTGTTAGGATCATTTGGATTAGGTGTATCGTTTATTGGATATGAAGGTATATCCGGTGTTGGGTTTGGTGTATTTGGTTCCGAAGGTGTAACCGGAACAACAGGTGTTGGATTCTCCGGCGTTGGAGGAATCACTGGTGTTGGTGGTGTTACTGGCACAGGAGGTGTTACTGACTTCTTCTTGTTAATAACAGTAAGTTCGTTATTTGAAATCTTAGCCTTTCCAGCATAGTCACCTGCTAATTCAGCCTTAAATCCGCCTTCAACCTTAACAACTTTGATTTTATATGGCTCATTGTTTACATCATAGCCTTCCGGAGCCTTTGTCTCGGTAAGTTCGTACTCTCCTTCTGTAAGATTCTCAATCCTGATAGCTTCATCTGTTGAAGAGGTATACTTACCTACTGCTACAGCCGCATCAGTTGTGGCACCGAGTTTCTTAAGAGTAAACTCCGCTCCTGCAAGTCTGTTACCATCAGCATCAGTCTTAACTATGTTAAGACGCTCAACAATCTTGTCAATCTTCTTGTTGATAATCTTAAGCTCATTCTGCTCAAGTGTTGCAAGGCCAGCATAATCACCTATTAGTTCAACCTTAAATCCATTTTCAAGCTCAATCACCTTAATTCTATATGTAACATTGTTTGACTCATATCCTTCTGGAGCCTTGTCTCAACAAGTTCATACTCTCCTGCTGTAAGCTCTTCAAACTTAATAGCCTTATCAGCAGATGTTGTAAATGTACCAATATTCTTTTCAGTAATAGCTGCAGTTGCAAGCTTCTTAAAGCTAAATTCTGCTCCTGCAAGTCTGTTTCCCTTTGTATCAACCTTTGTTATCTGAATACGCTCATAAGGCTTGTTGTTTACATGACCATAAGCATCTGCCTTTATCTGATGTGTTACTTTTTCAGTTTTGCCTATTTTCTCAGCATTCTCAATAAGTGTAACTTCATTACTTAAATCATCACCACTAACTGCATTGCTTGCAAAATCAGTAACATAAGAAATCTTATAAGATGAGTCATTATCCGGAATATTGATGCTCATTACACCGGTTTCATTGTCATAGGTAAATATTGTATTAAGACCATTTGTGATCTCTACAGGATTGATAAAGTTACCATCCTTATCATACTCACCCTTCCAGATCTTATAGTTATCACCATCGAAAACAAGGTTTGAAGAATTCTTCTCTTTTCTTAGTACAAGATTCTTATTTACCTTATCTTCAATTTTTATCTTTGTAGCATTGTTATCATTGTAGGTCTTATATGGTCTGTAGTATACATTCCACTTAATAAATCCATTGTCATCTACATTGATTTTATCCTTGCCGTCCTGTCCATCGTAGTTCTTCCAAAGGAATCTGTCGTCATACCATGAGGAAGCCTGTCCCTTCGAGGAATTACTACCAATATAAATACTAGCAAAATTGGTTACTGTTGATTTATTATTTACACGGTAACCTTCCTTAACCTTTACTTTCACAAAGACTACGTAAGGACCGTTTAATTTGTTAAACGAAACATTAAAACCTTCTCTAGGTTTTCCGTTAGGATTGATTATAATGTCTTCTTTTTTTAATTCTTCATCGCTAAGAGCATTACCAACTGCCTTAACGGTACTATTTCCAATTCTGTAGTCTGGATCATTTGTACCCTCAAATTTAATAGCAGGAACACCCTTGTAAATAAGTATTTCTTTATTATTCTCCGGATTTGTCTTATCCTCAACTATTGGAACAAAGGTAAAATCTTTATTCCAACCATTATTATCAATAGAATAATCATTCAATATAACAGGGCCTAGATCGCCATATACATCCTTTATATTAGCAGCATTTACACTTATTCTAAAAACTACTGATCTTGTATCTCTGTCATAACCGACATCATCTTGCTGAACATCATTTTTTTCAGTATCATCAAATACATCATCATTGGTTGCTACTGCATCAAGATTTTTCAAGAAATTTCTTGCAGTTTTTGCAGAAATCACCTGTTTTCTAATAAGTTTTGAATTATATCTGTAATATGCTGCATCCTGATATGTTACATAGCGGTCTTTAGTAAGCATAATAGTATTATAGCCCGCTTTTTCATCTCCTGTACTATACCACTGCGTCAGCATCTCTCTATCTGCAATCATTGAACTAAACTTAGCAAAATTATCTACGCCCGGAACAAGTTTAAGTTCAAGAATGTGACCTACTACCTTTTCTCCTTTAAGTATTTCATAAACTGCACTTGTAATACCAGCTGTAGAATCTTTCACTGGATTTTCAACATTTATTAGTTTCTGTCGTTTTCCTTCAAGAGGAATTATTGTATCAAATTTTGCACCATTTGCAAGTTCAGTGACACCTGGATCACCCACCTTCTTGATGGAATAACCATTTACAGAATTTACTCCTGATCTGTTAGGTACTGTGCCCTGATCGAAGATGAAGGTATCATACATATAGTATTCACCAGGAGCAGGAACGGTACTCTTATCAGCTCTAACTGTCCACTCAGGCTGAGGTCCTATATATTCTCCCTTATATGCATAGTACTTTTTCACATCTTCTGTCAAGACCTGAGCATTTGCAGTCTTACTGATACTTCCGAAAGAACCACCACCTATAGGACTTGTTCTCACCTTTGCATGAAGTTTTGCCTTATAATTTACTTCTCCGTTCCAATACAGAAAAGCGTCATTTTCAAAATTTGCAGGACTTCCATCAGGCTCTATCGCTGTCTCGATAGTAAGTAATACCCTTTCACTTACATCATTTATAGCAAACTTATGACCTTTTTCAGTAACTATAGGAGTTACACTCTCTTTAACTCCCCACTCACCATTTTTCATCCTCTGAAAATATGCAGTAGTAAATTCTTGAGGAATTCTACCGGTCATATCACTTTCAAGTTTGTCAAGAATAGTAACATTGCCAAGATTGTAGCTTTCTTTATTAAAATCTATAGTCCAAGTAATCTTTTTACCTGTAGTGTCGATTGAACCTAATTTTTCTCCGAATTGTGGAACAGCAACATTCGCAGTTGTATCTCTGTAACCACCAGCAATCTGCCTTATAACTGCCCTATTATCATACGTTTTAGACAAATTATTAAAGTCAACATAGCTGCTTAATGCTATAACTACCTTACCGGCGTTATTAGGATCTAAATCCTTTTCCTGTATTGTATGGGAAACCCACTGTTTTTCAGGCATATTGCTCTGTTTTCTGGTGTATACATAATCTGTTTCTTTACCATTAATCCTAAGCGAGCCTTCAATATACTCTTTAGCTATGCGATTACTAAGTGTATCTTCAAATTCATAGCCTTTAAGACTAAGATACTTCTTAGGATTGGTACCAGCTATAAATCTCTCTATTGTAATAGTCCAATCAATCTTGCCATTCTTATAGTCGAGTTTACCTTCTTTTACTATCGTTATATTATCTCTTATATTGGTTACTTCGTATTCCTTATCAAGAAGTTTAATACTCATCTTAGAATCTTCATACTTCGCTGTCTGTCCATCAACAGAAATAGAAATTGAAGCACCAACCTTTCCATCTTGTTTCTTAAATACAGCATCCGCTCCTGTAGAAAAGTCAAACTTCACCTTAAGGATTCCATCGGTAGGATTCACTGTAAAGATTGCATCACAGATTTTATCACCTGTATCTTTATCATTTACAGGTATATTCTTCTGATATACAGGATTATAATTATCTTTAATAATTAAGCCCTGTCCCAAATCAAATTCAACAAAATCACCTTTATTAATACGCTTATCTTCAGGCACATCAGTATCAAACACAGGGTCAAATTCAACATTTACCAAAATGTCCTTTGACATATCTACCTTGTCTTTGATTGGTTCATAAGTTGTTGTGGTACCTCCGTTGCCATAACTGTACTTTGGCTGTCTAAACTCTACCTTTGTAGTAGATTTAACCAACTCCGTCTTATCATTCTCGCCAGAAGCGAAAATACTGTTAGGTAACTTTACTCCAGTTAGCAATATTGCTACTGTAAGTATGAGACCTAATAATGTAGATCCATGTTTTTTCCACATACTTTCTTTCTCCTTTAATATTAGTTTGTCGCCTCCTGCCATAAGCAGAAAGAAGTAAATTACAAATAGCAGAATCTGCTACTCATCCTTTATTACTTGTAACATATATATCACATATTCATAAAAAAACTGCAAGTAAAAAACATACACAAAAAAACATTTTTCTTTGTTACATTTAACAAATATTATGCTTTTTCGTGTATGTTTTTGTAACTGTGTTCAGTAAGTCTGTATTACTACAGCCTTAGTCTTCAATTCTTTACTTTTCTTTTTTACGTCTTATAATTACTAAACCTCCTGCAATGAACAGTCCAACGCCAGCTAAGTAATACCAAATAGTGGAGGTACCACCGGTCTTAGGAAGATTCTTCTTTGCTTTATTTCCATCTAAAGGAGTATCATCTTCATCAACTATCTGATCATTGTCTCCCTTAGGTTTGTTGGATTTTTTAGTAGTTCCCTGAGGTGTATCATCTTCATCAACAACAACTCCATCTGGTGTCTTTGGATTCTTAGGAGTAGGCGTTTCATCTGAAGGGTCCTCTGGGGTGATAGGGGTAGTAGGGGTTGGTGTTGGTGTTATAGGAATAATTGGTGTTGGATTCTCCGGTGATGGAGGTGTTGGATTCACAGGAGTCGGTGCCTGAGGATCCACAGGAATAACCGGAATATTAGGTGTAGGTGGGTTTACCGGTGGGATCACTGGTGGATTTACCGGTGGGTTCACTGGTGGGTTCACTGGCGGATTAGGAACATCCGGCTTTTTCTTATTGATAATAGTAAGTTCATTCTCGGTAAGTTTTGCTTTTCCATAATACTTAGCTGCCTCATCAGAAAACTCTACCTTAAATCCACTTTCAAGCTCTCTTACCCTTATTTTATAAACTATCCCGTTTGAGCCATATCCATCAGGCGTCTTATCTTCAGTAAGTTCATACTCACCAGGAGTAAGTTTCTCGATAACAATTGATGAATCAGCCTTTGATTCAAATGTTCCGATAACCTTCTGTGTATTAGCACCTTTGGCAAGTTTAGTTAAAGTAAACTTTGCACCTGCAAGCTTGACACCATTCTCATCAGTTTTAACTATCTGGAGACGCTCATAGGTCTTATTGGTTAAGCTTCCCCAAGCCTTACCATCAATCTTGTGGTCAACCTTTATGGTTGCACCTCTTTGCTTTAAGTTCTCTATAAGAGCTGCCTCATTGCTTAATTGGGCACCAGGTTTTGCATTGGCTGCAAAATCAGTTATATAAGAAATCTTATATACTGTATCATTATCAGGGATATTTATTACAAGCTTTTCAGCCACTGTATCATAGGTGAAAATCTTGTCAAGTCCTTGTGTAATCTCAACAGGATTAACAAACTTTCCGTCCTTGTCTATATCACCCTTCCATATCCTGTAATTGTCCCCCTCAAACACGAGGTTTCCTGTACCCTTTTCTTTTCTAAGAACGAGGTTTTCATTTAACTTATCTTCAATTTTTAATTTAGTTTCATTGTTATCGTTATAAACCTTGTATGGTATATAGTTAAGGTTCCATTTAATGAAACCATTGTCACTAATATCAACTTTCTCTCCATCCATTCCCTTTGTAGGAATCTACCGTCGTACTTAAATTTCGCTTCTGCACTAAGCACTCTATCAAAGTTCTCTATGCTCATGGTTGCTGTATTAGTTTCAGTCTTCTGTACATTGGTATGATTAGGTATATCTGATCTAAGTTCAGCCTTCAAATAGATTACATAAGGTCCATTCATCTTATCAAAAGTTATCTTAAGCTGGTTCTTGACATTAGAGCTACCTTCAAGAACTTCACCTCTTATACCATTTGCTTCCAGTTCATCATCAGTCAGTGCATTACCAACTGCCTTCACTATACGTGATGAAACCTGCGAGTAAATCTCTGCATTAGTATCAGGATATACAGTGGCTGGTTTTCCCTTATAGGCAAGGAAATACTTATCCTTTTCAGGGTTAGTAGCGTCTTTTTTAATAGGAACAAGCTTAAACTCATAAGGAAGTACATCCTTTAATATGAATTTACCAATATCGCCATCAACATCCCTTACATTAGCTTCATTAACATTTAGCCTAAATACTACAGACCTTGTAGACCTGTCATAAGCAGTTTCTGAATTGTTAATTCCACTTCCTTTATAACCAGAATATGGAGAAGGCTCATTATCATCAAAAGCATCACCATTTATAGCTACTGCATTAAAGTCTGTCTGTAGCTTTTTAGCTGCTTCTTTTGAAACAGTCTGCTTATATAACATTCTAGACAAAAACCTGTACTGAGCATCAGTCTTAAGTACGACATGTCCACCATTTACAAGAACAGTATAGTTATAAGGAGCATCACTGCCGTGATAGTGATCTTCTACAAGAAATGCTGATTTTTCAGTAATTCTTGACTTAAATGTAGCGGTATTTTTTATACCCGGCACAAGCTTTATCTCCAGTACGTGGCCGACAGTCTTGCCAGCCTTAACTATCTCATACACATTGCTTGTAATTCCATCTGTTTTGGATATCAAAGGATTGTTTACACTTACAAGTCTCTGATGTCTTCCCTTGCTACCAATAATCTGTGAAAGTTTTACATTCCCAGCAAGCGAAGTAGTCCCTTCATCTCCAATCTTCTTTACAGAAAAGCCGTTAGTCTCATTGACTGTAGACCTATCCGCCTTTATATCATTATCGAAAATAAAGGTATCATACATATAGCTAATACCTGCGTCTGTAGGTACTGCCTTACTATCGGCTGAAACAGTCCATTCAGGCTCATAGCCAACATATCTTAAATAAAAAGTCTGATCTTTTGCAGTCTTTTTTATAGTACCGTAACTCTCTCCACCCGGAAGCGTTGTTCCTACTTCTCCGTGAAGTTTTACTTTATACTCTTCTTTATCGTTCCACCATACATAAGCATCGTTGTCAAAATCAGCACCAAATTTATCCGGAGCAATTTCAGTCTCGAATGTAAGCAATATCTTTCTTCTACATTTGGAATATTAAACTTATAATTTTTACCTGTATTGGAAGCAGCACTCAACTGTTTATCTGCTCCCCAAGTCTTGTTCTCCTCATCCCATCTCTGGAACTTAGCAGTTAAAAACTTTTGAGCTATTCTCTCTGTCCTATCATTAGTAAACTCATCTGAAACCTGAACATCACCGAGACTATATCCTGGCGCATTAAACTCTACCGTCCAGATTATTTTCTTACCACTTTTGTCAATCTGGCCTACCTTTTTTCCAAATTCATCAAATCTTACCCACGCAGTAGCTTTAGCACTTTCACCACTACCAACAGGCATATATACCTGAACTTCGTTGTGATTGATAGTGTTTAAACTTCCATATTGGTTAATTCCCAAATTAGCAACTGTGCTGAGAGTAACTGTAGCCTTACCCTTGTTGTCAGGGTCTAAATCAGCATCAGTAATTATATATGTATGTTCAGCATATGAAGTATCATCTCCAACATGTAATTTACCATTTTCATATTTCTCTGTTTCTTCTACCTGCTTACCATTTATAGTATAAGTTCCTTTTATATAATCACCAAATTTAACTCCATTTACAAATTCACGAGTAGGAAGTTCACGAACCTTATATCCCTCAAGACTTAATGGTTTATCAGGCAGGCCTTTAACATGTCTGTCAATTTCAATAGTCCAGTCTATCTTATGATTTTTAGCATCAAGTGTACCTGTTTTTGTAACCTTTAACTCGCCTTCTATATAACCAACTTCATAGTCTTTTCCAAAAAGCTTGATTGTCTTTTCAGAATTCTTCTCCCAATCAAGCTTGGTTATATCAGGCATTACTGATACGCTTGCACCTACCTTACCGCTCTTTTTCTTAAAAACAGCATCATCTGAATTTGAAAAGTCAAACCTAACTGTGATATGTCCCGTTGCAGGATCCTTTGTAAATACCGCATCACAGATTTTTAGCTTAGATTCGGTATCAGTGATTGGAAGAGTAAGTGAAGCCGAAGATTCATCAGCTCCTGCAAACTTAAGCCTGTCACCTAAGTCAAACTGAACATAATCTCCTTTATTGATGTGCTCTTCAGGTTGAAGGTCTTCATCAAATATTGCCTCAAACGACATTTCAACCTTAATTTCTTTATTGGTGTCAATCTGGGTAGCCTCTTTTATTGGCTTATAATTATCCTCGCTAACCTTTTGACTAAGTACAAAAGTTGTACTATCCTTGCCTGCTACCAGGTTTGTCTTGTCAATTCCTGCAGCTGCTACATACTCAGGAAGCTTTATGCCTGTTATGAATAAAGCTATTGTAAGTATCAAGCCTAATAGTGCAGAACCATGTTTTTTCCACATACTTTTTTCTCCTTTTGAAATGATTTATGAGTCCGTTTACAGAAAAAGTATTTATCCCCTCCTTGGGATATCATAAAAAATAAATAAAGATAACCTATCTATTCTCTATGCATACCTATTAATACTAATACCATATAATGGAAAAATTTGCAATTAAAAAATGCAAAAAAATGCACAAAACACCTATTTTCAATATATTTGCGTAAAACGATGCTTTGTGCCATGTTTTTTTCAACCTCAAATCTAAAACCACTGTAGTCCGTATTTATCAAAAGCAGTTATTGAGCTTTATTAAGAGCTTAGTAAAGTATTCTGGTAAAGGTGCATGAAACTCCATATACTCCTTCGTCCTTGGATGGATGAAACCAAGCATTTCAGCGTGAAGAGTCTGTCCTTCAAGCTTAAAAGGATTTTTCGCCACCCCGTAAACATTGTCCCCAAGCAAGGGATGTCCTATACTTGTCATATGTACCCTTATCTGGTGTGTTCTCCCCGTTTCAAGTTCACACTCTATATGGGCAAAATTATTTCCATTTGGAGAAGAATAGTTTTTAATTACCCTATAATGAGTGATAGCAGGCTTGCCATTAGGCACTATAGCCATTTTTTTTTTTCTGTCAGTCTTTGACCTACCTATTGCACCCTCTATTCTTCCTTCATCATCCTTGAAGCTTCCATAGACAATGGCCTGATATTTTCTTTTAATACTATGTTCTTTTAACTGCTCAGCAATAAATCTATGGGCTACATCATTCTTACAGGCGATTACTACACCTGTAGTATCCATATCAATCCTATGTACTATTCCGGGGCGTAATACTCCATTTATGCCAGATAGGTTATCCTTGCAGTGGAACATAAGAGCATTGACAAGGGTTCCTGTATAATGACCTGCCGCAGGATGAACTACCATACCTTTTGGCTTATTTACAAGGATAACATCTTCATCCTCATAAAGAATATCAAGTGCAATATCCTCAGGAATAATCTCGACTTCCTTCACAGGAGGTAGATTTACAGTTATGGCAGCCCCATTATATACCTTAAAACTGCTTTTCACTATCTTTCCAGCAACCTGGACCCTGCCCTCATCTATAATATTTTTAAGATATGACCTAGAGTAGTCTGTAAGATTATCCGAGAGGTATTTATCTATTCTTTCTCCATCTTGACTAGAAGTTAACTCAATGATGTCATCGCAAAAGTCCTCCACGTCGATATCTTTAATCCCTAACTTGCTATTCTGTATCATTTTTCACCTTACCAAGCATTTTATCAAAATCTTCATCCTTATAATAGAAAACACCAAGGAATATCATTGTAGCTGCAGCTATGGTCACATAACAGTCAGCCACATTGAAGATAGGGAAGTTGATTAATTCAAAATATAAGAAATCAACTACATAGCTATGTCCATAGTTTATCATCGTCATCACTCTATCTGCAAAATTTCCCAAGGCTCCAGCAAGAAGGAGGACAAGTGCATAGTGAAAGAAACTGTATTTTTTTCCATATACTATCTTTCTTAGCATAATCACTACCAAGCAGACTACAATAAGAGTAATTACTATAAATATCCAAAATCCCCCCTGAAGCATGCCAAATGCAGCACCAGAGTTGCCTCCCTCAAGCAAAGTAAGACTAAATACCCCCGAAATTAGAGATATACTACCATCCGACAGATATTTTACTGCCAATTGTTTAGTCAACAAGTCAAAGGCAGTCAAAATTACAACAGCTAACATTTCAAAAAGAAAAACTTTGTTTTTATTCATATTTAACCTTCAATAATCTCATTTATTCCAAGCATTAACTCTTCATCAGTTATATCCTTGTATATTTCTGCCCTTCCTATGTCAGCAGCAAGAATGAACTTTATCCTTCCACCCTGCATCTTTTTATCAGACTTTGTTGCAGCGAGTACATCCTCTCTGCTAAAAGACACTTCTGAAACAGAAATCTTCCTATACAGCTTATAGTCAGACAAAATCTTTTTCATTTCTTCAAGCTCTTTTTCTGACATAAGCCCACGACTTACAGCTATTCTTCCAGCGGACAGCATGCCAAGGGCTACACATTCTCCATGGAGCAGACTGTACTTCATTAGTTTTTCAACTGCATGACCTATAGTATGTCCATAATTTAATATAGCACGAAAACCTTCTTCCAAAGGATCTTTTTCTACTACTTCTTTTTTTATTCTACAAGAGTGATATATTATATGTTCAAGAGATGAATAATTCTTTTCTAATATTTTCTTATAATTCTCCCTAAGATAATGTAAAAACTTCTCATCATAAATATACCCATATTTGATAACCTCAGCCATTCCAGAAAGATATTCTCTTTCAGGCAGAGTGGATAAGGTTGCAACATTCATAAATACAAGCCTTGGCTGATGAAAGGCACCAACCATATTTTTATAAGACAAAAAATCTACTCCAGTTTTACCACCAACGCTTGAGTCTGACATTGCAAGCAAGGTAGTAGGAATCTGCGCAAACCTGATGCCTCTAAGATAGGTTGCAGCCGTAAATCCAGCCAAGTCTCCAACAACACCTCCGCCTACAGCCAGTATTACATCGTTTCTTTCATACTTTTGCTTAATCAATTCCTCATATAATCCTTTGACAGTCGAAAGATTCTTGCTATCTTCCCCTGCTGTAAAAGTAAAGCTATTCACTATTTTACCTGTAGCTTGAATTAACTTAAGGATTTCTTTTTTTAAAAATCTGTCGGTATTTGAATCAAAAACTAACATATATTTACTACAATCGGGAAAAACATCCAATAATATATCCACTAACTTGATAAAATCAGGCTCGATGACTATGTTATACAAGTCACCGATGCCTGAATTAATTTCAACTTTTAATATTTTACTCATATTTACCTTTGCTATCTGAGTTCTTAAAGAGCTGCAATTACAATACATCGTCTTCAGAGCCAAATACATCACGTGGTATTCTGTTTATAAGATTCTCATTTATAGGAGCTGACTGCTCTTTTTTATGTTCTTGTTGAGTCATCTCCTGCTTAGCTATTTCTTCAGCAGCAAGTTTCCTCGCAAGAAGTACCCTTCTTTCCTGAGCATTCATTTCTCCAGCACGCACATTGTTTATTGGCTTGCTTTTAGCTTCTGAAGTAGGTATTTCTGTAACTGTGTGTTCAACTCCTTGTGAAACTGTCCCCGCCATAACTGACTTCAGCTCAGCGGCAGGATTCATATCTGAAGAAGGCTTTGCTACCTGTGCAGGCTTAGCTTCTGCTGCAGTTTTCATTCCAGGTAAGATACGAGGCTCAGCAAAATGTCTTGCTCCACTTACAGGTGCTGATTGAGCCGCTGATTTAGTTACCTGAGCAGAATTTAAATCCTGGTTAATCTTTGGAACTTTTACTGGTTTTATCCCCTGCACAGATTTGGCTTCTGTTATCGGCTTTTCTTGTGAAGGTTTTGCTGTATTAATTTCTTTGCTGTCAGGTACAGCTTTTGCAGTAGTAGCTTGTCTTACTTCAGGAGAAGCTGCTGTTTCAGAAGCTGTTTTAACGTCCTGAGCAGGCTTAGCTACGGCCTTATGCTTTAATTCAGGTATATGTTCTATATTCTCTTCTTCAATTTTCTCTAAGGTGGATTCAAATTGTCCCGTTAAATCACTTTCTGAATCTTCTTTTGCATCCTCAGACATATCTTCAATATTTTCAGAATATTCATCATCTTCAGGGACAGCTAGTCTGGCCTCTTCTAGCTCATCCTTTAGCTTCAAGTAACCATCTAGATCATTGACAGATATTTTATACGAATCACTATTAATCAAATCCATCTGAGTGTTAATAAGATTTTTAATATAGGACTTGTAAAGCTCAAATCTTCTATTTAACTCGTCTGTTTGCCTGTAAACAGCATCCAAATCGTTCTTAGCCTTGGTTATTATTTCATCTGCTTTTGTACGTGCAACTCTTTCAATGATTTTAGCCTTATTTAAAGCCTTTTTCCTGTTTTTCATCTGCTGTTTTTTGAGCAAGCACAAGAGACTTCTGTAGGGTCTTTTCAATGGACTTGTAATACTGCATTCCTTCACTTAATGCAACAATCTTTTCTTGAAGCTCCGCATTTTCTTTACTAATTACATTGTAAGTATCTACAACTTTAGCTATGTAGTCATCTACACTCTTTTTAGTATAGCCAATACCCTTCTTAAATTCATAGTTTTTAATCTCTTCTAGTGAAAAGCATAATCCCCTCCTGCAAAATTAACAATATTTTTCCAATATGAATTTGTAGCCTGTCTTTCTTTGTTTTTCCTAAGCTTTCATAAAAAATAAATTTACCAAAACCTCTTACAGATATAATATCACCTTCCACAACCTGATAATGGCTTGATGATGTTGCCGCAGAGTTTACAGCAACCTTATCCCCATCAATCAAAGCTTTTACCTTAGTCCGCGAAAGATTAAGAGCTTCTCCTATTATAACATCCAACCTAAGCGATGGTACAGTACCATACTTGTCCTCAATTCTTCTACTGGTCATTGCTTCCTCAGCAGATATTCTGGTTGCACTTACAATACTTCTTCCAATTTGCCTTAATTCACTCAGTATAAAGTCAGAGATTTTGTTTTGACAAAACACAAAGGCTTTAACTATTTTTCCATTTTCTGATACAGTAAATATATCTCCTATCAGCTTCCTTTCTATTCCAAGCCCCAATATTGCACCAAGAAAATCCCTATGTGTAAGTGAGTTGTTTTCAAATTTAGCACTTTTAATCAATATTTCTATACAATCAATAGGGAAAATAATATCTTCCCTATCCTCAAAAGAGGCAGGAAAACACACTATGACTCTTTCTGCATCTTCTACGCCTCCATATAGGAAAAACCTTCCTAACGGAAGGTTTGCCGCCTGTTTCTTTAAAATTGCAACTTCCCTGTTGTTAAGAAAATCTGAAAAAACACTTATATCCCTGGCAGAAGAGACCTTTGCCAGGTCTAACAAATGCCTAAATACTAAATTTTCTTCCTTATCCATATTACTGTCCATTTAACTTAGGTACAGCAAAGAGAGTGTCTATAAGTTCTTCTTCGTTTTCAACTGTGAGTTCAACATTCTCAGGTGAAATGATATATACATACTTTGACACCGCTCTAAACTTTCCATTGATTGCATGCATGGTTCCAAAAACAAAATCTACTATACGCTGAGCCTCTAAAGTATCTAAAGCTTCAAGATTGAGAGCCACTATAGAGCCTGCAAGTAATTTGTCACAGATATCTTCAACCTCATCAAATCCCTTAGGAAGCTTTACACAGACTTCTGCACCAGCCTTACTGCTCTTTTTTATAGGTATAACCTTGCGGTTATCCTTTGAAGCAGTTGTTTTCTTCTTTTTCTCGAAAAATGAAGGCTCATCATCCTCTTCTTCATAGTCTTCCTCATAGTCGTTTCTTCTAAGCTGTCTTGATCCGGAAGACTCTATGCGCTCTTCCTCAAGCTCGTCTTCATAGTCCTCATCATAATCATCATCATAGTCGTTTCCGTCTTTGAACGACGAAATCATATGGCTAATTTTCTTAAACATATACACACTCCTATTATTAATCTCAAGTCGAATAGTCTCTATGACCGAATATTCCGGTACCAACCCTTACAAGAGTAGCTCCTTCTTCAATTGCCGTTTCATAGTCACCGGTCATTCCCATCGAAAGGACATTCATATTCACATTATGAATGTTTTTACTATTCAAGTCAACCATTATTTTTATTAAGTTCTCTAAAATATTTACGATTTTCTTCTGGTACCTCAACAAAAGGCGCAACCGTCATTAGTCCCTTCACACTTATATGTTCGAATTCTGCCACTTCTCTTACAAATTCTTCCACATTTTCAGGTAGAACACCGAACTTGGTATCTTCTTTCGCAATATTTACTTCCACCAACACATCCGCTATCACTCCTCGTTTGACTGCTTCTTTTTCAAGAGCTTCTGCAAGTCTTAGGTTCTCAAGAGAGTGAATTAGTGAAACCTTACCCACTACATATTTAGCTTTATTGGTTTGAAGATGCCCGATTAGATGCCACTCAAGATCTTCTTCAATCTTTTCCATCTTTTCTTTAAGCTCTTGAACCTTATTCTCACCAAAAGACCTGATTCCATACCTCATAGCCTCTTTAATTGCCTCTACAGGATGTGTCTTACTGACAGCTATGAGTTCTACCTCATCTCTGTTTCTTCCTGCTCTTTTACAGGCAGCAGCAATCTTCTCCTCAACCAAACTAAGATTTTCTGATATTCCCATATTACTCCTTATCCATCTTATCAGCATTAAGAATTATATTATCATATTCACTTAAATTATAGCCTTTATCAGAAGGAATGAGATAATACTCGCTGTTCTCACTTGACACATTCTCTATATCAGGCTCAACATGTCTAAATCTAGGATAGCCGTTATTGATGTTGTAAACTCCCTTCATAAGCTTGGTAGTGCTGATAGTAAAAGTATTTTGACTATTGGGCGTCATGAGCTCGTCTCCAGGCTTAAGGCCTTCGGTTATATCCACATATACCTTCTTCTTCTTTGTATCCCTATAGCAGATTTCAGTCTCAACATAACTGGTTTTAATTGTATCATTCTTATTTTTATCAAGTAGTGTAAATCCTCCTGACTTATTGCCTCCACCGTTCATATAGCATTCTTCAGGGATTTCATATACCTGTCTTTCGACCACAGATGATTTAGGCACCTTGAGACCACTTACACTCTTAAGCACTATATAGACATTGACAAATCTCTTATCAGCATAGTCGACCATGTAATTGTAAAATGTAAGTACAATATAATCATTTCCGTTTATTTCAGTAATATCAGCCTTTGCCTTTGCGTTAAACCCCTTATTGTCAACATTTACATCCACATAGCTTTTATCCTTTAGAAGCTCTTTTTGGGTTTCATTGATAGGAACCACTACCTTCCATACTTCATCTGAAATAAGCTTATATACAGGCACACCTGCCTCTATCTTACCTTCAGTTTCAGTAGCTGTCTTTAGTATATAGCTGTTTTGATTTTCAAATATATCGGTTGTAATAGATTCTTCGCTAAGGTTCTCAAGTCCATCTGCCCCGTAGACAACTATACCACTATCACTTGCAGAGCTCACACTGAAAGAGTCCTTGTTCTCGGAAGACTTCTTAAGAGAAGCCATAATCTTATTCCCTGAAGTAGTCATAACAGTCTCTTTCATATTCTCTTTGAGGCCATAGGTACTGATAAAATTGTCATCCCTGTTGATTTGAAACTGATGTAATATTCCGGTAATCCTCTCACCTGATTCATCACTCTGGTCGTCAAGCAAAAGCTTTGAGTATATATTTCCTGTCTTATCAATGGAAAACACAGCTTCATTCTTTTTCACCCTAGAGTTGCCGTTTACATAATAATTTATATATCCTGCTTCCTCGGACTTTACCACTAATTCATTTCTAAGAGCCAGCCCCGTTGTATTGATTACCTCAGTTTTTTCATCGCTTACCACCCTATATATCGAGGTCTTCTCCCTAGTCATATAAATAAATGTATGTCCCAATATATATATCAATATGATTCCAAAGACAACGAAGCCTACATGAAATGATTTTTTTTCTCCATATCGGATTACATTGTTCTTCTTTTTCCCAGCCTTCTTTCTTGCAGCCAATATCTAATCCTCCAAACAAACAAACTGCCACACCATTAATAATGTGACAGCCTGTAAAATAACGCCATAATCTTATAAGGAAACCAGCACATTACGCTTATATTCCTCAGGAAGTTCCTCACTCTTAACAGAAAGACTGAGAATAATGTCCACACTGTATTTATCTGCAACCTGAATAATCTTATCTAGCACAGGTTTCATTGTTTCCTTGTCTGTCAACGAAATCTTAAGGAAGCTATCAAGGAAAATGGCTTCAAGATCGTGATCCTGAGAGATGATTCCGCAAACGAAACCGATAAACTCACTGGCATTCTCTACGAAGAAATCTTTCACATTTATAAGACGGATCTTATTGTTAAGCTCATACATATGAGCAAGATCCTTGTCAAGAAATACAACATTGCCACCTGAAGTCTTAATTGCTTCATTGGCTTTTTCAAGTATTACCTTTGTCTTACCTTTTCCTTTTTCCCCACAAATAATATTTACCATAGTAAAACCCTCCTTTTATATGAAAAAGTTTATTAAGCACTAATATTATATGTCAAAAATGCTATAAAATACAATCATTTTGAAGTATTTTGAGGTAAATTTTCAAAAACAGTTCCAAGCTGTGCATAGAGATTGAGACTGTCTGATGCCTTGAGTACACCCACTATATAATTCTTATCAGCAGATGACTTAAATGACATCAAGATACAAGAACCTGCCTCATCTGTAGTTCCCGTCTTTCCGCCTATTACAGTATAACCATCAGGAACTTTTAGTAAACCTGCAAGATACTGATTGGTTGAAGACATCTTAGTCGTTACCTCATTGCCTAGGACATTTTTATATACCATGGTGTATGAACCCTGATTAATAATCTCAACAAACTCCGGAATCTTAAGAAGCTCATTGAAGATTAGATACTGGTCATACAAGGTAGTATAGTGGGCATTGTCATGAAGTCCCGTACTATTAACAAATCTGCTGTGGGTAGCACCGATTTTCTTTGCCTCTTCATTCATAAGAAGGGCGAACTTCTCTTCACTTCCGCTAACTACTACAGCAAGCGCCTTGGCCGCATCATTTGCTGATGTTACCAGAGCCGCATTAAGGAGTTGTCTAATAGTAACCTGATCCCCATCCATAAGTCTGATTTTCTTGGCATAAGGCTCAGTAATCTTAATTGCTTCTCCGTCTAATTTCACTAACCTGTCCAAATCACTTTCTTTTTTGAAAACCACATAGGCAGTCATCATTTTAGTGAGGCTTGCAGGATACATTTTCTTAAAGCAATTCTTGGCATAAATAGACTTCTCTTCATTTGCCACTATAACTGACTTCGCATTAAAAGATGGCTTATCTTTTAATTTGTTGATATTTTTATCTGTCAACACAACGAGTCCGTCAGACATAAGAGATAGCTCGGTGGCAGAAGCAACTTTTTCGTACGCTCTACCACCTGTACCCTCGTCTCCATACGGAAAATAGGCTATGGCGTTGCTCCCACAGCCGGTAAGTAAAACTCCACACAGAGCAGCAAGAATTATTTTACTCTTTAATCTAATCATGACTTATACAATTCTCTCCAGTCAAGGTCTCCCCTATCCAAAGCTTTTATCATAAGCTCAGCTGAGGCAAGATTGGTTGCCGCAGGAATGTTGTTGGCATCACAAAGCCTTAATATATTGCTTATATTAGGCTCATGAGTCTTTGATGAAAGTGGATCCCTTAAGAATATTACCAAATCAATTTCATTGTGGTCAATCTGGGCAGCCATCTGCTGTTCTCCGCCCAAATGTCCAGCAAGATACTTGTGTATGTTCAGATTGGTAACTTCTTCTATAAGCCTACCTGTTGTTCCGGTTGCATATAAAGTATTCTTGCCTAATATTCCTCTATAAGCAATGCAAAAATTCTGCATTAGCTTCTTTTTCGCATCATGCGCGACCAAACCAATATTCATATTCCACCCCTTTACAATGTTTATTTAAAATAATATTTCATTTTCTCCGGAATTAAAGGTCAATCCGTGTTTTGCCTTTTGCAGTCCAACGTTTAATACCATCGCTATGCCCAAAAAGTTGCTTAGTAATGACGAAAGTCCATAACTTAGAAATGGCAACGGAAGTCCTGTATTTGGCAAAAGTGCGGTAGCAACTCCAATGTTAACAAAAGACTGGAAAGCAAGCATGGCCGAAACACCGATTGCTATCATCTTTCCTGTAAAATCAACAGAATTTTTTGCTATTAGCACACACTTAAACACGATGAAAGCAAACAATACTATAACCAAAACGCAACCCAAAAATCCAAGTTCTTCTGCCAATACTGAAAAAACAAAATCACTTTCATTTACAAAAACCTTATTAAAAAGTCTGACGTCTGAAGTATCTCCTATAAGTGTCTTACCAAGTACCTTACCCGCAGCTATAGCATTAACAGAATTTATCTGCTGGTATCTTTCTGTAAGTGCATATTCTTCAGGATTTAAGAAGCCTAGAATTCTAAGTTGCTGTTTATTGGTAAGCAATTTTTGCCCCGGCTGAATCACATACCAAAATAGACCAGCACCAACCGGAACCAATACAGCTAAGGTTATTCCCATAATTTTAAGGCTAAGCCCCGCCATAAATATCATAATGGCAAAGATAAACATACAAACCATACTGGATGAAAGATCTGTCTGTATAAGAATGAGCGAGGTTGGTAACATCATAACCATCACTGATAAAGCAAATATTGACCACTTATTCAACTTATTCTTAACTTTCGAAAACAATACAGCCAACACTATAATTAGTATTATTTTAACTAGTTCAGACGGCTGAATAACAATAGAGCTAATCATAAGCCATCTAAAAGCGCCTGTGTCATAGTCTTTACCATAAGAAGTGAATCTTACCATCACAAGCAATATAATTCCAATAATATAGTATAGAATTGCAAATTTGCAGATAAGATGGTAGTCAATTAAAGCACCTATGACTGCTACAGCCAAACCAAGTACTACTCCGATCATCTGCCTTTTTGCCATTCCACTTCCTTCTGACTTAAAGAGACAATAAACTGAAATTAAGCAAAGCAACAGTGTGGCTGCAAGCAAGGAAAAACTAAAATCCTTGAAATCGTATTTTTTATTTTTAAACATCTGTATCCTTATGACCTTTTTCCTATCATTTCCTTGATAGGGATATTCGCACATATTGCAGGTACGGAGCCATTCCTTGAATCTGACTCTGTCTGCTCAATCTTAATATCAAGTCCTTCAACATCTATCTCAACATATTTGATATAACCTTAAGAATATCATTCTTAATCTGTTCCATAATTTCAGGAGAACAGTTTGCTCTGTCTGATACTAGAACAAGCTTAAGCCTGTCTACCGCCTGTTGTCCCGAAGATTTCTTTTTGAAAAAATCCATTAAACTCATAGCTTAACTCCTTTACTTCTTAAATAATTCTCCAAGACGCGCCAAAAATCCTTTTTTGCTTTCAAGGTCAAGTAAAGGTACTTCTTCACCTGTTATTCTTTTACAAATATTCATGTAGGCCTGTCCAGCAAGAGTATCATTGCCTGCAAGAGGCTCACCCGTGTTGGTAGATACAACGATATTCTCGTCATCAGGAACTACCCCAAGGAGGCTGACAGCCAAGATATCAAGAACCTGTTCACTTGACATCATGTCTCCCCTCTTGACCATGTCCATACGAAGTCTGTTCACTATGAGCTCAGTCTTCCCAATCTCGTTTGCTTCAAGAAGTCCAATTATTCTATCCGCATCTCTAACTGCTGAAACCTCTGGTGTGGTTACAACAATCGCTCTGTCCGCACCAGCAATAGCATTCTTAAAGCCCTGCTCAATACCAGCAGGACAATCAAGAATAATATAATCAAACTCATTCTTTAACTCTTCAGTAAGTGCAACCATTTGCTCAGGGTTTACAGCATCCTTGTCTCTTGTCTGAGCGCTTGGAAGAAGATATAAAGTCTCATATCTCTTGTCCTTAATAAGCGCCTGCTTGATTTTGCAGTTCTGCTCAATTACATCAACAAGGTTATACACAATACGATTCTCCAGTCCAAGAACCACGTCAAGGTTTCTAAGACCGATATCAGTATCGATAAGAACTACTTTTTTACCAAGCATAGCAAGACCGGTACCTACATTAGCTGTAGTAGTGGTTTTTCCAACTCCACCCTTACCGGAGGTTATAACAATAACTTCTCCCATAAAAAAATCTCCTAACTAAATCAATATTCCATCAATAATATAATATAATTAAAATGAATTAATTACAAGTGAATAAGTAAACTTTTTTTATATTTGTAGTGAATCAAGTACATTTTTTTATCAAGATCCTCAATGCATATATTGTCATTTTCAACAAAGGCAACTTGAGGTGATAAGCACTTGGACTTACCTGAAAACGCAGTATTGTCGGCACTTCTGGCTATCTTTGAGCCTATTCTAAGCTGTATAGGTGCCATATCAAGGGCAATGATGAAAGCATTGTCATTGCCTCCTGCACCGGCTTCAGCCTCTCCCTTTAGGGCACCTAGTACCACTATGCTGCCCTTAGCTACGACTTTTGCTCCGGGATTGATATCACCAATGATGATAACACCGGTATCAAATTCCATCATCTGACCGGATCTAAAATACCCTTTATGTATCTTTGTAAGGCTAATATCCTCCGATATGGCTATCTGATCCAGTTTTTTCTTGAAACGTTCTTCCCTTATCGGATCATTGTCGATTGTACACACTATGTTGATGGAAGAATTATGAATTATAGTATCAATTATAGTCTCTTCCTCGTCATCAGTAAGCTTTCTTCCGTCAAATGCCACTGCCATGTCCGCATTTCCAAAGAACTTAGCTGATTCCTTAAATTTTTCAGCCACTGCTTTACATAAAGCATCAAATTCAAGCTCTGGATCAAGTATTATCATAAGCCCAAAATTGTTTGCTTTAATAACAACCGGTTGCTTCATTTTTCCTCCTGTATTAGTCTGAAATTATATTTTTAACTTTATCTTTGACAGCTTTTTTATTTAATGCCTCTTCATCCTCATCGCCAAAGTAATATTCATAAAAGTCGGCCACAGCACTTGCGGCATTTCCTGAGGTATAACCATTAGGAATGACACAGGTCACTGATATCTTTGGCTTTTTATAAGGCGCATAGGACGTGAAGAGACCGTGGTCAGCTCTCTGCTTAGAAAACTGAGCTGTACCGGTCTTACCTGCTATGAGGTTTTTAACCTTCTTAAAAAGTTCTTTATGGGAACTTCGACTGCCGTTTACTGCAAGATACATACCATCTCTTATAACACTCCAAACATCAGGCCTAAGCTCAATCTTAGGTGTTTTCTTATTTTTGGAATTAGAAACTGTATTCTTCACAGTATTTCCCTTGATGTCCTTTATCTCCTTAATCACTGTAAGATAATTAAGTGTACCTTTGTTGGCAATAGCGGCCGTATACCTTGCTATCTGGGTAGGTGTAAATGCATAGCTGCCCTGACCGATAGAAGATCTTACAGAATCGGTATCTGATATAGAAGGCTCGTACTCGTATAATTCAACTCCTGAAGTAGTGCCCTTCTTAAAGCCGAACATTGCAGCGTATTTATTAAGCTTCTCAAGACCTAGCTTTGAGTTATATTTGCCTTCAGAGTCAAGACTCATTCTGTATCCGCCTTCATAAAAGAAGTAGTTACAGGATACCTCAATAGCTGTTCTGATATCTATATTACCGTGTGGGACATTGCTCCAGCAGGCTGCAGGCTTGTCAGTCTTTGTAAATAATACTTTCGCATATATCTTCTCATGGTCACCTATGGCGCCGGTTGAAAGGTCTGCGGCTGCAGACACCATCTTAAAGGTTGAACCGGGTGCAGTCTTTGCTGACAAGGCCTGTTGATAAGCGGATAGGACCCGTCAGTAGAGAGCTTAGCATAGTACTTGGCATCTATTTGGTTGGCAAGCTTGTTGTTATCATAGCTTGGATACGTAACCAAAGCCTTTACATCACCATTATTAGGGTTTGTGATAACCATTGAGCCGGAACATGGATCAAGTGCCAGATTCGCAGGTGTTATCTCAAGGCTCTTTATCTTGCTCTTTATAAAGTTATAAGGTGAAAGCGAGCCGTTTAAGAGATTGCGGTAAGCTTTCACATCTTCTTTTAAGAAACCTTGCGAAAATAGTATAAGTGATACCTCTGTCCCTGAAATCTCATAATTAAATATAAGATTCTTATAGATGATTTTCTTAAACTGCAAATCAGATGTTATATTGTCAAATATGTAGTTAAGCAGTATTTTGTATATTTCATCAGTACTTAGGTACTCACTGCCTATATCAAGCTTAGGCAGATTAATCCATCTGTTAGAGACCGCATACTTAAGGAATTCTCCAAGGCTTTTCTTGTGTGCAATATAATCCTTAAAAGTTAACATCATCCTCATTGACCAAGGTCACGTCAATCAGCTTTTCATTCTTGACATAAGTATATATATAATCCATATACTCACTGATTGTCTTGTTATCACGTTCCTTTGAAACGCTGTTTATCTGCATCAGGTTCTTTAGCTTCTTTAGGACACTGCTCTCTTCTTTCTTAAATTTAGAAAAGACAGCCTTTTCAACCTTTCCGGCCTTCTTTTTCTCGAGCCTTTCAAGGTCTATTGCTCCATTATCAAATAGGGCGTTATATACCTCATATATAGGTATCTTGATGTCATAGGCATTTTTGCCCTTGCCACCGTAGCTTGCAGAATTGTGTATCTTACTAAGCAGGATAGCTGCCAGCTCTTTTTCTAATATGTTATAGCAAATCTTTTGAAGCTTACTGTCTATAGTCAGGTAGATATCATCTCCGGCTTTAGGGGTTGATATATTTTCCACACCTGTTACATAGTAATCAGAATTTAGAGTGGCCTTCTCAGAACCCTTTTTGCCTCTCAGGTATTTCTCAAAGGAGTATTCTACACCAATCTTTCCAATCTGGTCAGTTGTATTGTAATAATGCCCCTTATCCTCGGCTATTTCACTCTCGTTTACGTTGCCGGTATACCCAATGATATGTGCAAAATACTTACTGTCATTGTAGTATCTGTACGTATGCTCTGCTATCTCAGCCCCCGGAAGGTCTGAGGAATTCTCAAGCACTGCGGCAACAATCTTTTCATTTACATTTGTTGCTACAAGAATCGGATTACCCCTGTTATAAGTATTTAAAAGGAGGGCAAAACGTATCTTCATAATTTTAAGAGCATCGTCCATACTGTATTCGTCACTGATGTCAAACATGTACTTCCCATGTCTTAAGTGCTCAAAAACTTCTGTAGCAGTTGCATTTCTCTGAGCAGTTGTAAGCTTCTCAATAGAAGTAGACATATAGGCATCTCTCTTGAATCTGCTCTCTGCCGCACCATCAACTGTAAATCTTAACTTTCCCTTTTTATCCTTCTCAATATAAAATTCAGGATAAAGCTTGCCTCCGTTAACCTCAATGATTCTAATTAACTTTATTATCATGGCATTCTTTTCTTCATCAGTCTTAAATGCCTTATAATCCTGTAAGGTAACATTGTATGAGAGCCTGTTTGAGGCCAAAAGTACACCATTACAATCGTAAATGTTGCCTCTGGTTGCCTTGGTCTCACGAGTAATCTCCTCGTTATTTACAGTGTTCTTAGTCAGTTCTTCCTGTCTTACTACCTGTATGGTGAACACCTTATATACCAAAACAACGGAGAAAACAGAATATATTAATATCAGTGGAATAGTCCTTGTCTTAAGGACATTCTTGACAAACGTCATAAAAGTGTCAAGCAAAACTAGGCTTCATCCCCTTTCCCCTATTGTCTCTAATTTGAGGTAAACTATATCAATAACCCTATATAATAGGGCCGCCACTATCATCGTATATACAAGTTCAGGCAAGATAATCCTCATCATATAATAAGGTAAATCAAGCCTGTTTCTAAGTAAAAATCCTGTAACATAGATAAGAAAATTCAACACCATATCAGACGCTCCAACAAGACCTAGTGGCACCAGTATGGAATCGTTGCTGTATAGCTTACTGCTAAATCCTACCAGATATCCGATAATGAGATAAAATAAAGCATAATATCCTAGATAGTCGGATTCGTTAAGGTCAATAAAAAGTCCTATAAAGAAGCCTAGAACCATTCCCTGAACCCTGCCATATCTATATCCCACTATTACAAGTGGTAGGAGAATTACATTAGGCTTTACACCTGCTATAGCGATGTTGTTAAAAACTGTAGTCTGTAAGAGATACAATAATACAACTATTATAAAAGAGCCTATAACGCGCTTCATCAATACAATTCTTCCTTTTCACGGGTAATAATAAGCACCATATCAAGTTTTGAAAAATCTACCGCAGGAGTAAGGTAGCCTGATTCCGTCATGTTGGAAGGATCCACCTTGATACCGCTTACATAGCCAACAAGTATACCCGGATGATATTTGGGGCTTGTGTAAGAAGTCACAACCTCATATCCGTCTTTTACACTGGAGCCTTTCTTAATATCGGTAACTTCAATATGCCCTTCATCAAGTAGTTTTAAGTTGCCCTTAACAGTACAGGTCTCAGAAGTATCAAGGAACATACCTCTTACATTACTGCTGTCGTCTATAATGGACCTTACATCTGAATAGTTCTTTCCTGTCTTTGTTACTATGCCGACAAGACCATTTCCAGCCATTACATTCATTCCGGGCTTGATACCGTCATCACTACCCTTGTCTATCTTAAATTTGCTATACCAGTTGTTGGTATCCTTAGAAATCACCCTTGCTGCAACCTTAGGATAGTCAGCATAAGTCTGATCCAGATTATACAGCTTCCTGAAGTTATCCAGCTCATATTTACCCTGAAGCAAAAGCTTATTTTCATAGCTGACTTCATTCAACTGAGAAGTCAACTCTTTGTTTTTTTGCAATCAGTTCATCTACATTTTTAAGATAGTCAAGCTTAGAGGTGAAAAAACTGCCTATCTTATTAATTCCAACCTGCATAGGAGTGATAGCATTACCTGTCACTGATTTTACAGAACCCAAAGTATCTGAAAAGCGATAGGACACAATGAGCAAAATCAGACAGATAATAATCATAGCTATGAAGAGATATCTGGGAACGATTTTTATCTTAATCTTATTTTTTCTTTGTGATGCCATTATTTACATTCCTTAAATTAACTGAATATCCCGGCTGCCTATAAATATAAGGCTGCGTCTTAAAGTTATCTTCATCAATGAGCTTGCCAAGACCGTTTATTACACTGTCCTGAGGATCTTCAAGTATATTGATTTTAAGGCTGGTCTCAGCATTAAGAAGCTTGTCAAAATTACCTATAAGAGCGGAACCGCCTGTTACATAAATTCCTGCATCTATGATATCAGATGATACTTCAGGAGGAATATGCTCAAGAGTACTCTTAATATTCTCTGTAATATTCTTAAGGTCTTCTTTAATTGCTTCATAGACAAGGTCTGACTCAATTTCCATACGCTTTGGAAGACCTGTAACAACATCTCTTCCATTAACCTGCATAGTAAGAGACTGTCCTGATACAGCTCCTGCAATTCCCATCTTAAGCTGCTCCGCATTGCTCTTTCCAATAACCAAAGCACATTTCTGCCTTATATGATTACAGATGGATTCATCAAATTTATTACCAGCAGTAGGAAGAAGCCTACTTCTTACTATACCTCCGAGAGCAATAATTGCTATCTCTGTAGTATCAGCACCTACATCAACTGTCATAACACCCTTAGCCTTCATTATATCAAGACCTGCTGCCAGGGCCACACAGATAGGCTTGTCAACCAGGGAGACATTCTTAGGCTTGAGGCCTGACTTATGTACTAAGTCAGCAAATGACCTCTTTTCAACCTCAGTGATATCGGTAGGAAGAGCGATAACAAAGTTGGTTCCTGATGCTCTTTTTGCTTTTCCGTAAATTCTGTCAAATGAAGCGTTGAAAAGAAGCTCCATAGCACTTACATTGGCAATAACTCCACGGTTTACCGGATAAATTACCTCGATAGTTTCAGGAGTTCTTCCTACCATCTCGGCAGCTTCATCACCTATAGCTCTTATCTCATCCCTGTTTTCTATAGCAATGCAGTTTTCCTCATCAAAGATAATTCCATCGCCTTTTCTATAATATTTGATTCTTTTGGTTCCAAGATCTATCCCAATACTCTTTCCAAGCATAACTAAGTCCTTTCAAATATCTGTTTATTTGTTCCAAAGTCCACTAGACCTTTTTCCCTTAAACTTACATAGCAACAATCTCCAATTACAATATGGTCAACAAGAGGAATTCCAACTAACTTTGATACCTCAAGTATCATATCTGTAATCTGAATGTCAGCCCTGCTAGGAGTGGGATCTCCACTGGGATGATTGTGAAGAAGCACAAGATTGACAGCCTCATATTTGAGTGCCTGCACAAAAACCTCTCTAGGCCTTAGAAAAGACTGATTAACTGTACCTATGCTTATAGTCAGTTCTTTAATCAACCTGCACTTAATATCAAGGAGGAGTAAAACTACCCTTTCCTCTTTGAAGTGCCTCATCTCTTCCATATACCGATCTGCGATTTTATCTGCAGTATCTAACGACTCATCATAAGAGCGTTTCGTCCTTGCTATTCTTCTCGCAAGTTCACAGATACAAATAATTTTAACTGCCTTTACAGGTCCTATACCTTGAATATTTTGAAGCTCTTTTTCAGTCTTTCCATAAAGTCCTGCCAAAGTCCCACCTCCAAAATCAAGGACCTTCCTGCACAATTGCATACAGTTTAACTTCTTTGTACCCGTCCTAAGAACAAGTGCCAGTAGTTCTATATCAGAAAGCATATCAATCCCCTGCTTATGATACTTCTCAAACGGCCTTAATTCATCAGGTAAATCTCCAATTTTTACATTCTCCATAATCACCAGTTAATGTAAAAGGAATAGTCGACTTTTATTTTAACACAATTATTTTTTTTTCTTTCAAATACAAACTTCACATTCTTAGATAAATCTTTCCTAAAAACATAGTCTAGCCTGTCAAACTTCTTAATATCTTCAGGATTCTCTATCTTATTCTCAGCCATAAACCTAACCATTTCTCCCCTAGCCATCTTAGCATAGGTACCTTTTAGTGACTAATTTTTCCACCCACATCCTCCACAAAATCGCAGGTAATGAAACGGTCTTTATCTGTTAAGTATTTATCAATGCACTTATAATATTCTTTTTGAAGCAAGATTTATGAAGACTCCGCTTTCATCTCTCACTTCTTTATATAGCTTATCTCCCCAGAATTCATATAAGTCTTTATAAATGCTAATCTTAGCTTTTGCTTGCATTTCAAGTCTGTATGGGGTCACACCATCCATAGGCTTTACCACCCCGTAAAATGCTGACAAAATTCTTAAGTTACTCTGGATATAGCTTAGCTGTTCATCTGCAAATACAGCAGGAGCCATATACTGATAAGCTATGCCCTCATAAGAGAGAATCGCAGGAGTAAGGTTTCCCGACAATCTCATATCCTCAATTCTTTTATAATTTTCATCAGCAATCTTATCACTACAATTCCAGATTTCCTTTAATTCCTCTTTCTTTTTTCCCTTAAGCCAAGCTAATATTTCCTTCGTATCGTCAAGAAACACAGGCTTTTCGGTCTTACCCGGAAAGTCTGTGTCTATCTTCATTTTCTTGGCAGGAGACAAGATAATCCTCATACATTCTCCTCAAAATATGCTTTATTATAGCCACTCATTTTTATTATTTTGGCATTCTTATATCTTTTATCATCGCTTACATCCTTGCCCAACCAATCAGGCTTAACAAAGCTATCAGCAGCCTCTAATGAAGGAAACTCCACCTCTGCAAATACCAACCCCTCAAATCTTTCCTTAAATACATCGACTTCAGCCACAAGTCCGCCTCCTAAAGGGATGAGATACCTCATTTTTTTTAGGGTGTCCCTTTTTAGCTTTTCTTTAAGGTGATAGTATTCCTTCTCGGTTATCTCAAACTCGTGTTCATTATTTACTACTGGTCCACCTTCTTCCTTGCTTACCCCGAATTTAGTTTTGACTGTCAGTAAGTATTTTTCATCAGCCTTTCTGATTCTTATAGTAGGCTTATTGCTTATATAACCCTGCTCTATCTCTATTTTTTCATAGGATTCAAGGTCTTTTGGAAGTTCATTTATTAGAAACTTTCTTTCTATCTCCATTCATTACTCCTCTTGAAGTGATTTATAGTCAATGTCATACTTCACAGTTATATTGTACTTGTCAGCAAAGAAAGCGTAGTTCTTTAACACTCTTTCGACTACATCTTCAGGCTTAACCTTATTGGCTCCTACAAGCATAACCAAATACTGGCAGGAGCTATACTTGGTAGCCACATCTCCTATCCTTAAGGAGACTTTAATTATATTCTCAAGGTCAAACATAGCCTCCGACAAAGTAAGAGGATCTATCATATTTCCATCTTTTTTAGACATTGTAAAGAGGATAATTTCTATGCCTGTTTCTTTTCTGTCTGAGTATCTAGAAATAAACCTGAAAATATGCTTAAATCCGTCATACTCAACCTTGTATGCTCCAAGAGGCTTATCTTTCTCAGAAATAAGGTGCTTAACTATTTCCATGTCCGCATCAGTATTGATGGATTTATTATCCACATAATTCTCTTCAGCTATCATAAAGCTATTTCTTCCAGTCTGCTTTGATTTATTAAGAGCCTCAACTGCCTTCCTATAAAGTGAAAGAAAATCACTTCCATTTGAAGGTGCTTTAGCTATTCCTATGGATATGGTAAAGTCTCTATCTAGCTTCATTCCCTTAAAACTTTCTTTAGACACCTTTAATAACTTTGCAGATATACTATTAATGTCTTTGTATGTAAGAGCTCCTACCAAAAACACTCCAAATTCATCTGCTGATAGTCTTGCAACCACATCTCTCTCTCGAAAAGAGTTGCTAAGTACCCCAGCAAGTCTTACCAGGCAGGCATCTCCCATAATATGACCATACTCATCAACTATTTGAGAAAAATCATCTATATCGATGACAAACAATGCACCTGAATTGACTTCACCACCAACATAATCATCCACCTTATCAGAAAGATATTTCTTATTCCACAAGCCTGTAAGCCCATCTTTAAGCGATATTTTGTCTAACTGGCTAAGCTTGTTTGCTATCTCATTGTCTAAAACAACTACATTATTCTCTTTTCCCATGCTCATTCCCCCATTATTTCCACTTGTTACAAAGTGATTCAATCTGTTCAGCGAACTTAATCATATCCTTATTGGCAAGTCCACTATTTGCATTTATCAAATCAAGCAGTCTCTGACCTGCTGTAAGCAGTTTCTCGAACTCTGCCCTATGAGTACCCTGCTTAATCTCCTTTTTGATAAGTACAGGTTCTGCAATATATTCCCACTTATCCAAAGATAAATCATAAATAGATCCACTATAAGGTGCATAGGCATTGTGATGATACTCATCTACAAGGGTTTTTCTAAAACTCTCGGCAACTCTGTCTTCTCCATGAACTATAAATACCGCAGTTGGCCTAGGATTAAAGGCTGAAATCCAAGAAATAAGTCCGTTTTTATCAGCATGTCCGCTAACTCCAGCTAACACTTTAATATCTGCATTTACCTCTATTTCTTCACCAAAGAGTTTAACCCTCTCCACACCATCTACTAGAAGCCTACCAAGAGTTCCTACAGCCTGGTAACCAACAAAAAGAATAGTACATTCTTTTCTCCACAGATTGTGTTTTAAATGGTGTCTGATTCTTCCAGCTTCACACATTCCGGATGCTGATATGATAACCTTAGGTCTTTTGTCAAAGTTAATAGCAATAGAATCTGTACTGGTTATAGAAGTTTTAAGTCCTTCAAAGCTAATTGGATTGATTCCGGAATTTATCAGATTCATTGCATCTTCATCAAAGCAGTCCGCATAATTTTCCCTAAATATATTAGTAGCTTCTATGGCAAGCGGACTGTCAACTATCACTTCAAAGTCGTCATAGCCGTACACCAGCCTATCCTCTTTTATTTTTCTTATAAAATAAAGCATCTCCTGAGTACGTCCTACTGCAAAGGACGGAATAACTACATTCCCTCCTCTACTAAAGGTATCATTAAAAATATCTGAAAGCTCTGATACATAGTCAATTCTCTCACCATGCAGCCTGTCACCATAGGTTGACTCCATTACAACATAGTCAGCATCTGTAATATATGCCGGGTCTTTGATTATAGGCTGGTTAATATTACCTATATCCCCTGAAAATGCAATTGTTTTTGTAACTCCATCTTCAGTTATGCTCATTTTTATACTAGATGATCCCAAAAGATGTCCTACATCAGTATAAGAAATACTAATCCCCTCACATAGTTCCATCTCCTCATTGTAGGCGACCTTACGAAAATGCCTTAGTACACCCTCAACATCCTCCATAACATAAGCAGGCTCATAATGCTCCTTACCTGCTCTTTTATTTTTCCTGTTTTTCCACTCCGCCTCAAATTCCTGAATATGGGCTGAGTCTCTTAGCATGATGTCGCAAAGTTCGCAGGTAGCTGTGGTTGCATAAATCTCGCCTTTGAAGCCATTTTTGTATAGAGCTGGTATCATACCTGTATGGTCTACATGCGCATGGGTAACTAAAATATAGTCAATTTCTGACGGAGCCACAGGCAGCTCTGCATTTTCAAATACATTGACACCCTGCTCCATACCATAGTCCACCAGGATATTCTTTCCGCAGGCAGAAATAAAATGCGCGCTTCCAGTAACCTCGTGGTCAGCACCAATAAAATATAGTTTCATACTTTTTCTCCAATTGTAGCGCTTGAACATATGAATAACCATTTATTTATAATATTTGTCTACTCATATATTCGCCTACTTCAAAAATAAGAAATCCTTTAATATAATATTCATTATACCATAAACAAACTATGAATTACATACTCTAAGCATTTCTTTTTAAAACATTTATCTTCAGTAATAAGCTCATCTTTATCAATGTAGGTAACTACCTTTTCCCTCTTAAAACCAAGTTAACTGCCTTTTGGCAAAAATGCCTAGTATCCCTTTTAATTATTTCTATACATTCCTCAAGGTTAGTTTCACCATTTAGATAGTCAATTACTTCTTTATAGCCTATTCCCTGCATTGACACCAGCGACTTATTATAGCCCCTTGATATAAGACGTTTAACCTCCTCCACAAGTCCCATATTAAACATAAGATCAACCCTTTTGTCTATTCTTTCGTAGAGTTTTTTCCTGTCCATTGTCAGAACAAAATAAGCAAAGTCAAATGGAGAGCATCTTTCCCTTTCTCTTTTGTTGTGTTCTGATAGCCTTTCTCCCCGTCATTTCAAAGAATGAAAGGGCTCTAATAACTTTTTTAATATTGTTTTCCGATACTGAATCAGCGTAATCCTTATCAACCAAGGCAAGATTTCTATGAAGTTCACTCTTACCTATAATTTCTGCCATTACTTCGTATTTCTGCCTGACATGGCTGTCATCACCGTACTCACTGAAATTAATATCATATATAACTGATTGGATGTAAAAGCCCGTGCCACCAACTATTATAGGCACCTTCCCCCTACTTTTTATCTCCTCTATGTATCCCATCACCTTATTCTTAAATATGGTAACATTGAATTCTTCATCCGGCTCAAATTCATCTATAAGAAAATGGGGGATACCGCACTTTTCTTCCTCAGTAATTTTAGCAGTTCCTATATTCATGTGCCTATATACCTGCATAGAGTCTGCAGATATTATCTCTCCGTCCACAGCCTTAGCAAGGGCTATGGACAGAGATGTCTTTCCTACTGCAGTAGGACCTGTTAAAACTATCAAATCTTTCATTAATAAGCTCCCATAATAATAGTGTTAACCTTTACGCAACATAATAAACTTATCTCAATTTACTCTGCAGGAGCCCAAGAGTGTAATTCTTTCAATTTCGTGCCCTTTTTATCAAGGAGATATACCTTTACCAAATCCTGCTCAGAGCTTACTTTTACAATTTCCTTTACCATCATGTAGTTACCAAGTGCTGAAAAATTAATCGTCATACTATTTGTAGCAAAGGTCTTGTACTTCCACTTCCCAGATTTATATCTTCCCACTTGAAGTTTGCCCTGTCCATATTTACCAGATTTACGATATTTTACCTTTGTCTTTACATCATATGTCTGATCAAAGTTAGTAGCATCTAAAAGAATCTCCCCAGCATTAACTAACTTGCTCCACTTAACTTCCTTCCCTTTAATATCGAAAATTCTTTTATTATCAGTAGTATAATAAATATTTTTACCACTTTTATATAATCTCATCCACCCACTATACTCGGCGCTTACTTTAATTAACTGTTTTTTTATTTTTTTGCCATCCAAATCCATACTTGAAATATATCCATCACTTTTTAAAATCATTGTAAGTCATAGTTCCTTCTTTTTACCTTAGTAATTGCTCCAGAAAAATAATAGATTTTTATTGTCTATAATAATTGGAGATTTTCCAACCGCTAACTTTTTCTTAGTTTTACCATCCTTTGAAATACGGTAAATATAAGGTTCTTCATTACCTACACCATAGCCAAACACCTTATCCAGAACTGCATAGATGTAATTCCCCTTTATAGACAGATTGGTATAACCATTTCCTGTCTTTTTAGCTACGCTTTTGCTTTTAAGCGTCTTAGGATTAAGTTTGATTATATCCATACGCATTCCATCTCCCTGATAGGCATAATAGATATACTCTCCGTCAGTCACCGCACTTCCGGGATTTACTACAGCAATCTTTCCGTCTACAGACTTAACTACAGTTCTTCCCTTAGCCATAGCAGGAATAGTGCCAAACACTGAAAAAATAAAACTAAAAATTAAAACTATCGAAAATAATACTGTGATTTTTTGCTTCTTCATACATACCTCCAATTAATCATAAGTTTATATTACTTGTCCCTTTTTATTATACCACTTATTTTAGCTCTAGCCAATTTAAAATTTTTATGATATAATCCCATGATACGAATGTTAAATAAGATATTTATTTGGCTGTAATTATTTTTATGAAAGGCAGGTGTTTGGTATTAGCGAGTCAGAATTTATTAGAAGTCTCAGACCTTTTTAGTGATTTGCAAGATCCTACCAATACTATCTATGACCATTTGCCTTATAGGAAGGATATTAACCTTATTAAAGACAGTGATATAAGGATGGTATCAGGCAATGTAGTTAAGTATACCCAGCTCATTGTTGAAGAAACGAAAATTATAGATACCAATGAGCTTGCAGAAATTATTATAGACGAAGAAATCAGTCTCTATGAGGCTGACATTTCCAATCATGATCAGGATGATATGCTTATTGACGATGTTAAAGAGCATGAAATTGTTGCTGCTGATGACGGTGAAGTAGCAGATGATGAACTCTTTACCGGGGAGCTTGATATGGAATCCATCAATGCCCTTGCTGAAGCTGACGAAAACGAAGATGACTACTCTTTCCTTAATGAAGAATAATAAAAGGCTGTAAACACCTTTTAGGGCTAACCCTGGGTGATTACAGCCTTTTGTTTTCTTAATGTTTTCCTTAATGATTAGAGTGACAAAAGTACTTGGCAAAAATTAGTACGCATATATGCTTGGTTTGTCGCAGCCAAGGTCAGTCTGAAGCCATTTACCGTCTACATACTTAAATTCTGACCTGATATATAAATTACCCATATTGTTACTATCTCTCCATTCAGGATCTCCAAACCATGGTGTATAATAATAAGAATAATAGATTTGATATGTAACTGACTTTGTTACAACCGCCTCTGTCGAATTTATCTCTGTATTTACTGTATTAAAGTCAATTTTAGTAACATGCCTGCTGTCATTATTAAGTCCCTGTGCAAGTTCTTCATACAAAGTTTTAATTGATTTAAGAGTCTCCTCATCCTGAACAAAGATATCTTTAATCTTATCAAAAGGCTCACCGTTTATAGCTGCCAGATACACTGACTTCATATTGGTTATCGCCAATTCCTGAAGCTCTTCTGCCGTCTCTTTGGAAAGCCTCATGTCATCGAAGAATAGAGTATCGTTATTGCCTTTAATTGTTTCAGTTAACTTCAATGTCTCCATACCACCCAAAGATACTTCTATCTTGTGTTTTCCTGCAAATATCATAGGTATGGTATAGGTTGTACCACCTATCAACTGACCTTTGCTACTGTATTTCTCAGGTATTTCAATGTCATCAACCTTTACCTTAGCTCCTTCAAGTACATTGATTTTCACATTTGAAGAGGCTATCCCTACATAGTCTATACTCCATTCATCAAAAATATAGTACTTCTTAGCGGATTCCTTTACCAGATTAACAGTGAAATAATGCTCATTACTGTCTCCTCTATTTGTATAGGATATAACTACTTCTTTGCGGATGTCATCACTTTTTTCAAACTTCCAAAAAGACTTATTGTCGTCGTTTACCTTGTAATTAAGAACATCTGTTAATCCCATGGATGCTCGATACTGCTTCAATCCTTCTTTCTTTAAGAGGAAATTCTTTTCATCGCTGCTATTAATGTTGAATAAAGAATATACACTGTCGTAATCTTCATTTACAAGGGCCACAAAATACTCTTTAGCCTTATGTTCAGCACTGAAGTTGCCAAAAATAAACGGAACTAAGAAGTATATCATTGCACCAAGAACGATGAGCTCTAAAAACAAAAATGTAACTACTCCCAGTATTCCTTTCTTAGGCTTGGCATTGCCGGACTTGGGCTGCTCATTATTCATAGCAGATGTTTCCTGAGGCAGGGGATTAGCCGTAGCAGACTGAACCGCATGAGGAGTCGGCTCCTGATATACAGGCTGTGTCACTACAACTTCCTCATTAGCAGGAGCTGATAGTCCTTCTGCTTGAGAGCTTTGTTCTACAGGCTGTATTTCTTCATCTGCCGGCTTTAATACTTCCTCTGCAGCCTTTACTTCTTCCACAATCTCTTTTACCTCTTCTTTTATCGACTTTACTTCTTCCGATATAGACTTTACTTTATCTGCCTTAGTTTCTACCGTCTCCTGCTTTGGCTGTTCTTCATTGTTTGTATCAAATGAAAATTCGGCATCCGTCAATTTATGCCCACAATTTTCGCAAAATGCGGGGTTGCCGAAATATTGTGCTCCACAGTTTTCACAAAACATAAAATTCCTCCATTCACTTAATTATATTTATCAACTACATCCAATACTTCAATATTCTTCTTTTCAATTTTGTTCATCTTTGAAAAACGCCTTATCTGAACTTATTTTTCTTCTTAATTTTCTTATACCAACTCTTTTTGTTGAAGTATTTTTGGACATCCTCATTCTTAAATTTGGCTCCATGTTTTTGCATACATCTCATTTATTATCATTCTGGCAATTGAACTGCCTTCAGGAATCTCAAAGCCTTTACTCTCAAGCTTCTTAACCAATTCCACAGCACTATTATTACTTAATTTCTTTTTGCACTATCGGCAAATAAATATTGGGGACTTGACTTCTTTTCCTCTTCCTTTACCTCTTTTTTTATCTTCATCGGTTACAGCCTCCTCAGAATTTTTCGCTCTCTTCAATTTTATCACTATCTTCTTTAGTTTCTGTATCTTCACTGGTTTCGCTGTCTTCTTTTGTCTCATCAGTTTCCTTATTCTCAGAAGTATCCTCTTCGCCCTCCTTAGAGTCGGTTTCATCCTTTTTCTCATCGGAATTTGCTGATGCCATATTATTATTTACAGTGAACTTCTCAAAAACTTTTATTTAGGTTAAATGTATCAAAAACTTCTGAAACATCTTCGTCTTCTTCATTATTCTCAGTGTTTTTCAGCGCTGTCAGACGCTTGTTTAATTGAAGGCACTCCGTTTGTATAAGCAAGTGCTCCTGCAGAAGCACCAAGTAAAATGATTACAAGCGCCAATATGAATGACAAAAATATTAATCCGCCTTTTTTCATAAAATACTCCTATCTAATTTATACCATTCTTCTCAACTTCTAATTTTCACAAATAGACCACAGATGAGAATCCCTTCTGTGGTCTATACAACTCATATTTAATAAATGTTACCAAACATATCCAAACCATTCATACCACCGGGCATTCCAGAGAAAAAGCTTGATAAAATGCTATTTGCCACAGCTTGAAGCAATAACATAACTATACAAATTAAGATAAGCTGAAGCAAAAGACTAACTCTATAAGTCTTAACAAAGTTCTCTTCAAAAGCTATATAAGCAATTACAACGGCTGATATGATATTGTTTACAAACATAAATGCAAGGCAGATGCTTGAAAATAATCCTATTGAAAGCGATGAAAATATCACCGCAAGGAAGATAATTATCATATCGAATATAGTAGTCAAGCTGCAAAGTCCAAGAACCGACAGATAAGATATCGGTTTAGTCTGCTTCTTAGCAAAAACAAACACCCCAAGTGAATACACCGCCTTCACAAATATGTAAGATAAAATCAAGCCAAAAGCTATCTTGAATATGGTGAATGCACTAAAAAGCGGATTATTAAACATTATTATGAATAATACAAACATAATAAAAGCCGAAATACCGCCAACAACAAACTGACTCTGTTTATTGTTTTCAGCAAAGGCAGATTTCATGGCAGAAAAAGGATTCAATAAAAATGATTTTGTCACTCCCAAAGCCTCTGTTAAAATCTTAGCTACATCAACATTCATGCTCTTATTTGCACCTGCCTGTTCTTGTCCATTACTTGCATTTTGTACTGGTACAGGAGGTACATTATTTACTAGTGTCTCCTGTGCATTTGCTACATTATTTTCTGGTGTCTCCTGTACATTTGCCACATTATTTACTAGTGTCTCCTGTGCATTTGCTACATTATTTTCTGGTGTCTCCTGTACATTTGCCACATTATTTACTAGTGTCTCCTGTGCATTTGCTGCATTATTTTCTGGTGTTTTCTGTAAATTAACCTCAACTGTTTTCTTAACATTTTCTGTGTTATCAACACTTGCTTCAGGAGTGCCTTCTGCTGTATTTACTTCTTCAGTAGTCATATTGACAGTCGCAGAACTTACTTCAATCGCAGCACTTGCTTCAGCCATATCCTGTCTTTCTTTTACTGCACCCTCGCAGTTACATTCTTTTCCATCCTCTACAGGATTTCCACAAAACTTACAAAACCTTCCCATATTCTTCCTCCAAAAATAATATTCCCAGATTATTCACCAATGGAGCTTTTAATCCTAAGGTAAATAGTCCTGGCTCTTGCAATAATTATAACATTATTGCATTTATCCAGTCAACCACCTGTTCTAATCCAGAAGGAGTGAAATCAAATTCTTTGGTGAGAATCTCGGGAGTTTGACAACCTAATCCGTTATGAGGTTCATCAAAGCCAGATATGGCTTATTTTTTTGTCAAATCTTAAATTTATGCTTGCACGTTCCACTCCGATACGTTATAATAGTATTGGAGGATAATACTATGAGATTAGGATGGACTACCGGAAAATATTCAATTACCTATCGTGCTGTTAAAACAGTTAGAATCAATGGGAAAAACAAAACTCAGATTGTTAAAACTTTCGGTTCAGAAAAACAAATCTGCGAGATGTATGGCGTGAAAGATGCAAAAGCCTGGGCTAAAGAACAGGTGCGTATTATGAATGAAGTTGAAAAAGAAGATTCCGCAACATTTAATATTGAGCTCTGTGCCGCTAATGACCTTGTTAGTAATGAACAGCATAGGTTTAATGGCGGATATCTTTTCCTTCAGGATATTTATTATGAATTAGGCATGCATAAGATTTGCCGTGCAATCTCTGCGAGACACCCATTTGAGTACGACCTGAATGACATACTTTCACGTCTTATATACAGCAGAATACTTTTCCCGTCATCAAAAAGGAATAGCTTTGAAGAGTCAAAGCGCTTTATTGAACAGCCCTCTTTTGAACTGCATGAGTGTTTTACCGCTCATTATCAGTGATAGCAGAAGAGGCTGATTATATTCAGAGCCGCATTTTTAAAAATAGCACTGCAGTGCAAAAACGAAATACTCAAGTAATCTATTATGACTGTACAAATTTCTACTTTGAGATCGACAATGAAGAGGATGATAAGCAGTTTGGCAAAAGTAAGGAAAACCGCCCACTTCCTATAGTAGGAATGGGGCTGTTTATGGATAGCGATGGTATTCCTATATCTTTTTGCATTTATCCCGGAAACCGCAATGAACAGACCACTATGATTCCACTTGAAAAGAAGATGCTTTCTGGATTTGATATGTCCAGTTTGTTGTCTGTACAGATTCAGGGCTGTCATCTGCAACAAAACCGGGTGTTTAATTCCTACAACAGCGAAAACGGCATGCGCGGGTATATAACAACACAGCCTATCAAAATACTTAAAGACTTCTTACAAGAGTGGTGTATGGCTGATGATGGATGGCTTCTCGATGGTGATAGAAGCGGCAAAAAATATAGGATATCAGAATTAGACAATGAAAAGGATAGAGACAAGATTTTTCTACAGATCGCGATGGATTAAAGAGGAAGGTATTGTCCATACAGACAGTGGCGACAGAAAGCAAATAATCGAACAGAAAGCTTATTGTTTCATACTCCTTAAAATACCGTGATTTCCAGCGCCATGTGCGTAAAGGACAGATTGAAAGAGCTGCGAAAATGATTGAAAAAGGACGCTCATCGATAGAAAGAAAAAAACAGAATGATCCTAAACGATTTATAAAAACCGACCATACAACAAAGTACGGGGAGATTGCAGATGTATCCATAAACAGCATAGACCAGTCATATATTGAAAATGAAGAAAAATATGATGGTTTCTATGCTGTATGCACCAATCTTAATGACAACATAGGTAGTATAGTCAGGGCAAACAAGCGACGTTGGGAGATTGAAGAATGCTTTAGAATAATGAAAACTGATTTTGAAGCACGTCCTGTATATTTAAACAGGAAAGACAGGATACTTGCCCATTTCATAACCTGTTTTATTTCGCTTATTGTATACAGGTATCTTGAAAAGAAACTTAATAATAAATATACCATAGACCAGATACTTCCTACCCTTCAGGAAATGGATTTCATAAAGTACGAGGGTAAAGGTTATCAGCCCATTTACACCAGAACAGAACTCACAGATGCACTGCACGATGCATTTGGATTCTGTACATCTAAACAGATAGTTCCAATAAAAAAAATGAGGAATATTTTTTCACAAACAAAAAAATAGATAGTGTAACGTGCATATGTAAATTTTCCAAAAGCCCTGTAACTCGCTTCTATAGCGAATTACAAGGCTTTTTTTCTTAAAAAGCTGTCAAAGACGGGATTATTGCATTTATCCAGTCAACCACCTGTTCTAATCCAGAAGGAGTGAAATCAAATTCTTTGGTGAGAATCTCCTCCTCGGGTGTTTTCTCAAAGGCAAGAAAATCTTTCCAAAGAAAAGCCTTAAAGACTACCTCCTTTTCAGGCTCAGTCCCTTCTTCTGCCTGAACTTCCTTTTCAAACCTTACTATTCTGTATCTCTTACCGCTATCACTGCCTGTAAAAGGCTTTTTATAGGTATAGTAGTTAAAAGACAGAACATCCTTTATATCAACCATTGGTATTTCCTCTTCTTGCAACTGTTGCTATATCAATCATTTCAAGCTCATCTTTATGAGAGTTTGTTAAACTCCTAAGAAGGGCTGTAGCTGTATCAAGAGCTGTGATTACAGATACACCTGTCTCTATTGCAACTCGTCTGATAAGGAAGCCGTCCTTAGACTTGCCCGCACCCTTAGAAGGAGTGTCTATAACAAGGTCAATGATTGTGTGCAAGTAAAAGATCCATAAGTGTAGGTGCAGCCTGTTCAAGCTTGTTTACCTGAGTTACCTCAACTCCGTTATTCTTAAGAACTTCTGCTGTACCTCTTGTTGCATATATCTCATAACCAAGCTTGTTAAAGCCTGCTGCTATAGGCACGATTTCCTTCTTGTCCTCATCACAAACTGTAATTATCATCTTCTTGTGTATAGGAAGGTCAATTCCTGCCCCAAGGAAGGCCTTAAAGAGAGCCTCATCAAAGGTTTTTGCTATACCAAGGCACTCACCTGTAGACTTCATCTCAGGTCCTAAGGAAATCTCAGCTCCTCTTAGCTTTTCAAATGAGAATACAGGCATCTTCACTGCCACATAAGGAGCTTCCTTCTGAAGTCCAGGCTCAAATCCAAGGTCTCTAATCTTTTCTCCCATAATTACCTTAGCAGCAAGCTCTACAATAGGTATACCTGTTACCTTGCTTATATATGGTACTGTACGGCTTGAACGAGGGTTTACCTCTATAACATATACTTCATTCTCATAAATGATGAACTGAATATTTACAAGTCCGATTACGTGGAGGCTCTTTGCAAGCTTCCTTGTATAGTCCTCTATCCTTTCGATTAGCTCAGCAGATATATTCTGTGAAGGATAGACTGAAATACTGTCTCCTGAGTGAATACCAGCTCTTTCAATATGCTGCATTATACCCGGAATCAGGATGTCCTCACCGTCGCAAACTGCATCTACTTCAAGCTCCTCACCCATAAGATACTTGTCTACGAGGATAGGATGCTCCTGTACATTGCGGTTGATTATATTGATATATTCCCTTATGTCTGAATCAGAAATAGCTATTCTCATTCCCGCACCGCCAAGTACATAGGAAGGACGCACAAGCACAGGATAACCAAGCCTGTTAGCTACTTCGACAGCTTCATCCGCAGTAAATACCGTTCCACCTGAGGCCCTAGGTATACCTGTTTCATTTAAGATATTGTCAAATATCTCTCTATCCTCCGCTGCATCCACGTCTTCTGCGGATGTACCAAGTATCTTTACTCCCATTTCCATAAGAGCCTTGGTAAGACCTATGGCTGTCTGCCCACCAAACTGAACTACCGCTCCATAAGGCTTCTCAAGCTCAACTACATTTCTTACATCCTCAGGAGTAAGAGGCTCAAAGTAAAGCTTATCAGCTATATCAAAGTCAGTACTTACTGTTTCAGGGTTGTTGTTTATTATGATGGTCTCATAGCCTGCCTTTGAAAATGCCCATACACAATGTACCGAGCAGAAGTCAAACTCTATACCCTGGCCGATTCTTATTGGACCTGAGCCAAGTACCAGCACCTTCTTCTTATCTGTAACTGAGGTATTCTCGTTTTCACCGTCAAAGCAGGAATAGTAATAAGGTGTGACAGCCTCAAACTCAGCTGCACAGGTATCTACCATCTTAAATCCAGCAACAATATTTTCTTTTATTCTACAATCGTAGATTTCTTTTTCAGTCTTTCCTGTAAGCTTTGCAATGACCTTGTCAGGGAATTCCATACGCTTTGCCTCAAACAAAAGCTCTCTTGTAAGCTCCTCATTTTTAAGGCGAAGCTCACATCTTACAAGACGCTCTATCTTATCTATGAACCACTCATCTATCTTCGTTATATTATGAATGTACTCAGGTGTAATTCCCCTCCTGATAGCCTCAGCTATAAGGAAGATTCTTCTGTCATCTACTTTTTGAAGCTCATCCTTGATATCCTCATCAGTAAATCCCTCGTAGTAATTGACTATGAGGCTATCCACATGCTGCTCTAAGGAGCGGATTGCCTTCATAAGAGCACCTTCAAAGTTGGTGCATATACTCATAACCTCACCCGTAGCCTTCATCTGGGTGGTAAGAGTTCTCTTTGCTGTTATGAACTTATCAAAAGGAAGTCTAGGTATCTTAACAACCACATAGTCAAGTGCAGGCTCAAAGCTTGCAAATGTTCTTCCTGTAACAGCATTCTTAATCTCATCAAGGGTGTAGCCAAGTGCAATCTTAGCCGCCACCTTAGCTATAGGATAGCCCGTAGCCTTTGAGGCAAGCGCAGATGAACGGCTAACTCTAGGGTTCACCTCTATAACACAGTATTCAAAGGTGTGAGGGTTAAGTGCATACTGTACGTTACAGCCACCTGTGATTCCAAGCTCATCTATTATGTTAAGAGCAGATGTTCTTAGCATCTGGTGCTCTTTATCAGAAAGTGTCTGAGATGGGGCTACTACTATACTGTCGCCTGTATGAACTCCAACCGGGTCAAGGTCTCCATGTTGCAGACAGTAATGCAGTTACCTCTGCTATCTCTCATTACCTCATACTCTATCTCTTTCCAGCCTGCGATTGAGCGCTCTATAAGACACTGACCTACTCTTGAAAGCCTAAGTCCGTTCTCACAGATTAAGCGAAGTGATGCTTCATCATCAGCTATACCACCTCCTGAACCACCGAGGGTATAAGCAGGTCTTACAACTATCGGATAGCCTATTTCTTTGGCAAATTCTACAGCAGCTTCAACGTCTTCTACTATTGTAGAAGCAGCAACAGGCTCCTTAAGCTTCTCCATAGTATTCTTGAACTCAAGTCTGTCCTCAGCCTTTTTGATAGTTAAAGCAGTTGTGCCTATGAGCCTTACATTGTTCTCCTTAAGGAAGCCACTCTCCTCAAGCTCCATAGCAAGGTTAAGTCCTGCCTGTCCTCCAAGGGTTGGAAGTATACTGTCAGGTTTCTCTTCTTTAATGATTTTCTTAACAACATCTACATTAAGAGGCTCTATATATACCTTATCCGCAATATCCTTATCTGTCATAATTGTAGCAGGGTTTGAATTAACAAGTACAACCTCTATACCTTCTTCTTTAAGGGAACGGCAGGCCTGAGTACCTGCGTAGTCAAATTCAGCGGCCTGTCCGATAACTATAGGTCCTGAACCTAAAACCATTACTTTTTTAATATCAGCTATTCTTGGCATCATTAACCTCCCTTAAAAATTCATCAAACAAATATCCTGTATCAAGCGGTCCTGAGCAAGCCTCAGGGTGGAACTGTACAGTAAATATCCTCTTCCCTGTATAGCGGATACCCTCAACAGTACCGTCATTTACATTTATAAAGCTTGTAGTTGCAACCTCCTCAGGCATACTCTTATCAACTACCATGTAGCCATGGTCTGAGTAGATATGTATACTCTTCCTGTAGAAAGATCCTTTACAGGGTGATTTGCTCCCCTGTGGCCGTACTTCATCTTCTCAGTCCTTGCACCCTTGGCAAGTGCCATAAGCTGGTGTCCGAGGCAGATGCCAAAGATAGGAATGTCTCCGTCAAAGAGCTTCTTTAACTCTTCAATGATATCCGTACATTCTGCGGGGTCTCCAGGTCCGTTACTAAGCATAATTCCATCAGGCTTGTCCCTAAATATCTCTTCTGCCTTGGTATTCTGTGGATATACAGTTACCTCACAGCCCCTTCTTAAAAGAGAATCCACTATGTTCTTCTTGGCACCGAAATCCATAAGGGCAATCTTGTACTTTGTCTCAGTAACAAAGTCATTCTTAAACTGGAATTCAGGCTTAAATACCTTATCAGGTCTTCTTGCAAAACGAGGCTCAAATATCTCCTTTTCTTTGCAGGATACCCGCTCAACCACTCCTTCTACCCTATAGCGCTTAATTTTATTCAAAATATTAGCACTTCCAAGTTTTGTTTCGTCAGTTGTTATCATACCGTTCATGGTACCACTTTCACGAAGAATCCTTGTAAGTGCCCTTGTATCAATGCCATAAATGCCTGTAATTCCCTGATCAACTAAAAATCTTGACAGAGAATCATCATTTCTAAAATTAGAGGCTTTTCCTGCTATTTCACGAACTATAAAACCATCAGGCTGAGCTTTTTTTGACTCCATGTCCTGATAATTAATACCGTAATTACCAATCAAAGGATAGGTCATTGTAACTGCCTGTCCAGCGTAACTAGGATCGGTAAGTATCTCAAGATAGCCCGTCATAGAAGTGTTGAATACTATCTCACTGATAACTTCTTTTCTGGCACCAAAAGATTCTCCCGTAAATACCGTTCCGTCTTCAAGAATCAAATATGCTTTCATCATTTCCTCCAAATCTTACTTTGCAAACTACACCACTTTTGGCAAAAGAAAAAGGAAGAACAAAAGTTTTAATTTCGCTCTTCCTCCTCCTTTCTATTTATGCCCAAATTGTTAGAATTGTAGCACATAAATTCAATTAATTCAAGTATAAAACACAAATAATTTTCCCTGTCTTTTATTATTTGTCCTTATAAGTCTTAATTGCATTCGACTTAATCACAATTTTGTTAATGCTCTGATCCTTAGCATGGATTGCGACAGCCTTTCCTGCTTTACAGAAAAGTTTGTTCTTCTCTATTACAGCCTTACCAAATTTTACTCCAGAATGAGAATATACCATAACAGCCTGCCTGCCACCATAGACTGTATTGCCACTAATCTTAAACTCAGCCTTTTTTAGAGCTTTATCCTTTGAAAATGTAGTTATATGCAATCCGACAGTATATGCATCACCAATTCCTTTTCGAAGGCTTCTGATCTTATTATTCTTAACCACAGCTGATTTGGTATTAAAAAGTACAACTCCTTCTCCGTTAAGACCGGTTATATTATTACCTATGAGTGTGATATTTTCATGAATAGCATTGATTGCATCCCTAGCCTTTGTATGATTGGCTACTACACCCCTGCAGCCAACTATCTTACAATTTTTAATTGTAACATTCTTACAGCCTGCCTTATTCCATAGCGACTTAGCTAAGTCGGTTATAAATGGTACACTTTTCAAATAAGGTGCAGTACCTGAAGTAGCAACATCCAACTGGACAGCCTCTTCTGTCATTGAATCTGCCTTTCCAAGTCCTGCTATATCACAGTTATCCATAAACACATCTTTACAAGCGACAAATTCAAAACTATGGCCTAATAAATTAGCTGACCTAACTTTCATATTTTTAAGAGTTATATCATTTGCATGGGTGAACTTAAATGATGAGCCTGTGTATCCACTGCCTTCCGACTTCCAAGTACCACCGATAATGGTAACATTTGATAAGGAATTGTAGTCAGTTTCATCAGGTATATTGTAGGCAATAGGCCTTTCACAGATTATGGTTGCTCCTTCCGCATTAATAGTCATGTTGCTTCTTAGAACAATGGACTTCTCAAGTCTATAGGTCCCACCCTTTTTAAGAGTAACAACCCCCAGTGAATCCAGTTCCTGCTGGATAGCATAAGAATCGTCAATTCCATTAGCTTCGACTACAGCTGAAGCTTTTATGCTGTCTGTCTTACCGAAGCAAAAAGCCGCCATAAATAATATTACACCACATAATAGAGTATTTTTAATTTTCATCTTTAATTCTCCATACTTATGTATCAGATACAATTTTCAAAATATAAAAACTTCAGTTAAAATCCGTATTCATCATCATTTCTAACATTTTTTAACTTATAAGCTGTCATAGACAGTTTTTCATCCTTAAATGCCCCAAGCATTGCAGGAACAGCACCAACCAAGGTAAAAGCAAAGAGTTTTATTAATTCAGCTACATAAGTAGGCTCTATAAATAAAGTTCCAATAAAAACTCTGACCATTAATTCAAGATCTTCAAAACCTCCTAATTCCTTCCTGATTGCATATACACAAGTATCTAAAATAAAAGCAGCAAATGTCATACATACCATGATTATAAATGAGAGAACCGCTCCTTTTTTGGACAATTTTCCTCCAAGGAGGGCATAGCCCTTTACCGTACAAACTCCCATTACTATTCCCGAGAGTACAGCAACATAACCTAACTGACCTACTAAAACTATAACGATGAGGCCAATGATACTTCCTAAAAATGCACCTACAATGCCTCCAATAACATTCTCACCTTTTTCGTTTCTTGTATAACGTCTTTCTTTTACTGCTATCTCACGCTTTCCATATTCCTCATCAGTTAGAATTAAAACCTCTCCACCTACTACACCAAATAAGAGATTATCTGTTCTTCCGCTTGCTTCACAACAATTTGTCCATCCTGAGTTTCTAAGTGCCTCAGGTACTGCGGATATAGCAGCCGATATATTCTCAAGCAAAGCTCCTGATGTAAGTGGCATTTTAATAAAAAACCTCACAGTATACTGTTTGACCGTTACCATAGCAACAGAGTCTATCTGCTTTGCAATCTCTTTCATTGTCTGTTTGTCAGGCATGCCGCCATTAGTTACAGGAACTACAAGTTCATAGTTTTTACTGTTCTTATAATGCTCCAATTTCATAGCATAACCTGAAACTGTACCATACCATGAAGCAGATGTTTCATCGTACTCCATTCCCTTTGTCTGCAAAAGTTCTGTAATTTTGCCATCAATCATTTCCTTAAAACCTTCCCTTCATAATTTAAGCCTAATCCTTTTGCGCCCGTAATATTATACACGATATAAGAAGAATTTTTAAAAGAACAATTATTTATAAAAGACGAGTAATAAGTCGTATAATTCTTCTGTTTTTATAATTCTCTGCTTTTATGCTTATTTATTCCATTCCATGATAGTTTTTTCCACCTGGTTTTTTGAATGTCCAGTTCAAATGCCCTGTTCATATCAGATATATCCTTAACAGGTACAATATTATTAATTATATTGCTCAGATAATTCACCATCCAAGGATTCTCGCTAAACATGTTAACCGTCATTTTAAAATCCTCACGTCCGCTTCTGCTGCTTCCAAAAAGCCTCAGTCCCTTTTCAAGCACCATTCTGGTATTGATGGGTACAGGATATTCAGAAACTCCAAGAAGTGAAATAGTTCCTTCCGGATTGATGAAGTCAATCATCTGCTCTATTGCCTGGCCGCTCGCAGCGTTACCAACACATTCAAAGGCATGGTCAAAGGTGATGCCCTTTAGTTCACCTGCCACATTGTAGGTATTGTCTGCAAATGAGAAGCTGGCAAGCTTGTCTTCATTTACACCAAAAATTGAAAGCTTAGAATCAGGCAACATTGACTTTAAGAAAATACCTGTGATAAAGCCCAAATTACCATCTCCGAAAATAGCGATATTATCTCGTCTTCCATGTGAAAAATTCTTAAATCTAAGAATAGCATGCACACTTACACTCATAAGCTCGATGAAGGCAGCCACATGGTTGTCAATTCCCTCAGGCAGCTTAACCACCCTGTCTGCATCAAGAGCTACCAAATCCTGCATAAAACCATCAAAGCCACTTGCCCTGAACTTGGAAGTTCTAAGGTAGTTTTCAGCTATATAGTCATCCTTTTCCACAGGGGTATTAGGTATCATAACCACCTTGTCGCCTACCTTAACCTTGTCGGAACAGGACTGAACAACTACACCTATAGACTCATGGATGAGAGCCATAGGCAGCTTTTGATTAAGTATGACCGCAGGACGAAGTCCCTGATAATACCTCTGGTCAGCGTGACAGATAGAGAGAAACTGCGGCCTTACTATGACCTGGTTCTCTTTATATAACTGGATATCCGAAAAAGCCACCTCAAACCTTCTTGGCGCAACCAATCTGTATACGGTATTTAGCATATTTTACTCCCTATCTGTATTAATCAAAGTTTCAGCTACTGTAAGATCATAAGGATAGGTAATCTTTATATTAAATACCTCTCCCCTTACAAGATGCACAGCCTCGCCCTTAAGGAGGTAAATCTTAGCTGCATCAGTTAGTATAGCCTTTTCTTCCTCTGTAAGTGATAAATAAAGCTCCTTCAGGCGTTTTGCCCTAAAGCTCTGAGGAGTCTGTCCCTGATACACATTCTTACGGTCAGGAATGCTGCTAATCTTCTCCCCATCTACACTCTCCACTATGGTATCGGTAGCAGGGATGACAGTATCGCAGGCACCTACCTTAACTGCTGCCTCTATATTGTCCATGATTATTCTATGTGTTACAAAAGGTCTCACCGCATCATGTGTTACAATGATAGTATCATCATCAAGAGTGAACTTATCTTCTATGTAGTTAATGGCATTCATGATAGTTGAATTTCTATCACTTCCTCCTGCCATAACCTCAACCTTCTCAACCCCCTTAAGATGCTTGTTGATTATATCCCTTGTATAACTTATCCAACTGTCAGGAACAAGAACTATGACCTTCTCAAAAGATTCATTTACAACAAACTTCTCAATCGTATGTAGGATAATAGGCTTGCCGCCAACATTCAGATACTGTTTTGGCTTTTCGGCATTTCCCATTCTACTGCCTATACCACCTGCACAAATAACTGCAAATACCATAATAACCTCCTATTTATCAAGTAAACTAACAACTAAATCGGCTACTCTCTGACCTGCCTTACCGTCTAACTCGTCAAAGAACTTGTGCTTAAATGCATCAATTTTTTCGCTTTCAAAGTCCTTCTTTTCTATGGCTTCAATGAGAGAATCCATATTGTAGACTATCTTGCCCAGGTACAAAGGAGTCGTATTCATAATAAAATCCTCTGGTTGCAATGTAATTCTGCAAATCAAAAGAATAAAACAACATTGGAATATCAAGGAGACTCGCCTCAAATACCACTGAAGAATAATCAGTTATAAGCACATCAGTAACGAATAAAAGTTCATTTAACTCTTCATTCTCAGACATATCTATGATTTTTCCTTCATACTCGGCAGGAATCTCAACCCTATTATTCACAAAAGGATGATGCTTTATTATAATAACATACTCTCCTTTAAAATGCTCATATAATTTTATAAAATCAAAGCGGTTTTCAGGATAGAACCCTGATTTTTTACCATTTCCTCTGAAAGTAGGTGCAAAAAGCACCACCTTTTTATCCTTTAAATCAGGATATTTGCTATAGAATTTAGTTCTTGCTTTTTCCTTATATTCATCGCTAAAGAAGACATCAGTTCTTGGAACTCCGGTAGGAACAACCTTTTCAAGAGAAAGTCCAAAGCCCTCCGCATAGTATTTGCAGATTTCTGAAGAGCTGACTGTACAGAAATCATAGTTTCTATGTGCATTGTTCTTCTGCTTCTGTCCGCCCGGCCTTCCCAGTCTACTAAAGCCAAAGGTCTTAAATGCACCGCAGGCATGCCAAACCTGAATGAGATAATTATCTTCTCTTCTAGGAATCTTGTAGATAAGCTCTATATAATCATCTACTAAAAGTACCTTTGCAGTAGCCATATAATAACCATACTTAAGGCAGGTAAGATAACCCTCGTTTGAATCGAAAACAGTTCTTATATCAAGCTCCTTATTGCCTATTATTTTATCATAGATATATTCGTAGTTGCCGCTTATTCCGTCTCTTCTGTTTGATATGAAAACTATTCTGTTTTTCTTAACCTTAAATACCTTAAAGAGGTCAAAACCAAGCTTAGCAAGGCTTAGCTTTAAGTAGGCAAAGCTTAGGTTCTTTCTGATTATGCCGCTAACTCTCCATTTTATATGAAAGAGAATTCTCATAAGACCTGTCTTATTATTTTTGGGAGCAGACTTAACGCAGGATATGAAGTTAAGCAGGGCTTCTATAACAAATACAGGTAAGAGAAGAATGGCCGTCACAATCAAAACTATGCTCCAAAGCAGGTTCACTATGCCCTGACAAGCATTTACGATATTGTTTTTGATGCTCACTTCCTGTTCAGCCTGAAGCGGCCTAATGACAATATCCTGATGCTTCTTACCAAAGTCTACATCGTAAAACTCTGAACCATAGATAAGTAAATCACTGGATTCAGCCATAACAGGGCTCACAAAGAGGTGTTCCCCATAAGACACCTCGAGGCTCATCCTCATCTTCTCGTTGCCATAGTTTTTAAAGAAGACCTGGTCAAGGAGATATGAATACCCCGCAAAAAAGTCAAAGGTCTTTAAGTCCTCACTAGGGTAGTACGCCTGTACGGGCATAGGAATCCTTCGGTTTTCCTTTCCATTGTCAAAGATAACAGTCACCATAGGTTTTCTAACCTTAGGATCATAGTCTCCCCTCACTCTTAAACCTATATTAAGGCTTGAATTCTCAACAAACAATTCAAATACTTTAACACTTATGTCCACTAACATAACCTCTTTCTTTATAAGTCTTATTTATAATCAACCCAAATCCATAATTAGCTTCTTCATAGCAGAAAGAGCTTTTCCTCTGTGGCTAATCTTATTCTTCTCCTCAGGAGAAAGTTCAGCGGAAGTCTTACCGTATTCAGGTAAATAAAAAATCGGATCATAACCAAAGCCATTCTCTCCCTTTTGCTCATAACCTATGAGACCTTCCACTACACCTCTTTCCACAAACTCCCTTCCATCAGGGAGCACCAAAGAAATCACACAGACAAATCTGGCACTTCTCTCCCCTTCCTTAGCGACTGAAAGCTTATTTATGATGTAATTATTCTTATAATCATAGTCCGTATCCCTTCCAAGATATCTGGCTGAGTATATCCCAGGTTCTCCATTTAAGTAATCCACCTCAAGTCCTGAATCGTCAGCAAGGGCAGGAAGCCCTGTAAGCTTTGAGAGGGCTCTTGCCTTGATTAGCGAATTTTCCTCAAAAGTTGTGCCGTCCTCCTCAATATCAGCAGTTATACCCATTTCCTTCATAGACACTACTTCAATGGGGAAATCCTTAAGTATCTCTTTTATTTCCTTAACCTTTCCTTCATTGGCAGTTGCAAAAACTATTTTATCCATCATTCCTCATTTTCCTTAAAAGCCTGAACTATAGCATTGTAGACAGCTTTTGCACAGGCAGTCATTTTTTTATTGTTCTGTATAAGCTTAAGGTCATCCTTATTGGTAAGATATCCTATTTCAACAAGAGCAGAAGGCATGGTTGTATGTCCCAAAACATAGTATTCACTTCCCTCAACAACTCCTCTTTTTTTTGTTTTAAGAACAGAACAGACACCGTCCAAGATAAGGGTAGCAAATCTTTCAGAGCTTACCTTAGTATTCTTTATTCTTTCATTGTAGTGGATTTCACTTCCTCTTACCTTATTAAAATCAATAGGGCTGCCCTTTACAGTATAGTTGTTGTTATGAATGCTTAAAAAGAAGTCTGCATCCAAACCGTTGGCGAGGTCAATTCTCGTTCTCCTGTAAAGGAAGGTATCGCTAAGTCTTGTATAATACACCTTTATATCATTCTGTTTGTCAAAAAGCTCTTTTAATTTCAAGCCGAATTTAAGGACGGTGTCTTTTTCAAATACCTTGCTATCACCACTGAAGGTGCCTGCATCTTTTCCTCCATGCCCAATGTCTATCACCAGTATTTTTTTATAGACATCTTTGGGATTACTCAGTGAAATATAGTAGTTTTTGGCATCCTCAAATAGTTCCGGTACGTAGAGCCTGTTAAAGGTAAGAATAAATCTAGTTGTTCCCCCTTCCCTTTGTTCAATCTTAATATTGGCTACAGGATCAGGGTTTTCTATCTGCTTTTTATTCTCTTTTTCATACTTTTCGTAAGCATCACTGTCCTTTTCAGAGGCCTGTGCCTCACCGTTTATAAATGCTTTCAAATAAGGAGGAAACATCTCTTTCGCAGGTTCTCCCCTGAATTCCTCTCCTTTGTTATATCTAACAACTAAGGAAGAATTGTAAAAATTCTCACTTTTATTTTGAATATCCAAATACACAGTTCTGTAGTTATACTCATCACTTATAAATGCCAGTCCATCCTCACTATCCTGTTTGGGTATAACCACATAGTTCTCAGCCAGCTTTTCTCTATCAAAAACAAAGCCCGCCTCTGCCTTCTCAAAATCACCAGCTGTAGCAGTCTCCTCATCTCCAATCTCTATATGCTCTTCATCTATGGCAGCAAGGCTGTCATGAACTTCAAATGGCTTTGCCCAGAGAGTAGTTCTTTCAACTTTGTTCCCCGAAAAATAGAGGAAAACAACAGAGCCACTGTCATCAGGGAGACACCGGCCGCTGTTATTTTCCTAAGTTCCTTCTTCTTATCTTTCGAGTCCATCTTTATCACTCCAAAACTATGATTTCATCCGTAAAATCCTAAAAAGCTTTAACATATCCATTATACAGCAATGAGTTAGTTTTTCAAGTAAAAACGATAATATATTTACTGATTTACTCTCTGTCTCGGAGGTTTTGCTCCCTGATATGAATAAAAATAAGTTTTCATCATACCATTGTAGATCTTTCTGTTCTTATCAGGCTTTCTTCCAAAATACTTAGGAGCATCTTCAAAGCCTGTAATTATATAATACGACCATTCATCAAGTCTCGCGAAAGCCTTACCCATCTCCTTATAGAGCTCCGGCATTGCTTCCTTTTCCTCAAGTCTCTCTCCATAAGGAGGATTGGTGATAATAAATCCATACTTTTTGGCACTGCTTATATCTCTCATATCTCTTTGCTGGAAATGAATATTTCCGTCAAGGCCTGCAAGAGAGAGATTGCCTCTCGCAGCATCAAGGGATGAAGTATCTATATCATAGCCCTGGATGGATAGCTTTGTTTCTCTGTCAATAAGGTCTTCCGCCTCTTTCTTAGCCTCTTTAAACAGACTCTTAGGCAGAATGTTATCCCAGGTCATAGCCTGAAAATCTCTTCTCATTCCCGGAGCAATATTAAGTCCTATCATAGCAGCTTCAATAGGTATGGTGCCGCTTCCGCAAAATGGATCTATAAGGAGCCTATCCTTCTTCCATAGGGGTAAGGCTTATAAGAGCAGCTGCCAGCGTCTCTGTAATAGGCGCTTTTACCGTAAGTCTCCTGTAGCCTCTCTTGTGAAGCGACTCTCCCGAAGTATCAAGTCCTACAGTGACCTCGTCCTTAAGTATGGTTATTCTTATCGGAAATTCGCTCCCGTCTTCTGGAAATCTAAGTATATTATACTTAGCTGAAAGTCTGTCAACTATAGCCTTCTTCACTATCCTCTGAATATCAGATGGAGAAAACAGCTTGCTCTTTATGGAAGAAGCCTTCTTCACCCAAAACTTACCGTCTTTAGGGATGAAGTTCTCCCAAGGAAGTGCTTTTGTTTTTTCAAAAAGTTCATCAAAGGTAAGGGCCTTAAAGCTTCCTACCTTAAGCATAACCCTCTCAGTAGTTCTAAGAAACACATTACATCTAGCAATAGCCTTCTCGTCTCCCCTAAAAGAAACTCTACCGTCTACAACCTCGGTTACTTCGTAGCCAAGGTCCATAATTTCTCTCTTTAAAACTGCCTCCAAGCCAAAGTGGCAGGGTGCAAATAACTCATATTGATTAATCAAGTAAACCTCCAAATTTAATTATTAGTTTCAGGCCTTTCAGCAAGGGTTACAACAGTATCTTTTTTGACATATTCACCGTTATCATATCTGTAAAACGTAACCTTGACCTTATCTCCCTTTCTCTTACCTAGAATTATAGAGTTAATAGCATCTGATTTCAAGGTTTCATTGTCATTTATGGCTACAATTATATCCCCTTTAATAAGGCCTGCTTTTATCGCGCCTCCATTCCCTGCTACATCTGTAATATAGAGTCCATAAGGCATATTAAAGGCTTCATGAGAAGCGTCATCTATCTCTCTGTAATATATGCCAAGATAGCCCCTTTCAGTATCTGTGAGATTCTTTTTAGTCTTAAGCTCATTTATAAGAGGTTTAACTGTAGCCATGGGTATGGCATAACCCATTCCCTCTACGGCTCTGTCTGAAAACTTCACAGAATTGATACCAACAACCTCCCCTTTAGGTTTAATAAGGCTCCGCCTGAATTTCCCGGATTGATAGCAGCATCAGTCTGAATGAGCTTCATCGTTATATCATTTACATTTACTATCCTGTCCTTTGCACTTACATAACCCACAGTAAGAGACTGTCCATAGCCAAGAGCATTGCCTATAGCCATAACCATCTGTCCTACCTTTATTTCATCTGAACTGCCAAGCCTCACTGTTTTTACCTTACTAAGCGTTTTTGCTTCAAGGTCTTTTAGCTTAACTTCCACAAGTGCAAGGTCTGTATAGGAGGCTGTTCCCTTTATTTCTCCCTTGGCAGTGCTCCCGTCTTCAAAAGCTACCGCAAGGTCAGTAGCACCGTCTATGACGTGGTTGTTAGTAATGATATACAGACTGCTTTGATCCCTGTCCACAATCACTCCTGAGCCCATATCCTGAGTTCTTCTTGTCTGTGTTCCAAACCAGCTTATTATGCTCTCCTCTCCTTCTGTGGTTATAGCAACAAGAGAAGGCATAACTGCTTCAACCACATCAGACAAATCAGAAGTTCTAATGGCTGCAAGTTTATTATCAGTCGCAGTTTTTGGAAGTTTTACCTTCTCACCATTACCAGGCAGTTCTTCCTTCTTTTCTTCATTTTCTACAGGTTTTTCTTCTTTTGCTTTAGATTTATCCTCTACAACAGTATCAGGTCTGTTAAATATATTAAGTTCATTATTACCTGCCAAACCAAAGCCTATCATTCCTGCAATAATCATGAAGAATATTATGATGAGTATCAGGAGTCCCTTAGTTGTTCCGCTGTCCTTTTTCTCTTCCATTTCTATTGTCCCTCCTAAGTTAGAATCATATCTCTTTAAGAATAACACAAATAGCGAAATTTAACCATAGCCCTTTGAAATCTTTGTGTCTTTCCTTGTAGAAATATCTTTGCAAATGTACTATAATAGTATCATTAAACCTTAGGAGCACTTCTGATGATTAGAGAAAATCAAAAAGTACTGAACAGGGTATATTTGCTCTGCGACATACTAATAATTATAATATCCTTTGTATATGCCTGGCTTATAAAATTTGAAGTATTTCCGCCTGAGCATACTATGTGGTGGCCTCTAACCCACTACATGAAATTTTTAATTTACCTTATACCAATTTACCTTGTTATATACTCATTTACAGGGGTATATAGTCCTATGAGGCAGATTAGGCTGAGATTTGAAATGTGGAACTTTTTTAAGGCAAATTCCGTTGCTATCCTTACCTTTCCTGTTCTCCTTTATGTTTTGAAAGAAAGTGATATTTCCCGTTCTTTCATCACCATATTTTATGGGGTAAATGTGTTTTTTGGCTGGACCTTCCGCTTCTTCTTAAGAAAGCTGCTTCATGCCGCAAGGAGAAAAGGGCTTAATCAAAAGCACATGCTGATTGTAGGCTACAGCTCGGCAGCAGAAAGCTATATCGACCGACTGATATCCAATCCACAATGGGGATATACCATATTTGGAATTCTTGACGATGATAAGCCAAAGGACTCAACATACCGACATATCAAGGTTCTGGGAACGATTTCAGACCTTGAGGAAATATGCGCTTTGCATACCTTGGATGAAATCGCAATAACTCTTAGGCTTCGTGACTACAATAAGCTTGAACAAATAGTTGCTATCTGCGAAAAAAGTGGTGTTCACACACAGTTTGTACCTGATTATAACAATGTAATCCCTACAACTGCCCACACTGAGGACATAGATGGACTTCCTGTCATCAACATAAGAAATGTACCTCTCAATAACTCCTTTAATAAGTTTATTAAGAGGGCTGTTGATTTATTTGGGGCAATCTGTATGCTCATTATATTTGGCATACCTATGCTTGTTGTAAGCATACTAATAAAGCTCACCTCTCCGGGCCCACTTATATTTAAGCAAATAAGAGTAGGGCTTCATAATAAAGAGTTCAACATGTACAAGTTCCGCTCTATGAAGCTTCAGGATGAAGGCTCTGAAAAAAAAGCGTGGACAACAAAAAAATGATCCGAGAGTAACCCGTATAGGTAGTTTTATAAGAAAAACCAGTATAGATGAACTGCCTCAGGTCTTCAACGTGCTTAAGGGTGATATGAGTCTGGTAGGTCCAAGACCTGAACGACCTTTCTTTGTGGAGAAATTTCAGGAAGAAATCCCACGCTACAATGTAAAACATCAGGTTCGCCCCGGAATAACAGGTTGGGCTCAGGTAAACGGATTTAGAGGGGATACCTCCATTAGAAAAAGAATAGACTGTGACCTTTACTATATCGAGAACTGGACATTCGGACTTGATTTTAAGATACTGTTTTTAACCTTCTTTAAGGGCTTTATCAATAAAAATGCTTATTAAAGTACAAGATGCTTATAAGAAAGAATCCTGCTTCGCAGGATTCACCGCCTGCGGCGGGTCGCGTAAGCGACATCTACTCATCCGCCGCAGTGCGATCCTCGGAGAGATTCTTATGTGACAGGTAATTTCGGAGAAATTTCCTGTTACATAAGAAAGAGGCTGCAACATAAAACATAAATTATGCGACAGCCTCTTATTTTGCTAAAAAATCTCTAAAATCCAATCCTTCTAAAACTCTTATAAACCGGCATTTTCAAGATTTAAGACGAGAAAGAATCCTGCTTCGCAGGATTCACCGCCTGCGGCGGGTCGCGTAAGCGATATTTACATATCCGCCGCAGCGCGATCCCTCGGAGAGATTTTTATTTGACAGGTAATTTCGGAGAAATTTCCTGTCAAATAAAAAACATTCATTAAATATGTAAGATAAACTCGTCCTGCTTCTTATAGAATACAAAAAGCCCGATAACCACGCTTGCGGCAGCAAATCCAACTGAATAATAAAGGCTCCATCTGTCGATACTACTGCCGTAGATAGCATTTCTAAAGTTTGCTATGCAGGCATATACAGGGTTATAAGTAATAATCCAGCCATAACCATTCTTAATAACCTTTTCAGGATTATAGAAGATAGCTGAAGAATACATAATTAACATGAGCATTACATCCCAAAGATACTCTAAATCCCTAAAGAACACCGCCATTGTAGCAAGCACCATACCTACTCCTATTGTCATAAACAAAAGTGTTATAAGAGGTATAATGGCAGCAAATATATGCCTTGTAGGATATACACCTAAGACCAGAGAAACAACAACCAATACCGTAAGTGATATAATGAATATCAGATAATTAGCTATGATTGATGCAAACGGATATATATATTTAGGCACATATACCTTTTTTTATTATAGATGCATTACTCCTGATTGACTTGCAGGCAGCCTTTGTTCCTGATGAGAAAAAACTGTACAAAAGTCTACCTGAAAGTACATAAATTGGAAATGATCTATCACTTTTACCATAAAAGCCCGAAAACACAACAGTAAGTACTATCATGGTTAAAAGCGGTTCGAGGAGTGTCCACAGTATACCTAGATATGAGCGCCTATATTTTAATTTAATGTCTTTTTTTACAAGTTCAATCAACAAAAATCTGAACTTCTTAAAATTCTTAACTAGCCTTAGCACAAATTTTCCTCCGTATCCGCCTTATTCATTCTTACTCTTTCCTTCTTCAATAGCTCCAGAAGTAGAAGAATCTTCTTTTGTTTCACCTGTTTCTTTAGTTTCAGCAGGTTCTTTTGTTTTATCCGTCATGTCTTTTGTATCTATAGCCGTTCCCGTTGCTTCATCTATAGCACCTGATGAAGCAGTTCCGGTTGTATTTGCTTCTGTAACTCTTATGGTAAGAGCCTTAGTTGTTCCTATCTTAACTCCTTCAATGTCCTTAAACTTTAGCACATAGGAGTAATTTCCTGCTTCCTTAACATTTGACAAATCAATGTAAGGCGCTATATCTGAAATCCCAACATCTTTTAACTTATCCGAAAGACCACTTAAGGTAACAACCAATTTCTCGGTACCTGCAAATTCATAATTAAACTTATCTGATTTATTATTTAAACTTATATCTGTTGGCAGTATTTCAAGTTCTTTAGTTCCAAGCTTAACTATGTTGCACTTAGCATTTATAACTACATCCTTATCTACAAGATATATTCCATCTTCTAAATAATCAGAAAGGTTTATAGAAACCTCAACATCTGTAATCTTGCCTTCCACATCTAGAGGTATTCTTATGCTTGAGAGTTTGCGAGCAAGCCCTTATTTCCCGCTACAGTTACAGTCTTTGGTTCATAGTCAATATCCTGTACAGAATATCCCTTATAAGGCTCTCCGCTCGCTTCTACAATCACATTTACTGTCTTGGTCTGATATACCTTCACCGCTACATTCACAGGATTATCGGAAAATGTCAGACTCCCAGTCGTTATTTCGTTACCATCTGAATCATAGGCTTTTGGCTTGCCCTTTAAACTAAAAGAGCTACTTGCACCGTTTATATTAGCCTTTACCTTTACAGTCGAGATTTTTTCAACAGATTTTTTACCACCACTTACCGTAATAAGATTAGGCCTTACTATAGCCTCTCCAACAAAGTAGCCGCTCTCAGCCTCTCCTGATTTTTCGACTATTACAGAAAATTGCTTAGTTACAAGGTCTTCAAGCCTTACTTCAAGGAGCTTTGCACTACCAATTATAGTTATTTCAACATTATCAGACTTAGTGCATACTACGTCTATATTAGCGTGATAAGTAGGCGATAGCTTAGATACATCAGCTGTAGCCTTAAAATCAGAAGCCTTAAGATTCTTTATAAGGCTGGCATTTGCCTTCACCTTTATGGTAATAGTATCGCCCTCAACAACTTCATATACTTTTCCGGAAGATGCTATAGAGTCTCCGTTTATGATATCTACTCCTATGGTAAAAGTTGTAGTCGCTGCCGGATCGTAAGTATATACAACTAATACCCACAGGATAACAGCTATGGCAATCGAGCCTAGCTTTAGTCCAATATTCTCAGTAAACAACTTCTTCATAATTACATTTCTCCATCCTGCTTATTGCGAAACAGATGTCTTTTAACCTTCTGCCATTTAAGTTTGGTCTCCTGTGCAAAAGCGTCAATCTTTTGAAATTTAACGAGTTCTGACTTTAACTTACCTCCATCGACATTTCTTATTATTTTCCCATCCTGGGCAAGGGATACCTTACCTGTCTCTTCTGAAACTATTATAGTAAGGCTATCTGTTACCTCACTCACTCCTACTGCAGCCCTATGCCTGGTTCCAAGTTCCTTGCTAAGAGAGAGATTAGGAGAAAGAGGAAGGTAACAGGTTGCAGATACAATCCTATCTCCCTTCATTATAACTGCTCCGTCATGGAGAGGTGTATTGTGTTCAAATATGTTTATTAGCAGCTGGCTGCTCACCAACGCATCTATAGGAATTCCACTTTTTTCATACTCTATAAGGCTTGAATCCTTCTCAATAACTATAAGTGCTCCTGTCTTGTTTCTGGCAAGTTCAAAAGAAGCCTTTACCAGTTCTTCTACTGTCTTATCGGAAAACCTGTCATTATCATCTGAGCTCGTAAGATTGATAAAATTGGGGAATAGATTTCTCTTACCCAATTCCTCAAGAGCCCTTCTAAGCTCCGGCTGAAAGAGGATAACAAGGGCGATAATACCCACGCTGATTGTGTTACGTATTATCCAAAGTATAACGTCGAACTGCATAATTGCAGCAAATACAGAAAAGGCAAGTAACACCAAAAGCCCCTTAAACAAGGTCCAGGCTCTGGTGTACTTTATCCACTTAATAATATTGTAAATCAAAAAGGCCAAGATAAGTATTTCCAAAACATCAGTAAACTTAAATGCCGGTAAGGTAAGCCAAGTAAAATAATCACTAATCGTTTCTACAATTGTTTCCATTTATCACTCATTCCTTATCTGTTTCATTGCCATTTATCTTAAGAATATTCAAATTAGGCGATGTAACCGACAGCTTAGGCACTGCCGTCACATAGTAAAAATAATCATCATCGTCAAACTGCAAGTGTTCAACTGAGGTATAGTCAAGAAGATACTTAAAGAACTGTACAACCAGAGCAAACCACCTGAAAGTATGGTTCCCAAGAATACCCAAAGTACATCTGTTTTAACGTCAAATAAAAGGCTTCCAACTATCATTACCATAAGGTTGACTATCATTCCTGCCAACACGCCAAGTACATAAGCGTGTGATATAGCTAGTTTTCTGCATATATATGTAGTAAAGTACACACAGATAGCAGCAACCATTGTAAGTATCATAAGTTTATTTTCTATCAGAGACTTCATAACATAGATATAAATCTGGAGGTTATCTTCTATCTGAGTACTTCCGGCAGACATCTTAACAGCCTCTTTTATTACATTGAAAAGTGTGGATACAACAACTCCTGGAAGCATTGCAAAAATTGCAATAGGGCCTCCTGTGAGTCCGACAGCCATAGGTACAAGTGCTTCCATATGGAAGAATGACAGCACCGGTACAGCAATAATTAGTCCACAGTATTCAGGCGCAAAGCGAACAAGCATAAAATAAAGTATGGCAATAATCAGCACAAAGATAAGAGCAAGGAACATTGATGCTGAGTATATATGAACAGCCATTAAAAGTCCGGCTAAAAATACGGTTACAGCCATAGGGAAAAATGCTGAGATAGCAGAAAGCATAACAACAACAGATATTCCGGACAGCTTTTCATTGTAGCCTAAATTCCCGTTAATAAGTAAAAATGTAATAAACGCAGCAACAAAACGAAAAATTGGAACAATTGCAGCATTATACTTCTTTACCACGTTTTTAATGCTGTCTCTAATTAGCAGAAGCTGTATCATTTACTCTCCTCCTCTGTCTCCTCATCGTAGATTCTCTCCATTTGCGATAAAAGTTTACGATATTTTATAAACTTTTTTCTGTTTTTACTGTAAGTATAGGCAGAATAGAGGAAAGAAAATACCAGATATACCACCATGATTACAAGATAAATCCCCAAGGTCTTCACTCCTATATCCTCGTAATCAAGGGTAGTTGCATTCTTTATAAGATACTCAAGGTTATACATTACCACTAATGCTAAGATTAGAGCATAGCCAACTGTTACACTCGCCCCTGTCTTAAGCAAATCCCATCTTATGTGGTCGTATTTGAAAAGACTGATATCTCTAAGCACCGCCTTACCCTCAGCTGACTTTTCAAATATAGCCATCTTAGTCATAAGGCCTACTTTATTTTTAACTATCATATATTACCTCGGTTTATTCTTTTTCATCAAGCTTTTTCTGATAAATATCAGCTATCTCCTGCGCACTTCCATAGGCTACAAGATGTCCCTTTTCAAGAAGGATTGCTTTGTTGCAAAGGTCTAAGACCTGATCTATTGAATGTGACACAAATAGTACCGTTACATTGTTTTCAATCATAGACTTGATCTTTTTGGTACTCTTCTTTCTAAACTTAGCATCACCCACAGAGAGCACCTCATCAAGAATGAGAATATCCGGCTCCACAATGGTAGCAATGGCAAATCCAAGCCTTGATTTCATACCTGAGGAATAATTCTTCACAGGCACATCAATGAATTCTCCGAGCTCCGAAACTTAACTATCTCTTTGTATTTCTCATTTAAAAATGCTTTAGAGTGACCAAGCATCGCCCCATAAAGGAAGATATTTTCAGTCCCGGTGTACTGATTATTAAAGCCTGCACCCAGCTCCAAAAGAGGCGCTATATTACCTGATATTTTGACCTTTCCTTCAGTTGGCTTTAGCACACCTGAGATAACCTTAAGAAGAGTACTTTTTCCGGCACCGTTAAGCCCTACAAGACCGACCCTGTCTCCCTTCTCAATCTTTAAGGAAATATCTTTAAGCGCCCAAAACTCCTTGTAATTTAGCTGTCTTTTGAGAAGTTTAATCACATAATCCTTAAGGTCGTCTACCTTTTCGCTACTCATGTTAAACTTCATTCCTACGTTTTCTACTTCAATTGCGTATTTGCCCATTATCCATCCTTTTATCCAAAATTATCTCTAAAAATTGGAAATATATAATCTAAAAGATTATTTTACCACTATTTTGGTCAGGTAGCAAGTTACTTAACCAGTTGCTTGATTTTAATGCCTTCAGGTGTAATTGCAAGTCCTCCTCTGGCTGTTTCCTTAAATCTGGAATTAAGGCTGTCGCCTACGTCCTTCATTGCATCTATAATCTGGTCAGGCGGTATTCTCACCGTAATCCCCGCAAGGGCAACATCTGCCGCAGAACAGGCATTTACAGCTCCTATTACATTCCTTTTTACGCAAGGTACCTCTACAAGACCTGCTACCGGATCACATACAAGACCGAGGAGGTTTTGAATAGCCATTCCTGAGGCATTTATCATCTGTTCAGGACTGCCTCCTTTAAGGTAAACGAGGGCTGCCGCACCCATTGCAGCTGCTGTTCCCATCTCAGCCTGACAGCCTCCTTCAGCACCTGAAATAGAAGCCCTCCTCGCAACGACCTCTCCTATACCTGCCGCCACAAATAGTGCCTTTACCATCTCATCATCAGATATCTTATATTCATCATAAAAAGGAACCAAAACTGCCGGGAGTACTCCACAAGAGCCTGCCGTAGGCGCAGCCACTATCCTCTTCATACAGGCATTTGACTCAGAAGTCTCGATGGCCGCCTGAATGACTCTTCCCATATAGTCTCCGCATATTGTGCTGGTGCTCTCCCTATAAGTCTGCATCTTATATCCATCACCGCCCACAAGTCCGCTTCTTGACTTAAGCTTAGGGTCATAGTTTCTTACTCCATCCACGATAGCCTGCCACATTACCTTCATCTTCTCTATCTCTTCTTGGGCAGTAACTCCTGTATCTGTGGCATCTTCTCTTATAATTAAATCCGGAAAAGAAATATTTTCTTTTTCACAGACAGATACAATTTCTTCTAAAGAATCATACATAGGTTACTCTTAGCACTCCTTTCAAGCTCTCAACTTCTTTAATAAGTTCAGGTGACATCTTCTGATCCATTTCCACCACCATAACTGCAGTACCGCCTCTTTTGTTGCGATATAGCTGCATATTGGCTATATTAAACCCACTGCTTGACAATGTACCCGCAACAGCCGCCACATGCCCCGGTTCATCTATATTATTCACTATAAGTGTAGGTAAGGCTCCTGAAAAATTAACCTCTATTCCGTCTATCTTATTTACCTTAATTCTGCCTCCACCTATGGAAGCTGCCTGTACACAGACTTCCCTGCCCTTATCTCCTACAGCTGTAATTATCGCTGTATTGGGGATGTGCATCCTTAACCTCATTATTCTTAAACTCAAAGTCAAGTCCCATTTCTTTTGCTATATCAAAGCTATCAGGAATTCTCATATCATCAGGTTCAAAGCCCAAAAGTCCCGCAACCAAAGCTTTATCAGTTCCGTGTCCCTTGCCTGTTGCTGCAAATGAACCAGATAATATAATCTCTGCCTTTACAGGCTTTTCACCCAAAAGCTTAGCTGTAATAAGCCCGATTCTACAAGCCCCTGCAGTATGCGAGCTTGAAGGACCTACCATAATAGGCCCAAGTATCTCAAAAACGCTCAATTTAATCCTCCTTCAGAAAGCCAAAAGGCTCTTCATCCTTTATAAAGTGCATAAGCATATATGCCGTCATTATTGCTATCTTTTCTTCCTTTAATATCCGTCTAATCTCAGCCTTATCAGCTAAAACTATTTCTATTTCTTCACTGTCCTCCTGATGTTCGTGGGAAGGTTCTCCCTCACAATATCCAAAAACCGTGGCACAGGATTCATCCGTCATACCTATGGTTGTAAAAAATGGCTTATTGTAGCCCTCAGGTACGGTAATAGGTGTAAACCTCATACCCGTTTCTTCGTATATCTCCCTTTCTGCGGCTACAGAGTAGTCTTCACCTTCTTCAACAAGGCCTGCAGGGAACTCATATATATAATCATTTATAGGATATCGGTACTGTCTTATAAGCACAACCTTGTCCTTATCTTCTCCCGCAAGCGCATAAATGATGACACCATCAGGGTTGTTCTGTCCGGTAGTTATCTTTAAGCTGTCTACATCCTTTGCTCTGGATGCTACAAAGTACTTGCCTTTTCTTCCTGATTTATGGACATTATCAAGTTCATAAATATTTAAGAATTTGTTATCCGTCTGTTTTTTTATGTTAGTTATCTTTCCCATAATTGTTCTCCTATAAGATATCTCATCAATAATTTTTTAAAAATGATATTTTATTCCACTTTGTTTCATTTGTTTTTAAGATGTCTCTGACTTTCTTTTCATATTCCGCCATTATACATAAACCTCTTCATATCTTTCAGATTTAAAAATATATATTAGCTCTATGTATATTCTTTTGATTAAGATCTAATAACTCAGGTATTGCAACTTTCACACGTTCAATTAAGGCATCTAACGATCCTGATTCTATACAAGCCCCTTTACATCTTCACTTGTTGCAACCCATACACCAGCTTCCTTATCCCATATCAAATTAATAGTATATTCCATTTTTATACTCCTTTCTTCAATAGACTACCTAATAATTTTAGTATAATCAATTAAAAGAATATGTTATATTTCTTTAATCCATACATCTCCATATTATAACATTTTTTTCTTTAAAACAGAAAAGAGGCAGTACCAAAAGGTACTGCCTGAAATACAATTTATGATACAAGTGTCAAAAGTATAAAAATTCGATGCAAGCTTGCTTGCAAGAGAATTTATTATCTTTTGACACGCAAAAAATATGAGTAAGTAGCCATTTTTTGCAAAAAAATGAGCGGATTACGAATATTTTTTGCAAGGATTGCTAAAGCTGCGCTGTAGCAATCCTGTATCAATGGGTGTCAAATACTTTTGACACCCACATCATTTTAGTTACATATAGTCTACTACATTTACCCAACGACTTAGAAGCCCTACTTCTTCTTTATTCCCTTTAACTGACTGTGATGCAGCAACGATAGGAAGCCACTTCTGTACATACTGCTTAGCAGTATCAGTTCTCTCACAGAAAAGACTTAGGTACTTGTCAGCAAATTCCTCTCTTCCATTAAGATAGAATAATAGGTATGTTCTTGCCACATCGGCAGAAGCATTACCCTGTGTAGCATGTGCCCAGTCAATGATATAAACATCATCATTTGCTGTAACAATGATATTACTTGGGTTGAAGTCGCCGTGGCAAAGCTTGTCGTGGCGCTTCATAGAATCAAGTCTTGAATGTAAATCATATCTGGTTGTAGCATCAAAACTTGAATCGGATATTTTCTTATAAAACTTATCATACTGCCTGTTAAGCATAGGAGCCTTTCTTGAGTGAACATCTGCCTGAATTGCAATAAATCTTTCAAGAAATTCATCCTTCTTTTCAGGATGTTCATTCATCAACTGCTCAAAGGTCTTGCCCTCGATATAATCAAGAACTATAGCTGTCTTTCCATCGATTTCGGTTACACCATGCAACTGAGGTATATTTAATCCTGTTTCCATTACTCTTGCCTGATTAAGTGCCTCATTTAGAATATCAGCCATAGAATACTGAGCATCAAACAACTTAATTACCTTATTACCATCTCTGTAAACTGTCTTTCCCGGACGCTTCACAAGAACATTTTCAAGTTTCATAATAAACCTCCCCATTTACATTAAACTGCTTCGTTACTGTTGCCATAGTAAGCATTGAGATACATCTGCTTGATTTCACTGATAAGTGGATATCTTGGGTTGCAGCCTGTACACTGATCGTCAAATGCTTTTCTCTGTCATATCATCAAGAGTAGCAAGGAAATCTTCTTCTTTAATGCCATAGTCCTTGATACTTCTCTTAATACCAATCTTAACCTGAAGTTCTCTGATTCCTGCAATGAGTTTCTCTACACTGTCTGCATCATTTTTTTACCCTTGAATCCGAGAGCTTCTGCAACTTCCGCATACTTTCTCTGTGTCTTTGGATACTGATACTGAGGGAAGGTTCCCATCTTGGTAGGTACTTCAGATGCGTTGAAGCGGATAACCTGCTCCATCATAAGTGCATTTGCGATACCATGTGGTATATGGTGGAAGGCGCCAAGCTTATGTGCCATAGAGTGCATTACTCCAAGGAAAGCATTCGCAAATGCCATACCTGCCATACAAGCCGCATGTCCTACCTTCTCTCTTGCCTCAGGATCATTTGGTCCATTATCGTAAGCCCTAGGAAGATACTCAAAAAGCATCTGTAAGGACTGCTTTGCAATACCATCTGTGAAATCTGTAGCCATAACGGATACAAGAGCCTCAAGGTTATGTGAAACAGCGTCTATACCTGAAGCTGACGTCAGCCCCTTAGGCGCATTCATCATAAAATCAGCATCAACTATAGCCATATTTGGAAGAAGCGCATAGTCTGCAAGCGGATACTTGTTGCCTGTATCTTCATCTGTAATAACCGCAAATGGTGTAACTTCTGAACCTGTACCTGCAGAAGTAGGTACAGCAATAAAGTAAGCCTTCTCACCCATCTTAGGGAAGGTATACACTCTCTTTCTGATATCCATAAAGAGCATAGCCATGTCGTAGAAGTCCACTTCAGGATGCTCATATAGTACCCACATAATCTTAGCTGCATCCATAGCAGAACCACCACCAAGAGCAATAATGCAATCAGGATCAAAGCTTCTCATAAGGTCTGCACCCTTTTTAGCTGCATTAAGTGTAGGATCTGGAGCTACATCCGAGAAGGTCTGATGTACTATGCCTAACTGGTCTAACTTATCTGTAATAGGCTTGGTATAGCCATTCTGGAAAAGGAAAGTATCAGTTACGATAAATACCTTCTTCTTGTTCAGTTCATCTCTTAATTCTTCAAGTGCAACAGGGAGACATCCCTTCTTAAAGTACACCTTTTCAGGAGCTCTAAACCAAAGCATATTTTCCTCTCCTCTCAGCCACATTCTTGATATTTAATAACTGCTTGATACCAACATTCTCGGATATGGAGTTACCACCCCAAGAACCGCAACCAAGAGTAAGTGATGGAGGAAGCATAAAGTTATAAATATCACCTATACCACCCTGGGCAGCAGGAGTATTTACTAAGATACGGCAGGTCTTCATACGCTCGCCAAACTCTGCAATCTTCTCTCTTTCTGTAACTGTATTCACATAAAGAGAAGAAGTATGTCCGTAACCGCCGTCAGCTATCAATCTTTCAGCCTTGTTAAGTGCATCTGTAAAGTCTTTTGACTTATACATAGCAAGCACTGGTGAAAGCTTCTCGTGAGCAAACTCTTCGCTAAGTTCAACGCTTGTGACCTCTCCAATAAGAATCTTAGTGGCAGGATCTACTTTAACTCCGGCAAGTTCAGCTATTGTGGCAGCTTTCTGACCAACTATCTTAGCATTTAGAGCGCCATTTATTATTATTGTCTTACGAACTTTTTCAATTTCATCCTTTTTAAGGAAGTAGCAGCCTCTCTTCTTAAATTCAGCCTTAACCGCATCATAAATCTTTGCATCTACGATGGCTGACTGTTCAGAGGCACAAATCATACCATTATCAAAGGTCTTTGAATGAATAATTGAGTTAACCGCCATAAGAATATCAGCTGACTCATCTATAATAGCAGGGGTATTACCTGCACCAACACCGAGAGCCGGCTTTCCTGATGAATAAGCACTCTTAACCATTGCAGGACCACCTGTTGCAAGGATGCAGTCACATTCTTTCATGACCATATTTGTCATTTCAAGACTAGGGACATCTATCCAGTCAATGATTCCTTCAGGAGCACCTGCTTTTACAGCAGCCTCAAGTACAACCCTTGCTGCTTCTGCAGTACATTTTTTAGCTCTTGGATGCGGGCTTATGATAATACCGTTTCTGGTTTTAAGTGCTATAAGTGTCTTAAATATAGCTGTTGAAGTAGGATTTGTGGTAGGAATAACTGCTGCAAGTATGCCAAGAGGCTCAGCAACTCTTGTAATACCAAACTCCTTATCTTCTTCAATTACACCACAGGTCTTTAGAGTTCTTATACTTGTTATAAATGTACTCTGAGGCATAGTGATTTTTAATAACCTTATCCTCTACTATACCCATTCCAGTCTCTTCAACCGCCATCTGAGCAAGAGGAAGTCTCTGCTGATTGGCAGCTGTTGCGGCTGCAAAGAAAATCTTGTCTACCTGCTCCTGTGAATAGGTAGAAAACTCTTCCTGTGCTGCACGAAGCTTCTTAAGAGCCTTCTCAAGTGATTCAACACTGTCAATGATGTCACGAGTCTTTTTTTCCATCGTAAATCTCCCTTCAATTTGCCGGTTTACCGGTATGTATTTTTAAGGATGAAAAGCTTTTTGTTATTTTTTTAACTAGCTTGTTAAAATTTTATCATTCTTTTCTCATCCTGTCAATCGATATTTCTAACAATTTAATGACATTTACTCCTATAGTACTTGGCATAACTTATATAATAAGGCAGATTTTTGCTCGGATAATACACAATTATACAAAACATAGGCCGCAGACTATGATTCTTCAATACATAATGCAAATAATTATATTATTTCTACTATACCACAGATTTCTCTTACTTTCCAGCATAAATACGATAATTTATCTATTTTTAAATGATATGTCGCCAAACTTTTTCTTATCTATCTAGGTTCATCCTGTGATATTATTTTTGCACAACTATTAAATCTTTACTTGCAAAACCATTGGAACTTTTTGCTATAAACTAAAACTAATTGGACGCTTACTTGCATAGTGGGTAGTTTGTTTTATTGCAATAACAATTAAACCCCTATTCAAGCTGGCTTGCATAGGGGGTTTGAGTCATTTTATTCAAAATCAAGTTCAACAGGGCAATGGTCACTACCCAATATTTCAGAGTGAATCTTGGCATCTCTAAGTCTTTCCTTAAAATCATCTGAAGTAATAAAGTAATCAATGCGCCAGCCTGTATTTTTTTCTCTCGCCTTAAATCTGTAAGACCACCAGGAATATACATTTTCAAGTTCAGGATAAAAGTATCTGAAAGTATCGATGTAGCCGGCATCTAAAAGCTCTGTCATCTTTCCCCTTTCTTCATCTGTAAAACCTGCATTTCTTCTATTTGTCTTTGGATTCTTTAGATCTATCTCCTTATGCGCAACATTCAAATCTCCACAAAGTATAACAGGTTTGGTTTTCTTGAGTTTATTAAGATAGTTCCTAAAATCATCTTCCCAAACCATTCTATAATCAAGGCGTTCTAACTCCTGCTTGGCATTAGGAGTGTAACATACAACAAAAAAGTGGTCTTCATACTCTGCAGTAATTACCCTACCTTCATGGTCGTGTTCATCTATCTCCATATCATAGGTTACATTGATTGGCTTTACTTTGGTAAATAATGCAGTACCTGAATATCCTTTTTTCTCAGCATAGTTCCAGTATTGATGATATCCCGGCAAATCAAGTTCCAACTGTCCCTCGGATAGTTTAATCTCCTGAAGTCCGAAAGCATCTGCATCTACCTGGTTAAAAATCCATAAATCCTTTTGTAAGGCAGGCTCTAAGCCCATTAACATTCCAAGATATATATTTCATTTTGATTTCCTTTCATTTCATATTATTTTTTTATAATTAACCCTGCACGCAGGATTCATCTTCTGTAAAATAAAAAAGTCCCCGAAAATCAGGGACTAAGTTTTATTTTGCATAATCAACAGCTCTGGACTCACGAATAATACTTACCTTTATCTGGCCCGGATACTCTAGTGAAGCTTCAATCTTCTTAGATAAATTACGTGCCAACAGTACCATCTCCGAATCAGCAACCTGATCAGGGAAAACAACAACTCTAACTTCCCTACCAGCCTGAATAGCAAAAGATTTGTCAACTCCTTCAAACTCATTAGCAATGTCTTCAAGCTCCTTGAGTCTGTTAGTATAGGTCTCAAGGGTCTCTCTTCTGGCACCAGGTCTTGCAGCTGAAATTGCATCTGCAGCCTGTACTAAGCAGGAAATAAGTGTAGTAGGTTCCACATCTCCATGATGAGACTCAACAGCATTGATAACAGTAGGTGATTCTTTGTATTTTTTACAAAGCTCAACACCTATCTGCACATGGGAACCTTCTTGTTCTCTATCTACAGATTTACCGATATCGTGCATAAGTCCTGCTCTCTTTGCAAGCTTAACATCACAGCCACATTCTGCCGCTAAAATACCTGATAACTGTGCGACTTCAACTGAATGTCTAAGCACATTCTGACCATAACTGGTTCTGAACTTCATTCTACCAAGTAACTTTATAAGCTCAGGATGGATTCCATGGATGCCACACTCAAGAGCAGCAGCTTCACCCTCTTCTCTTATCTGTACTTCTACCTCTTTTTGAGCCTTATCGACCATTTCCTCAATTCTTGCCGGATGAATTCTTCCGTCTACAATGAGTTTTTCAAGTGCAATTCTGGCAACTTCTCTCCTTACCGGATCAAAGCCTGAAAGCACTACAGCCTCAGGAGTATCATCAATTATAAGGTCAACCCCGGTAAGAGTTTCAAGAGTTCTGATATTACGTCCCTCTCTACCTATAATTCTACCTTTCATCTCATCATTTGGAAGCTGTACCACAGAAATGGTTGCCTCAGCAATATGGTCAGCAGCACAGCGCTGGATAGCAGATACGACAATCTCCTTAGCCTTTTTATCCGCATCTTCCTTAGCTCTGTTTTCAAGTTCTTTGACCATAATAGCCATTTCATGTTTGACATCATCTTCAACAGTCTTAAGAATATAATCTTTTGCCTGATCGGAGGTCAGCCCTGATATTCGCTCAAGCTCAGCAAGTTGCCTTGAATGAAGCTCCTCCACATCCTTTTTGCTTTTTTCAAGCTCTAATTCACGTTCATTAAGTTTAATTTCACGTTTTTCAAGCGCCTCACTTTTTCTGTCCGTAGCTTCTTCCTTTGTTAATACTCTTTTTTCGTACTTCTGTAACTCTGTTCTTCTCTCCTTACTTTCCCTCTCAAACTCATTCTTAGCTTTTAGAGATTCTTCTTTGGCTTCGAGCAAGGCTTCACGTTTCTTAGTTTCAGCTTCTAAATTAGCTTTTTCAATAATTTCCCTGGCTCTCTCTTCTGCAGTTCCAACCTTAGATTCATAATTCTTGATACGATTAGAAATTGCAATTTTCCAAACAGTAGGAGCAGTAACCGCAGCAGTAACGAAGACAGCAATAGCTGTAACAACAATCGGTTCCACCGGAGCACCTCCTTATTTAATTTTCATTGTACAATAAATCTATGCTAAATTATCATTCCATAATTCAACTGATACATACAACAGTTAAATTTTATACTGTTTGATAAAAAAAGTCAAGTACGAGAGAGGTAATCACGAAGTCCTGAACTAATTAATTCCGTACTAAAGCCTCTTCTGTAGAGATAGGCGTATATTTTTCTAGTTTTTTCATCGTCCATCTCTTCAGGATTTTTAATCTTCTTCCTAAGTAAATTATATAGAGCTTCTTCATCGCTTCTTTCATCATTCATCAAACTCTCAATTATGCTGCTATCTATCCCCTTAGACTTAAGCTCCATCTTTAATTGACGGCTACTTTTTGACTTACCTCTGTAGTTAAGATAGTTCTCCGCATATCTTTCGTCATTGATGTAGTTAAACTTTTTTACATAGTTTATTGCGTCATCAACTACATTAGAAGGATAATCCTTAAGAAAAAGCTTTCTTTTCAAATCTGACTCAGAGCAGTCTGCACGGCTTAGTATGTCTAGAGCTTTCTTTCTAGCTCTTGGCATAAGTGTTTCCTTTACAAAGGCTTCATATCTTTCCTCTGGAAATTCTATATTTTCTTTTATATCATACCTTCTTATATCACTCTGATAGGTATAAAACACAGACTTATCAGTGGTTATTCGAAATTTGTATTTGTTTACCTTCTCAATGCTTTCAATAAACATAATTATCGTTCCTCGAAAGATTATTCTTCGTCAAAGACATCCTCTTCTTCATCTTCCTCTACTACAGCTTCCACCCCTTTTAAGTCAGCAGGCTTATTTGCATGTAATTCTCTTACTTTTTTCTCTATCTCTTCAAATACTGATGGATTGTTGTCAAGATATATTTTAACATTCTCTCTACCCTGACCAATTTTCTCTCCATTGTAAGAGAACCAAGCTCCTGACTTAACCACTATATTGTCGTCTACCGCAATATCAAGCACATCTCCTGTTCTGCTGATTCCCTGACCAAACATAATATCAAACTGAGCTTCCTTAAAAGGAGGTGCTATCTTATTCTTAACTACCTTTATTTTGGTTCTATTACCAACAACTTCTCCACCCTGTTTTATGACATCTGCCTTTCTTACATCCATTCTAATGGAAGCATAGAACTTGAGAGCCCTTCCACCAGTGGTGGTCTCAGGGCTACCGAACATGACACCAATCTTCTCACGAAGTTGGTTGATAAATACAACTATACAATTAGTCTTACTGATAACAGATGTTAATTTTCTTAGTGCCTGGCTCATAAGTCTAGCCTGAAGACCAACATGTGAGTCTCCCATATCTCCATCAATTTCTGCCTTTGGAACAAGTGCTGCTACAGAGTCAACTATAACAATATCTACAGCTCCACTTCTAACCATGGTTTCTGTGATTTCAAGTGCCTGTTCACCACTGTCAGGCTGTGAAATATAGAGTTCATCTATATTTACTCCTATAGCCTTAGCATATACTGGATCAAGAGCATGTTCAGCATCTATGAAACCTGCAATACCTCCAGCCTTCTGTACTTCTGCTACCATATGAAGAGCAACTGTGGTTTTACCGCTTGATTCCGGTCCGTATACTTCAATAATTCTTCCTTTAGGAATTCCACCAAGACCAAGGGCAAGATCAAGACTTAAGCAACCTGTAGGTACTACTTCTACATTCATCTTGTCCATACCTGAGCCAAGCTTCATAATCGAACCCTTACCAAAATCCTTCTCTATCTGCGCAATCGCAGCCTCCAGAGCCTTTTTCTTATCACTATCAATATTTACAACTTTTTCCTTAGTTTCTTTTGCCATAATAACCTCACATATATTTAATTTTCGTGCCAAACAAATGTTCTTATAGAAAAATTATAAAACATCCGTTCGATTATGTCAACTATTTTTTTAACTTATTTTTTTATGCTTTTCTTATACATTTGATGAATAAATAAATTTCTACTGAATACCATACTCCTTGTAAAGACCCTGCCTAATATCTTCATTTTCTACTACATCTTTGATTTTATCGTTCTTGCCTTCACTCATTAAAAGGTTAATCAGTCTGGCAAGGCAGCTTTCTCCTTCAGTTTTACCTTCTGCTCTTCCTTCTGCTCTTCCTTCTGCTCTTCCTTCTGCTCTTCCTTCTGCTCTTCCTCTTGCTTCTCCTTCTGCTCTTCCTCTCGCCTCTGCCCTCTCAAACATCGGTTCAAAAAATTTCTCCATGTTCTTTCCTCCTTCTTCACTTTCTATAGGGATAGGCAGCTCCTCACCTGTTAGCCTTAGGATGAGTTCGTCTACTTCGTCAAGGCATAAAAGCAATCCCCACTGTATTCTTTAATCCTTAAAAGTAACATCTCACTGTATTCCATACTCCTTATAAAGACCATGCCTTATCTCTGCATTTTCTACTACATCCTTGATTTTGTCATTTTTACCTTCACTCATTAAGAGACTAATAAGTCTGGCAAGGCAGCTTTCTCCTTCAGTTTTACCTTCTGCTCTTCCTTCTGCTTTTCCTTCTGCTTTTCCTTCTGCCCTTCCTTCTGCCCTTCCTTCTGCTCTTCCTTCTGCTTTGCCGTGCAACACTCCTCTCGCCTCTGCCCTCTCAAACATCGGTTCAAAAAATTTCTCCATGTTCTTTCCTCCTTCTTCACTTTCTATAGGGATAGGCAGCTCCTCACCTGTTAGCCTTAGGATGAGTTCACTCACTTCCTCAGGGTGGTTGAGGTCTATACGGTCTGCCTTATGTTTGCTTCCTTTTACCATGTAGTCTGCAATTAACTTAAAATCCTTCTTAAACTTATTTATATCATCTTCACTTAGCTTTTTCAAGTCTATAAGGTTGATACTGTAGTCACTTACATAGTGTTTGAGTCCAGAGTCAAGGTTTAGCCTCTTATGAAGGGTAGTTTCGTGCTTCCACTCCTCTTCGCCGTAGTAGATAACAAAGGTAATTACAGGAAAAATATCCGATTTTTCAGCAGATTTTTCAGCTACTTTATTCGCTTTATTATTTCTCTTCCTCCTTTCCTTTTCTACAAGCTGAGTTCTGTATGAGGCCCCGTCATAAGAAATCACCCTAAATATCATATCTTCGTCAGGAACATCCTGATTTTCAATTCCAATCAGCGATATTACTACATTTTCTTTCTTCCAGAGTTTAACTACATCTCTGTCCTGAAATCTGTGCTTACTGTCATCACCCTTATAATGGCTCCAACCAGAAAGGTCAACCAATTCATCTTCTTTAACTACATCCTTACCATCAAACATAATTCCATTCACAAAATCTGCGAATACATCATTGAACATCAAAAGTTTCTTCTCTAAAATATCCTTCTCCCCCAACTCTACTCCTTTCTGAAATGCAACAAAAACAAAAACCAACTCCATCTACTAAGCCTACAAATGCATCATTAAACATCAAAAGCTTCTTTTCTAAAATATCCTTCTCCCCCAACAATTCTCCTTTCTAAAAAACACAGAAAAACCTAAGTCAAACCTTTGGATTTAGCATTTTTAAAAAAATCTTAGGATTTAACACTTGAATATTTCTTTTTTTGAATTAATAAATACATCTTAGAATGGCGCCAAATAAAAATCTATACAGAAATGATAACACAAAAATTTTAGATTTGTAATCAGCAAAATACACAAAATTTTATAATTTTTCTATACAAAATAGCCAAAGTTAGATGTTCAGATTCGGACTATTACAAATAATAACTATAGTTGACTATTCAGATTTTTATCTTCTCTATCTTATCAGCCTGTAATTATTTGCTCTATTGACATGTTTAGGATAGGAATAAACTTATATTAAGTATTATATCTGTTGTCATCCGAGAATATGCATCTATTTAAGAAAAAAATAAATATATAACTAGATGTGAAATATAGATTTAAGCTAAACTTTATATAAGACTGCAAGCAAAAAAATGAGGTAAAAGCACAATACCCCCTCAGACAGAACAGGCTATTTACCTTATCTATCTAAGGGGGTTATTTCATTTTACAGTATGGATCATACCTTTTTAATTACTGAGAAATGGCTACCCTTCTTCATTTTGAAGAGTGAAACTATTCCGCAAAATCAGGACTTAGAACGATTTTATGAGTTTCTCATCCACCTAACTTAGCTTAGTCTAAATCAAACAGGCCTCGTTTTTGGATGGTGTAGGTTGCACTACTTTCTGGGGAGTACTCAGGTTTAGTTGAGCTTGAACTTCTAAATACCTTAGCTACTCTGGTTCTAGCAGTTATCTTAATGTCAATCTTGTTCCTGTCTCCGCTGAGCACAGTTACAGGTACTTCAAAATAATATCTCTCTCCCGGTACTAATGCGTAACAGTCACCAAATTTTTCATCTTGTTCAGAATTCTCTTGTGTTCCATCTGCCTTAAATACCCTATAAAGCCCACCTTGGGTATCTAAAGGGCGAACTAAAACACTTGTTAGAGTGGCAACAGTATTTTCACAAAGCCATTATAATCCACAGGTGTAAAGTAGACTTTTTCATTTGCATCATTTACAGGTCCATTACTTTCAGCTTTTGCACTTACATCATATGAAATATAGGATACCTTCTTCTCAGCTGCATCAGAATCACCTGTTTCCTTAAATTCGATCGAAGGAGGAATCATTGCAGCCTTGTAAGCAGCTATAAGGGTATTTACATAGAGCTTCATCTCCTCCCTTTTGTTTACCTTCGTATGTCCAACACCTGAGTAGGTTACATTACCCTTGGTGTAGATGTAATAATTATTTCTTACATCTCTGGGATTCAAATTGTATGGATGTGATGCACTCACCGGATCTTCCTTTGGACCCGCAAGAGTATACCATACAATCAGATCACTTTCTCCATCCTCATCCTCATCTTCATTGAGATCTAACTGATATGGTTGAAAATGAGTTAAGGAAATATCAAGCACAGGTTCAACTTTAAATGGATAAGTTGTTATCTGTCCTTTATTTATCTGCTCGATTCTTGTTGAGTCCTTAAATGCTTTCATATCCTTTAACATAGTTTTTTGTGGATAAATGTGTCCCTTATTATGGAGCCAAGTTTTAAGTATTAAGTTACCGTAAGTAAGACCTTGAACCTCTTTTACTATCCTTGTTTTATTACTTCTTGGTTCATAAGCTATATCCTTCTTATCTTTTATGTCCCTGTCTGAATTGCTCACAGCAACATCGTAAAGTTCTCTTGATTTAATAGAATTCACATTGGTGTTCGCTTTTATAGTAGGATATTCACTTGATTCCAATGAAGCATTACTGTCTTTATCAGCCCCTGTTCCTACCCTTAAAGCCCAATTATTAAGTATCCCGTATCTGTCAAGACCCACTTCACCTCTTATCATACGGTTAAAATCGTAGTTCCAGTGTGAGGCACCTCTGTAGTTTGTAAGAGAGGTGCAGTCATGTGAGAAAAGCACAGGCTTACCTGCATCTATAAAGCCCTGAATAGGTTCCAGAGAACCTTTAACATTAGGTAATTGATAAGCATCAGCAAAGCCTAATACTAACATGTCATACTGTTTGGTTTCGCCTGTCTTGATTGGGAACTCATCAAAGAATTCCTCAGGTCTTTTATTCTTACCTTGGTTTTTATTCTTTTGACACCACTTATCATATTTATCTATATAATCGTATGCGCCAATTGAATCTACAGTTATATCAAAATCCTCTACCTCTTCCAAAAGTTTATCAAATGTATCATCCGGAATTATACCTCTATATTTCTTATTACTTTTTAATTAAACCGCCTTTACCCTTGCCCATATCAAAGGTAGTCCTAGTGTCATAATATTCTCTAGGTACACCGTCAACAAATATATTTTCAGGTGTTCCAATGTCTTCATCCCAATAAGCTAAAACTTTGTCACGTTGTTCTTTGGTAAAAAAACTTAATGGATGCATTATACTTATAAAACTCATCTTGACCATTATAAATCTGATTTAAGTGATTTCTAATATATTCTGTACTTTTTAATCTGAAGTATTTTTTTATTTTTTTCTTTTGTATCCGTATTCTTCACATACCCCATTCCTGTTACATTAGCATATCTCTTGGAGCCATTTTTCACTTATATCTTCAACCTTAATCTTCCAAGGCATTACACCTATAAAGTTGGCAGGAATCTTGTATGATAACTTGTACCAGGACGTATTGGAGGCTGTCAGTTCTCCTTTGTGAACGACATTATCCTTTAGTAAATTATAATAACTTTTACGAACAATTTCCCTTGTAGCCGAAAACTTACCATCGGAATTGCTGTCAATGTAAAGGCTTAGGTTAAACTTAGTCTTATCACTTTCAAAGCCATTATTGCGAAGCTTGAAATTAATCTCCAAAGTTCTGTTGTCAATCCTCGTATAATCAGTATCTCTATCTGGTACATCTATGTCCTTTTCATATACCTGTTTCTCAAGTATAATCTCTGGCTTAGGGAGATTAATATTGGTAATTAGAGCTTTCAATTCATCCCCAACCAGACTTCCATCTTCTCCCTCAAATATAACGTTCTTCTTAGATGGATTTTCGTTTCTAAACTTAATGGCAAAGTTTGCCAGCTCGTACATCCTTGAGCTGTTATCAATCTTTACATCGTTTACAGTTATAGTACTTCCCTGCCTGTTTACAAAACCATCAGCAAATACAATAGGGTAACCTAATTCTATGTATTCCTTAAGTTTACGAAGCTTTTCCTCTGTTATATCATTACCCGGAAAACGATAGTCAATATCGCCTGTATTCGTTTTATTGATATAAGTACTGTACTTATGATAATCCCATTCCGCCAATCCGGGTTTATAATTTAGCTTTATACCGTCTGAATTAGGATCAGCATCCTTATATGCTTCTATATTATTATATTTTATTCCATCTTTTTTTATAATCAGTATCTAATAATCCTCCCATAAACAATGTACCGGAATCATGGTCTTTATAAGTATCCCCAATATTACTGTAAATAAGACCATTCATCTTGGAATCATTATATACTGTACTAGTTGATGTCTCTTTTCTTACATAATTACTATAACTTGGTATCGTATATCCTTTTCTTGTATAAGGTGGCTGCCAATGCAATATTTTTTTACCCTCCACCTTAGTCTTTGTAGTTGCAGGTATTGTGTAACCCGGTATTGTATAAGCAGGTATTGTATATGTATACTGAGTTCCCGGCAATTTAACCGTTTTTTTCAATATAGGCTTAGGCAGGATTTCTCTTCTTAATTGCTTCATATTTACCCATTCACCTTCTACACGAATATCCGGAATTACCTGTTCAGGAACAGTTTCCTGAACCACTTCTCCTTCTCTGGATTTATTAAAGCTACTTGTGTCAAGACCCATGTATATAATATCATATTCAAACAAGTCTTCATTCCTGCCGATGAATTCAGCAGTAGGCTGGGTCTTAGATGTTTGATTAATATTTTGTTCATTAGAAGAGAACCATTTATTAATCTTATTATTTATTCTCTCACTATCAACATCATCTTGCCCAACCACCTTTGCAGGCTCGATGTCAAGGATCTTAATCACATTATCTGTTGTTCTTCTTCTTTTCATCTTATAGCTAATGACGTACTCAATAGCCCTAGCCTTTGAGATCTTAAGTTCAAACTTTTTGGTATTGTCTGTAGTACCATCTACGCCCTTGTCCACAATATCATTTTCTTCAACTATGCTCTCTGCGACCTCACCAAATCCTACCTCCTTAGCCTTATTTACAAAGCAGAATCAGAGGTTCTCTCATTGATAAAGTCAGATGCAAAGCCCTCAAAAATAAATGGAGTATTACCCTTATCATAATCTAATGAATATACGTTCTTATTTACAAAATGACCGTCATAATTAGTTGAATCAACGCTCTTTCTCTCAGTTATAAGCTCCTTAGCTAATTCCAACATGTTAGTACTACTAGTATATGCTTCTGTTTTATTATCTATAAGAACAGGAAGGTTGTTTAGATTTGCTTCATCTTTAATTATTTCAAGTGTATTAGGATCTATATCATTTCCCTCTTTATACACACTAGGCTCGATTCCACTTACAAGCGAGTTTGAGCCTACTATATACAAAAGCCCAACATTGGAAAAATAATTAGGATTGGCTACAAGAGCAGCATCGATGCCGGCAGGTGTCAGAGTAACTACCTTTATCTTCATTTTATCGCTGTTGTAGTCAGTGTTGGAAGTATTAAGATAGTTGTTATCGCTGAAGTTCTTTAAGAATACACCATTTTCAAACCAGTTATTATTGGTGTATCCGCCTGTATAGTAAACCTTGTCAATTATCAAATCATGGTCAAGCATTCCGCCTTCAACTTCAACTAGCTTCTTACTGCCAAGACCTTTACCTACAAATACATAGGAGTCTTCAGAGCTAATTCCAAAATGTCCCTTACCTGACTCCACCTTCTTATATCTCTCAACATTGTTTAATATACCTTCAAACTCAGCCTCGCGGCCTAAGTATTCTGCACTTTCAACTGAATAATATACATTATTAGCCTTATCCTCAGCTGTCAATACAGATATGTCTACTCCTTCAAAGGACAGCAGAAAATAGTCATAGCCATCAAAATTAAAGCTATAACCGTCTACATCCTTATTGGAGAGGGCAAATTCGTACTCTGAATTAGCTCCTTTAGCCTTTTTATATATATATCTTGTAAAACCAAGAACCTTAACTTCATCAGCGTTATTAAACTGCCTAATTTCAGCAGCCCTGTAAACAATACTTCCTTCTGGATTATTCACATCTGTCTTCTTAAATCTGACAGCATATTTCCCATCTATGCCCTGCAAATACTTGTAGCTCACTACATTTTCGTCATAATCTCCTCCTTCCTTCTCAGTGAAGGATGCTTCAAAGGCAAAGCTACCACCTGCAGCATCTACCATACTATAGCCTGATACTTCTCCCTTCTTTATACGAAGAGGTTCAGCCAACTTAAATGAAGAGTACTTATCTTCATCTGCAGCCGACACCGCATCAAGAGAATAAGCTTCCTTATACTCATTGTAAGTAAGTGGCTTAGTCCTGTCAGGTGCACTTATAGGAGCGAGTTTTTTCTTAAGCTCACCCATATAAGCCATTCTCTTTTCTTTAGTATCAAGAGAAGTAATCTCCTTCTTCCAGTCTTCAGGCTCACTTCCTTCTACAAAATATCCAAATTTTGCCATCCTCTCATCGGGCACAAGCTCGACTACAGTGAAAGGAGTTTCTTCTGTAGCGCTTTTTATAATGTTCTCAATACCATTAAAAGACGCATTTTTTGCGTCTGCTTCAGGATTATTATTAAAAATCATTGAAACGGCTCCAACTGTTAAAGATGCAGCCGTTATTATTCCAATTAAAGCTTTAGTTCGTTTCTTCATAAAGCTCCTTTCTATATCAATACATTCTTATTACATATTTCGGATAAACTCCTGTCTTACTTAACTTCATTTCGAAGAGTTATAATCTCTTCCTTTGTATAAGACTTAGAATTATTTTCAAAACTAATTTTCACCTTTACCTTGCTAACTCCATTCTCTTTAACAACATCTGCACTAAAAGAAGTCACATTTTCAGCCATAGGTACTTCTTCCTGTAATTCATAGGTCCTGGTGCTTATACCATAATTACTTTTTTTGTAATATAATTTCTTCTCTGTAGTATTGTAGCTTATTTCATATTTAGAATCTTCGTTAGTTACTTCTAGTGTATTGGTGCTTCCAACAAAGGCCACCTTCTGATCTGCGGATATCACTATATCAGATATCTGGTTCATCACAAGCTGGGCTTCTTTTTGCAAATCTGTACTGGTAATTACTGACGAATAAGAGTTGCTTCCGGCAAGGAGAAAAGATATGATAGAACCACTGACTACCATAATTATAGCCAGGGCAATTATGATCTCTACCAGAGAAAATCCTTTATTATCTGAACATTTTCCCATATCTTATCTCCTTTCTTTATTCAACTACAATCTTACCGGTTGCAGCATAGATTTTTATTTTTTTCTCTGCATTTCCTTTTCTAAGTATTATGCACTTTATGTCTGAAGGTGTAGTCTGATTAACTGAGCCTGTATTTCTATTGAAGGTAAATCTCATGCCTTCAGTCCCTGTAGGATTCTCAGCCCTACCTGATATATCAGTAGAATAAGACATTTCCACATTATCATTACTAACATCTTCTATGAATTCCCTTTCCGTAACCACGTCATTCCTTAACTTGACCTTTGTAACTATCTTTGCTTTAATAGCCTTGTCGGAATCCTTATAAATGGTGAGAGAAACTTCATCCTTTCCGAGGTTAGCCAACCTCACCTTATCCAACAAGGAAGATACGCTATCTGCGCAGGCCTTTACTCTTCTTCCATCAAACAGACCTGTAGAAGTAGCAATAAATCCTGTAAGGACTCCTAGAATCGCAATAATTACTACTGCTTCCAGTAAAGAATATCCTTTATTATTCATTATCATATCCTCCTTTACTATTTTTTCTTCCAATTACTGTAGGATACGAGCTTGCTCAAATCCACGCTGCCATCGGCAAACAAATTATTTTCACTCTGACCTGTACCTGCACTTGCATATGCTGCTCCATCCTTAAATATCTTATACAGATAATCAGTTCCACCAGGGGTAAGAGGTTCATTAATGAGATTTTTCAAGATTCCGCTATCATCTGCCTTTATTTCTCCAGCAGAATAAACTCTAACCTTTCCTCCAGCTATAATAGTACCTGTAAATTCTTTCTTATATCTACATCACCTTTAGCCACAATGAGCCTCACATCACCCGAACTGCTACTATAATCAAAATTTCCTAAAGAAATTACTGCTTTTACTCCGTTTAAGCTAACTTCTTTCTTTACACTTCCAGTCAGATAATTTTGCAGCATTGAAACATTCATTATGTTATTAAATACTTCATCTTCTCTCTGTCCTGCCACTACATTAGTAGTAAGATTGGTACAATATGCTCTGAAGTTTTTGTAGAGTTTTTCAGGATTGTCAACCGTGCTTAACTTGCCAGGCATTACCACCAAATCATTGTCTACTATGGTATAATTGCCTGCTGTCTTGATATTGGCATCAGCCGCACTCTGAATAGACCTTGCGTAAAAATCTGTATGCTTTTTAAGTTCTTTAGCCCTATCCTTATCAGCAGCATAGAAATCATTGAAATACTTAGCTGCCTTGTCCTGTGGAAGATTTACATAAAAATACACTAAACCTTCACTGGATATACCGGTTATAGGCTGTACAAAGATTTTAGTATAATTTGAGTCCAAATCTGACTGAGTTACACCATAATCTTCAAAAGTTTTACCTGTTTTATAAGCTCTTGCCTTTGTATTTACAAGAAGATAAGGGTTGTTACTTCCATCCTTTTCACTTAAAAGCTTCTTGTATTCATCATAGCTTAAAGGATTGTGTCCATACTTTGAGACAGAAGCACTATCTGTACCTATCCATTCACCAGGCATAAGATAAGCTATCTGATTGCCTTTAACTGCAATGGACTCACCCATCTTGATATCCACATTGTTGTTTGCATTCCCCTGTGAGTTACGATCACGAAGCTTCTCATTACCTGTAGCAATATATGAGTAACCTGCAAGACCAACTTCCTTTGCACCACTCATATCTATGGAGCTGTTCCTGCCGTTTATGATAATCGCAGATGAACTGCTTGCTACATTCTTATCACTTCCATATCCCTTGTATATACCTGAAATTTTAGCACTTTGAGCCTATACCACTAAGTGTCAAATCATCAGATATGTAAGCTGCTCCTAAAAGTTCAGCACTACCGCTATCCAACAATATATTCTCAGCCCAAACATTCTGTTTTGAGGTTGCTGTAAGAGATGCATTGTTTCCAATTTTGACTTTTCCATTGGCTATGAGGAGCCTGTCGATAAACTCTACCTTAACTGTAGGGCTTAATGTTAGTGCTGTTTTATCATTTTTATTATTGAAGCCAGCATATACATTACCTTTTACCTTAAGCATACCTGCTTCTACACCTACACCGTCATTTCCAATAATAGCATATTCAAACAACTCTAAATCAGAAGTAGGAGCAATCACATCAGGCTTTGGTACATCTACAGTTATGTCTGTAATTATCTCAGACACCTGCTCATCTTCACTCACATATCTTACCCTTACACCTTCTAATACCAGCTTATCATCAGTGTCTTTAACAATACCTGTTTCTCCACTGAAACCAGTACCCATAGCAGATACAACAGCATATGGATAAGTTGGGCTATTTATAAGGTTTTGGTCTACAAGGTTGCTAATGGACTTTATGTCATATTTATTAGCTGCACCGTTATTGACACTTTTTTTAAAATATTCCTTAAAGTTCTTCTTAAAAGCTTCAGCTCTTGCAGTCTGTGATTCAGCATTAGCTACAGCTGTCGAAGAACCATTCTGAACCGGGTTTCTGTCTTTGTATTTTGCAAAGCTCTCCAAGTCCTTGGTTATTGCCTCCTTATATGCAGCCTCAGCCTTCTCCTTCACTCCAGCCTTTACCTGTTCAAGCACTCCCTCTGCAGAATAAAAGCTTTCTTTTATCTCTGCATCAGTAGACTTCATCTGAACATTTCTAAGCGACACCCAGAGCGCAATGGCAGCCATTATACCAATTCCAGCTATTGTAATAATAACCATAAGTATAGAAGAGCCTCTATTATCATTTCTTTTTATCAATTGGACATACCTCCTGTCAATGTTACTAGTGGCTCTGCATCCGCAATGCCATTTTCATCTACATTGGAGTTAAATACCTTAACTTCTATATCATATAGCCTTGCTAAAGTGTTTACCCTACCAGCAGATAAGCTTTCAACAAGGTCCATAGTCACATCTATCTTGTCAGATGTAATAGGTTGACCATCTCGAGAATACATATGACGTGAAATTGGTTTCAGGTAAGTTTGTGAATAACTTAACAGGGACCTTTTTTCTGCAGAATTAATATTACCGTCATTTACATCTACCACAACCTTCTTAGAGTTCAAGCTGCCCATTTCTTGCTTTACAATATAAACCTTGAACTCTTTGTTTGAAGGGTTGTTTATAATAATCTTGTCCTCTCCTGTAGAATTGCCCCAAGGCTCTAAAAAAATATATATACTTCTAAGCTCATCCTTAGGAGAATCACTAAAATCAGTTCTTAAATCACTTAACCCAGTAATAGGAGAAGTAATTCCATCTACATAATAGTTAAAGCTAGTCTTCACTGTAACTATATCAGTCTCAGTGACAGTAAGTTTAATCTCTCTTCTTAGGCTATTTGCACTAACCTTTTGCTTGACTGAATTGTTTAGCAAGGAATCATTTAACATCTTATCAGCCACGTCACTTGCACTAAGTGTGGCATCTATTAAAATATCCTTATTTGTATTAACTGGAGTAATCTTACTGACATTGTCTACTGATATTGAAGGCTTTGACACCGTAATAAGTGCATTTGCCTTAAATCTATCCCTAGTAATATTCTTTAAGTAAAAGAAATATTTTTCATTTGATTTAGGATAGAAATCGTAATTTCCTGTAGTAGGATTTTGTTTCAAGCTTTTATCTGCAGCCGTTATGTATTTGTTTGAAGAAGCATCAAAATCCAATTCATTAAAACCTGTATTTCCAAAAATTGTTGGTGAAGTTATACTAGGGTCACCTAATCTTGCAATATCTGCTAGGTTATAGCCTTTTACCTCTTCCATTATATTCTTTGCTATTTCTATAGCCATAAGTTTGTTTTTCGACATTGCATTCATCTTGGAAGAAGCTACAAATGCATTTAAAAGAGGAAGTACAATAATTGCAAGTATAGCGACTGCAACTATAATCTCTATGAGAGAAAAACCCTTATTTGATTGTATTTTATTATGATTTTTCATATCTTCTTGCATTGTCACTTCCTCTCCTTAATATGTTGATATGCCGAATCAGAGTCTGCGCTGTCTTCCTGTGATTACATCGCAAACTCTGACAATTTACATTTAACTAAAAGTCTTATTCAGATGTGCCATCACCTTTGTTTATCTTAGATGCGTCAACAGTTCCGAAAATATTTTTGGTTCCGTGCTTTATTGTCTTGGTAACAATTTCTTCATAAGGCCTGTCACTTCCAAGAAGGAAATATGAATTATAAACTATACTTCCATCAAGATTGCCTGTTTTATCATCAAAGGTTAATGATACTGTAGTTATGCTCTTTTTATCACTAGACTTTGCTATCTTATCAATGAATTTTTTCATGCTGTCATATCCACCGAGATAGTTGATATTAACAGATCTTCCAAAAAGTTTATACTTGTTTGAAGCCTCTGGCGCAGTAGCAACTTCTTCTGTAGCAGGAGCTTCAGGCGCCTCTTCAGAATCTACAACAGGAGCAGGCTCTGCTTTAGCTTGCTCGTCATCATTCTTAGTCACTTCTACAGGGTCATTTACTGTAAGCAATGGGACGTCTACCTTGAGTTCGTTTTCAAGACCTACAATGTCCATAATCTCATTTTCAACCTTCAGATAGGAAGGAAACTTTGCTACCATTGTCATGGTCTCTGCTTCATAATTGGTTGTTTCAGCCTTAATTTCAGCTTCTCTTGCAACCTTAGCCTCTAGTTCTGAGAGCTTTGCAGTAAGGGTTACATTCTCTGCACTTATCTTTTCTGAATCCTCATTATATCCTCTAACAGGAAAATAATATACGAGGGCAAAGATAAGAACGCCAATAAATATTATTATAATTTTTTTGTCTCTTTCTGATATAGACATTACTTATTCCCCCTTTCCTGCATCTGTTTCTGACTTAGCTGCCTCAGAATTTGTTGTATTTGTTTCAGTAGTTTCTCCACCTGGCAGGTCAGAGGTCAACTTATCTGCCACAGCTTCATTGTCTAAGTTGATATTAAAATGGATGAGATCGACTGAGAAGTTAACCTCTATTCTATCATCCTTGCCCTTTGTCTCTGTTATGGTAGAAACATTGGCTACTAATACATTCTTAAACTCTCTGATTCGCTTAATAATGTCAGCTACAGTCTCTTTGTTACTAACTGTAATATTTAATGAGATTCTGTCTTCTAAAGCATTTAATGATAAGACGCGGATTTCAGAAGGCATCGTTCTCTCAAGCTCTTCTATTAAGTCTTTTAAGGCATTGTTATTAGAATCTGTGAGCTTTATTGCCTCCTTCATCCATTCATAATCTGCCTTTGCTGCTAGATTAGCTTTCTCAACCTCCTCTATATAAGAGTAGGTGGTAATCTGGGTATTTAGAAAAGCATTCTTCTCTTTAGCTGCATTGTATTCAAAGTATGATAATAAAAACCACACTCCAGCTCCTGCTATAAGCAAGAAACTAATAACAGAAGGTATAACCAGTCCTCCAATACTTGTCGTAGCAGCCTTTTTCCCAGAAGTCTCAATCTTTCTTTTGTTTATAAAAGGGAGGATTCCACCTTTGAGGCATACTCCGATACAGGAATAATAAGCTGCCAGATGCTTCTCTACTTCCTCGACATTCTTAACTATATTGAGGGTTTTAAGCGGAGGCATCTTCTCAGTGTGGATGCCAAACTCAGTGGTAAGGAATTCCATAAATCCCTTTATCTCGGCACCAACACCAATTACATCTATCTTCTCAATCTTAGTGCCCTGGTTTCTAGACTGGTAATAATCTAAAATTCTAGCCACACTACCTGAAAGCATTCTAAGGCTTTCTGTAATATCTTCTTTTAGTTTATACTCTGCATTAGAAGCAATTACTTCATAGTCTTCAGAAGCTCCATCCAGATTAGCATTATCTAAATCTTCAATGAGAAGGTTTTTATCATACAGGACTTCGAGACCGCTTGCAAAGTCAGGGCGTCCATACATTCCATTTTCACATACAATGGATACTGCCTCTGCAACACCGTAGTTAATGTGGCGCTGGAGTTCAATTCTATCACCATCAACTATGGTAAGTAAAGAGGAACGTCCGTCAATTTTTAATAAAGCTCTCACTCCTTCCTTACCTTCACTTGTCAAAAGGAGCTTTGATGCATTGCCTGTATAGCCCATTCCGTATAGGCTAAGACCTATGTCTTTTGCCAGACACTCATAAAATTCTATTATATCACGAGGGATCGCAAGGACGTTCAGCCTAAACTTTTTGTTTTCCCCCTCTGTAAATCTATCTATAATCTCATGTACGAGTACATATTGAGAGAGGTCAACCGGAAAGTATTCTGAGGCATTGGCTGTTATGAGGTCAGCTATTCTGCTTTCTTTTACTGCAGGAATAACAACCTCTCTGGTAGCCATGCGTCCAGAATTGATAACAAAGATAACCTTTTTTGTAGTTATTTTTTTACTTTTCAATTCTGTTTGTAATATGCTTGCAAACTCTTCTGAGTCACTTTGTTCAAACATATTGCGAGGTGTAGAAAATGAAAAAGAGTTATAAACCTTTGTTTCTTTTCCTCCGCAGGATACCTCAAGAACTCTGACGAGGCTCCGTCCACATTCAATACTAAGTACTCTGTTTTCCATGTTATTCTCCAAATTAATGTTTATTGTTCAAATCAAAAACTGCTTAAATACCAATTTATAAAACTATTTCCCCAAAGCATGGCTATGAATAAGCCTGCTGAGAGGTAGGGGCCCATAGCGAGCATCCTCTCTGCTCCCGACACCTTCATACGTATAAGGTGAAGAATGGAGCCAAGTACACAACCTATAAGAAATGCCAGTACAATTAACTGCCAGCCAAGCAAAAGTCCTGCCACAGCCATTAACTTAATGTCTCCTCCTCCTATTGCCCTGCCTTTGGTAATCATATATAGAACAAGAAGGAAACCACTTACTATAAAAAAGCCTATAAGGTAGTCAAGGAAGTTGTTAAAATCCAAGACCACCTTAAGACATCCAAGTACCAATATAAAGATATTAATACTGATTGGAATCTCATAAGTCCTCCAATCTATTACCGTAAGCACTAAAAGTGCTGACGTAAATAATGCATAAATGATGGATATTAGGTTCAATCCATTTACTGCAAATACCAGTACATAGAGCAAGCCATTTACAGCCTCAATTATAGGGTATTGAGGTGAAATTTGGCTTTTACAACTCCTACACCTTCCTCTAAGGAAGATGTAGGAAAACAAAGGAAGCAGCTCAAACCAACGAAGTTTATGACCACAGGTCATACAATGAGATGGTGTAGTCACCACCGTCTCCCCCCTAGGTATACGATAGATGCAGACATTTAAGAAGCTGCCTATGGTTATACCGAAGATGAAGATTAGAGCATAGATGAGATAGGTCATAGTTTCGTAGCTCATAACTTTCCTTTCAATAGTTAAAATAATGGTTCTGATTACTCAGTCATCTTAGTCTTGTATTCACCGGTAAGTTCAGGGTAAATCTGAGAATTACCAGTACCAGTACCAATAGAAACTGTAACTTTACCACTCTTAACATCGTATGTCACAAAAAACTTATTTGCTGTTGATACTTTACTTACAGGAGTCTCAGCCATAAGCTTTTTATTCTTTGCCTCAGTAAATGCAGTACTTGTGCTAAAATCTTGATCAGTTTCATCAGCAGTTACCGCATTGTCAGCAATAAGAGTCTGTACTACAGTTGCAATTTCCTGTCCGTTCTTAACATCAGTTGAGTACTTTGATCTCTGTACATACTTAAGGAACTGTGGTGCAAGAAGTCCGATAAGTACTGCCATAATAGCAATAACGATGATGAGCTCCACAAGGGAAAATCCCTTATTGTTTAATTTCTTCTGTTTCATGTTTCTTTCTCCTTTTTGATTAAAATATTTTTTATCTTAAAAACACTCCCTATAAGTGTTCCTAATTCGAAATAAGTGAAACTTATTAACTTATGTTTGTATTATAACACATCACTTCCTGTTTTTGCAATAACTAATTTCATATTTTTTTAAATATTTTTATATGAATTCCTCTTTTTGTGATATTACACAACACGTTTTAGCAAGTTATTTACTATTAGCAATTATAATCTTGCCTTACACTAATATTATCGGACGGTTTCGCTTTCTTCTTAATAGCAAAATCGATAAATTCTTCAAAAATGAAATTTTTAATTTCAAAAAAACAAGCACAAAATCTTGTTGTATCTCCCCGCAGAGCCTTCTATATCTTGCAGATTCTATCTAAAGTGCAGGATTTCATTCAATCGCCAAATTTTTTTACTTATCAAAAACCAAATTTATATCCACAAATATGAATATTTTACAGTACGCTTCATATTATATGATTATATACTATCCAATGCTCCATACATGGAAATCATAGGTCCCATTATAACTGCAATAAGAATGATAACTATTACAGCAAGCACCATCATGATAAGAGGCTCAAGGGCGGCCATCAGAGTCTGTGTAGCCATCTCTACCTCTTCGTCATAATATTCAGCAAGCTTGTTAAGCATGCCTTCTATATCTCCGGTTTCCTCTCCTATCTTTGTCATATAACCAACCATAGGAGGGAAGAGCTTACTCTTTTGTATAGGTTCAGACATAAGTACTCCCTTTACAACCTCTTCCTTAGTTTCCTTCAAAAATTCTTTATAGAGGTAGTTCTCCATGGTATTGGCTGTAATCTCAAGGGCCTCCACCATAGGAAGACCTGCATAGATGAGGGTTGAGAGAGTTCTTGCAAAGTTAGCAGAAGCATTCTTTACATTGATTACTCCAAAGATAGGAAGCTTCATTGCTATCTTACCAAATAATATCTGGCCGGGTATTGTCTTCTTATACACCTTAATTGCAACAATGGCTGCTACCAATATTCCAAGAAGTATGTACCATTTCGCAATTATGAAGTCACTTAACTTAACTGCAAGAACTGTCTGAATAGGAAGATCTGCACCAAGCTGGTCAAACATCGACTTGTAAGTAGGTATAATCTGTACCAGCATAACTATAACAACAATGAAGGCAACTATCATAACTATGGTAGGATAAACCGAAGCCTTCTTAAGCATAGCATCAAGCTTAGCCTTTTTCTCAAATCTCTCTGCCATTCTCTCAAAGCTACCTCAAGCTTACCCGAAGCCTCTCCCGCAGCCACCATGGATACCATGATTGATGGGAAGACCTTAGGATGTCTGGACATTGACTCCGAAAGAGTCTCACCCTTTTGGATATTTGCCTTTACATCCACTATGGTCTTTGCCATAGTCTTATTCTCGGTAGCTACCGAAAGCATCTCAAGTGCGTCTATTATAGTAACTCCGGCATTTATCATACTTACGAACTGCCTACAAAACACACTCAGGTCTCTTATTTTCACTTTGCTTCCAAAGCTAAATTCTATGTCTTTGGTAAGGACATTAGCCTCTTCAAGCTGAATCAGTGTCATCTCATTTTTCTTAACTAAAGCCGCAGCTTCCTTAATGTTTTCAGCCTGAATAGTGCCCTTCTTTTCTTTTCCTTTATTATCTATCGCTAGATATGTAAAATCTGCCACTTCTTCTCCTCCTAAAATCTTCCAATTCTCTGCTTCATTCTCTCAAAGCTGAAAGCATGTCTTAGAGAAGTCTCCTCGTCTATTCTTCCTTTAACATACAAATCATATATAGCGTCGTCCATAGCCTGCATACCTTCTTTCTTTCCTGTTTGGATGAGAGAAGGTATCTGATAAGTCTTGCCCTCTCTGATAAGATTTCTAATAGCATGATTGGCTATCATAACCTCAAAGGCCGCAAGTCTTCCCTTTCCTTCAATCTTTGGAAGGAGCTGCTGTGTTACTACTCCCTCAAGCACTCCCGCAAGCTGAACTCTAATCTGCTGCTGCTGATGAGGAGGGAATACGTCTATCATACGCTCGATAGAGTCTGCTGCAGAGTTGGTATGAAGGGTAGAAAATACAAGGTGTCCAGTCTCAGCCGCAGTTATAGCAATAGCAATTGTCTCCAAATCTCTCATCTCTCCCACAAGGATTACATCAGGGTCTTCTCTGAGAGCAGCCTTTAGAGCTGAAGCGTAGGATGTAGTATCTGAACCTATTTCTCTTTGACTCACTATGCATCTCTTATGAGGATGAAGATACTCTATTGGATCTTCAAGGGTTATAATATTCTTGGAATCCCTACCTGAAATCTCTCCTATGAGACTGGCAAGTGTAGTTGACTTACCACTTCCCGTAGCTCCTGTAACCAAAACCAGTCCTCTCTTCTTATGTGTTAGATTGACTACAGAATGAGGTATAGAGAGTTTTTCTGGAGTAGGCGTCTCAAAGCTTAGTATTCGAAGAGCCGCAGCATAAGTTCCTCTCTGACTGAACACATTAGCACGAACTCTGAAAAGCCCAGGGAGGGAAAAAGCGAAGTCAAGCTCACCTCTTTCTTTTAACACGCGCACATCCTCATCACTCATTACGAATGAAATTGCTTCCCAGGTCTCCTCTGGAGTGAGATGGTGACCTGTCTGTGGGGTTAATTCTCCATCTATTCTAAACATAAGTGGACTGCCAGGTGACAGATGGATGTCAGAAGCTTTTTTTTCCTGGGACAGTCTAAGAATTTCTTCAAGTGTCATTTTTTACCTCACATTTTTTTATTTTACTTAGTTTTCAAATGTAGTTTTTAATCATCTCTGGTACAGATGTTATACCTTTTAATACAAGCAAGGTTGCGCTTTGCCTTAATGTACGCATTCCTTCACGCATACCCATTTTCTTTAACTCACCCACAGAAGCATTCCTTGAAATCAGCTCCTTAAGAGGTGGGGTAATTTTCATAATCTCATATATACCTATACGTCCAGAATATCCTGTGTTATCACACCGCTCACAGCCTACGGGCTCAAATATTTCAGGATTTATATCCTCCTTTAAGCCCATAATTCTTCTTTCAGTTTCTGTTATATAATGAGGTTTCTTACAATGAGGGCAGAGTCTTCTTACAAGTCTCTGAGCAATTATTCCCACCAAAGAGTCTGCAAGCAGATAGCCTTCAACTCCCATATTTATCAGACGGTTGATACTTCCTGCTGCTGAGTTAGTATGGAGAGTACTTACCACAAGGTGGCCTGTAATAGAAGCCTGAACTGCAATTTCAGCTGTCTCTCCATCTCTAATCTCACCTATCATTATGATGTCCGGGTCCTGTCTAAGTATGGAACGAAGAGCACTAGCAAAGGTGAGCTCTGCCTTGACATTTACCTGTACCTGATTGATACCATTGATATTTGCCTCTACTGGATCCTCTACAGTTATAATATTAACGTCTTCCCTATTAAGCTCTGAAAGAGCGGTATAAAGGGTTGTAGACTTACCACTTCCTGTAGGCCCTGTAACCAAGATGATACCGTTGGGGTTCTTTAATATATCGTCAAAGGTCTGAAGCTCTGAAGGCGAAAAACCAAGCTCACTTTTATTTCTAGTAAGAGCTTTTTTCTGAGCTAGTCGCATAACGCATTTCTCACCATAAACCGTAGGAAGTATCGAAACTCGAATATCATACTCTTTCTTGTCTACAACTATGGAGAACCTACCATCCTGGGGCTTTCTTTTTTCCGCAATGTCCATTCCACCTACAATCTTAAGCCTCGCCATAATAGACGGTAGAAGATGTATGGAATAGACAAATTTTTCACAAAGGGAGCCGTCTATACGAAAACGAACATGAACCGAATCTTCTCTTGCTTCTATATGTATATCACTCGCTCTCTGTCTTGCAGCCTGCTCTACCATAGAGGTTACCAGCTGTACTACGGGAGAATTCTGCACATCCTGATCTGTTCCATCACCTTCTTGATTCTTGGCTGCCATATCCTCTCTTTCTCTAGCGTATTCCTGGGCAGCCTTCAATGCCTCACTATTGCCGTAATATCTGTCAAGAGCTACATTAATATCGTAAGTTGTAGATACTGCCGGTATTACCTGAAGGTTAGTTACTATACTGAAGTCATCTATCGCCGACATATCCATTGGATCAGCCATTGCAACCATTACCTGGTTTATAGTATTGGGAACAAAAGCGTAGGGTATCATCGAATGTTTTCTAAGAACACTTTCATTTATGAGAGCAATTACATTGTCGGGAATGTGAATAGTAGAAAGATTCACATACTCAAACCCAAGCTGGGACGAAAGCGCTTCTGCTATAGCCTGCTCTGCAACAAAGCCTAACTCAGCTAGAGCTTCTCCTATCTTCTTTTTTTCTGCCTTTGCAGACTCCAGGGCTACCTCAAGTTGCTCTTTAGTAATCAGCCCTTCTTCTACTAAGATATCCCCTATCCTCTTCTTTCCCCTACGTACTAGCATGACAACCTCCTATAATATTCCTTTATTATGAGTGGCCTACTCTATTTGTCACTAATCATAACTCCCGCTCATTTATTTTTTGTGCTAAATACTAATAAATTCACTTAAGGTATGTCCTATTGAATTCTTGTTTTAACACTTGTATAAACTTATAAATATCCTTATACTATATTTCGGTTACGAAACGGATACATTTAATGATTTTCTGTATTTTATTTTATTTTATGAAACTTCAACAATTCAATCTTCTTTTTACCTCTAATAATTCATAGAATTTACAAGAGTTTACACTTGACAATTGCCTACAATTATGTTTTAATCATCTTTACAAACTGTGAAAGGAAGAAGTAGGTCAGAGGTTCACTTACAGAGATTAGCCGGTTGGTGAGAGGCGAAAGAAAGAGTCTGATCGAATACATCCCGGAGTTTCACACTGAAAGCAAGGTCAAGTAGGCTGTGACGGCAGGCTTCCGTTAAAGAGTCAGGGTATAGAAGTTTTGTACCTGTTTGAGGCAGATATATTCTGTAAATTAAGGTGGTAACACGAAGCTTACGCTCTCGTCCTTTAGAGGATGGGGGCTTTTTTTGTTTAAGGGAAAATCTTTGTGGTTTCAGAAAACAAAAACTTTCTTGGATATGAAGAGCAGCTATGGTTAAAGGAGGATAATATGACTGTTTACGAGGAACTTAAAGCAAGAGGGCTGATAGCCCAGGTAACTAACGAGGAAGAAATCAGCAAGATGGTAAATGAGGGAAAGGCTGTATTTTATATAGGCTTTGATCCTACTGCTGATAGCCTTCATGTGGGACATTTTATGGCTCTCTGCCTTATGAAGCGTCTCCAGATGGCGGGCAACAAGCCTATAGCCCTTATGGGTGGCGGTACAGGTATGATAGGAGATCCTTCAGGAAGAAGTGATATGCGTACCATGATGACCAAGGAAACTATTGAGCATAACTGCGAGTGTTTAAGAAGCAGATGGAGAGATTCATAGACTTTGGCGAGGGCAAGGCTATCATGGTAAATAATGCAGATTGGCTCTTAGGTCTTAACTATATCGACTTTTTGAGAGATATAGGCCCTCATTTCTCTGTAAACAGGATGCTTGCAGCAGAGTGCTACAAGCAGCGTATGGAGAAGGGACTTAGTTTCTTAGAGTTTAACTACATGCTTATGCAGGGCTTTGACTTCTATATGTTATACCAGAAATATGGCTGTAATATGGAGTTTGGCGGTGATGACCAGTGGAGCAATATGCTTGCAGGAACTGAGCTTATCAGAAGAAAGCTTGGAAAAGATGCTCACGCTATGACTATTACCCTCCTTCTTAATTCCGAGGGCAAGAAGATGGGTAAGACTGCAAACGGCGCTGTATGGCTTGACCCCGCTAAGACTACTCCTTATGATTTCTACCAGTACTGGAGAAATGTGGATGACGGTGATGTACTTAAATGCCTTAAGCTTCTTACCTTCCTTCCTATAGAAGACATCCTTGCTATGGAGTCTTGGGAAGGAGCCAAGTTAAATGAAGCAAAGGAAATCCTCGCTTTCGAGCTTACCAGGCTTGTACATGGGGAGGAAGAGGCAGTTAAGGCACAGTCTGCCGCAAAGGCTTTGTTTGCAGGTGGAGGAAATCTAGAAAATATGCCTTCTTTTGCTATCACTATGGAAGATGCAAGAGACGGAGTATTCGATATCGTCACTCTTCTTCACAAATCAGGCCTTGTGGCTACCCGTTCAGAGGGCAGACGAGCTGTTGAACAGGGAGGAGTTGTTGTAAATGACAACAAGGTAGACTGATTTTGCGGCTACCTTCACCCCTGATGAGCTTAAGGGGGATGGCCTCATAGTTAGAAAGGGCAAGAAGAAGTTTTGCAAGGTTATACTTGCTTAATTATGAATTAGGATGAATTTACTCAAAGAATTTATTTAAAAGTTAATCCCCTTAGCCATAAGACTAAGGGGATTAACTTTTATTTTATTCTTTGAGGAAGAACAAACGATTATTAGTAGGTATAGACTACATCCTTGTAATCATTATAGCTCTTGTACATACTGTAGCTTCTCTTAGCCCTGTACATCTGAGCATCGTAGGTCGCATCAACTATATTCCACTTTGAGTCAACATATATATTATTCCAAGCATGATAAACAGGTGTATTTACTGTGTAACCTGTAACTACTTTAGTAGGTACTCCCACACTTCTAAGCATTGAAGCTAGAAGCACTGAATAATCGTAACAAATTCCTTTCTTATCTGTGTATATCTTATTGATGTTAGGTATGTACTGTGAGTTCTTTGCGATCTCGTTAATGTTATCAGCCTTGTCGTAGTCATAAGAATAATTCTTTACAACAAAGTCATAGATATACTTAATCTTATTACTTCCACCCTTTTTAGCTAATTCCTGCGCTTTTTTAATAGCTGCATTGGTTGTTTGCCAATCAATAATTAGATTGGATGAAAGATAAGCCTTATTAGAATCAGAAAGTGACTGAGTAACACTTACAGTTTGCATAACTGCATATTTTGGTACCTGAAATGTTCCTACATAAAATGAGTTTGTATTCTCCATTTCCCTGTGTAAGAGGAATGTGAATATCGATACTTCCCTTTGGTATATCATACTTATACTGAGTACCTCCAGTGAGCTGTACGAGAAGTTTAACTCTCACATCATAATCATTGTTATAAGTTAGCTTAACAGTTCCGTCATTTGCATTTTCTATTACTGCACTATCAGCAAGTGCCTTATTGGGGTTTGCCAAGAAAGCCACTATCAGCAGGCTTAATGCAAACAAATATTTGTAAAGTCTGTTCATATATATTTCTCCTTCACTATTCGATTGGTAACAATTTAAGATTTGTTTGTAATATAATATATCATTTTGAAACCAAATGCAAGTACTTTTTTTAATTTATTTTTAAAATCCTGATTTTTAAAATAAAAATAAGCCCAAAATGCCGGTTTCTGATTCTTGACTCCTAGCGTATACTAGGTGGGCAACCGCACATATTATCTGCCTTCCACCGAAACGAGGCCTGACATCAAGATATGGATATAGGAATCCCTTTTTTTAAGTCATGTAGGTTCAAAAATATCAGAAATTATCGAACATTCCAGGCTTATCTAAAGTCATCTTGTTCTATTACCTTGATTATACTAAAAATTAAAATTTTTCAAGGAAAATTAATAATATGGTTTAACAAAATGAGTATTTACTTTTATCCCACTGCAGTCTTCACAGTCACATTCAATGTCAGGGATAAATTCTTTTGCCTGTCAGGTTCTTTGAAGCGTGCTTTATACTTAGCTTTCCGTCCTTTAGCTTTATCTCAACTCCTCCCATATGGTCGGTTCTAAGCACCCTTCCACCTTCATCTCTCATTCTCGTAAGAGCCGCTTTATGAGGATGTCCATAACGGTTCATAAGGCCACAGCTTATAAGATAAAACTCTGGATTAACCCTCGCCAGAAAGTCAGAGGTGGATGAATTCTTGCTTCCATGGTGGCAGACCTTTAAGAGATCGCAGCTTAGGACTTCACTTTCAGAACTATTCAACACCTCTTCTTCGGTAGAGCCTGCTATATCTCCCGTAAAAAGCATCGATAATTCCTTATAGTCCATCCTCATCACTATGGAGGCTTCATTCTGAGATTCTATATTCTCTTCTCCTGACGGGTAAATGCACCTGAATCTGATTTCTTTACCTACAATTTCGTCTCCTTTTTGCATGTAAAATATCTTAATATCCCGCTCAGCGGCGAGTATCTTAAGTGCTTCAAGCTCATCACAGTTTAACTTCTCTGATTTGTAGCTTGAGGAGATTATTATTCTCCCAATAGTTATTTCGGCACATTTTAGCAAATCATTTACCCATTTACATGATCTTTATCCATGTGGGAGATAAAAATTGTATCTACCTTCCCCCATCCTTTTGACTTTAAGAAGGGTAAAAGCCTTGTTTTACCTACATTTTGAACAGTTGTACTTCCGCAATCTGAGATGAATACTTTATCGTCCCCATCATTTATGACAAAGCAGTCACCCTGCCCAATATCAAGCATATTTATTGAGAATTCTTTAGTTTTGTAGGACAGAACTACAAAAGAAAGAGAAGTTACAACTCCTGTGATGAAGATTCTTTTTGACAGGGAAAAGCTCATCTTGGAATTTCTTTTAAGAGACTCAAGTTTTTCTTCCCTTCTTTTTTGTGATAAAAAGTAAAATATAACAAACATCAGCAGATAATAAAGTGCAATCTGCCATTTCTCAGGCTTTCCGATGATGAGCCTAAGAGCTGTAAGTCCATCTCCTATCCTGCAAAGATAGGTGTAAAGATTTAATATATAGTGAGTAATGCCGAGGATAAAGCTTCCTAAAAGCTCAGAAACTAAGGCAAGAAAGCCTCCTATTAGTCCTGTAACAACAACCAGAGACATAAGTGGGATAACTATGATGTTTAGGATGATTCCTGTGATAGAAACCTCGTAAAAGTTATAAAGTAAAATGGGAAGTGTTGCAAGCATAACACTTATGGACGATATGAGGGAGGCTAGAATTAAATGAAACCACTTTTTTATACCTTTTTATGAAAGACATCTATTTTTAAAAATATACAATAATTCAGGCATTATGTAAAAAAATTCCTATAACAGCAAAGAAGGACAGCTGAAAACCACTTTGATAGAAGGACTTATGGTTAATTAATAGGAGAATGAGGGCGAAACTGCCAAAGAGCTTGGTAAATCGTAGCTTTTTCCTAAAATGAAGGAAAAAAATAATATACTCATCATAATTACAGCCCTTGAAGTGGACAAAGAAAAACTTGTGAAGGCTCCATATAGCATTAAAATGAGGCTTGAAGCTATGAGGGGAAACTAAAAAGTAACTTTTTAATCTTCTTAAAAAGAGAAAGACAGCACCACCAACCAAAGAAATGTGTAAACCTGAAATTGAAAGCAGATGACTGATTGAATTTTCCTGATAGAGTTCCTTTATTTCTTCATCAAGACCTCTTTTTATCTCCAAGAACCATAGCCGAAAAGACTTCCTGCATTTTCTTCATTAAGAATTCTATGATATTTTTTTAGAAATTGCTGTATTTAATCTATGTAGATATATATCAGGAGAAAACCTCTCCTCTTCTTTTATAAATCTAATCTCATCCGCATCCAGCACTCCAGTATAGCCTTCATTTTCATAGTGGGCTCCCGCATCAAACTCCCCTTCATTCACTGCCTTATCAAAGGGTTCAAATTGACCTTTGCAGCTTATCCTTCTGCCATAGAGGCTTTCTTCAAGTGTAGATAAGTCATCATTTCTATAGTCAGGTTCAAGTTGACAACCCTCTAGGAGCTTTTCTTCTTTGACTTTAAGTATGAAGGCATTAATCTCATCCGAATCGGCCTTAATCTTAAGCCTGAACCTCCTGCCACCAAAGGGGATGACATAGCTCTTTATCTCCTTCACCCTTCCCGTAAGGCTAAGGGTCTTGCCATAGTAGGCAAAACCCTCATCAGGCTTAAGGTTATCATAAGCCATAATCAACAACATAATAAACAATGCAGTGCTTTGATTCCTGTAATATCCTTCCTTTCCTTGGGGCAAAATCGAGACTGCCTGGGCGGCCAGGCTGTGGTCAGGCCGGACGCGTTACGAGCATGTG